>JAEEGI010000308.1_pt1 | contig 208629 bp, 178 predicted proteins | sample 8958751 | NCBI WGS metagenome assembly JAEEGI01 (sample SAMN16246545, study PRJNA631951) | gut metagenome | biome: gut microbiome; feature: rumen; material: KS-attached | host: Bos | place: Iran: Karaj | collected 2018-10 | reverse complement strand
CAACGGCGAAATTGTCTGGCTTGCTCTATCCCTGCTCTCTAAAGGGAGCGGTGGTTTGCGTCGCAAGTGGTTCAGCGATAATCGGTGAGCAATCACAGCTGCAAAACCCTCTGGATTGTAGAGCCGTTTATCGTCACGCATCTGCCATAACCGCAACAGCGTCTCCTGGGCGATGTCTTGCGACTCGTCATAGTCGAGGCCCATCGCCGCAGCCTTGTTCAAGGCGGCAGACCTCAGTCGTGGGGCTATCAGTTCAAATGCGTCAATAGTCATTTACAAATTACGTAATTTGTCGACAAAATTACTAACTTTACATCTATATAACACATCACCCCCCACTTTTCAAACAAAAGAAGAAATTTTTTTGAATAAGTGGAGATAAACTGATGCTTTATTTTTCAGTAAAACTAATTTATTTTGTCTATTGTTTGTGCATTTCGTTGCGATGAAGATGTCTATAATGGGCATCTTCTTTTTTTATATAATAAAAAACTCAACCCGCAAGTAATAGTGCGGGTTGAGTCAATCTCTCGTAGATGATGTTTTGTTTTTGAATCTCTTAAAAAATACGGCTCGGCTTGAGCCGTTGGGATTTTGTGGGTGTTAACCCAGGTAAGATTTTAGCAGCTTGCTCTTTTGCCCTTTCAGGCGACGGATCGCCTTCTCCTTGATTTGACGCACGCGTTCACGAGTGAGGTCAAACTTAGCACCAATCTCCTCAAGAGTCATTTCCTGACACCCAATGCCGAAGAACATCTTAAGGATGTCGCGCTCACGGGCATTGAGCTGATCGAGAGCACGGTTCACCTCTTTAGATAAAGACTCCTGGTTCAACGACTGGTCAGCCATGGGCGAATCCTCATTGGGGAGGACATCGAGAAGACTATTGTCTTCGCCGTCAACAAATGGAGCGTCGACCGACACATGGCGTCCACTAACTTTCATGGCGTCTGAAATCTTGTCGACAGGAACATCGAGTTGCTCGGCGAGCTCGGCTGCCGATGGGCGACGCTCATGCTCCTGCTCAAAACGCGACTGAGCTTTACTGATCTTGTTGATTGACCCAACTTGGTTGAGTGGCAATCGCACGATGCGTGCTTGCTCGGCAAGAGCTTGAAGGATAGATTGACGAATCCACCAAACGGCGTAGGAGATAAACTTGAAACCACGTGTCTCGTCAAATTTCTGAGCTGCCTTAATCAGGCCTAAATTACCCTCATCGATCAAGTCGGGCAGACTCAATCCCTGGTTTTGGTACTGCTTTGCTACAGAAACAACGAAACGCAGGTTCGCGCTTACAAGTTTGTCGAGAGCTGCTTGATCACCTTGTTTAATACGCTGAGCCAGCTCGACTTCCTCGTCAACAGTGATAAGGTCTTTACGACCTATCTCTTGCAAGTACTTGTCGAGTGATGCGCTCTCGCGGTTGGTGATGGATTTTGTAATTTTTAATTGTCTCATACTGAAATGTAGAGTTTAAGCTCGCAAAGTTACTACAAAAATCTTTTTTAAGATGTGTAATTGTGTCTAAAAGTTTAATCCTTTAGTATTATTTAACTGTTGGGCTTTGTGGCATATTTTCTTGCCTAAAATTAGTTAAATCAGTTAATGTTTGCTAAATTTGAGCACAGTGTTGGAATTTTGGCATGTAGTGGTTATTGCTATTTATATAATATGTTGTACCTTTGCACGCCGATTATATCCAAGATAATTTCAGCAGCGCGCCAGAGTATGATATTTGGCCGTGTCATCGTGTGCTCTGTTGGAGATTTAATTAATTTTTAATCAGGATTTTAAAAGTGAACACTTTAAGTTACAAGACCGTGTCTATCCGCAAGGAAGACGTCGAGAAAGAATGGGTAGTAGTAGATGCTACCGATCAGGTTCTGGGTCGTCTGTGCGCAAAAGTAGCGAAAATCTTGCGCGGCAAGTACAAACCCAGTTTTACACCACATGTTGATTGTGGTGACAACGTTATTATCATCAACGCCGATAAGGTTAAGCTCACTGGCAATAAGTGGGACGACCGCACCTACGTTAGCTACACAGGCTATCCTGGTGGTCAGCGTTATGCTACACCTGCCATACTGCAGAAGAAGTCGGAGAACAAGCACATCAAGGCTGGTAAGCACCCCTTGTTCCTCCATGTGATTAAGGGCATGCTCCCCAAGAACAAGCTGGGAGCTAAGATTCTGAACAACGTGTATATTTACAATGGTCCTAACCATCCTCACGAGGCTCAGCAACCCAAGGTAATTGATATCAATAAACTTAAATAATCATTTGGAAGTATGGAACAAATTAATGCAGTAGGTCGTCGTAAAGCAGCTATCGCACGCGTATACGTTAGCGAAGGTAATGGCGAAATCACAATTAACAAGCGTACCCTTGAAGAATATTTTCCATCTCCAATTCTTCAATACATCGTTAAGCAACCATTGAACACACTGGAGGCTGCCGAGAAGTACAATATCAAGGTTAACCTGATTGGTGGTGGTTACAAAGGACAGGCCGAGGCCCTGCGTCTCGCTATTGCCCGCGCACTGGTGAAGATCAATGCTGAGGACAAGAGTGCCCTGCGCAAGGAAGGCTTCATGACTCGCGACCCACGTGCCGTAGAGCGCAAGAAACCAGGTCAGCCCAAGGCCCGCAAGCGTTTCCAGTTCAGCAAGCGTTAATATTTGGAATAGAATATTCAACATCTTGCTCTGGAACACAAAAACAGAGTTTAGTATCCAAATTGCATAGACTCACTTGCCTAGCGGCATAAACCAACACATTATATATAAAGTCGCAATATCAAGGCATGGCTACTATGTGATTGATTAAGTTGAAAGTAAACAAAACAAAATTTTTAAAAATGCAAACACCAAATTTTGACCAACTGCTCGACGCAACATGTCACTTTGGTCACCTCAAACGTAAATGGAATCCTGCTATGGCTCCTTACATCTTCATGGAGCGTAATGGCATTCACATTATCGACCTTTACAAAACTCAGGCTAAGCTTGAAGAAGCTGCCGTTGCACTCAAAAACATTGCTAAGGAAGGCAAGAAGGTTCTCTTCGTTGCAACCAAGAAGCAAGCAAAACAAGTGGTATGTGACCGCGCTACTTCGGTTGGCATGCCTTACGTTATTGAGCGCTGGCCAGGCGGTATGCTCACCAACTTCCCAACTATCCGTAAGGCTGTGAAGAAGATGGCTTCAATCGACAAGATGGCTACCGACGGCACATTTGACAACATGTCAAAGCGTGAGAAACTTCAGATCACCCGTCAGCGTGCTAAGCTTGAGAAGAACCTTGGCTCAATCGCCGACCTTAACCGTCTGCCTTCGGCACTCTTTGTGGTTGACGTATTGAAAGAGCACATTGCTGTAGCCGAGGCCAACCGTCTGGGTATTCCCGTGTTTGGTATCGTTGATACTAACAGCAACCCCGAGAATGTGGACTTCGTGATTCCCGCCAACGACGACGCATCTAAGTCGATCGACATCATCTTGAACACCGTTTGCGAGGCTATTAAAGAAGGTCTTGAGGAGCGCAAGATTGAGAAGATTGACAACAAGGACGAAGTTGCCGAGGGTGAGGTTGCCGAGCAGAAACCACGTCGTGCTCGCGTTCGTCGCAGCCGCGTAGCCGATGAGGCTAAGGAAGAGGCTGCAGCTCCTGCCGAGGAGCCAAAAGCTGAGGAACCCGCTGCCGAAGAAGCCAAGGCCGAGGAGCCCAAAGCTGAGTAAAAAAGAGAAAAACAAACAATTTATTTAATTTAAACTTATAGAAAACAATTATGGCTGTTTCTATTAATGACATTAAGAAATTGCGCGAGATCACCAATGCTGGTATGGTCGACTGCAAGAAGGCTCTCATCGAGGCTGAGAACGATATGGACAAGGCTGTGGAGATTATCCGTAAGCGTGGTCAAGCTATCGCTGCTAAGCGTGGCGACCGCACTGCTGCCGAGGGTATTGCCAAGTGCAAGGTTGAAGGTAACTTTGGTGCTATCGTAGCACTTAAGTGCGAGACCGAGCCAGTGGCTGGTACCGAGAAGTTTGTCACTCTCGCCAACCGTATTCTTGATGAGGCTGTTGCCGCTAAGGTTCAGAACCTCGACGAGCTTAAGAACTTCACCTTCGACGGTGCCACTGTTGCAGAGCACATCACAGCTCTTAGTGGTATCACTGGTGAGAAGATGGAGCTTGGCGCTTATGAGTGCCTCGAGGCTGCTGGTATCGCTGGTTACAACCATTTTAACAAGAAGCTCTCGACCCTCGTTGCTTTCAACGAGCCCGTTAGCGAGGAGATTGGCAAGGCTGTTGCTATGCAGGTAGCTGCTATGAGTCCCGCCGCTGCCAACCGCAATCAGATTCCTCAGAGCGTTATTGACGAGGAGACTAGTATCGCTATCGAGAAGACCAAGAGTGAGCAGGTTCAGAAGGCTGTTGAGAACGCCTTGAAGAAGGCTGGTTTCAACCCCTACTACTGCGCTACCGAGGAGCATCAGGACGAAGCTGTTCGTAAGGGTTATATGACTCCCGAGCAAGTAGAGCAGGCTAAGAAGCTCATGGCCGACACAGCTGATGCTAAGCTTAAAAGTATGCCAGAGCAGATGATCCAGAACATCGTGAAAGGTCGCATGGAGAAGTTCTACAAGGAGAACATCCTTATGGAGCAAGAATATGAGGCTAGCGAGGAGAAGGGCATGACAATTGCCATGTTCCTTGACAAGGCTCAGAAGGGTCTTACCGCTACCGACCTGAAGCGTGTTAATCTTAACGCCGATTAATAAGGTTAGTAGATTAAATAAATGATGCTGAGGGAAGTTTCAATGCTGAAACTTCCCTCAACTTTTTTATTTATTCTCAAACGTTGAATCTGTTTTTAATCGTAATAGCTTTGAAGATTTGAGGCAATAGGGCAGTAGTATCGTCGTTTATGATCTCGATTACCAGTTTGCCTGAGACTTCAACGTGCACCTGCTGGGTTGCAATGCGCTCTATTACTTTCTCACGGGTTGTGGAGTTGCGACGCATGACGCGTGTGATGCGAGTCTCAAGAGGTGCGGTAACGTTCCAAACTTCATCAACTATTGAGTCTAGTCCTCCTTCTTTAAGAATAGCAGTTTCAATAAAAACTGGCATACGCTGCTGTTGGTTTATCCATCGCAATATGTCGGCGCGTACTGCGGGATGCACTACGTTGTTGACAAAGGAAAGTGCATCGTTGTCGTTAAAGATAATGTCGCTGAGTGATGATCGGTTCAAGATTCCGTCAATGTATATGTCATTTCCGAATCTCTCTTGTAATGCTTTCTTGATAGAAACCGAGGTGTTCATCAATTCCTTAGCGCGCTGATCACAGTCATACACGCTATATCCTGCAATTCGAAGCACAGTTGAAACCATGCTCTTGCCTGCACCAATGCCTCCTGTAACAGCTATTGTTCGGCGTTCCATCTCTCAGTGTTAGAAACGTTCTATTACATAATTCACGCTGTCGGCACCAATGACAACGTTGCTATAGGCACCCGATACTTCTCCAAGCTTAATGTTGACTTTATTTGACGACATATTAATGTCATTATAATCAACGACTACAGTGAGGTTAAGAGGTGAATGGTACTTGCTCTGTGGCACCAGGTAGCTTACCTTTACCGATGGCGGGAACAGTAGTACGTTGAGGCCGTAAGGCTGGTTGCGAACCGATATTGAAACTTCTTGTTCTTTCTTGATAAGAGGTTCTACAGGAACATGAAGTTTTACCTTGTTTGGTATGATGCGCACATTGTTTATTGGTTTGATTCTCACATTCTTGTCGAGTGTGGTGGTGAGATTCTCAACTTCAACAGTCGAAATATCAACTTCGGTTATGTTGTAAAGAGAGGCACGGTCGAAGGCATAGACAGTAACCGAATCGGGAATTGTCCTAATTTCATCGGGGTTTACAACAAACTGACGGTCGGTGGTAATGTTCTTCACATTATCCTCCCAATTGACTGGCACCTTTTTGCCTGGAATTGTCGTATACTTTATGTTGAACGATTCTGGTGAAATCTTGATAATTGAAGCTTCACGCCTGAAAGCTCGGCGAGTCTCACTTGCTAATTGTGAGGGGCTGATTATCATACTATGACTCTTATCGTCGTTATAACGGTTGAAGTCAATCTCTATCGAAGGTGTTGAATGGAAATAAGATTTGAGGAATGCAGTGCCACGATCTTTAACTGTCACAGTGAAAGTCTCAGGAACTTCCTGAAGTAACGTGACGTTGGCTGGCTTCTTTATTTTCAGACGCACTGTCACGTCATGAGTCATTTGAGTGTTGAATGTTAGCAACATCCAGAAAGCGGCTGCTATAACCACAAAGAATAGGAACAGGGCTGTGTCCTTGCTCGTGAACTTACCGAAAAATGGCTTTGCGTGCTGCCTGATGTTGTTAAGCCAACTCATAGTTCAGGTTAAAAGTGGGGGCAACACTTGTATGCCCCCTCTTGTATAAGTTTTAAAAGGATTTTTAGTTTGGATTGTTCTTGATGTCGGCACCACTCTCCACGGCATCGCTTGCCGATGGATAAACCATAGCCTTGTCGATAGTGATCTTAACGTTGTCGTCGATTTGAAGAATTATCACATTTTCCTTGATTTCCTTGATTTTGCCGTGGATTCCACCAGCAGTAGTAACCTTGTCGCCTTTTTGCATGGCATCGCGGAACTTCTTTATTTCTTTCTGCTTCTTGCTTTGTGGACGAATCATGAAGAAGTAGAAAATGGCTATAAGAGCAACAATCATGAGGATGCTCATCATTCCACTGCCCTGGGCAGGGTCGCCAGCTGCTTGTTGTAAAAGAATAAAGTTTAACATAGTTTTTTACGTGTTATTGTGTTATTAATATCTATATTGCTTGTTGACTCATTATGGTTTTACTATCACACCAGTATTTTTCAGTTCACGGATTGCCGAGTGGAGAACTCCGTTAACAAACGCCGAACTGCTCGGAGTGCTGAATGTTTTTGCTATCTCAATGTACTCATTAAGGGTGACAGTGGTGGGGATATTCTCAAAGCAGCGCACCTCGGCAAGTGCGACGTTAAGGATTACGCGATCAATAAGCGAAATGCGATCGCTGTCCCAGTGTTTTGAGTCAATGAACTTATTGATTGTGGCCGTATTTAGTTCTTCTTGCTCAACAGCTGCAGTGAACAGCTGGTCGCCAAATTCGGCATCCTCATCATCTTTAAATTGTGGCATAATGGGGAACTCCTCGCCATCGGCAATGCGACGTATTGTCTTGATCACAAACTGGCCCATAAAGTCAAGGTCGTCACATGACCAGTATACCGACTGGTTCTCGAGTTCCTCGAGCAAGTCTTCGTCATCGATGAGAATGTGGCGGAAAAGTTGACGCCACAGGTTGCAATCGCTGTCGAGATTGCTGGCATCACTTTCCATATACTCATGGTATATGCTTGAGTTCTGAATCTTGTTTAGGATTAGTTTTAGAAACAGCTCGTTGTCGCGCCATGTGAGGTTGTGCTCACTGATATAGTGTTGAAGCTGCTCGTTATTGCGCAGGATTTCAACCAACTCGTTGTCGACAAACTTGGGGTTGGGGTTAAGATCCTCGTGTGTTGGCAGGAACTTGTGCTTTGCATCATCTTGATATCTATCCTCGAGGTCGGTGAGGTCGATAATGAGTTTTAGCAGATAGTTGTACAGTTCATAGGTCTTGTCAAAACTCTGCTGCAGCTCATCGCGTGCCATAGCAAGTGATTTTACATCACGGGTGAGCATGTAGTTATAATACATCTGCACCACCTTAATTCTTATCAAAACTCGGTTTATCATCGTGTGTAATAACTGTTTAAAAGTCGCTTGGCGCCTCTCTTGACGCATGTCGACGCAAATTATCCTACAAATTTACACAAAATTTCGCAAATAACCGAAACGTGACTAGAAAAAACGAAGATTATTAGCGTCAATTGGATTTTTTTGTGTTACTTTGCAACGTTTTTTGTCAAAGCATGTGGAGAATGTTTCCACCATGCGAAGTTTTTTTATAATAAACCAATAAATGAAGGCTAAGGTAATTGTGATTTTCATTTTTGGAGTACTAGCTGCTCTAGCAGTCGTATGCTCTATTTTTCCTACTGACGGAATCACAATTGGTAATATAAAATTGGAATTCCCTACGCTAAGTGAAGTGCTTGCAGTTAAGGATTCTCATAATACTGAGTCGGGCGACACTACAGGAGTAATGCCTACCGATCCAGAAGAGCTCTTTAAGTATCAACTTGAACACATGAAGACCGATGACAAGGACTCCTTTATGGAATTCTGTCAAAAAAATCCAGCACGTTTTCACATGCCAAATGATGACTTAGCTTACTTCGATTCTCTATTTATTGCTATGGAGAATGCTGAAAGTGAACCTATGCGCATTTTGCACTATGGTGACTCTCAACTTGAAGGAGATCGAATCTCGGCAGATTTCCGTGAGAGACTTCAGACGGCCTTTGGTGGAGGAGGTGTTGGCCTGGTTCCTGCAGTACAGTCGGTTGGTGCAATGACTGTTGTGCAGAGTGCGTCGCCTCAGTTGCCTCGTTATTTTGTGTACAACATGGGTGAACATCTGAAGAATGGTCGTTATGGTGTTATGGGTCAAATGGCTCAATTAAACGGCTCGGCTCAATTCAGTTTCAGAACATCGGAACTTGAAGGAGTGCCTCATTCAAAGCTGTTCAATAAGGTTACTATGGTGTGTAGTGGTTCTGGAAAAGCATCGGTTATGGCTGGCGGTGTAAGGTCGGAGTTGATCGATACAGTTTCGGGCACTGATGGTTTGAGGCTCCTCACAGCTACTTTATCAACACCTGTAAATCGTGTGTCTGTTAGTGCTAACGGCAAGATGGATATTTTTGGTTTTATGCTTGATTCATCAACTGGCATATCTCTCGATAACGTGCCAATGCGTGGCTGCTCTGGAACGGTATTTACTATTATTGATAGTAGGACCCTTGAGCCATTCTTTAAGAGGAATAATGTTAAACTAATCATCTTGCAGTATGGCGGTAACTCAGTACCTTTCATGAATAAGGAGAAGTCGATTCAGGGCTATAAAAATAGTCTAATTGCTCAAGTCAAACTGTTCCAGAGGATGGCTCCAGAGGCAAAATTGCTCTTCATTGGTCCAGCAGATATGTCGACAAATGTTAAAGGTGAGAAACAAACCTATCCGCAACTTGAGCCCACGATTGAGATTCTTAAGCAGGTGTGTGCCGAGACTGGCATTGCTTTCTGGAACCTTTATGAGGCTATGGGTGGCCACAATTCAATGATTAAATGGGTGGATGCCAACTTGGCGGGAAAAGACTACCTTCATTTTACACGTGAAGGAGCCAGTAAAGTGGCTGATATGCTATTCAATACATACTTGATGTATTATCGTTTCTATTGCAAGCGAGTTGGGAGAATGCCTAAGAGTTTTGAGAATAAAGATGACACAACTAAAGTGTCAAAATAAATACATAATTATGACGAAAAATAATATAATATTAATAATCAGTGCCTTCGTTTTGTTCGTAATTGGTTTTGCAACAAATGTGAATGCACAGGAGCACAATTTATATGTTGATGTCGACTCCAGCAAGTCGTGTGTAAAATTTGAAAAGTCGAGCCTTATAACATTCGATGGGACTAATAAGACTCTTGTTCCATTCTTCAAGAAACTGAATAAGATTGAGAAAACTGGCAAAGGTAATGTCAATATCTGGCATGTGGGCGGTAGCCATGTTCAGGCTGGTTCGTTCAGCGGGAGGGTACGTAACAATTTTGCCACAAAGGTAAATGGTGGCAGTGCGAGCCGCACTATCTTATTCCCCTATAAGCTTATTGGGACAAATGGTCCCTCTGACTATACCGTTTCGGGAGAAGGCACTTGGACCAATTCGAAATGCACTCAAGGTTCACCTGAGTATGAACTTGGTTTGAGTGGCATTACTGCTGTCACATCTTCACCAAATGCCCATGTCACCTTTGAGTTGAAGAAGGGTGGCGATGTCAATTGGAAGACACGCAAGATTATTGTTTTGGGAAAGGCAATCGGTGATGTAAAACCATATATTGTTCTTGGAAACGAATCAATAAAATATGTTCGCGCTAGTGATGAGGAAGGATATGTGTTTCATGTGCCTGATGGGTGCGATACCTTCTCATTGTGGTTCCATGGACTTGGTGATGGCAACAGTTTTAAACTGCGAGGTGTGATAGCTCTCAGCGACCGTCCTGGTGTTGCTTACTGGGCTTCGGGTGTGAATGGGGCTGCTACATCGTCGTGGCTGCGTTGTTCGCTTCTAGAGGAAGACCTTAAACTTGTGTTACCTGATATGGTGATATTTGGAATCGGCATCAATGATGCACATACCCCTAATTTCAAACCAGATAAGTTTAAAGAGAGGTATCAGCTCATAATTGACAAGATTAAGGCTGTGAATCCAGATTGTCATTTCTTGTTTGTTACCAACAATGATAATTTGAGGAAGAAAGCTGTGAATCCCAATACTGCTAAGGTAGAGGAAGTTTTTATTGAACTGGCTAAAGAAAACAATGGCTCGGTTTGGAATCTTTACAGGGTAATGGGAGGATTTGGCGGTTCCAAGAAATGGGTTGCAAACTCATTGATGCAGAAGGACCATATTCATTTTAAGCGTGAAGGCTATCAATTGATAGGAGATCTACTTTATAATGCAATAATTGAGCAGTACTTACAGTGGTGTGAGCAATAAGCATGAAGTCATTTGAGAGGAAATCAAAATAATATGCAGGAACTCATCAGATACATAGGTTCGGTTTTTTCTTTTGATCCCAACAGCCCATTGCTGTTTACTCAGTTTCATTTCTGGGCATTCTTTGCTTTGGTGTTTGCTGGTTTTGCACTAGCAAAACAACGCCGACTATTGCGAAACAGCTATCTATTCTTTGTGAGTCTGTTGTTCTATTATAAGACTAGTGGGCTCTTTGTGGGACTGCTGATATTAGTGACTTGTACTGATTTCTTTATAGCTCAAGCCATTCATAGTAGCACTGTCAAATGGAAAAAGAGAGCCTGGCTTGTGCTTAGTGTGACCATTGATCTCGGAATTCTGTGCTATTTCAAATATGCCTATTTCTTTGCCGATATGGTTCACTCAATCTTTGGTTTCAAGATGACTGTGAGCAATGTGGCTGCTAGCGCTGGTAATGCTATTATTGGCACTGATTTCTTTGATGCCGACCGTATAATCCTTCCTGTTGGTATTTCGTTCTACACCTTCCAGGTTATCAGTTATACAGCCGATGTTTACAAGGGGCTTGTAAAACCAGTTCGCAATATTCTAGACTTTGGTTTTTATGTTACATTCTTCCCGCAACTTGTTGCAGGCCCTATTGTAAAGGCAAGCGATTTCATCCCGCAGCTTTACAAGAAATACAATTTGAGTCACCGAATGTTTGGAATCGCAGTCTTCTGGATTATAAATGGTCTCATCAAGAAGATTGTTCTTAGCGACTATCTTGCAGTCAATTTCATTGACCGTGTATTTGACAATCCTCACTTGTTCTCAGGATTTGAGAATTTGATGTCACTGTTTGTTTATTCCCTTCAGGTTTATGCCGATTTCTCGGGATATACCGACATTGCCATAGGACTTTCGTTGCTGATGGGTTTCCACTTGCCAATGAACTTTAATTCACCCTACAAGGCGCTGAACTGCAGCAACTTCTGGAAGAGGTGGCACATTTCATTGTCTAGATGGTTACAGACATATCTTTATATTCCATTAGGTGGTAATCGCAACATAACATTTGGAACTTACTTTTGGATTATAGTCATTACGCTTGCTGCCCTTGTGCTTAGTGGTAGCTGGTGGGTTGCGGCCGGAGTGCTTCTGCTGGCTGCCATGGTAATTTACACAGCATATAGGCATCCTGAACGCCGCAAGAAGATATATGCCAATCTTAATGCTATGATTACCATGTTGCTTGGCGGTTTGTGGCATGGAGCCAGTCTCAACTTCGTTATATGGGGTGGACTCAATGGAGTGGGAATGGTTGTATACAAATTCTGGCGCGATAATTCTCCATTGTGGCGAGTGGGGCTTTCATTGGTTGTTGTAGCGGTGTTGTATATTCTTATTTGGATTGCTCCTATGGCCTTGTGGAATGTGCTGATTGTGTGTGCAGTGTTTATCGCAATTAGTGCTGTGGTTCGTTGGCTCTATAGCAAATATAACTCCAAGGAGCGTAACCTTAAGTGGCTTGCCAATAGCTGGGCTATACTTGTGACTTTTACATTTATATCTTTCACTCGTCTTTTTTTCCGTTCAGGCTCAAATCTTGATCCTGCAACCGCTAATGAGGTTGCATGGAAAACCGCGAAATCAATGGTTCAACAGATGGGAACTTCATGGAATGTGAACGTGCTTGATGTGTTATGGGGCTATCACAATGTGTTCTTGCTCTTTGTCATTGGCATGGTTATTCACTGGTTGCCTGTTAAACTGAAGCGTCGTTATCGTCTCACGTTTGCAAGCCTGCCTTTGCCAGCGATGGGCGCTATTGTTGTTGTGGCAGTATTCTTCATCTATCAGTTTGTCACAGCCGAGATGCAGCCATTCATTTATTTCCAATTCTGATAAAACCATCTCTTCCGTGTTGTAAAACAATAATTGTAGGGGATTTGCGTTTTTAAGTTATGATTAAAACATTACATTTTCTCATTGTGGCTATGGTGGTGATGATTGCTATGGCCATGTCGAGTTGTATCAATGACGAGATATCCAATAGTGCAAGTGATTTACTGTCGTTTTCGACCGATACTGTGAAGTTTGACACCGTCATTACTCGTCAAGGCTCACCCACTAAGCAATTTCTTGTTTATAATCGTGGCAAGAAGATGCTCAACATTTCATCTATCAGGGTTGCTGGTGAGAGTAAAGGGCATTTCTTCTTGAATGTCGATGGAATGAAAGGCGAGGAATTTCATGACATCGAGGTTAGGGGAGAAGACAGCATCTTTGTTTTCGTAGAGAGTCGCCTTGATCCCACCAATCAGGATGAGCCGGAATATCTTAAAGACAATATCGAGTTTGTAACTAATGGAGTCACACAGAAGGTGGCAGTTATTGCCTGGGGTCAAGACGTGATAATATTGAATGATACAACCCTTTCAACTCCAACTCATCTTACTGCCAACAAGCCATATCTTGTTTATGGTACATTGACTATTGACACTTTGATAGACGTTACTATCGATCCTGGAGCAACATTACTATTCCACGATAAAGCCGCTATGTTTATAAAGGGGAAACTCACAGCTAAAGGATCTCAAGAGAAGCCAATTACACTGCGTGGCGATCGCCTTGACCATGTTGTGGGTGAGATTGGCTATGATATCATGAGCGGCCAATGGGATGGTGTATATTTCAATTATGGCAGTTTTGGTAATGTGTTGAGTCATGTTACGATGCGTGGTAACACTCGTGGCATGCAAGCTTATTCCTATGATATGACGCGTCGCACTCTACACCTCTTCAATTGTGTGCTCCACAACGCATCATTGCTAACGTTGCTTGGTGTTAATGCATGGATTGATGCCGAAGGCTGTGAATTTAGTGACGCAGGCCTGGTAGTAGCCGATTTCTTGGGAGGGAAACTAAGTTTTGTAAATTGCACCTTCGCCAATTATTATCTTTTCTCGGCTATCGAAGGTCCTATACTGAACCTGGAGACCGAATATGAGGACGGATCGTTAGCCCCCTTCGACGGTCACTTCGATAACTGTATCTTCTATGGCAACACTAGTGAACTCAATATTGGCGAACTTGATGGCCTGAACATACTCATGCGCAACTGCTTGTTTAAGAGTGGGGGAGAGGATGACTCGTGTTTCATCAATTGTATATGGAGTGCCGATCCTAAGTTCTATACCGAACGAGAAAAATATATCTTCGATTATCGATTGCGTGACGGCAGCGATGCGATAGCACGCGGAGACCGTTCCTATTGCCCAGACGCCGCACGCTATGATCGATACGGTATTGATCGCTTTGCAGGTGAAGGCCATGATATTGGCGCTTACGTTTGGGTGCCAGCTCCAGCCACCGAATAAGACAAGCGAGATTTTAATAATAAAAAATAATAGCCCGATGTGAATTGTTATCACGTATCGGGCTATTTGTCTTTTAAGATTGCTCTTCAATTGGTTTCATTGCCTTTTTCTTCTTTTTCTTGGTTTTCTTCTTGTCGTAAAGTGGATTGGGCTTATGGAGGACATACTCACTGTAATAGCTGATAATAAGGGTGGTGAGTGGTAATGCTATAATTAGTCCAACAAACCCTAAAACATATCCCCAAATTGATAATGATAGAAATACAATTGCTGGATTTAGCCCCATCTGCTGCTTCATGATACTGGGTATAAGGATGAGGTCTTGAATGACCTGACAGATGCAGTAGGCAGCAAATGTCCAACCAAACAAATACCAAAAGCTTTGTCCTGTGTCGACCGATGCCACTAGGCACAAGAATGCGGCAATAGGAAATGATATAAGTTGAAGATATGGCACCATGTTCAGCACACCAATAAACAAACCAAAAACAATGGCCATAGGTAATCCTATGATTGAGAATTCAACGGCAAATATTATTCCAACAAAAAGGGAAACAAGGGCCTGGCCACGAAAGTATCGACTCATAGTATTCTCCACATCACGCATAACTTTGAAACTTATGCGACGATAGCGGGGAGGAATTGTAGCTTTGAATCCATGGGTTATCTTATCATAGTCGAGCAGTATAAAGAACATGTACATGAGCACAAGTAAGATGGTGACAATACCGAGTAACACACTCAATGTGCCACCAAGTACGCTCCAAGTGCCACTGGCCACGCTGTTGAAAACGTTCATCCACTGTTCCTTTGTGAGCATCTTCTGCCATTGTGTTAGATCAAAATTCTGTCTGAAAAAGTCTTGCACTGCATCTGGGATGTGTGGTATCTTAAATGAAGCCTTGGCATAGTTTGTCAGCATTTTAGTCATGTCGCTAACTTCACTGCCTATATAAGGAATCAACCACCACAACACTAAAGTGATTACAGCAACTGCTATAACAATAGCTATTATCGATACCAGGGCCCGACCTTTGATGTGGAAGGTCTTCATGAGCCATTCAACAAGTGGGTTAAGCATATAGGCCAATAGTCCGCCTATTAAAAATGGGAGCAATATGCCACTCAAGTAATTTATAACATATATCGCAGCAACGATGCTAACTATTGCTATAACAAGACGCACAATGCGATCAAGGTCATAACGCTTGCGGGTTTCGGTATTATCCATTATCTCGTTTTTTTATTGTGCAAAATTAGTGTAAGCCGAGTGAAAAAGCAAATTTATTCAATAATTTTACTAATGGAGTGACGTCTATTGAAAAAAAGTGATAACTTTGTGCTGAAATTATTTAGAGATTTATACTTAATGAGAATATATCAGCATCTATTCAAATTAATGGTGTCGTTGCTCTTGTTAACAAATTTGAGCGCATGCTTTACTGGCGTGGAGAGCACTAAGAAGATTACCGATAAGGATGTGCGTCGTGCCATGCAGGAGTTGGAACGAGGAAAGAAAACAATGGCTCTGAGCGAATATGCCGATTCCGTTCCAGCTTGGCATGATGGCAAGACGTTCTGGGTAGTTGATGATCTGGCGCGTCTCGTCTTCTCACCGTCACTTGACTACGAAATCGATAGCCTCGTGTTTTGTGGCAAGCAGCTTGTATACAAGGGAATTGCCACACATCGCCAAGTCGATAACACCGAGGTGGTTGACCTCCTGTTCAGTGATGGCATTTACACATTTGTTTATCCAACAGGAAAAACATTAGTCGATATTAGTCAGCGTTCATTTGCTGTGCCATTTCTTGTGGATGGAGATATGGTCAAACACTATGCTAATCAAATTGTGGGTAAGACTGTATATGTCAAGACCTCGACTTGGCAAACTGTCACTGGCGATAAGATAGTGGGGCGCAAGTTCATACCTGTTGTGATCACTGCAATTGGTCCTGGCAATGGCATTTATCCCCTGCGAGCGGAGTTCAAGACTACCGACGGAGTAGAAGCTATGCTGTGGATGACTATTGGCACGAGTTCAATCAGTGGACGTGATTTTGATTCTCTATTCTCACTTACTGATGTTAGATTGCAGTATCCAGAGATAACAGCCGAGAATTGGACAAGAATAGTTAACGGAGAGGTAGTTGAAGGCATGACTAAGCAAGAATGCAGGTTATCGATGGGTTCACCCAAGAGTGTTAATCAACGTCCCGACCAAACTGGATTGAAAGAGTATTGGTACTATGATGGAGGGCGATACCTTTTCTTTTTTGATGGACTTTTGAAGGAATTTCGATGAAATTATAGATGTTTTTTAAAGACCTATAAAAGAAACGTTGGTGATCATGATCACCAACGTTCTTATTTTTTATCATGGTTCCAGCGATTGTCTTGCCGCTCTTTAAGTTTTAATTCTGCAGGATTTGGTTGTGGAGTCCAAATAGTGGTCCCCTTAAGTTCTTTAGGCAGATAGTCTTGTTTCACAAAATGTCCGGGGAAATCGTGGGCATATTTATAATCGGCTCCATAGCCTAATTCTTTCATGAGTTTGGTGGGAGCATTGCGCAAGTGAAGCGGCACAGGCAAATTGCCAGTTTGGTTTACAAGTGCCAGTGCATCGTCTATAGCGAGATATGCGCTGTTACTTTTGGGAGAAGTAGCGAGATAGATAGCACACTCACTCAAAGGGATACGCCCTTCGGGCCAACCAATCTTATTGATGACATCAAATGTTGCATTAGCTAGCAAGAGGGCATTAGGATTGGCAAGTCCTATATCTTCGGCAGCGCTAATGCATAGGCGCCGGGCAATGAATTTTGGATCTTCACCACCAGCAATCAGTCTGGCAAGCCAATAGACAGCTGCATCTGGATCGCTACCCCGAATCGACTTAATAAATGCTGAGATGATATCATAGTGCATTTCACCATTCTTGTCAAATGCAAGAGGGTTTTGTTGCAAGCGGTCGGTTACTATCTGGTCGTTGATTACGAACGGCTCATGCGCGTCAAGCGACTGATATATCAAGTCGAGAATATTAAGCAACTTGCGCGCGTCACCACCACTATATCGCAGCATGGCTTCGGTTTCCTCAACCCTAACTTCTCGGTCACGAAATATCTTGTCGGTATCAATGGCATGCTGAAGCAACTGCAGTAGGTCATCTTTATTCAATGGTTCAAGCACATAGACTTGTGCTCGCGACAAAAGAGGACGAATAACCTCAAATGAAGGGTTCTCGGTTGTAGCTCCTATCAGTGTAACTGTGCCATTCTCAACAGCTCCAAGCAACGAATCTTGTTGCGACTTGTTGAAACGGTGTATCTCATCGATGAAGAGCACTGGACGACCTTTTGTAAAGATGCTACCAGCGTCGGCACGACAACGCTCGAGGACTTCACGCACCTCTTTTACACCACTCGTGACAGCGCTCAGGGTGTAGAATGGAACTTGAGTTTGCTCTGCTATTATTCTTGCTAAAGTAGTCTTTCCAACACCTGGAGGTCCCCACAAGATAAAAGAAGATATGTTACCACTTTCAATCATGCGACGAATCACAGCGCCTTCTCCAACAAGGTGCTTTTGTCCTATATAGTCATCGAGCGTCTTTGGCCTCATGCGCTCGGCAAGTGGTTCGTACATAATGAAAATGTTCTTTTAAATTAATTATTTAATGTACAAAGATAGTACTTTTTGCAATAGCTTTTGATGCATTATTTGCAAAAAAAGCGTAAATTTGCATTCAAATTAATAACCGAGTTAAATCACTTGCAATGAATATAGTAAAAAGAGCCCTTTTTGGCGGCATCTATGTAGCATTAATTGTTGCAGCATTATTACTGTGGGATAGTAGCAAGATTCTTTTTATTGTCCTAGTTTCATGCTTTATTATTCTGGGTATGATTGAGGCATCTCGTCTTTTTAATCATGATGGGAAACCTGTTACAAAGCACATTACAATCCTTGATTGTGCTGGAGGAGTAGCCATGATGCTTTCACTACTCAATCATCATTCGCAACAAGTCGATGGCCTATTGCTTGTTCCATTAGCAATATACTTTTTGTTAAGACTTAGTTTTCAGCTTTATCTGCCTTCCCATAATGCCATTGCCGATGTTAGGCAATCACTTGCATCTTTGCTTTATGTTGCATTTCCGTTGACAGCGATGTGCATGATAGCAATACATCACACTCCACGCATTGTGCTTGCCATGTTCATTTTCATTTGGCTTTATGATACTGGTGCATTTCTTGTGGGATGCGCTATAGGTAAGCATCGCCTTTTTGAGCGCATTAGTCCTAAGAAATCTTGGGAGGGAGTCGTCGGAGGAGCTGCTTTCGTGATCATCGCAGCTATCATTATAGCTTGTAATGAACCAATTGGTGCATTTTTCAACTCAAGTGAGCTTACGCCTGAGAAATGGATTAGTATTGACACATGGATCGTAATGGCTGTTACAGTTGTGATTGCTGCAACATTGGGCGATCTATTTGAATCGCTTCTCAAGCGCACAGCAGGTGTGAAAGATTCTGGCTATCTTATTCCTGGACACGGTGGCATTCTTGATCGCATCGACAGTTTGCTCTTTGTGGCTCCAGCAGTACTCACACTACTTGAAATAGTGGAATCAATACAATAAATATTATATTTTCTAGTTATATCTTTGGATATTAGCAATTAAGGTTCCATGAAATTTTTTAAGTTGCTCATATTAATCATTTTGCTCGCATTGACATCATGTAGCAATAAGAGCGAGCAATCGCCAATGAGCAAGTCGGAGACTTTGCCCACAATAACTGTTAGGCATGATTTCCCCGACACATTAGTTGTGGGCACAATTTATAGTCCTGCAAGTTTCTTTATTCTCAAAGGCGACACTCTGGGCTATGATTATGAACGCATTCGTGCATTCGCACGTGAGAACAAGATGAATATCAAGTTCCATGTGGCAAGCAGCATGAAAGAGCTGATTAATTTTGTGGAAAACAATAAAGTACATGTCGCTGCCTATGAAATACCTATTACTGCTGAGTATAAACAGCATGTGATTCATTGTGGGGCTCAAAATGAAACCTACCAAGTGCTTGTTCAACGTACCGGTAAAGATACATTGAACAATGTTACTCAACTCATCGGGAAAGACATATATGTGATACATGGATCAAACTATGAAGCAAGGTTGCGCAATCTCGACAGTGAGATAGGAGGTGGCATCAAGATTCATGCTATAGAGAACGATTCTCTCATTAGCGAAGACCTCATTGATATGGTGGCTACTGGTCGATTGCCTTTTACTATTGCCGATAGTGATATAGCACAAATTAATAAGACCTATAACGACAGTATCAACATCAGCTTAAAAGTGGGATTCCCACAACGGTCGTCGTGGGCTGTCGGAAAAGAGTGGAAGTGGCTTGCCGATACCATCACCTATTGGGCTAAGAGCGACAACACTATAGCTAGGGCGCGAGAGATAAAACAGCGGTATTTTGAGATGAATAAACATCACCGCGATTCGATGAAAGCGATGAGTGATTCATTAAATAATCTTGTGGAGAATTCTCAAAACCCTGAAAACGAGAAAGAACTCAAAAAGATTTATTCACGCAAAGAAGGCGACATCTCGGCCTATGACCAGCTCTTCAAGAAATATGCTGCCACTGCAGGTGTAGAATGGACATTGCTGGCGGCTGTTGCCTATGTGGAGTCAAACTTCAATCCTCAGGCAGTGTCGTGGGCCGATGCTCGTGGATTGATGCAGATTATGCCCAGCACAGCTCGAAGCTATGGGTTCAGCGAAGAAGACCTGAAAGATCCTGAGAAGAGTGTGTATGTAGCTAGTCTCATCATTTCTAAGACCAATAAGTTCTTGCAGAGTTACATACCTAACAATGCCGAGAGACTGAGGTTTACACTTGGCTCTTACAACGCTGGAGTCGGTCACATCATTGATGCTATGAAGTTGGCTCAGAAGTATGGTAAGAATCCTAAATTATGGTATTCCAATGTCGAGGAAGCGTTATTATGGAAGACTCACCCAGAGTTCTACAATGATCCAGTCTGCAATTTCGGCTACTGTCGTGGTACCGAGACAATAAATTATGTCCGGCAAGTCGAGAATGCCTATCGTGTATTCCGGGAGTATGAATCCAAGAGAAACAAGAAAAAATAATTTTTAATTCTATAATTAAAGAACTTATGGCTACCCCTCACATTAATGCTCCCGAAGGAGCTTTCGCAACCACAGTGCTCATGCCAGGTGACCCGCTGAGAGCTAAATATATTGCCGAGAATTTTCTCGATACACCAGAACTAGTTACTTCCGTAAGAAATGTATTGGGATTCACAGGTGCCTATAATGGTAAGCCTGTGTCAGTTATGGCAAGTGGAATGGGAATGCCTAGTATAGGCATATATAGCCACGAGCTTTATCAGTTTTATGGTGTAGAGAATATTATAAGGATAGGTTCGGCTGGAAGTTACACCGAGCGACTCAAAGTTGGCGATGTAGTGCTTGCAACCTCAGCCTATAGCGCATCTTCTTATGCACAAGTGCATAATGGCGTTACTAGTCATGAACTTTTCCCTAGTGAGCATATCAACAAGGTGATTATGGAGAAAGCCCAAGAATTGAATATTTCTTGTTCTCCTTGCATTGTGCATTCTAGCGACGTGTTCTATGGAGGACCTGATAGCGAACCTTGGCAAGAAATTAGAAAGCGTACTGGTGTTGATTGTGTTGAGATGGAGAGCTTTGCTCTTTTCCACAATGCTAATGTGTTAGGAAAAAGTGCAGCTTGCTTGTTGACAATAAGCGACTCGTTGGTTGATTTCACAGCAATGAGCGCTGAAGAACGCCAAACCACCTTCCGCACCATGATGCATTTGGCACTCGAATCTGCTATTGCTTTATAACATAAGCAGGTTTTAATTGTTTTTTCTGTATAGCGCTTTTAATTGTGGCGAGGCGTAAAGAAATGCCTTGTAATACTTTCCGGGTTGAATTAAGCAAAAATAGCCTAAACTTTCTACTCTTTCAATACTTTTAAAGTCACCTTTCTTTATGTAAATGAAATGTGGCTTTTTCTTTTTTATTTGGATATATTGTTCTTCCTGCATTGTCTCAGCACCATATTGTTTTGCCCAATACTTGCAACCAGGTAGGCCTCCTGTTGCATCAGCAACATTAATCTTGTTGTTGTAGTTTAAAAAAACAATGTGAGGTTGTGACACTCTTTTTACAACAGCAACATGATGGTAATATTCTATACCCATTTCTGTTAATGGATCATTGTTGTGTTCCACAAGTTTGAAATTTGCCAAATTAGACGCGTGAGAGAAGGAAGCGTATCCAAATCCACATAGAGCAGATATAACGAGCGCAATAGTCAAAAAATTATTACTTAAAAACTTTGTAACTAGTAATGATATTGCGATAAGACCAAATACGCCAAAAATCAAACAACTATAATAATAGTGGATCCACTCTGCATTTTGGACAGTAATGAGTAAGAACCAAAAGAATGCCACTATTGGCATCCAAGCGTATTTCTTGGCATAAAAGAAGACAGATATTGTACACAGCGACATTATGATAATTAGATCAGAGAGAAATCCGCCACTAATTACCCATCCTATCACATTCAACCTCGGTCTATGAGATGAAATCTTGGTTGTTAAAACAAAGTATTCCTTGATAAAATCATTCAAGTTTCCACAAATGGCAAAATAGACTAAAAATGGCAGGCAAATCAATATAAATCCACCACATATTCTCCAAATTAAATCTAATACTTTAATTGATTTTGTATGATGAGCAAAATAACATAGCATTATTGCAAAGAAGCATATCATCATTGCAATTGTAAACTTTATCATTAATGTTGCGCCAATGGAAAGTCCAATTATCCAAGCGCCTTGGTGTATCATGGGGACCAGTTTGTCTATTGCTTTTGATCTACAAAATAAGATTCGGCAAGTTGCCCACATCGACATTGCAATAAAGGGCTGGCAGAAGTCCTCGGCTTTGGTCTCGTAATGGATGTTTGGGTTGAAATATATCCACAGCATTAATAATGAAACGAGAAAAGCAAGCCATCGAGAATCGATAAATAATCGCACAATCCCATAAATGAACCATATGACAACCAAGTAATTAATACAAGTGAGAATCCATACACCAACAAAATCATTATTACTGATGAGATACCCTACGCCATAGATAAACCACAACAGCGGTCCTTTGGAATCACTGAAATCAACATATGGTACCATGCCTTCGACCCATGCTTTACCAGCAGTAAAAAACCAAGAAGAGTCAACCCTTCCCCAAATATCATAGAATGGGGAATCAATAGAAAGAAATAACAACAATACAGGGGTGACAACGACACTAAGTGCTATCATGAGCAACGCTTGTGACGAGCATTTTGTCGAATTGTTTTCTTGATTTGTCACTGAATAATTTATTGAGCTGCACGCTTGTAGAGGAAGACGGCAATTATTGTATATATGATATTGGGAATCCACATTGCCAAGCGTGGCGACGTGTAACCGCTGATTGCGAAAGTCTGTGTCACTGTCATGAACAAAATATAGGAGAAACTAAGTAAAAGACCTATACCAATATTGATTCCCATGCCACCCCGCACCTTGCGTGATGATAGTGACAATCCTATAACAGTAAGAATAAAAGCAGCAGCTGTCATGGCAAATCGCTTCTCATACTCAAGTTCAAATTGTTGTAGATTGGCTACACCACGCGCCTTCTGCTTGTTGATGTAATGACGCAACTGAGGTGATGTGAGCATTTCTTGGTCATTCTTTGAAATGAGGAAGTCGCGAGGCTCAACGTTTAGTGCGGTATCCATTTTCATTCCGCGTGTGAGAGTTTCTTTTAGTCCTTCAAATTTCCTGACGGTGTAATCGTTGAGAGTCCATCTTCCTAATGTGTCATATCTCACATCTTGCGCGGTTATCCTTGATACAAGTTTATTACCATCAAACTCCTCCATTGTGAAACGGAAACCATGTTTTGTCGTGTTGTCATAGCGCGACAAGTAGGCCATTACACCAGGCTTAACCTGTAATTGAATATTATCGCCAAAATCAACTCGTTTGTTCTTGACCCATTGGTTGGTGTACTCTATTCGCTTAACATTAGCAGGCGGTATCACATATAGGGCAAGAATAAGCGTAAACACAGCAATAATAGTGGCGCTTAGCATATAGGGGACCATTAGTCGCTTGAAACTTATTCCGCTCGACATCATAGCGATTATCTCGCTATGATCAGCTAGTTTTGATGTAAAGAATATTACAGTGATGAATACAAACAGTGGTGCAAATTGATTGGCAAAGTAAGGCAGGAAGTTGAGGAAATATTTGAAGATGGTCTCTTTGAGTGGTGCAGTAAGCATTGCATCAAGTTTTTCATTGATGTCAAACATAACCACAATGGCTAGCAACAATAGGATTGCAAATACGAACGTTCCCAAGAACTTCTTCATGATATAAGCATCAAAATGCTTAATCCATTGTTTGCGCATAGGTTCTTTGGGCTTGTCGTTTGTCGGCTTAGTAGTTGGTGTGTCCTCGAGGGGAGCATTAACTAGTGTGGCTTCTTCTTGAAGGTCTTCGGCCTGAAGTTTTGGGATTTCCATTTGTGTGAAATCATATTCCGAGCGCACCGATTGAGTGCTCTCATCAATAAGATTCCATTTATCGCTATTTTGAAGAATGGAATCAGACCCTTTTTTGAACCTTCGATTTATAGCCATAGTATTATAAACGTCGAGTCACTTGCTCAACCATTGCTGTTTTCCATGTCTTGAAGTCACCATCAATAATGTGCTGGCGTGCCTCTCCCATTAGCCACAGGTAAAAAGCAAGGTTGTGGATGCTGGCAATCTGCATTGCTAGTAACTCCCCTGCGATGAAGAGATGGCGAACATAGGCTTTGCTGTAAATGTGGTCGACAACCGATGCGCCGTCCTCCTGAAGAGGGGAGAAGTCATCAGCCCATTTTTTGTTTCTCATGTTCATAATGCCATGCTGAGTAAATAGCATGCCATTTCGTCCATTTCGTGTAGGCATAACGCAGTCCATCATGTCAACACCACGATCAATAGCTTCGAGCATATTGGCCGGGGTTCCCACCCCCATTAGGTATCGTGGACGGTCTTCAGGAAGGATTTCGTTAACAATCTCAATCATCTCATACATGACCTCAACTGGCTCACCAACGGCGAGACCACCAATAGCATAACCCTCGGCACCTAGGTCGGCAACATGCTTTGCGGCATCTTGGCGTAGATCTTTATAGGTGCATCCTTGCACTATAGGAAAGAATGCTTGTCTGTGGCCATAAAGTGGTTCTGTTTCGTTAAAGTGTTTCCATCCACGTTCGAGCCATTGTTGGGTAAGTCGAAGTGATTTCTCGCTATAGCGATAGTCGCTAGTTCCTGGTGGGCATTCATCAAGAGCCATCATGATGTCGCTTCCAATGCTGCGCTGTATGTCGACTACTTTCTCGGGTGTAAACAGATGCTTAGAGCCATCAATGTGACTGCGGAAAGTTACGCCCTCTTCACGAAGTTTGCGGTTCTCGCTGAGAGAGAATACCTGAAAACCACCACTATCGGTAAGTATTGGACGGTCCCAACTGTTGAATTTATGTAGTCCACCAGCCTTTTCTATAATATCCATTCCTGGCCGCAGATACAGGTGATAGGTGTTGCCTAGAATAATTTGAGCTTTAATGTCATCACGCAACTCGCTCATGTGCACAGCCTTAACACTACCAACAGTGCCCACGGGCATAAAGATAGGGGTCATTATCTCGCCATGGTCGGTTGTTATTACACCAGTTCTAGCTTTTGTGTCTTTATTTGTAGCTACTACTTTGTAGTCCATAGTTTTTTATTTTATTCAACAAAATTACAACTAATATGACTAACCACAAAATCCCATTCAAAGTTTTAACAATTTATATTCATTTGTTTCGCAATATTAGGTTTTAACAATCAAGCAAGACTTAAAATTGAATGAATGTTGTATGACTTTTCTATTTTTTCGTGACATTTTAATGGTTTTGCGCTAGTTTTTTGTAAGTTTGCAGTTAAAATTGATTTATATGGAAAATACTAAGATACCACATCCTGTTGTTGCTGCCATACCAATAGTGTTACTTATTGGAATGTTGGTGGTGATAATCAACCTCTTCGGTAGTGACGCATTATCGGGAGGTAGCCAAATAGCCTTGATGATGGGTGTGGCGGTGTGTGTGTTCATCTCTATGGTGTTCTACAATGTGAAGTGGAAGACTTTTGAGAAGCAGATGGCAAAGACTATGAGCGGCATCTTTGTGACTTTAATGATACTTTTGTTGGTCGGTATGCTAGCTGGTTCATGGATGATAAGTGGCGTAGTTCCTACATTGATTTATTATGGCATTGAATTGCTGTCTCCACGCTTTTTCCTTGTAACAGCTTGTGTGATTTGTTCGATTGTCTCGCTTCTGTCGGGGAGTTCTTGGACCACTATCGCGACTATTGGTGTTGCACTACTCGGAGTGGGCGAAGCGCTCGGTATAGATAAGGCATGGACGGCTGGTGCTATTATATCTGGAGCTTATTTTGGCGACAAGATGTCACCTTTGAGCGACACTACAATATTGGCTTCATCAGCAACGCGCGTCGACCTCTTTGTTCACATTCGGTATATGATGCACACAACAGTCCCAGCTCTATCTATATCATTGATAATCTTTTTAATTGCGGGGCTGGGGCACAACTCTAGTGTAGCTGTCAATGTTGCCCAATACACCAAGGGACTTGAGTCCACATTCAACATTTCGTTGTGGACTTTATTGGTTCCTGTAGTCACAGGTGTGTTAATTGCACGCAAGGCTCCTTCCCTTATTGTGCTTTTCACATCTTCAATCTTGGCAGGCATTATGGCATTGATACTTCAACCTCACATTTTGTGCCAGGTTGCAAATGACGCTTCGTTAAGCTACCCAGGAGCATTAACTAGAGGTCTTGCAATAACGTTTTACGGAGCAACAGCTGTCGATACCGGTTTTAATGAACTTAATGACTTGGTTTCAACTGGTGGTATGGCAGGAATGCTTAACACTATCTGGCTTATCTTGTGTGCTATGTGTTTCGGTGCTGTAATGGTAGCCAGCGGAATGCTTGGCAGCATAACTCGCATGGTAATCAGTTGGATAAAGTCTCGTTTTAGCCTTGTGGCATCGACAGTTGGTACTGGACTACTCCTTAATCTCACTACAGGTGATCAGTTTATAAGCATTGTTTTGAATGCCGATATGTTCCGAGAGGTATACAGGCAGCTTGGTTATGAACCCAGATTGCTTAGTAGAACTACTGAAGACTCGGCAACTGTAACTTCGGTTCTCGTTCCTTGGAACACTTGTGGTATGACTCAAGCAACAGTGCTGGGAGTTCCCACTCTCACTTATTTGCCCTATTGCTTCTTCAACATCCTATGTCCAGTTATGACTCTTTTAGTATCGGCAATAGGATGGCGCATTAATCATATCGATCCAGAACAAAATAATGATGATGAAAATGAGAACAAACAATTATCCGATTAAAGTTATCTTACTGCTGGCAGTATTATTATGTTTTGATTTTATTTATGGTCAAGACACTATAAGGGTAGGGTTGGCATGGAAACCATCGTTAACAATTGATGATCGCGCTGTGCTGGCAATTGAGAAGGCTGGTGGCGAGGCGGTAGTGCTTGGACAAGTACGCCATCCTGATATCGATTATGATAGCATTGCGGTACAATCAAAATTCGTTGATGAGTATGGTGTTCTCCTTCCTGAATATGGTGAAATCGTCAAGAATACCACATGGCATGGTTCTAACGTTGAAGAGGTGATGCAAGGCATCGATGCTGTGGTGTTTCTTGGTGGTGGAGATATTAGTTGCACGTTATTTCGTGAGCCACAACCCTGGCATGGACTTCCCGATGATAATAATTGCAATGCTGCACGCGACATTTCTGAATATCTCACTATGACCTATTGTCTGGATCATGATATTCCTATTCTGGGATTATGCCGAGGCATGCAGATGCTGGGTGTCGTCAGTGGTGCTACAATGATTCAAGATTTAGACACATACTTTGCAGGGCAAGGTGTTGATTATGAACACTTGCACCGCTCTCTTCGTGACGAGAATGGGGAGCGACATTACACTCCTCACGATGTGGTTGTAACCGATTTTAAGTCGCATTTTTATAGCATCGTTGTGGCCGATACTCTCAAAAAAGTTCCATCATGGCATCATCAGGTTGTGGGTGATGTGACTGGTACGCCTCTCAAGGTTACTGGCATCACTCCTACAAATGGGAAGGATATTATCGAAGTTATTGAGAGAACCGATAAGACATTTGCTATGGGTGTGCAGTTTCACCCCGAGGAGGCTGTGAGAAAGCATTTATCTGGAGAAGATGATGCTAACCAATTCATGCAACTCTATGAGGGTGTCAACTACTTCAGGAAATTAATAAACCATACAAATAAATTTAAAAACAAAAGACAATGAACATTGATTGGGCCGAAGGACTGCATTGCGCAGTAACGGTGTGTGACACCGAAGGGAAAGTGATTTATATGAATGAGAAATCACGTGAAACATTTAATAAGAATGGAAAGTCAATGGTAGGGCAGAACCTTTTCCCTTGCCACAACGAGCGTTCTCAGGCTATGATACGCAACATGATGGAGAGCGATACCATCAATGCCTACACTATCACAAAAAATGGTCAGCGCAAGATGATTTACCAATCTCCATGGCGTGTTGACGGCAAAGTTGCTGGTATGGTCGAAATCTCAATGGTAATACCCAACGAAATGTCTCATTACGATCGCGACAAGAAATAAAATTGGTCTATTACTCAAAAACAAATCGCAGCAATAACCATTGAATTGGTACTGCTGCGATTATTATATTATTGTACTGAATTAATCGTTCATGGTGAGTAGGAGTTCCTCGTTGCTGCGTGTACGTTCCATGCGGTCTTTCATGAACTCCATCGCCTCGATGCTGTTTCGGTCGCTCAAGAAGCGGCGCAGAATCCACATTCTGTTGAGAGTATCCTGCTTGAGCAGCAAGTCGTCGCGACGTGTACTCGATGCCATGATGTCGACTGCTGGGAACACACGCTTGTTGCTTAGCTTGCGGTCGAGTTGTAGCTCCATGTTACCAGTACCCTTGAATTCCTCAAAGATTACCTCGTCCATCTTCGAGCCAGTCTCAATAAGGGCTGTCGCAATAATTGTAAGGCTACCACCATTCTCAATGTTACGCGCTGCACCAAAGAATCGTTTGGGGCGTTGCAATGCGTTGGCATCCACACCACCACTCAGAATCTTACCACTAGCAGGAGCAATGGTATTGTATGCACGGGCAAGACGGGTAATTGAGTCTAGCAAAATCACCACATCATGTCCACATTCAACCATGCGTTTTGCCTTTTGGAGCACCAAGTCAGCAATCTTCACATGACGGTCGGCTGGCTCGTCGAATGTTGAAGCAATAACTTCGGCATTCACGCTACGTGCCATGTCGGTAACCTCCTCTGGACGCTCATCAATGAGCAGAATAATCATGTAAGTGTCAGGGTGATTCTCCGAGATAGAATTAGCGATGTCCTTGAGAAGCACAGTCTTACCTGTTTTTGGGGGAGCTACAATTAGTCCACGCTGTCCTTTGCCTATTGGCGAGAACATATCTACAATGCGAGTAGAAATATTGGGGTGAGTGTGATTAACCAAATCAAACTTCTCATTAGGGAACAAAGGCACGAGATGCTCGAATGGGATGCGGTCTCGAACAAACTCTGGTGTGCGGCCATTGATTAGTCGGACATCAACAAGAGGGAAATACTTCTCACCTTCTTTGGGGGGACGAATGGTGCATTCAACCACATCACCAGTTTTCAGACCGTAGTTCTTTATCTGAGCCTGTGGCACATATATATCGTCGGGCGAAGTGAGGTAATTGTAGTCACTTGAGCGCAGGAAACCATATCCGTCTGGCATCACCTCAAGCACACCCATACCATTGATGATTCCATCAAAGTTATATGTTACATCAGCATAGGGCAGTGTCGACTCTGGCTGCTGAGTTTGCTGATTTTTACCTTTCTTCTTCTTTTGTTGCTTAGATTGTTGTGGCTCTTTCTCGGCCTTTGGCTCTTGTATGATTATGGGGGCCTTAGCAGCCTCTTCGGCTGCAATTCTGCGTTGTTCCTCAGCACGTCGTGCTGCTTCTTCACGCTCTTGCGGAGTGCGTGGCTTGAAAGTCATTGGACCGCTGCCGTAGAATTGCCCACCAGTGTTTTGGTTGTCGCTTCGTTTTGACTTTTTGCCAATTGACGCATTAGGGTTGGTGTTGAACAAACTCATAAAGTCATCCTGATTGGGGTCGAAGCGCGAGGGTTCGGGCTGTTCCATCATTTCCATTTCTGGGTCATAGAACTCTTCGTCTATATAATCGCCATCACCCACTTCATCCATAGAATCAACTTGCATCTCATTCATCTCTTCTTGATTGTCATAGTAATCATTGGCGATGGGCTGAGGTTCTTCTGTTTGCTCATTTACTGGTTGTTCAACTGTTGGTGTCTCCACGCTCGCTTCATCATAGTTGATGGTCTCTTGCACTACATTGCGCTCAATGCGCTCGCGACGGGCGCGCTTGGTCGCTGGTTTCTCGTCAGCAGGATTAGTGTCTTCCACATCTGAGTCTTCTTTAGCCTGAACTTCATCAAGGCCTGGCAGCTGCTCTTGCTGAGTGGATTTTTGCTCACTCTTACGAGGGCGCCCACGTTTACGTTTAGCAGGTGCTGTGTCTTCTTGTAGTTGTGTTTCTTCTTGTTTGGGCTCTTCGGCTTTAGATTTCTTCGACTTGTCGTCGCTGCTCTTAGTGGTTTTTTTCTTTGTCTCTTTTTCTTTGGTCTCTTTGGCCGCTGTTTCGGTTGCTTCTTTTTTTGCACGACCACGACGGCGTTTAGGTTCCTCGGGGGCATTCTTTGAAGCGTCGATTGCCTGTTGATCAATGATTTGATATACTAAATCATCTTTCTCGGCATTGTCAACTTTCTTCAAACCCATTGATTTGGCCAAGTCTTTCAGCTCGGCTTCGTTCATTGAACTGAGTTCGTTTATATTATACATAAGCTATAAAAATAATCGTGAAAATCTCATCGCATTTTGCAGTAATAATTTCATTTACTCAATTAAAAGCACACTCATGGAATGAGCCTACCTTAATAGCTGCAACGCTCGGTGAAAAAAAGATTATCGAGATAAAAAATAGAAATTTATAATTTAATGTGGGAAATGCACCATCTAGGTTATTTAGCAATGATTCAGCTAAGATGTGTACATAATTCAAGTGCAAAGATAGTAATTATATTTTATATGACAAATTTTTTTGTATTCAAAGTTAATTTGTAGTAACTTTGGGGCAATAAATTCAATGAAATCATGAAAAAACAGGCATTAATAATCATGTTAATTCTTGCCAGCACTATTGGTGCTATGGCTTGCACATCAGCTATAATTTCTGGAAAAAAGACTGCTTCAGGACGTCCTATCTTATGGAAACACCGTGACACTGGTTGTCTTGATAACCGTGTTGAGTTAATCAAGGCTCATGGCGACTGTTATGAGTTTGTGGCTCTCTTCGATGCTACCGACCCAGCCGACACTGCTGCATGGACAGGTTTTAATGAGAAAGGCTTTGCAATCATGAATACGGCATCCTATAACCTGAATAACGACGATGTGCCCGAGAGCAATATGGACCGCGAGGGTGTGGTTATGAAACTCGCACTAGAACACTGTACCACTGTTGATGACTTTGAACAACTTCTGCTCACTCTTCCTAAGCCAATGGGCGTTGAAGCAAACTTTGGAGTTATTGATGCTCAAGGTCATGGTGCCTATTTTGAGACTGGTAATTTTAGCTTCAAGAGATATGACCTAGCCGATGCTCCCGATGGAGTTTTAATTCGCACCAATTACTCTCATAGTGGTCGCGAAGACGAGGGGATGGGCTATGTACGCGATGGCAATGCCAAGTATCTGCTTGCTCCACACATCAAAGCAGGCGATTTTGAGCCATGGATGTTTACTGAGAAATTTTCGCGTACTTTCTACCATAGCCTATTGGATAAAGATTTTACAAATAGTGGAGATGAATGGATTGTGGATCAGGACTTCATTCCACGTCGCATTTCAACAGCTTCGATAGCAATTGAAGGTGTGTTGCCTGGCGAATCTCCCATTCTAACTACCATGTGGATCGCACTTGGTTATCCTCCTTGTGCCGAAACCTTTGCTGCCAGAGTTGATGCAGCTGGTGGTGTGCCTGAGATGTTGAAAGGCTCTAGTGATAACCATCACAGTCCGCAATGTGATCTCGTTCGTTCTCGTCATGCCGAGGTGTTCTCTATAGAGCGTGGTAATGGTAGGCACTATCTCAACCTGAGTAAGTTATATAATAAGGAGGGAACTGGCTATTGTCAGCAACTAGTTCCCAAGAACATGGCGACCTATCATCTTGAGAGAGCAAAGCGTGAGCAGCTAAAGTTGTTACTCGAGACAATGGGTCAATAATTTCAGGCGATGACCCCTTGTTCAATAACAACCACTACCTATATGTCAATACTGCGTCGACTCTATTTCAGTCGTCGCTGGTGGATTCTTCTTTTACCTATAGTGTTGTGTTTGAGTCTTATTGCTTTCGACACCCGTTTTGCCTATGTTTCTCTCATCGTTGCAATGGGCATTGTGATGATGGCGTTGCCTCTAATCTATTACTATTACGGTCTCACTCAAGAGTCGAGATGGTCGATACTTGAGAAAACAGTGACAATCACTGATAATGGTCTTCTGCTTGACTTTACAAGCGATAAGATGCGTCAACATCTTATTTCTTGGAATGATATTGCTAGAACTACTGCCACCAATGATTGCCTGATTGTTAAACTCAAGAAAAACAGCTACACATTCCTTGCTATTCCATTTAGCGCTTTTGCAGGAAAAGAGGAATTGAGATGCTTTGTACTCGAAATTAGACGAAACATTGGGCAATAGCTAAAGCCGTTTGTAGATAAAAAAGGCCTATTCATCTATTACCTCCTCAATGAGGTAAACCATTACCGTTTTTAGTGGTCAAACAAATAAATGGATTTACTCACTATAACGGTTTAAATGAGATGAAGAAGAAAAAGACTTTATTGTTGGCTATACTGCTCTCGGTTCTTGCATCGGTAGCAGTCACTTCATGTAGCCCGTATTGGTATGACGATGGTTATTACTACGACTATCCTTATCGTGGACGTCCTGGCCCACCTCCACCTCCGCCGCCACATCATCATCACCACCCCGGTGGAGGACATCATCCAGGCCATCACTATTAATTAAAATACGAGTGACACTTGAATTCAAGTGCCACTCGCATTATTTGATGAATTCATCAGTCGTGTTTTATCGACACACCCAAGCCCGCTTGTATTTGCTAGATAACGTTTTCTTAATCTTGTTAAGTTCTTGCTTGCTGTCGCTTTTAGCTATAGCTAGGTGATGGTACTTACCTCGTTTCACAACTTGAGTTTTGATGCCTTTCTTAGCATAATATTGCTTCATTTCAGCTGCTTTCTTGGCCGTGCTGCAAGAGTTAATTACTAGGCAATAATTACCTTTGTTTGGCATGCCCTCCTCGTAGTCTGCACTATCTACAGTCTTTTCATTTTTTGAGGGTTTAACAGGCTCAATTTTTGTCGCTTTACCACTGTCATCAATGTATGCGAATTTATTGTCATCAGCTGTTGCCTTGCTTGCTGGTTTCACAGTAACGCTCGATGTTGTGGGCTGTGTCTTTACTTCGGTAACGTTAAGGCTAGCGGTTTGAGTGCTACGGTCAATAATAACTGGTGTGGACAACAGTAGTCCAACGCCCACGATAACAGCTATCGAAGCGGCAACCTTTAAGCGCTCTTGCCAAGTTACCGCAACTGGTTTGAATACGGGTTCTTGAGTCTCGATTGAACTAGTAAGCGATGTCATGTCTATGCTGTTGAGCCCAAAGAATTCGTCACAAGCCTGAATTAAGGGCATTGGCATGAACTCCAGTCGCTCTTTGTCAGCAAGTTTAAAATAACCAAGATGTCCAAATGCTAGCTCATTGCCTTGCATTACATGACGGTTGAATGTGGTTACATTATCAGAAATAAGCTTGCATGCTTGGTCATAGTTCAACTTGTGGCGACGCATCAGCGAGTTGGCTAGCAAGCCATCATTGTGATTAATGGTAGCATTGAAGCCAATAGAACGCTTAGGCTGTAGCACTTTGCCACCATCAACCGATGATGATGTATAATTAGCAATTAGTGCTCCCCAACCGGGAACTACCACGCAGTCGTTATACATCATCAAGTATTCTATGTGTTGAACAATTGAAATCATCATGCAAAGTTACTACTTTCAGCCCATTCACGCAAACGTTGTTGATAAGTTTTTTGTGATGCAATGCTTATTTGGTAACAGGGATTTTATTAACGCGATTCTGGTGGCGACCGCCTTCAAATTTGGTTGAGAGAAATGTCTTAACCATCTCAAGTGCTTCTTCATTAGTCACAAATCTACCAGGCATGGCAAGCACGTTGGCATCGTTGTGTTGACGTGCCAAGCGAGCGAGCTCAGGTTGCCAGCACAGTGCCGAGCGTATACCTTGATGCTTGTTGAGGGTTATATTGATACCTTCACCGCTACCACACACTGCTATGCCTGGATAGCACTCACCACTCTCAACTGCAAGAGCGCAAGGATGGGCATAATCAGGATAGTCACAGCTTTCCTCGTTGTATGTGCCAAAATCCTTGTATTCAATGCTATTCTCTTTCAAGTAGTCGATAACAGCTTGTTTGGTGGCAAATCCTGCATGGTCGCTACATAGTGCTACAGGTATGCCTGGCTTAATTATTGATTCCATTTTTTCTTGTTTAATTAGTGTGTCAAATATTATGTCAAATTTTTCTCTTAATGCTACTGGTTCTTTAAGAAGCTTGCGAAACTCATTAAGTCGCCGAGCATTGCTCGACTCCGGAATCCATAGTTTTAGATATCCACCCTCTGCATATTTTTCTGTCATATGCTCTACAAAACGCTCGTAGTTCTCTTCTCGGTCAAAGGTTTTGTAATGCTTAAAGGTGAATTGAATCGTACGGCGTATTATGGTGTCGTCATCTATCTGCCGGTCGGCCTCAGCAACAAGCCGCCCATAGATAGAGCGTGGCTCGTGGTTACTCGACGCACGGTGATCTTCGGCTGCTTGAGCAATGGTCTCTATCTCACTTTTAGTGAACCATTGTGCAAGTCGTTTATCTTCGAGAATAATGCGTGCACTTTCGGTGTGATGAGTCTTGCGATCTACTTCAAGTCCCAAATCATGATAAGCAGCCGCAGCAAGCAATATAGCAAGGTCAACAGTAGGGTAGTGCTGAGCCAACCGCAGACTCTCAGTCATTACATAGTGCACATGGTCACGGCGATGACCGGCATCGAATGAGTCGTATCGGGGCACAATCTCTTGCTCAAGATAAGTTGCTATTTCATCAAATCGATTCATCTCAGTTGTTCTATTATGCGTTGTGCGGTGATTTGTGCACAATCTTTAGTGGTTAGAAGCTGTGCAATCTTATCATAACCTTCAATCATCGACTTGCGTTCATCGGTATCGCTGAGCAGTTGAGTTAGTTGGTCGTCAACACTTTCCACGTTGCAATTGTGTAATAGTAGCTCTGGAATGATTGGTTCGTCTGCAATTAAGTTGGGCAAAGTGACATACTTGCCCTTGATCAGCTTGCGATAGAATGTGTATAGGAGTTTGCTGCCGTTCATGCGATAGCATGCCACTTGAGGAGTGCCTAATAATGCTGTTTCAAGCGTAGCTGTACCTGATGTCACAAGGGCGACTTTTGCATGATGCGCTAGCTCAAACGTCTGATCACGCAGCACATGAATCTTCTTACCTTTTATAGCTAGTGAATAAATCTCATCGTCAATGCTTGGGGCACCAGCGATAACCGTCTGACAACTGTTGTGTAGCTTTGCGGCAGCAATCATTGTCGGAAGGTTGTCACGAATCTCTTTTATGCGCGAACCTGGTAATAGAGCAATAATTGGTTTATTTGGGTCAAGACCATTGTTTTCTCTGAACTGTGTGGCTCCACGCATTGTTGCTAAGGCACTGTTGATTTCCTTTACGGTGGGGTTTCCCACATATTCCACTTCGTAATTATGCTTACGGTAAAAGTTGGTCTCAAAAGGAAGAATTGAGAACATGCGGTCTACATATTTCTTTATGTCTTTCACGCGCCACTCTTTCCATGCCCATACCTTTGGAGAAATGAAATAGAACACAGGAATTTCTTGTTGCTTTGCCCATTTTGCCATCTTTAAATTGAACGATGGATAATCAATGAGAATTAAAGCATCAGGACGATTACTAGTCATGGCAATTTTTGCTTTTTTCATGAAACCGAGAATGCTGCCCAAGTGCTTTATGACTTCGATGAAACCCATAAACGCCATATCGCGATAATGAATGAGTGGTTCATGGCCAGCACTGCGTGCCATGAGATCACCTCCCAGGAATTCAACCTGGGCCTCACTATCTTGCTCCTTGAGTGACTTGATGAGCGCACTGCCATGAATGTCGCCCGAAGCTTCACCTGCTATGATAAAATATCGCATCGCCGTTTAATATGGTATATTCAATTTACAAAGATACAAAAAAGTTTGCATTATTTGTCGGTTAGAACAAAAAAAGTTGCGATGCCAAAATGACACCGCAACTCATTAATTTTTGTGTGCTTAAAGATTACTCTTCGGGCTCAACTCCCCACTGCTGGCGTGCCAGACGGCGGTAGTTGTTGTAGCGCCATTGAGCATTCTCCTTCGCAGCAGCAAAGAGTTCCTCTGCCTCATCGGGATATTGCTTCAATACCGAAGCATAGCGAACCTCGCCCTTGAGGAAGTTCTCAAACTCATCCCAGTTAGGTTCCTTGCTGTCGAGAGTGAATGGGTTCTTGCCCTCTTTCTCGAGCTCAGGATTATAACGCCACAGGTGCCAGTATCCGCATTCTACGGCCTTAGCCTCTTCGGCCTGTGATTTGCCCATACCAACCTTCAAACCGTGGTTGATACATGGAGCGTAGGCGATGATGATTGAAGGACCATCATATGCCTCAGCCTCACGGAATGCCTTCAAGCACTGAGCATCGCTAGCGCCCATTGCTACCTGTGCTACATAAACGTAGCCATAGGTCGAAGCAATAAGACCAAGGTCTTTCTTGCGGATGCGCTTACCTGCAGCAGCAAATTTAGCGATAGCACCGATTGGAGTAGCCTTCGAAGCCTGACCACCAGTGTTAGAGTAAACCTCAGTATCGATAACGAGGATGTTGACGTTCTTGCCACTAGCAATCACGTGGTCGAGACCACCGAAGCCAATGTCGTAGCTTGCACCGTCACCACCAATGATCCATTGTGAGCGTTTAACGAGGTACTGAGCAAGGCTCTTCACCTTCTTGTCGCATTCTGCATCACTGTTCTCGATGGCCGCCAGAATCTTGTCGCTTAGCTCGCGGCTCTTGGCACCATCTTCCTTGTTGTCGAGCCACTCTTGATAGAGGGCCTTTACATCGGCACTCACCTTGTCGCACTCGATAGCTTCCTTGACATAGCCAGTCACGCGATTGCGCATCTTCTCATCGGCGATAGTCATACCCAGACCAAACTCGCAGAAGTCCTCAAACAGTGAGTTTGCCCAAGCTGGACCATGTCCCTTCTCGTTAACAGTGTAAGGTGAAGAAGGAACCGAAGCCGAGTAGATTGAGCTACATCCAGTAGCATTAGCAACCATCTCGCGATCACCAAAGAGTTGAGAAATGAGCTTCACATATGGAGTCTCACCACAACCAGAGCATGCACCGCTGAACTCAAAGAGTGGAGTAGCAAACTGTGAGTTCTTAACATTCGACTTGATGTCAACGAGTTCTTGCTTAGAAGTGACATTAGCAACACAGTAGTCCCAGAGTTTCTGGTTCTCAACTTGCTCCTCGAGAGGAACCATGGTGAGAGCCTTTTCGCCCTTCTTGCCAGGACAAACGTCAGCGCAGTTACCGCAGCCGAGGCAGTCCATAACGTCAACAGCCTGAACAAACTTCAAGCCTGCAAGGGTCTTGCCAATTGCTGATAACTTATCGGCCTCGGTAAATGGTGAAGCTGCTGCCTCTTCCTCATTCATGAGGAATGGACGAATTGCAGCGTGTGGACAAACGAGAGCACACTTGTTACATTGGATACAATTCTGTGCATTCCAAACGGGAACGAAGGTTGCTACACCGCGTTTCTCATAGGCTGCGGTACCAGCGTCCCATGTTCCATCCTCACGGCCACGGAATGCCGATACTGGAAGTAAGTCACCGTTTTGAGCATTGATAGGACGAACTACCTCGTTGATGAAAGCGGGAGCGTTGTCATCGATATCATTGTCGGTTGGCAGGTTGCTCCACTCTGGATCAACAGTAAGTTGTTCATATTCATTACCACGGTCAACAGCCTGATAGTTCTTGTTTACAACGTCCTCACCCTTGCGGCCATAAGACTTAACGATGAATTTCTTCATCTGCTCTACTGCGAGCTCTACGGGGATTACGCCTGTGATGCGGAAGAATGCCGATTGGAGGATAGTGTTAGTGCGGTTGCCTAGACCAATCTCCTGTGCAATCTTAGTGGCGTTAATATAGTAAACAGTAATGTTGTTGTCAGCAAAGTACTTCTTTACTTTGTTGGGCAGGTTCTTGGCAAGCGTCTCGCCTTCCCAAACGGTGTTGAGCAGGAATGTACCGTTCTTCTGCAAACCACGAGTTACATCATACATGTGCAGGTAGGCCTGAACATGACAAGCAACGAAGTTTGGAGTGGTTACTAGATATGTAGAACGTATTGGCTGGTCACCAAAGCGGAGGTGTGAGCATGTGAAACCACCCGACTTCTTTGAGTCATAAGAGAAATATGCTTGACAGTACTTGTCGGTGTTGTCACCAATAATCTTAACTGAGTTTTTGTTGGCACCTACAGTACCGTCGGCACCAAGACCATAGAACTTAGCCTGGAAGAGGCCCTCGCCACCAAGTGCGATTTCCTCTTTCTGTGGCAGAGAAGCAAATGTTACATCATCCTCAATACCTATGGTAAACTGGTTCTTGGGTACTGGCAACGACAGGTTCTCGTAAACCGAGAGAATCTGAGCTGGAGTAGTGTCCTTAGAACCCAAACCATAACGACCACCAACAATCAATGGAGCATTCTCTGCGCCATAGAAGCAGTCTTTAACATCGAGATACAATGGCTCACCCACTGCACCAGGTTCCTTAGTGCGGTCAAGAACAGCAATGCGCTTAGCTGTGCTTGGTACGGCAGCAAGGAAGTGCTTAGCCGAGAATGGACGATACAGGTGTACTGCAACGAGACCAACTTTCTCGCCTTGCTCTGTGAGGTGGTCGATAGTCTCACGGATTGCCTCGGTAACCGAACCCATAGCGATAATCACGCGATCGGCATCCTTAGCTCCGTAGTAATCAAAGAGACCATATTTGCGGCCGGTAAGGTCGCTAATCTTCTTCATGTAGTCCTCTACGATGGCTGGAACTGCGGTGTAGTAGTCGTTGCACGACTCACGATGCTGGAAGAACACGTCGGGGTTCTCGGCGGTACCGCGGGTAACAGGCTTGTCAGGGTTCATAGCACGCTGACGGAAACCATTGAGTGCCTCCATGTCAACGAGGGGCTTAAGATCCTCTTGGTCGAGTGCCTCAACCTTCTGAATCTCGTGTGAGGTACGGAAACCGTCGAAGAAGTTTACGAAAGGTACACGGCCCTTGATAGCACTCAAGTGAGCTACAGCAGCAAGGTCCATAACCTCTTGTACCGAACCTTCACATAGCATGGCGAAACCTGTTTGGCGAGTAGCCATCACATCCTGGTGATCACCAAAGATGCAAAGAGTGTGGGATGCTAGTGTACGAGCCGATACATGGAAAACGCCAGGAAGCAACTCTCCAGCAATCTTGTACATGTTAGGAATCATGAGCAAGAGACCTTGAGAAGCTGTGTAGGTGGTAGTCAAAGCACCTGCCTGAAGCGAACCGTGAACGGCACCAGCGGCGCCACCTTCACTCTGCATTTCTTGTACGAGAACTGTCTCACCAAAGATGTTTTTACGTCCGGCAGCTGCCCATTCGTCAACGTGCTCTGCCATAGTAGATGACGGAGTGATGGGGTAGATAGCGGCAACTTCGGTAAACATGTAACTGATGTGAGCTGCGGCCTGGTTACCATCACAGGTCATGAATTTCTTTTCTTTAGCCATAATTTTAGTTATTCAAAAAGTACTTTTAGAAAAAATTTATGAAAATGTGAATTAGTTTTCTTTATAGCAATAGTTTCTTCTTTAAAAACGGTGCAAAGGTACGCATAAAGTGCCACACGACAAAGGATTTTGGGCAAAATTATCCCAATACTTATTAACAGAAAACAAAATACAAGACTTCAATATAATTTTATGACGATTAACTTCGTTTAAATAATGAAAGATTTGATAATTATAGCAATGACACAAACGATAACTAGCAGAGAGTTTATGGCTAAGAATGGCAATAAATTTGACATTCTTAAGTTTGTGCTTGCTATTCTTATTGTGTGCATTCATTCAACAAAAGCAGGGATGATTCTAAGGCCTGTGTTTAGGCTCGCAGTGCCTTTATTCTTCATGATTTCTTCCTATCTTTTTTTCTTAAAACAGAGCACTTTGAACTCAAAGCAAGATAAATATAAAGGTTTGAAAAAGTATGCAAAGCGAATATTATTACTATATCTCTTCTGGTTCTTGCTATTACTTCCTTTTACGATTTATTACCGTGAATGGTATATTAATTTTGATCATGAGAAGTTGATCACTATTGCTAGGAGTTTCTTTTTTGGTAGCACTTTTATTGCATCATGGTTTTTGATGGCTTCACTTATAGGAGTGACTATTGTATGGGTGTTGTCACAATTAAAGGTTAAAACCTCTTGGATAATAGCAATTGGACTTGTGATTTATGTGCTTTGCTGCATTGTGTCTAATTATTATAGTCTAATTTCTAGTTGTCCTAGGTTTATCGTAGCTTATAACAGCTATACTAGTATTTTTACTTTGCCATTCAACAGTTTTCCATGTTCGATACTGTTTGTTGGCATAGGCAAAATCCTTGCCGAAAGGGAGCTGTCACCATCCAATAAGTTGCTTTGGGCCGTGTTGTTGATCTCGATTATGCTGCTATATGTTGAATTCTATATCACACAACATTACTTTAAAGCCTATTACGATGATTGCTTCTTGCTGTTGCCGGTGACCTGCATTTGCATTTTTATGCTTATTGGGCAAAGCACCCCTCGCAAAACTGGCTATGATACAATAAAGCTGCGTACCTATTCAACAATCATCTATTGCTGCCATGGAACGTTGTTAAGTATCATGAACTCGGTGCTTAATTTTATTAAAATGAATGAGATAAATTGCATTATTCAATTTGCGATGTTTTTTATTACTATATTTTTGTCGATTGCAATTTGTGAATTACTGATGAGACTGGAGCGTCGTCGATATTTTGGCTGGCTTCAATATTCGCATTGACTCAGCATGAACAAAATGGGAGAGGTTTTGAAGCTTCTCCCATTAATTATAATTAGTTCTTAATTCCATCTCGCTTAAGTAGAGCGTCAATTTTGGGTTCACGACCTCTAAATCGTTTGTATAAGGTCATTGGTGGTTCAGTACCTCCTCGCTCGAGGATATTCTCCTTAAACGACTGGGCTGTTGCTGGATTGAAGATGCCTTCTTCTTGGAACTTGCTGAAAGCGTCAGCATCAAGAATCTCGGCCCACTTGTAACCGTAGTAGCCTGCTGCGTAACCACCTGAGAAAATGTGTGTAAACTGTGGTGACATCATGCAACCATCAACTGGCTTAAAAATCTGAACAGGTTCCATCGCCTTAAATTCATACTTGAAGGCATCGCCCGAAACAGGTTGTGTGATAGTGTGGTAAGCCATATCAAGAAAGCCGAAGCTGAGCTGACGCAAACATGCATAGGCTGCACCAAATTGTTCTGAAGCCTTTATCTTCTCAACTAAATCCTGTGGAATTTTTTCTCCTGTAAGATAGTGTTTGGCGAAGCTGTCAAGGTACTCTCGTTCGCTCAGGAAGTTTTCATTGAATTGTGAAGGAAGCTCCACAAAGTCGCGGTAGACGTTAGTGCCCGAAGTTGAGGTGTATTTACATTTTGAGAGCATGCCGTGCAGACCATGGCCAAACTCATGCATAAATGTCTCAACCTCATAGTAAGTGAGCAATGATGGCTTGGTTTCGGTGGGACGAGTGAAGTTCATTGTCAGAGTGACTATTGGACGCACATCGTTTCCATTGGCATCGCGATATTGTTCGCGGAAGTTTGTCATCCAAGCACCGCTCTGTTTGGTCTCACGAGGGAAGAAATCGGTGTAAAGTAGTGCCACGAAATTCCCCTTATCATCAGTAACATTGTAAACTTTAACTTCTGGATTGAATACCTGAGCGTCAAAATTTTCAGTAAAATGCAGTCCATAGAGTCTTGTGGCAAGTCCAAACACACCATCAATTACATTCTCAAGTTTGAAATAAGGTCTGAGCAACTCGTCATTTATTGAGTATTTTTCCTCTTTGAGTCTGTTGGAATAGAAAGAATAATCCCAAGGCATGATTGTCATTTTCTTTCCCTCTAACTTGCTGGCGTACTTGGCAAGATCATCCATGTCACTCTTCTGTGTCTTGCTGTAAGCGTCTTTGAGTTGGTTGAGCATATTATAGACATTTGTGGGATTCTCAGCCATCTTATTTGCTAACTGATAGTCAGCAAATGTCTTATAACCAAGGAGATTTGCAAGCTCTAGTCTTGTGTTTGCGATTTTTTGCATAATCTCGATGTTGTTATACTCACCACTGGTGCACTGTGAGTTGTACATCTTGTAAAGTTTTTCGCGCAAGTCGCGTCTAGAGCTATATTTCATAAATGCCATATAACTCGGCGCATGAAGTGTGATGAGGTATTCTCCTTCACGGTCTTTAGCTTTGGCTGCTGCAGCTGCTGCATCTACAGCACTCTCTGGCAATCCTTCAAGGTCGCTCTCTTTGAGCCACATTTCATATTTCGATGTTTCTTTCAAAGCATTTTGGTCAAACTTTAACGTAAGCTGTGAAAGACGAGTCGTAAGTTCTTTGTATTTGTCTCGGTCGGCACCCTTAAGAGCAGCACCACTTCGCACGAATGACTCATGAGTTTTCTCAAGCAGCATCCAATCCTCTTTATCATATTTTGACTTGTCGAAATTGTTGTATACATAGTCAATGCGTTGCCACAGTTTGTCGTTGAGTGTCACGCTGTTACCATGCTCTGTAATCTTGGGAGTCATGCGCTCCGAAACTGCCATGAGCGAGTCGTCAGCATTGGCCGATAGCATAGGGTAGAACACTCCTAATACACGGTTCAACATTTCGCCCGAACGCTCCAATGCCACAATTGTGTTCTCAAAGGTTGGAGTGGTTTCTTGATTGGCTATTGCTTCAATTTCTTCGGTATGTCGCTTCATTCCTTCGATAATGGCAGGCTCATAGTCGGCTGTAGTAATACGGTCGAAGGGGATAGCTCCGTTGGTAGTCTTAAACGGCTGGAAAAAAACATTGTCGGCACTAATCATAGTTGCAATAGAAAGAAATAAAGTGATTGATAAAATGATTTTTTTCATAAAAGGGTTTATTAATTTGTTTGAAGTGTTGCGTCAAGCAGCAAAATGTAATCATTTGCATGAATACCAAGTTTCTTGACCACATATTTTGCGTCGGCCATGTAAAGATGTGAGAATGTTTCCTCATCATTGAGTTCAAGTTTCAGCGACTCACGGTATTGTACAATGGCGTCTGTTATACGTCCCATCACTTGAAGCAGGTGTCCATAATTGAGGTGGTCTTGCGAGGTTGGTGTGTCTTCACTCACAATTTTCTTGTAGTAGTTAAGGGCTTGTTCATGCTTGCCGGTTAGTAATGAGCACCAAGCTATGGGTCGCCATGCCCTGTGCTTCGCCTTAGGCATGAAATCAGCCTTATAGTATTGCTGCAGAGCGTTGTCATAGTCACCTTTGTCAAGGTAGCAATGTCCCAAATTAAGACACAGGTTTACACTTTGAGGTGATATATCTAATGCCTTGTTGTAATACTCGATTGCTTTTTCGTGGTCATGCTGACTTCTATAGCATTGTGCCATCTGCTTTGTGTTCCAGATATCGGAACTGTCAACTAACTCATATCGAGAATAGTTTCTCAATGCCTCGCGGTATTTACCAAGTGACTGGTAAGAATATGCGATTTTCTGATACACGTGCGGGTCAGCATCATGGTTTGCTACCATTTGGCGGTAGAATTTTATTGCATCGTCATAGAAACTGTTCTTGAAATAGAATTCTGCGATAACCGATAGGGTAGATGTGTCACTGATATAATTTTTCAGGCAATCTACTTCCGTGAGATTAATGTCGGTATCGAAAATCGACTTGAATTCACGGCGACGTGAGTAAAGTTTGAAGAAGCGGTACAGGTCTTGAATATATCGGTTGACAATAGTGTCCCGCATCTTTAAAACCGATTGAACCTCATCAATCTGTAGTTCCTGTAACTGTTCACGTTGGGCCTCAAACTGCTGGAACATTATGTTGCGTTGTGACTCAGGTGCCGACGCTATTGAGAGTAGCATAGAGTACTTATCGCTGTCGCACAAGATGGGCATTACCTTGAATAGTCCTGTCAAAGGGTGCTTTTTGCCTCCAAAAGCATTGATTACTGCCGAGCAGTTGTCGTGATAGGGGAGGAACCAGTTCGATAGGGTGTTGAAAAAAGGATAACTTTTGAGCTTGGCAAAGGTAGCAATAAACACGTCGCCGCCTTGCAACTGCAACTCATTAAACTCCTCAAGTTTGCGAGATATTCCGCTCTTGTCAAGCCATTCCTGCCATTGTGGGTTCTCCTCAATTTCATTAATGTCGATTGTCCCAGGAGTCTTTCCCTTAATTTTATTGAACAAGTCGGGACTCATTTTCTGCAACTCAGGCATGATTCCCTCTTTGAGCTTGCGTGAAATGTTATCGGTGTTACGGCTATGAATCAGTCGAGTGAAAATGAGTTTCATGTCATTGGCAAACTCGGGTAGGTCTTCAAGTTGCGATATTATCGTAGTCACATCTTTATAAGCTCCTATTCGACTGCGATATAGATAAATGACAATCACAGCATTGATTAGTGCTCGCAATTTCAATTCATTATCCTCGAGTGATGCATATGACTGGAGAAGTATTTTGAGTTTTGCTTGATCAAAGAATTTAGACAGCCCTAGCATTAGTGCCGAGAGCACTAAGCTCTTTAGATGTGACGGATGCTTGTCGCTAGCAAGGATGGAAGATATGGTTTCTATATCGGCAGCTGTTGTTGGGAATGTACTCCACACTTTATTGAAAATGTCGCTTTCAAGTGTCTCGCAATGCCTTAACAATGCTTTTGAGGCTTCATTATCAAGGCTCTCATTCTCAACACTGTTGATAATCTGTAACTTATTTAGTTCCACCAAGTATTCTGCAGCAAGCGAATTCAACGATTGGCTCTTGTACTGCTTGTTGCGTTGATAGAAGATATGAGTCGACTGGTCGGCAGCAAGCAAAATGACTGTTTTGTCACTGAGCTCATAGGTATCGACGAGGATTTGTGACAAAATGTTGTCGCGTTGTGGGTCAAGAATTCCTTGTGAGAGGTATTGTAGCATGTAACTATATGATGTGCTCAAGCGATTGAGTTCCTCACTCAAGTCCCATTGCTGTGTTTCGTCAACCATGGTTTTCAGGCTCTTGAACGCTAGTGCTAATTGTCTGTTGTCAAGATGTTCGGTGATTATATTACGGAGTTTTAATATTTCAATTTTATCCATTATAGGGTAATTCTAGCTTTTTACATTTTTAAGTATTGCAATTCTTGTGCAAAAATAATGATTTCGAATAAAACTGACAAAATAACACGCTTTTTACCATCTTTGAAAATAAAATTGATTGTTTTAATTTAAAAACTTTGTTTTTATTTTGCTATTCTCGCTAATTGCATTACTTTTGCACTATATTTTGTGAAACAAATAAAAACAAATATTAACAAAATAGAGTTTCTATATTATGGTAATTCAACGCAAGCAGTCTTTATTCTTGCTCCTGGCTGCCATCTTGATGGGCCTTTATGCTTTCATGCCTCTGCTCATCAATGCTCGTGGCGAAGTGATGTTGGGTGGTATGACTTTTGAGGGCATTGGAGGAGTTATCTTTATCCTTAACTGTCTGGTTGCCTTGCTGTCGTTAATCACGATTTTTAAGTTCAAGAGCTTGAGATTCCAAAAGAAGTTGTGTATAATCAACATCCTTCTCATTATTGCATCGATTGCTACAATTTGCGCTGTGGCATTTATGCAGGAAGACTGCGATCTTATCGGCAGTCTCACCTACTTTAATGTTCTTCCTATCGTGGCAATAGTTTTCTTGTTGCTTGCACACAAGGGCATTTCTCATGACCAAAAGCTCCTGCGTGGCAGTAGCCGAATCCGATAATTAGTCTAAAACAATCCTAAATAAGCAATGATAGTAGCGTTAGTCACAATCTTTGTGATTGGTTATTTGTTGATTGCACTAGAGCACTCGTTGAAGGTCAATAAGTCAACGTTTGCTCTAATCATGTGTGGCGTAATGTGGTCGGTTTATTCTTTATGCACTCACGACGCTGCAATGGAAGACGAGTTGCTCAAGTTCTTGGGCGAAACGTGCGAGATTTTGATGTTCCTTATCGCTGCAATGACTATCGTGGAGCACATCGACCGCTATGGCGGATTCAGCTTCATCACTGAGCACATTCATGCTAAGAATAAGCGGCGTATGTTATGGATTTTATCGATTACTACTTTCTTTATGTCGGCAGTGCTTGATAATATGACTACAACAATCATCATGATTATGATGTTGCGTCGATTATTGCCCGATCAGAAGGAGCGCTGGCTTTTTGCCGGTGTGCTTGTGCTAGCAGCCAATAGTGGTGGTGCTTGGTCTCCAATTGGCGATGTCACGACAATCATGCTCTGGATGGCCGACAAGGTTACAGCAATGAGCTTGATTGAGAACTTGCTACTTCCATCGATTATTTCAGTAATCATACCTTTGGCAATTGCAACTACTTGGATTAAAAGAGAGCCAATGCCCAAACCTATGGCGCGCCGCGAGGAAGCAATTCAGATGTCCGAGGAGCACCCTCACATTAGCAAGGCAATCCTTATCCTTGGTGTGGCTGGTTTGCTGTTTGTTCCTATTTTCAAGACAGTGACTCACCTGCCTCCCTATATGGGAATGATGATGTCGCTTGGCGTTATATGGCTTGTTACCGAGATTTTAATTACTCGATATAAGATTGACCCGAAACTTGGTGGACGTGTGTCACAGGCAATGCGTCGCATCGATATGTCTTCAATCCTGTTTTTCCTCGGCATCCTAATGAGTGTGTCGGCTTTGCAGCAGGCTGGTATTCTGCACAATGTGGCTGGTTATCTTAACGATCACATTCATGAGCCCGTCAGCATTGCTGGCCTAATTGGTGTCCTTTCTTCGATTGTCGACAACGTGCCACTTGTGGCAGCATGTATCAAGATGTTCACAGGAATGACAGGCGGCGATCCCACCTATCTTTCTTATTTCGTTGAGGATGGCTTATTCTGGCATTTGCTTACCTTCACTGCAGGAGTTGGTGGTAGCTTGCTCATCATTGGTTCAGCAGCTGGTGTGGTAGCAATGGGCATCGAGAAGATACCATTCTTCTGGTATTTCAAGAAAATAACTTTCATTGCTTTCTTGGGTTACCTCGCAGGAATCCTCTTCATCTGGCTTGAAAATTTCATCTTATAATTATTATTACTATGAAGAAATACTTATTTTTTGCTGCAACCGTCTTATTGTCGTTGCAAGTGATGGCCAGCTCTTTAGGTGACATTAATGGCACCTATTGGCACGATGGCTTTGCATCTTATAATGTGACCCTTGAAGCTGGTGTGATAACTTTCACTGGTGGCACTCTTCATGAAGGTGGCTATGGTTTTAAAGTCGTTAAAGGACGTAGTGGAAAAATGGTTGTTCAATCTATTTACGATGCTATGGACTATATAACAACGCCTGGGCATTCAGTTTCTGGTTCGACGATTGAGAAGCGCACCATTAATGGTCAAGATATGCTTATTATCACATCTCCTCAAGGCAAAATTACCGATGTTTTGCTGGCTATGAATGGCGATTTTGATTCTGTCTTGCAAGAACAGCTGAACCAGCAACTCGATGGTGTATATCGCGACAACAGCGGTAAATACTACACTTTCGATGGTTTCGGTCGCATGTCTATTGGCAATGCTCAAGCCAAATTGGAGCCCTTCAAGTTTGTCTATATTTACGAGACTCCCTCTAACGTGATTGATTATCCTGCTCTAAATAAGCACTTTGCATTTGATTATCAGGGGCCAAATCTTAAATTTGATGAGGTTAAGACGACTGATGGCATTTCTTGGGATGACGATCCTGCCATTGAATCAGTGAAATCCACTAAAATCAACAAGTTGAGAGGGGTCCGCTATCCTGGCGATGGTTTGTGGCCCATTACATCGGTCGTAATTCTCACCAGTGGTTATTTTGAGAACTATAGCATTGAGGATCTGAGGCTCATGCGCAATGACATCTTTGCACGTCATGGCTATAAGTTTAAAGACAGCACGCTTCGCAAGATTTTCGAGAAACAGACATGGTATAAGCCTGTAACTAGCAATGCTTCCTCACTGAATCTTAACGAGGTGGAGCGCATCAACATAGCTTTGATTCAAAACATGGAAAAAGTAAAAGCTAAATACGATCTCTAAATCAATGTGATAAACTAAAGTGGGGGAGTAATACTAATTATTATTCCCCCACTTTTTATCTCCGTCACTAATTATTTGTTATGTATCAAATTGAGCCATTTAGCTGTATAGCTCGTCGGGTGTTGTGCCACTTCTTCTGGAGTGCCCGTCACCACCACTGTGCCACCGCCTTCGCCTCCTTCAGGACCAAGGTCAATTATGTGGTCAGCACATTTTATGACGTCAAGATTATGCTCAATGATAATAATTGTGTGTCCACGGTCAATAAGCTGGTTGAACGATTTCATCAATGTGTTGATATCGTGAAAATGCAGGCCTGTTGTTGGTTCGTCAAATATAAATAATGTGTGGGCCTTTTTCTCTCCACTCAAAAAGCTTGCCAGTTTCACACGTTGGTTTTCACCGCCCGAGAGGGTCGACGACGACTGACCTAGTTTGATATATCCCAATCCCACATCTTGCAACGGTTTTAATCGGGCAACTATTTTCTTCTCGTTATAAGTTGTCTCTTCCGAGAAAAACTCTATGGCTTGATTCACAGTCATTTCAAGCACATCGTAGACCGACTTACCCCTATATGTCACCTCAAGCGCGTTGTTGCTGAAGCGGCGGCCATGACATGTGTCACAAGTAAGTGTGATATTGGCCATGAACTGCATCTCAATCGAAATTTTACCATCGCCCTTGCACTCCTCGCAACGGCCACCAGGAGAGTTGAACGAGAAGAAACCAGCATTATAGCCCATCTGTTTCGACAGTTGTTGCTGAGCGAATAGATGTCTAATCTCATCAAACGCTTTAAGGTAAATAGCTGGATTGCTGCGTGATGATTTGCCAATAGGGTCCTGATCGACAAACTCTACCGCTTTCACCATATCTATGTCACCACCTAGCGACGAGTATGTTCCTGGTGCTTCGGCACTTTCTCCAATTTCTCGTGCAAGTGCCTTATATAGGATATCATTTACTAGAGTCGATTTGCCCGATCCGCTCACTCCTGTCACCACAGTCATCACTCCAAGTGGGAATTTCACGTCAATACCTTTGAGATTATTTTGAGCAGCGCCTTTCAATTCTATATAGTTGTTCCAGTGGCGTCGGTGGCTAGGAAGGGCTATCTTCATCTCGCCGGTAAGATATTTCAAAGTATAGCTGTTGTCAATGCCTTTCAATTGGTCTATGGTGCCTTGATAAACAACTCTGCCACCCAGTCGTCCTGCATCTGGACCCATATCGATAATATAGTCAGCTGCACGCATTATCTCCTCATCATGTTCAACAACCACAACAGTGTTGCCCAATGATTGAAGCATCTTGAGTACATGAATCAGGCGGTCATTATCTCGCGGGTGGAGGCCAATACTTGGCTCATCAAGAATATAGATGGAGCCCACAAGCGTGCTGCCTAGCGATGTGGCAAGGTTGATGCGCTGGCTCTCGCCACCTGAAAGAGTTCCCGATAAGCGGTCGAGGGTGAGGTAGGGAAGTCCCACCTCTATCAAGAACGAGAGGCGGTTGTTAATCTCGGTCAATAAGCGTTTGGCAATTGTGGAGTCTTCTTTATTAAGCTTAAGCTCGCTGAACCAGTGTGTTAGTTTTTCGATTGGCATATGCACAAGTTCGCCAATTGTCATGCCGTTGATTTTTACATAGTTGGCATTGGCCTTCAGTCTTGATCCGTTGCAAGTGGGACAAGTGGTTTTGCCTCTATATCTTGCCTGTAGCACTCTATATTGAATTGAGTAGGATTTGCTCTTGATCCAGTCAAAGAAGCCATCAATGCCTGGAAATCCCTCACAGCCGTGCCACAGTAGATCATGTTGTTCTTGAGTGAGTTGGTAATAGGGTCGATGGATTGGGAATTCATGATTCGATGCTATTCTGATGAATGCGTTTTTCCACTCGCTCATCACTTGGCCACGCCAGCACATCACAGCATCATCATAGACCGATAAAGTCTTATTAGGCACAACCAGGTTCTCATCTATGCCAACAACATTGCCGAATCCCTCACAGGTCTCACAAGCACCGATGGGATTGTTGAAGTTGAACATCAGATCGCTTGGTTCCTTGAAGGTGATTCCGTCTGCTTCAAATCGTTTTGAGAAAACCTGTTCGCTAGTAGTGCCATCACTATTAAAGGTCTGAATAATGCACTCATCGTGTCCTTCAAAAAAAGCAGTTGCAACAGAGTCTAGCAGTCTTAATTCGTCGTCGTTGCTAATAGGCGACACCATACGATCAACAAGGAGCCTGTAATTATGGTTTCCTTCACCGCTTGCTGCAATGGCTTCGGTGATTGACAAGAATTTGGAATTCTCTTCTACTCTCGAGTAACCACCTTTGCGCAAGATGTCGAGTTGAGTACCAAGGTCCCGCCCTTCAGGAATAATGATAGGGGAGAGCAATGCAAATCTTACTCCTTCTGGTATTTGCTTGATCCAATCTATAACATCTGCTGTTGTATGCTTTTTTACCAATTGACCACTCACGGGGGAATAGGTCTTGCCTATACGCGCAAACAGTAACCTCAGGTAGTCATAAATCTCAGTCGATGTGCCTACTGTGCTACGAGAATTGCGATTATTCACCTTTTGTTCGATAGCAATAGCAGGAGGTAGCCCTTTAATGAAATCGCATTCGGGCTTAGACATGCGGCCTAGGAACTGGCGGGCATACGATGAGAGGCTCTCAACATAACGGCGCTGTCCTTCGGCATAGAGCGTGTCGAAGGCCAACGATGACTTTCCCGAACCCGACAAGCCGGTAATGACTACAAACTTGTTCCTTGGAATCGTAACATCGATGTTCTTCAGGTTATTAACCCTTGCACCTTTTACTATTATGTCATTGCTTTTCATCGCCAATCTTAAAAAGTGACCGCAAATTTACGCATTAATAATTGATTTTTAAAATAGAATTTGTCCATAATAAAAATTTATTGTATTTTTACAACGAATTTTGACTAATAAACAAAATAATAACAGCTTTGTTTTGGAATGGTTTAAATTCACTGTAGCCAATACATTCTTAATTAAATTACTATTATTAAATACAATTTTTTTAATAAATTGAACTATGACACAAATAAAATCATCCTCAGTTCTTATTAAGGGGTTAATGGGTCTCTTAATGGCTTTTATTTGCGCTCAGGGGGCTGTTGCTCACGACTTTGAGGTAGATGGCGTCTGCTATAATATTAATAGCGATGGAAACACGGTAACTGTCACCTATTATGGATCTTCTTTTGTCGAGAGTATGTTTTACTATAGTGGTAATGTTTATATCTCTCCTGATGTGCAATATGGCGGCAAGTGGTACAATGTGACTGCTATCGGTAACGATGCCTTCCAGATGTGCAGCATGGTAACAGGCATAAGCTTGCCAAGTTCAATTGTCACTATCGGCAACAATGCGTTTAAGGGATGTGGAATCACAAGTTTTGAGCTGCCTGGATCAGTAATTTCTTTGGGCAATGATATACTCAATGGATGTAAATCGCTTGAATCAATTACCGTTGACAACCAGAACTCGGTTTTTGATTCGCGTTTCAATTGCAATGCTATCATTGAAACTTCAACAAATAAACTAATTGCAGGGTGCAAGAATACTATAATTCCCAATAATGTCACTGAAATAGGACGTTACGCTTTCATTGGCCAAGATGTCAAGTATATTGAGATTCCCAACTCGGTACTTACAATTGCTGAAAGCGCTTTTAGTGGTTGCCAGTTGCTTGATAGCATCTGCATTCCCGATGCTACAACATTTATTGGGGCTTCAGCGTTCTACTATTGCAAGGCAATGAAAAAGTTGACCATTGGTAAGTCGGTCATTAATATTGGTCAGGGTGCCTTCTCTTATTGCTCAGGACTTCAAGTTGTTTATGCTCGAATGCCTGATCCACGAGTGATTAACTGTGATGTCAACTGCTTTGCTTATTCTTCTATTTCTGACGTTACCCTATATGTTCCTTTTGGTTCAAGGTATATCTATGAGGTAATAGACCCGTGGAGGAGTTTCTCACCCATTCTTCAGTATGCTGATGTGCCGGGAGATGTCAATGATGATGGATATACAACAGCTGCCGATGTCACCGAAATATATGACTTCCTATTAATTGGAGGAAACTTTACTCATTATTACCGTATGGATGTCAATGGCGATCGTAGCATTACTGCTGCCGACATCACAGCTATTTACGATATAATGTTGGGTAATTATTAATCAATCATTTTTTTTAAAAACCTTTTTCACAGCACTTAAACCAATATTGTAACAAATAGTCTAAGAGGTTGTAACGATTATTCTTATTAAAAATAAATTGAGAAGTAATACCAGATAATTAGATTATAATAGTTACACCTTACCATTTAAAAGTATAAATTACAATAAACAAATTAATAAACTTTTTTATGAAACATTATTTGAAATCTTTACTCGTCATCGCTATTTGTGCGATGCCAGTTATCTCTATGGCTCAGCCCGAGTCATGTGTAGTGAAACCTGCTGGCTCTAAAGCCACAATCAAAGACTTTGCTCGTGCTTATTGCTCACAATGTGAAGATGACTTTGAGAGTCAGGCTCTCGCTGCATTTAACAAAGCTACCAAGGACTGTGTTGTCGACACCAAGAACGGCTATGTGAAATATTCGGCCAAGCAAGATGACGGTTCTGTTGAGACCCTTGAGATGTGCTTCTGGAATTGCAACAACAAGAACGAGAAACTCGTTGCAGTAAACCGCGTGAATAACGGCATGGGATTTGACGAGAGCTTCCTATACTTCTATCGCTACAATGTGAAAACCAAGGAGATGAAACTCATTGACTTGCCTTTCGACCGTGAACCACAACCTGTCGACATGCTCAACAAGGCCAAAGCCAGCAAGAAAATCAAAAATCTTGTGAGAACTGCCGAGAATGAAGATGCCAACAAGTATATGCCTTGCTATCAACTGCCACGTGTGGGCAAGGATATCACCTTCCGCATGGCCGACCCAACTGCTGTTCCTAAAACCATGCAACGCACCGGCACTATGAAATGGAATGGTGCTTCATTTAACATAAAATAATATTTCTTTAATTTAATATCTTTAATTATTATGAAAAAAACATTTTTCGTTTTGGCGCTAATGATTGCGTCAATGGTATCTATTCAGGCTCAGAACTTGACTAGAACTGCATGGACTACAATGGTTCCTGGTGACCAAGAACTTGAAATGGTACTGAACTTCGACGATGATGGCGAGTGCTATATCATTCTCACTACCGAAGAGTTTCAGGAGTTACAAGCTGGTATGAATATGATTATCCGCTCCTCTCTGTCGGTTCCTGGTATTTATAATCAAGATGGACGCGACATTACTTTAAGCTTCAACAAGAAGAAAGCTGAGTTCTCTTATGACATCGATCTTAATGGAGCTGATCGACAAGCTAAATCGTTGTTTAAATCAATGATTGAGCCTGAACTCAAAAATATGGAGCCTGAGATGAGAGAGCAAATGCTTCTTATGGTTCCTCCATTTATGAACGACATGAGGGTGATTTCGGTTACCAGGGAAAAACTCATCCTTGGCGATAGCACAGGTGAAAGACTCGTTTTCTACCCAACTGCTAAGGGATGATCAATTAAAAAAAACTAGAATAATGAATAAATTATTCATAAGTTTAATGACGGCTGCAGTGGCTTTTATGCCACTGCAGCTATTGGCTCAAAGCAAGTGGTCCTCTTTACAGCCCAAGACCGATAAACACGGTTTTTTCAATGTTGTAGATTGTCCTACATCGCTATCGTTTATTAAGGCCACATCCGAGTCGCAAGATGATGACACTTACAAAGTAAGTATTTATCGCGGAAGGACGTTAGCACAATCCTTTAACCTAGAAGTCACTAGCGATGATTTATACTACCTGGATGCTAACTTCGATGGCAACATGGACATCTTTGTAGGTCCTGCCGCATCTCGCAACTACAGCACAATATTGCTTTGGGACGACAATAAGGGCGAGTTTGTACCTATGGAAGGAGACGTTCTTAACGGCACTATCCTGGTAAATCCAAGCAAGAAGTTCCTTGTAAGTCTAGGTTCTGGTAGTTATTGCTCTGAATACTATACTCGCTATGCATGGGTGGGAAATCGACTGGTCACTACCGAGACTCTCATTGAGATTACCGACCCGAAAGCTTACAAAGAGTATGGTGTCAATCGTCGCTACACCATTGTTAAGGGGAATAACCTCGATAATATTGCTCACAATAAGAAATTGGAGACCAATAAGAAGTCGAAACTACCCGCCGAATGGCGCTCCATAATTGCATCTTTTGGAATGTGACTTAAAAAATAAACACATCTATAACAACTTATTAAAAATCATAATTTTGTTATGAAGAAGACAATATTCACACTTGTTTTGGCACTATTGGCATCAATGCCAATCTGCTCATTTGCTCAAGGCCTCAAGGATAGTGGGAAAAGCGCTGCCGACATTGTTCCTAGTGGGTGGGAGTCATCATTCAAGACAGGTGATCTTAACGCCGACGGTATCGCCGACCTCGTGCTAATAGCAACTCCTTGTAACAAGGAGAAAATGAAAACTCGTGACGACGGCTATGTTTACAATTTCAACCAGCCTATACTTGCAATCTACTGGGGAGACAAGAACGGGAATTTCAAACTTTTCAAGCAATATGATAAAGTTATACCAGCACGTGAAGATGAATTTTTGAGTATTACTCCTGCTCTTGACATAGACAAAAAGGGGGCGCTCAAAATCGAACTTGAGTATTTTGCTAGTGCTGGAAGCTGGACACAACCCACCACAACTCATCTATTCCGTTATCTGAATGGAGACTTCGTTCTCATTGGAAAAGATGTTGTTGAGCTTGAACGTACCACTGGCAAGACCGTTTCAACAAGTGAAAACTATCTTACACGAAAACGCATTGTCATTACCGAGCGTCCAAAGAGAAAAGCGATAACTAAGCGCACTCGCTTGCCTAAAGCCGCATTAAAGCCTCTTGGCTTCAATCTCGACGACTAGTCATTTCATTGGAACCTGTTTAATAAGTTAATGCCCAGTTTCTTAATTGGGCATTTTTTAATGTTGTATCCTATCCACTTCTGTATTATTTTTGTATAAAACAAATTCATCTACGCTCTTTGACATTTGTGTGTTTCTACTATACTTTAATTAAACTAATAATACTCAAGATGATTCCATTGATTCCACTGATTCCACTGATTCCAGTGATTCAAATGAGTTCGATGAACCTACCTAGTCAACACAATCATTCATTTCTTAGATTATGTGTTTACTTGTTGTTTTTCCATTTTTTTGTTAATTTTGTGCTGTTTTTATTGATAACCAGTTAATGATATGACTAAAGTATTGCTTATAAACGGTTCACCACACAAGGACGGCAACACTTTTATTGCTCTTAGTGAGATTTCTAAGACTCTAAACGAGCAGGGTATTGATACCGAGATAGCCTGGATAGGAGTGAAACCCGTGCGAGGATGCATTGCCTGCGGCACTTGCAAGGCAAAAGGCGATGGTAAGTGTACATTCGACGATGACATCTGCAACTCTATGATTGACAAGATGAACGATGCCGATGCTCTGGTTGTTGGGTCTCCTGTTTATTATGGACAACCAGCCGGACAAGTTCTGGCTTTGGTACAGCGAGCATTTTTTGCTGGTGCTAATGTCGACAACAAGCCAGCGGCAGCTGTAGCTGTGTGCCGCCGAGGCGGGGCTACAGCAGCACTTCAAACCCTTATGATGCCTTTCCAACTCAAAAATATGCCATTGGTGACTTCACAATATTGGAACATCGTTTATGGCATGGATAAAGGCGAAGCCAAACTCGATGTTGAGGGTATGCAGACTATGCGCCAAGTGGGGCGAAACATGGCATGGCTGCTCAAAAACAAAGAGGCCTCAAGGTTACAGGCACCAATTGAAGAGCCGTGGCAACCAATGCATTTTATAAGATAGTATATCGGTGGCTAAAAACAATAAAGAATTAAAAACTGCCGAGCAAGTCATTGATTTCATGCAATCACTTGCCGATGAGGCACAGGCGCTTCACTTGATGCGTTTTTTTAAGACAGGTGCAGGCGATTATGGTGAGGGCGACAAATTCTTAGGAATAAAGGTTCCCGACACTCGACGAGTGGTAAAGCATTGTAAATCTCTGACATTAGCTGAAGTGGATAAACTGCTCGCTTCACAATGGCATGAGGTGCGATTGTGTGGATTACTTGTGCTCGTGGCACAATTCGACACGCTGTGCTCAAAGCGGTTGATTAACGATCCTGATGCCATTGCTAAGCGTGACACGATAGTTGACTTCTACATTGGGCATGCTTCTAGCGCCAACAATTGGGACCTTGTCGATCTTTCAGTGTATAAGATTCTTGGACGTTGGCTCTTGATGCCGTCTAATTACAGTGACATTGAAAAGATATCAGCTCTCGACACCCTTGCTTCGAGCGATAACCTGTGGGAGCAACGCATGTCGATTGTATGCACTATGGAACCTCTAAAGAATGGAGATGCCAGTTTCACACTGCGATATGCCGAGTGGCACTTACATCACTCGCACGATTTGATGCACAAGGCAGTAGGGTGGCTGCTACGTGAGATGGGCAAACGTGTGAGCATTGATCAGCTCCGTCGCTTTTTGCAACTGCATGCCAATGTGATGCCTCGCACGATGTTGCGTTATGCCATCGAACACATGAGTGATGAAGAAAGAAAACAATGGATGAGCCTATGAGTGAAGAGAAAAATAGTTGGTGGTTTCATGTTGTCGCCATTTTGGTGATAGTGGCATGGGGAGCTTCCTTCCCATGCACTAGGTTGCTGCTCGATGCTGGCATCACTCCAACCGAAATTTTTGTTTATCGCTCGGCGATTGCCTACATTGGACTGCTAATATTTTCTAAGTTTAAGATTGACTTTTGGGGATGGCGTGACGAGTTGCTTGCTTTCCTGTGCGGTCTTACAGGAGGAGCCATGTATTTTGTGCTTCAAAACATTGCGCTCAAATTGACTTTGTTGAGCGATGTGGTGATAGTAATTGCTATTAATCCTCTTCTAACAACCATCTTAGCAGCATTATTCCTTAAGGATGAACATTTTTCATTGAAGATTTTGTTGAGTTCGATGGTTGCTTTTACTGGAGTGGCAGTTGTGACTTTACGTGACGGACTCGTTTGGGGCGACGGACTCCTTGGCAATGTTTTGGCATTTTTAGCTGCATTGTCATGGGCTGTCTACTGTATAATCTTAAAACGTGTTCAAGGACGCCACAGCACATTGGCCATTACCCGCAAAGTTATGATCTACGGCACAATATGTGCTTTGCCTGTAATGTTCTCCGAACCCATGTCATCACTTTCCACGCTTCTACGAAGCGATGTACTTGCCAACATGCTGTTCCTAGCTCTAATTTGTTCTATGGCAGCATTCTTAATTTGGAACTTTGTTATTAAGAAGATTGGAGCGATTAGGTCAAGCAATTATCTCTATCTCGACCCAGTTATATCAATTATAATAGGTGTAATAGTTCTTCATGAGCGTGTAGGCATTGTGGCTGTAGTAGGATGTACATTAGTACTTCTAGGTGTCATAATGGTAGAAAAAACTTCAAGGAACCATAAATAACTAAATAATCATGATTGACGATATCTTACAATTCAACCGAGAATTTGTTAAGCGTGGCGACTACAAGGAATATGTTGCCGACAAGTATCCTAACAAGAAATTAGCGGTGCTTAGCTGTATGGACACTCGTCTCATCGAGTTGCTGCCTGCAGCACTTGGGCTAAAGAATGGTGATGCCAAGATTATAAAGAATGCAGGTGGTATTATCCTTTCGCCCTATGATAGTGCCATGCGTTCACTGCTAGTGGCTGTCTATGAGCTTGGTGTAGAGGAGATAATGGTTGTAGCGCACACTACATGTGGAGCTTGTCACATGTCATTTAGTGAGTTTGAGCAACACATGCTTGATCGTGGAGTTAGCCAATCTACCCTCTTGACTATCAAGCACAGTGGCATTGACCTTGATGGATGGCTCGAGGGATTCCACGATACTCATCAGTCGGTTGTCAACACTGTTGCCACAATCTCTAACCATCCATTGCTTCCAAGCGATGTGACTGTGCGAGGGTTTATCATCGATTCAGTCACAGGAGCTCTTGAAGAGGTCCCATGCAATTAAAAATATGCCTAAATGATAACTTTACTCACGTTTTTTTCTGCCAAAATATTTGGAAAAGCTGTTTTTTTTGCTTGTCGAGAAAAAAAAGTACTATTATTGCTTGCGTAATTCATTTTTTTACTAATTTCGCAAGCGAAAACCAATTTCAAAAACTGAATACAATATGATTTACAAGTTCCTGATAGGTTCAGAAGAGGCCGAGAATTTCAAATTAGAGATTGCTATCGACAGCTCCGACACATTTCTGAGGTTACGTAACACTATCCTCGATGCAGCAGGTTATGACAAGAATCAGATGGACTCTTTTGTAATTTGTGATGAGGATTGGGAAAAGGACAAAGAGGTTACTTATCTCGATATGGATACCGACAGCGATGAGGATATCTGGATTATGGAAGATACACCGCTTGACGAGCTCCTCGACGATGAGGGCCAAAAGTTGAAATTTGTTTTCGACTACATGACCGAGCGTTATTTCTATATGATTCTCAAAGAGACTGTTCCAGGCAAGAACCTTCATGATCCTTTGTGTCAACGCAAGGAAGGCAAAGCCCCTCAAGAGGTGATGACTTCTGAATTCATCGTCGACACTAAACCTGTGAAAATTGAGGAACCCTCAATTGAAGAACTTGATGAGCAATTCTTCGGAGAAGACGAGTTCAACGAGGAAGAACTTGCCGAACTCAATGATGAGTTCAACGAAGAAAACGGCGAAGATCTTTAGACAAAATTGTTGATATGTTCATAAAACAAGAGCCTTGCAGTTACTATCTCGCAAGGCTCTTTTATTTGTGAGAATGATTCTAAATCACCTATGAGTCAGTGCTGAAGCGGTATATTGTGCGAGTAAAATATGTCTCGCCAGGGCGCAACACACATGATGGATATTCAGGGCAGTTTGGAGTGTTAGGGTAGTGCTGTGTCTCAAATGCTACTGCTGAGCGAGCAGGATAACCAACACCAAACTTTCCTTTCAGATTCTCGTCTAGGAAGTTGCCAGTATACATCTGAGCTGCTGGTTCTGTTGTGAAGACTTCCATTACAATGCCTGTTACTGGCGACATCACTCTCAGCGCCACTGTGCTTATGTCACCGGGATGATTAAGCGCAAAGCTGTGGTCATATCCATTACCATTCTTGAGCTGCTCGTCATCGGCATTGATGTCCTGACCGATAGGCTTGGGAATGCGGAAATCAAAGGGTGTTCCATCTACATCCATGAATGAGCCGTCGGTGATTAATGTCTCGTCGGCTGGTGTAATTCGGTCGGCATCTACCATGAGCACATGGTTGTGGATACTTGATGCCAGGTCACCATTCAAATTGAAGTATGAATGGTTCGTAAGGTTCACGATAGTTGGCTTGTCTGTTGTCGCGCTATACTCAATATCTATGGCATTGTCTTCGGTAAGTGTATACACAACTTTTACATTGAGTGTGCCAGGAAAACCCTCAGTGCCGTCGGGGTCAACAAGGGTGAGCTCAAGCCTGTTTCCATCTTGCTTGGCATCCCACACTTTCTTGTCATATCCAATTAATCCACCATGTAGGCAGTGGCCATTGTTATTGATGGGAAGAGTGTATTCCACGCCATCGATTGTGAACTTACCAAATCCAATACGGTTACCGTAGCGTCCAATCAGGGCACCAAAGTTTCCATCGTCTGCCAGGTAATTCGCTATGCTATCATGTCCCAGTTCAACATCAGTTAGTTTGCCTTCGCGATCAGGTACCATAAGGCTTACAATACGTCCGCCATAATTGGTTATGCAAGCTTCCACACCGTTGTCATTTGTGAGCACATACAATGCCACTGGTTTTCCTTCTATGGTGGTGATAAAATTGTCAGGATTGAGTCCCGATTTAGTTAATTTTGTCATGCTAATATTGCTTTGATTGTTAATAAAATTATCTTAATAGTTCTTGTGTATAACATGCAAAGGTATAAAAAAATGATAAAAGTAAAGCGCAAATTTGCACATATTATGAAAAATAACGAATTTTGCCAATTAATAATCAAAAAGATAACGCATCTTATGTTTAAAAAATTGACAATATTCACCTTGCTCCTTGCTGTCATCGCTTGTCCCGATATGGCAATGGCGCGCAAGAAGAAAGATAAAGATAAGAATAAACCACAAAACACACAGGTGATTTTTGAACCTGTGATTGAAGAGGTTGATTATCCTATTTCCAACCCCAAGGTGCAAATCGATGGAGAGTGGAACGTAGTGGAAATCAATGGCGAGGAAGTCAGCCTGCCTAAGGGCTCGCGAGCTTATCTTTATTTTGATGTTGATGCTGGGCAACTTTATGGAAGCACCGGCTCCAACAATCTTAATGCAAACTATACACTCGATGGCAACAAATTCCGTGTTGATGCATTGAATCTCTCAAAGCTTGATGGCGGATATTATATGCATGTTGAGCGCAAAATGGTCAACAGTTTGCAAGATGTTACCTCTATCTCTCTTAGCCAGAAAGGTGAAGTCGAGTACATGGAGATGAAAAAGAATCGCAACGTGGTAATGAAATTGCGCCGTCAGAATCTAGACTTCATGAATGGGCAGTGGCTTGTCCGTCGTGTTAATGGTAGCGATGTGCGATTCTGTCAAATTAATCTCGTCAATGACATTGACACCAAGACCGTTAACATTGTGAGCGGAAGCAACATTATCAACGGTGCTATCTATATCGATCCAATGTTGGAGTTTGGAATTGAGTATGAAGATCTCAAGTCGACCCATAACCAGTGGCCACACATCGATATTGAGACAAGGCTTCTGATTTCTCTTGAGGAAACTCAGTATTGCCGACGTCTTAACGACTATGAAGTGGAGCTCTATACCAAGGAGATTGACCAGAGAGGAAAGCCTGTCGACAAAACCCTAGTTGTTCTTGAGAAAGTCGGCCTATAACACTCTCTTGAGATTTCTTTTCTCTTGCCTGGCATTTGTTGCTTTTCAGTGCCAGCAAGTCCATGCGCAAATCAATACCGACCAAGTGATGAACATTGGTCGAAATGCTTTGTACTTTGAAGACTATATTCTTTCAATACAGTATTTCAACCAAGTCATTGCACAGAAGCCTTATCTTGCCGAACCATATTATTACCGTGCAGTTGCCAAGATTTCTTTGGGCGACTGGACAGGTGCCGATGCCGATATCTCGAAAAGCATCGAGATTAATCCTTTCATAAAAGATTCTTACCGGTTGAGGGCAGTTGCTAGACACAATTCACACAAGTTTGATGAAGCTATCGAAGACTATAAGCGTTGCTTAGAAGAGTGGCCCGATGATAAGGACCTAATGCTCAACATGGCAATCTGTAATCTAGCGATGAAGCATTATAATGAAGCCGACAGCTGCTTGCGATGGGTAATTGAGCGGGATAGTACAAACGAAAAGGTCTATCTTGCTATGGCTCAAATGCATATCGAACAGAACGACACCATTGGTTCTCTCAGTTACCTTTCACGCGCTATTGAGCTCAACAAGAACAATGTTCAAGCCTATCTAATGAGATGTGAAATCTATTTCTCTTCACTCAATGATGCCAAGAGTGCTGCTGACGATATGGACGAGGTCATTAAACTAGAGCCCAATAATGTGTCTTATTATATCAATCGCTCTATAATGCGATATAAGATCAATGATTACCGTGGCACGATGGCCGACCTCGACTATGCTATAGCTCTCGACCCCGACAACATTACTGCGCGATATAACCGGGCTTTGCTACGCACCGAAGTTGGTGCCAACAATAAAGCAATCGAAGATTACAATTTTGTCCTTGAACACGACCCCGAAAACTATCCTGCGCTTTACAACCGCACAATGCTTCTTATCAATACTGGCCAGTATCAACAAGGTATTAAGGGCTTGAACGACATGCTCGCAAAAGACCAGAACGATTTTGTTGCCCTCTATCAGCGTGCTATGCTTCTTATCGACACTGGTCAGTACAAGCAAGCTTTACGCGATTTCAATAGCATTCTTTCTAAGTACCCCAACTTTGAGAGCGGGTATATGATTCGGGCTCAACTGAAGCAGAAACTTGGAGACAAGAAAGGTTATGAGAGCGACCTTGCAACAGCTGTAAATGTAATGAAGAAAAAAGGTGTACATTACAGTGACTTCAACCCACTTCGCAATGAAAGCAAGCGTTCCGAGGCTATTCATGAGCGACGGTTCAGGCAACATGTCGACAAAATGGAGAAAGAAGCTCAAGCTCAACGTGATGAGATAGAGCAGCTCAAGGCCAAGCAAGGTTCTCTTGAGGAGTCTGTCGAGGATGTCAAGAAGCGATTCAGCGAGTTACTTGTTGTTGATGTCGATAAGGATTTCTCACCCGAAGTGTCAATCGAGAGTGATGGCTTCTATGATGAAAAAGTGGGCCACCGTCGATATCGAAGCCGTTCTCGTGGATACATTCAAGACATAAATGTAGAAGTGCAGCCCGAGAATTTGTTCTCTTTGTCCTATTATAGCTATGACAACAAACTAAATGGTCGCACTCATTTCATCAAGGAGATGACACAGGTCAACGAGATGCATGTCCTTCCTAGTTCTCTCACACTAGTCAATAATATTACAAGCCTTTCTGCCTATGAGGCTGGGCTAAGATTTGCGAGCGTCGATTATTTCAATGGCATAATCGCTACCGAGCAACCTCGCGCTATCGACTTCTTTGGAAGAGCAATCGACAAGTTGTTGTTACGAAATGTTGATTCGGCAATTGAAGACGCTGGCAAGGCCATTGCTATGGTACCCGATTTCTCACTTGCTTATTTTCTGCGTTTCAATGCTCGTTGCCTCAAGCTCGAAATGGAGCAGGCCAATTCCACAAATGGTACTACTGCTGTTAATGCCGAAGCACAAAAGATGCTGAGTGAGCAGATGCGCCGCACGTCAATCGACTCTATGCTTGCCGACATTAATATGGTGATACAGCTCTCCCCACGCAACACTTACGCCTACTATAATTTAGCACATGTCCAGGCATCGATCGATGATTTTTCTAATGCTCTTATTAATTATTCTATAGCAATTGAATTAAAACCCGACTTAGGTGAGGCCTATTTTAACCGTGGACTCATATATCTACGTCTAGGTGATAAGAGCAAAGGAACTGCCGACCTGAGCAAGGCTGGTGAGTTGGGCGTCCTTGCAAGCTACAACATTCTAAAGCGCATGGCGCCATAACACCATTGCTCCCCCTCTAATCATGAGAATAAAGGGGGAGTATGACCAACTTTGCATTTAATGTAAGTGGCAGTCCAATTTATGCATAGTGAGTTATGCATTAATTATTACCCAGCATTGTGTCGTAGATAGCAGTGACGTCGGCGCTGTTAATAGCATCGTCAAAGTTCACGTCACTTGTGTCGAAGTGAGTGGCGTTACCATTGAGGAGATAGTCGTAAAGGGCGGTTATGTCGGCTGCATTCACCGCGCCGTCGCAGTTGACGTCGCATGGATTACCCAACCTGTGTGGATAGATTCCAGCACCATAATATGTATACGTCCCAGAATAATAATAAACTTTGGCCCAATACCAACCTGGCTCCAAGTCCTCAAAAACAAAATCTATGTTGCCTGTGCCGCCTTCGCCATATAGATCCATTACTTTTTTTAATTTACGCACTAAATAATAATTATCATTATGATAATTGCTAAATTTAAAAAGTTCTGCTAAAACATAATTATGATAATCCCATGAATATACGTTAGTCATCGTAGATCTAAGCGTTATTGTGTTTCCGCGAACTAATCTGTTGGCATCAGCTCCAACCACTGTATTGGATACTTCAAGAATGCTAGGATTGTAATTTTCAACTTGCACTCCCTTCTTACAATAATATGTATAAGGCTCATTATAATGGAACTCGTCGTTTCTTGATGATATATAGATATCGTAAGAACCTGATCTTTCTGGTAAAAATGATATTATGGCCATATCGCTTGAACCTCGGGGAATATGAGCTGTGGTGCCTCCCATCAGTTTCATTCCACCGCCATCACTAGCAGTTGCTGGAGCCCAAAGATAAAGAGGTATCTCTCCTTCGATACGTTCGTTATTGGTCACCCTGATATAGACATCGAGAATAGCACCCACTCTTTTCACACTGCTATAGTACATAATCTCAGCATCGACTCCATCACTTCTTCCAGGATATAATCGTGACAATTTCACAGTATCGTCCTTGATGTCAGCACGGATATAATTGTATCCTGATTTATGACATACATACCATTTTTCATTGCCTGTCTCTCTACAGATCGGGCGCAAAATATAGGTTCCATTGGCATAACCATACCCAAAACTCAAATTGTGTGAAATTGTTATAGACTGATTATACGATAAGGTTGTATTGCTTACTAAATTTGGATAATGTGTTACGTGAGTGTGACCATCAGCCTTGAAAACTTCCCATCCAATATCATAAGTTTTAGAAAGACTAGGATGATTGTTTTTAACAATAGCTCGTGTATTTATGACAAACCGGCCATTGCTTTGACGTATGTAAGTATTATTGTCAAAACTAACGTTGGTCACTTCAGCGACACAATTCTTCTCGTCGGTTGCCACGTTGTTGGGTTCCAAGCCAATGATGATGCGTTGGGAGAACTGGAGGCTATAATCGTAAGGCATATCGTTTATGGATGGATTGAGTGCCCCAAGCTTGTAATAACCGTCATATAACCCTCGGTTACCCCAGTTGAAATGATAATAACCATTTCCATCATAACCATCGCAAATGAAGGTGTGAGAAGTATTATCTGTGTGCGACTCCGCAGTATACAAAACTGGACGACGTGCTTGAAGCTCGGTAAGGATAAAGTTCTCCCATTCCGACTGGGTATAATCACATCTCCAAACTTGTCGAGCCTTTTGGCTAAAACGAAGCCAAAATACTATAGACTCGACATAATCGGATGCCGGCGTATAGCTTGGGTCAAAATCGGTCCAAAAAGCTTGTGCACAAAAACGCATGAGATTCGCCACAGCAACATGTGAAGGGTCGTTTTCACTGCCTGATTTGTATGGGTAAAAAACCTGCATGTTATCCCAGTCATTACTTGCACCATAATAATAATTGCATTGAATATTGTGAGTGGCAGTATGATATGCTGGAACGGTAGTTTGAGTGCTGGGCCATCTGTAATAATACATCACTTGTGCCATTGCTGTCGCCGTGCTGCCAGCCAAGCAATACTCGCCGTTCAACTTGGGACACTTTAAATTAAATGGCAGATCTTGTCCCCATCGGGTTTTAATAAATGGATGAATAATATTGCCACCTGCCTTGGTGGAAGGTGCTGTACCATAGTCACACTGATTGATTTGGGCTACATACTGGTCGAGCCAGCACTTCACCACGTCAGGCATATTTTCAAAGTCAAAAGTGCCATGGTCGCAGTAACCCAGCACCTTCTCAGTGCGAGCATCACCACTCACAATGACAAACCCTTTGTTTTGCTGAGCATTAAACACATAAAAGGCAGCTTCATCTTGCGACGCATTGATTGCACTGCGTGGAGCCAGTATTGTTTTAGAGGCGTCGACCGACCCCATTTTATGTTCTTGCATAAATTTAGAGGCGATGTCCTGAGCAATAGATTTGCTGACTTGCTGTGCAGTTACTTCAATACTTAGCGCAACAAGCGCACAAACAAAAAGTGCCATTAAGATTCTAAACGGTTTCATAGTATCTATTTTTTGTTTTTGGTTTAATCGTTAATTATTTACACTGCAAATATAGTAAAAAATTTGAAAAAGTAACTCTATACTAATAGCATAATGCTTTTCCACTATTACTTTTGTTCCCCTATTCCATTGTACTCTTAAAAATTAGTAGTACTTAATTTTGAAAGTTTTAGTAATGTTTTGTAAATTTGCGAGTGAATAATTTAATGATTGTTTCTACTTTTTAATAATGTCTGATGATTGTACGTGTGAATAATTGTCGCATCAGGATATTTCATGGTGCCACAGTAGGGGATGCATTACTCCGTTATGCCGTGCGTAATGGGCTGGAACTTAGCATTGTGCCATCGTTACAAGTTAACGATCGATGGGGGCACCTTTTAGATCATGAAGCCCCTTTGAGTGACAAGCAAATTATTAAAATCGTAAACTTATAAAAACATGAAAAAGATTTTTTTGTCAATTCTGACTTTGTTAGTGGTTTCGCTTTTTGGTATGGCTCATGGCGAGACTGTAAGAATTTTGTCTGCCAACGATATGCACTCGGCGCTTGAGAAAATGCCTCAACTTGCAGCTATTGTCGACAGTCTTCGTGCTATCGATCCATCAATTTTAGTTCTCTCTGCTGGTGATAATCGCACTGGAAATCCTTATAACGATCTTTATGAGCCGGTATCTTATCCAATGATTGAGCTCATGAACCTCATTGGTTTTGATGCATCAGCGTTAGGCAACCATGAGTATGACTCTAAGCTTGAAGGACTTGCCAAGATGACTGCTTTGTCCAATTTCCAATACCTTGCAGCCAATATCACATGTCCTCCCGAAACCAATATTCATGTAGTACCTTATCAAGTATTTGATGTGAAAGGTATAAAAGTGGGAATCCTCGGTATTACTCAAGTCGGCACTCTTGGAATTCCCGATACTCATCCCGATAATGTGAAAGGTTTGGAATTCCAACAGCCCGAAGATGTAATTCCACAATATAAATGGCTTACAGGACAGTGCGACGTTAACATTCTACTAACTCATGTTGGATATGAAGTTGATCTTGATTTGGCTAAACGTTTCCCTTACTACGATCTCATTATCAGCAGTCACTCACACACTCAACTTGAAGGTGGTGAGATGCACAACGGTGTGTTGATTACTCAAAATGGATATCAATTGCCACGTGTCACATTAACGACGTTGGAGGTAGAGAACGGTAAGGTTGTTGACAAGAAGGCCGAGAATATTTTCCTAGATAAATTCACTAGCCGCAACGAGGCTGCCGATGCTCTTCTCAAGCATTTCAAGAGTAGTCCCGAAATGGAACGTGTGGTTGGTAGTTTTGCTACCGACATCTCTACTTACGATGAATTGGGTGTGATGATGTGCGATGCGTGGGTAGCTGAGTGTGACTGTGATATTGCATTTGAGAACTATGGTGGTGTGCGTTACGATTTCTTCCCAGCAGGTCCCATCACTGTTAAAGACATTCTCAATCTTGACCCTTTTATGAACACTGCTGTTGTAATGAACCTCACAGGAAAGGAATTGAGTGATATGCTCATTGCTTGCTTTAAGGCCGACCGCAATCGCTTTCCAATTACAAGCGGATGCACTGTTGATGTGACTTATACCGATTCAAGCAAAAAAGAAATCAAGAAAATAGAACTCTTTGATTCTAATGGCAAGAAACTAGACATGAAGAAAAGATACCGTGTAATGACCAATAATTACGTGGCTGCTATTGCCGATTCTCCTCGTCAGGATCAAGGTGTGCGCGGCACAAAGACTACTGCCAGTCTTATCATCAGTTGGCTAGAGAAGAACGGTGTAATCGACTATAAGGGACGTCGAAGCTTCACCGAGAAGTGGTAGTTTTTGCCAATAGTTGTTGATAACTTTTCCCGTAAAGTTATTAACAATTGTTCTTTGAAATATAGATTGTGCTTAATTTTGCAAGCTATTAGCAAAATTTTGATTGCAAATAAAATAAACTATTTAATACAGTGGAAAAGAAAACTTATACCTATGATGAAGCTTATCACGCTTCGTTACAGTACTTTAAGGGCGACGAGCTCGCTGCTCGTGTTTGGGCGACTAAGTATTCTCTTAAAGACTCCTTCGGGCATCTATATGAGAAGACCCCCGACGATATGCACCATCGCATTGCAAGCGAAATTGCCCGCATTGAGAAGAAGTATCCTAACCCAATGAGTGAGCAGCAGATATTCGATTTGCTTAAGAACTTTCGCTATATCGTACCTCAAGGCAGCCCTATGGCTGGAATTGGCAACAATTTCCAAGTGGGCTCATTGAGCAACTGCTTTGTTATCGGCCTTGATGGTCAGCCCGACTCTTATGGAGGCATTATCAAGATTGATGAAGAACAAGTTCAGCTCATGAAACGTCGCGGTGGAGTGGGACATGACTTGTCGCACATTCGTCCAATGGGCTCCCCAGTAAAGAACTCAGCGTTAACCTCTACAGGTCTTGTTCCTTTCATGGAACGTTACAGCAATTCTACTCGCGAAGTGGCACAAGATGGTCGTCGTGGTGCACTTATGCTCACTGTAAGCATCAAGCATCCCGATAGTGAGTCGTTCATCGACGCCAAGATGACCGAAGGTAAGGTAACTGGTGCCAATGTGTCGGTTCGCATTGATGACGCTTTCATGCAGGCAGCAGTCGACGGTACTGAATACACACAACAGTATCCTATCGATGCCGAGAATCCAACTTTCACCAAGAAGATTGATGCTAGTAAGTTGTGGTCAAAAATTGTTCACAATGCGTGGAAGAGCGCTGAGCCAGGTGTTCTATTCTGGGATACGATCACCCGTGAAGCTGTGCCCGATTGCTATGCCGACCTTGGCTTCCGCACGATTTCAACTAATCCTTGCGGTGAGATTCCTCTATGTCCTTACGATAGCTGCCGACTAATTGCAGTTAATCTCTATAGCTATGTGGTAAATCCTTTTACTAAGGATGCTTACTTCAATTTTGAGAAGTTTGCCGAGCACATTGGCTATGCTCAACGCATGATGGACGACATCATCGATCTTGAAATGGAGAAGATTGAAGCGATTCTTGCTAAAATTAAACAAGATCCTGAAACCGAAGAAGTTAAACAGACCGAGTTAAACCTTTGGAAGAAGATCCGCAACAAGACTTTGAAAGGACGTCGCACTGGTGTGGGTACTACAGCCGAGGGTGATATGGTCGCTGCTATGGGGCTTACTTATGGAACCGATGAGGCTACTGAGTTCTCTGTTGCGGTTCACAAAGCTCTTGCTCTTGCAGCCTACCGTTCATCAGTTAATATGGCTCGTGAGCGTGGTGCTTTTGAAATCTATGATGCTAAACGTGAAGAGAATAATCCTTTCATTAAGCGCATCAAGGAAGCTGATCCCGAGCTCTATGATTTGATGGTTAAGTATGGCCGCCGCAACATTGCATGCCTTACCATAGCTCCCACAGGAACCACTAGCATTTTGACACAGACCACTTCTGGTATAGAGCCTGTATTCTTACCTGTTTACAAGCGTCGTCGCAAGGTGAACCCAAGCGATAAGGATGTGCGTGTCGATTATGTCGATGAGTCTGGCGACTCATTCGAAGAGTACATAGTCTATCATCACAAGTTCATTACATGGATGGAGGCTAATGGCATCGAAGTGCGTCACGATTACACCCAAGAGCAAATCGAGGATCTTGTTGCACGTTCGCCTTATTACAAAGCCACAAGCAATGATGTGGACTGGCTAAATAAGGTTCGCATGCAAGGTGCTGTGCAAAAGTGGGTTGACCACAGCATCAGTGTCACCATCAATCTCCCTAACGACATCAGTGAGGAGATGGTAGGAAAACTCTATGTTGAGGCGTGGCGTTCTGGTTGCAAAGGCTGCACTGTTTATCGCGATGGCTCACGAAGTGGTGTTCTCATATCTCTTTCTGGTGACGGCAAAAACAAGAAAAAGAAAAGCGAAAAGAAAGCCCACTACATGGCCGAGGAGGAACACATCCTTAAACGTCCTGTTGAGCTAGAGGCCGACGTTGTTCGTTTCCAGAACAACAAGGAAAAGTGGATTGCTTTCATTGGCTTGATTGATAATCGACCCTATGAGATCTTTACCGGTATTGCCGATGATGATGAGGGAATCTTCTGTCCAAAATCTGTCACTAAAGGAAAGATTATCAAAGCGGTAAATGAGAACGGCGAGAAGCGCTACGATTTCCAGTTCATTAACAAACGTGGATTTAAGACCACTATCGAGGGCTTAAGCGAGAAGTTCAACCCCGAGTTCTGGAACTATGCCAAACTAATATCTGGCGTGTTGCGCTATGGAATGCCTATTGAACAAGTTCTTAAACTAGTAGCTAGTCTGGAGCTTGATAACAAGAGCATTAACACTTGGAAAATGGGTGTTGAGCGAGCACTCAAGAAGTATCTCCCTAATGGCACTAAATTAAGTGGACAAACTTGTCCCAACTGCGGTCAGGAAAGCTTAGTTTATCAGGAGGGTTGCCTCATTTGCACTAACTGTGGCACATCTCGCTGCGGATAAAGCATTATCCAAATGATTTAAAAAGACGGGAAATCAAAATGCGATTTCCCGTCTTTTTGTAATTTGCGCGCTTAAACTAAATATTGGACAGCCGCTTCTCCACCAGTGAGATTACTTTGTCAATAAGAATGGGTATTTGTGGTGGAGTGGTGGTGGAGTGATGCACTACTATACCATTGATGCCAGTATCAAACAGGCTATCAAGCGACATGTCTGGTTTGAATGTGGCAACTACTGGCTCATCCAATCCTGCTGCTTTCATTTGCGCAACAACTTTTGAACACTCCTCAAGGCTATCATTCTCAATAGCAATGTAGTCAACAGCCGAGCGTGGAATAAATGGTACTTCACTGCCATGTTCTATTGTGATGCCCATTACCGGTTCTTCGCCAAGTTTCTTGCGGGACTCTAAGGCAGTAATCTTATTGTTGAGACCTAAGTGAACACCTGCCATTTTCATTGAGATGGCTGTCTCCACATCGTTCTCTATTGTCATGAATGCTTCAACATGTGAACATTTCTCTTGCAGCAATTCAACCGTAGCTTCAATCTCGTTGGTATTTATAGCACTCAAATCAAGCCTTATCCACCGGCATCCATTGTCAAGAGCCTGTTGGGCTAAATCAATTATCTTGCTGGCATTGTTGCCGCCAATTATATACTGTAACATGCTACAAAAGTAAGCGTTTTTTGTCTATTTAAACTATAATAATTGCATTTTTAATAAAATTATATAAAAAAAGAATTAATTTTAGCGTCGGTAGAAATATTTTTTGTACTTTTGTGAAATTTTGGAGAGCTATGGCAAATGAGTTGCAACAAACGCTGACACGTATCATCAACAAGAGCAATATCTTAGTTGAGAAATACCATGCGCTCGAGAACATTAATGCTGAGCTGGTAAGCGAGAAAGAGCAACTTGTAAAAGAGATAGAGCAAATAAAGAGAGACAATGAAAAGTTGAGTCAAGAAGTGGAATTCTTGAAAATGGCGCGAGTTGTCGCTCCTAATCTCGACAATGTGGATCACGCCAGAGCCACAATCTCCACACTAGTGCGGGACATTGACAAATGCATCGCTCAACTTAATGAATGATGCACGATTATGGCAACAAACGATAACAACCTGAATATACTCATAAGAATTGCCGATGTTGAGCCTATTGCGCTCACCATTCCTAGCGACGAGGAAGCAAGCTACCGTGAAGCCGAGAAGCTTGTCAATACGTTGTGGAACAAATGGATCGACAAGTTCGACGATGACAATTCGTCGCAACGTGTCATGGCTATGGTTGCATTCCAGTTTGCAAGGCTTTATTCTAAGTCTTATAATCAAAATGTCGCTGTCAATAAATTCCTAACCGCATTTGAGCAACAGCTCAATGATGTGGTAGTGAAGATTTAATCGCTTTATAAGGTTTAAACACCCATATTTAAGGCGAGTATATATTGAATTAATAGGTTCCTGCACTTCTCACAAAGGTTGTTCTTTTGAACACACCTTTTACAAGAGCCGCCAAACGTAGCGGTGATTCTTGTTGTGAGCAGTGCTTTTTTATTTATATTATTTTATTTTTTTATAATGGAAATACTTATTTATATTGTTATTGCAGTCGTGGCTTTGGTTATTGGTGCAATTTTGGCAAGCATGTTTTCTAAGCGTAGTGCCAAATCACAAGCCAACACGATTGTAGAGAAAGCTAAACTCGAAGCCGAAGTGCTAAAAAACAATGAGGTGCTAAAAGGTAAGGAAGAAGGTCTTGCTATAAAGAGCGAGAGCGAAAAGCAGGCCAATGCACGTCTTGCCAAGGTTCAATCGAGTGAGGCTAAACTCAAACAGCGAGAGATACAACTTAACCAGCAACAGCAAGAGCTACAACGCAAGAAAACCGAGACCGACAACTTAAAGGTTAATCTTGACAACCAGCTTGCAGTGCTCGAAGACCGCAAGAAAGAGGTTGATAAGATGGAACTCAAGGTGCGCGACACTCTCGAGCACGTAAGTGGCCTTTCAGCCGAAGAGGCTAAAGAGAAACTAGTTGAGTCGCTTAAGGACGAAGCTAAAACTGCTGCTGCTAGCTACATCAACGATATAATGGACGATGCTAAACTCACCGCCAATAAGGAGGCTAAGCGCATTATCGTTGCAACTATTCAGCGTGTGGCAACCGAAACAGCTATTGAGAATGCTGTGACCGTTTTCCACATAGATAATGATGAAATGAAAGGACGCATTATTGGACGTGAGGGACGCAATATCCGTGCTCTTGAAGCAGCTACTGGTATCGAAATCATTGTTGACGACACTCCCGAGGCTATTGTCCTATCGAGTTTCGATCCTGTGCGCCGTGAGATTGCACGCCTGGCTTTGCATCAATTGGTTGCCGATGGTCGCATTCATCCAGCACGCATCGAGGAAGTAGTCGCCAAGGTTCGCCGTCAGGTTGAAGACGAGATTATCGAAACCGGTAAGCGAACTGCTATCGACTTGGGTATTCACGGTCTACACCCCGAACTCATTCGCCTGATAGGTAAAATGAAGTATCGCTCTAGTTACGGACAGAACTTGCTTCAGCACTCACGTGAAACAGCCAATCTATGCGCTGTAATGGCTAGCGAGCTTGGATTGAATCCTAAGAAAGCACGCCGAGCTGGTCTGTTGCACGATATTGGCAAGGTGCCCGATGATGAGCCTGAATTGCCACATGCTCAACTAGGCATGAAGTTGGCCGAGAAATACAAGGAGAAAGCCGACATCTGCAATGCTATTGGTGCTCACCACGATGAGGAAGAGGCAACAAGTCTCTATGCCCCAATTGTGCAAGTGTGTGATGCTATTTCAGGTGCACGTCCAGGTGCACGTCGCGAGGTTGTTGAAGCCTATATTAAGCGTTTGAACGATCTGGAGCGCTTGGCAATGTCTTATCCTGGTGTTGTTAAGACCTATGCCATACAGGCTGGTCGTGAATTGCGCGTGATAGTTGGCGCCGACAAGATCACTGATCAGGAGACCGAGAAACTCTCGACCGAGATCGCACAGAAGATTCAGGACGAGATGACCTATCCAGGGCAGGTGCGAATCACTGTGATTCGTGAGACTCGTGCCGTAAGCTTTGCAAAATAACTTCGTGAGGAATGGACGAGATTAACAATCGATCTAATTCACTACAGCAATCCAATAATAGCCAATGTGAAGGGTGTGCTGGGTGTGGCAACAAGTGCGACACTCGGTGCAACCTCAATAGTTTCAATTGGCTTGACGACGTACCTGGGGGAAAAAATGACTTCGACATTGTGGAAGTCCACTTCAAAAATACTAGGAGGGGATTCTACCGCAATTCGGCTAAACTCGACCTCAAGCAGGGCGATGTAGTAGCCGTTGAGGCTAATCCTGGGCACGATATTGGAACTGTAGCTCTCACTGGAAACTTGGTGAAGCTTCAAATGAAGCGAACCAGGTTACGTCCCGATGCTGAAATTCTGCGAATCTTCCGAAAGGCTAAACCTGCCGACCTTGAGCGCTTTGAGCAGGCCAAGGCCAAAGAGATCGATACAATGATACGATCCCGCAAGATAGCTAAGGATTTGGGCCTTGAGATGAAGATTGGCGATGTTGAGTATCAAGGCGACGGCAACAAGGCTATTTTCTATTATATTGCCGATGGTCGCGTCGACTTCCGCCAGCTCATCAAGGTACTTGCCGACGTTTTCAAGATTCGTGTCGAGATGAAGCAGATTGGAGCGCGCCAAGAGGCTGGACGCATTGGTGGCATTGGACCCTGTGGCAGGCCACTTTGCTGTGCAAGTTGGATGAGTACTTTTGTGTCGGTAGCAACTAGTGCTGCAAGATATCAAGAGGTTTCTTTAAATCCTCAGAAACTTGCCGGTCAATGTGCCAAGCTCAAGTGCTGTATCAATTTTGAAGTCGACACCTATGTTGAGGCATCTAAATCGCTTCCCAAGCGTGATATTGTACTTGAGACTAAGGATAAAAGCTACTATCACTTTAAGACCGATATTCTTAAACGTGAAATCACCTACTCAACCGAGAAAGGCATTCCTACTGACCTCGTTACTATTTCACCCGAACGTGTTATCGAGGTCGCTGCACTCAACAACCAAGGCATAAAACCTGAGCGCTTGCAAGGTTCCGACTTTGAGGTAAACATTGAGCAAAGTGCCTACGGTGATCTAGTAGGGCAGGACAGTATCAGTCGTTTCGACAATACTAAGAAAAAGAAGAAAAAGAAGAGCCGCTGTAAGGGTGAGCAACCACCTGTTGAAAACAATGACAAGCAGCCAAAACAAGTTGGCAAAGTCCAACCAAAGAAAGGTGGAGGCAATCCTCCGGAACCACAGCGGCCTGGACGTGGACGTGGGCGCGACAATCGTCGATTTGCAGGACAGCGTCCCATGCCTCCCACTGGTCTGAAGGAATTCCGGCCTCGCAACCCTGATAAGCGACCTAAGAACAATCCTTCATCTCGTGAAAAATCTCAACAATCAAGTAACAGTGACAAGTAACGTTAAATTAATATTGCATCGGCATGTCATTGCGATTGTGACAATACTAATATGTGCCTTGTCTTGCCTGAACGGTTGTTCGTTTGGGCAAGATTCGATGGCGCATTTCAAAACTCTTCCCGACGATGGCTGGAACAAAGAGATGTCAATAAAGTTCACTCCAGAGTATGCCGACTCGTCGCTTACCTACGATATCGCTCTCGCTGTTCGTCACAACAACGATTATCAATATAGCAATCTAAGTCTTGCAGTCGATCTCATCGATAGTGTGAAGAACGTGAATCGAAGCAATATCGATTTTGAACTGAGCGATGGATATGGCAACTGGAAAGGCTCTGGATTTGGAGCCATCTATCAGTCAAGTATTGTGATCGCTCAGGGAGTAACGCCATCACAGGTGTGTTCTATAGTGGTGTGGCAGGCGATGAACAACTGCGATGTGGTTAAAAATGTTATTGACATCGGAGTGATTGTGACTCCAAGCAAATAATTTGCCTCTATCATGAACTACTCCATTGCAAATATCGATTCTATAATTTTTGACATGGACGGCACTCTGTGGAATGCAACTGAGTCTTATGCCAAGATCTGGAATGTTACTTGCAGGGAATTTGGCATTAAAGCCGCTTTTAATGGTGCCGATTTAGAGAAGTTTATGGGAATGAGCATTGAAGACATAATGATACATCTTCTCGGTGACAATAGGAATGTCGACAAAGTTCAGTTCCTTAAAATGCTTGGTGAGAATGAGGTTGCTATGATGCCTTCACTTGGTGGTGTCCTTTATCCATCAGTGAAAGAATGTCTTGAGAAGCTACATGGTAATTATCGCCTTTTTATGCTTAGCAATTGCTCAAGTAAGGGGCTTTTGAACTTTGTGAATTTTACTGGCACAGCCCATCTCTTTGATGGATTACTAACACAAGGAGAACGATCTTTTGAAAAGAGCGAGAACTTGCGCTTTATGGCACAAGAGTATTCACTCAAATGTCCAGCTTATGTGGGTGACACTCAGGCCGACTGCGACCAATGCCATGCTGCTGGTTTGCCATTTGTTTATGCTTCTTGGGGATTTGGGCAATGCAATGGTGCCGATTGGAAGTTTGCTACAATTGAAGATTTCACTAGAAACTTTCTAGATAAGAATACAATACAATAGAAAAATACTTTTCCATTATGATAACCAAGAACGAAGCCAAGAAAACAATAGTTCAATTGTTTAAATATGGAGTAATTGGTGTGATGAACACGCTCATCACAGCTATCTCTTTTTACCTCCTCAACACGTGGCTAAAAGTACCTTATGGACCAGCCAATATCATCGGTTATGTCCTCGGTGTGATAAACAGTTTCATTTGGAATCGAAACTGGGTATTCAAGACCAAGAAGAACTTCAAGCGTGAAGCACTACTCTTTGGTTGTGGTTTCATCGTTTGCTGGATTCTACAAGGTGGAGTTAGCCTGCTATTGCTCGAGGGATTTGGATGGAAGAACCTGCCTATCGACACCATACCTTTCCTCCCAATGGAAAAAGCAGGCCAGAATATTGTAATGGTAATATCGATGGTGGTTTATACCATTGCCAATTATGTTTACAACCGTACTGTGACTTTCAAGCAAAAAGAAGAAGTTGCTCAGGACACTGAGGCAGTCCAATAATTTACTATTATGAAAAAGACATTGTTTCTATTAATCGCGATAATTGTCATTTCTATTCATGCGCAGGCTGTGTCTCACCTTTATCGAGGCAATAGCACCTACACTAGTGATATTATCGCAACATGGGATGGACGATACCTCTACAAGGGCAACAGCACCTATAGTAGCGATATTCTCCTCACTTACGATGGAAAGTATCTCTATGCTGGCCGCAGCACCTACAGCAGCGACATTCTCGGCACATGGGATGGAGAGTATCTATATCAAGGCCGAAGCAGTTATAGTAGCGACATCATTGCCACATGGGATGGAAAATATGTTTATGACGGTCGCAGCACTTATAGTAGCGACATTATGAACACAGTCACTGGCAAGCACATCTACCGAGGTCGAAGCACCTATACCAGCGACATTGTCTTCACCATTTCTGGTAGAATTCCAATACCAGTTCTTCTAACTATAATGTAAAAAACAACATCCAGTAGCATTTGCTTCTGGATGTTATTTTTAATGGTGTTCGTGTTCCAAATCAAGCAAGTATCGTTTCTTTTCAATACCGCTCGAGTAGCCACCTATTGTGCCGTCAGCATTAATGACACGGTGGCATGGAATTATAATTGGAATAGGATTGGCGCCATTAGCTTGGGCAACAGCTCTCACGGCCTTTACATTTCCAACTCTTTCGGCCTCATCCTTATAGCTTATTGTTGCGCCGTAAGGAATGGTCTGCATAGCCTTCCATACTTTTTGTTGGAATTCGGTTCCAACAAGATGAAGTGGTAGTGAGAAGTCTTGACGCTTGCCAACGAAGTATTCATTGAGTTGTAGAATACAGTTCTCAAGCAATGGGGTAGTGGTATTGCTAAGTTCGAGACCCAGCTTTTTCGCCAGTAATAAATAGTCCCTTTTTCCAAAGTCTATGGAAACGATGCCACTAGAACTAGCTGCAATAGACAACTTGCCCAACACCGATTCAATTATGACAAAATTAAGTGTGCACTTATTCATTGGGTCAATCCCCATTTCTTGTGCTTTATCCATCATGAAACGATAGGCTTGTGTATAATCGTTGCTTATCACACCATCTAGAATAGCATCCTTGATTGAGTCTTTTATATCACCCACAGGACGTGATGGTTCAAGACCGAAGGTGTCCATAATCTCCTTGCCGTCAATAGGAGGTTGAAAATTTCTTACTCGGTCCTTTTCCTCAATGTCGATAATCTTTTGCTTTACTAACTCATAATTCTCACGGAAGCGTTTGACCTTTTCTTGATTCTTGCTGGTGATATCTGCCCGGCACAGTATCATCAGGTCATCGACGTCATCTCCTGCTTCAAAGATCATGCGGCGCACAGCCGAATCGGTAACTTCTTCTTCTACCAAGGCAATGGGGCGCATATGTAGTCCCACAAGCTTTTTCACATATTTCATGTGCTCATTCAGGGGGAGGCGCATCTTGGCAAAGATGCGAGGTACCATCTTTTCTCCCACAAAATTGTGGTTGTGGAATGTCCAACCTTGCTTGTCGTCCCAATGTTTTGTCACAGGTTTGCCTATGTCATGGAATAGTGCAGCCCAGCGCAACCACTCATTATCGCTATTTGCAGCCACATTGTCAAGCACCTGCATAGTATGCAAGAAGTTATCTTTATGGCCTCGTCCGTTAACAGTCTCAATACCTTTAAGTTGAGCCAATTCTGGACATATAAGTGGCAGCAACCCACTTTTGTCAAGCAAGAAAAAACCTTTTGATGGCACTGGTGACCGCATGATTTTCATCAACTCGTCGGCAATACGTTCACGAGTGATTATCTTAATGCGATTAGCATTGCGCTTGATGGCAGCGAACGTTCCTTGCTCGATTTCAAAACCTAGTTGTGTGGCAAACCTCACGGCACGCATCATGCGCAGTGGGTCATCGCTGAAGGTTATATCAGGATTGCGAGGGGTGCGAATCAAGCGTTGTTTCATGTCCTCAAGTCCATTAAATGGGTCAAGCACCTTGCCCCAGTTGTCGTGATTAACGCATATAGCCATTGCATTTATAGTAAAGTCACGGCGTAATTGGTCATCATGAAGGGTGCCATCTTCTACTATGGGGTTTCGGCTACTGCGCATGTAAGACTCGCGGCGAGCTCCCACAAATTCAAGTTCCATATCCATGGCTTTAACCTGAGCTGTACCATAGGTCTTGAACACCGACAGATGCGATTTATCTCGGCCTATTCTTTGTGCAACTCCTTTAGCAACCTCTATACCGCTACCCACTGTAACAAAATCTATATCCTTCGATTTGCGTTCGAGAAAGAGGTCACGCACATAGCCACCAACCACATAGCACTCGCGTCGCATTTCATCAGCAACCTCACCCACAAGCTTAAAAACTGGATGAGACAGATGTTCTAATATGTTCTCTTCGTTGGTGTTCATTTCTTGCTATACTGTTTGCAGTATTCTTTTATGCCACAATTCAGGCAGTCTGGTTTTAGCGCTTTGCACACGTAACGACCATGAAGAAGTAACCAGTGATGGGCATTATAGCGGTCAGCTTCAGCAATGTGGCGAGTTAATGTTTTTTCTACTTCAAGTGGTGTTTTACCATGGGCAAGACCTGTGCGGTTCGAAACCCTGAAAACATGGGTATCAACAGCAATAGCAGCCTGGTGGAACACAACACCCATTATCACATTTGCTGTCTTGCGACCCACGCCAGGCAATCGAGTCAACTCATCCATAGTGCTTGGAACCTCACTGTTGAACTCGTCAACTAGCATTGATGCCATTGCTTGTAGGTGACGTGCTTTGCTGTTGGGGTAGGATACACTTGATATGAAGCGTAACAAGTCATCAGGAGTAGCAGCAGCCATAGCTTCAGCAGTAGGGTAGGCCTTGAAAAGTGCAGGGGTTACCATGTTCACTCGCTTATCGGTACATTGTGCCGAGAGGATGACTGCTACCAATGTCTCAAATGCATTGGTGAATGTCAATTCGGTGCTAGGCGAGGGATTTGCCTTCCTGAAATAATTTATAATCGCCTCGTAACGCTCGCTGATTGTCATGTGCTTTCTAGTTCAAAGGGGAGCTGTAAAGCAACTCCCCTTGATATTTTAGTATTATTTATATCGAATTAATGGGTATGCTCAAATTCACGCAAGAATCTAACATCATTCTCGCTGAACATACGTAAGTCCTTTACCATATATTTGAGGTTGGTGATGCGCTCAACACCTACACCAAATGCATAACCAGTATAAACCGAGCTGTCTATGCCACACAACTCAAGAACGTTGGGGTCTACCATTCCACAACCCAGAATTTCTACCCAGCCGGTGTGCTTGCAGAAACCACATCCTTCACCACCGCACAACATGCAGGATACGTCCATCTCAGCACTAGGCTCGGTAAATGGGAAATAGCTAGGACGCAAGCGAATCTTTGTGTCAGGACCGAAAAGCTCTTTTGCAAAGTACAACAACACTTGCTTTAAGTCGGCAAACGATACGTTCTTGTCTATATAAAGTCCCTCAATCTGATGGAAGAAGCAGTGTGCGCGGGCAGTGATTGCCTCATTGCGATATACTCGTCCTGGACATATGATGCGAATAGGGGGCTGAGTGGTCTTCATCACGCGAGATTGCACCGAGCTGGTGTGACTGCGAAGAACAATGTTACGTGCCACATCACCACTTTCATCTTCATTGATGAAGAATGTGTCCTGCATGTCACGGGCAGGATGGTCAGCGGCGAAGTTCAGTGAAGTGAACACATGAAGGTCATCCTCAACTTCTGGACCATCAGCTAGGGTGAAGCCAAGTCTTGAGAAAATATCAATAATCTCCTTACGAACTGTGGAGATTGGATGGCGTGTACCTATTTCTTCAGGGAACGATGGTCGAGTTACATCTATTTTGTTGGTAACAGCTTCTTTGGCCTTGAAGTCGTCCTTCAATGAGTTGATTTTCTCGGTGGCAAGGGTCTTGAGTTCGTTAAGGCGCTGGCCAAACTCGCGTTTCTGGTCATTGGGCACGTTTCTGAACTCGTTGAACAAAGCTGTTACTTCACCTTTTTTGCTCAAGTATTTTATGCGAAGAGACTCAAGTGCCTCGCTATTGTCGGCTTTCAAATCTTTGATTTGTGCCTTTAAAGCTTCGATTTTCTCTAATAACATATATAACGTTGTTGTAAAGTTCTTGAAAAATCATGCAAAGGTAGTGAAAAGTTTTCACTTTTCAGTTATTAGTGTTCGCTTTTTTTCGTGTGACATAGTTTTGGTAAGTAAAAGTAACTAAAATCAATACTTGTCAAGATTGAAGAGAATGGTCAATAATGAGTTCCTAAGATGCGATGTTTCGTCAAGAAAAGAAGTGCGCCATTATCTTATGACGCACCTCTAATGCTTATTTAACTTCGAGTTTTAATTCCTAGGAAACTTCCTATTTGGCAGCCTTAGCTTTGTCGAAATAGGCTTTCAAATCTGGATTTGTAATGTTGAGGTTCTCTTGCATTTTGGGCATTGGAGTGGGCTCGCCAAAAGCCTTCTCAACTCTTGCTTTTGCAATAGAATCTTGCTGAGCAACATAAGCCTTAGCAGCTTCGCTACCTGGCTTGAGCCATGTGTCGAGCCAGCGGAAGAATTCTCTATGCCACATGAGTGCGTTCTGTGGCTTAAGAATCCAGTGGTTCTCCTCGGGGAAGAGCAGCATTCTTGATGGAATTCCGCGAATCTGTGCAGCATCAAAGGCTTGACAAGCTTGTGTAAAGACGATTCGATAGTCAAGCTCGCCAGCAGTAATCATGATAGGAGTGTTCCAATTCTGAACAAAGTTCTTAGGATTTGCTTGGCTATAAGTCTTCTGAGCCACAGCATTGTCTTTCTCCCAGCATGGACCACCAAGATCCCATTGAGTGAACCACAACTCCTCTGTTTCGAGATATTGTGCCTCGAGATTGAAGATTCCAGCATGTGCAAGGAAGCATGCAAACATATTATTATGGTTGCCAGCAAGCCAATATACTGAGTATCCACCATAGCTAGCGCCCACAGCACCCATCTTGTCGCCATCAATGTAGGGCTGTTGTTTCATGTAAGTGGCTGCACTCATGTAGTCCTTCATGTTTTGGCCTCCATAATCGCCACTGATTTGAGCATTCCACTCAGTACCAAAACCAGGCAGACCACGACGGTTAGGTGCAATTACAACATATCCTTGACTCGCCATCAAGCGGAAGTTCCAGCGATAAGAGAAGAATTGGCTAACTGGAGATTGAGGACCACCTTCACAGAAGAAGATTGATGGATATTTCTTGTTTGGATCGAAGTTTGGTGGCAATACTACCCAAACTGTCATTTCTTTGCCATCGGTTGTCTTCACAATTTCTTTGCGCATCTCAATAGAGTCCACTTTGCTTAACAACTCATCGTTAATGCTGGTAAGCTTAACAGGATCTTTGCCCATTTCGAGTGTGAAAATCTCATTTGGCTCTGCATAGTTATGACGAAGGGTAAGAACCTTGCCGTCCTTCAATGGCACTATGGCGGCATAGTCATGCCAATCGTTCATGCCTGGGTTAACAGTGTCGACTTGTTGAGTTTCAACATTAAGACGGAACATAGGGATTGTTCCCTGATAAGGAGCAAGGAAGTAGATATACTTGCCGTCAGGCGACCAAGCAAGGTCATCAGCACTATAATCCCAATTTTCGGTAAGGTCTTTCTTCTCTCCACTCTTCAAGTCCATAACGAAAATACGGTTCTTGTCTGCCTCATAGCCATCATGCTCCATCGATAGGAAAGCCATCTTGTCCTTGATGATGCGTGGGTTTGTATCATAGCCCATCATGCCTTCTGTGAGGTTTTTCTCGGTCTTGCCACTTGCTATGTCATAGAGGTATAAGTCGCTATTGGTCGAGAATGCATAGTCTTTGCCAGTCTTCTTACGACAGGTATAGACGATTTTCTTGCTGTCTGCAGTCCAGGCAAATGACTCAACACCACCCCAAGGGCGCATAGGAGACTCAAATTGAGTGCCTTCTAGAATGTCTTTGGGATCTTTAACAACGTTACCTGTGAAGTCTGCTATGAAGGGATGAGGTACAGCAGTTACCCACTCATCCCAATGCTTATACATCAAGTCATCAATAAGACGTGCTTGTGCCTTGTCTAAGTCGGGATAATTGTCAAGTGGCTGAGTTTTGCCATACTGAACAGTGCTGATGAGCAATATCTTAGTGCCATCAGGTGAAATAGTAAAGCCCTCAATGCCGTTCTCAATTTCGCTGACGGGCTTACGGCCACTACCGTCGGCTTTCATTACCCACACCTGAGGTTTTGAATCCTCTTTGGATGGATCACGATACATGAAAGCAATCATTGCTCCTTCATTGATCCAAACAGCATTGCTCTCGCTACCTGGAGTGTTAGTGATGTTTACTGCAGGTGTTTTGCTGTCGATGTCCATAAGCCACAAGTCGTTGTTGCCTTTGTTTTCTTTAACGTCTTGATAATTTACGCTAAAGAGCACACGGGTGCCGTCGGGCGATACTTGGGGGTCACTCACGCGGCCGAGTGACAACATAACTTCGGGAGTGAATTTCCCGTCTTTGATTTCAATGGCTTGTGAACCAGCAGCCTCTCCGCCACCATTGGTTGCCGAGTTGCAGGCAGTCAGTGCCATGAATGCTGCTACCGAAGCCATAACAGTCGATTTTAATAGTTTCATGAAATGGTTGTTAATGAATGATTTGTATTAGTTGTTTTTTTATTTAATTTCTTTGTTCTGCAAATTTAAGTAAAATAAATAATATCTCAGCCAAATAGAACTTTTTTTTATTAACATTAAATAGTATTCTTAATATCAAGTAACAATTAAACTATAAAAAACAAAGCGGACGGCTTAATTAGCCGCCCGCATGTTTTATTAACAAAACTTGTGCTTATGAGAATTCTATTGTGTTTATTCTTCGGCATCAGCAAGATCGACTGCGCGATACACTTTCTTGCCGGTGGTAGTAATGCCAGTGATGAACATTACCTTGTCACTTTCCTTGTCACGCATGATGGCGTTGTAGATGTCTTCTACCTCATCCTGATTGTTTACGCGGATGTTATTGATGTCAGTAATTATGAAACCATTGGTTATTCCAGCATCTTTGAACTTTCCATTCTTGATTCCTGTAACCTTAACGCCATTACTTATTCCAAGCTCCTCTTTCTCTTCTGAGCTGAGTGAGATGAATGCGCATCCAAGTGATGTGAAATCACTGCTCTTGGTTATGCGTGTTGTTCCTTGATCGTTCTTAAATGTTACCTCAGTGGTTTTGAGCTTGTTATCTCGATAATATTTGATTGTTGCTTTGTCGCCTGGACGCAACTTGCTCATCTCCTCAAGCATTTGTGCACCACTCTTAATGGGAGCTCCGTTGAGACCCACAATAACATCACCCTCACGCAATCCGGCTTCTTTAGCGGCGCTACGATCATTTACCTTACCAACATAAATACCTTCTGTTGTTTCAGTGATGTTGTTCTCCTTGGCTTTCTCAGCATCTAGCTCAGTGAACTGTATTCCAAGGACTGCACGCTGAACACTACCATACTGCTTGATATCAGTGATGATCTTCTTAACAACCGATGATGGAATTGCAAACGAGTGGCCAGCATAGTTACCAGTCTGTGAGAAAATCATTGTGTTGATACCGATGAGTTCACCGTCCACATTTACTAAGGCACCACCACTATTGCCCGGGTTAACCGCAGCATCATGCTGGATAAATGACTCTATACCAATGTTCTTGCCTTTGTCAATGCCACGAGCCTTAGCGCTAACAATACCAGCTGTTACCGATGAGTTAAGTCCGAAGGGGTTACCAACTGCAAGCACCCATTCACCCACTTTAACATTGTCACTGTTGCCAAACACGATAGGACTTAGTTTGGTTGCCGAAATCTTGAGCAAAGCGATATCGCTATTGGGGTCAGTGCCAATAACACGAGCATTGAACTTGCGGTTGTCGTTAAGGGTTACCTCAAGTTTCTCAGCACCATCAATTACGTGGTTGTTGGTTACTATGTAACCGTCATCACTAATAATGACGCCAGAACCTTGACCTGTTGCTTGAGGCTCTTGTTGCTGTTGAGGCTGTTGCTGACGTCGTTGTGAGCCTCCTTGACCGCCAAAACCAGGACCAAAAAAGAATTCAAATGGGTCAACAAAACCGTTGCCATACATCTGTTGCTGGCGAGGAGTTGCAAACGATTTGATACTTACTACCGAGTTGATAGTACTTTCTGCGGCTTTTGTAAAATCGAGAGCATTGCCATAGCGGCCATTGATTGCCACATTACGGGTTGAAGTCTTAACGAAATCATCGTTATTGACTTGTTCGGTTGTGTCGGCCGATGACTTAATGTAAATGTCTCTAACTTTCTCTACTCCCGAAGTTGCGAGTAGTGTGGTTGCTGAGCCTAATACCGATGCTGCAACCATCATAAGAGCTAATTTTTTAGTGTTTGTCATAATCATTATATGTTAAAATTATAGTCAAATTTAAAACAGCAATAGTTAAAATTAACGTTTGTGATTTGAACGTAAAAGTACAACCAATTATTACAACAACAATAGCAAACACCCTTATTTTAAACTAAATTAATACCCATGGCACAACTTTTTTAATTCTTTAATATTGAAGATTGCAGAAAAGTCATTTCTATCACTTTGCTATTTTTTCTTGTGCCACGGTTAAAAACCGGAAAGATTACATCTTAATTTGATTGTCTCTCTGGGCTCTATCTTTAAAAAGTGATAAATATTAATCACACTTGGTATTTGTTTTAATTAAAGTTGTTATCTTTGCATTTTAATAATGAAGATACACATTAAATATATATCACCTATACTGCTAGCTATTTTGCTGGCGGTAGGGATTGATGCTCAAACCTTATCACAAGCCAAGGGTACTCCACCCAAAGGCAAAACCGTAAAGGTTGAGCCAAGTTATGCTTGGTCAATTAGTGAGCCTCTTGGTCTTCACTATGAGTCAACGATCGATACTTTGTTCCTAAACTATCACAAGGAAAGCATACCATCACACCAAAGCAATGCTTGGGCGACTACAGGTAATTTCGGAGCTTCCGGTCAAAACCAGATTTTCTTTGACCGAAAAGCAACGAGCGACTTTTTCTTCGAAGATGCAATTGAAAGCTGGCTTCCTAGCGTATCAACTCAGCGCTATTACAACACGCGCATACCAATGACTTTGATTTCACACACAACTGGTGGAAATAAATATAGCAATCAGGACCGTACTAAAGTGACATTCTCAGGGAATGTTGGAAAGCAGTTGCAACTTGGGGCTGCAATGGACTATATTTACTCTAAAGGCTCCTACAATTATCAGGCTGACAAGAATTTCAGATGGGGCCTCTTTGGCAGCTATATTGGTGATAGGTATGAGCTTCAAACTTTCTTCAACAGTTACAACTATACTGGAAAAGAAAATGGAGGTATTATCGACGACCTGTATATTACCGATCCAGCGAGTGTTCAGGGTGGAGAGAGCAAAGTTGACAACAAAAGCATACCGACTAATCTCACAGCTTCTCACAGCAAGCTCTCGGGTTTGGAATTCTATATGAATCACAGCTACAATGTTGGGCACTATCGGTATCAACGAGATTCTGTGACCGACACAATTGTGGGACGATCCTACATTCCTGTAACTCGATTTATCTGGACTTCCGACTTTAAAAGAGTGAAGCACACCTTCCTCAACCAGAACGCTAGTGAGGATGCTCTATGGCATGAGAACACTTATCTTAATCTTGCTGGGACCGATGAGAGCACGCGGTATTGGCGCTTGCGCAACACTATTGGAATATCGCTCCTTGAAGGGTTCAACAAATATGCCAAGTTTGGCTTCGCTGTTTATGGAACTCACGAAATGCGTCATTTCAAGCAAGTGACCGACACAGTTTCAGGAAAAGAATTACCCGAAGGACTTCAACCGCTACCGGTTCTAGTTGATGCAAGTGCTACTCAACAACTTTTCTGGGTGGGAGGACAACTCACAAAACAAAAAGGTTCGATTTTAACCTATGGAGCAACAGCACAATTTGGCGTATTGGGTGATGTTGCTGGCGATATAGATGTAGAGGGCAACATCAACACCCGATTCCGCCTGTTTGGTGACACTGTTTCGCTCAAGGCCTACGGCTACTTCAAGAATCTTGCTCCTCCTTACCTTCTCAAGAAGTTTATATCCAACCATTATGCATGGAACAATGACTTCTCTAAAGTTCAGCGTTTCAGGGTAGGTGGCATTCTTGAGCTGCCATGGATACACACTAAGTTTAATGTGGGTTATGAGACTCTCAACAATTATGTATATTTTAACTCCGAAGCTCTTCCACAACAGGCATCAATAGCTGTGCACGTGTTCCATGCCTGTTTAACCAACCATCTAGGTTTTGGTATTTTCAATTGGGATAATGAAGTTAATTATCAAACATCATCTAGTGACGAAGTTCTTCCTTTACCCAAGTTTGCCATTTTCAGTAATCTATATTTAAAATTTAAGGTGGCTAGAGTCCTTGACGTGCAGATTGGAGTTGATTGTAACTACTATACAAAGTATTATGCGCCCAACTATTCTCCTGCTACAATGGTATTCTATAACCAGCGCGAGATGGAATGTGGCAATTTTGCTTTCGCCGACGTTTATGCCAATTTCAAACTCAAGAAGGCCCGATTCTTTGTGATGTATAGTCATGCCAATAAGGGATTAGTAGGTGGCAAAAATTATTTCTCAATCCCACATTATCCTCTCAATCCTGGGCGTTTCCAGTTTGGCATTTCGGTCGATTTTGTTAACTGACAATATGTAATAATATAGAATAATGCTCAAAAAGATCTCTCATAATAAGAAATGGCAGCTAGCACTATATTTACTGTTGCTTGTCGCTGTGATAATTGCTATGGTTATGCTGCGCAACTGCAGCAATGACGAACAGTTAATGGGCGCCCACAATCGCATCGACAAGGAGAGTAGTGGCGACACTATCGATGTGGCTATCGAGTATTCTCCTCTGTCTTATTACACCTACGGTGACACACTAGGAGGCTTCAATTATGAGTTCCTTAAACTGCTTAGTTCCACATGTGGAATAAAGTTTAAATATCATCCCATAGTTAGCCTTCAACCAGCGCTGAGTGGCCTAAAAAAAGGTCTTTACGATGTACTAGCTGCACAGTTTCCCGTTACTCGAGAGAACAAGGAGCATTATCTGTTTACTTCTGCGCTCTATCTCGACAATCAGGTGCTTGTTCAGCGCAACGAGGGTGGACTGACCATTACAAGTCAACTCGACTTGGCAGGCGACACCGTGAACATCGTTAAGGGATCACCTATGCGCGATCGCATAATAAGCCTCTCGCGTGAGATTGGCGACACCATCTATGTTGTTCAAGACTCGGTCTATGGACCTGAGCAACTTTTCCTTATGGTAGCAACAGGCGACATCAAGTATGCTGTCATCAACGAGTCTATTGCTAAGAAGTTGGCGGCATCTCATCCTGGAGTCGACGTGTCGCAGGCTATAAGTTTCACTCAGTTCCAGTCCTTGACCCTTGACAAGGGTAACATTGAGTTGTGTGATAAGCTAAACGAGTGTATCCTCAAAGTAAAGAAGATGCCTGAGTACAACCAACTTTTACGCAAGTATTTCTCTCAATAATAGATTCTTACATGCTACTCAACACGATTGCTGATTTTTTGTCGTCCGATGGATTGCTTAATCAGGGCCTCTCGAGTGTCAATGAGTTCCTCTGGGGATGGCATTGGCACAGCATTATGTTAGTGCTTGCAGTGTGTGGAATATATTTCACTTTGCGTACTCGTTTCGTGCAGTTCCGCATGATACCTGAGATGTTCAAGCTATTAGCCGAGTCTCTTCCCAAGAACAAAGCAAAGAATCAGGTATCCTCATTCCAGGCTTTTGCTGTATCGGTAGCTACAAGAGTAGGAACTGGAAATTTGGCTGGAGTAGCGGGTGCTATAGCTGTTGGGGGGCCTGGTGCTGTCTTTTGGATGTGGATGATTGCTCTGATTGGAGCGGCAACTGCTTTTGTTGAGTCTACACTTGCACAGCTTTTCAAGCGGCGTAATGGCGAGTCATTCATTGGTGGCCCAGCCTATTATATTCTTCATGGAATTCATTGGCGGTGGATGGCAGTCCTTTTCGCTGTGCTCATGATTCTCACTTTCGGACTGAGCTACAATTCCATTCAAAGCAACACCATTGCCGAAGCTATGCACAGTGCATTTGGCTTTGACACAACTATAGTAGGAGTGATTCTAACTATCTTGGCGCTTGTCATAGTCTTTGGTGGCATTCATCGCATTGCAATGTTCAGTAGTATCATCGTTCCTGTCATGGCAATTGGCTACTTCTTGCTTGCATTGGTAGTAATTGTCATGAATTTTAACCTTATCCCATCAGCATTCAGGTTAATTATCGACAACGCTTTCGGCATCGGTCCAATGGCTGGAGGTATGGTTGGTGTGGCTATGCGTGAAGGTGTGAGGAGAGGTCTGTTCAGCAACGAGGCTGGTGAAGGCTCAGCACCAAATGTTGCTGCGGCAGCATCGGTATCTCATCCTGTTAAGCAAGGACTTATTCAAGCACTGGGTGTTTTCACCGACACTATTCTTGTGTGCTCTTGCACCGCGTTCATTATTCTGTTAAGTGGTCTCTACGACTCAGGCAATATGGAAGGTATTTCATTGACGCAAGCGGCTCTTGAGTCACAATTAGGCGCTTCGGGTAAGATTTTCGTTGCAATAGCAATTCTCTTTTTCGCTTTCAGTAGTATAATTGGCAATTATTACTATGGCGAAGCCAATATCATGTTTCTCACGCGAAAAAAATGGGTTCTAATGGTTTTCCGTTTTCTGTCGGGCGGCATGGTGATGCTAGGGGCTGTAGCTAGCCTTAAGATCGTTTGGAACTTGGGTGAGGTGTTCATGGGACTAATTACTCTGTGCAACTTGGTTGCAATAACCATTTTGGGTAAGTATGCCTTTACTCTGCTCAAGGACTATCGAAGTCAAAAGCGAAGGGGCATCAAGAGCCCTGTGTTCAAACGCTCTTCCTTGCCATCTATTGAGAACGACATCGATGCGTGGGATTAAGTAGAATTAAATATTTATAAGAAAAACATCAATAAACTGTTTTTTTTTGTACCTTTGCACGTTAAAAAGTAATTATCACTATAATTCAAGAAATGAAATCGATTTTCAACAAAAATTTTATCATAGCTCTCGTGCTAGTCTTAGGATTGGGACTCCTCTATTGGGGTATTGAATTTCTTAAGGGAGCAAATCTCTTTGAACCAGCCAATTACTATATCACAAAATTTGAAAATGTGAATGGTCTTAATGTGTCTACTCCAATCACAGTCAACGGATATCAAGTAGGTCTTGTCAAGGAACTTAACTATGATTACAAAACCAATATGATCACGGTCAAGATGAGTCTCGACGATGAGTTGAAGATTCCCGTTGGTTCTTCGGTTCAATTGTCATCCGAGTTACTTGGTGGTGCATCATTATCTATAAACCTAGCCAAAAATACAGCCTATTATAAGGTCGGAGATGAGATCCCTAGTATCACACAGTCAGGTCTTCTCGACAGAATGGGGCAGAGCATTATGCCCGAGGTCAATCAAATTATGCCTAAAGTCAACGACATTTTGGGAAATGTCAATGCTTTGGTTGCTAATCCAGCCCTCAATGGTTCAGTATCACAGTTTGATGAGATTGTTTCTAAGATCAATTCCAGCGCCAATGACCTGAATGTATTGCTTGGACATCTTAACGAACTCTCAGGAGGTCTTAAAGGTTCAGTCCCTGAAGTAATGAGTGGCGTTATGGGCATCGAGAAAAACGTCAACGGCACAGTAACCGACCTGCACAACAACCTCAACACTCTCACTGGCACTCTCAACACTAAGGTCAACGAGATACCAACACACAAACTTGAGACCACTATCAATGAGCTTAACAACACTATAACTGAGCTCAAGGGGCTCACAGCCGACCTAAAGTCAAAACTAAATGATCGCAATTCATCTATTGGTCTACTGCTTAACGACCGTCAATTATATGATAATGCTAATGGTGCTGTCATGAGCCTTGACTCTCTGCTCACCGACATTAAAGCCAACCCCAAACGCTACATTACTATCAAGGTATTCTAAGGAAGTTTTGCACACCATTTGTGATGTTCTTACAGCAAAAATGGCATCACTACTACGGCTGCATAACGGACCATATTAGTACATAGAATTTTAGCGATAAAATAGCTAAAAATATATGCTTATTTGAAACCATTCCAAATAATTTTTTTCGGTTTTTTATTTTTGCGATGGTAAATCTTGGGGCATTAGTGCGACTTATGGCCATAGTCATAGTTTTGTATAATGAATAATTAAACGTTACCGTTGGTAATTGACTGAAAAATAGGTCGCTGCAAGCGAAAGACACAAATTGGTAGTAGTGCCTTCTATAATGCTTTGAATATCAGTAGTCTTAAAAGACAATCTAAAAAAACAAATTTTTATTGAATTTTTTTTTAGAAATTATCAACCGAAATTTGTACTGCTAAAACAAGCCCTATTGGGTAAATGAAGTCACATAAATTAAACAATGAACAAGGAACAGAACATAACGATGTGGAATAAGTGCCTCGACATTCTGCGCGACATTCTCTCGGCCGAGCAATTCAATGCTTGGTTTGAGCCTATTGTCGCTGTGAGTTTCGAGAGCAACAAGCTCACATTGAAGTTACCTTCACAGTTCTTTGTTCAACAAATTGAGCAGAACTTCTTTGATGTATTTAGCGCTACTATTAGGCGTGTCTATGGTAACGACGTCAAGCTCTTCTACACATATAATATTATAGAAGACACTCCAAGTTCGTCAGTTACTTTGGCTCACGACAATTCCAGCTCTAAGCTCACCAGCAAGGTTTCGCGCCAGGTGCAGCAGGTTGCCAATCCGTTCTCGCCTGTCGAGATGGACGACATTGACCCGCAGCTCAATCCGCGATACACTTTCGAGAACTATTGCTGCAGTATGAGCAACAAGCTGGCAGTTAGCGTGGGAAAAGCTATTGCCGAAGATCCTAACTGCAAGACTTTCAATCCTATGTTTGTCTTCGGTACAACTGGAGTGGGTAAGACCCATCTAATTCAGGCAATAGGCATTAAAATCAAGGAACTTAGGCCTCGCACTCGTGTACTCTACACCACAGCACGCATCTTCGAGATGCAGTACACTACTGCTGTGAAGAGCAACAAGGTGAACGACTTCATTAGCTTCTATCAGAGCATCGATGTGCTCATTCTCGACGACATTCAGGAGCTTGCCGGCAAAACTGCAACACAAAACACCTTCTTCCACATTTTCAATCACCTGCATCAAAACCAGAAGCAGCTCATCATGTCGAGCGACCGTCGTCCTTCCGACATGGACGGCATGGTGCCAAGGCTCATTTCTAGGTTCAAGTGGGGTATGACTGTGGAACTTTACAAGCCCGATTATGAGCTTCGACGCGGTGTATTGCAGATGAAGGCTGCTCAAGATGGTCTATCTCTCAGCGACGATGTCATCGATTTCATCGCCGAGAACGTGATTGAGAGCGTACGTGATCTCGAGGGTATTGTGGTTGCATTACTTGCCCACGCCACCATGCTCAACCAGGAAATCGATATCGACCTGGCACGCAGCGTGATTGGCAACACTGTTAGGGTCAATAAGAAACAAATGTCTTTCGAGCTAATTGCCGAAACGGTCACGCGGTTCTACAACATTGACCTTGAACTGCTCTACGGCAAGTCGCGCAAACGAGAAATCAGCGATGCGCGACAACTGGTGATGTATCTTGCCAAGAAGTCGACACCCATGTCGTCGACCAACATTGGCCAAAAGTTATCACGCGACCACGCTACAGTACTGCATGCTTGCAAGCAAATCGAGCAACGACTTTCAATCGAGAAAAAGTTCCGTCACGAAGTCGAGATGATAGAAAACGAACTGAGATGATCACAATAACTGATCATCTCAGTTTTCTTTTATACCTATACGAAATAATTGTGTTTTTGATGAATTATTCCTACCTTTGTGCCACTAAAATAACACCTAAAAAATATGAAAGAACAAACATTCACTGTCACTGGAATGAAATGTGTCAACTGCAAGGCACGTGTTGAGAACACGATCAACGCTCTCGATGGAGTTGACAAAGCCGAAGTTAGTCTCGAGAATTCCAATGTTAATGTCACCTACGACGAAACACTTGTATCTCCACAGGCAATGAAAGAAGCGGTCGACGATCTCGGGCGCTTCGAGATGATTCTGTAATGCTTAAAACCCTTCCAGTCATAGGAATGGCTTGCTCGGCTTGTTCAGCCAATGTCGAGAACAAGCTTAATTCCATCGATGGCATCAGCAAGGCACAGGTTAATCTTGTGGGGCGCACTGCTCTCATCGATTATGATCCGTCACGTGTGTCACTTGAGGAAATCAAGAGGCAGATAAGTGATATTGGCTACGATCTAGTTATCGACAGTCAACAAAGTGCTGAGCAACTTGAAGCGTTGGCAATGAAACGACTGCGCCGCATGACTGTGTTAGCTTGGTGCTTTTCGTTACTCATAATGTGCATCTCAATGCGTTGGATTAACGTGGGGGGTGTCAATGCCAGCAACCAACTGTCACTTATTCTTGCTGCGGCATGCCTTGTGTTGTGTGGACGGGAGTTTTATGTTGCTGCTTTCAAGCAGTTGCGTCATGGCACCGCCAGTATGGACACCTTAGTGACGATGTCAACTGCGATAGCGTTTCTCTTTAGTGCCTTCAACACTTTCTGGGGCGAGACCACATGGGGCTCTCGTGGTATGGAATGGCACACCTATTTCGATGCTTCAACAATGATTATAGCCTTTGTTCTTACTGGCCGTTTTCTTGAGGAAAAAGCCAAAGACAGTACGGCAAGCAGTCTACGCCAGCTCATGGGCATGGCTCCCAAAACAGCAAGAGTGGTCTCTAAACGCATACCCACCGATGGTGAGGCTTCGCCTGAGCAGGTACCCATCTCAACTCTTGAGAAGGGCGACATTGTGGAAGTGAGAGCAGGAGAGAAGATTCCAGTAGATGGTGAGGTCACATGGGCATCTAGTTTTATGACCGACGATGCTGCCTACGTTGACGAAAGCATGATAACAGGCGAGCCAACCCCAGCCGCCAAGCGTGTAGGAGATAATCTGCTGGCTGGCACCATCCCAAGTCAGGGCCGTCTCAGGATGCGTGCTAGGCAGATAGGAGAGGAGACCTCACTTGCACAAATCATTTCTATGGTACAACAGGCGCAGAGTTCTAAGGCTCCTGTTCAGCGCCTTGTCGACAAGGCTGCTGGCGTCTTTGTGCCTGTAGTGCTTACGATTGCGCTTCTTACCTTTGTTTTATGGCTTGTTTTTGCAGGAACGCAGTCGTTGCCTCAGGCCATTATGTCGGCTGTGGCTGTACTTGTTGTGGCATGCCCATGCGCTATGGGGTTAGCAACACCCACAGCACTGATGGTAGGAATTGGAAAGGCTGCCGAGAAGCAGATACTTATAAAAGACGCAACGGCACTGGAACTCTTACGTAAGGTAAATGTTTTAGTTACCGACAAGACTGGCACACTTACAATTCCTAACATGGATCTTGTCGATTTCACTGCAGCCGACAATCTGCGTCCCGAGCAACGTGAGGCACTCAAGCCTAATGCCCGAGAGGCGATTCAGGCTCTGCACTCTCAAGGCATTCAGGTGCACATGCTCAGTGGCGACAAGGACGAAGCCGTTAGCTACTGGGCCAATAAAGCTGGCATTAAACATTATAAGAGTAGAGTTTTGCCTATCGACAAGGAAACCCTTGTACAACAGCTTCAATCGCAAGGAAAGACCGTTGCAATGATGGGCGATGGCATAAACGACACTCAGGCTTTATCCCTCGCCGATGTGAGCATTGCTATAGGGGCGGGCACCGATGTTGCAATCGATGTGGCACAAGTCACCCTCATGGGCAATGACCTTGGCAACTTGCCCATTGCCATTAACATTAGCCGCAAGACTGTGAGTATGATATGGCAGAATCTCTTCTGGGCATTCATCTACAATATAGTTTGCTTGCCACTTGCCGCTGGAGTGCTACACATCTTTGGCATCAACTTCCAGATTACCCCAATGTGGGCTGCTGCTTTAATGGCTTTCTCTAGCCTTTCGGTAGTTCTCAATAGCTTACGTTTAAAATACAAGAAACTTTAAGATAATCACATGAATATGCGACCATTGATATTAGTTAGCAACGATGACGGATACAGTTTCCCAGGCATAAAGGTATTGATTGAAGTTGCCAGGGAGTTTGGCGATGTTCTTGTTGTTGCTCCACAACTTCATCAGAGTGCCAAGGCTTCTTCAATCACAATTACCGATCCTTTGCGTGCTATAAAGCAGCATGAAGAGCCTGGATTCACTGTTTATACCGTGAATGGCACGCCAGCCGATTGTGCCAAGTTGGGGCTCGGTATACTGGCAGGAGACCGCAAAGTCGACCTTGTGCTCTCGGGTATAAATCATGGGCACAATATGGGAAACAGTGTTATCTATAGCGGCACAATAGGGGTAGTGATTGAGGGGCTTATGGCTGGCATCAAGAGCGTAGCTTTCAGCTATAATGACTATCACTTCGACTGCGACTTTAGTCCATGTGTGCCTTACATTCGTCGCATTATCGACATGACGCTGAAGAATCCTCTTCCCAAAGACGTGTGTCTGAATGTCAACTTTCCCCAGATCGATGATCAATTCAATGGTATAAAAGTGACTACAACATCACTGGGAGTGTGGACCAACACTTGGGATCATCGCACCGACCCTAGAGGCATTGACTACTATTGGATGCTGGGCGAATATGAGGAGCAGAATCCTGATGACTCTAACACCGACATGTATTGGAGCCGTCGAGGATATGTCACGGTTACTCCTATACACATCGACCAAACCGACTTCGAGGCTATTACACCTCTTGCTAAGCTGCTTGAATAATGTTTAAATAATATATATTAAAAGAGAAAATCCCATTATCGAAACTTTTCGAATATGGGATTTTCATTTACCATAGTACCCACACTTCATAAAAGATGTGTACAATACTCTTTCTCAATGCTGCCGGCACTTATTGTGCGCAGCACTGTGGTATTAATCTCGTCACGATGAGTTGCTCTAGCTTTGGGCGCTATTCCACTGCAACGCGGCGAACCTCCATGAGGAGGTTTTTTATGAGTTCAGGGCCTCGGCTTCCGATACTCCAGCAATTGCTGGGTCGATGAGAATACGTCCGCAATACTCGCAAACGATAATCTTCTTCCTCATCTTGATCTCCATCTGTCGCTGCGCTGGTATACGGTTGAAGCAACCGCCACAAGCATTACGCTGAACATAAACAACACCCAAGCCATTGCGGGCATTCTTGCGGATGCGCTTGAATGCGCTCAGCAATCGTGGGTCAGCATTGTTGATTTTATTCTCAAGCTTCTTGGCCTTCTCACGTTGCTTCTCCTCCTCTTGCTTGGTTTCAGCGATGATGGTGTCGAGTTCACCTTTCTTCTCAACAAGAGCCTGTTCGTTGTCGGCAAGATGTCCTTTAGCAATCTGAATCTTCTCATTGATGGCGTCAATCTTGTGACTAGCCTCATCAATCTTCTTCTGGGCCGACTGAACACTGAGCTGCTGGAACTCTATCTCCTTGGTCAGGTAGTCATACTCGCGGTTGTTACGCACGTTGTCCTGATCTTTCTCATACTTGGCGATGAGGTTCTCTGAGCGCTCAATTGAACTCTTTTGATTGTTAATTACAGTGCTGAGTTGCTCAATCTCGTCGTTAAAGTTGCCAATTTTGGTCTGAAGACCTTCAATTTCGTCCTCGAGGTCCTGCACTTCAAGTGGTAACTCACCGCGCTCGGTCTTGATGCGGTCTACTTCCGAGAGGGTTTTCTGCAAATCATAAAGCGACTTAAGGCGCTCTTCTACTGTAAGTTCTTTCTCTTGTTTAGCCATAAAGATTATAAATAATTTACTTGGTTTGATTCGCTTTGTGCAAAATCGACTGCAAAGTTAGGATTTTTTTTCCGAATAATATCATAAAAAATCTCTTTTGTGTAATGTTCGCTCTCATAATGTCCAATATCAGCAAGGATTATGCGCTCTTCATTACCCTGGAAATCGTGGTATTTCATGTCACCGGTAATATACACGTCAGCTCCTTGCGACATTGCTAAACCGGCAAACTCTACTCCAGCACCTCCGCACAAGGCAATACAGCTTACTGTGCGGTCAAGGTTTCCACTGTAACGCATTGTTTCTACCTCAAAGGCTTCTTTAACGCGCTCGAGGAAGTGTCGCGCATCTTGAGGTTCAATATCACCAATCACACCAAGGCCAGCATATTTGTCCTCATTCTCTAGGGAAATAATGTCAAATGCCGGTTCCTCGTAGGGGTGTGCCTTGAGCATTGCCGCAACAACACGAGAGCACATGGCTTTGTTGACGAGAACTTCGAGGCGAATCTCTGGTTCCTTGTGTATAGTTCCCACTGTGCCAGCCCATGGTTCTGCACCATCAAGAGGGCGGTAGTGGCCCTCACCACTCATATTGTAACTGCAGTTATCGTAATTGCCCAAATGGCCAGCACCAGCGTCACACATTGCCCTCTCAACTTGTAATGCCGCTTCGTTAGGAACAAAAACCACAATTTTGAGCTGTGTATTTTGTTGCGGAGATAGCACCCTCACGTTCTTTAGCCCTATTTTCTCGGCCATCTTGAAGTTGACACCTCCCACTGCACTGTCCATATTGGTGTGAGCGCAATAAATTGTGATGTCATTCTTAATAGCACGTGCAACTATGCGCTCTTGATATGTGCGCCCCACAATCTTCTTGAGACCTCTGAACAGTAGCGGATGATGAGAGATTATCAAGTTTGCACCACGCTCTATTGCTTCTTCGAGTATTTCCTCGCGCACGTCGGTACACAGTAGCACGCCAGTAACTTCATTGTCAGCACTCCCCACTTGCATTCCTGAATTGTCCCAACTTTCTTGCAAATAAAGGGGAGCCAACGCCTCAATGGCGTTGGTTATTTCTTTTATCAGCATATCATTTTATCTCTATAGTCAACTTGTCAACTATGAACTAAAAACTCTATTTGCCTAGATTCCCAAGAATACTGCGTGTGAGCTCACGTGTGATGGTACGTGTTGCTGCGCTTGTGGCACTCTTGGCTATCTTGCCAGTGGTGGTAGTAGAACTCTTGCGGCTTTTTGTACCTGACACAGCATTACCAATCTTAGTCCCTACTATCGATGCTATGGCAGCAGTCACCGCTGTGAGTATTGCTTTCCAAACCTTGCCAAAGAAGCCAGGTTTCTTACTCTCTTTCTCAGCCTCTTTTGCTTCCTTGGCAGCCTGCTTCTCGGCTTCAGCTTGTGCAGCTGCCTCTTCTGCCTCTTTTGCTTCTTTTTCACTCTCGGCAAGCAATACCTCAAATGCACTTTCACGCTCTTTTAGCTCGTCATACTTGCCATAAATCATAGAGCGATTTATTAAAGAGCTTCGTGTCATGCCATCAATAGGTCCTATCTGACTAAGAGGGAATAGAATCTTTGCACGCTCTACAACGGTTGGGGCTCCTTTCTCATCAAGGAATGAGACGAGAGCCTCACCAGTCTCGAGATTGGAAATAGCTTCGGTGGTGTCGAAGTTTGGATTGGCGCGGAATGTCTCGGCGGCAACTTTCACCGCCTTGATGTCGCGAGGTGTGTAAGCTCGCAATGCATGCTGAATGCGGTTACCAAGCTGTCCAAGTACAATTTCGGGCAAGTCTGCGGGACTTTGGGTCACGAAGTAAATGCCCACTCCCTTGCTTCGCATCAGGCGGATTACCTGTTCAATCTTGTCAACAAGGGCCTTCGATGTGTCTTCAAAGAGCATGTGGGCCTCATCAAAGAAGAAGATGAGTTTAGGTTGTGGCAGGTCACCAACCTCTGGCATCGACACATATATCTCTGAAAGCAACCACAGGAGGAATGTGGAGTAGAGCTTTGGATTATGCTGTAACTCATCTGCAGCAAGAACGCTCATTACGCCTTTTCCTCCCTCTACGGCTAGCAGATCATGGATGTCGAAAGCAGGCTCTCCAAAGAAGTTGTCACCACCTTGATCTTCCAATGCCAAAATAGAACGCTGAATTGCTCCAATACTTGCGCTTGATACGTTTCCATACTTTGTAGTGTATTCCGACGCGTGTTTTGCTACATAATCGAGCATAGCGCGCAAGTCTTTAATGTCGTCGAGTATCAAGCCTCGCTCGTCGGCAACTTTAAAGACTATAGTAAGCACACCACTTTGTACATCATTAAGCCCAAGCAATCGTGAGAGCAACAATGGACCCATGTTAGAGATGCGGGTGCGCATTGGGTGTCCTTGTTTGCCAAATACATCATAAAACCTTACTGGGCATCCCTCAAATTGTAGGTCTGACTCATTTAGGCCAAATTCAGGAATACGTTTCTCGATGAACCCCGATATCTTTCCAGGTTGGCTGATACCCGACAAGTCGCCCTTGATGTCAGCCATGAAACAAGGGACTCCTGCTTTACAGAAACTCTCGGCAATAACTTGCAGCGATACAGTCTTTCCTGTACCAGTAGCACCGGCTATCAATCCATGGCGGTTTGCCATCTTACCATTGATGCATATTGCTCCGTTGGGACCATGAGCAATATAAAATTGATTGTCTTTATACATGATTTTAAATAATTTGTTCTATAACCTACAAAAATACACATTTTTAACGAGTATGCAAAATGAATTGTAGCAAAAATTGCATTATTGTTAATAAGTTTGTCTTTTATGACTTTTGATAAAACTGAACTGTGCAGATTTGCTTACTATGATTTTTATTACTAATTTTGCATCATGCTTAAAGAAGAAACCATACAACAAATAAAAGACATGCTCGAGCGCAGCCAGTCGCACGACGTGATAGCTCATTGCGATTACCTCATTGAGAACAACAAGGATGAAGACAAACTAGTTATTGCGCAACTCTTTTACATCCGTGGTAATGCCTACAGGCAACTAGGGGAGTGGGGCAAAGCAATGAGCAGCTATCTTGAGGCTGCCGAGCGTGACCCCGAAGGACCAGCTAAGCAAGCCTATTCAAATGCCCTGCAAATTCTAGACTTCTACAACCACGACCTCTACAACCCTTAGGCCAAACCCAACATTGTAAACAAACCTAAAAAAAGAAGGGCATATAATTACTCTTATGTCCTATCTTTTTTCAAATGCAAAACTTTTATTAATGCCCCAGTCTAAAGACCAGTACAAAGCCCTATCATCTACTCTTTAATATCCTTTTTGCTACAAAATACATATTTAATACCATTGTAGTTTATGATAGCACAACAATTGTCACACACTTTATGACTTTTCAAATAATAAATATACTTATCTACAATTTCTTCCATCGTTTTGAAAAAGCCAAAAGTAGAACTGCAGATATATTTATGTTGGTAATATTCAAACTTGTCGTTTTTAGGATATAAGTAGCGTTTTTGTCGATCAATCCAGACATATTGGCTGTCCCAATTATTCCCTCTCATTCTTATGTTTAAACGCACAATATCATTAAAAGTTTTATTTGTTAATGGTTTCGCCCAAACATGTAGTCTGTTTTTATGAGTTTTAACTAATTCATTCCATCTCATCTCTAGCACTTTAATAAACAATGAACAGTTATCACAATTTTCTTTTAATACTACCGTGCATTCAGGATGATCATTCCTGAATTTTATAAATCTCTCTTCTTGTTGTTCTATTTCTTTTTTTATAAGATAAGTATCACCACTTGGGCAATTAATCCATCTTTTGCAGGATGTTTCATTTATTATTAAGTCTCTCAGTTCATCCTTTTCCATTGGAAAATTTCTTGGTATTATAATCTCGACACAATCTAACCCCAATTGTTTGAACTTTTCTTTTTTAACATCATCAACAGGATGAGTCACACAAATCTCTATAGCTAATCTTTTTCCTTTTTTTGTAATGCCAACACAATCTGGTTGCAGGACATTTGAATCATTTCTCTTTTCTATTTCAATTTTGTCAAATTGAATAATATAAGGATTCATCTCAACATATGGTCCATGATCATAAAAGATACCAAAATCTTCTCCTTTGTTATAATCATTATATGTATCATATTGTCTTAGTTTCTCATATTTTGGTAACTTCATCATCTTTTCCTCATTGATGATTTCCTTTGCCAACATGTGCAATGTGGTTTCATCAGCGCCTTGACAAGTGCTATCTGGTTTATGTGCAAAATGAGGTTGTTTTTTAGTTCCACCATTACGAGCAATAAGTGGTTCTTTGCATTTTGGACAAAAGCATCCACATGCATCACCATTTGGTACAGTGTCAATATGTACCAAATTTCCCTCAGCATTAAGTGCATATGTTAATTTACAATTACCAGTTGAATAACTAGTTCCTTTTTTCTCTTCTTTCTCCATCATTCCTTCTTTTTTCAACAAAATCAACCTGCATATTCATCACATTAGCTATCTTATTTAAGATATCAAATCCCACCGAGAAGCGTCCCTGTTCTATTCGGCTAAGGTTTCCAGGGTCTATACCTATCTTTTGGGCAAGTTCTTTGGCTTCCATTCCACGTTCTTTTCTCAATTCTTTGATGCGAATGCCAATGCGCTCACGCTCTTTGTTTCTGTCATTGCCCAACCAACGGAATGGCTCTAAGCGATTATTATACATTCCTCTGGTTATGGTTCCCCATATGGAATCTTCGGTTCCATCATAATACTTGTCGAAAAGAGCAATAACGCATTTAGAATAAAAGCCTTCCCAGTTTTGTTCAATCTGATAATTCATAGTGCTGCCATGTCCTAAGGTATAAACAGCACCATCATTTGTCTTAACCTGCACACGAAACTGGTCTAAAAAAACAACTTTCGTTGCCATAATTCTAAATCGTTTTTTTAGTGGTGAACCCCACTTTTAAAATATTATGAGAAATATTTCTCGCAGCAAAGATATAAACAAAAATTGTAATATACAACAATTATTTGAATAAGTTATTCAACAATTCTGTAAAAAATCACTAATCAAATAACGTAATAATCTGATTGTTCAGTTAAATTGCTATTAATAACAAACAGTCGAAAAAGTTAGGAATAATATCCAATTAGATAATCCTTTGTCAGTCATTGTCTAATAATCAAATACAGCCCTCACCACTCTGTACTCTCCACCCTCCACTGAAAAAACCGTTTTAATATTGTTTTGCCTACATCGCTTCTCTTACCTTTGCCATAAAAAACTACTAAAATAGAAAACTATGGAAATCAAAACTATCACCGAAGAATACATTCGTCGCGCCGATGCCGAGTTGAAGTTCAACTCAAAACTCTATAAAAAAGAAGGCGAACCCTTCTGTTCACAAGCCCTGTCTTCAATGGCAGGTTGCTCATTGCCCGCTGTAGACCTCTGGCATGGTCTGTGGTACCAGGGTGAGATGGCATGTCTGTTTGGAGAACCGAACGTAGGCAAGACTATCCTCGCTATGCAGATTGCCAATGAACTCAATAAGCGTGGCCTCAAGACTCTATATTTCGACTTTGAGAACGCTGCTCACCAGTTCAAGTCAAGGTATAAGACCGACAAGTTCGATTATAGTTCAGGCGATGCCGACTTCATCGTCAAACCGCTTAATCACAACAATTCAACTGCGCCACTCGATAGTCGCAGTATCCTTGATTACATCAAAAAAGACTTTCTCACCGAGCGAGCACCGGTCATAATCATTGACGACATCACACACCTCATCGGCTCGGGGGATCAGGCCGATGTGCGCTTCGTCCTCAACACACTGCGCAGCTGGACACAGCTCTTCCTAGTATCTATCTTAGTCCTTGCGCATTCTAGGCGACGCAAGCCATCTTCGCTCACAACAATCGAGTCTCTCGCTGGCTCTTTTGAGTATTCCTATGCTTTTGATTCTATCTTCTCCCTGACTCGTGCCAACCGATACAACGAGCTGTACAACAACACATCTCATTATATTAAGCAGCACAAGAACCGCATGGGACCAGTAATTTATCATGATCTCAACGTCATCACAGCACATTTTGGCCGAGACGACAGCAATGGTTTCCTGCAGTTCAACGACTTGTACACTGGAGGTAATGAGCGCCAGCTGCTCCGATACTACGGCTACGACACAACACAGCAGATTAAGGACGCAATTCTGCATTACCATTCCTTATGTTTCAGCACAAGGGAGATTGCAGATATCGTCGGATGTTCACAATCCCACGTCTCAAAAACTCTGAACAAGCACAAGAAAGACAATGTAAGGACTAGGCCTGTCTCGTCCGATAATAATGAGAATAACCTGATAAACAAAGACGATACAACTGCATGGCTACCTCAACCCATGCCAAAAGTAAAACTAGAACCCGAGCTCGCCCACATCTACGACCCCAGTAACTATGTCATCGACCCATATGGGGAAAGGATAACCCTCGCTGAATACAACGAGTACTATAACGAAGAAATTCAAGATGAGGATTTTGACGAGGATAACCACGACTACTACAACGATGATATCGGCTTTGAGGACCCTCTATACGATGAGTTTGATGATTACGAATCCGACGAGCAAGGACTCGACGTCGAAGTCATCGAGGGGTTTAGCAATTCCACTGATTCCACTGATTCCACTGATTCCACTGATTCCACTGATTCCAGTGATTTCACCAATTTGAGCCTGGTTACAGAATAACGTGATGGGCTTCTACTGTTTGGTTGACAAAGATAGATGCCACAGGCGAGAAGCGAGAAGCGTCTTCGGTAGTGCAGTACTTGCATGTGCCACCTTTAGTGCAACGTTCTTTCATATCGGGATGTCGCTTGAGATAATCCTTGAGGCTACGAGCCACAATTGGCCCCTGCTCAATGACATTCACATTCGCAGGAGCATATTTCTTTATTTTGTCATAAAGGAGAGGGTAGTGGGTGCACCCCAGGATTATTGAATCAATCTCGTTGCATTGTGCCATGAGTGCATCAACATCTTTCTTGACAAAATAGTCGGCTCCGGGTCCATCGCTCTCACGGTTTTCAACCAAAGGCACCCACATGGGGCATGCATGGCTGAAAACCTTAATGTCAGGATGCATCTTGGCTATCTCAATATCATAGGAGAGGCTCTGCACTGTGCCAGGGGTGCCAAATAGACCCACCTTACGTGTGCGAGTAAGGTTGCCAATCTCCTCGACTGTGGGACGGATTACACCCAGCACCCTACGGTCTGGATCAAGATCCTGAAGGTCACGCTGCTGAATTGAGCGCAAGGCTTTTGCCGATGCAGTATTACATGCCAGAATCACAAGGTGGCATCCTTGTGCAAAAAGGTGCTTTACCGCCTGCAAAGTGAATTCATATACAAGCTGATAGGAGCGGTTGCCATAAGGTGCGCGCGCATTGTCGCCTAGGAATATGTAGTCATACTGTGGCAACTCTTTCCTTATTTCGCGCAAAATAGAAAGTCCACCGAATCCCGAGTCAAAGACACCGATAGGAGCTGGTTTTGTACTATATTGTGAAGCCATAACTTATTGAAATATTATTGCAAATTTAGACAAAATAATGCAAACCTCAAAAAAGATTTCAACGCAGTCTGTAATAAGGATTGTTTATGGAGTGATTGCGCTGCTCGCGATATGCACTATCGAGCAACACTTTGCATTTTGCCGATATCAAATGAGCTGCATAGTCGTAGTAGGAACGTTCGTCGCCTGTGAGCACGGGGTCACTACTGAAGTCATGCACCTTATCCTCACCAAAGATAGACTTCATCACCCACAAGTCTTGATTATTAAGATGTGGGAACGTGCTGCGAGGAGGAACTATCACAATGTAGTTGGTGTGATTCTCGTCAAGAATCTTTTTGATGGTTTTGAGCTGTTCCTCCATTGCACTATCAATATCAGGCTCATCTGCCGATGGCAACTTAGCCCGCTTGTGTTGAGCCAAGCGCTCAGGTGTGAAGAACTTATCGGGACAGGTGGCGATAATCGAGTCGATCTCACCATAATACATTTCGTTGAGATGTCCAATTCGATCTGGTGCGATCTCACTGATAATCCCATCCTTTTGCAACTCATCCTTATATCGGCTCGGGAACAGAGCATATTTCACTTGTCCCAAGTCGCGAAACGCATTTAAGAATAATGAGTGTACATTGAACCAGTCAATAACACTCGTAGTTGCCGGATGCTGAACGAAGAGAATGTCTTTCTGGTTAGGCTGTTTACGCTCCAACATTTTTGCCTCGATAACAATAAGAGCATTTTTAATTGTACTTCCATGGTCGTTAAGAAAGCGCATCTTATTGATGATTCCCGTGAGCGTCTCACTTGAGGCATCAAAGTGCAGAATTGATGCTGTTGAGTCGAGATAGGGTTTCCAGTAGCTTGCCTTGAAGTTCTGCGACATTGAAGAACCAAGAATGAATGAGTCGTAATGATATTGGTCATTATACAACAGATAGGTCTCAATCGATGTGAATCCAGCATTATTGCCCACAATTACCGAATCACGGCCATTTGCATCTCGTGTTATAGGGTTCACAATATGGAACGGGTCGGCAATAGCATAGAGTGCTATGAAAAGCAGTATTGGAGATGCCGCCACTACTGTTCGCAAGATGAATTTTTTCATTGAATCTTTCATAGCAACTTAAAACTGGAAATAAATGTATTGAATATTGGCTTTCGCTCCATAGAAAGCGATAATGAACAATAGAGCCCAATAGATTGCCCATCGCATTATGGTGGGCATCTTCAGAGTCATAATGGGAAATTCCTGCTTACGTCCAAGCCACTCGACTATCACAAACGGAACAATGTAATAGAATGCCGTAATTCCCATTGGCATCGTGAGATAGCTGCCGTGCACAAGAGTTGTAATGCATTCATACAGGTGTGAAATGTTGGGTGAACGGAATGAAGGGAGAGTGAAGGCAAAAATCAATAACGTAAGAATGCATTTAGGGATATCTCTAAACCGTGCATGATTAGAGTTGGACTTATTGGGAATAAACACGAACGGTAACAGAATCAAACCATTGACTGTTCCCCAGATGATAAAAGTCCAGTCGGCTCCATGCCAAAGACCGGATATAACAAAGACAATCATTATGTTAAGGCAAGTGCGCCTCTTTCCACATCGTGAGCCTCCTAAAGGAAAATAGATATATTCCTTAAGCCAAGTCATAAGCGAAATGTGCCACCTTTTCCACAACTCATTCATGTTGCGAGAGAAGAAAGGATAATTGAAGTTGGGCAACAACTTAATGTTGAACAAACGTGCCGAACCAATTGCAATATCACTATAGCCCGAGAAGTCTGCATAAATCTGGAATGCAAACAGAATTGATGCCATGATAATAGACGAGGCACTCATTACCGAGGGATGATATAGCAGGTTATCTACATATCCAGCAAGATTGTCGGCAATAACAAGCTTCTTCACTAGTCCCCACAGGATTTGCCGCATTCCAATTACTGCGTTATAATAATTGAATGATTTCTTTGTGAGGAACTGAGGCAACAGGTTTCTTGCCCTCTCAATAGGTCCAGCCACCAACTGAGGGAAGAATGCAATGTAAACAAAGAAAGCGATAACGTTGCGTGTAGGCTTCGCCTTGCCGTTATAGACGTCAAAACTATAGCTTATGGCCTGCAAAGTGTAGAATGAGATTCCAACAGGAAGCAGAATGTTTAGAGTGGGGAAGTCTGGATTAGCGCCAAAGAGCCGTAAGATATCAGCTAAAGAGTCTTTGAAAAAATTGAAATACTTGAATGTGGCAAGAATGCCTAAATTAAGAATTATGTTTAACGCAAGCCACATCTTAGAACGCCTAGAGTGGTCGTTCTTTATTACTAATCCTGAAAGAAACGTTGAAGTAGACGTTATAATGATTAGAGACAGAAATCGCCAGTCCCACCATCCATAAAAGATGTAGCTAGCCGCAAGCAGAAAAAGATTCTGCCACATCAATCTGTTGCGTAGAATCCAGTACCCAACAAATACTAATGGAAGGAAAAAGGCATATATATAACTGTCAAATTGCATATAACTGCTGGACTTTGAGTTATCCCTTAAAATCGTTAATTATTTTAGCTATTTGCTCAGCATCGCAAGCAGTAATGGGATGACCTATGGGCAGGCTTATCGCATGATCGGCAATATCGTTGGTAACTGGCAACTTGTAAGACTGGAAACGACGGTAGCATGGCTGCCTGTGAGGAGGTGTTGCGTAATGAATGTCGGTCATTACTCCTTTCTTCTCAAGGAATGCTCGCATCTCATCACGTTTCTCGACTCGAATCACATATTGGTGCCAAATTTGGAGCATATCGTCGAAGATGTCAGGCTTCTTTACCAAAGGATTTGTTATGTGTTCATTGTAGGCTTGAGCGACCTCATCACGGCGCATATTCTCCACATTGAGGTAGCGAAGTTTCACACGCAGCATGGCAGCCTGAATCTCATCGATGCGGCAGTTGAGTCCCATGTAGATATTATGATATCTAGTGTCACTACCATAGTTTGCAATGGCTCTAACGGTCTTGGCAAGAGCCTCGTCGTTAGTGACAACTGCTCCAGCATCACCTAGCGCCCCCAGATTCTTGGTAGGGTAGAAGCTGATGGCACTTGCATGCCCAAGTCCACCAGTTGTGAATGTGCCATTAATTCCAGGAACACTAGATTTTGCCCCAATTCCTTGAGCATTATCCTCAATTATCTTGAGGTCATAGCGTTTGGCGATATTCATCAATTCCTCGTCCCAGCATGGCGTTCCGTAGAGGTGCACAGGCATGATGGCAGTGACAGCTGGAGTAATAAGATTCTCGATAAGAGTCGAGTCCATGTTCATCGTATCAGGACGCGCATCGCACAGGCAAGGAGTCATGCCATTATCACTAATAGCAAGCACCGAAGCAATGTAGGTGTTAGCAGGAACGATAACATGGTCCTCATGGTGCAAAACCCCCATTTCAATATAAGCTCGAAGAATTAACCTAAGCGCATCGAGCCCATTACTAACAGCAATACAGTACTTCGCTTCGCACAGTCCAGCGATTTCTTGCTCAAGAAGATTTGTCTGTTCACCATGCAGATATCTGCCCGATTTAATTACATTACATGCTGCTTCTTGCAGCTGTTCGATATATGGCTCATTGGCTCGCGCCAAGTCAAGGAATGGATATTTCATTTTGAGATTTTACATGAAGTTAGATTCTTGAATTCTTTGTAGTCTCGCACATAGTCACTCTCATCATAATGATCCGAGGCTAACACCAAACAGACAGAACCTGACGAGAAATTGTTAATGATACGCCAAATGCCAGGTACTAAAAGCAATCCCATATAAGGTCGATTCAGAGATACTGTCCTTTGGTTCACGCCATCATCGATAACCACATCAAAAGAACCGCTAATAGCAACGATAAATTGCTGCAGTGTTTTGTGAGAGTGACCACCTCGCTCTTCACCTCCTGGCACATCATATAGATAATATACGCGCTTTATTTCAAATGGCACCTGCTGGTTGTTCTCCACAACTGAGAGATTCCCATTGGCGTGTTGATTCTTCCCAAGCGTGATAAGCTTGCAGCTATCAATACTTGATGTCGAGTGTCCTTCGAGGTTCTTCATTTTTCAGTTTCATGAACTCATTAAAGTCTTCGATATAGTCGTTGGGATCATATGCAGTGCTGCTTAGCACCATAGCCACCGAGTTTGTGGAAAAGTTATCGATAGAACGCCAAATCATACGTGGCACATACAGACCATAATAAGAGCGTGCCATGTGATAACGCTTCTCACCAGTACCATCATTAAGAACAACGTCAAAACTGCCTGAGAGAGCAACAATCAATTCTTCCTGACAGCGGAAGGCATGACCTTCGCGAAACATACCCCCTGGCACGTCATAAATCCAGTAGCACCGCTTCACCTCAAATGGAATGTGTCCCTCGCTCTCTATGAACGACAGGTTCCCACGTGGATCGCAGATTTTAGGAAGATTTATTAACGTAGGTTTAATCATATTTTTCCAATCAGATTAAGAAGATACTTGCCGTAGTCGTTCTTTGCCAATGGCCTAGCCAACTTACGCAGTTGTTTGTCGTCAATCCACCCTTTACGATAGGCGATCTCCTCAAGAGCCGCAACTTGCACACCCTGGCATGTTTCGACTGTGGCAATGAAATTGGATGCATCGAGCATCGAAGCAGAAGTACCAGTGTCTAGCCACGCAAAACCGCGACCTAAGGTTTGCACCATTACGCGATCCTGAGTGAGATAGTGCTGGTTGACAGTCGTGATTTCCAATTCACCACGTGGTGAAGGTTTTATGTTTTTGGCGACTTCAATCACATCGTTGGGGTAAAAATACAGGCCCGTCACGGCATAATTGGACTTGGGCTGAGCTGGTTTCTCCTCAATATCGAAGGCCTTGCCATTCTCGTCAAATGCAACCACACCATAACGTTCAGGGTCCTTCACTGCATAGGCAAAGAGGGTAGCACAACCAGTAGTGCTAGTAGTAGCTAGCGCATCTTTGAGCATTCCGGTGAAACCCTGTCCATAAAAAATGTTATCACCTAGCACCAGGCATACTGAGTCCTCGCCAATGAACTCTTCACCAATTATAAAAGCTTGTGCCAATCCATCGGGAGAAGGTTGCTCAGCATAACTAAATTTCACACCTATTTCCTCGCCAGTTCCTAGCAGTCGTTCAAACTGCGGGAGGTCGTGTGGTGTGGAGATGATGAGAATCTCTTTGATGCCAGCAAGCATTAGCACCGAGATAGGGTAGTATATCATCGGTTTGTCATAGATGGGAACAAGTTGCTTTGAGATGCCTTTAGTGACAGGATAAAGACGAGTTCCCGATCCACCTGCGAGTACTATACCTTTCATAATTACTTCTTATTTTTTGCACTAGCGATTGCCGTACATCTGCTCATAATACTTTTGATAGTCGCCGCTTGTAACATCCTTAATCCACTGCTGATGATCAAGGTTCCAGCGTATTGTTTTCTCGATGCCGACTGTGAAAGGTGTCTCAGGATACCAGCCAAGCTGAGTCGCAATCTTTGAAGGGTCGATAGCATAGCGCATATCGTGGCCTGGACGATCGGTAACGTAGGTAATGAGGTCATAGTTTATATCATCAAGACTGCACTTGAGTAGTCCCTGGTACTTAGGCTCCTCATGCATTATGCGAGCAATTGTGTCGATGATAAGCTTCACAATATTAATGTTGCTTTCCTCATTAAAGCCACCAATATTGTAAACCTCACCAATTTTACCTTTGCGAAGAACAATGTCTATTGCCTTGCAATGGTCTTCTACGTAGAGCCAATCACGCACGTTTAGACCCTTGCCATAGACAGGCAGTTTCTTTCCCTCGAGAATGTTGTGGATGACCAAAGGAATGAGCTTCTCAGGGAAATGATAGGGACCATAGTTGTTACTGCAACGCGTGATGTTGACAGGGAAATTGTAAGTGTGATGATAGGCCATCACAATCATATCAGCGCTAGTTTTAGATGCCGAATAAGGCGAACGAGGCGAAAGGGGTGTTTCTTCAGTGAAGAACTTTTTACCAAAAGTGGTGAGGTCGTTACGACCTTCAATTACTTTCCTCAACTCGTCATCGACGTGTAGTGGCTGTGCTTCGTCGAAATCCTTCTCAAGCGATCCGTAAACCTCATCAGTAGAAATCTGAAGGTATTTCTTACCTTTCTTATAGCGAGGTTTTCCTGTGTCATCTTTGCCATCGGCCCATGCCTCTCGAGCGCAGTTGAGTAAATTCTGAGTACCCAGAATGTTTGTTTCAAGGAAGAGTTTTGGGTTCTCGATGCTACGGTCAACATGACTTTCGGCAGCAAAGTTTACCACGAAGTCTATGTCGTTATCATCAAAAATTCCTCGGACAACATAATAGTCTTTTATATCTCCTTTAACAAAAGTAACATAGGGCAGTTCAAGCTCTTCCTTGATAGAGTTAATGTTACCTGCATAAGTGAGTGCATCAAGCACTATCACCTTGATGTCGTTACCATGCTTTGCAATTATATATTTCAAGAAATTGGCACCAATAAATCCAGCTGCGCCTGTTACAAGATAAGTAGTCATAAATAATAATTAATTATCCCACAAAGATAATTCAATTATTGCGAATCACAAAATTCACCTCTGCTTTTTTGGGGTTAATTATCATTTTGAGTCTTCTTTTAGCTTTTTGTTTGGCAGGGCAAGATTTAATATTATTCCAACTATAGCTGCAAGGCCTATACCAGACAGGCTGAATGTGCCTGCGGTGAGCTCGGCACCGCCCACACCGGTGGTGAGCATAATGCTCGCGATAATGATATTGCGGGTTTTGGAAAAGTCCACCTTGTTGCGCACGAGGTTTTGGATTCCCACTGTGGCAATAGTTCCGAAGAGCATCAACATGATGCCTCCAAGCACGGCTTGGGGTATACTCTGCAGGAAAGCGTTGAGTTTGCCGAATACTGAAAAGGCTATTGCAGCAACAGCAGTGATCCGAATCACCACGGGAGAAGTGACCTTTGTGATTTGCATAGCACCCGTAACCTCGCTGTAGGTCGTAACTGGAGGACCGCCCATGAAGGCTGCCGCTAGGCAGGCGAGTCCGTCGCCAAGCATCGTACGGTGAAGGCCAGGGTCTTTTACGAAGTCTTTGCCTGCAACATTGCTCACCACATACACATCGCCCACATGCTCTATAAGAGTCGCGAGGGCAATTGGCATCAGGCATACAAACGGCTGCCAATCAAAGGCTGGTAATATGGGATGAGCAATATTTTGAGGTAAAGCAAACCATGGAGCATCAATGATGCCTTTGAAGTCAACAAGACCCATAGCAATGGCTATAATATATCCAACAGCGATGCCGCCCACCACAGGGATCAACCTGAACATGCCTCGAGCATAGGTTAGGATTGTTATAGATACTACTAGTGAGATTATCGCAAGAAGCCAGTTGCTCTTTGACATGTCGACGGCTGTACCCGAGAGCGAAAGGCCAATCAAAATGATGACAGGACCAACCACTACGGGAGGAAACAAGCGGCTTAGGAAATCGGTGCCTCGCCATTTGATTAGCGCTGAGGCAATGAAATAAACCAATGCCACACCGGCGAAACCTGAAAGTGTACCTTCAAGACCCCATTGTTTTGAAGCGAGTAGGATAGGTGCTATAAAAGCAAAACTTGACCCGAGAAAGATGGGAACTTTTCCTCGGGTCACAAGATGAAAAATAAGGGTGCCGATTCCTGCCGAAAATAGAGCGGTGGCAGGATCAAGTCCCACAAGTAGAGGCATCAAAACTGTGGCACCAAATGCCACAAAAAGGAATTGTACGCCAACTACTGTCTTGCGTACAGGGGATAATTGTTTGCTGTCCATCTTAGATTTAATCTAAAGTTTTACAAAAATACTCCCTTTTCATGAAATCCCCGCAACAAAAACAAAAAAGTTATCCACAATCCTTTGCCTAACGTATGAGTGTTAATCAGACAATCAGGGACAATGTACTAAGTTTCAAGCCATTCGGCTTCGGGTTATGAAGGACAATTGACGCGGAATGGATGATGGAAACAATGGAAACATGGAATCAGTGGAATCACCTGACTCACTCAAGTAAGTTGAGTCGCCAGCGGCGAGAAATCGGACAAAATAAAGGGATGGCAGTAAGTCAATGAACGCGTGTGTACGCAAAGCTAGTGGATGGTGGGGTAGCGAGACAACATTGAAAAACACCAAAGGATTATAGTCTTGTGGTGATTGAGGATCAGGCCCTGCTTCTCAATCTTACTTTCGTTAACTGTGCAGATAGCGCGCCTATATTTGGGAAAATGATGGGTGACAACTTGTTACAAATGGAGCAGCAATAATGTCACTTTATTAAATAAATATTGTTTTGTGATAAAAAAGAACTAAAAAAATTTGTAAAGCTATCATTTTTGATTAATTTTGCAAAATATATATAGCAATCCTTAAAAAAGGTACAATATGGTGACCGACGAAGGTAAAATATACGGACTGATAGGCACATCACTCACTCATTCGTTCTCGATGGACTTTTTTAATCAGAAGTTCATCTCGGAAGGCATTGACGCTCAATATTTCAATTTTGAGCTCAATGACATTGGCGAGCTGATGACTATTTTTAGCGAATATTCCAACCTTAACGGATTGAATGTGACAATGCCTTATAAAGAGAAGGTCATACCATTTATGGATGAACTCGACGAGACCGCCGAAAAGGTTGGTGCCGTGAATGTTATTAAGATAATTAAAGGCGAGAAAGCTGGAGTAATTAAGCTAGTTGGGTATAACTCAGATTATATGGCTTTCCGCAACTCGATTGCCCCGTTGCTAACACATGAAATGACATCAGCCCTAGTACTTGGCACTGGTGGTGCCAGCAAAGCAGTGAAAGCTGCCCTCGAATCGCTTGATATTGATGTGGATTTGGTTTCAAGACGCAAATCGGCCTCAATCATTACCTATGAAGAACTGACTAAGCAAATGATTCACTCTCACAACGTAATCGTGAACACGACACCATTAGGCACATATCCTGACACAGAACTCTGTCCTGACATTCCTTATCGATTTATCACGCCCCAGCATCTGTGCTATGATTTGGTTTATAACCCAAGCGAAACGATGTTCATGAAAAAAGCTAAGGAGAGAGGCGCTATTGTGAAAAGTGGTTTAGAAATGCTGTTGTTGCAAGCATTTGAGTCCTACAGGATTTGGACTGAGGATTAATAATGAGGAAAGATGGGCAACGTTAGTCTCTTATCGCGTTTGCCAGCACTTAGGCTCCTGCTGCCGTTGGTAGCGGGTATTCTTTTTTTCCGTGCAACCAATAACTTATGGCTGCCGGCAGTGTTGTTGGCAGTACTCATAGCAATATTGATTGCTATGCAACTATATGGAAAGACCTCTTTAGGGAAGCTAAGGATGCGAAGTTGGCGCATTATTCCCATATCGCTGGCGATGGCCATTGTGGGGTGGGGGGCTGCATGGGTAGCAGAACCTACGCATCTTGATACTAACCACTTCAATGGCACGGTTGCATGTGGAAGAATCGAAAATTTGAAATATAATGAGCAAAGCATGCTTATGCAGGTCAAACTTCTAAATGTCGGCGGCAATGGAAATACTGTGAAGGGGGCACACATTCTGCTGTCGACAAGAGGGTGCAACTATGACTTTGTGGCAGGTGACCTTATTGCTTTCACCCTTGAGGTTAACCGAGTGCGAAACATGGGAAATCCAGATGAAATGGACTATGAGCAATATCTTCATGACAAAGGTATCATTTATCGTCAACACGTTGAAGTGAGGGAAATAGAAAAGGTTGGAGAATCACCAACATTCATGACTCGAGCATTCAATGTGAGGAGCGATCTGCAGCATCGTGTACTTAACTCCAGCTTAAGTCCAGAATCACAGTCGTTGATAATTGCTATGCTGCTTGGCGATGATGATTTCATCGAACCGTCGATGCGTGACAGCTTTTCACGAGCTGGCGTAGCTCATGTTCTCGCATTAAGCGGACTTCATATTGCTGTAATATCATTAATCATTTGGTTTCTTTTCTTTCCATTAGATTATATAAGAGGGAAGAAGATAAGGTTACTATTGACATTGATTGCCCTGATAGCCTATGATGTGCTCACAGGATTGTCGGCCTCGGTAATCAGGTCGACGGTTATGATAGCGTTTGTGTTTATGTCGCAAATCTTTTACCGTAAATCGTCTCCGCTCAACTCCGTTGCCGCCGCTGCTCTTGCAATCCTGGTGTTTAATCCTAGTTCGCTCTATAGTGTAGGTTTTCAGCTCAGCTTCATTACTGTTTCATCACTAATCATATTTTACCAAGCATTTGAGCTTAAGCATCCACAAAATAAAATTCTTAACTACTTCTACACTATTATTGTTTCCTCGCTAGTTGCGATGGTAACTACGATAATTCTCACATCATATTATTTTAATGTCATGTCGCTTATTGCAGTGATATCAAATGTGTTGATTATGCCATTTATTCCAGTGTTTATGGTACTTGGAGCATTTGCTATATTGTTGCTGGCAATGGGGGGAGGAATTGCAGGATTATCGCAGGCAATCGATTGGATTGTTGACGCTATCGAAACCATTGCTGGTTGGATGTCTACAATCTCACCACCGAGTGAAAGCGTTTATGTCACATGGGTTGCTGTGTTGGTTTATTATTCGGTACTTATTCTCTTGTTTTTGTGGATTTACAAGCGCAACGCACGCATGCTGCTTGCTGCAGGCGTTGTCATGATAATAGGTGTTGTCTTTGGCTTAGTCAAGGATTCGATGGCACCACGCCGCGGATTGGTGATATTTAACTCTTTTAATTCTACACCTGTGCTTTATTTTAATGGTAATGAGGCTCTGCTTTGGGTGCCCGATGTGCCAAACGATTATGACGTAGAGAACTTCAAGCGGTGGAACCGCGCATTTCTTGCTCATCATAGAATTGATAGCATAATAATGGTGGATAGCGCCAAATGTCAATTGCCCGGAGCAGTTTTTGATCCACCTTATGCCAACGTTATGGGGACTTGCATCATGGCTGCGGGCAAAGGTAAATGGAAGAATTACATTCGCGAGGATAGTGTCGCACTGCAATTTGATGTGGCTTTAGTGACCAAGGGATTTCATTCGCAGATATCTCGTCTAAAAGAACTCATTATATGCGACACGATTGTGATGTCGGGCGGAATCTACGAAGAAGAAAATGTGACGCTTGACAGAGAGTGTAAATCGTCAAAGATACCTTTTTATAATATTAAGCAGTCGGGAGCCTACCAAAAATATTACTAATGCTTTTTCCCTATTACTCGGCCTGCTCCATAGAAATGCTCAGTATAATAACGAGATGTGATGTCGTCAATAACTACTCCTCGTGACGATGAGGCATGCGCAAACATATTATCCTTTAAATATATGCCCACATGGCTAATGCTTTCGCCATCTCCATTATGGAAGAAAACCAAGTCGCCTTCACGCAGTTCGTCGACTGCTATTGGCTCACAGTTTTTGATATAGATTCGCGCACTATTGCGCTCGATTCTTTTATCATATACTGAAAGATATATTTCCATCACAAAACCAGAGCAATCGCTTCCTTGCTGTTTCTTGTGTGAGCCACCTTCGTAGGGGGTACCCAGCCAACTCTTTATTTCGCTATATAACTCCTTGTTGTCGTGCCGACTCAACTTCAAATCAAGTCGTTTCCACTGTTCGGTGGTAGCATAATGATCAACGTGCTTGCCATCATTGAAAACTGGGGCTGGTGACGACTTCTTGGGTGGCATATTATTCTTTTCCTTTTTTCCCCACACATCGTGAGGAGTTCTTGCTTTCCCTGCCGGAAAGTCGCCATAGTCGTCGACATATCTTGTTGTCGTGCCGCAACCAGTATTTATAATGCTAAACATCGCAAGCATTATAATGAGAAAACAATGTCGATGAGTGGACTGGATGCGATACATGGTAAAAGAATGCTCTAAAGACATGTGAAAACAAATCACACATCTTTAGAGCAAAAATAATTATTACAAATTATTCTGCTTTTGGCTCTTCTTTATCTTCCTCTTTGGGAAGGAAATCGGTAATTCCACTATTAATGAGCAGATTGTACCAGTTGATGAGCTTCTTGATGTCGGTGTTGTAAACACGGTCGGCATCAAAGTCGGGAACCACACCTTTAAAAAATTCTTGCAAAGCAGCTGGCTCCTTGTAGTCGGCAGCATTGAGAGGCTTTGCGTCATATTTAGTTTTGATAGCTTCGAGCACCTCTCCCAATGGCTTGTCCCCACTCTCGGTATACATTGAGATGTCGCCAAGAGCAATCACTTTGTCGCGAGAATGTGCAGTGCCACGCTTCTTGTCGGTTATGTTTTCAACTATAATGATGTTTTTACCGTATTTTACTAGACGGTATAATCCGGGTCGTCCCGAGATTGCTAAAATTTCTTTCAACATAATATCCAATATAATTAAGTATAATAATTTATTTAATCACAAGTAATTAGTCAACAACGTCTTGTTCGCTTTACAAGGCAATGACTAGGCGAGTAGTTCAATTATATTTTTAAGGGCATCATCAAGTCCTGCGGCATTCTTGCCACCAGCTTGGGCAAAGCCTGGCTGGCCGCCACCACCGCCTTGTATGAGTTTGGCGGCTTCTCGAATGATCAAACCAGCATTCTTTCCTTCTTTCACGAGGTCGTCGCTCAGTGCGATGGTAAGCATAGGCTTGTCGTTGTGATGTGTAGCAGCAACAAATGCCACCTTTGGCTGCTTGTCGCTCTTGATTGAGAGAGCAAGGTTCTTGACTATGTCGGCATCGTAAGGGCCATGAAGTTTTAGCACAGCAATGTCTCCAACCATTATTGATGTTGAGTAGAGTTTCTCCTTGAGCATCTTCACGCGATCCTTTATAAATTGATCAACCTGCTTGTGGAGGTTGGCGTTTTCGCTAATCGACTTGGTGATGGCTGTCATTATGTCGGGGGCATTGTTGAACAGCTCCTTGATGCCCTTTAAGGTGTCTTCAATGACATCGATAGCATTTTCCACATTTTCGCCAGTGATGGCCTCGATGCGTCGGATGCCAGCGGCAATAGAGCTCTCGCTTACAATCTTTATCATACCAATATTACCAGAATTGGCAACATGGGTGCCGCCACACAGCTCAACCGAGTCGCCATATTTGATGACGCGCACCTTGTCGCCATATTTCTCACCGAAGAGTGCCATAGCGCCCATTTCGCGAGCCTCAGCAATGGGAACTTCACGATGCTCCTCACGTGTGATGGCATCACGAACGAGAGCATTGGCGAGATGTTCCACTTCACGAATTTCCTCGGGAGTCACCTTTTTGAAGTGAGAGAAGTCGAAGCGCAGCACATTGGGGCTGACAAATGAGCCTTTTTGCTCAACATGAGTGCCAAGCACTTTGCGCAGGGCATAGTGCAGCAAGTGAGTAGCTGTGTGGTTGCAAGCAATAGCTTGACGGGCTTTAGCGTTGATTCGAGCCACGAATGTCGCACCTGGATTGGCTGGCATCTTCTTCACGATGTGAACTGGCAGGTTGTTCTCGCGCTTAGTATCGATCACTTCAATCTTCTCATCGCCATTGATGAGCCATCCCTTGTCGCCCACTTGACCACCCATCTCGGCATAGAATGGGGTAGTGGCAAGCACCACTTGATAGTATTCGTTCTTCTTTTCTGCAACGTGGCGGTAGCGCAGGATCTTGGTCTCGCACTCGGTGAGATCGTAACCCACAAACTCACTCACACCTTCTTGAAGCTCTACCCAGTCGCTCGCTTCGACGGCTGCGGCGTTGCGGGCACGCTGTTTTTGCTTTGCCATCTCGGTGTCGAACTGTTCCTTGTTAACTGTCATGTTGTTCTCCTTGAGGATTAGTTCGGTAAGATCTAGGGGGAAGCCATAGGTGTCGTAAAGAGTGAAAGCAACTGCACCGTCAATTTCGGTCACATCGGCTTCCTTAGCCTTGGCTATCACTCCGTCAATCATCCTCATGCCTGTCTCAAGGGTGCGCAAGAAGGCATCTTCCTCTTCCTTGATGACATGCTTGATGAGGCTGGCTTGGGCAGGGAGCTCAGGATAGGCTTCGCCCATCGATTCGATAAGAGTGTCGACAAGCAAGTGCATAAACGACTCCTTGAAGCCAAGGAATGTGTAGCCATAACGCACGGCACGGCGCAAGATGCGACGAATCACATATCCAGCCTTGGCATTACTTGGAAGCTGACCATCGGCTATCGAGAAAGCGATGGTGCGCACGTGGTCGGCAATCACTCGCATAGCCACATCGGTATCATGGGCATTTCCATAGTCTTTTCCTGCAAGCAATCCTATTTTCTTGATGAGCGGCTGGAACACGTCGGTATCGTAGTTCGACTTCTTACCTTGCAGCGCCATACATAGGCGCTCAAACCCCATACCTGTGTCAATAACCTTGGCAGGTAGGGGCTCAAGCGAGCCGTCGGCCTTGCGGTTATATTGCATGAACACGAGGTTCCAAATCTCAATCACCAGTGGGTTGTCCTTATTGACGAGCTCGGCTCCTGGCACAACGGCCTTCTCCTCATCGCTGCGCAGGTCGATGTGAAGCTCCGAGCAAGGTCCGCAGGGACCTGTGTCGCCCATCTCCCAGAAGTTGTCATGACGGTTGCCATTGATAATGTGGTCCTTGGGCAAATGCTGCTCCCAATAGGATGCCGCCTCATTGTCGCGCTCAAGGCCTTCGGCAGATGAACCCTCAAACACGGTCGCATACATCATGCTTGGGTCCAGACCAAGTACGTCGACCAGATATTCCCAGCTATAGTCGATGGCCTCTTTCTTGAAATAGTCGCCAAACGACCAATTTCCTAGCATCTCAAACATGGTGTGATGATAGGTGTCGTGCCCAACCTCCTCAAGGTCGTTGTGCTTGCCACTCACCCTGAGGCACTTCTGCGAGTCGGCGACACGACGCCACTGCGGCTCCTTGTTGCCCAGAATGATGTCCTTGAACTGGTTCATACCTGCGTTGGTGAACATTAGCGTGGGGTCGTCCTTGATTACCATGGGTGCCGACGGCACGATGTGGTGGTCACGATCTTGAAAGAACTTCTTGAACGATTCTCTGATTTCTTTTGCTGTCAACATACTATTTTATATTGTTTTTTGTGATTTACAATGATATTTCTTGCCAGTTAAAATCAAAAGTTGTATTTTAGCACGAAAAATTTGCGCAAAGTTAATAATTTTATGTGTAATAAAAGTCAAAAATATTCAAAAATATAGCAAGAGATGAAAGATAAACTTAGCAAAAAGTATTATAAAATAGGTGATGTGGCCGAGATATTAAACGTGCCAACATCAACTCTAAGATTCTGGGAGAAAGAATTTACAGTAATCAAACCTAAGCGAAATGCTAAGAATATCAGGGTATATACCTCTAAAGATATAGAAACTATAAAAATGATTTATTATCTAGTCAAGGAGAAAGGCCTTAAACTCGATGCCGCACAAGCAATGATAAAACGTAACCGTGATGGTATATCTAAGCAGTACGAAGTTGTTGAACGCCTTAAGCAGATGCGTGAGCAATTACTTAAACTGGATGGAGCCCTTGCTTCGCTAAAACCTTAAAGGCAAGAATTATTAACCACCTCAAGCGATATAATGCTTGGTCACTAATAAAGAAATCACGTCATCAATAGGACACAAGTCAACTAATCACTTTGGCTTGTGTCTCATTTTTTTGCAAAAATGTAGAACATAAATAAAGTTATGCAATCGGTATACATGCCTCATAAAGATTTTTTAAACATTTTAATATTGCATAAAATGACATTATTTACGAACTTTGCAAAAATTACAGATTAATACTTAAAAAACATTTATAGGTAATAATATGGATATTTTAAAATTCAAACAGAAAAGTATTCTTCAACAGCTGCGCTCGTCTTACCAGCCAAAACTTCCCACTGCACTGCAGGGACCAGTGGTGGCCGTGAAGGGCGCCGCCACGCAGTCGGCCGGCAATCAGGAAGATATCAAGGCGTTGTTTCCCAACACCTATGGCCTTCCCGAGCTCACCTTTGTAAGGGATGAAAATGCAACCAGTATGCATAGTGATGAGGTTTGCAATGTTGGTGTTATTCTTTCGGGTGGTCAAGCACCCGGTGGCCACAACGTGATTTGTGGTATCTTTGACGGTATCAAGGCTCTTAATGAGAACAGCCGCCTTTATGGCTTCCTGATGGGCCCCGAGGGACTTATAGATCACGACTACAAGGAGCTTACTCGTGAGATTATCGACGAGTACCGCAACTGTGGCGGTTTCGACATGATTGGTTCGGGCCGCACCAAGCTCGAGAAACCTGAGCAGTTTGAAAAAGGCCTCGAGATTATTAACAAGCTCAACATCAAGGCCATTGTGATAATTGGTGGTGACGACAGCAACACCAATGCAGCAGTACTTGCCGAGTATTACAAGGCCAAGAACGTTCCCGTCCAGGTGATTGGCGTGCCCAAGACCATCGATGGTGACTTGAAGAACGAGAAAGTTGAGATCTCTTTTGGATTCGACACAGCCACCAAGCTCTACAGTGAGCTCATTGGCAACGTGGAGCGCGACTGCAACAGCGCCAAGAAGTACTGGCACTTCATCAAGCTGATGGGCCGCTCGGCATCGCACATCGCCCTTGAGTGCGCCCTGCAAACTCAGCCAAACTATTGCGTGATAGGCGAAGAAGTGGCAGCAAAGGGCATGTATCTCGACGATGTTGTCAACGACATTGCCCGCGTGGTGGCCGCTCGTGCCGCTAAGGGCAAGAACTATGGTATCGTGCTCATTCCAGAGGGGCTCGTTGAGTTCATGCCTGCCATGAAAAAACTCATCGACGAGCTCAACGACATTCTTGCCGAAAACCCCAACTTCTCAAAGCTGCATCTTGACGAGCAGCGCGACTTTGTGCTCTCGAAGCTGAGCCCCGAGAACAAGCAACGCTTTGAGACATTGCCTCCCACCGTAGCACGCCAGCTCACCCTCGACCGTGATCCTCACGGCAACGTTCAGCTGTCACTCATCGAAACCGAGAAGCTGCTCAGCGAGATGGTAGCTAAGAAGCTCCAGAAGATGAAAGATGAGGGGCGCTTTGTGGGTAAGTTCAAGACCCAGCATCATTTCTTCGGCTACGAAGGACGTTGCGCTGACCCATCGAACTTTGACGCCGACTACTGCTACGCTCTAGGCTTTAACGCTACAATGCTCATCAATGCTGGCGCTACAGGCTACATGTCGGCGATTCGCCATCTTGCCAAGCCCGCTACCGAGTGGGAAGCTGGTGGTATCCCCATCACAATGATGATGAACATGGAGCACCGCAACGGCAAGCAGAAGCCCGTTATCAAGAAGGCACTCGTCGACCTGAAAGGCAAACCTTTCAAGGTGTTTGCCAACAGTCGCGAACTCTGGGCAAAGGAGACTTGCTACATATATCCTGGTCCAATCCAGTACTTCGGCTCTCCCGAGATGTGCGACCAGACTTCTTGCACACTTTATTACGAGCAAGGCGGAGAATAAAGGTAGCTTGTCGAGAAAGACCGCTACCACCGTGAGACGTGTGTCTCATTTTTACAAACCTTTTTTACAGCTTGCAAAATCCCCAGCGCATCAGTGCCGGGGATTTTCATTGTATAGTCAGTTCTGCTGTTTTAAGAAATCGATAAATTACAATTTCGCTATTGTCCATGCCCCTCAGCTAAGCTCCCTCCAGGCCTTTCGGGCACCCCCAGGGCGCAAGGGAGGAGTCAAGCTCCCCTATCTTAGTGGAGCAACTGAAACGCAGCAAGCTATTTTCGTCAAGGTTACGTTATTTTTAAATTCATAATGTCAAGTCGCTTTAAATTTAAGGTAATTCAACTTTATCAAGAATGCCTTGAAGGTGGGCAAGCGCAAGGCCATAGTTGGTGATGGGAACTCCTTGTTGCTGAGCGCGCAATATGCGTGAGAGCATAAGGCGGCGATTAAACATGCATGCACCACAATGCACAATTAAATCATAGTTTTTTAAATCGGCAGGATAGTCTTTACCCGCATGAATGTCGAAGACAATGCTTTCACCATATTTCTTGCGAACGAGGCGAGGTATCTTCACACGGCCAATGTCTTCATTCATTGGAGCGTGGCTACAGGCTTCGGCAATCAAAACTCGTGATCGTGGAGTCAGGTTGTCAATTGCACGTGCTCCCTCAAGCAACAAATCGATGTTGCCTTTCATACCAGCCATAAGAACTGAAAATGAAGTGAGCTTGCTATTCACAGGTTTCAACTCGTAGACTTGCTTAAACACTTGTGAATCGGTAATGATTAGTGATGGAGCCTCACGCAACGCATCAAGTGCCGCTTTTAGGTTGTCGACACCACAGCAAGTAGCAATGCAATTCTTGTTGAGCAAGTCGCGAATGGTTTGTACCTGAGGCAAAATTAATCGTCCTTTGGGAGCCTGAGGATCTTGAGGCATCACCAGTAGTACAGAAGCACCAGAACTGACAAGACCAGCAGTTAAACTTATTTCTTGGTCATCACCAGCAGCGCTGGATAATGCCAAGCGCAAGTTGTCAATGCCAAACCGGGTTTTAGCACTAACGGCGACAGGTGACATGCCTAGTTCCTCACTAACAGCTTTGGCCACAGTCGCACTTGATGCCAACTCATCAACTTTATTAAGCACAACAATTGTGGGAATCTCCAGGCGATGGAGTTCTTGCAACCATTCTTTCTCAAGACTGAGATCATGTGCTTGGTCAATCACTAAAATAGCCATGTCGGCTTGATCAAGGACACGATGAGTGCGCTGGTTGCGTAACTCACCAACATTTCCTTCATCGTCGAAACCTGCAGTGTCAATAAGCATGCAAGGGCCCAATGGCAGAATCTCCATTGCACGATTCACGGGGTCGGTAGTAGTTCCAGCCTCAGGGGAGACGATTGCTACCTGCTGGCCAGTTATAGCGTTGAGCAACGAGGACTTTCCCACGTTGCGGCGGCCAAAGATGGCGATGTGACGGCGGATTGATTGCGGTGCACTGTTCATTGTTATTTCAGAGTTTAGAGTCCATAGTTATTCCTCTAGAACCTGAAGTCTCTCTCTCCGTTTGCAATATCAATCAGGCGTCGATTGGCAATATTGCGAATGCGGTCGTCGGGCAACTTCTCAAGCTCGCGGCGAATCAATGCCTCGCCTTTCTCACGCGTTGCAGGGCTAGCATAGTCCTCGAGATACTCTTTAAGAGTTATCATCGCATTGGGAGTGCAGCAGTAACTAATCTTGCCACGCTTGACAAGTGACATGAAGCGATCGCCGGTGCGTCCCTCGCGATAGCATGCTGTGCAGAAACTAGGCAAGTAATCAATATCTAGAAGCCAGGCTATAACCTCGTCAAGACTGCGCTGGTCGCTAACATCGAACTGCGCCGTGTCGTCATGCCTTTCCTCGGTAGTGTAACCACCAACACTAGTGCGGGAACCACCACTAATTTGAGAAATACCTAAATCCAGAACTTTTTCTCTAACCTTCTGCGACTCGCGTGTGGATATAATCATGCCAGTATAGGGTGCAGCAAGACGAATAATCGCTACAATCTTGCAGAAGATGTCGTCGGGAAGTGTATCGGGGAACTGATCAAGCGAGATATCATCGGCAGGGCAGATGCGAGGAACGCTAATGGTGTGAGGTCCCACACCCATGCGGGCTTCGAGATGTTCTGCATGCATGAGCAGGCCAACAAGATCATAACGGTAGGTAGTAAGACCATAAAGGACACCAATACCCACATCGTCGCATCCACCTTCCATAGCACGGTCCATAGCCTCTGTGTGGTAGCAATAATCACTCTTAGGGCCAGTAGGGTGCAGTTTCTCGTAGTTCTCTTTATTGTAAGTCTCCTGGAATAGGATATATGTACCAATGCCTGCGTCCTTAAGTTTGCGATAGTTCTCGACGGTAGTTGCGGCGATATTCACATTCACACGGCGAATTGCACCATTGCCCACCTTTGTGTCATAGATAGTCTTAATCGACTCAAGGATGTACTCAATAGGGTTTATGATGGGATGCTCACCTGCCTCTAAGGCCAAGCGCTTGTGACCCATCTGTTGTAGTGCAATAACCTCCTGACGAATCTCGTCCTGAGAAAGTTTCTTGCGGGGAATTGTGCGATTTTTGCCATGATAAGGACAATAGACGCAACCATTAATGCAATAGTTAGACAGGTACAATGGAGCAAAAAGCACGATGCGGTTGCCATACAGTTTCTGCTTCACCTCGCGAGCAAGATTCTCAAATCTTTCCACAAGATCGGGCTGGTCACACTCGAGCAGCACGGCTGCCTCTCGATGAGTGAGCCCCTTACAAGTAGCGGCTTTGTTTATTATTTCTTCAATAAGAGCGCGATTGCTGCGATTGCGTGCAGCATAATCAAGCGTTTCCATTATTTCGCCGTGGTCAATAAACTCCTCGGCATGAGCTGATTTTGGGTTATACATTGTTTAAAGTTGTTAGTTATCAGTTGTTAGTTTTTAGTTCTAGCATAATCGCCTCGGGACCAATTAATATGGTAGCCGATGTTATTGAGTTGTTCCTCAAGTAGTGTAATGCCTTCGGCAGCTTCGGCTTTGGTAATTGCTTTGCCATCGTAAAGTGCATAGTTGCCTCGTACTGAGATAGGGGAGAGATTAGGCATCACGACATTTGCTCCTGCCATTATTCCCATTGTTCTGCCATTTGAAGCAATTGTGTTGAGGGCTGTTGTGCTCGGTATCAATGCCTTTGGAAATATCAAGCGGAAGATTGAGTAGAGCTTGCATGTGAGCTCAGCACTACCAGCAGATTCGTTACCGAATGGTGTATCATGCTGAGGCACAAATGGCCCAAGACCTATCATCTCGGGTTCAAACTGTTCAATAAACTCAATGTCCTCAACAATATTATCAAGCGATTGCCATGGGCTACCAACCATTATGCCAGTACCAACTTGAAAACCCAATTCCTTGAGCCAAGTCAGGCACTGAAGTCGGTTGCTTAGCGACATTCCGGCTGGATGAAGTCGGCCATAATGTTCGGCGTTATGGCTCTCATGACGTATCAAATAGCGATTGGCGCCTGCCTCGCGCAACTGCTCATACACCTCCTTTGGCCATTCGCCAAGCGACAATGTAATGGCACAGTCAGTCCATCGCCTTCTTATCTCACGCACTAAATCAATAATCCACTGAGCTTTGTCTCGTGGCAGCTCGCCACCTTGTAAAACGAAGGTTCTGAATCCTAATTCATGGCCTTGTTGGCAACACAGCAAAACCTGCTCGGCAGTGAGAATATAACGCTCAATTTGATTGTTGCTCCTGCGAATGCCACAATAAAGACAATCGTTTCGACAAACGTTGGTCAATTCAATGAGCCCTCGCACAAAAACACCCTTGCCAAACTCCTCGACAGCCACTTCACGTGCCTTATGATGCAGATAGTTAATAGCGTCAACATCACTGCTCTCAAGCAATGACATGTAGCCATCGCTATCCAAGTGGCGCTCCTGACGCAGAATGTCGACAAGTTCTTTCATGCTTTATTATTTGTAATCCGCAAAATTATAAAAACCCTGCTACTGCTCCAAATCTTTTTACAAGATTTTTATTATACATTTTTAGTAAATGAAAACGTTTAAAATATAAAAACTATACAAAATTGATATTTGCGTTTTTCATTTTTTTTTACGATATTTGCCAAAAATTGCTCAACCACTTGTTTAATAACATTAAATAACACACAAAACCTTATGAAAAAGTTTTTATCACTGCTTTGCATTGTGGCAATGCTTGCCGCCTGCAATCCTCCTAAAAACCAAGAAGCTGCCAACTATCAACTGCCTGCAGTTGATGATGTGGTGATGTATCAGGTAAATCCTCGAGTGTTTGCTCCTGAGAATTCGCTCAAGGTGGTAGCACAGCGCGTTGACTCAATCAGCCAATTAGGTGCTAATGTGATGTGGGTGATGCCCATCTATCCAATTGGAAAGATTAAAAGCAAAAACTCACCTTATTCAATCAGCGACTACAAGCAAGTGAATCCTGAATTCGGCACAATTGATGACATGAAAGCACTAGTCGATTCTTGCCACGCACATGGCATGTCGTTAATCCTTGACTGGGTTGCCAACCACACCGCATGGGACAACGTTTGGATGGAAGAACACAAAGATTGGTACACACAAGACAGCACTGGCGCTGTGATTTATCCTCCTGGCACCGATTGGACCGATGTTGCCGACCTTAACTATGACAATAAAGACATGCGCGCAGCTATGATTGATGCAATGAAGTTCTGGGTTACAGAAGTAGGCGTTGACGGATTCCGTTGTGACGTAGCCGACCAGGTTCCTGCAGACTTCTGGAAAGATGCCATAACTCAACTGCGTACTGCTGCAGGTGACCGCAAGATTTTGATGCTTGCTGAGGGTGCTAACCCCGACAATTTCACCGAGGGTGGCTTTGACATGAACTATGCATGGGGATTCATGGGTGCCCTCGACAGCGTGTTCTGCAAGGGAGGAAAAGCAAGCTACCTCATTGACACCGACAAGAAAGAATATGAAGAAATTCCCGAAGGCAAAGTGAAACTGCGTTTTATTACCAACCATGACGAAGCGACCAAATATTCTACTGTTCAACAGTTTGGCAGTGTTGAAGGCGCATTGGCAGCATTCATATCAACAACATTCCTGCATGGTGGTATGCTCGTGTATGGATCGCAGGAGGTTGCTTACCCTGAGAAGATTAATTTCTTCAATTATGTTCCTGTTGACTGGAATTCTAACCCTGAGGTACTTAGCACATACAAGAAATTAATCGCTCTTTATAAAGAGAATCCAGCCATAAGCAAGGGAGCATTAGCAACATTTCCCGATGATAACATCTTTGTATTTGAAAAAAGCGATAAAGACGCAAAAATCCTTGTGATAGTAAATGTGCGCAATGAGAAAATGACACTTAAGGCTATTCCTGAAGGATGGCAAAACCAAGATGTTACCGACATGATGACAACCAAGGACATCAAACTCGAAAAAACTATTGAGCTTGAACCATTCCAATACTTAATTCTTAAGAAGAAATAAATTGAGAAAAACATAAAGAATAAACGCTCACCATATTATGTGGTGGGCGTTTTTTGTGCTACAGCTGAATGAAGTCGTTATTCCCAAGTAAAGTTTTGAATTCCAGCACCAATCTCAAAATGATATTTCACAATGCCAAGGTCTACTTTAGAATAAGGGCCCCAACCAGCTTTAACACTAACTTTATTGCCTGGTTTAAGTTCAAACTTGAACTTCTGCTGGTTTATGGCAGTGGGAGCGAGGAGAGCACAACCAATCCCTTGCTTGTACCATTGTGGCGCTGATTTAACGTCAGTTTTACTCACTTTATAAGGCATTTTTCGTTTATGATCAACCCCCTGTGTAGCTCCGTATCCAACCGAAATAAGACACACTAGTTTTTCATCATTAGCTATATTCAATACAGAGCTTATTTTCTTGTAAGAAAGACCTACCCAGCAAGTGTTAAGGCCCATCATTTGTGCTTCGAGCACCAGTTTTTCACCATAGTAACCAACAGTCTCGTCGAGGAAATCGCTCTTCTTACCAATCATGGCAAAATAATTAGTAACTCCACTGAACTTTCCGTATCGTGCCAGCAAACTTTCACCAAATGAGCGCGGCTCGTCGGTAATGAGTTGAATATGAAGTCCACTCAATCCGTTATATTCAATCACAAGTTGCTTTAATCGTTGAATTTTCTCGAGTTCCATGGGCTGGGCGGTATAATGCCGAACTGAGTGTCGTTCTTTAATTGCATCAATAATATTCATGGTTATAGAATTGTTTCAAGATAGGTTTTGAGAGGTTTCATGCCACATTTATCATAAAATGCACGAGCACCAGGATTGCACTCCCACACATTTAGGGTAATATTATAAAAACCATTATTGCGGGCATAATCAAGAGTGTAATCATAAAGCTGCTTAGCGATGTGCTTTCGACGATGTGACTCGTCGACACACAAGTCATCGATGTATAGAGTTTTCACATCAGTCCGATTATTGTCATTAATGAATTGCTCAACAACACAAAAACAATAGCCCAATACTACATCCTGGTCATCAACAAAGACGAAGATTGGTGTTTGTTCTCTGTTAGCAATTATGGTTTCAAGTTGTCCGTCAGTATATTTTCTATTGCCCACCATAAACAAGTCGGGACGACCATGTGCATGAACGTTATTGACCTGAGTCAACAGCTCATGAATGCGAGGTATATCTCGGTTTTCGGCTCTTCGTATCTCCATTTTGTTATTTTTTGTGACAAATATAATGCCTATTTCTCAAACATACAAAGAAAATCAACATTTAACAATTAACATTTTTTTCTTAAAAAAAAACTATGTAATTTTGCGACCTGAAGAATTAACACAAATAATAATAGCATAAATATATGGCACAAAAACCTGCAATTCCCAAAGGTACTAGAGATTTCTCTCCGCTTGAGATGTCAAAACGCAACTATATATTCAACACAATAAAAAGTGTGTTCTTGCTCTATGGATTCCAACAAATCGAGACCCCAGCAATGGAAAACCTATCAACTCTGATGGGCAAATATGGTGAAGAGGGCGATAAACTCCTTTTTAAGATTCTAAATAGCGGAGACTACCTCAAATCGGCTCCCGATGAGCTGCTGGCTAACAAGGATCACATCCACCTCATAACAAAAATTAGCGAGAAGGGACTAAGATATGATCTCACTGTTCCTTTTGCACGCTATGTGGTTCAACACCGAAACGACTTGCAGATGCCATTCAAACGCTACCAAATACAACCTGTTTGGCGTGCCGACCGTCCACAGCGAGGACGCTATCGTGAGTTCTACCAGTGTGATGCTGATGTGGTAGGCAGTGATTCATTGCTAAATGAGGTAGAGTTGGTATCGATGATAGATGAAGTGTTCAAACGCTTTGGCATTAACATTGTTATAAAACTGAACAATCGCAAAATACTGAGTGGCATTGCCGAAGTGATTGGAGCTCCTGAAAAGATTGTCGATATCACTGTAGCAATTGACAAGATAGACAAAATTGGTCTCGACAATGTTAATGCTGAACTTTTTGAGAAAGGGTTGCCACAAGATGCTATAGAAACTTTAAGACCACTTCTGACCTTGAGTGGAACAAATGAAGAGAAAATAGTGACGCTCGAATCCTTGCTCTCAGCTTCAGATATAGGCAAGAAAGGCATTGAGGAGCTTCAATTTGTACTCAATAGCGCACAGGCATTGAATCTTAAAAGCCAAGTTGAGCTTGATGTTTCTCTTGCACGTGGATTGAATTACTACACAGGTACTATACTTGAGGTAAAAGCGCTTGATGTTGAGATGGGAAGCATTACTGGCGGAGGTCGTTATGATAACCTCACTGGCGTGTTTGGCATGGATGGTCTCTCGGGTGTAGGAATTAGTTTCGGTGCTGACCGCATCTTTGATGTTCTAAATACCCTTGATCTTTATCCAGCCGATACTATCGCCACTACGAAAGTCATATTCATTAATTTTGGCGAGAAAGAAGCTCAGACATGTCTTCAGCACATGGCAAAACTGCGCTCGGCAGGGATATCTTGCGAACTATATCCCGAAGCATCAAAGATGAAGAAACAAATGAACTATGCTAACGCCAAAGGAAGCCCCTTTGTTGCTATGGTAGGCGAGAGCGAACTCACATCGGACACAATATCCATTAAAAACATGGTAACTGGCGAGCAACAGAGCTACACAGTTGATGAGGCGATTAATCTCTTGAAATAAAAGCATTGGTTTATGGATAACATGTTTGACAAACTGCTTCATCTGCCTCTTTTCCAAGGGGTGAGCCATGAAACACTTAGCGCAACGGTTGAGAAAGTGCCTTTTCACTTCTTAAAATTCAAGAGAGGTGAGAAAATCATTGACCGTGGCGACAAATGCACTCACGTGCGATTCATCATCTCAGGCAATGTCAAGATTACCTATGAAAGCAAGAAACTCAAGTTCAGTATCTCACATGAGCTGACTGGCCCTGAAGTGATAGCACCAGACTATTTGTTTGGTTTAGATACAAGTTATCCTTTTACACTTAAGGCTATTGATGAATGTGGAATTCTTCAACTGTCGAAGAATGACTACGTATCAATGTTACAAACCGACAACGTTTTCCTTTACAATATTCTTAACTACTTGTCGCGTAATTCACAGTCATTCAAATCTCAACTTCTCAATGCTGAGCAAGTGACTGTAACTGAGCGTCTGGTCATGCTCGTGAGTGCATTTTCTAGCCAAAAGTCGAAGAACATTGTGCTTGAATTCAGACAACGAGACTTGTGCCGTATTCTTGGCGCCCGTCGTCCAGCTCTTATCACTACAATAAATCAATTAAAGGATGCTGAACTGATTGAGATGCCAAACAACTCAACAATAGTTATAAGCGACCGAAAGCAGCTTCTTGAGTGGCTGAAAAAATAACCCATAAATCACCAGATATGAAGCACACTTATTTTACTCAAGGTACATGCTCTAGAATGATAGAATTTGAGATTGACGAGAACAGCAGTCTCCGAAACGTTGTGTTCACTGGAGGATGTCATGGGAATCTTCAGGGCATATCGCGACTATTGGAAGGAATGAAAGTGGAGGAAGCCATAGAGAAGCTAGAAGGCATAAGATGTGGCTATAAATTAACATCATGCCCCGATCAACTAGCACACGCACTTAAGGAGGCTTTGTAATCTATATTTCGATTGTCGACGAATAATATCTATAGTCGTTCAAGATAGTGTCTAGAAACTTCTCGTTATCCCCGCCGACCAAGGGGGGGATTTTGAGGTATTCCATTATTTTGTGACTTAACTCATTAATATAATAGTCTCTATTGCTATTAACATTCATGAGTGTTTCCCTCACAACCTCGGCCTGCCGCAGTGATAAGGCAGCGACCTCGGGGTAGTAAGGACGATAGCCATCTTTTACATATCCGAAACTGTCGAGACTGATGTTGTACTTGATGTATTCGTTATTCTTAATGACAATGGTGCCAGCCATCATGTCGCCCAACCGCTGCCCTTTCTTGTTGAAAATGATGCACAAGATTCCAATACCAGGCAGTGCTGCACATTCCAGTAGATACATTAACCATCTAATTATGTAGGCCCCAAGTGTGGGCGATGAACCATCATCACGCACCACCTTTAGTTTCAATATTTTCTTTCCTGGACTTGCACCATTAAAAAAATACTCAAAAATGAGATGATAGAAAATAAAAGGCAATAATAACAGAAAATAGATTGTAAGCATTGTGTTCTCATATCGATAAGAGTGATTGCTTATAACCGACAAGAAAACAATGCTGAAAATCACCGAAATAATTGAAACGTAGACCCACATGAAAATTACATCAAGCAACTGAGCAAACACACGGTCACTCACACTCGCCATGCGCTGTTCAAGGTTGACATACTGCCCAGTAGTAATTTTCACGTTAGCCATTTAAAATAGATAATAATTATTTTTGCAAATATAGTAAATTTATTAATTTTGCAAGTCAAGAGTCATCGATAAATTCAATAAATGCGGGAATCAGTTTTCATCAAGCAAAATATTGGGAAGTGGCGCAATTATGAGTACATGATTAGCCGCGGCCAGTATGAGTCGCCCTCACACAAGGCCGACATATATATTGATGTATCATCAGATTTATCATTTGCACAATCACATTATCCCCATGCCGAGATAACCAGCTATCTTAATGACCTCACGGTAAAGCTTCATAACGAAATATACAAAGAAAAGCATGAGAGTTGGCGCAGAGTCATCACCTTTTGGAAGCATGAAGTACCACTCACGATGTGGAGAGAACGTAAATATCTTCTTATTTCGTTGGTAATTTTCATTATTTCGATAGCGATAGGAATCATATCAACACTATATGAAGATAGTTTTCCACGTCTCATCTTGGGAGATAACTATATAGACATGACTCTCGAAAACATTAATGAGGGAAAGCCAATGAACGTCTATTCGATGGACTCAACTATGGGCTCGTTTCTCGAAATCATGTTTAATAATGTGAAGGTGGCATTCTTGGCATTTATTTTTGGAATCTTTACAAGTGTTGCAGTAGGATACTTCCTGTTTTCTAATGGTGTGATGCTAGGTGCTTTCTTTACTTTTCTTTATGCCCAAGGAGTATTAGGACAATCGTGGACGGCAGTAATGCTTCATGGCACTCTTGAGCTCACAGCGATTGTTATTGCAGGTGCTGCTGGGATAGCATTTGGTAATGGATGGCTGTTCCCTGGCACCTATAGCCGTATGACTTCACTGAAATTAAGCGCAAAGCGTGGCTTGAAGATTGTGGTTGGTACTGTTCCGGTATTTGTTGTTGCTGCATTTATCGAAGGATTCATGACACGCCATTTTGAGTGGCCACTAGCTGTCAAGCTCACATTGATAGGAGCCTCTTTGGTTTTTGTCGTGTTCTATTACATTATTTATCCTCACTTGTTATCACATCATGGCAGCATTAAGTGACAAGACCCAGAAGATACCACTCTATGCACGACGCACACTGGGCGAGAAAGTAAATGCTGCAATTGATTTCCTGCGGCAGAACTGGCGTGTTGCCTTGCGTTTCTCAATCTATCTGCTATTGCCACTCTCATTACTTCACAGTGTGGGTTTGTTCGCATTTGTTAGATCAATCACTAGCGATTACTATAACTCCACCGACATGGGTTTCCTTGCTTCGTCATTGTTATCATTGTTGAGCATGTGCCTTATCTACACATTAATCCTTACACTATTTCAATATTATCAAGGCAGCGACGACGGCGACTTGTCGATGCTCACTTTCAGAGACGTGAAAGGACAAATGTGGCACAACTTCAAACGCATACTCATAGTCATGATTCCCATTGTCGTGTTGATTATTCCGCTACTGCTGTTGGTATTTGCCTCATTAATTTTGCCAATATTCTCAATGTTGATACTTGCTGGTTGTTCTATCCTTGCATTCATTTTGATGATGGTACCCATCCATTACACACTTGAGGATGTGACACTCGGAAATGCCTTTAGCCGCAGTTTTGGTCATGCACGTGAATCGTGGGCTAAATTATTTGGTCTTATGCTCGCGTTGTTACTTGTTGTGGGTATTATTCAATCGGCAACGGCAATTCCCATGCTCGTGTTTGTGTTTGCCACCGATAATCTCACTCCCAGTGGTGCGATGAATAGCATGCTAAAGATGGTCTTCGATATCATCTTGTATGTGCTTCTTATCATTCAGACATTCTTTGGATACTTGTCGATGGCTCTTGTAATTACTACTCTTGTGTATCATTATGGCAGCAATGCCCGTGAGCAAGACGACCTTGCTATAGCTAATGATATAGAAAATTTTGAAAATCTATAGTATTATTGCCCATATGAATATCACAATCAACGATACTATAGCATGCGACACCACCCGGTTGAATTCATTCATCAACAGTGGCAACTATGATTACAACTCCGAGATAGGAGAGACAGAGAAGTCGGTATTTGAAAAGGTGATGACAGATTTCAACCACTGGTTAGAAGACCTCTTCAGCGCTTTCTTTAATACCAAAAATAATCTTTTCTCACCTGATAGTAAAATGTTATATGTGTGGATTGTGATTGGTATACTTGTCATTGCTGCTCTCTTGTATTTCATGTACAGGAAAAGAATGTTTTTCTTTGAGAAAAAGAAAAAAGAGGAGCAAGGCTACAAGGTGGTAGAAGACACAATCTATGGCATTGATTTTGACAAAGATATCACTCGTGCTATCGAGGTCGGCAATTATCGTGAAGCGATAAGACTTCGATACCTTCAGTGCCTGAAATGGCTCAGTGACAACGAAGCCATAGACTGGCGCATCCACAAGACTCCAGCTCAATACTCAAGGGAATACAAGAATGAGGATTTTTCTTTTATCACTCGCCAGTATGTGCTTGTGAGATATGGTGACTATGATGCAACCCCAGATATTTATAACGCCATCAGCGACAAGTATAAAACTGTAGTAAGCAGCTTTAATACTATTCAAGATTTGGGAACGTCCCAGGAAGGAGGTGATAATGAAGCTTAATCGTGGTTTCATAGTATTCATTATCATTCTGTTTGTACTGCTCGTGCTTGTAGAAGTGAAGATCCCCAAAAGATTTGCTTGGGAAGAATGGACATATTCTCACAACGATCCCAATCCCTTTGGCTCTATGCTTGTCGACAGTTTGTTGAAATCAAGTTTGAAGTGCGGTTACGAGGTAAAGCCCGGTTATCTTATCGACGCTTTCTACGATAGCGACAGCCTAAACACTACAATTTTGTTAGTGGATTATGACATCGACAACTATGACAAAGAGGAAATAGATATGTTTCTCAAAATGTTGAGGCGTGGTCAGAACATTATTTACATTAACGACAATCTATCCGATTCATTGGGTAACATATTGGGTGCACAACTGGATAATGAATATGATTATCATACTCCAAGTTATTACTTCACTAATAGCGATTCAACGACTTTGATTTGGAAGCCAGACTCATTATATGACAGAACAGAATATAACTTTAGAATATTTTCCGCCTATAACTCTGCAATAATTGCTGATTTTGATTGGGAGCATGCAAAGTGGACTCCATTCATAAAACAAAAGCAAAAACAAAGTGGTAACATTATTGTAGGAGGAAGTCGAAAACTTGGCAAAGGCAAACTTGTGATAGTGTCGTGGTCCCAAGTGTTTACCAACTACAATGTTCTTGAGAAAAATGGAGCAAACTTGTTAATGAGAATCATGTCTCAAGCAGGCAACAATCGCGTAATAAGATTTGACTACACAGTATCGGAAGACTATCTTACAGAACAAAACAAGTCGCAGTCGCCGTTAAGGGTATTCCTTGACAACAAATCGTTGCGGTGGGCAGTATATCTGGCCTTGTTCACAATATTGCTATCGCTCATATTCACCGCTCGTAGAAGGCAACGTGTGATACCCGTTATTGCCCCCCCTGAGAATCAGACACTCACAATGGTGAAACACATTGGACTGATGCATTACCGGCATCATGATAATGCGAGCTTGTTGCGAGATCAGTATGATCATTTCACCCAAGAAATGATGCGCAAAATGCTGGTTGACATAAATGATGATATCGACTTAGATGAGAATATGAAATTACTTATAAGTCGAACAGACATAGGCTCAGAAGAGTTTAAACAGGCAGTCTCTCGCTTAAAAGAGATTAAAAACGATTATGAACTCAAAATCAGTGACAAAGAGACCAAACACCTAATTGATTTGATAAACAGAATAACCAACAATATATAAAAAGCCAATAATCAAAAAAACAAATAATATGGATACTACTTACAGCCGTTTTGACCTTACCGATTTTCAGGAAAAAGTCAATAACCTAAGGAACGAAATCGCAACAGTGATTGTGGGGCAGGAAAAGGCTATAGACCTTATTCTGACTGCAATCCTCGCCGATGGCCATGTTCTCATTGAGGGAGTTCCTGGCGTGGCAAAGACCTTGCTCACACGTCTTATCTCAAAACTCATTGATGCCGACTTCAAGCGCATCCAGTTCACCCCCGACCTTATGCCAAGTGACGTGCTTGGCACCAACGTGTTCAACATCAAGACGCATGAGTTTGAGTTTCATAAAGGTCCAATATTTTCTCAAATCGTTCTCGTTGATGAGATAAACCGCGCACCAGCCAAAACCCAAGCGGCATTGTTTGAAGTTATGGAAGAACGTCAAAGCACTGTTGATGGTGTCACTCGCGCAATGTCGCCACTCTACACAGTGCTTGCCACCCAGAATCCTGTTGAACAAGAAGGCACTTATCGATTGCCCGAAGCACAACTAGACCGTTTTATGATGAAAGTGAACATGGGGTATCCCTCCTATGATGAAGAGGTGACAATACTAGAACGCCATCAAGCAAATACAAAACTAGTTAAGCTAGAAGAAGTTAAGCCAATCTTAACAGTAGAGCAATTAATGGAGCTGCGTTCTTACCTCGATAAGGTGATTGTTGACAAGACATTGCTGAATTACATTGCTCAAATTACCCAACAGACACGATTAAGTCAAGCCATACAGCTTGGTGCATCACCCCGTGCATCAATATACATACTCAAAGGCGCTAAGGCGTATGCATTGCTTCAAGGACGCGATTTCGTGACACCTGACGATATAAAAACCATTGTGCCACCTGTGCTTGAACATCGCCTAATCATCACAGCTGATGCTGAAATGCAAGGATTCACCATTGAGAAACTCGCTCAGGCATTGCTCGACAAGATTGAAGTGCCTAAATAACATTTACAGCAAATAACTGCTAGAGCCATGTTTCTTACACGTCGTTTTTACTTGTTGATGACAGCAATAATCCTGCTTTTCATTGCAGGCTTCTGGTGTCACTATTGCTACTGGGGAGCAATAGTCGCTCTTGCATTGATTGCGTTGCTGCTTTTAATTGATGTGATTTCACTCTATTACAAGCGTGGAATAGACGCAAGTCGTATCTGTGCCGAACGTCTCTCTAATGGCGATGATAATAACATTGAAATTAGGGTAGAGAGCAGTTTCCCATTTCCTGTCAAAGTGAATGTTATTGATGAGGTCCCTTTTGTATTCCAGCGACGTGATATAAACTTTGCCACACGCCTAAAAGCACTCGAGGGCAAAAGCATCATATATCAATTGCGCCCGACGAAACGAGGTGTATATGGTTTTGGCAAAATTAGAGTTTTCACATCTTCTCCTATTGGTCTTATTCAGCGTCGCTTCACATGCGGAACGATGTGGGATGTAAAAGTATACCCCAGTTATTTAATGTTTAACCAGTACGAACTCATGGCAATAAGCAACAATCTGACTGAGTATGGAATCAAGAAAATTAGACGCGTGGGCAACAACACTGAATTTGAGCAAATCAAGGATTATGTGAGCGGCGATGACTATCGCACAATCAACTGGAAAGCCACAGCACGACGAAACAAACTCATGGTAAACGTCTATACCGATGAGAAATCTCAGCAAGTGCTCAATGTCATAGACAAGGGCCGCGTAATGCAGCAGGCTTTCAACGGTATGACTCTGCTTGACTATGCAATCAACGCCTCACTTGTCCTTAGCTATATAGCCATGCACAAGGAAGATAAAGCTGGCGTCATAACTTTTGAACGGCAGTTCGACACTTTTGTTCGACCAGAACGCAGCAACAGCCACATGCAAAAGATACTGGACAATCTTTATCATCAAGAAACAACATTTGGTGAGAGCGACTTCTCATCCTTATGTGTTAATGTTGGCCGTTTTGTGACAAAACGCAGTCTTCTTATCATCTACACCAATTTCTTTGGCCAAAACTCACTCATGCGGCAATTGACCTATCTCAAACAATTGACCAACAATCATGTCGTGCTCGTTGTTTTCTTTGAAGATACCGAACTCGATGCCTATAGTCGTGAGCCATCACACGATATGCAAGATTATTATTGTCATGCTGTAGCACAAAATGTGGAATACGAAAAACACGCTGTAGTAACCACTTTGCGGCAAAATGGCATTTATGCCTTACTCACAAAACCCGAAAACCTCACGATTAGCGTGATTAACCGTTATCTCGAGATGAAAGCCGCACATACCTTTTGAATGGTATATTTAAGGAATCAAAGGAATCGATGGATTCACTGGAATCATTGGAATCACTGGAATCACTGAAATCAGTCACCCTTTGATGGCAGATACATTTTATTACCATGTCAATGAACTCTTGGCCATGTAAACCAATGCAAATATAGTGGTTGTCAAGAGAATATAACAACATTAAAAAGCAATGAGAGTAGAGAGGTTGGAGCGTGCAATAGGAGAGTGGTTGCCGTCTTTCTGAACTAACTTAAAATAGGATGGTCATTAGTTCCTTTAACCGTTGAATTGTATTTTTTTGGTGCAACAAATATTTTTTTGTATTTTTGCACTATATTTTTCAATATAAATAAAATGCAAACGACAAAGAAAAGAGTAATGCTCGTTTTTGGAACTCGCCCTGAGGCTATTAAAATGGCTCCACTAGTGAAGTGCCTGCAACAGCGAGAGAACGAGTTTGCCCCAATAGTCTGTGTGACTGGTCAGCATCGTGAGATGCTTGATCAGGTGCTTAAAATTTTCGAGATAAAACCCGACTATGACCTGAATATCATGAAAGCCGGTCAAGACCTTTATGATATCACCACTCGTGTGCTCTTGGGAATGCGCGATGTGCTTGAACAAGTGAATCCCGATGTGGTACTAGTTCATGGCGACACAACAACCAGCACAGCAAGTGCTCTAGCTGCTTTCTATCAGCAAATACCAGTAGGACATGTAGAGGCAGGATTGAGAACCCACAACATTTACAGTCCCTGGCCTGAGGAGATGAACCGACAGATTACTGGGCGTATCGCTACGCTTGATTTTGCGCCCACCCCCTTGAGCCGCCAGAATCTTCTAGACGAGGGCGTACCAGAGGAGCATATTTTCGTTACAGGCAATACAGTCATTGACGCACTACATATGGTTGTCAACAAAATCAAAGGTGATGAGCAGTTGTCGGAAACATTAAACCAAAGGCTTAATCGTCAAGGATATGATGCAACAAGACTAAATAATGGACGTCGCTTGGTACTCATCACTGGGCACCGACGCGAGAACTTCGGAAGTGGATTTCTCAACATATGCAATGCTATTAAACATTTGAGCGAAAAATATCCTAATGTGGATTATGTATATCCAATGCACTTGAATCCAAATGTACGTAAGCCCATACACAAGATATTTGGCGACAAACTAAACGACCTAGGCAATCTGTTCTTTATTGAACCACTTGAGTACCTAGATTTCGTATATCTGATGGACAAATCAACCATTGTACTCACCGACAGCGGCGGTATTCAAGAAGAAGCTCCAGGGCTAGGCAAACCAGTGCTAGTGATGCGCGACACAACCGAGCGTCCTGAGGCACTAGACGCAGGAACAGTGAAGCTCGTGGGTACCGATTATAACAAGATAGTAGACAATGTGTCGTTACTACTTGATAATGAGAATGAATATAACATCATGAGCCGCGCCAACAACCCTTATGGAGATGGTAAAGCTTCACCACGCATCGCTGATGCACTACTCAAGTTTCAGAAATAACAATAAAAAAACATATAGTATGAAAGGTAAAATTTTAGTAGCTGGTGGAATGGGATTTATTGGATCCCACACCACCGTAGAGCTCCAAAACGCAGGTTATGAGGTTGTTATCATCGACAATCTCTCAAATAGCAATATTGACGTTCTCGATGGCATTGAAAAGATCACTGGCATCAAGCCCGTATTCGTCGAAGGTGACTGCACCGACATCAATGTGTTGCGTAAGATGTTTACTGACAATCCTGGGATTGACGGCATCATCGACTTTGCCGCAAGCAAAGCAGTGGGCGAATCAGTCCAGAAACCTATCATGTACTATAGAAACAACCTAAACATTCTGCTCAATTTGCTTGAACTCATGCCAGAGTACGGTGTAAAGGGATTCGTATTCTCATCGTCGTGCACAGTATATGGTGAACCAGACCAGAACCCTATCACAGAGGATGCTCCTACTAAGAAGGCGACATCACCTTACGGCGCAACCAAGCAGGTGAGTGAAGACATCATAGCCGACGTTATTAAGAGCGGCAGTCCCATCAAGGCAGTGTTGCTGCGCTATTTCAACCCTATAGGAGCTCATCCCAGTGCCGAGATTGGTGAATTGCCCAATGGAGTGCCAGCAAACCTTGTACCATATCTTACGCAGACAGCCATTGGCGTTCGCAAGGAATTGAGTATCTTTGGCGACGACTATGACACACCTGATGGCTCTTGCATCCGCGATTTCATCAATGTGGTTGACCTTGCTAAGGCTCACGTAAAGGCACTTGAACGCATGCTTGAAGGCAAGAGCGAAGAATCACTTGAAGTGTTCAACATTGGCACAGGCGAAGGCGCTTCGGTACTACAGTTGCTTGCAGCCTTTGAGAAGGCAACAGGTGTAAAGGTTCCACACAAGATTGTGGGTCGTCGCGAAGGTGACATCGTAAAGATTTGGGCCGACCCCAAAAAAGCCAACGAAGTACTCGGCTGGAAAGCTGAAGAAACACTCGAGGATACCATGCTAAGCGCATGGAGATGGCAACAACGCCTGCGTGAGCGTGGAATAATGTAAAGTGTAAGTGGTTATTCATTAACTATAAGCAATATTTAAGTGAAGAATATAAGAAACTTTTGCATAATTGCACACATCGACCACGGTAAGAGTACACTTGCCGACCGTCTGTTGGAGTTCACTAAAACTGTGGGCGTCAAAGATATGCAGAATCAGGTTCTCGATGATATGGATCTTGAGCGAGAGCGTGGTATCACAATCAAAAGCCATGCCATTCAGATGGATTATGCCCTAAATGGCGAGAACTACACACTCAATCTAATTGACACTCCGGGACATGTTGACTTTTCATATGAGGTGTCGCGTTCTATAGCAGCGTGTGAGGGGGCTCTCCTGGTAGTTGACGCCACTCAAGGTGTTCAAGCGCAAACTATCAGTAACCTTTACATGGCAATTGACAACGGTCTTGAAATTATCCCCGTCATCAACAAGATTGACATGGACAGTGCACATCCGGATGAGGTAGAAGATGAAATAGTTGACTTACTAGGTTGCGACCCTGAAGAAATTATCCGTGTGAGTGCTCGCACTGGTGAAGGTGTACCCAAGGTACTCGAGGCTATAGTAGCAAGAATACCTGCTCCCAATGGCGACCCCGAGGCTCCGTTACAAGCACTTATATTTGACTCGGTGTTCAACCCCTTCCGTGGCATCATCGTATATTTCAAGATAGAGAACGGCAGCATCCACAAGGGCGACCTGGTGAAGTTTGTGAACACAGGAAAACAGTACAATGCCGATGAAATTGGCGTGCTTAAACTCCAGATGGCACCGCGCGATGTGCTTAATACAGGAACGGTGGGCTACATCATATCGGGCATCAAGACTTCGGCCGAAGTGCGCGTAGGTGACACAATCACTCAAGTGGCAACACCTTGCGACAAAGCCATCGAAGGTTTCCAGGAGGTTAAGCCAATGGTCTTTGCTGGTGTGTATCCCATTGATCCAGAAGATTTTGAAAACCTGCGCACATCGCTTGAAAAGTTACAACTTAATGATGCCTCGCTCACGTTTACGCCCGAATCGTCAGTTGCATTAGGCTTCGGTTTCCGCTGCGGCTTCTTGGGCCTTTTGCACATGGAAATTGTGCAAGAGCGACTGAGCCGCGAGTTCAACATGGAGGTAATAACTACCGTACCAAATGTTTCTTATAAAGTATATGACAAAAAAGGCGTGATGACCGAAGTTCACAACCCAGCAGGTTTGCCTGATCCAACACTTATCGAGCACATCGAAGAGCCGTATATCCGCGCCTCTATCATTACTCAAAGTGAATTTATGGGCCCCATTATCACGTTGTGCCTTGGCAAGAGAGGAGAGCTAGTTAAACAAGACTATATCTCGGGCAATCGCATGGAACTGACATTTGACATACCTCTTGGTGAGATAGTTATCGATTTTTACGACAAACTTAAAAGTATATCTAAAGGATATGCTTCATTTGATTACTACATCAGTGATTTCCGCGACTCGAAACTCATCAAGATGGATATCCTGCTAAACGGTCAGCCGGTAGACGCACTGAGTTCGCTCATCCACGTCGACAATGCAGTGACCCTAGGTCGCCGAATGTGCGAGAAGCTCAAGGAACTCATACCTCGCCAACAGTATGACATCGCAATTCAGGCCGCTATTGGTGCTAAAATCATCGCTCGCGAAACAGTCAAGCAGGTCAGAAAGGATGTGACTGCAAAGTGCTATGGTGGTGATGTAAGCCGTAAACGAAAACTACTTGAGAAACAAAAAGCAGGCAAGAAACGCATGAAACAAATCGGTACCGTGCAAGTGCCACAAAAGGCCTTCCTTGCCGTACTAAAACTAGACTAGGCTGCAAAGAATAGGGAACCCAAATAGAGTTCCCTATTTTTTTTCAATTATTGTTCTACATTGATATCAGACGTTACTCAAACCGCATGGTTGAAGTGGGCTTGATGGTCGAAACAATGTAGGATGGACCTATTAGTGTCAAGTAAGAGATAAGCAAAATGCCCAAATTAAGGAGCAGGAGAGTGGTAGGGTTAATGTCGATGGGAACGTAATTCATGTAATAGGCATCGGGGTTAAGCTTGATAATGTGGAAATATTTCTGTAATAATCCTAGCCCAATACCTAATACATTACCAATGATAATCGACTTAAATATTATCTTATGAGTCAAGAATATGAAGACTCGTCGAATAGACGTATTAGTTGTTCCTAAAGCCTTCATGAGGCCAATCATCTTAATTCTCTCCAACACTACCATGAGAAGGGCTGCTATTAAGGTAAATGATGACACTATCATCATGAGCACTAAAATAATAACCACATTCATATCAAGCATGCCAAGCCAAGTAAAAAAAGAGAGATTGTTCTGGTGCATATTAGTCACATTATATACCGTAGAAGAATCGTCGTCAGCAATCGTCTGCAAGGCAAGTTTTCCATAGAGAACATAAGCCTCTTTCTCAACGTTTGACACATCAAAGAGATTGATTCCGACATAGTTGCCTTGATGCATCTTCCAGTTATTGACACTCTGTAGCAACGCAATGTTACCAACAATATAAGACTTGTCAAAAGACTCAAAGTCGGTATTGAAGATTCCCACAATGTGGCAGTTGCGAACCTTCACCTTATCGTCGATGAAATAGGTGAAAATTTTATCGTCAACATTGAGTTTCAATTGTTTAGCGATAGTGCTTGAGATAATAATTTCTTGTATACTGTCTTGATGCTCATAGTTTGGAATACGTCCTTCAACTAAGTGATTATTCAGGAAGTCATAGTCGTAATTGGCATCTACACCCCTGAATTGCAATCCCTTGAAGTCGTTGTCGGTCTTGAGGATAGCAGGCTTCTCGGCAATCAAGGATACACTGCTAATCTTGTCTAACAATGAAGAGTCATTGCTGAGTGTGTTTCTTACTTCCCTGAAATCGACCACCGAGAAGTTGTCGTCAATGCCAATAGCGCCATTTGTCACCTTGAGATGAGAGTCGAGACTATTGATTTTGTTAGTGATCTCCTTCTTGAAACCCATCACAATTTCGACCGAAAGAATAATAATCAATATAGCCAAGATGATACCAACGAGTGCAACATTCAAGCTGGGTGAGCCCGACTTATTCTTGTTGCCCAACTTTAGGCGAGAAGCTATGAAAAACTCAAATCTCATTATAAAACGTAGTGAGAAAACAATAATAATCTGCAAAAATACTTATTTTTTCTTCTTCTCGGGCATTTTTAGTTTTATTTTATTGACCAATTTTATTAATTTTGCACCCTGATTCACGATAAAACGAGAAATGCTGAAAAAATTATTAGTAGTAATCATTAAGCCAAAGCTTGGTTGGCAATATATTGACGACAGCGGAAACAGCACGCAACGAGTACTATCGAGCGTGTTTTTCCCGTTGCTGGCAATCCTTGCCGTGTCATGCTTTATACCAATGATCTATGACAGCACAACTCACACACTATCGTCGTCGCTGATGGATGCGATTGTGTCGTTCTCAGGATACATGCTAACATATTTCTTGTGCAGCTACTTGCTCTCGGGATTTTATCCAGAATTCTCGCGAAGTCAGATAGCCTTTGCCAAACTCAACAACTACCTTATCTATAACTTATCATTCATGATTATCCTCTCGGTGCTCATGAATGTGCTTAACGCAGAGTTCTCAGTTCTGTACTTTATGTTTCTTTATATGCCTTATATTGCCTTTAATGGACTGGAGTTCTTGGGATTAAAGAGTAATAAAAAGACAAAATTCTTTATTATCTCAACACTGATGATGATGACCTTGCCTTTCATTATCGGCATTATTCTCAAATCACTGATTAAGAAATAAACCAATGTCAACGAGCAACATAAATATAAAGAACCGACGTGCTACTTTTGATTATGAGATAATCGAAAGCTTTACAGCAGGCATGGTTCTCACTGGGACTGAAATAAAGTCGATTAGACAAGGGAAAGCCGGTCTTACCGACACTTACTGCATGGTAGAGAATAATGAGATGTGGATAAAAGGAATGTATATTGCAGAGTATTCCTATGGTTCATATAATAATCATGCAACACACCGAGACCGAAAACTACTACTTAACCGAAAGGAGATAAACAAAATTGCAAAGGCGGCCCAACAGCCTGGATATTCGATAATTCCATTGCGACTTTATATTGATGAGCGCGGTCTTGCCAAAATAGTGATAGCAATTGCTCGAGGCAAGAAGCAATATGACAAACGCCAGTCGATAAAGGAGAGGGAAGACAAGCGAGCAATGGATAGAATGTTTAAGAAATAAGATAGGGGAGTAGTGTCAATTGCTCTTAAAAAACAGCATTAAAAGTCATCATATATGCTTTATCAAAAGCATTGTAGGCAGGAGTTATGGCAATTGTTGAAGTCTTGCCACTTTTGTTGTTGATTTTAAACAACTTACGCTCAAAAGGCAACATCCAACAACCAATCCTAGCACTCAAAATTCCAATGCCAGCTCCCATGAGAATATCATTGAGCCAATGGCGATTATTGTATAGACGTAGGAAGGCCACGCTTGTCGCAAGTGCATAACCAGCTATACCATAGGCAGTTCCATATTCCGAACGAAGCAATTCAGCACCAGTAAAAGCAAATGCCACATGTCCGCTAGGAAACGAATGTTTATTGCTCATGTCGGGACGTTGCTCATGAATTACAAATTTAGTGCCGTAACCCATAACAAGCATTGCGGCATGTGCTGTTGCCGAAATTAAAAAACGCTCCTTAAAATTGTGTTTTGATTTTACTCCTATGCTTCCCATGACCAAATGCGCTGCGGAAGGCACAAAACGCAGATAATCATCTAATTTACAATGCTTCCCTTTACTCAAATCGGCCATTGCATCATTTACTGAACGATTAATATCATTATCGCTGTCAATAGCTCCAATAAGACCAGAAAGCATGAAAACTCCTGGGACAATAAGCTGCTGAGGTTTGAACTTTGTAAACTCCTGGTCATCAGCGTCAGAAATATTCAATTCTCGCAGCGATAAATCAGAGCACAAAACCGAAAAAGGAGATATAACTGATGTATCGGTCGATAATTCTGAACTAGTTACAGATGGCAATTGGCAATGAGCATTGAATGGCAGAATCAATGCAATAATAGAAGAGAAAAAAATATTTATAATATGCGGATATGAGTTACACATATTTATATAGATGTAATATCATATTTTGAACTACAAAAATAATCCTTTATTAATTCATGACAAAATAAAAACCATATTTCTTTTAACATTCAATTTCATATAATAGCTATATACCTCTTTAAAGCCCTTTTGTTTTATAATCGGTATTATGTTAAATACAATAAATATATTATTAAAAGAGAAGTATATCAACACCCTATCATCAGAAAAGAAGAATAATTTGATATTTTTATGTAATTTTGCAAGACATAATAAAAATTATAATGGATTTCAACAATATATCACCACTATCATCATTGGGCAATACTCCAATAATAATAGCTGGCCCGTGCAGTGCCGAAAGCGAATCTCAAACACTTGAAACAGCACATTGGCTAAAAAAAATTGGTGTGAACATTTTCAGAGCAGGTCTTTGGAAACCACGCACTATGCCTGATGCCTTTGAAGGTGTTGGAGCCAAAGGCATTGAATGGTTACGCCGCGTAAAAGCGGAGACAGGAATGCTCACTGCTACTGAAGTTGCTACGCGCCAACATGTTGAAATTTGTTTAGAATCGAGGATTGATGTTCTGTGGATTGGTGCTCGCACAACCACCAACCCCTTTGCTGTGCAAGAAATAGCCGATGCCCTTCGAGGGCAAAGTGAAGCTATAGTTCTGGTAAAAAACCCCGTTAATCCTGACATAGACCTCTGGATGGGAGCAGTGAAACGCATTATTAATGCTGGCGTTACAAAGATTGGAGCCATACACCGTGGATTTGGTACAGGCGGCAACCATATTTATAGAAATATGCCAGAATGGCACATCGCAATAGAGCTACATCGCCGCGTTCCCAATCTCACGATTTTATGTGACCCTTCACATATGGGAGGTAGTCGTAACCTCATCCCTACCCTATCGCAGCAAGCCCTGGATATGGGATTTGACGGATTGTTTGTTGAATCACATTGCGATCCAGACAATGCTTTGAGTGACAGTGATCAGCAAATCACACCTGAAGCACTCCAACAGACCATAAAATCATTGATCCTCAGGAGAAAAAATCAACCAAACGAGGTATTAAATACTTTACGCAGACAAATAGATGATTGCGACAACAATCTTCTTGAAATATTAAATAAGAGAATGAGCATCAGTCGAGAAATAGGTTCTTTCAAGAAAGAACACGACATGCAAGTTGTACACACGAACCGATTTGATGAAATTTTGAGATTACGCATCAAGCAAGCTCAGGAGATGGGAATAAATCCCGAATTCATGAAAGCAATGATGACAGCCATTCATCAAGAGTCGGTGCGTCAACAAATTGAAATTATGAATAATAGCGATAAATCATGAAACGTTTTATTATCCTTTTATCAGTAACAATAATTGCGGTAGCAACCACATTTGCCGGTGACCTTGACGAAGCTAAAGCCCTTGCTGGACGATTGTCACAAAAACTGTCGCAGAAGGTTGAATTTGAATTAATAACGGCACCCCATAACGGAAATGACATCTTTTCGCTAGAGAGTCGTGGTGATAAAGTCGTTGTAGGAGGCAATAACGCCAACTCGATGGCAGTTGGATTGAACCGCTACCTGAACCGCTATTGCAAGAGTACTGTGTCATGGTATGGCGACATCGCAGTTGAGCTCCCCTCTACCCTACCTGATGTGCCTGAGAAAGAGATCATTGAAGCACGCGTTCCACAACGTTTCTTCCTGAACTATTGCACATTTGGCTACACTATGCCTTTTTGGGATTGGGCCGATTGGGAACGATTTATCGACTGGATGGCGCTTAACGGCATTAATATGCCACTCGCCATTACAGGCCAGGAAGCAGTGTGGTATAACGTGTGGACAAAGATGGGCATGAGCGACGAGGAAGTTCGTAGTTATTTCACTGGACCAGTATATCTGCCTTGGCACCGTATGGCAAACATAGATGCCTGGTGTGGACCGCTTCCTAAAGAATGGCTTGAAGGTCAGGCAGAATTGCAAAAGAGAATCGTGGAACGAGAGAGAGCCCTGAACATGAGGCCTGTGTTACCTGCATTTGCAGGACATGTACCACGCAAACTCAAAGATATGTATCCCAATGCTGATATTAAGGCAATGAGCACTTGGGATGAGTTTGAGGAACCTTACCGCACTTTTTTCCTAAACAGCGAAGATCCACTGTACGCTAAGATACAGAAGATGTATCTTGAAGAGCAGACCCGCATGTTTGGTACCGACCACATATATGGCATAGATCCGTTCAACGAGATGGATCCACCAAGTTTTGAACCTGATTATCTGCATAATGTATCTAAACACATTTATGAGAGCCTCACTGCTGTTGACCCTAAAGCTGAATGGTTGCAGATGGGATGGTTCCTTTACTACCAGCGCAAAGATTACACTCCAGTGCGAGCAAAGGCGATGCTCACCGGAGTGCCAAAAGGTAAAATGACGATGCTCGACTACTACTGTGAGTACAAAGAAATGTGGCGCGACTTGGATGGCTTTTTTGGACAGCCTTACATCTGGTGCTATCTAGGCAACTTTGGTGGTAACAGCAATATTCAGGGCAATGTTAAGCAAGCAGGAGAAAGACTTGAAGCAGCCCTAAAAGAAGGAGGCACGAATCTCGTGGGAATTGGCTCAACCCTTGAAGGACTTGAGGTTCAGCAATTCCCTTACGAATTCATCTTTGAGAAAGCGTGGGACTTTAAGAAAACCAACGAACAAGTTATAAATGAACTTGCTGACCGACACGCAGGACGTGAGTCAAAACCTGCTCGCGAAGCATGGAAAATGCTTTATGATAGTGTATTGAACATCAGACCGACAACATTCTGTGGACCACTCCCCTGCCAATATCCTGAACTCGACAAAGAACATGGGAGATGCTCAGTGCGCTATACCCCCGAACAATTATTATACGTGTGGGACAAATTGCTCGAGCAAAACGATGTGACTAGCGACGCGATGACTATTGACCTAATTTGGGTAGGACGCCAATTGCTGGGTGACTTATTCCTAGTTGACAAAAGGTCTTTCGACAGTGCATTTCATGAACGTGATGTGAAAAAGATGGAAGAGCTCATGGAAGATATGGGATATATAGTGCTCGCAATGGAAGCGTTAAACAACTGCCAGCCATTCTGCACTATGCACAAGTGGATTGAGCAGGCTCGTGACCTTGGAATTACACCCGAAGTCAAGGATTATTATGAGATGAATGCGCGAAGACTTGTAACCACATGGGGTGGAGACCTAAATGACTATGCTTGTAGAAATTGGGCAGGCTTACTCAGCAACTACTATTTCGAACGTTGGAACTGCTATTTCAGTTATTTAATAGCCTTGGCAAATGACAGAGCAGAGTACAATCATTCAATGCTTCAAGAATCAATCAAGATCATTCAAGACCAATGGCCTGAGAAGAAGGGGCTTGAGTCGCTGGTTCAAACCAAAGACTTAACAACAGTTTGCAAAACAATAAATGCAATGTTTCGTGAGAAACTTAACAACATCAAGACAAGCAATTAAAATGCTCGTTCCAATTAGCAAGGACCCTATCTAAAGATGTAACATCGATAAATGTGCCAGCTCGATACACCTCTTTTCCTTGAAAAAAAAGTAATACCGTAGGCGCAGTTGCCACAAGAAACTCTCCTGCAACCTCTGGCACGACATGAAGCTCAGCACGAGCAGATTTAAGGTGCTCAAAACGTTCAACAACAGCGTTTATCTTGTCAAACATGATAGAGCACAATCCACAATCGGGTGCTTGAATATAGAGAAGGGACAACTTGTTACCTGCCACAAATGCCTTAAGCCTACAAATATCATTTATCAATTCCATCGCAAAAAAAATTGAAGGACAATCGTTTAACAGATAGATTGCCCTTCATTTTCGTAAATTATTTTACTAATTTCTCAATCTCATCTTGGCTCTTGCCTGTAAGGTTAATCGGTGCTTTCCAAATTGCCTTTGGAGCCGAGGGGGTTAAATACTTCATCGTTTCACCCGCTTCACTGCCACCAGAAGTAAAAAATGGGATAACAGTCTTCCCTTCTAAGTTGTACTGCTCAACAAAAGTGTTAATAATTGTAGGAGCAATATACCACCAGATAGGATAACCAATGTAAACCGTCGTGTATTGGTCCATATTCTCAACTTTGTTCTTAATTGCAGGACGACTGCTCTTGTCCTTCATCTCAACCGAGCTACGACTCTGCTGGTTGTGCCAGTCGAGATCGGCGTCGGTGTAAGGCTGTTCGGGTTGAATCTCATGCAAGTCGGCATCAACTACTTGTGCCAGCTTCTCGGCAGCTGCTTTAGTAGTTCCCGTTGCCGAGAAATAGGCTACTAATGTTGTTTTCTTCTCCATGTTTTCATTGTTACTTTGTTGGCTTTCCTGCTGTGATTTATTGCCTGCACAAGCGCATAGCACTACAGCAAGAGCAACTGATAATACCATTGTTATGCGTCTCATAATAAAATAATTATAGTGTATAAATTGTATAAATTCTTTAAGCGTCAGAACTACCTCATCAAGATAAAGCACTTTATAAATCGCGCTCAGTATTTAAAGCAATTCACCACACTGCTTGAGCTCAATGAACAAACTTTGGTAACACCATTGCGCTTGATACTGCTTCCACCATTGGTGAATAAAACACTTGGCACACATTTTTTGAGTTTCTCAACAATGTTCTTGATCACATCTTTGCCAAAATGCAACTTGGCAGGAATGCTATAAATAAAAATCCCAACAATGATAGTGATAATTCTGCCTTAAGATTTATCTATGCAAAATTACAAAAAAGTACCCAACAAATATTATCTTTATTACTGATTTTATTAACCTAATTACTGAAAATGTCGGAAAAAGATTTTTGAATTTCAATAATTCAATCTTTTTTTCAAAAAAACATTGCAATATCTTGCACAGTTCATAAAATAGACTTAACTTTGCAGTCGCAAAATTGGAAACGGTCGCTTGGATGAGTGGTTTAGTCACCGGTCTGCAAAACCGGGCACAGCGGTTCGAGTCCGCTAGCGACCTCCAGAAAAAGCATCTCACAACGAGATGCTTTTTTGTTTTATCCTTTAAACAGCGAGAGAAATAACATATCTCATTTATTCCCAAAACGATAAAACATATATTGTAAAATTTGGATTAAATAAAAAAATGAGTCAATTTCTTTACCAATAGATATCTTTTTATTAACTTTGTGAGCAATAAATCGAAGTATTAAAACCAACCTATATTTTCATGATAAGAAAAGCACTGCTTTTTATAGTATTGGCAAGCCTAGCCACAGTTGCTGGAGCACGTGAAGCCAACGTGTTTGCATCGGGCCTGAAGGCATCCCATGTCGAAGGTGCAAAGTATAGCATCAGTTATACATTAAATGCTCCTGCAGAGATGGTAACCATAAACTTTTACAGTGGCGATGAATTAGCGAGGTCGGTCCAAAGTAGAGGTCTTGCCCAAGGCGAGAATACTGTCATTATCAATCTTGCAGGGTTGAACGGCGAGTATACGTGGAGCGTGAAAACCACTGGTGAAAAATGGGAAAAAGGCGAGCAAGCAACCGTGGTAGTTGACAAAACGACCAACCCACTACTCCGTTTCATGAGTCCTCGTGGTATTGACATTAACAAGGATACCGAGAGTGAGTTTTACGGACGAGTTTACGTGACCGAGACTCGTGAGGCTGATGTAGATGGTCGTCATACAAACGTTGGAATATACGTTTTTGATCCAGCATTCAACGATGTTACCGGACAAGGCGATATTGCCTATAGCGGCAATGTTGAATGGGGACCATCTTCGGGCTGTACTCGCATCTTCTTAAATAAAGACGACAAGATATATCTTTGCGACTGGAGCGATGGTCATCCTGGAGTGTGGCGTGCCGATGCCAAAGACTTAAATGCAGACTTTGTTCCGGTTTTCGGAGGTGAACCCGACCTATACGGCCTGCGCTATAATGAAGACAACATTGCCATTGCAGGTTCAATTGCCTCATGCTGGGTTGAAGGTGCAGCTGACAGTACAATTCTATACACATTTGATGAGGACTACGTAAACGCCAATGGCAACACTCAAGGGCTATACCAATATAATATAGGTAACCTAGACACCCTTTGGAATGAAGGTCCTAGTGCAGTCATTTATGATAACTTCGACGAACTGCACCAAAACGGAAATAGCGTAATAATTCCTCAGAATGGAGGTTGGTGGATTTCTCAGACCCGTTGGGCCGATGGCGCTACGGTACCATCTTTAATATACGTAAAGGAGAATGAGGTACTTTTCAACTCAGGCGCCATTAATCCTAATTTGATTAATCACAGTTACTGTTCAGCAATCTGTCTTTTTGATGAAGGCACCAAGATGGCTGTATCCTGCTTAGGTAACATAAAGGTTTTTGAGGTAACATTTAATGACGAAATACCCACACTCTCAGAGCTCTATAACATCTCTCCTTCGCTAGGCCAAAATTGTTATAGCATTGTAGTTGATGTGGCACATAACATGTACTGCGCTGTTGACCGCCTAAATGAAGATGAAACAGGAAATGTTGGAGTTATTGCACTTCCTGTCAGCGAGAACACTTGTGAAACCCCTGCCCCATCGTCACAGATAATTACCGTTGAAGAAATAATTATCGTTCCTGGAGACGTAAACGGCGATGGTGCAATAAACAGTGGTGACATAACTGCACTCTACGACTACATGCTCAATGGTGACTTAACTCATCAAGAAAACTGTGATGTGAATGGTGACGGTTCTATAAACAGTGGTGACATTACTGCAATATATGACATTATGCTTGGCACCTAGCCTACAAAGAATTCTATAATAAGAGAAGAAAAAAGGTTGCCACGCAATGGCAACCTTTTTTGTAACTATATTCTCGAAAAAATTACATTGTGAGAACGATGTTATTCTCAACTGCAAGCCGCCTCATGTTGAGGATTGCGTAGCGCATGCGTCCTAGTGCAGTATTGATACTCACGTGAGTGCGATCGGCAATCTCCTTAAAGCTCATGTTCTTGTAGTATCGCATGAGCAACACCTCGCGTTGGTTGGCTGGCAATGCAGTCACAAGACGACGCACATCGCTGTGAATCTGGTCGATGATCAGGTTATCCTCGACAGTAGCCTCACTGAGTTCCTTTCGGTTAAGGATGTCGACTTCGGATGAGTCGCTCGACTGCACGTTCTCAGATTTCTCCTGACGATAAAAGTCAATTATAAGATTGTGGGCAATGCGAGTAATCCAGGCAGCAAAGTGCCCGTTCTCAACATATCGTCCTTGTTTGATTGTCATTATAGCCTTGACAAATGTTTCCTGGAAAATATCGTTGGCCAGATCATCATCTTTAACAGAGTGGAAGATATAATTAAAGATGCGGTTTTTGTGTCGCTCAATCAGCGCATCAAAAGCCTCATTCTCACCCTCGACATACTTGGCGATGAGTCTATCATCGCTCACGTCTGCTAATTTTGTCATTACTTTTAAGTGTTGGTTAATAAAGTAATGGTTTTGTCAATAGGCGTATAATTTTAATTGTTTATAAATTATCGGTTTATTTTCTCATTCTCCGTCAATGGTGAGGAAAACAGGGCAAAATTATATCTTTTTTTTAAAATTGCCAAATTTTTTCACAAAAAATGCACAATTTTATTCAAATTGTAACGTTCAGCTACGACGACGGCGAGTATACAATTTGATTAGCAGTGCCAGTGCTTTGTATCCGAGAAAAGCGTAGTCAGCCTTCTTAAGTCCAGTAATAGCCTTGTCACTAAAGAGTAGTCCACGTATACCATTTTGTGACACATTGTCGCGAGCGTTATTAAGCTGATAACTTAATGACGCACGGTTCACCTCACGCAGCACAAGTTGCTTAGCGCGCCGCATTTTGAGTTCATCCATTGTTAACCCCTTCCACTGCTGCTGTGAACTACTAGTGTTAGCAGGCATAGTTGCCTGCTGGTTGGTTGATTGTGCCATTTCGTTGCTCATACTCTAATTATTCTTCGGGGTTCAACAACAGTTTGGTGACAAAACGTGTCACAGGATTAATTACCAATTGCTTGCGATAGCCAAAGAGGACAATCAGGATGAGCAGGAGTACAGCCAAAGAGACAAGCACTCCAATCCAAAGGCTGCCAGTCAACTGAACGAGCCAGTGTGTGAGTCCCCATTCCAGCAAGAACAGAGCACAAGCTGCAAAAATGATCAAGACCAACACAATAATGCCCCTTGAAAGAAGAATCGACAACTTCTCAGCCAAAGTTAGCTTAGAGTATTCCAACTCCACCTTAGCACTTTGCTTAATGCTGTCAATAAGATGTTTATATTTCTCGTCCATCACAAGTTATATTTAAATTTACAATCAAGCCACACAATTCCACGTCGGAAACATATCAGGCGCAGAGTGTGTGTAGCTTGATTGTCAATGTGCTTATTATTGCTCAATTTGAGCGCTTATCTGATTTACCAGCTGCTCTACCTCATCATCGCTAAAGTCGATACCTTTCTTCTTGAGCAACTCTTTGATGCGAACTCTAAGGTCCTTGCCACTCTCGGGAGCATAAAGCAGTGCCAAGCCAGCACCCAAGATAGCGCCGCCAATGAAAGCATAAAGCAGGCTAAGTGATTTCATGTCTCTCATAAGAAAAAAATATTTAATCGTTGATTTATAAATTCAAGTTAATTGATTACAGAACGCTTATTACTCTTCTTTGATTTCCTTGGTGATATCATCGATGAGCTCGTCCATCTCAGTGTCTTTGAGGTTAATGCCATTCTTCTTGAGAATCTCAGCAATCTTATTGCGAGTGTCGACACCCTTGGCGGGAGCGAAGAGCAAACCTACAGCGGCGCCTGCAAGAGCTCCGCTCAATACTGCTAAAATGATGTGAATTGGTTTCATTTTTCTACTTATTTTGAGGGTTAATAAATAAATCGTTGCGTTTAGCGATTACAAATATAGCACATTTAATTAAAAGTTGTATTGATTTTAGCATTTTTTTTGAAATATGTCTCGGTTTTTTATAAGAAAATCAAGGCCCACATATGAAATAATAATCGCTATTTTTTTGAACGAACTCATTGTTATGATCGTTGGATTTAGAGAGACCACATTATACTTACTGTTTTTTGATTCATTCGTAATAATTTGCTACCTTTGCACCCAAATTTGAAAAGACAGATATGGCAAACAATACATTACTCGAGCGCTTGGAAGGACTTGACGCACGGTTTGAGGAAATTCAGACCTTGATTACCGACCCATCGGTCATTGCCGACCAAAAGCGCTACGTGAAACTCAGCAAGGAGTACAAAAGCCTTGAGAATCTACTCAATGTGACACATGAATACAAGAAAATGGTTCAGGACATTGAGGATGCAAAAGAGTTGCTCTCCAGCGAAAATGATGAAGAGCTCAGAGCGATGGCACGTGAGGAAATCGACACCAACCAAGAAGAGCTACCCAAACTTGAGGAAAAAATCAAGTTGCTACTTATCCCCGAAGACCCAGAAGACTCAAAAAACGCAATTATCGAGATTCGTGGCGGCACAGGAGGAGATGAGGCAGCCCTCTTTGCAGGAGACCTGGCCCGCATGTACACACGCTATTGTGAGAATAAAGGTTGGAAAATCGAGATGTCAAGTTGCAGCGAAGGTGCTGCCGGCGGATATAAGGAGATTGTGTTCAGTGTAACTGGCAATGGTGTATATGGAACGCTCAAATATGAGAGTGGTGTGCACCGCGTGCAACGTGTTCCTGTGACTGAGACCCAGGGTCGAGTACACACTTCGGCAGCTTCGGTAGCTATACTTCCCGAGGCAGAGCCTTTTGATATAGAAATCAACGAAGGCGAGATAAAGTGGGACACCTTCCGATCAAGCGGTGCTGGAGGTCAAAACGTTAATAAGGTGAACTCGGGTGTGCGATTGCGCTACATGTGGACCAACCCTAACACTGGTGAGGAGCAGGAAATCCTCATTGAGTGTACCGAGACGCGTGACCAACCCAAGAACAAAGAACGTGCCCTAGCCCGTCTGCGCACCTTCATATATGATAAGGAGCATCAGAAGTATGTTGACGATATCGCCAGCCGCCGCAAGACCCTTGTGAGCACCGGCGACCGCTCAGCAAAAATTCGCACATATAATTATCCTCAAGGGCGCATCACAGACCACCGCATTGGCTACACTATCTATAACCTACCAGCTTTCATGGATGGAGACATCCAAGATTGCATCGACCATCTAATCGTTGCCGAGAATGCCGAGAAGCTAAAAGAGGCCGAACTTTAATAGCACAACAAACAAATAAAAGAATCGCAAGTGACTCTTCAAAAGCAACTTGCGATTCTTTCTTTTGTGGAGCTGGAGGGGTTTGAACCCTCGTCCAAACGCGGAACTAATAAGCTTTCTACATGCTTAGTCGTTGACTTGGTTTTCGACTCACGGCAGGCTCAAGACCACCAACCGAGAGCTTAGTCTCTAAATATCAAGGTTGAAACGAGACAATTCAACCTCTATCCCCGATATGCTAGCACCACCGTTTCAACAAGCCTCGGAGCAAGGGCCGCTGGGTGATGTCTTGTCTCTACCTCCTTGGGTAGAGATTAAGCTGATCTACTGTACTTCGATCAAGCAGCAAGAGCGTAGTTATTCTCGCCAATTAAAGTTTAAGATGCCATGAATTTAAAGAGCACAGGTATCGTCACTCTGCATGCTTACTTACCACCTCAACACGCTGTCAAAGCCAAGTCAGCCCCAATGTGTCGCGGCTAAAGCGGCTGCAAAATTAGTACTTTTGTGGACAATCAGTCACTCTGTTGCAATTATTTTAGCAAAAATTAACAAGCCAACTATCACAAACAATCATATGTTATCATAAAAACAGTTTTCATTGGCATAATTCATGAGTTTTTGTTATCTTTGCGCCCAGAAACATATTTAGGTAATAATTAAATCACAAAAAATCATGGCTAATTTTAATGATTACAAGTTTGCCGGCAAGAAGGCAATAGTACGTGTTGATTTCAACGTTCCCTTGAACGAAGAAGGTAAGATAACCGACGACACCCGCATTCGCGGAGCTCTTCCCACCTTGAAGAAGATACTCGCTGACGGCGGAAGTCTTGTGGTTATGTCGCACATGGGCAAACCCAAAGGCAAGGTAAACCCAAAGCTCTCGCTGAGCCAGATTGTTGACGCTGTTGCTGCTGCCCTAGGCACAGAAGTAAAATTTGCTCCCGACTGCGCCAAGGCTGGCAACGTAGCTGCAGATCTAAAGCCTGGTGAGGTGCTTCTGCTCGAGAACCTTCGCTTCTATCCAGAAGAGGAAGGCAAACCTGTGGGAATAGATAAGGATGATCCTGCTTATAACGATGCCAAAAAAGAAATGAAGACCCGTCAGGCAGAGTTTGCAAAGACACTCGCCAGCTATGCCGACTGCTATGTGAACGATGCTTTTGGAACCGCTCACCGTCGTCACGCATCGACCGCTGTAATTGCCGACTATTTTGACGATGATAACAAGATGCTCGGTCTGCTCATGGAAAAAGAGGTCACCGCCATTGACAATGTGCTCAAGAATGCTCAACACCCCTTCACCGCCATCATTGGCGGCAGCAAGGTTTCGTCAAAACTTGCTGTTATAAAGAACTTACTCGACAAGGTTGATAACCTCATCATTGGTGGTGGCATGGGATTCACATTCTTCAAAGCCGAAGGTGGCAGAATTGGCAATTCGCTCCATGAGGATGACCTCATGCCCGAGGCTTTGAATGTGCTTGCAGAAGCCAAAAAGAAAGGTGTCCATGTGCAGCTTTCGGTTGCCACAGTAGCAGGCCGTGAGTTCAGCAATGACACTGAGCAACGCATCTTTGACACACACAACATTGAGGATGGATGGGAAGGCATGGATGCCAGCCCCGCTTCGCTCGCATTATGGAAAGAGATAATCATGAAGAGCAAGACAATCCTATGGAACGGTCCTGTAGGCGTGTTTGAATTTGAGAATTTTGCCAAAGGAACCGGTGAAATCGCAAAGTATGTTGCCGAGGCAACTAAGAACGGTGCCTATTCGCTCGTAGGCGGTGGCGACTCGGTTGCTGCTGTCAACAAATTTGGTCTTGCCGACCAAGTTTCTTACGTATCAACTGGTGGCGGTGCAATGCTCGAGGCTATTGAGGGCAAGACCCTTCCTGGCGTAGCAGCTATCAAGGGCGAGTAATCATTGCAATTATTGATAAATTAAAGGCGGAGCCAACTATCGGTTCCGCCTTTTTTCTCTCATATCGGACCATAATATCAGCATAAGCAGCAACAACCCTATAACACTGATGCAAACTCCAGTTTTCAAGCCAGGAGGAAAATAAGTCACCACGATTGTGTGTTTTCCCTGTGGAACTTTCAAGGCTTGCAAGCACAAGTTTGCTTTATAAATATTTGTTGGACTGCCATCAATAGTCGCTGTGAAGCCACAAGCAAAAGGTACACTAAAGAAAAGCACCTCATTTTTTGCCAAATCCACAAACGACTTATACCCTCGTGAATTGCCAATAAACTCATTTGCCACCACCATATTTTTGCTTGTTGCAACACTATCAACATATCCGTGTCGCAATACTTCTTTAAATGATGCTTCATCATTATCTTCTATTACAAGATGCGACAACAAGAGTTTGGGCAGGTTTCGTGTTGTATCGTCAAACACCTTATTAAATTCACTGCGAGTTATATAACTCTCATAAGTAAAACCAAAAGGGATAAAACGCTCTGCATCGCGTTTTGCCACATTACCTATCGAGTCAATATCGTAAATGTAACGCACTGAAAGCAACTCGTCGAAATCATCCTGATTGACATTTGCTCGCAGCTTGTTCTTTGCCCAGAAATCGCGCGTGGCAATTTTAAAAAGACTATCAACACTTATGGTAATTACTGAATGATAACCCTGAATACTCGCATGATTTCTAAGCAAACCAGTATTAAAATACAGAAATCCCTTCTTTGCCCTAAAATCGCTTCGATAGCAAACATCGCCACTTCCATTTTCTACATTGTTTATCAATGTATTATAAGAAAGGGAATCGGTTCCAAGATTTAATAGGAACAGCCACATCTGAACCACCACGAACCCTACAACTCCGACTTTGAGCCAGCGCGTCGAAATCTTAACATGACACCAAAGCAACAAAGCGATAAGACCCACAAAAAACAGAGCAATTAGTGCAAAGAATCTTGGGCCAGGCATATTATGTCCACCGCTGAAAACCACTTTCGCTGTAAACGCAAGAACCACTATTGATGCTATTATTGAATAGACTATCACTCCCTTTTTAAGCGATTTTTTATCATCGAGCACACGTACAGTGCACAAAACTATTATTAGAGTAAAAGCATAGGCCCAGCGAGTGTATAATGGATTGGTAAACAGCGTGAACACGCCATTTAATGGGGTGAGATATAGAACTAAAAAAGTCACCAATAGTGCAGCTAACCAATCGCGATGACGCCACGCATAGATAATAGCCAATGCCAAACCGAACACGGCAATGCATGCCTCATTACTATAGGAAGCAGAGCCTCTTGGGACAAATGCTGTTGTGCCCTCCACCACCTTTGGCATCAAAAGAGTACGTAGTCGTTCTATAATATTCAGAATGGCTGTTGTGTCAAACGCACTCTGGGCATCAGCACGGGTGGTAACAAGCATTTGGTTAAATATTGGTAACAACAAAAATGAGCACATAATAACGCCAACAACAACTGCCACAAGACCTTTAATGGCTGTTTTGATGCTGAAATTTATCTCGCAAGAAAACGCTCTAAAAAAAACATATATTAGTGCTGCTATAAAGGATCCTATCGCAAAGTAGAAATTCACAAATGTTACTGAAAATGCCGACAGCGCAACTGCAGTCATGCCCCATTTCTCACACCGCAATAATCGTTCAATAGCGATGAGCAAAATCAGAAACGCAATTATTGGCTCATAAAAGTGATAATAATAGAGCGAAGCTATGTTAAACGAGGAAAATGTGAAGAGGAATGCCCCAAGCACTGAGTTTTCTTGACTCACACCCATTTTATGAATATAAGCAAAAGAAAGCCATGCAACGCACAGAAACTTGAGTACAAAAGTTATAGCGATCCCTACCTCAAGCAGAGACTCTGGTAAGAGACAATTAATCCACACAAAAGGACTAGTAAGAGTGTAGAACGCATAAGAACCTATAAAATCGCTGCCCAAATAAGTGTTCCACGACCACCATGGAGCACCGGTAGCAAACATGCGTTTAGTCTCGAGAATAAAGGATATCTCCTGATGTAGAAAGTCGCTTGAAAGCCACAAGTCACCACGAAAAGCCAGTACAGGCAGCAAAGCCATCGCCAGTGTGAACAATGTGAGAAACAACAGCTTTCTCATTACTCATTATCAAATCCAACGGTTAAGTCGATATTATAACGCGGGCGGTTCTTAACCTCGGTGTAAATCTTTCCCACATACTCGCCAATGATGCCAAGTCCAATTAGAATAAAAGCACCCACAAGCCATACCGAGAGGATAAGTGATGGCCAACCCGTCACAGCGCGCCCCATGAAATAAGCCGTAAGGACATAGATTAACATTATGAGCGCAATAACCAAGAACACCACTCCCACAGTAAATACCAATCTAACCGGCTTCACACTAAACGAAGTGATGCCATCGATGGCAAAGTTCATCATCTTCCGGAGCGGATACTTGCTCTCTCCTGCAATGCGTGCCGAACGATCGTAATAAACGCAATCGGTCTTGTAGCCTAGTTGGGTAACAATGCCGCGGATGAAAAGATTACGCTCCTTGTAATCAAGGAGAGCCAACACTGCCCTGCGACTCATCAGGCGATAGTCGGCATGATTGTTAATGGTATCTACACCTAGACGGTTCATCATTTTATAGAACATAGCTGCTGTTGTACGCTTGAACCATGAATCGGTCTTGCGTTCACGACGAACTCCAAACACTATATCACAGCCATCTTTGTAACGCTCAACCATTTGCGGAATAACGTTAATATCATCCTGCAAATCAGCATCGATACTCACAGTAATGTCGCAACGCTCCACTGCTGAAGCGAGTCCAGCCACAAGTGCATTTTGATGACCACTATTACATGCCAATCTCACGCCAGCAACACGCGATGACTCCTTGGCAAAACGGTCAACAATCTTCCATGTATCGTCCCGTGAACCATCATCAACGTAGAGCAATTTACTATCTTGTGAAATGCCGCCATTAGCAATCATCTCGTCAACAATCTTCATGAGCCGCTCATGCGATTGCGGCAATGCATCTTGCTCATTATAGCACGGTACAACAATATATAAAACCGGGGGTACGTTCATATTTTTTTCTTAATCCAAGTCTATGTTCAAATTAGTCGCACGTCATAAGTTCAAAACCACAAAATTACAAAAAAAACACATCCATACAAGAAAATAATTGAGGAAATGAATTCAAATCATTAAATTTCACTCATGATGGTCCTGAAAAATAGAACAACACGAATTAATTAATACTTCATTTCATTGCCCAAAAGAGCAAAAATTCTCACAACAGGTCTGAAAAAATAATGAAAATAATAAGTCTTTAATTATTTTTTTCTTAATTTTGTAGGTTAAATATATAATTCATATTTATTGAAATATATAATCCATTTAATATCAATAGAATAATAATTGAGCAAAGGCGTGGCAAATAAAGCGGGACGCATTGCGTCGTGGACCATAGGCATCTTGATACTACTTATCATCTTGCTTCCACTTGCCATGTATATCCCTTGGGTGCAGAACAAAGCCAAAGACATAGCTTGCTCCTATGTGAAGGAGAAAACTGGAATGGACCTGAGCGTGGGCAAAATCTTGATAAAATTCCCACTCGACGTAAGCCTCGATGATGTAAAGCTTCTTGACAAGAATGGCGACACGATGGTAGTTGCCAAAAACTTTACTGCAGGTGTAGCAGTTCGTCCACTTTTCGACAAACGCATAGAGATAGATGGTGCCGAATTGACCGAAGGGAAATATAGACTTGTTAGTGAAGACTCTTCGATGCTACTGAGAGCCGATGTTCACCATTGCAAACTATCGGGTGCAGATGTTGACCTCTCCAATAACAAAATCAATGTTCTAGACGGAGAGCTCACTGGTGGAAAAGTGCACTTGTCGATGTTCCCACACAAGAAAGTTGAAGAGCAAGACACTACAAAGAGTGAGCCTTGGTTTATACAAGCAAAACATCTCACACTCAACGACGTGGACTACACAATGGAGATGCTACCAACCATCGACAAACTCACAGCCCATGTTGATCGTGCTGAACTCAAGAATGGCATTGTTGACACTGGCGCGCATACTGTAGATGCCGAATATTTGGGGGTTGATAAAGCCGATTGCAGGTATGATTATCCATCACAATCATGGGCCGACAACTATAGCCGAGAGCACCCTTTACCGCCTGAGATACCACCACTTTATCCCGACACTATTCCATGGACAGTGAGAGGTGACAGCATCAGGCTCTCCGATTGCAAAGCCACTTATGCCCAAGTGGGTTCTAAGCCGGTAAAAGGTCTTGACATGAACAACATTCAAGTCAAGGATCTGAATTTTGGTGCACGTGATTTCTACAATCGCGGAAGTGCCGTTTCTATCGATGTGAAGAATCTATCGGCCACAGAGCGTAGTAATCTAGAGATAAAAGATGCCCACGGCAAAGTAAACCTCAATAGCCAAGACATTCAACTTAAAGACTTCGCTCTAAAGACCCGCAACAGTTCTCTAAAAGTTGATGGTAAAGCCGACATGAGCCTCTTTGACAAGGAACCAACTGGCAGCATGAATGTGACAGCCGATGCCAGTGTCGATGTGCGAGAGGTAACTACTGCGATGCCGTCATTATCTAAAACACTTAAAAACATTCCAACCAACCGTCCCGTAAAATTCAAGGGAACGCTTAATGGAAACACCCGAAGTCTCGATGTCAAAGATGCCCAGATTGACATACCTGGTCAGCTAACAGGCAAAGTGAATGGCACAGTCAAGAACGTTACTGACCTGAAGAAAATACAAGCAAAAGTTAAGGTTGACGCAGATGTTAAAGACACTAAAATTGTCAAGCCATTCCTCGATAAAGACATTCAGAAAGTGCTCGATGTTCCATCGGTGAAAATGAAGGGAGATGTTGACTGGAATGGCAAGGATGTGGACATAAGAAATGGTTACGTCGACATTCCAGGGCACATTAAGACGACATTGAATGGTAACGTTAAAAATGTTACCGACCCAAAGAAGATGCAAGCTGACGTGAATTTTGACGCCGATGTAACCGACGTAAAGTTTGCAACCAAAGAACTGCTTGACAAAGACTTGCAAAAGAAAATTAACGTTGTTCCCATGAAGGTAAAAGGAAACGTCAAGTACTCCCCCGACCTTGTTGCAGGAGACGTGGATATGCGACTAAAGTCGGGCGGCAGCCTTGTGGGCAAAGGCTCTTATTCACTTAAGAATGACTCTTACGAAATTGATGCTAATGCAAAATCTCTTCCTGTAAAGAAAATAGTTCCTGACGTGGACGTTAACAATGTCACTGCCCACATCAAAGCCAAAGGGCATGGTTTTGATTTCCTTGGCAAAAACACCTCTGTTGACGCAAAAGTTGACCTTACCGACATCGATTATGCAGGCAAACATTACCGCAACCTTGATGCCGATGTGAAACTTAACGGAAACAACTTCAATGCTAAGGTCAACGCCCACAATCGTGGCACTCTTGCTGCAAAGGGCAGTTTTGACCCAAAGAGCCAGCGTTATGACATTGATGCTGACGCCCACTCATTCCCTGTCGATGAGTTTGTCCCCGATTTGAAAATTGGAAAACTCACAGCAAAAGTTAAGGCACGAGGCGAGAAATTTGACTTCCTAAAAAGTGGCACCAAGATTGATGCAACTGTCGATTTGGGTAGCGTAGAATATGACCATCAAGTATACAAAGATCTTACTGGAAACGTGTATCTCGATGGCAATCGCTTTGATGGCCACATCAATTCCACTAATCCAAACTGTGATGTGTATGCCGATGCCTATGGAACCATCAACGGCGACCATTATACCATAGACTTGAAGGGTAATGTTCGTGACCTCGATCTCCAAGCCCTCAAAGTTCTAGACATTCCTTGTGATGGTCAAGGGAATATTGATCTACAAGGCGATTTCAATCTCAAGACCAAGACCTATAACGCCAATGTCAAACTCTCAAATCTTGACTGGAACTATAACGGAGAGAAAATATTCTCGGAGGAAACTGACCTTCGCCTCAACACTAGCAACAATTCCATCTCGGCCTACTACAATGAGCAGAGCACCTATATTAACTTCAATGCTCCACATAGCATTGATGAATTTGTCAACAGATTCAAACATTGTGCCGATATAGCTCAACGACAATACAAGAAAATGAATCTTGATGCCAATGAGATTTGCGATGCCCTACCACGGTTCGACCTCAATGTTAAGATGGGGCCCGACGGACTTATCCAGCGCATGCTTGGACGCTATGATATAGACTTCAGAAATGTTGATTTGAGCGTCAAAAACGACAGTAATCTCAACGCCCACGCCTACGCCACCACCCTGAGTGTGGGTTCTAATGCTATCGACACTCTTGTGGCCAATGTCTTTGAGGTAGACAAGATGATAGGATTTAATGTCCATATGAAAAACAACAAGGGCACTTGGGACGAAATGGCAAAAGTTGATTTGACGGGCTACGCCATAGGTTCGCAAGTAAACATGTTGCTCAGGCAAGAGAACATAAAGCAAGAAATGGGATACAATTTTGGATTTAACGCCAACCTTCAGGACTCTATCCTCGACCTCACTATCATGCCAAGGCAACCCGTAATAGCCTATAGGCAATGGAACATTAATGAAGACAACTATGTGAGAATGGATTTGGGATACAAGCGCCTAGAGGCAGACCTAACCCTAGAAAGCGACTCAAGCCTTATAACCCTGAGAACCGACCCATTGCAGGAAGAGGGCAAGCAGAACATTCTTGCAAACATTAAGAACGTGCGCATCGAGGAATGGACCAACATGATACCATCACTCAAAGAGATGAGCGGAGTGCTTGATGCCGACATGAAACTTTCCTATGACGGTCGCAACCTTGAAGGAAATGGTGACGTTGCTTTGTCAAATTTCACATACAACAAAATTCGCCAAGGTGATTTGAAGATTAATACCAATCTCACAATCGACCCATCGACGTCGAGCACACACCTAAACGCTATGCTCAACATTGATGGTGCCGATGTGGCTGTAGCATATGGATCTCTCAACGACAGCACATCTTCAAGCCCTCTAAATCTTGCTCTAAACCTAGACAGATTCCCATTGCGTAAAGTATCGGCATTCATCCCTGGCCGCATGGTAATGCTAGCAGGTAATGCAAATGGCCAGATGAGCGTGACCGGCACTATGGACAATCCTGTAGTGAACGGCTACCTTGTTGGCGACTCTGCCTATGTGAGACTCCCTCGCTATGGCAGTTCACTACGCCTGTGTGATGATCAGATAAAAGTTGTCAATAACACCATTGACTTCATCAATTACAAAATTTACGGTTTGAACAACAAGCCCGCCTACCTAAACGGTGTTGTCGACTTCACGTCGATTGATGACATGAAGATGAACCTTGGTATAAATGGCAAAGACATACAATTCTTCGGAAGCGAGCAGAAGCCATATTCTGAGATATTTGGCAAAGGATTTATCGATATTGACGGCAAGCTCAAGATGAGTGACAACGTAACATCAATCAATGCAAATGCCAAGCTACTCCCAGGCTCAGACATTACCTATGTGATGCAAGACGAGATTACCACCATCGCCAACAATAGCGCAACAAAAGGAATGGTAACATTCGTCAACCCGAATGATACAGCCTGGTATAACGACACTATCATAACAGGTGGCGGAGCATCTTCGTCGGCTTTAACAATGCTGTTCGACGTAAACGTTGAGAAGGGAGCAAAAATCAACGCATTCCTTCAGCCCGAAGGCAAAGACCGTGTAAACATTGATGGAGAGGGCAAACTTAGATACAGTATCGACTTCGCCGGAAAAGACAACCTCAACGGCACATACACTATAAGCAGTGGCACTGTGCGTTACACACCACCAGTAATTAGCCAAAAAGTATTCAATATTACTGATGGAAGTAGCATTTCATGGAATGGTGAAATGACCAACCCAATCCTCAACCTTAATGCTACTCATAGTGTGCGCACGAGCGTTCAGAACAGCGATGGCAATGGTTCCCGACTCGTTGACTTCGACATCAGTGCAGCACTCAAGAACACCCTCAGCAACATTGACCTTAAGTTTGGCCTAGAAGCCAAAAACGATGCTATCATCGAGAGCGAACTGCAGACACTAACCGACACTCAACGCTCTCAAGCTGCTATCAACTTACTCCTCTATAACTCCTACTCTGGCACTAAAACCACTGGTGAATTCTCAACTACAGGAGCATTGTTCTCTTTCCTTCAGTCTCAGATTAATAGTTGGGCCGCCAATAATCTCAAAGGCATTGATGTTTCATTTGGTATCAACCAGTTTGAAGGAAGTTATGAAAACGGAGGCCGCACTGAGACGAGCTACAGTTACCGTCTTTCGAAGTCGCTCTTTGGCGACCGTTTCAAGATTGCTGTGGGTGGAGAATATTCAACCGAGGCAAGCCGTGAACAAAACTTCTCGCAAAACCTTATAAGTGACATCTCATTTGAGTATCTTCTTAACCCAAGCGGTTCTCGCTACCTGCGCCTGTTCCGACACAAGGGCATTGAGAGTGTTCTTGAGGGAGAGGTAACCATTACAGGCGTCAGTTTTGTTATGAAGCACAAAATTTCATCGTTTGGCGACTTATTCAAGTGGCTTAAGAAGTCACCCAAGATAACCACCGAAGAGAATAACCAGCCGCCCGTGGACAACGCTGAGCAACCCGCAACAACTCCATAGCCCCATTACTGCATGATAAAGTTAATTAGCAAAATATTATTCTTCACAACAGTGATAGTTCTAGTCTCGGCATGCTCTACAACAAGCAAGCTTGCTGAGGGCGAAGTGCTATACACCGGTGTGAAGAAAGTGCAATACAATGAACTTGACAACGTGAAGATTGAGAGCGGTGTAAAGGACCAAATCTTCTCGTCAATCAACGTCAAGCCCAACAACCCACTCTACTCACCCTACTATCGCACACCATTCCCCATAGGCCTATGGGTATATAATCATTGGGACGAAAAATCCAAAGGTCTGAAAGGATGGCTTTATAAAAAGCTTGTTGCAAGGCCTGTGCTCATTAGCCGAGTGCGACCTGCCACGCGAGTCAACATGATTGACCAGCTCCTTCATGACAATGGATATTTCGACTCCAAATCGAGCTACACACTCAATTACAGTGAGAAAAATCCAAAGAAGGCTAAAATCACCTATGAGATTGATGTGAAAGCTCCATACAAGCTCGGCACCATCACCTACCTTGATGACGATTCACACCTTAACCATCTTATCGATTCCATTGCAATGGCCGACACTTATTTCAAGACTGGGAACCGCTATTGCGCCGACTCGCTAAACGCAGTGAGAATCACCATCACCAATGAACTTAGAAACCGTGGCTACTACTATTTCAGGCCAGAATATATAGAGTATCTTGCCGACAGCGTGACCCAGAAAGGAGTGATAAACATGCAGATGATAAAAGCTGCCAACATTCCTAATCAAGCCTTCACTCGATATTTGGCCGGTGATGTGACAGTCACAGTGGAGAATTTCAATGGTGGCGGTGTACCCGATACCACAATTGCACGAAACTGCATTGTGATAAAAAAGGAACCAGTACACATAAACGACAAACTCATTCCGTCATGCATCAGGTGGAGAAAAGGACGCCCATTCCGTGTGGGGAACATGGACCTGATTCAGATGTATCTTGCACGCACAGGCATCTTCAGCAACATAAACATGCAAGTCATTACCAACGACTCGGTGCGTGATGACGGACATGGAGTTATCGATCTCAACGTGCAGTGTACCCTCGACAAGCCTATCGAAGTAAAGGTTGAAGCTAAAGGAACGACAAAGTCAAGTAGTTTCATTGGTCCTGGACTTGGAGTGGGCATTAAACATAAAAACATCTTTGGCGGTGGTGAACAACTCAGTGCCGATATTACTGCATCCTATGAGTGGCAAACCGGTAAAGGCAATGCTTATAAGAATAGTGACTTCAATAGCTATGAATTGGGCGCCAATGTGAGCCTTGCCATTCCTAGATTGCTTGCGCCAAGGTTTATTGATCGTGCACGAAGATATATCAACTGGACACGTTTCTCGGTTGGCGGCGAGTTCCTAAACCGTCCTAAATTCTTTAAAATGGCACGCGTGAGCACCGAAATGACATGGGAATGGCACTCTCGAAAATATTCACAGCACAAGTTCACGCCACTTAAGATTACATACTCTAACTTGCTGAGCACAACCGATGCTTTCGACTCAGCCTATTTCTTTAACCGTGCTGTGGCACAAAGTTTCCAAGACGTGTTCATTCCACAAATGAGCTATACTTACACACTTGACCGCTCATTTGGTCTCAATAACATAGTATTCTCGGTCACTGCCACCGAGGCCGGCAACCTTGCCTACTGCATCTGGCGTGCATTTGGGGTCAAGAAAGGCGAAATGCACATTATGAACACCTATTTCTCACAATTCATTAAAGCACATATGCAATTAGTTTGGACACGAACTCTCTTTGAAGAGCACAAACTTGTAGGTAGAGTAATGGTGGGAGCCGCACATGCTTATGGCAACGTTCATGAAGTGCCTTATATGGAGCAGTTCTACATTGGAGGCTCCAACTCACTGCGTGGTTTCTCGGTCAGATCGGTTGGCCCAGGTAGCTATCATTCCAAATATCTAGATCATTATTCTTATTATGACCAAACTGGAACATTCAAATTTGAAATTAACTGTGAATACAGATTTCCATTAATGGGTTATTTGAAAGGTGCTATATTTGCCGATGCAGGTAATGTTTGGCTACTGCAAGACGATGAATTCCGTGAAGGGGGCAAACTAAATGGCAAGAATTTCTTTAAAGAACTAGCACTTAATACAGGTTTAGGTCTGCGATTTGACATGGGCATGATTGTCTTAAGAGCCGATTTAGGTATCGCTCTTCATGCGCCCTACGATACAGGCAAGAGGGGTTATTTCAACATTCCAAAATTCAAAGACGGGTTGGCTTTCCATATTGCCATTGGCTATCCATTCTAATCGCTGTGGTGATGATGGTGATGGTGTTTTTTGCTGCGACGTCTGTTGCGGAAAAGATACTTGCGCAGCACATACCCACCGAACCATCGCATCAGTCCAAAAGCAATAAAAGCACCAATCACATCGGTCACAATGTCAAGAACATCATATTCACGACCAAATCCTAATGCAAGCTGTCCAGCCTCGGTCATCAGCCCTAAAGCTGCTGCCAACGTTGTTAATGCTAATTCCTTATTTAATTTAGTGTGATGTGGGCTGCGATGCTTGGTATAATCATAAAGGTAGGCAAAATTCAGAAAAAAGAACAACAAGAAATGCACAACCTTATCGGCATGCTTAAATTTCAGCAAACTCAGCCATCCTTGAGTCACAGAAGGGGGAGATAGCAGTACGTAGACCACAAACGCAGTCATAATTACTGAAAACACACCGGCTGGTATATAGTTAATTAGTTTCTTCATGCTTAAAATAGACAATCCTTAGTAAAAATAATATCCTTGATGGATTATATAATCATAAAGCGATGCAAAAATAGTACATTTTCACCAATAACTGTAATATTTAAACCACTTATTTTCAAGAAAACACCAAAAAATTTTCATATTTACATTATTCTTAATAATTTTGAGGTGTAATTGATACAAATTATAACCACACAAAATTATTATGAGCAAATTGTCGGATTTTTTCAAAATGTCGAAAAATGAGCGTAACGGTGCATGGCTTATTGTGGCATTAATCATTATTCTTGTCGCTGCTGTTTATATCGAAAGAAAATGTTCGAGCGACAACGTCGATCCAAGCACACAAAAAGAAATCAACGAGTATGTAGAAAAAGCCAAAAAGATAAAGGTCAAAGATAAAAAGGCAAAGGACACAAAGTCAACCATCAAGAAATCATCAAAAACAAAAAACTCAACCGACAGCAAGAAGAAAACCGATAAGAACAAAAAAAGTACGTCAAAAACCAAATCAACTAGTAAGAAAACCACCAAGAAAGAGGATAAAACAAAGAAAAGCACAAAAAAGAGTAACACTACTAACCCCAAGAAGAAATCATCGGCTCAACGCTTGCTTGATCCTGTTCCCCAATTCTGAACACATAAAAACAACTGCCACACTTTGCAAAATGTGTGACAGTTTATATTTTCACTAAAAGAGATTACATCAATGTCGCCGGGCAGGAACGTCCTGCTGCTGCTTCATGTACTCATCGTGATGAAGATCGTGGTTCTTGGGACGAGGCACGTCACGCACATCACGTGAACCACTACCACTATTAAAATAACCATTAGACTTGCTTCCACGCTTGCGCTGCTGACGTTGACGGTTAAACTCAGTCAACATATCAAAGCCCTTGTTATACAGCACAATCGACTCATCTGTTCGTTGACGCGCAGGTTCGCACTTCATGAGAACAAGATAAATCTTCATGCCATCACGTGCTACAGCCGATGCAAGGCATCCACCAGCCGCACGTGTGGTTCCTGTCTTAACGCCGATGCATCCATCGTAGCGTCCAAACAATTTATTGGTATTTTTCAGATGGATAGTCTTACCACCAAGGGTCGTAATATCGCGAGTTGGATTTGACACAATCTCGGCAAAAATTTTGTTGCGCATGCAGTATTTCACAAGCTTCATCATGTCACGCGCAGTTGTATAATGATCATTATCGGGCAGACCATGAGCATTGACAAAATGAGTGTGGAGCATCCCTAGCTGTTTGGCTTTATCGTTCATCAGTTTGGCAAACCCCAGACTATCATTGGCTAGGAACTCGCCCACTGCATGTGCCGCTCCGTTATCACTAGGCAACATAACACGATATAGCAAATCATGAAGTTTGTATTTCTCACCTCGCGCCACATTTCCATAAGGGACAGCTGCCGCTTCTCGACTAATTGTCACTGTCTCGTTAAGACGCCCACTCTCACAAGCTAAGATGCAAGTCATCATCTTAGTCATACTGGCAGGATACATGCGTTGGTCGGGATTCTTGCTGCTAAGAATGCGTCCTGTCTGAGCATCAATCATGAACCATGCTTGAGCACTTAACTTCTTAAGCTGTGCGTCGACCGTATCGCTAGGAAATGCAGGGTTATCGAGTGCTGCGCTGTAAATTGAAGGCTCAGGACCAGGTCCAGTAGCTGCCCATACCTGCGGATACCCACAAGCAATTATTGAGCACAAAATAATAGCCCAATTCATCAGGTGCAGATATATCTTATTTTTCAACTTCATTACTCGTTACAATGAAAAATCCATCATTTCGGATTGCAAAGTTATTGATAATTATGGCAAAAGCAATAAAAAATTACAATTTTTTTAGAAATTTTACAGGTTAAAATGCTTTACATCCTTGATATACTGTATAAAAATGCTGCCACAACAATGTGGCAGCACCAAATTATTAATTATGTAAATATTTACAGATTAGATTTCATCAACAAAAACTGGTCCCTCTTGTTTAGCTTTCTCCAATCCTTGCCACAACTTAGTCTTATTCAGGTCAAGTTCATTGAAAATAGTCTCAGCTGTGAAACCATTAATTGCAAGATTTGAAGGAATGTAGATTGTAATGTCGATCGTGAATGCTTTCACGCCAAGCACATTAACCTTCTTGACGTTGCGAGTGATATTGCCCAACTTAAGCTTACCACCTTCCAGACTCCAAGAATTATATAGTTCAGAACACTTGAGAACGGCACGCGTAACATTATTTTCTTTTACATAGCTGATAGAGCCGTATGCCGACTTCGAGTCGGTGAATGACCAGAATGAGAAACCATTTCTAAGGCTAGAGACCAATTCACCTGTAGGTTGCTCGAAGAGGAACATTGGAGTAATGAGTTCATCAGGACTAAAATAGTTTTCAACAACCACTTTACAGGAAGCAGATAAATTACTACCATCTTTTGTGCTCACCGTAACAGTTGCTATACCGAGACCAATTGGACTAACAACTGCATTTATACCATCACCATAAACTACAACTACCGAAGTGTCACTGCTTTCCCATTTTAATGTAGGATTTGTTGCGTTATTAGGTGTGTATGAGGCAGTCAAATCTAATGTCTCATCCATATGGATAGTAACATTATCTTTGTCAAGAATTAATGACGAAACAAGTGTAACAGCAGAGTCATCGTCACCACACGAAGTAAGAGAAAGCCCCATCAAGACGCTACAGATTAAAAGTAACGACAAAAATAAGTTCTTTTTCATATCCGTAAAATGTTTGGTTATTAATAATGATTGACAAAGTTACACTATTTTGAGAAATCACACCAATGAAAAGAAGTTTTTTTATTACTTTTGTAAAAAAATGGCTCAAACTATGGCATCAATACAAATTTCAAGCACTCAGAACCCCAGAATCAAACACCTGATAGCCTTACAGCAACGGTCGCAGCAACGACGCAATGAACAGCGTATCGTAGTAGAGGGAGCAAGGGAATTACAGCATTGCATCGAGGCTGGATTCACTATTGAGTCGATTTTCCACTGCCCAACCCTCTTCGACATTGACAGTTTGCAAGTGTCAAATTGCGAGATAATTGAAGTAACTCCACAGGTCTATGACAAAATAGCTTATCGAGGTTCTACCGAAGGAGTAATTGCTATTGTTGAACCAAGATATCTCACACTCAGCGACATCGAATTAGGCGATACCCCACTAATTGTGGTGCTTGAAGGTGTTGAAAAACCTGGAAACATTGGAGCAGTGCTTCGCAGTGCCGATGCTGCCAAAGCCACTGCCGTGGTGGTGTGCGACCCGCTAACCGACCTTTACAACCCAAACCTAATTCGCAGTTCAATAGGCGCCATCTTCACCGTCCCGTGCGTGGCATGCAGCAGCGAGGCATGTATTAAATTCTTGAAAGAAAACAACATCAAGATACTAACAGCACAACTACAAGACAGTGAACTCTACTACCACACTCCTATGCGAGGAGCAACAGCCATTATCATGGGCACAGAATCTACTGGGCTCACACAGGTGTGGCGTGAGGCTGCCACTGCCCACATACGCATTCCTATGCGAGGCGCCCTTGACTCACTCAACGTTTCGGTAAGTGCTGCAATTCTCCTCTTCGAGGCAGTGCGTCAACGAGAATCATGATTAAACATAATTGACAGTCGATAGTTTTTGGTAAGAATCGAGGAATCGGGTGAGATTTTTTTTGTAATTTTGTGGGCAATTTTAGAGAGTCATGGCAAATATATTGAACATAGAGACATCGACGAGTGTTTGTTCGGTGGCATTAGGTAGTGATGGACAGATAGTTGACCACTACGAGAACTATGATGGTTTAACACATGCCACGTTGCTGAGTCAATTCATCAAAGACGCCCTTGATACTGCAGCAAGGCGAGAACTTAAACTTGACGCCATATCCGTGAGCATAGGACCAGGTTCTTATACTGGACTGCGCATTGGTTTATCACAAGCAAAGGGTTTAGCATTTGGGCTAGATTTGCCCCTGATTGGGGTCAACACACTTCAGTTACTTACTGTGACGGCAATGTTTAAAGAGTTCTTTGAAGATGACGTACTTTATGTTCCCATGATTGACGCTCGACGCATGGAGGTATACACGGCTGTATACAACAGTGCCCTTAAAGCGGTTGTTGAGCCCTGTCCTATGATTCTTGACGAGAACGCCTTTGCCGACCTACTTGAGACCCATCGGCTTGTGTTAATAGGTAACGGTTCAGATAAAGCTCAATCAGTCATTAAACATGGCAATGCCCAATTCATGCCAGACATAAAACCCGTGGCTGTCGATATGCTCGCTTTATCGGAAAAAGCATTCAGGGAACAACACTTTATCGACGTGGCCTACTCCACCCCACTCTATCTAAAGGACTTCCAAGCAACAGTGCCGAAGAAAAAAGTGCTCTAAGCTTCTAGTTGTCATCAATTATTTATAACTTTGCAAATTCAACCAGATAATAAGACACACATGCTAACTTACAACTCACAGCTTAAGAAACTAGCATTGCCTGAATATGGGCGAAACATACAGCAGATGGTGGACTATTGTTGCACCATTGAGGATCGTGAAGAGCGCAACAAGTGCGCCCACTCCATCATCAATACTATGAGCAACCTATTCCCTCAGTTGCGCGAGGAGGCTGACTACAAGCACAAACTTTGGGACCATCTTGCCATCATGAGCGATTTCAAGCTTGATGTTGATTTTCCCTATAATGTGGTTAAGCCCGAAAATCTTGAGAGTAAACCTGAGCCCGTGCAATACAAACTTGAGCCAATCAAAATGCGCCACTATGGCAAGATTGTTGACCAAATGATACAACGCGCATGCGACTATCCCGAAGGAGAGGAAAAAGACGCATTGGTGATGCTCATAGCCAACCACATGAAAAAGCTTATCTACCAAATAAGCAACGAAGACGTTGAAGACGCTAAGATATTTAAGGACCTTGAGTTCTTTTCTAAGGGTCGCCTAAAACTTGACCCGTCGACCCACTCGCTACATGAGTTCAAGATAGCGCCATCGCAACAACCCACGTCATCGAAGAAGAAAAAGAAAAAATAATTCCCACAATGATCACACGTGAAGAGATAACTCCTATAGGCAAGTTTGCCAAGCCTCACGGCATCAATGGCGAACTCAGTGCCACAATCAGTGCCCCACTAGATTTAGAGCACGATTGCCGTTGTCTAGTGTGTGATATCGACGGTATATTCGTTCCGTTCTTCGTTAGCGGTGTGAGGCGCAAGTCTAGCGAGACAATATTGATTACAATCGACGGCATAAACGACGAGCAAGAAGCATCGATGCTTGTCAACAAAGAAATCTTTGCTCTCACAAGCGACTATTCCAATGCTATAGAAGATGATGAAGAGCTGCCTGTCGACTTCTTCATTGGCTTTGATGCATCGGTTAATGGAAAGTTACACGGCACCATCTATCAAATTGATGACTCTACAGCCAATGTGCTGTTTGTCATCAATCTTGATAATGGCAACGAATTGCTTATTCCTGCTGTCGACACTTTCATAACGCAAGTTGATATTAATCGACGCGAGATTACATTTGATATTCCACAAGAACTATTAGACCTATAATTAACTTCCGAATTATGAGAATCAACAACTTTAAAATTTGGCTAATTACAATAATAATGGCTGCCACTGCTTCAACGGCATGGTCACAGGACAACAATCCGAGTTCACTCAAGGATGCCATCAACACTCCTGTAATAAAGGACAACAAGCACAGGAATGAAATTGCCAACCGCCAAGTGAGTGTTGCCACCGAACTTTATCAAAAGAACAAACTCAATGTGGCTATGGTGCGCGACGATGAGGTGATTGTGGTGTCGGTGCCTGCCGACATGTTATTTGAGCCTAATAGTACCAACCTGAAAGAAGATGCCGACAAGATATTGAGGCAGTTCAAGCCATTCTTGAACGCTCCCGATTTTTACCGAATTGCACTTGCTATGCATCACGACAATACCGGGTCGCCACAATATTGCAAAGAGCTCACCGAGAAGCGAGTTAAAAGCCTATATGACTGGTTTGCCATAAATTCCAGCACCAAATATGTGTCTCGGTTCTCAATGGGAAGCAGCGATCCAATTTTGGAGAACAACTCAATGCAAAACAGAAGGCTTAACCGTCGTCTTGACATTTACATCATCCCTGGGCAGGCAATGTTAGAATTAGCCAAGAAAGGACAATTAAAGTAAGAATTATTTAATAAAACAATCAATACACTCACACTGAACAATGGCTATTGAAATTAAAGAATTGACTAAGAGAAGCGATAATTATTCGCAATGGTATAACGACCTAGTAATTAAAGCCGACCTTGCCGAGCAATCGGCTGTGCGTGGTTGCATGGTAATAAAGCCCTACGGCTATGCCATTTGGGAGAAAATGCAACAACAGCTCGACAAGATGTTTAAAGAGACTGGAGTACAGAATGCCTATTTCCCACTACTCATACCCAAATCGTTCTTGAGCCGAGAGGCCGAACACGTTGAGGGATTTGCTAAAGAATGTGCCGTAGTGACTCACCATCGACTCATGAACGCTCCCGATGGAAGTGGTGTGGTAGTCGACCCTGAAGCACGTCTTGAGGAAGAACTGATTATTCGCCCCACCAGCGAGACAATCATCTGGAACACCTATCGCAACTGGATTAATTCCTATCGCGACCTGCCACTGCTCATTAATCAGTGGGCAAACGTCATGCGCTGGGAGATGCGCACACGCATGTTCTTGCGCACGGCAGAGTTCTTGTGGCAAGAGGGTCACACTGCCCATGCCACCAAAGAAGAGGCTCAAGAAGAGGCCATCAGGATGCTCAACGTTTATAGCGATTTTGCCGAGAAATATATGGCTGTGCCTGTTGTTAAGGGCGTGAAATCGGCTAACGAGCGTTTTGCCGGAGCTCTCGAGACCTACACCATTGAGGCAATGATGCAAGACGGCAAGGCTCTCCAGTCGGGAACATCTCACTTCTTGGGACAGAACTTCGCAAAGGCATTTGACGTGAAGTTTGTTAACAAAGAGAACACGCTCGATTATGTATGGGCTACTTCTTGGGGAGTTTCTACTCGCTTGATGGGTGCTCTTATCATGACTCACAGCGACGACAACGGTCTAGTTCTGCCACCCAAGTTGGCTCCTATCCAAGTAGTAATTGTTCCTATTTATAAGACTCAAGATCAACTTGATGAGATTAATGCCAAGGTTGACCCAATTGTCACTAACCTGCGCAACATGGGAATTTCGGTAAAATATGACAATGCCGACAACAAGCGACCGGGCTTCAAGTTTGCCGACTATGAGCTTAAGGGTGTTCCAGTGCGACTCGTGCTTGGAGCTCGCGACATAGCCAACGGTACTATAGAAATTATGCGCCGTGACACACTCGAAAAGTCGAGCACATCGCTTGAAGGAATCGAGGATACAGTCAAGAGTCTTCTCGACGACATCCAAGCCAATATCTTCAAGAAAGCGCTCGACTTCCGTCACAAGATGACTTTCAAGGTCGACACCTACGACGAGTTTAAGGAGCAGATTGAGAAAGGTGGTTTTATTCTCGCACATTGGGACGGCTCTCCCGAGACCGAGGAACGCATCAAGGAGGAGACCAAGGCAACAATTCGCTGCATTCCGCTCGATGCTGAACCCGAAGACGGTGTTGACATGCTCACGGGCAAACCCTCGAAATGCCGTGTAGTGTTCGCTAGAAACTATTAATAGTCACACACACGAGTGAAATAAGGTCGCAACCCCAAGAAGGTGCGACCTTATTTCTTTTTGCGGCGAGTCTTCTTTGCTTGTTGCTGATTCCGCATTTGCTTTGCCCTGTCAAGATACTCGTCGGCGACATCGTCAAGTCCAATCCTCTCAAAGATCCTTGCCAGTGCCACATAGGGCTCTATCGCAGTACGATGTGCCCGCGTTGCACGTTTAAACAGCTTGATAGCTGCCGCGATGTCTTTTCCTTTCTCATTTAATGCAGCAAGTGCCATAAGAGCTTCGTAGCAGTTCTTATTGTTGTCAAGAATCTTCTCAAGCTGTGAAATAGCCTGGTCGACCTCACCTATTGCCTCCATGAGTCGTGCCTTACCAAGCATAGCCGGCACAAAACCATCACATAACTTTAATGCCTTGTTATAATTAGCCATAGCCGACTTAATAGCAATCTCATCGAGTCGAGGCTTGGCATCACCATAGGGAATCTCTTCTTCTTGAGCCAATTGTCCAAACCCTAAAGATTGGTCACCCATTGCCGTGAACTCCGATGCTAAGCTGGTCAACATCTTATTCTGCGAATCGATAACGTCCTCAAGATTCTTTATCTTGGCTTTCAAACGATCAAACTTGTTGAACTTAATCTTAATCAAGCGACGTATTACGGGGTCGGCAATAACCGAGTGTATTTCCATAGCCTGGGCAAAGCAATCAACACATCGTGAAAAGTCATCATTGTCAAAGGCGATAGAAGCCATCGTGTACAAACCATTAGCCTTCTCAAGGAGCATAGCATCATTGATTACCGCCAGATTGTTGAACTGGCGACTAAAATCGACAATAGCAGTGTTGACAATAATATCTCGCTGAGAGAGTGGTTTAAGAAGTGTGATACCCTCAAGCGAAGTGCAACGCGATAGTGCCACGTAAGTTTGCCCGCTTGAAAACGCACCACCGGCAAAGTCAATGACAATATTGTTAAAAGTAAGACCTTGGCTCTTGTGCACAGTGAGAGCCCAGGCTGGCTTTATGGGATATTGTCGAAATGTGCCTACCACGTTCTCTATTACCTTCTTTTCCTTTTCATCATAAGAGTATTGGACATTTTCCCAAATCTCCTGCTCGAGAAGATATCCTTCTCCATTTTCAAGTTCTACCTCTACCCCATCGCTATCAATTCTTGACACTTTTCCAAGAGTGCCATTTACCCATCGCCCTTCCTTATCATTACGAATGAAAATCACTTGTGCGCCTTGCTTGAGAGTGAGTTCTTTGCTAGTGGGCAAGTCATTGTCGGGGAAAACATCGGTTACAACCCCAGTGAAGACATACTCTGGAGTTTTCAGCGCTTGCATATGGTCATCGTTGATAGAATCAACGGTTTCGCGCCGTGAAGCGAGAGTCATTACAAGTCCCTCATCGGGTTCCATGTAATTGACATTAAAGCGACTATTAAGCAATTGTATATCGCTAGCTGTGGCATGACTCACCCGAACCCGATCAAGCATTGCGATGAAACTGCTGTCGGTCTGACGGTATATCTTGCGAAGCTCAATGGGAATGAGTCCCAACTTGCCAAACACTTTGGCATTGAAAAAGAAAAACTGCTGGTAATACCTACGCAAAATATCACGCATGTCACGCGTGATTACCGGCTCAAGCTGAAAAATGTCACCAACAAAAAGTAGCTGCTTGCCACCAAAAGGTTCACGCATATTCTCAGAATAAATGCGCAGAACCTTGTCGATAAAGTCAATAATGTCGCAGCGAACCATCGAAATCTCGTCGATGATAATTAGCTCCAACTTTTTTATGAGCTTTACTTTTTGTGCCGAATATCGGAGCGTCTTGCGCAAGCGGCGTGGTGAGAAGTCGGGATCGTCGGGCAACAAAGGCTTGAAAGGAATCTTAAAGAACGAATGGAGAGTCTGCCCACCCACGTTTACAGCAGCAATGCCTGTGGGGGCCAACACCACATGTTCCTTGCTGGTCTTGGCACAAATATACTTGAGAAAAGTGCTTTTTCCAGTGCCAGCTTTACCGGTAAGGAACACCGAACGACGGGTATTGCGAATCAAGTTCCAAGCATTCTGGAACTCAAGGTTGTCAAGGTCAATATTCTCAAGATTGATGCTGTTCATGCCACGTTGCGAAAAAGTGCTCAAAAATAGGCAAAAAGCACCATATCACAAAAGAGAAAGGAGGCATTTTATTAACAACGCCTCCCTTTTTTCACTATTTTTTTGCGCTCAATGGCGCGAAAATCAGAACCGGAATCCCAATGTGAGTGCAATCTTATTGTTGTTATCTTTTACCTCCTCGCCCGACTCGCCAGGGAATGCATGATACTGGCTGGTGCGAGTTTGGTGAACATAAGCTGCGTCGGCATAAAACTTCTTGTAGCGATAGCCCACACCACAAGTAATGTACTGGTTGCTCTTGTCGTACTGGTACATGTAGTTGCTCGAAACAACATCAACATTGTTGTTGGCAATTCCCTTAACCTCGTCCTTTACAGGAGAAGTCTGATAAGAGTAGCCTGCACGAACGCTGAAGTTGGGAGTTGCACGGAACTCACCACCCACTCGCAGGATGTGTGAAGGTTGAAGCTGATCTTTAATCTTCATCTCGGTATCACCATAGTTGTAGCCTCCCTCATCACCGCATCGCATGGTTGTTGCGCCCACATACTCATAGTCAAGGCTGATCATTCCCTTGCTGCTGGGAACCACCGCAAGGCTACCGATGAAACGCCAAGGAGTCTTGATGGTGTAGCGATACTCATCGTAAGGGGCAGGATATATAACCTTTCCTTTGTCATCTTTCAAATCTGGCACACCAGTCTCGGTGCTACCCTGGAACATGTCTTTGCTAGACATGCCATTAGGCAATAGGTCAAATCTGCTTTGCACCTTGTAAAGGTCTTTCATGTCATAATAGGTGGGAGTGTGGAAAGCAGCACCAATGCGCAGCTGGTTGATTGGCTTTACAATAACACCCATCTTGAAGTTGTAGCCAGTGCCACGAGTCTTCAGGTCAGTTAGAAAATCATAGCCTGCATAACCAAGAGTTGTTGCACCAGTAGCAATGTAAGTGCCCTCGTTGTCAACAAAGTAATCAGTAATCAGAGCATTGTCAAGATCCTCAGTATAACGTTGATAACTGTCGAAACGCAAGTCAGTAATACCAAAGTTGAGACCCCAGAATACTGTATTCTTAAAGTTACCACCCAAAGTGATGTTGTATTCATCGGTGTGCCCACTCTCTTCAACATAGAAATAAGCTGTACCTGTTGTACCATTAGTTGACAATCCACTCAAAGAACCATCAAGATTGGGATTGAGCAAATAGGACTGATAGGCCAAGATTCCCAACCAAGGAGCCTTACACTCATAATATATATTACTATACTCGTAATTATCAAAAGGATAAGGGTATCTACTCCATGAATAATTATCTACCGACAAGTCCGGACCAATCCAGTTGCCTGCGTTAAGGTTGTCGGCGATTTTATTGGTGAGCGAGTAATTGGTGTCGTATCCACCCTGATAACGACGATTGAACGACTTCACACGATTGAACGAGAATCCCCAGTTAAAATACTTAAAGAAGTCGCTATCAATCTTCATTGAACCCACATAGGCCACATTGTTGAACCAGAACTTAGTATCGGTGAGATTCTGAAAATCACCGCTCTTGGTTGACAGGAAATTGAGGTTCATAGTTGCCGAAATGTCACTACTGCGATACACGCCAATACCTCCAGGATTGATTGTCACAGCCGAGGCATCGCCTCCAAGGGCACCAAAGGCGCCAGCCATCGACATATAACGTGAGGTACCGCTAAGTTCAGTTTCCGACATTTTGAGTACATCAAACGTTGCCTGTGCGCTTGCCATGAGTGAAGCACCACCAAGCAGTAATGCAATATATAATTTCTTCATTGTAAAAATCACTTTTAGGTTTCTTTGTTATGATAATTCTAACTCTTGAATTAACGACGACCTCCGTGACTGCCGCCACCACCGCCATGGCTACCGCCGCCACCGTGGCTGCCACCACCCGAGAAGCCGCCACCGCCGCTACGGCCACCTCCTGAGAATCCACCACTGCTATGGCCGCCAGAATAGCTACGGCCGCTTGATGATGGAGAACTATAGCTGCGACCACTCGAAGATGGACTGTAGATGCGACCACTCGAAGAAGGCGCTCCCCTGAAGGTGCCAGTAGAACGACCACCACCACTCATGATTCCCGATGAGCGACCACCTGGCTGCATGGTGCGTCCATTGTAAGTGCCACGATTTACGCTAGCAGTTCCAATGTTTCCATGATTGATAATTCCACTATTGCGACCATTGATGGTGCGACCTGCCATACCGTTACGATTCACGCCATGTCGACCTGGTGCAGCTGTAATGCCATGATTGCCTGTGTTGCCACGATCACCATGATAATTGAGGCCTGGACGACGTCCGTTTATGCCTCCGCGATAACGACCATGATCACCATACCAGCCGTTGTGATGAGTCCATCCATAATTGTGTCCCCAGTAGTGATGGTTCCATCCCCAGCCCCAGCCAGAATACCAGCCAGAGTACCAAGGACGATACCAGCCACCATACCATCCCCAATCATACCAATAGCTATAGCGCCAGGGATTATACCATCCCCAACCCCAGCTATACCATGGGTCGTAGTAGGCTGAATGCCATCCCCATCCATAATAAGGGCCATAGCCCCAATCACTTCCCACAATGAGGTTTACCGTAGGAGTGCTATCGAAATAATACTCGATAAGGTCGGGGTCATTAGAACGTATCACGATGTCGGGATTGTGGAAACGCTCTATGCGACGAGTGTTGGCAAATGTCTCGTCATCAAGATAAACAGTATCGTCGCTCATATAATAACCATCGACGTGGCGATTATACTCATCAACGTCACGACCGTTCACCACACCACTAAGGGGAGTGACAGTTGTCGACAATGTTCCATAATAATTCGACGCTACCGGCTGACTCTTGGTGACAACCTTAACCTTTGTCGTTTTGGGCTCAGAACTGCCATCATAATAGATGTCGTCCTCATAGTTTTGTGCCATTGCGCAGCCACAGCCAAGCAACAAAGCACCAATCAATGACAAAAATTTGTAGTTCATATTTTCAAATGTTTAGATTAATTATTTCGTTCGTATAACAAAACTTAGACTATATATAATAAATAAAGTTTAATTCACAACAACTTGCAAAGCTACATAAAGTTTTTGAAAAAGAAGAACACAAGCACTCACAAAAAGTGATTAAAACGCCTTTTTCCCTCATTTTTACACTCCATAAACAACAACTACCCAAAAATACTGCATGAACAACATATCTATTTAATAATATTTAACAATTTTATTCTCTCTAAGAGAAATGATTGCAGTTGATTATTTTGTTACTTTGCATCAAAATAACATGACAGAATGATAAAAATTGGAGAATATAACAAGTTGACGATAAATCGATTTGTCGATTTTGGCGCTTATCTAATTGATAACGAGGACAACGAGGTGCTGCTACCAAAGCGATACCTGAGTGGAGAAGAAGAGCTTGACGACAATATCGAGGTTTTTGTCTACAACGATTCCGAAAATCGCCCAGTAGCCACCACCGAGCATCCGTTTGCCACAGTGGGGCAATTCAGCCTGATGCGCGTGAAAGCAGTAAATGCCATTGGCGCATTCTTGGACTGGGGGCTAGTGGCTAAAGACTTGCTGGTTCCATTCGGTGAGCAGCGTGTTCGCATGCAAGCTGGCCGCAGCTACATTGTCTATATTTATCTCGACCCAAGCAGCCAGCGCATTGTAGCCAGTGCCAAGCTCGACAAGTTCCTCAACAAGAGTGTTCCCGACTACTATCACAGACAGAAAATTGATGTTCTAATCACGCAACAGCTAGAAATAGGCTATCGTGTGATTGTTGATGGCAAGCATTGGGGCATGATCTACAACAACGAGCTTTACCAGCAAGTGAATATTGGAGAGCACCACATGGGATTCATCAAGCAGGTGCGCGACGATGGAAAAATCGATGTCACTCTGGCAAAGATTGAGAAGATGCGCATCGACGATGTTGCAGCACTAATCCTTGATTATCTGCAAGAAAACGGCGGAACAATGACTCTAAACGATAAGTCCACGCCCGATGAAATATTGCGCACCTTTAATTGCAGCAAAAAAGACTTCAAAAAGGCATTAGGCCTGCTCTACAAGCAGCACCGCGTCACCCTTGGCGACACCACCACCCTAATCCCTTAAAAGAAGAAGCAGTTACAAAACTAGAGCGCAGCATTTGCCATGTTGTGGTTTTTGTGTATCTTTGCACTTTAAAAATCGAAAACACATAATATATAAAATATGGGAAAAGTTATTTTGACTGGCGACCGTCCCACTGGCAAGCTCCACCTTGGCCACTATGTGGGTTCACTGCGTCGCCGCGTGGAACTGCAGAACGCAGGTGATTACGAGAAAATGTTTGTCTTCATGGCAGACGTTCAGGCGTTGACCGACAATGCCGACAACCCCGAGAAGATTCGTCAAAACATAATTGAGGTGGCTCTCGACTACCTCGCGGCTGGTCTCGACCCCGCGAAGTGCATCATCTTTATCCAGAGTCACATTCCTGAACTTGCCGAGCTCACCACCTACTTGATGAACCTCATCACTGTGAGCCGCGTGGAACGCAACCCTACAGTTAAGACCGAAATCAAGATGCGCAACTTCGAGGCAAACATACCATTAGGCTTCTTCTGCTATCCCGTGAGCCAAGCGGCCGACATCACGCTGTTCAAGGCAGATATCGTGCCTGCTGGCGAGGACCAGAAACCCATGCTCGAGATTACCCGCGAGCTGGTGCGCCGTTTCAACAGCACCTATGGCGAAGTGCTTGTGGAGCCCGACATCATGCTTCCCGAGAACGAGACAGCACGACGCCTGCCAGGCACCGACGGTAAAGAGAAGATGAGCAAGAGCTTGGGCAACTGCATCTACCTGAGCGACGACGCCGACACCGTGTGGCAGAAGGTTCGCTCCATGTTTACCGACCCTAACCATTTGAACGTTAGTGACCCCGGCACAGTTGAGGGTAATGCAGTATTCACCTATCTAGATGCTTTCTCTTGCGACGAGCACTTTGCAAAATATCTCCCCGACTACCATAACCTCGACGAGATGAAAGATCACTACCGTCGCGGTGGTTTGGGCGACATGAAATGCAAGAAGCTGCTCAACAGCATCCTCAACGAGATGCTCGAGCCCATGCGACAGCGACGCCATGAGTTCGAGCAGGACATCCCTGAGGTCTACAACATCTTGCGACGCGGCACCGACTTGGCGCGAGAGACTGCAGCTCGTACCATCCAAGAGGTGCGAAATGCGATGAAGATTAACTACTTCGATGACAAGGAGCTCATCCAGCTCCAGGCGCAACGATTCATGGCTAAATAGCAGCAACACAGGAAATCAAAAGCGTGGCTCGCACTGAGTCACGCTTTTCTATTTGCTTAAATACTGCTTGATATACAATTCGCAGTTGGCAACCAGCTCGTCGTACCACTGTTGACCAAAGCGTCGAATCAATGGTTCCTTAAGGAACTGGTAAACACGGACTCCACGAGAACGCCCCAGCACCTCGGCACTCTTGCAAATCTTCCATCGATGATAATTCACAGCCACATTGCCATTGCTTAATGTCTTGAGTCGCAAGGGATATAGTGCGCACGAGATAGGTTTGATTAATGAAATGCGCCCTTCACGATAAGCCTTCTCAATGGCACATATGCACTTGCCACCTGGTGCATAACATGAGAAAACGCAGTTGCTACCATCTAGAATCTGAGTAACCAACTCACCCTCAGGGTCAAGATAAGATAAACCATTCAGCTCAATCTCCTGCTGTGCCCGTGGCAACAAGTCATCCCAAATCTCGGGCAAAATTCGCCTGATCTCCTCCTCCTCCTCCTTGGTGAGGGGCGCCCCGGCATCGCCCTCAATGCAGCACTGGCCCAGGCACGAGTCGATGTCGCAACTGAAGAAGCGCTCCACCACATCGAGGGTGACAAGGGTGTTATCGTTGATGAGGAACATTGGATAGTTGCAATTAATCGATTAACTGTGACAGGGCATGCTCAAGATCGGTGCTCGACAACTTGAGGTGCATCTCGCCGCGATGTGCGTAGGAAATGTTGCCCGTCTCCTCGCTCACCACAACAGCAATGGCATCGGTGGCCTGAGATATTCCGAGCGCCGAACGGTGACGCAGTCCCAAATACTTGGGCACGCTAGTATCGTGCGACACCGGCAGGATGCATCCAGCAGCCTTGATCTTGCCATCGTCGATAATTACCGCGCCATCGTGCAACGGACTGTTCTTGAAGAAGATGTTCTCGAGCAGGCGATTGTTGACCTCGGCATTGATGATATCACCCGAGTGCTCATAGTCCTCGAGCGAGAAATTTTGCCTGATCACTATCAAAGCGCCAGTCTTAGACTTTGCCAGGCTCATGCAAGCATAGACGATGGGCATGACCCATTTCTTGCGGCCATCCTTGGGCTGGCTGCCTTGCCACAGCCGCGCTATCGACTTCCACCCACGTTTTGAGCCAAGCTCGGTGAGGAAGCGCTTTATCTGGTCCTGGAAAATGATGATGAGGATGAAGATGCCGCTGTCGATAATGCGGTCCATAATCGTTCCCAGCAGCTTCATGTCGAGAAGCTTGTCGACTACCACCCATGCCACGATAAACGCGAACACGCCCACAAAAATGTTGAGCGCGCCACTTTCCTTCATGGTGCGATAGATATAATAAAGCAGTACTGCAACAAGCAGAATGTCAATTATGTCCTTTATTCCGAACGAAAACATCAGGTTATCAAGTTGTGAATTAGTTATTGAAAATGCAAAGTTAATGGTTTCTTGTGAAACAAACAAGCTCACGGGCATCGACTGCCTCTTTCACATCATGAACGCGCACTATGTGTGCACCTTTCATCAAAGCGATAGTGTTGAGAACGGTAGTTCCATTCAAGGCTTCACCTGCAGTGCAGCCAAGCACCTGCTGTATCATAGACTTGCGTGACAACCCAACAAGCAGAGGCACTTCTAGTGCATGAAACATGTCGAGACACGAGAGAAGCCTGTAGTTCTGCTCCACAGTTTTGCTGAAACCAAACCCCGGGTCGGCTATCACATCGTTGATGCCCATCTGGTGCAGTGAATCAATCTTGCGGGCAAGCTCCTCGAGAACCACCGCCGCCACATCACTGTCGTAATGCGTGAACTGCTGCATTGTGGCTGGGGTGCCACGCATGTGCATCACTATGTAAGGAACTTGCAGCTGCGCCACAGTGGTGTGCATCTCGGGGTCGATGTCGCCTCCCGAGATATCGTTGATGATGTCCACTCCCAGCTGCTCCACACAATGCCGGGCAACACTGGCGCGGAAAGTGTCGACCGAGAGGATTGTGCCAGGTGCTGCCTCGCGTGTTGCAGGCACCGCAACATTGAGTCTCTTGATTTCCTCTTCTTGAGTGGCGACTTGTGCTCCTGGCCGCGTTGAGCAAGCACCAATATCGATAATGTCGGCGCCCTGAGCCACCATCTCGCTCACTCGCGCTGCTATTGCTTCACTATCAAGCACACGGCTCTTGTCGTAGAATGAGTCGGGCGTTGCATTGACTATTCCCATCACCAACGGCCGCTCTATTTCAACCAAACGCCCCTTGATGTTCAGGCTATATTTCTTGAATTCTTTCATTTGATTAAATCACTCCTGTGTAGTACAAGAAAATTATCACTATGGCAACTGGTGCAATGTATCGAAGGCAGAAGATGATATAAGGCTGCACAAAGCGTGATCGGTGCATGCCTCCGTTGGTAAGCTGATTGTGTATCACATCTTTCTTTAGAATCCATCCCACATATACAGCAGTAACAAGGCCTCCTAGCAGCATGAAGAAATTTGGTCCCACAAAGTCGAGGAAATTAAAAATATTCTTGCCAAAGATGGTAACATCACTAAGGGTACTGAACGACAAAGCGCTCAGCACTGCGATAATTCCCATCTGAACTGCTGTTAAGATAATGGCTTTCGGGCGCGACAATTTGTACTCATCAACCATAAAGGTGATGGGGATTTCACTCAATGAGATAGTCGAGGTAATAGATGCGAAGAACAGCAAAACAAAGAACAGCACCGCCCATATTGTACCACCAGGCATCTGCTGAAAAATGGTTGGGAGTGTAATAAATATCAAGTCGGGACCAGCTTTAGGATCTAGCCCAAAAGAGAATACAGCAGGGAATATCACAATACCGGCAAGAATAGCAACGAGCGTGTCGAGTGACGATATTGTTACAGCATCTTTCATCAAATTGCTGTCATCTTTGAAGTAGGAAGAATAAGTGATAAGACATGTCACACCCAACGATAGCGACATGAACGCCTGCCCCATTGCATCAACAACGCCTTCCCAGCCTAGCTTATCAAAATTTATATTAAACAAAAAGTCGACACCCTTCGTTGAGCCAGGAAGCATGAGAGAGTTCACACAGAAAACTATAAGCAATGCAAAAAGCAATGGCATCATGATATTTGCCATGCGTTCCACTCCTTTCTGAATGCCACGACTCAATACTAGAAAGTTGAGTGCCAAGAATATAATAGTCCACATCACACAACGATCGGGAGAGGCTATGAATGTGCCAAAGATATTAGAAAACTCTTCGGGAGCATGCTCAAGCAAACTTCCACAAGCTGAGTTCCACAAGTATTCTATTACCCATCCACACACGACACTGTAGTAGCCACATATGAGCAATGCTCCAAGTACTCCAATGTAGGAGAAAATCTTGAATGGTGAACCTGGAGTAAGCTGCTCTACAGCCCCCTTCATATTCTTGTGAGTGGATCGACCAATGATGAACTCCGACATCATAATTGGTATTCCTAATAGAACTATGCACAGAAGATAGACGAGAATATATGCTCCACCTCCATTATATCCTGCTTGATAAGGAAATCGCCAAATGTTGCCAAGACCAACAGCGCTACCAACGGTAGCTGCAATTGCCCCTATGCGTGTTGCGAATCCTACTCTTTTTTCTTTCATATTTTATCCTTGTTTTCAGTTCTTAGTTTTTCGTTTATTGAGTTATATCGTCGTTATTTTTTCACAAGCCAAGCACTTAATTCATATAGCAAATAGATTGGTAGGAACACGATGGTGAGAGTGAATGGGTCGCCTGTGGGAGTGATAAAAGCTGCAAGAATGAGAAGCACTACTACTGCATGACGGCGGTACTTCTTGAAGAATTCACGTTTGAGTACTCCTATGTTACCAAGCAGCCACGCCAGTAATGGCAACTCAAAGATGATGCCCATGATAAAAATAAGCATCAAGAAACTGTCCATGTAGCTGTCGAGCGAAATTTGGTTGGGAACCATTGCGCTCACATGATAGTCGGCTAGGAAACGCAACGTCACTGGAAATACTACAAAATACCCCACTGCCACTCCAAGGAAGAACATAAGGTTGCCAAAGCCAAAGGCGCGCTTAATACCACGCTTTTCATGTTCGTAGAGTGCTGGCGACACAAATGTCCACAACAGATAAATAACCACAGGAAACGAGAACACAAGCGCTAACCAAAACGATGTGCTCATGTGAATAAAAAACTGCGAGGCAAGCTGAATGTTGATTAAATCAACATGGAAACCATCGGTAGAAAACTGGGGCAAAAATGGAACACTAGCAGTTATGCGCTCAAACAGACGATATAACACGAAATCGCCACGACAAGGAGCAAGGATAATGTTGTCGAAAATTGAGGGCATGAGAGCAAAAAAGATAATAGCCATCGCGACAACCACCATGGCAATCTTTATCAGGACACCCCGCAACACATCGAGGTGGTCCCAGAATGACATCTCCTGCAACTGTTCCTTGCGCTCTTCTTCCATCAGGAAGTTATACTATTCGCCATTCGACTTTGTTCCAGAATCTTTTTTATTAGTCTCTTTGTCTATGTCTTGGAGAGGCTTCTCAATCTCGTCTTTCACCTCATCCATTCCCTCTTTAAAACTACGTACACCCTTGCCCATGCCCTTCATAAGCTCAGGAATCTTCTTACCACCAAAGAGCAACAAAATGATAACCACAATTATTATCAACTCGGTAGTGCCCAAATTGCCAAAAAGCAACAAAATTGAATTCAACATGATTGTAATGTATTATTAATTATATCATGCAAATTTAAGCAGAAAAGATGATATTACAAAACGAATTTGAAAGTTTATAACCAAACCATTATAATCACACGCTATATTATTCACAAAAATGCATTGTATTATGCAAAAAAGACGTATCTTTGTACAAAAAATAAACGACATGACAAATAAAAGCGACTCTTTTGACATCAAGCGTCGAGCTATAGGTGCTATTTTGGGACCTACTTTGGCAATATTTCTTTGGTTCCTCCCCATCGAAGCACTTTCGGCACAAGCGCATCACCTGCTTGCCATTATGTCATTGGTAGCAATTTGGTGGATCACAGAGCCAGTGCCAATCCCTGTGACATCATTGCTAGGACCAACATTGTGCGTCATTCTTGGTGTGGCCGAAGTCGACAAGGCATTCGCCAACTTTGCCAATCCCATGATATTTTTGTTCATGGGTGGATTCTTACTCGCTAAGGGCATGATGGTCAATGGATTGGACAAGCGCATAGCCTACGGCATCCTATCGATGAGATGGGTGGGCGACTCTCCACGACGCATCTTCCTTGCTATTGGTTTGGCGTGCATGATATGCTCTGGGTGGATAAGCAACACTGCCACTGCAGCGATGATGTTTCCCATTGCACTAGGACTACTTGAAGCTATCCGCGAAATGATGGCTGCCAATGGTAAAAACATTAATCTGAGCAAGTATAAATATTCAACTGGATTGATGCTCATGACCGCTTACGCTTGCTCTATAGGCGGCGTACTCACCCCAATAGGCACCCCTCCAAACATTATGATGATAGGATTCCTCGACCAGCTGGCGCCCGAAGCACCATCCATCTCATTCTTTCAATGGATGATATGGGGCAGTGTGGCTATGGTGCTCTATTTCATTGTAGCATTTTTCGTACTTTGGCGAATGTTTCCCTCCGACGTGAAGCACATAGAGGGAGCTAGGGATTTCATCCGCTCTCATGTTGAAGGTTTGGGCAAGTGGACACGCGCTCAAGTTAACACCCTTATCGCCTTCAGCGTGGCTGTAGTGCTTTGGGTTGCTCCCAGCGTGCTTAGTCTTATTAATGGTCCCAACTCCGAAATTATGCAATTCTATGACAATCACTTCCATGAAGCGATTGCTGCTATGATTAGTGCATTGCTTCTGTTCTTCCTGCCAGTCAACTTAAAAGAAAGCAAAATGACTTTGGGTTGGAAAGAAGGCATGGCTGGAATTGATTGGGGCACACTGTTGCTCTTTGGAGGAGGTTTGTCGATGGGAGGGTTAATGTATGCTACTGGCCTTTCGGACTGGATAGGCGACGGTATCAAAGTAGCTATGGGGGGCAATCCGTCAGAGGTCCTCTTTATTGCAGTATTTTGTGTTTCTGGACTACTACTTTCCGAGTTCACGTCTCACACTGCTGCCGTCAATCTAATCGGTACAATATCAATTGGTTCCGCGTTGTCATTGGGTTTCAGTCCAATCCCCGTTGCAGTGGGAATTGCTCTTGCATCGTCTCTAGGATTTATGATGCCAGTTTCTACACCGCCTAATGCTATTGTCTATGCCTCAGGTTATGTCCCAATAACAAAGATGATAAAGTCAGGAGTTATTATCGATTTCATTGGCGTTTTCTGCATCACTATTCCCATTGTCATGATTATTGTCAAGGCAGTTATGGGTGTATAACGTTAATTAATATTGCTTATATTTGCCATAATCAAAAAAATGACTACTTTTGCGGGCGATTTTCGAGAAAAATAAATATTAAACTATATAAAAATAAACAACTTTAGTATGAAAGCATTTGTTTTCCCTGGCCAGGGTGCACAATTTGTTGGCATGGGCAAAGACCTGTATGACAACAATGACGAAGCCCGTGAAATGTTTGAGAAAGCCAACGAAGTACTCGGTTTCCGTATCACTGATTTGATGTTCGAAGGCACCGAGGATGACCTAAAACAAACAAAAGTTACTCAACCCGCTGTGTTCTTACACAGTGTAATACTTGCCAAAACTCTTGGCGACGATTTCAAGCCAGACATGGTTGCCGGCCATTCATTAGGTGAGTTTTCGGCTCTCGTAGCCGCTGGTGTTCTGCCATTTGAGCAAGGTTTGAAACTCGTTGAAACACGTGCACTTGCTATGCAAAAAGCTTGTGAGGCTACTCCTTCGACCATGGCAGCAATTATTGGCATGGACGATGGTAAGGTTGAGGAAATCTGCGCATCAATTGACGGAGTTTGCGTACCAGCTAACTACAATAGCCCAGGTCAAGTGGTAATCAGTGGCTCGTTTGAGGCTATAGAAGCAGCATGCGCAAAATTTAAGGAAGCAGGTGCTCGCCGTGCATTACCATTAAAAGTGGGCGGTGCTTTCCACTCACCACTTATGGAGCCTGCACGCGAGGAGCTTGCCAAAGCAATCCATGAGGCAAACTTTAGTGAACCAATTTGTCCCATCTATCAGGACGTGGACGCTAAGCCTCACACCAATCCCGAGGAAATCAAGGAGAACCTCATCAAGCAGTTAACCGCTCCCGTGCGCTGGAGCCACATTGTTGCCAATATGGCTGCCGATGGCATGACCGAAGCAGTTGAGCTTGGTCCAGGCAAGGTGCTTCAAGGCTTAATTAGCCGTACCTGCAAAGATGTGGAAGTGAGCGGAATGCAATAATCAACTTAAACAAAACATTAAAGCATTGCCTCTTAAAATAGAGACAATGCTTTTTTGAAAAACAATCTTCACTGTGGACTATCTATTTTTCTTTTTAGGTCTGGGATTATTGCTGCTTGGTGCCAACTATTTAGTTGACTCCTCGGTAGCTATTGCTCAACGTGCCAAGATTTCAAATTTCATTATTGGCCTTACGATTGTAGGAATTGGCACCTCAGCTCCTGAGCTATTTGTCTCTATCCAAAGCGCACTAACAGGTCATGGCGACATTGCTATGGGTAACGTACTGGGTTCTAACATTGCCAACGTGTTCCTCATCATGGGTGTCACAGCCACCATCTTGCCTTTTGAAATCAACAGGGAGCAATCGCGTCGCGACATCCCTATCGGCATTATTGTAGCATTACTTGTATTCTTGCTTGCCAATGACGCCATCATCCCGGGTATTACCGAGAACAGTATGTCGCGAATCGATGGTATATTGTTGCTCGTGTTCTTCATTATTTACATGGCTGTGGTGATTCTCAAAAAAGGAGAAAAACCTAAAGAAGCAATTGCTGAAGCCGAAGAGGAAACCAAATCGAGTCTTTCTGGCAAGAATGTATATCTGCTTTGGGGCATCGCTGCAGCATCTCTGGCAGCTCTACTGTGGGGAGGTAATATGTTCCTCGATGGTGCCAAAAATCTTGCAAAAGCATGGGGAATGAGCGAAGCCGTGATTTCAATAACCATCGTTGCAGTTGGCACTTCGCTACCGGAACTCATAACAGCCGTTATAGCTGCCTGCAAAAAAAATCCTCAGCTCGCATTAGGTAATGTGATCGGTTCCAACGTCTTCAACTTATTGATGATCTTAGGCGTTTCGTCATGCATCGACCCTTACCAATTAGAAAACATCAACATGGTTGACTACGGCATGGCAATCCTCGCCGCAGTGCTCATGTGGATAGTTGTATTCACCTTTGGAAAGAAAAAATTCGACCGCATCGAAGGCCTCCTCTTTCTGGCCATATACATTGGTTACACCACCTATCTACTTATGCGATAACACATAGCAAAAAACAAAGGCGCCATTGAAGGACATAATCCTACAATGGCGCTGATTTTCTTATTCTCAGTTACCTAAAATAATACTATAAATCCGTGTGACATCCGAACTTGTTATTACACCATCATTATTAGCATCGGGATTCACAAGGTTGGTTGAGTCGTTATTGAGAAAATAGTTATACAGCACGGTAACATCAGTACTTGTCACTAAACCATCACCATTTACATCGCCAGCAATAAAATCATTTACACTCACATTTATAAGTGTAGGAGAATTCGGTCCACTAGAAAAGGGAATATAGCAGTGATGAGCTGGCACCTTAGTCTCTCCCGGAACAAGCACGAAAACATCGTTGTGAAGAATATAACCATCATCAATTAACTGGGACTCTGAACTACCCGCCAACAAGCTAAACACTTCTTGTTTATCTCCTGTATAAGGAGCCCATGATATACTGTCGGGATTGATTTCACTATAGAGCAAAACACCTTGTCCCGAAGGGACATATCCAATTTCTATAGCATGCATTTTTCCATTATCTACTCGGTCTACAGCATAAGCCATAACCCCTTGCGGCAGAGCAAGATCAGTATCGCTATAATAGGTTGACCAGAGGCTACCTTCTAGACGCACATCCCATTTAGAAGACAGGAAATTACGCTTGTTTTCTAGTGCACTCATGAATTTCATCCTGTAATAAGCTATATTTGTTGACGATGGGTCTTGCCATCTTAAATAATCAGAGGCAAGCGCCTGTTCGGTCAATTGACCATAAGCATCTACTTCAGCTTGCATAGTCGGAAAAACCTCGTCTCTATATTTTTCCCACCACTTGCGATAAGCAATTTGAAAGCGAGGAAATTTCACTATATTTCTAATCCAACGATTACGCTTTGAACTATCCTGATCATTATAAAAGAAATCTAAATCATTTATTCTTTGATTACGGTTTCCAAGTGCCGAACCAGTGTCCCAATACGGCCCCCACACAAGTTTTGTGTCTTCACCACGATCTTTTGAAAACCAACAACTACCACTAAACCCCTCTTGATCATCTATTACCTCAAGCAATGTGTAAAAACGAGCCAAAGCATCTATGTCAATGTATTCCTCCCATTCTCTGCTACTCATATTCCATGTATTCACATATACATTCACATTGTTCATTAAGGTTGTCAAATAATTTAATTGTTCACTCGATAGTTCTTCAGGAGAATGATAAGTAATCCTCATTGTCCTCCCAGTGCCTTTATCTTTAAAACGTATCTGAGCTTCTTCATTGTAATTATCAATCTCCAACAACCAACCACCAGTAATTAATGTAGAGTCGGTCTCCAAATTATTTTGTTCAATAATATCCACTCTTTCTTTTGCAACCCGAATTTGTTCTGTGAGAAAATACATGCCGATATAATCGCCATTGAGCACCACTTCACATGGCACAATTCGGGGTGTATATGGCATACCTAGTTTCTCGCTGATTTTAAAGCATAGATAAGTTTTCCCATGTCCTGCCAGCCATTCATTATAACCTGCATATAGAACCCAATGCTTACTCTTTGGCATTCCTAGTAAGGAGGCCTTAGCATCCAACTTTAAACGATAGGGTTTTTTGGGAAAGTTCCATGTTGAATTACCACGTCCTTTAATTAATAATGGTAGCGGTGCATCAGCAGAACCCACAGACACATAATCGCCACAGCCATTCGCATCTAAGTAGTAGTATCCATCAACATATTCTATTTTGCTAACAATAGGCGCCTCATCAACTGTGTTGATATATAATACAGGCAACGTGTTAGAAAGATACTCTGCTGGGTCATGTTTCATCATGCCTACCTCGTTCTCAGCACAAACAGGTAGACTTATCATTATTGATAATAATAACACAAATAGTTTCTTTTTCATTGCACAACAAGTATAAAGACTTCTTAGAAAGAAATAGTTAAATAAATGTATTGACGCAAGACTCATCAAATCCCCGTCTTATAAAGACTTAATCTGAATGCAAAAATACAAAAAAACATTCAAACACAAGTCTATAACTTCATGGTAAAATAAACTGTATAATTAATAAAGTTATCAATCATCTTCCTGAGTAAATGATGCCGAAGCCCACAAAGTGGTCATAACGCTCACCGAAGGGGCGATCATAGACTTTAACGAGATATTCGTTGGCTGTTTGATATTTATCGCCCTCAATCTTAGCTGTCTGTCCTACTCCACTACCATTTGGCACCCATAAGAACTGATAATTATAGGCACCTTGCTTTAGCAAGATATCACAATTATAGGTGCCAAAATTAGGATCATATCGCATCAAACACTGTTCAGGTGGCATTCCAAGTGTGAACTCACCCTGGACAAACAGGTTTCCTCCTTCAAGCCTTTCGCCTGTGTAAAGGTTGAAATGTGTGACAATATAGTCACTCTCAACCATTGAATCATAGGCGCCCGATGTCCTAATTGTGAAATGTCCATATTGTGTCTTGTCATAGAAATACTGCCCATCAACGCGTGGCTCATTGCGATAGAGGGTGGCATGATAGTATGGTTCGAAATACTGTATCTTCTCCACACCCATGTTCATTGAGTTGATATTCACCATCTCAATTCGTCGATACTCATTCCCTGCTGGGAAAATAAGATCGCGATTGTGCTCAAATGTTACCTTATTTCCACTTACCATCAATGGTTTTGTAACCATAACTTCATTGTCGGGACGAGAGTTCTGAGTCACAACTGCCGCCAGCTCGTTATAGGGATCGCTGATGCGTTCACCGCTCTTTGTGGTAATAACAAAATTTACTTGCTGGTTGTGAGTATTGTAGTCTACATCGGTGTTAGTACTAACTTCAGCATAAACTCCCATTGTGTTTTCACACACCGAGAAGCGTGTCTGGAACAATACGTCATCGGGGTCGTCCTGACGATATACCTTGAGCACGTAGTTTCCACTCTTGGTAATAATAAAATCATTATTTGGAATACAGAAATCATAATTAAAATAATGCACAAAAGTTGCCTCGCTAGGCTTGTAGTCCTCGATATCGGCCTGATTAAAACCGTCGACATACTCACTCTCCACAAGTTGTGAGGGTTGCCAGTTGGCATCGCAGTGCGTCACGCTGTAGCGCAGATACTGGATTTCTAAATCAAGATAGTCGAAATTGACATTAAGCACATCATCGCTACCTAGCACATATATTGGCGGAAAGTACATATTGCTCAATGGAGCAATCTTGAGTGACTTCACATTTGGGTCAAAGATGTGCACCTGTGTATCATCGGCAGCAAGCCTTGTCACTGCAACAAAGCACACTATAATAATAAATACAACACGTTTCATGAATGTAAATAATTTCATTTTTGACAAAGTTACACATTTTTGGTTTAAAATGGCGTATGTTTGAGTATAATAATTATCTTTGCACAAAAATATTAAACAATGACCAAGCAAGAAAAATATGAAGAACTGCTACCTCAAGTGGTAGCTATGATTGATGGAGAGACCAACGATGTAAGCGTGATGGCCAATGTGACTGCTGCCCTGCATGAGGCGTTTGGGTGGTGGTGGACAGGATTCTACACCGTGAATGGCAACCGCCTAGAGTTGGGTCCATTTCAAGGGCCAGTGGCATGCTACCGCATAAAGCGCGGTCGTGGAGTTTGCGGCACAGCCTGGGACTGCGATGAAACTGTCATAGTGCCCGATGTAGAGCAGTTCCCCGGTCACATAGCATGCAGCAGCCTCTCACGCAGCGAGATTGTGGTTCCTGTTCACAACTGCAACGGTGAGGTTGTTGCTGTGCTCGACATTGACAGCAAAGATCTCAACACATTTGATGAAACTGATAAGACATATCTCGAAAAACTCGTAAACGACATCTCAAAATCGCTAAATTGGTAGCAAAAGTTTCCAAAAACATGTTATAAAACACATTTTTCTTGGTCAATCCAGGAAAAATACGTACCTTTGCAGCGTCAATTGATGAAAAGAATAGTATTATTATGACATTAGATCGAATATTGCGATCAACTAACCAAAAATTATTGAGTATGGAAAACAAAACAACAAAAAGGGGTATCAATCATGGCATTGAGTTGCCTAATCATGCTTATCACCCCAATGTCTCATTGAGACAAACTAAGAGACGTGGCTACATAGCGTGGCCCGAGAAATGAGTTACTAACCCGAAGTTCGCCAAAATGAACTACATAAAAGAAAAAACATTTTATTAACGATAAAGAGGATGCACCCTAATGGATGCATCCTCAATTTATTAAGCCACTGTTGACTATTATTCGCCAAGAAGTTGTTTTGCCATGTTTTGGGCAGCACGACGACCGTCGCCCATGGCAAGGATAACAGTAGCACCACCACGCACGATGTCACCACCTGCATAGAGGTCACCAATATTACTTTGCATGGTCTCCTCGTTGACAACAATAGTATTGCGGCGGCTCACGTCAAGACCCTCGATTGAGCGAGGAACGAGCTGGTTGGGCGAAACACCCACTGCCACGATAACTATGTCAACAGGAATCTCCTCGATAGCACCCTCTACAGGCACTGGAGAACGGCGTCCGCTAGCGTCGGGCTCGCCAAGCTCCATGCGCTGGATGCGCATAGCCTTAATGTGGCCCTTCTCGTCGCCGATGTACTCAATGGGGTTGTGCAGAGTCATGAACTCTACGCCCTCTTCCTTAGCATGGCCAACCTCCTCACGACGGGCAGGCATCTCCTCTTCGCTGCGGCGATAAACCAAAATAACGCGCTTAGCACCCATGCGCAATGCAGTACGAGTTGAGTCCATGGCGGTGTTACCACCACCAATCACAGCGATTGTCTCACCTTGCATCACAGGAGTGTCGCCACCACGGCCAGCGCTCATTAGGTTGATGCGGGTTAGGTACTCATTGCTCGACATCACACCAATCAAGTTCTCACCAGGAATATCCATGAAACGTGGGAAACCAGCGCCAGAACCAACAAACACACCCTTAAAGCCTTGTTCGTGCAAGTCGTCGTAGGTAATGGTCTTGCCCACGAGCACGTCTTTCTCAAACTTAACGCCCATCATGCGGAGACCCTCGATTTCATAGTCGACAATGCTGTTGGGCAAACGGAACTCAGGAATGCCATACTTAAGCACACCACCAATTTCGTGCAATGCCTCAAACACAGTAACGTCAAAGCCTTGCTTTGCCATATCACCAGCAAATGACAATCCTGAAGGGCCACTGCCAATAACAGCAACCTTGATACCGTTAGGCTCTTTCATCGGAGGAACTTCCTGCTTGGTGTTGTTACGCTGCCAGTCGGCGGCAAAGCGCTCCAGATAACCGATAGCAACAGCTGGCTGGTTCATCTTCAAGCGGATGCACTTGCTCTCGCACTGCTTCTCCTGTGGGCAAACACGGCCACAAACTGCTGGCAACGAACTTGTCTCTTTGAGTGTAGCAGCAGCCTGAGCAAACTCACCACGCTCAATGTTCTTTATAAACTTGGGAATGTTAATACCCACTGGGCAACCAGTCACACACTGAGGATTGTGGCAATCAAGGCAGCGAGTTGCCTCAAGTACTGCCTGCTCGGCATTAATGCCTTGATTTACCTCCTCGTTGCAAGTGATGCGATAGGTCGGATCAAGCTGTGGCATCTCAACGCGAGCTATATTGTTTCTCTCTTTTGCGGTCTTTGACTTGCGCAATTCCTCGCGCCAAGCCTCTTTGCGAGATTCGTTATAGTTTTCCATTTATATTGTCTTTCTTTAAGCTGATTTACATTTTCAAGCGCATTAACAACTCGTCGAAGTCAATCTCATGAGCATCGAACTCAGGACCCTCAACACACACGAAGCGAGTCTTACCACCAACAGATACACGGCAAGCACCACACATACCAGTTCCATCAACCATGATAGCATTGAGTGATGCCTCGGTTGGCACCTCATACTTCTTAGTTAGCAACGAAACAAACTTCATCATGATAGCAGGACCGATGGTCACCACTTTATCAACTTTCTCACGCTTGATGACTTCCTCAACACCAGCGGTAACTAAGCCCTTAGTGCCATAGCTGCCATCATCAGTCATGATAATCACGTCATCACTCGAAGCACGAACCTCATCCTCAAGGATAATCAGGTCCTTGGTACGACCGGCAAGCACGCTTACCACGCGATTACCAGCTTCTTTCATTGCACGGATAATAGGCAGCAAAGGTGCTACACCCACACCACCACCACAGCATAATACGGTGCCATAGTTCTCGATGCGTGTTGCTTGACCCAAAGGACCTACCACGTCGGTCAGGAACTCACCTGGTTCAAGCGCACAAATCTTGCGGGTTGAATCGCCTACCGCCTGTATCACCAGTGTGATAGTACCAGCTGCAGGATCGCTGTCGGCGATTGTCAATGGAATTCTCTCTCCCTTCTCACCACAGCGCACAATCACAAAGTGGCCAGCACGGCGAGCTTTAGCAATAAGGGGAGCTTCAACAACGAGCTTTGTAACATTCTCGCTGAAACGTTGTTTGCTTACAATCTTGTTCATTGTTTATAGTTAATGTGAATTAGTTTTAAATAGAACGTGCAAAGGTAAGTAGAATTTCTGAAATAGGACTCCTTTATTTAATAAACTTTTCAACAATAGGCATGAAAAAAGGGCTCTTGCCAATTTTGTGGCAAATACCCTTGTTCTAATCATTACGATTATCAATCGTCAACATCCATACCCAAGAACTGGCCATTGCTTCCGAAATGTAGTTCAACGCCATTATTGAGCTGCACCTCGTAGGTGTTGTAATTTTTATCAATCTTATAGATTAGAGCCGAATTATAATTAGATTTCACATAATTTGTTATAGCAGTTGGCACAAGAGCTGAAGGGACTCCTTTTCCTGGGCAAGAGATCTTCTTCCACTCGTTATTGGCTGTAAATTCAACCTTTGAGCCATCGCTGAGGTAAACATCAATCTCTCCGTCTTCATTATCACGCTCAGTACCATTTATTGTGGCACCTGAGAAATTGCTATTTATGAAATTAACAATTGCATCAGGAGCAGCAACTTGAGGAGCAGCGGCTTGAGGAGCAGCCTGAGGTTGAGCATTTTCTACAGGAGCTTGTTGAGCTACATTAGCATTGCTTGGAGTTGCCTGACCTGCAACTGGTTGCTGACCACCATTATTGTTGCAAGCCACAAACATGGCCGCACATAATGCAAGAGCGAAATAGCTAAAGTTTTTCATATTTTCTTATTTTTTAAAATTAGTGATTATCAAAAATTTAGTCATCCATATCAATTACCTTGAATTCTCGATTATATTCTATCTCAAAGCCATTGTTGAGCTTAACCTCATATCCACGACGATTGCGGTCTAGTTTAAGAATTGTTGTGCCTGGAAATGTAGCGCGGATATGTGTCTTAATTTGCTCTGGAATAATAGCTGAAGGTACATGAGAGGTCTTGCAATCAATATCCTTCCAGTTTCCTTGCTTGTCAAATTCCATCTTCTCACCACTTTCATAAACAATAGTATAGTCATCCCAATCCATAGTAACAACTAAGGGCACTTTGTTGGCAAAATGCTGCTTGAGAAATTCCTGAGCCGAAGCTGGAAGCTGGTTGAAGGTGATAACCTGATCATGGTCGGCCTTTGCGCTGAAACCTAATGTAAGTACTGCAAACAAAAGAACTAAAACTTTTTTCATTTTTGTAAGATTTTAAGAATAAATATATATGTTTCATCAAAAATATCTTATGCAATATTCAATAACTATGCAAAAGTATATAAAAATAATAAAAGACACTCGATTTTATTCATTTTTTAACGATTTAGACACTATCGGTTAGTACGTTGCACATCTTTCACTCCCTTCAAGTTCTTGATTTTCTTAATAAGAGCATCGAGGTTGTCAAGGCTATTGATACCTATAACTAAATAACCCTCAAAAATGCCTCCCATACTATTGATTGTAACGCTGCGCAGCACAGTGTCGCCTTCTTTGTTTATCAAAGATGTAATATTCGACACAATGCCTATATCGTCATTCCCAACAACTTTAAGTGTTGCTGCAAATTGCTTGCCCACCTTTCCACTCCACTGCGACTTGATTATTCGGTAAGGATACTTAGCTAGCAGATGCTTCACATTACCACAGTCACGGCGGTGGACCTTGATGGCACCGTCGCTAGCTATAAAGCCCACAATAGCATCACCGTAGATGGGGTTACAACAACGAGACAATTTGTAATTTATGCCCTTCACGTTGTTGCCAATCACCAGGATATCGTCGCTACCGCGGTCATCATCGCCTCCTTTGTGCTGGAGCACAAAGTTCTCGGCAGTTTCATGGGTCTTGGTGGTCTCCTGTTGCTTTGCCTGAAAATCGAGATATTCCTCAACAAGTGTAGAAATGTCTATCTTCTCCTCATCAATTGCCACATAGAAATCGGTCATTGTCTTATAACCTTTCTTAGATATGAAGCGGCTCAACATTGCCTCATCTATCTCAATCTTGCGGTTTTTGAAGCGACGTTGCACCAGCTCTCGCCCCATGTCGGCATGCTTCGACTGCACCTCATTAATGGCAAGCCTGATTTTATTGCGAGCCTTACTTGTGACTACCCAGTTAAGCCAATCGATGCGTGGTACTTGTGTAGATGATGTGATAATCTCCACTGTGTCACCACTGCGCAACCTGTAGTTGATTTTTTGATTCTTGCCGTCAACTTTTGCTCCCATGCAAGTGCATCCAACACGAGAATGAATGCGAAAGGCAAAGTCAAGTACCGTAGCACCCTTTGGGAACTGAAACACATCACCACGAGGAGTGAACACAAACACCTCTTCATCATAGAGGTTCATGTGCATGTTGCGTATGAGATCCATACGGTCTTTACTACCCTCTTCGAGCACTTCACGCACGTTGTTCATCCAACGGTCGATACCGCCGTCGGCTTTAATGCCCTTATAGCGCCAATGTGCTGCAAGGCCCATTTCAGCGACCTCATCCATGCGCTCGGTGCGTATCTGAACCTCAACCCACTTGTCGTCCTTGCCTTTAAAGGTACCATGCAGCGACTCATAACCATTGCTCTTAGGCATCGTTATCCAGTCACGCAGACGTGTAGGATTTGCTTGATAAATGTCGCCCACAAGCGAATAAGCATACCAGCAGTCACGTTTCTCATATTCGGGAGGCGTGTCGATGATAATCCTAATAGCAAAAAGGTCGTAGATGTCACTCATGTCGACCTTCTTGGTCTTCACCTTGTTCCAGATTGAGTTGATTGATTTGGTACGCCCTTTAACATGGCATTTTATGTGTTCGCGCTCAAGTACCTGCTTGATGGGGGCGGTAAAATCTTCAATGTATTTGTCGCGTACCGCTTTTGTTTCATTCAAGAATGCGGCAATCTTGTTGTAAACATCGCGCTGAAGATACTTGAGTGACAAGTCCTCGAGCTCAGTCTTAACTTGATATAATCCCAACTTGTGGGCAAGCGGAGCATAGAGATAACGCGACTCAAGTGAAATGTCGCGCACAAACTTCTCATCTTCATGATGATTAATCTCACGCATAAGCCCCAATCGGTCGATAATCATAATAATCACCACGCGAATGTCTTCGGCAAAGGTTACCAGGAGTTTCCTGAAGTTCTCGTCTTCGACAGCTGCCTGCTTCTTATACAATTGTGATATCTTTATCAATCCATGCACAAGTTTCGCAACATCGTCTCCAAACCACTCGGCAATCTGTTTCTCGGTTACATAATCACTGCGGCACAGATTGTAAACAAGCACTGCTATTGTCATGTTGCGGTCGGGTGCTATATTATCAACGATGAGCTCGGCTGTGCGCAACGACCTTATCACAGGGTTAATACCATATTTGTCGCGCTTATACAGCCCTTGGTCAACACCACTTGCAATGATAGTATGAAGTTGCCTAACGTCGTCAATAGTCATCTCGTAACTCAAATTTCGCCACAACTTAACTACCATGCGTAGTAGTGACATGCGCTCTGGGGCTTGAAAATATCTTTTTTCTGTCATTTTTTATATTTATGCTCAAAAAACATCCAAAATTAATTTTTTCTTCGTAACTTTACAAATTAATTCTAATTAATATAGCAAATAATCACAAACACAACTATACTATGCTTAACGAAAAAGACCTCCAACTACTTGAAAACAAAGGCATATCGGCCTCTATGATTGAAGCTCAGATAAAACGCTTCGAGACCGGTTTCCCGCAGCTGCGCATTCAATCGGTTGCTACTGTAGGCAATGGCATAATGCGTCTGAGCGAAAAGGACATCAACCATTACATTAAACTGTGGCGACAATCTCAACAGGAAGGCGTGACTATCGAGAAGTTTGTACCTGCTTCAGGTGCTGCAAGCCGAATGTTCAAGAACATGTTTGCTTTCACTACTTCGGGCAGGACAGCACCCGAGACCGACTTCGAGAAGCAATACTTCGACAATATCAACCATTTTGCCTTCTACCCCACCCTTAATAAGGCATGCGACAAGCTCTACAAGGCACCAATCCCACAGCTCATCCAAGACGGGAAATATGTCGAGGTTGTCAAGGCAATGCTTGAAAAAGAAGGTCTTAACTACGGCTTCTTGCCCAAGGCACTGCTTCAATTCCACAAGGCTCCTGGCGGAGCAATTCACACGTCGCTAGAAGAACACCTAGAGGAAGGTGCTCAATATGCTGTAGGAGCCAATCGACAAGTGAACATTCATTTCACAGTCTCACCCGAGCACCGCAAGGAATTTGATAAGGAGCTCAAATCAAAGCTAACAATGATGGAGCAAGTGTGGGGCGTGAAATACAATGTGACAATGAGCGAGCAAAAGCAATCGACCGACACCGTAGCCGTTAACCTTGACAACACTCCCTACCGTGATAATGACGGGAACCTCTTCTTCAGGCCTGCTGGACATGGAGCACTTATTGAGAACCTCAATGAGCGCGATGCCGACGTTGTGTTCGTCAAGAACATCGACAATGTGGTACCACTAAGGCTGCGTAGCACAACCGTTCGATATAAAAAGGCATTGGGTGGTTATATAATTGACGTGCAGCGAGCTATTGCCAAACACCTTAATACTCTCGACAGGGGAGCTTCGGCAGCCGACCTAAAGAGCATTCTCAAATTTGTGGAGAACCGCTTGTGCACGCATAGCGAAGCCACTGAACAAATGGACGAGGCGCAGCTTGCCGAATATCTGCGTAGCAAGCTTAATCGCCCCATCCGCGTGTGTGGCATGGTTCTTAACGAGGGAGAACCAGGCGGAGGACCTTATCTAGCCTACAATGCCGATGGAAGTTACTCACCACAGATTCTTGAGGCCGCACAAATCGACGAGAACGACCCTGCTGCCATTACGCTTATGAAGAGCGGCACCCACTTCAATCCCGTTGACCTTGTGTGCTACATCAAGGACTACAAAGGCAACAAGTTTGACCTCAAGAAGTTTGTTGACCAAGACACAGGTCTCATTTCGATGAAATCAACAGGCGGTGTGGAGATTAAGGCGCTTGAACTTCCTGGACTTTGGAATGGTTCGATGAGTGATTGGAACACCGTTTTCATCGAGGTGCCTATCGAAACTTTCAACCCAGTTAAGACTATCAACGATCTGTTGCGTCCTCAGCACCAGTAATGATTAAACCATTGGGCTTTATTTCAATCAAACAATATATTCACACATTAATATTTAATTATTTCATGAAAAAAGCATTATTGATTTTTGCGGCGATATTCACTATGTGGACCGTTGCTAGCGCCCAAAGCACAACTAAAGTAAAAGAAATTAATCAAGCAGAGTTTGTTGCTTTGTTCGACATGAATACTGGCACTATAGCACAGCCATCAGTCTTTGACTTCAACGCTACCTGGTGTGGACCTTGCCGTCAGTTGGCTCCAGCCCTCGAGCAGCTCGCTGCCGAATATGAAGGCCGTGTAAACTTCTACAGCATCGATGTCGACAAAAACAAAGACCTCGCAAAAGCACTTGAGATACAAAGCATTCCTTACGTGCTGTTTTTCGGCACTAATGGTGATGACCCTGAAGAGATGATAGGACTCAGAACTAAGGAAGAAGTAAAGGCTAATATTGAAAAAATATTAAAATAATAAACAGCAAAAGTTATGAAAAGAATATTTTTTGGCATGCTACTGGCTGCAATCATTTTTGCAGTTCCTGGAAATATCGAAGCAAAGAAAAAAGTGACTCGCAAGAAAGCAACAACCGAGAACTTAGCAGGACTCACTCCACTAGAGCGGAAAATAGTAGGCAAGCACCTTCTCACACTCCAATGGATTTCGTGGAAAGGCTACGGTTCGGTAGAAATTAAGAAAGAAGCCGACGGCACACTCTCATGCCGTGGAGGGCAATTTGCCCGTGACTGCTACAAAGCAGGTGATGTCGACGATGAGTGCTACAACAATGGCGACTATATCAAGCTCGACGGCACAATTGAAATTATCGACGAGACGCATCTTGTGTTCACTGGCGACATCAGCCAGAAAATCTATCACATGAACAATGGAGAAGAAATCCTGCGGCAAGGCACCTACAACTTTGTACAGAAGGAAAACCGCCACTACTGGCGCATGCAGGAGATGACTAATCCAGTTGACGAATGTGTCGACTACATCGACATTTACTTTAAGCGCTAATTTTTCTCTGCGCTAGCAATCACAAGAGGACAAGCATCTAATGCCTGTCCTCTTTTTTTATTTTTATGGTGTAATTAATTAAAGACTACCAATGATGATAAGCGTCATTCCAGCAATAAGTATAATTTGATCCACAACTTTCAGACGCAAGTTCTTTTCCTTCATAGCTATCGCGCCATAGAAGAATGCGACAAGGGCACTGCCACGACGAATCATTGATGCAATCGACACAAGCGATTCTGGATAAGATAGACTATAGAAATAGGCCAAGTCGGCGATGATGATGAACACCGAAATCACAACGATATTCTTGTTCCAGTGGAAGCGATCAATACTTTTCTTGTGAGAATGCTCAACTGCTACTATCACAATCATTATCAAAGTCTGGTAGAAAGGATACCACGCCTCGATTGCAAGTGGAGTGTATCCGTTACTCAGCAGCCACTTGTCGTAGAGTCCACTCGCTGCCCAAAGCACAATTGAGATGATGCCAAGCACTATCCATATGCCCAAGCCCTTCTCGGCCTTCTCCTTGCGCCCAATGAACCCCACCCATAGCAGTGACACAAAGCCAAGAATGATTCCTGCCCACTGAATAGCATTAGGCCTCTCGCCAAAGAGAGCTATAGCTCCAATGAGTACTAAGATGGGACGAGCAGCATTGATTGACCCGCTGATGCTCAACGGCAGATATTTCATCGAGGCAAAGCCCAGCAGCCATGATAATGTAACTATGACCGATTTTAACGCTATCAGAGCATGACCATTGGCATTGAGCGCACACTCTGGCTTGCCCATAAGCGACATCACTGTAAGTGGACTCACAAGCACCGTACAAAGCAGCACATTCATCAGCAACACAACAAACACATTGTTGCGCTCTAGCGAAAGCTTCTTGAACACGTCAAAGAATCCCAAGCTAATCGATGATATCACTGCCAGCAGTATCCACATGGTGCATCAATTCTATTTTGAGGGTGCAAAGGTACGAATTTTCTTTCAGTTACGAGTATTTTGGTTGCCTGTTTTTTGTATATACGAGTCATTATTATTATTTTTGTGCACTAAAATAGATTAACCCACAAAACAAGAAATATGAAAAAATACATAATTCTTTGTACATTAATTGCTTTTACCTTTTCAGTTCAAGCCTCAACTTACTATGGTTTCAAGATTGGTGGTGTGGCAGTAAACAGTGACAACTATACCAATGTGAGAGGTTCTAACATAAAAGCCAACGACACCAGCCAGCCTTACTCTGTTGTCTATGACCCCTCAACCAAGACGGTGACACTCAACAATGTGAAAATAGTGCGCACAGGCAACGACAACCGATGTATCTACAATGAGAGTTGCGACGGACTCACAGTTTATTTCAGCACAAACAACAGTTACTTGAGTTCCACGACATGTGCCCCAATCCGCTTGGAGGCCAACACCACTTTCAGTTGCGAGGCATTAGTGCAGGTTAGCGTTTACGGAGCCGATGGCGACGCCAACTGTCTATATGCCACCAATGGTGCCACTGTCACTTTTGACCATGCCACATTTTATATGTACCTCAGTGGCAATTCTAACCCCGCTATATCTAGCAGCAGCACCACCGACGAGAAAATCATTTTTCATCACTCACGTGTTTACGCCCGAAGTGCTGGTGGTAGTGCCCTGTCACGTTTTTCTAGTGTGACGAGCGACGGATCGGCACTGCTTCTTCGCACCGGCAGCGAAACTGCATTTGCCATGAGCAATGTGAAATCATTCACTTTGCACACCTATTCAACGATGACGATTGGTTATGGCATCAACCCAATTAATAGTTTCACAAACTACTCCTACTTTGGCACA
>JAEEGI010000307.1_pt1 | contig 208702 bp, 152 predicted proteins | sample 8958751 | NCBI WGS metagenome assembly JAEEGI01 (sample SAMN16246545, study PRJNA631951) | gut metagenome | biome: gut microbiome; feature: rumen; material: KS-attached | host: Bos | place: Iran: Karaj | collected 2018-10 | reverse complement strand
AAGGTAGAAATCGTTTATAACCAATTTGTTAACGCTGCCACCCAAAGAGTGACAGTGGAACAATTCCTCCCGGTAGCGGCTCCTGCCAATATGGAAGGAAGCAAATTGAAGAACGACTATATCTTCGAGCCTTCCAAGGAAGAACTGTTCAGAACGCTGACTCCCAGAATCTTGAAGCTTCAGCTGTACAAAACCCTCATCGACTCCATCGCCTCGGAACACGGCGCGCGTATGACCTCCATGTCCAAGGCCACCGACAATGCCAATGAGATGCTGAAAGAGCTGAGACTCAAGTACAACAACGCCCGCCAGTCGGCTATCACTAACGAGCTGATTGAAATCGTGAGCGGAGCGGAAGCCCTGAACAATTAACAACGTTTCCCCAAAATGCATAAGTCGGGGTAACTCCCGACTTATTTTATATATATACAAATAAAAAGGAATGGGTATCATCATCCGACAAAGTATCAAAGGAACCATTGCCAACTACATTGGCATCGCCATCGGCTTTGTCACCACCTTCTTCGTGCTCACCAAATATCTCAGCACCGAGGAAGTGGGCTTGACCCGCGCTCTGCTTGATATCGCCATACTCTTTTCCGGTTTGGCACAGTTAGGCACCACGGCCTCCATGATGCGCTTCTACCCCTATTTCAAAGACGAAGAACACAAAGACCATGGCGTGTTCTTCTGGAGCATTGTCATTCCGTTTATCGGTTTTTTTATTTTCCTTTCTGTCTTTTTGTTATGTAAAGAATGGATTATCAGCAAATACATCGACAATGCACCTTTACTGGTCAACTACTACTATTTTATCATCCCCTTAGCTTTCTTCATGCTATACATGTCAGTCTTTGAAGTCAACTCCAATGTACTGATGCGTATCACAATACCCAAATTCATACGGGAAGTCGTCATCCGCGCATCACTCCTTATCGGCTATTTACTTTTCGGTTTCAAATACATAAGTCTTGATGGCTTAGTTATCTGGTTCTGTGCTACTTACGGCTTAGCCACCTTACTCAACATCATCTATTTGTTGAGTTTGAAAAGAATCTCTTTCAAACCCGACTGGCAGCATCTAACGCCTCAGCTGAAAAAAGATTTCGCGCTTTACACCCTGTTTTTGATTACAGCAGCATTGGCTGGCAACATCACTCCCACACTAAGTACACTTTTCGTGTCAGCGAAGATGGGCTTGGCCTATATGGGCGTCTATGCCATTGCCACCTATATTGCCACTTTGGTAGAAATCCCCTATCGTTCGCTCGGTGCCATTGCTCAACCGCAAATTGCACAGGCCATGAAAGACAACGACATACCTATGGTCAACAACCTGTGCCAAAAAGTGTCGCTACACCAACTGTTGGCAGGCTCATTCATCTTTGCGATGATATGGATAAACATTGACCTTGCCTTCCAAATCCTTCCTAACGGGCAGAATTATGCGGCAGGAAAATGGGTGGTATTCATCCTGGCCCTTTCACGACTCTTTATTTCGACCTTCGGCGTGGGCACTTCAGTTCTCGGTTATTCCCGATATTATTACATGTCACTGATTTTCACGGTCCTTCTAACAACCTCGGCCATACTTCTCAACATCTATTTAATTCCCATCTTGGGCATCAATGGTTCTGCCCTCTCCAACCTGATTTCATACGTCTTGTATATCAGCATGTTATTAGTTTTAATCAGGTGGAAAATCGGCACCAATCCACTCTCTTGGGCACAATTAAAAGTGGTTGTTATCATTTCTACAATATTCATAGTCAATATTTTATGGATTAAAACTCTCTATCCCATTTTCACTTCCCTACCCTTTAAACCCGTGATAAACAACATCATTGACGGTATCATAAAAACTGTGCTATTGGGAGGCCTCGGCATCGCCACCATCTATTTCTGGAGAGTATCGGAAGAAGTGAACGTTTTAGCGAGAAAGGCGATGGCGAAGCTACGCAGGTAGTGGGATACGGGTTTTAGGGGTTAGGTGTTAGGGGTTAGGGAGGTTAGAAGATTACAGGATTACAGGATTACAGGATTATGGGATTACAGGATTATGGGATTACAGGATTATAGGATTACAGGATTACAGGATTATAGGATTACAGGATTACAGGATTATAGGATTACAGGATTATAGGATTATAGGATTACAGGATTACAGGATTATAGGATTACAGGATTACAGGATTATAGGATTACAGGATTATAGGATTACAGGATTACAGGGGTACAGGGATTAGGAATTCAAAATTCAAAAATATTGCGGTGGAACCGCAACCCCCGCATAGTGATTCAGTTTTATTAATTTGCATCTTTGCTAATTAATTCGTATTTTTGCAAGTTAAATTGTGACGAATGAAAAAGATTGGCGTTTTCGGGGTCGGGCACCTCGGACAAATACACTGCAAATGCATCAATGAGAGTGACAAGGCCGAATTATGCGGCATTTATGATGTGAATATCGACCATGCAAAAGAAGTTTCCAAACAATTAGGAGTACCTTTTTTTGAACAAGCCGAGCAACTGCTGGCACAATGCGACATCGCTGATATTGTGTGCACCACCACGTACCATTACGAGATGGCAAAATTGGCCATGCAACACCGCAAGCCTGTCTTCATTGAAAAACCCGTCACTGCCACCGTTGCACAAGCCGAAGAGCTGCTTCAACTGAGTCGCGAGTACAATATTCCCGTGCAAGTGGGCCATGTGGAACGCTTCAACCCCGCTTTCCTTGCTGCCAAGTCCAAAATCAAACATCCCATGTTCATTGAAGGTCATCGTTTGGCCCTCTTCAACCCCCGTGGCAACGATGTTTCCGTCATTTTGGACCTGATGATTCACGATATCGACATTGTGCTAAAAATCGTTGACTGCCCTATCGTTGACATCCAAGCCAGCGGGGTAGCTATCGTCACCGACACCTTCGATATTGCCAATGTGCGCCTTACCTTTGAAAACGGTTGTGTCGCCAACCTCACTGCCAGCCGTATCTCAATGAAGAACATGCGGAAAATCCGTCTCTTCCAGGAAAACGCCTATATCAGCATGGATCTTTTAGAAAAAAAGACTGAAATGATTCATATAGAAAATGTTACTGGAGAAGTAGATGATCCTTTCGCCATGATTCTTGATTTGGGTGAGGAAAAAGGCAAAAAAAGAATCATCATCGATATGCCCCAAATTGAAGCCAATAACGCCATCCGCTGCGAGCTGGAAAGTTTTATTCATTCTATTGATAATCAACTCATTCCTGAAGTCAGTCTGCATGATGGATACAATGCGCTGAAAACCGCATACCAAATTATCGAAAAAATGAACTGCAACATAAAATAAAACACCACATTCAACGTTATATAATAGGATGAAGAAATTTTTACTCTTACTTACGGTATTATGCTGCTGTTTTTGTTCATGCAAAGACCAGCATGACTATACCCCTGCCATGCTGGAATTCAGCAAGGACGCTTTTGATGACTGCTTTGACGTATCCAACTATAATGTTGAACATGATGAGCAGATTACTGATGAAGACAAATTGCATGTGATGGGACAGCACAAATTCACCCATGTATATGTTTCATACGGTGGTAAGGCCTTAGGTGTATGGGAACTGCCTTGCACGGTTCCTATTCTGGACGTAAATAGCAACGACAGCAGCTTTGTGGATATTGTACCCTGCTTCAAGAAAAACGGACTAAGCAGCACCATCAAAGGTTATAGCTATGTCAAAACATACAAAAAGAAAGTGCTGCTGCAAAAAGGCAAGACTACATACATCAACAAAGAAAGCATGCACAAATTTTACGAATACCATAAGTATGCCATCTTCAAATTAATAGAGCCATTCACCTCACAGAATTCCTTTTCCCCACACAACACGTTGATGTCCATTGTCAATTTCAACTGTGTGATGGATCCGGAGGACAACACCAACAGAATCGGTTTGCTGTCTCTCACCAACGACTCCCTGCGTAACAGTTTTGAAGTGGCTTCCTCCGAAATCAGTCTGCCTGTCAACTACCAAACCTACTTGGAAATCAGATACAAATGCGACAATGATTTAAGCATAGAAATATACGCTCCCAACTATTTCAACGTATATCCGTGCGGCGGGTTGTATGCTACTGACAAATGGCAGACCGCCTACATCAATTTGGATGAAAGCCTGACCAACATATACAACTCCGGAACCATCTTCCCCGGTACTATCAATATCAAAATACTGCTGAGTGGAGCCCGATTGAGCGACCGTGACACCCACTATTATATTGACTATGTGAAGGTTATTACCGGACCGCAGGCGTAAGCAGAAATCAGGTTACAGGGGATAGGTGTTAGGGGTTAGGAAGGATAGAAGATTACAGGATTACAGGATGATGGATTACAGGATGATGGATTACAGGATGATGGATTACAGGATGATGGATTACAGGGGTTAGGGATTAGGGATTAGAATAAAAAAAAATGCGGTGGAACCGCAGCCGCCGCATACACACACCCAAAAAAAACAATAGATGAAACAGAACAAAAAATTACTCATTGGCTATCACGTCGTCATGGACATCCTGGCGGCGATTATCACATGGGTGATTTTCTTCATCTATCGAAAATATAATGTCGATCCACAAGTGTTCGACCAATTCTCCACTGCCATTCTGCATGACAACAAGTTCTGGCTCGGCATCTGTCTACTGCCCATTTATTGGATGCTCTTGCATTTGTTTATCGGTTATTACCATAATATATACAGAAAATCACGTCTGAAAGAATTAGGGCGAACCTTTTTTGTCAGCCTTTTCGGCGTCATCCTGTTTTTCTTTGTGTTCATCTTGGATGATATCGTAAATACTCCTTCCGACTACATTAAATATTTTCTGGTGCTATTTGGATGCCAGTTTATTCTGACCTACATACCGAGGGTTTTGATGACCACTCACATCAACCGCATGATCCACAACGGTGAAATCGGTTTCAAAACTCTAATTATCGGCAGTGACGAAATAGCGTTAAACACTTATCAATCGGTAGTAAAGCAGAATATTCGCTCCGGCAACTTTATTGTGGGTTACATTTCATTGCCCAACAGCGACGACCACACACTCAGCACTGCACTACCCTGCATGGGCGGTCTTAACGATATGCGAGACATCATTCAAAAAGAACATATCGAAGAAATCATTATCGCCATTCATAATGGCCAACGGAAATACATTGAAGAGATACTGTCAACCATCAGAGAGATTCCCGGACTGACCTTGAGCATACTGCCTCAAATACAGGACTACCTGATGGGCACCATCAAAATGTCGTCGGTGTTTTATGAGCCTTTAATTTCCATTGACTCCGAATACATGTCACCCTGGCAACGCTATGTCAAACGCATGATGGACATCGTCATATCCTTTTTTGCCATCATTCTCTTGTTGCCCTTATATCTCTTTTTGGCTATCGGAGTCAAATGCTCATCTAAGGGCCCCATTTTCTACAAGCAAGAGAGAATCGGCTATCAAGGCAAACCCTTCAACATCATCAAATTCAGATCGATGTATACGGATGCGGAGAAAAACGGTCCCATGCTGTCGAGTGAGGAAGACCCCCGCATCACCAAGTTCGGCCGTTTCATGCGTCGTTCGCGTTTGGACGAGACACCCCAGTTTTTCAATGTGCTGAAAGGCGACATGTCGTTGGTAGGACCAAGACCTGAGCGTCAATATTATATTGACAAAATTGTGGAGAAAGCCCCCTACTATCGATTGCTGTTGGGTGTAAAACCCGGCATCACCTCCTGGGGGCAGGTGAAATTCGGCTATGCCGAGAATGTGGATGAGATGGTGGAGCGTATGCGTTTCGACCTCCTGTACTTGGAAAACATGTCGATTCAGATGGACATCAAGATACTCATATATACCGTGCTGATCATCTTGAAAAACGAGGGCAAATAATCCCAAAGGAGAAGCCGTGAATCACCTCTTTTCGAAGCAGTCAAATCCAGGCAAATAGAAAAAGTTGAAAAAAAATCTATTTACCTATCTATCAATCAAAAAAATATGTATATTTGCACTCCCTAAAATGAGGTAGAGGAGTATGGAATTTTTGCATATAAACATCTCATTATAAGGGAATTACGAAAATGAAAGAAAAATCGGTTTGCGAGAACCGGAACTAAAAACATTATAAAATTAAACAAAATGTCTGGATTATTAGGAAAAAAAATTGGGATGACTAGCATCTATGATGCCTCTGGCAAGATAGTGCCATGCACGGTATTGGAGGCTGGTCCTTGCGTAGTTACGCAAGTCAAGACCGTTGAGAAAGACGGTTACAATGCAATCCAATTGGGTTACGATGAAAAGAAAGAAAAACGGACGACCAAAGCGTTGAAAGGACACTTTGCCAAGGCCGGCACAACTCCGAAGAAACTGTTGCGCGAGTTCACACGTTTCGAGGAAGGTCACAAGAAACAGTATGGTGAAGTATTGGATGTCACCGTATTTGAGGAAGGTGAATTTGTTGATGTCATCGGCATTTCAAAAGGTAAAGGTTTCCAGGGTGTCGTCAAACGTCACGGCTTCGGCGGTGTCGGCGACAGCACGCACGGTCAGCACAACCGTCTGAGAGCTCCCGGTTCTCTGGGTGCATCCTCCTACCCTTCAAGAGTATTGAAAGGTATGCGCATGGCTGGTCAAACCGGTAACAAACAGGTGAAGATGATCAACCTGCAGATCATGAAGATCGTGAAAGAAAAGAATTTAGTTTTAGTAAAAGGTTCCGTACCAGGACCTAATGGTTCATATATAAAAATTGAGAGATGGAGTTAAGAGTATATAAAATCGACGGAAGCGAATCAGGCAAGACAGTCACATTAAACGACAACATCTTTAATGTAGAGCCTAATGATCATGCTATTTGGTTGGATGTGAAACAATATCTGGCCAATCAAAGACAAGGAACGCACGACACTCTGGAAAAATCAACCGTTTCCGGCAGTACGCGCAAACTGAAAAGACAGAAAGGTACGGGCGGCGCACGTGCAGGTAGCATCAAGTCTCCGACCATCCGTGGTGGTGCCACTGTCTTCGGACCTCACCCCAGAGATTACAATTTCAAACTGAACAAGAAAATCAAACGCTTGGCCCGTTTCTCAGCCCTGACTTACAAGGCTAAAGAAGACAAGATCATCGTGGTGGAAGATTTCTCTTTCGAAGCACCCAAGACCAAATCTTACTTGGATATTCTGAAGAAATTCAACCTGCAGGATGCCAAAACGCTGATGCTGGTTAACGAAAGCAACAGAAACGTTTATCTGTCAGCCCGCAACCTGAAACGCACCAATGTGATGAGAGCTAAAGACGTGAACACCTACAACGTGCTGAACGCCAACAACCTCATCATCTGCGAAAACAGCTTGAAAGACATCGAAAAAATGTTGGGCGAGTAATATTAACAGAGTCAATAACAAGTAATACATACAAAAATGAACGTAGTTATTAAACCCATCATCAGTGAAAAGATGACAATGGTTGGTGAAAAATACAACCGTTATGGTTTCATTGTTGACAGAAAGGCCACCAAACCTCAGATTAAGAAAGAAATCGAGGATCTTTATGGTGTGAAAGTGCTGCAGGTGAACACCCTCATCCAGCGCGGTAAGTCAACCTCCCGCTACACCAAGGCCGGCATGATTCAAGGTCAGAAAAACACCTTCAAGAAAGCTATGATTTTCGTCAGCAAGGAAGAAAAAATCGATTTATACAGCAATATTTAATAGCAATAAACAATGGCATTAAAAAAGTACAAACCAGTAACGCCAGGTCAACGCTTCAAAGTTATCAGTGCGTTTGACGACATTACCACAAGCAAGCCGGAAAAGAGCTTATTATGCGCTCATCCGAGCACAGGCGGTAGAAATAATTGTGGTAAAATGACGATGCGAAACCGCGGTGGCGGTCATAAGAAGATGTATCGTTTTATTGATTTCAAAAGAGAAAAAGATGGTATCCCGGCAACCGTTAAGACCATTGAATACGATCCGAACCGTTCAGCTCGTATCGCATTGGTTTTCTATGCCGACGGCGAAAAGCGCTACATTGTTGCTCCTCACGGCCTGAAAGTCGATCAAGTGATCGTATCAGGAACGGGTGTTTCTCCCGACTTGGGCAACACGCTTCCACTGGGCGAGATTCCTTTCGGTTCCGTAATTCACAACATCGAATTACGTCCCGGTCAGGGTGCTAAGATCGCACGTAGTGCAGGTTCTTACGCACAGCTGATGTCTCGTGAAGGCAAGTATGCCGTTATCAAAATGCCATCCGGCGAAACCCGTATGATCCTCTGCGCTTGCAAAGCCACTATCGGTATGGTTTCCAATATCGACCACAGCTTGGAAGTATCAGGTAAAGCAGGTAGAAGCCGTTGGTTGGGCCGCAGACCCCGCGTCCGTGGCGTTGTTATGAACCCTGTTGATCACCCCATGGGTGGTGGTGAAGGTCGTGCCTCTGGTGGACACCCGCGCTCACGCAAGGGCTTGCCAGCTAAAGGTTACAGAACCCGTCATCCGAAGAAAAAATCTGATCAGTACATCATCGAAAGAAGAAAAAAATAATCTTAAAGTAGAATATTATGAGTCGTTCATTAAAAAAAGGTCCATATATCCATTACAAATTGGAACAAAGAGTATTGGAAGCCCAAGAATCAGGCAAGAAAACCACTATCAAGACCTGGTCACGCGCCTCTATGATCTCCCCCGATTTCGTCGGACTTACCATCGCAGTGCATAACGGCAACAAATTCATCCCCGTTTACGTTACTGAAAACATGGTAGGCCACAAATTAGGCGAATTCGCTCCGACACGTATCTTCCGTGGTCACGCTGGTCAAAAGGACAAAGGTAAGAAATAATCTCTTCACCTTACGCCTTATTTCTTATAAATTACAAAGCCTCTCCCTATCGGAGAGGCTTTTTTTTTTACCTATGATGACGCAAAACACTGTATCTCATTCTTTTCTTATTTAACAATTCACTTTTATTAATAAATAAATTATTTTCTTTAATTTTGTTGATTTATAATAAATTTATATTATCTTTGCAGGCGGAAATTAGCATAAAAAATGAAGACTCCAAAACAGGAATTCGGACAGAAAGGCGAGGAACTTGCAGAAGATTTTTACCGCAAGAACAACTATGTCATATTGGAAAAGAACTGGCGCTGCTATCATCTGGAAGTGGATCTCATCGTATTAAACAATGACTATATCGTGTTTTGTGAAGTAAAAACGAGGAGTTACACCACTTTAGGCGAACCTGAAACCTTTGTCACCCCGCAAAAACAGAAGAACCTCATCCGTGCTGCCAATATGTACCTGAATCGCAAGAGTATTTCCAAAGAAGTGCGTTTTGACATCATCTCCATCGTCCGCTGCGGTGAGAATTATCAAATACACCATATACCGAACGCTTTTTCACCGAAGTGGTAAATGCTTTCAATTTCTTATATTAACTATACACAGCATTAAATTTATAGAACCATGCTCATAAAAACACACAGCTGCGCATTGATGGGGGTTGCCGCCATTCCCATCACCATTGAAGTAAACATAGAGAACGGTATCAGTTTCTTTTTAGTAGGGCTTCCTGACAGTGCTATCAAAGAAAGTCAACAAAGGATAGATACCGCCCTGAAAAACAATGGCTATAAAATACCCGGCAAGAAAATCGTCATCAACATGGCACCTGCCGACATCCGCAAGGAAGGCAGTGCCTACGACCTTAATTTGGCCATTGGCATCCTGATAGCCTCCGAACAAATCAAAGGCTACGACAAAGTGGGAGATTACTACATCATGGGCGAATTATCCCTGGACGGTCACCTCCAGCCCATCAGAGGGGCCCTTCCTGTCGCCATAGAGGCACGAAAAAGAAAAATGAAGGGAATTATACTACCGGCACAGAACGCCCGCGAGGCGGCAATTGTGAGCGATATAGAGGTACTTGGTGTGGATAACATCCGTCAGGTAATCGACTTTTTCGATAAAGGTGTTCCCATTCCCCCTACCATTGTCAATACGCGCGAGGAATTCCAACGCAGCTTGTGCAACTACGAATTTGACTTTATCGATGTGAAAGGGCAGCAAAATATCAAGCGAGCCATGGAAATTGCTGCCGCTGGAGGGCATAATCTGATTCTGATTGGTCCTCCAGGCTCAGGCAAATCTATGCTCGCCAAACGCCTACCCTCCATCTTACCGCCCTTAACCTTATCTGAGGCTCTCGAAACGACGAAGATTCACTCCGTTGCAGGAAAGATGAATCGCTATTCGTCACTAATTTCAGTAAGGCCCTTCCGCGCGCCACACCACACCATTAGTGATGTGGCGCTGGTCGGAGGGGGTTCTAATCCACAGCCCGGAGAAATCTCCTTGGCTCACAATGGCGTGCTCTTCGCCGATGAGCTCACCGAGTTCAAACGACAAACCCTTGAGGTACTGCGTCAACCGTTGGAGGAAAGAAGTGTTACCATTTCACGTTCTAAGTACAGTGTCACCTTCCCCGCCTCCTTCATGTTCGTTGCCGCCATGAACCCCTGCCCTTGCGGCAACTACAACCATCCTAAGATTCCATGCACGTGTGGACAAGGCGTGGTACAAAAATATCTCAACAAGATTTCCGGTCCCCTCATGGACCGCATCGACCTGCATGTGGAAGTGCTGCCACTATCTACCGAAGAGCTTACCAACGCTCCTTTAGGCGAGACGAGTGCCACTGTTCGTGAGCGAGTGGTACAGGCGCGCAGAATCCAAGAGGAACGTTATAAAATCTATCCTGACATCCACTGCAACGCGCAAATCAACACCAAACTATTACGACAGTACTGTGTAGTGGACAGCGAAGGACTGGAACTGCTGAAAAACACCATGGACAAATTAGGGCTATCAGCCCGCGCCTATGATCGCATCCTGAAAGTTGCCCGTACCATCGCCGACTTGGACAGTGCCGTCGACATCAGCAACGAACACCTCTCCGAAGCTATCAATTTCAGGAGTTTAGATAGGGATAATTGGGGGAAGTGAGGTTACAGGGTACAGGAGATAGGGATTTGGGGATAGGGGTTAGAATTAAGAATTAAGAATTAAAAAACGGAATTATCCCTTTTAGTCTTGTAACGCCACGTTATGCTCCATGCGGGTCTTCTGCCAGCAATAATATCCGGAAGATTTCATCATATCGGGATTTTACCCCGTACTGAATTCTTACACGGCTTTCAGCCGTTGGATAACTTACCCGATAATTTGACTGCGACAGGTGCGTACCTCTGGCACGCCGTGATACATTTCCCGTTCATCGTGCTATGCGGGGGTGGCCGCGATGCGGCCAAAATTGCGGTGGAACCGCAACCGTCTCATAGGGATGAGTTACGGGTTGTGTATTCGGTCGCGGCGAGCAGGTTCCATGCACCGAAGCACTTTATTTGCCGCCGCGAAATGGTGTGACTATAGCTGATGCTATAAATCTCTCTCCATTAATCTAAATCTTAACAAGACGGAAAAAGATAATCACATTCAAAAAAAAGGAATTATACCCTTAGAGTATGTGTGTTTTGAACGTTAAAGCGTCATTATAACTTAAATCTAATAGGTAGATTAAAATAACAACGGACAGGCTTTCCATCATTGGTTCCTGGTTTCCATTTGGGCATTTTTCTCACCACACGTATAGCCTCCTCATCACATTCGGAAGAGAGAGGAACCAAAGGCTTTACATTCGTAACTTTCCCATCTTTTTCAATCACAAACTCAATGAGGACTGTACCTTCAATTTTTTTATTGATAGCCGATTTCGGATACTTTATCTCTTTTTGTAAATAAGCATACATTGCCTCCATGCCACCAGGGAACTCAGGCATTGTTTCCGCATAACGAAAAGGTGCCTCCGTATCGGGTTCTTCCGTCTCCGCTTTGAAGGATTTTTTATGATTGGGTGAATTCTGTGCCGAGACAACGCATGTCAATGCCAAAATGACAATTAAAGAAATAAGTTTTTTCATAATCAATATTTTTTTGCAAGGGCAAAGATACTCAAATTATCGGAAATATCGCATTATGGAGTATAGATTTTTATGACAGGAACAAAAAAATTCACAACACCATTAATTTAAACATTGTGAATTGTGCATTGTGCATTAAAAAAAAGGAGCTCTCTTCTGAGAACTCCTTTTTTTTCATTTACTACACCTCCCAGGTGTCGCCGCTATTAAGCAAGTCGTCAACGCATTTGTATTTGCCGTTGGTCATTTGCTCTTCCATCTGGTCTTCATAGAGCTGGGTGTAAGAGGTCTTCTTCACGTTGCGAATCACACCGATAGCCACGGGAAGGTCGCCGCTCATGCGAGCCAGCATCATGTGGATACCAGTGTCTTCGGTGGTCTCGTCGTGAATCATGATGTCGTCCATCGTGATACCATTCTCACCGATGGTGACGGCCTCCAAGCAACGGCCATTGAAACGCAGACCCTTGTTTTTCTCCTTACCGAAAATCATGGGCTTGCCATGCTCAAGGATGATGGTGCGATCGTCACGTACTGCACGGTCAGTGATAGCTGCATGGGCTTTGTCGTTGAAAATCATACAGTTCTGCAGAACTTCCACCACACTGGTACCGTCGTGTCGAGCGGCACGGGTCATGATATCGGTGGTAAGTTGCGGCAGGCAGTCCAACGCACGTGCGTAGAAGGTGCCCTGTGCACCCATTACCAGCTCGCCCGGATTGAACGGGTAGTCGATGGTGCCGTAAGGTGATGTCTTAGTCACCTGACCGAACTTGGTCGTAGGACTGTACTGACCTTTGGTCAAACCGTAAATCTCGTTGTTAAAGATAGTGATGTTGAAATCCTGGTTACGACGTACCGCATGAATCAGGTGGTTGCCACCGATAGCCATGGAGTCACCGTCGCCCATGCTCACCCACACAGAGAGAGCCGGATTGGCCAATTTCACGCCTGTGGCAATGGCACAAGCACGGCCATGGATGCTATGGAAACCGTATGTGTCCACATAGTAAGGAATACGGGATGAGCATCCGATACCGGACACCATGCAGATGTTTTCCTTCTTGTGGTTGGTTTTCGGGAAGGTGTTTAACAATGCGGCGAGGATGGCGTGGTCACCACAACCAGGACACCATTTCACCATTTGGTCGCTGGTAAAGTCAGCTTTTGTATATTCGCGATCCGCTTTCGGAACAAAATGTTTTTCTGCCATAATTATCTGTAATTAAGTGGTTCTTGATTGAGTTATTTGGCAAGCAGTCTTTCGAATTCAGCCTTCAGTTCGCCCACCTCGAACGGGAGACCCATGATCTTGTTGTATTGGGTCATCGGGCATTCGGGGAACTGGGTGCGAAGGTATCCAGCAAACTGTCCATTGTTAAGTTCGCAGACGACAATCTTCTTGTATTTCTTGAGGATGTCGCCAGTATTCTTCGGAAGCGGGCAAATATAGTTGAAGTGGGTATATGCCACTTTCTTACCTTCTTTGTTCATCTCTTCCACAGCGAGGGTGAGTGCGCCAGAGGTGCCACCCCAACCTACCACGAGGAGTTCAGCATCAGGATTGCCGGTCACTTCCTGGTCGGGAATGTAGTTGGCCACACGGTTCACCTTCTCCTGACGGTTAGCCACCATCAGAGCGTGGTTTTCGGGATCGGTGCTGAGAGGTCCATCAGGACATTTTTCCAGACCGCCCACACGGTGACGAAGACCTTCCATGCCAGGCAGAGCCCATTCACGTGCGAAGGTGACGGGATCGCGGCGGAAAGGTCTATAGTTAGGATCATTAGGCGTAGCCAAACGCGGTTTGATTTCCGGCATGTCGGCCATCTTGGGAATACGGAACAGCTGTGAACCGTTGCCAAGGTAACCGTCGGTGAGCAGGATGACAGGAGTCATGTGCTCCAAAGCAACCTTAGCAGCATTGTATGCCCAATAGAAGCAGTTTGCACTGGAGGAGGCAGCCATCACCACCAATGGGGCTTCACCGTTACGGCCGTACAAAGCCTGGTTCAGGTCGCTCTGCTCGGTCTTGGTAGGCAGACCTGTGGAAGGGCCACCACGTTGCACGTCAACCACCACCAAAGGCAGTTCCACCATCACAGCCAAACCAAGAGCCTCACTCTTAAGGGAGAGACCAGGACCGGAAGTAGAGGTGCAAGCCAAAGCTCCAGCGTAGGAAGCACCAATAGCAGAACAAACGCCTGCAATTTCATCTTCTGCCTGAAAGACACGTGCACCTAAGGATTTATGTTTAGCCAATTCCACCATCACGTCTGTAGCAGGGGTGATAGGATAAGAGCCTAAAAACAGTCTGCGACCAGATTTCTCGGATGCAGCCAAAAGACCCCATGCCGTAGCGACATTACCTGTAATATTGCGGTAACGGCCCTTGGGCATGTTATCAGCATGTGCAATCTCAAAAATATGGGAATGCATCACCTCCAACTTGTCGGCATATTCATAGCCTTCCGACAACACAGCTTTGTTCAAAGCAACCACCTCGGGCTTTTTGGCGAACTTACGTTCAAGATAAGCGAATGTTTGGTCAAGTTTCTTATGGGTAGCGTAGAAGATGATACCTAATGCAAACATATTACGGCAGCGGTCGGCAGTCTTCTTGTCTGCGCCCTTTTCGTTGCCAATACGTTGGGTGAATGAGGTGACCGGTGCCTTGATGATGGTGTAGGCACGCTCCATCTCATCGGTAAAGGGATGGTTGTTCTCGTTGTAGCCTGCTTTCTCAAGAGCCTCATCGGTAAAGGTGTCAATATCCACGATGACGGTGGCACCTTTCTTGGCCCACTTGAGGTTTGATTTGAGGGAGGCCGGGTTCATTGCGACCAGGATGTCGCATTTGTCACCGGAACTGTAAATGTGGTTTCCCACGTGCACCTGATAGCCAGACACACCAGCAATGGTATTGTGAGGAGCACGGATTTCAGCTGGATAGTCGGGGAAAGTGGCGATGTCATTGCCAGTGAGGGCAGAAGCGTCCGAGAACAAGGTTCCGGAGAGCTGCATACCGTCGCCAGAGTCACCTGCAAAACGAACGACGATGTCGTCAATTTTTGTGATTTGCTCTGTTGCCATAAAAGTTTTAGATTTTTAGTATTATTAATTTAGTGAATAAAATAATTTTCAATCTTTATTTCTGAATAATCATCTTCTTGCTTAATACAGCATCCTCGAACTGCAAAGTATAAATATACATACCTGCGGCAAATGATGATGTCGTTACATCAAGATAATTTTCACCGTATTGTGCGTTGATAGTCTCGCTATACAATTTCTGTCCTGTCAAGCTGAAGATTTCCACCACAGCCTGTCCAGCACGCGGAGTAATGAAGCTGATTCTAGTCTTGGTTTCAGCAGGATTCGGTACATTCTGCTGCAGCACAAGACCGTCTTCCTTCACATAATCTGCGATATCAGTTGTAGCACATGGGTGGACTGTGGACTTATTGTTCCATGGATCATTATCCATCGGAAGCATTAACTCAACCGTAAAGTCACTGATGCTGGAAGTGGTAAAGACTGTGAAAGTATTGGTAAATGTATATTCCATAGTATCACCGGGCATGAACGGCTGAACAATGCCATTAACAGTTTCAGCTTCCCAATGCTCCTGATGTTCAATAATTTCATTACCAGTTTTCCATGTACCCTTAATATCAAATGCCACAACTGGTGTAAGACCGGAGTTGACAATGGCCACAACCGGATGTACAGTGTCTCCGTAAATCATACAAGAGGTGGTATTATCATTGAAATCTGTCGGATACAATATACCCATATAACCTCTCTCCTCAGCAATACCGATATCGGGCAGACCATAACCGAAGTTCACATCATCGACAGCGATATCCATCATACGGGTATGAGCCTTGGTTCTGAATCTTACCTTAGCCACCTCGTCATTATCACTAAACATGACAAGTTTATTTTTCCATACTGAGCCACATTCTGTTTGAGTAGGTCCAACCACAGAGTCGATAGTTACAAAATTGTCACCTGTACTTACCTGTATCAACAAGGTACCCGTAGCATTGGTTTGGCCAAACATGTGTTCCCAGAAATCCATCTGGATAGGATAACCATTGCGATAATGCAAATCAAGACAGTTGGTCGTCAATGCAGCGTATGCGGTTGTAGAGGTTTGGTTAGTCTTACCGGCGACTATGGCATACTGATCCATCATATTCGTGGTGGTATGGTCCTGATTTGGTCCGGCATTCGGATTGTTAGCAGATGGGCCCTCATGAATATCCCACTTATAGGATGAAGTTGATGACTGAAGATGCCAGAATGAGGTAAATGGATTATCCGGATCCACAATAGTTTCATCAAAGGTTTCCACACGAGGAACCGTGTCAACTGTAAGATTGCCAATGGTAAAGTTAGTTTTCCAGAAATTATTCACGGGATACTCATCAGCTGCATAAGCCAAGGTCGTTGTCACCGAATAACTACCCGCTGTACTCAGGTTTACACCTGGGATAGTATAGGTTTTGGTTTCACCAACAGCAATACTGCCCGTAGAAATGGATGTTGTGTAAGTACCTGGAATAACTCCACTCACCACAGCTGTCAACTCTAACGGATTGGATGCGGTAAATGTCAAAGCATTAGTACCAATATTCTTAACGTAAACCTTAATGTTGGCACTATTATCGGGACAAGATGAACCTGAAGGCTGCAGATAACCAACAACAGCCAAATCATGGTCAAATCCACCTCTGATAAGAACCGCATAATCTTCGGTCTCACCTTGTGTATAGTAACCACAACCCGTTTGGGCTTCTGCGGTAGCGGTAGATGCGACAACTCTCATCAAAGTGATGCCCTCGCTTGCGTTTGCAGGAACCGTAATAACGGCCTCTGTGGTGGCATTTTCAGGATGCTGGTTGTTGAAGTTGCTTCCTGAAGTGTAATTGACCACTCTCTCACTGTTGGCACCCGTAAGGGTAAATGAGCCATTGCGGTCAAAATCGATAAACACATATTTATACAGTTTCACACCGCTATTGCCAGTAAATGCGTTAGTCATACTAAACGGATAGGACTGACCTTTCACCAAAACGGCAGGTGCCACAGTTTGTGTGTAATCTGTATATGAAACCGTATCAGCAGAGTTGAACGGACTCCAACCGGCTGGCAACGGCAGATTGTCGATACCGCCAAATTTCACATTGGCAATGCTCGGACTTGCGGCAGTCAGAGAACCTGACACACACAAATCCTTGGTCAACACGATAGTAACCGTGTCATTGTTGTGATTATTGTCAGCCGAACATGTCACATAAACCTTGAATGTACGCGGGAAATAAAGTGCTGACAAGTTTATCGGAGTGGTGAATGAATAGGTCACCGTATTACCACTGGTAATATTAACAGGGTTAGTCACGGTAACAGGAGCCTCACCTTCCAACTGATAGCTCAAGCTGTAACTATTGGCTGTGTTGCTACCATGGTTGGCCAATTGAACCGTAACCGTTTCATTGTTAGTATAGGCATTGTTTGGTGTAACTGGGGAAGTAATACTTACCACATCCAAATCGATGTTCGGCAATACAGTATGCACAGTAATAACACCTCTGGAAGCAGACTCGCAAGTATAACCAATGCTGAACTTGGTATTGAATCTGCCTGTTGCCTGAGTATAGGTTACAGAGGTTGTCGGATTGAAAGCATTGTCTGTAGCGTATGAAAGCACTCTCTTGTTGTAGGTTGAGTTCGGCACATTAGGCACTGTTGTTGAACGGAAGACCGGAGCGGTATAACCCAGTATCGTGTTCTTGCCATTGTGTTCGGTCAACAGCAACAGGCTTTTTCCTGTATAATGGAAACCACCAGGAATAGCAATAGCATACCAACCCGTCTGGTTAAATTCCAAATTCTCCGCAATCAGAACTGCATTATTGAGGGCGTTGTTCCATTTATTCTGATAAACAGTATTCATTAATGCCGGAGTCAAGTTGGGATATTCGACACCACTTGCCGTTTGAACAAATGAGGAGTCATTCTTCAGGTACAGCTTCATCGGAATATTACCATTGCCCACCGTATGGACATAGAAGAATACCGTATCAATAATACCTGCGGAGAATTCCAGTTCATCCTTGGTGTACATGATAATACCCACTGAATGCTCTTTCGTGAAATCGAAAGGTTTGGAATTATTGTTGACAGTACCTGTACCAACTGTCGTGCTGGCATAGAAGTTCTGCGAATCCATTATTCTACCACTGTAATAGAAGTGCGTGGGGTCAGCCACAATTGGAGGAGTCGTGAAAGACATACCCTGTGCCAAGGCAGTTCCACCTGTCGGCTGATCATAGAAGTAGAATTGGTTGAAGCTATCCGCCGTAGGGGTAATCGTGGCTGTTCCGCCGTAAGGTGCATTTGCGTTTATGTTAGCGGGGGTTGCAGGGGTTGCGGGCACATACAAGGTTCCACTGATGGTATCATTATTCCGATACACATACATGCCAGTATTCACCGGGGTAGAATATATAGTATAATTGTATATATTATTTTGTGTGGCTGAACCCAAAGTCATTGCATTGCCAAACATAACATCCACACTTGCATCTGTAGTTACCGGCTGACTAATGGTATGTTCAGAGTTCAAAGTGGAAGAACCTGTAAAGTTGGCTTTCAGTTTGAATGTATTTGCAGGAATGGTGTTTGAAGTTGGCCAAGTGTTAGACACATTCACCTTCAGATTAGCATTAGTAATACCACACTGATAGGATACAGGAGCCACCAGCTCATTTGTACTGAGATCGTACATTGGTGTAGCCACATTGATTTGGTATCTCATGTTACGAGTAGTACATGAAGTTCCAGGAGTAAGACCACTAATATAATACACAGCCGTGTCATACAAAACAGGAGTTGTGAAGTTATAGGGATTCGTCTGTACTGTGGTCACTTCACCTGTAGCGGCATTCTCATAGAACCACTTGGTAATACGAGGTGTTTGTGTATTCTGGCATAAAATAGTATAGGTATGCAAGAACTCTCCATCAACTACTGCATCAGCTGGCAAAGAATAGGTCTTCTTCGAAACTATCGATCCAGTGATAGTATCATTACCACGATAAGCGGGTGTTCCAATCAGGTTAGTCACAATCACATAATTGTAAGTAACGTCAGCAGTAGGAGCACTTAAATCGATAGTATTGGTAAAGGTAACCTGTTTCACTTCATTTGGAGCAAATGGTTCATCAACAATATGAGATACTGTAGTATTGTTGAACTTGGCTACGATTTCCACCGTATTAGCCGGAATAGTATTGTTAATCAGGTTTCTCACTGACACCTTGATATGCTCATCCATCAAAGTACAAGTGTTGGTCAACGGAGTATCCAGAGCAACAGGTTCCACATCATAGATAGGAATATTGTCAGCAATAACCTGAACAGGCACCTTCTCACTTTGACATTCGGCATCCACAAACTGGAACTTCATCACCAAACGTTTGGCGTAGGTGGAATAGTTACCCGAATATGCCGCTTCGGAGTTGTTAACGCCCTTATATAACACACAGTTGGTAGCAGCTGCAGAGTTGAACTTAGGATAGGTCGTTGAACCAGTTGCGGTTGAGCAGTTAGCACCGCCACAATAGGTTTCGGTCAAAATCAGCAGGTTACCACCTGTATATTCCATAGGAACAGGCAAGTTGAAAGACACCCAGCCTGTATTATCGAACAGATAGTTACCATCATAAATCAATGTTGCTTCAGCAATCTCAGCATCCCAAGTGTTCACCGGAGTTGCACTCAAAGATGTTAAATCAGTGTTCATCGCATACAATCTCATCGGAATACCCTGATCACCACCAGCTGCATTGGTAACATACAAACTAATTTGCATCAATTTGCCATTGGCATTCAACTCATCTGCTTTGTATAACAACTTACCACGAGAGAAGCCATTGGTATATACAAACGGCTGCGTAATGTTGTTGGCAGTTGTTGATGCGGTTAAAGTTCCTACCTGAGGTGTATAGAAATCAGCGGGAGCGGAGGCAACATAATATGTTGTGTCGTAATATACAGCCGGGGTCACAAATGGATCTCCCACATACTGCAACTGCCATGATTCATAACCAGTATTGGTGTACCAGAAATGAGCGTTGCCAGTCGTTGCGTCTGTAGCAGTCAACGTAGCGGTCTCATGATAGTTGGCATGAACAGGACTATTTACTGTGGGCATCGGTGACTTGCCATACGACTCAATGGATGTACTTAATGTATCATTGAAACGAACTCTATCTGCAGCAAGCACATCCACCCATACTGTAATAGTATAAGGCACATCCACATTGACCTGGTTATTGGTAAAGTCATATGGAGTAGCAAAAGTGTAATTCACAGTCTCATGACTTGCAATAGTATTGGTAATGGTGGCATTCACCGGAGTACCGCCATTGATAGAATAATGGATAGGTGTTCCCGGAAGGAGGTCAACACTACCGTTATTGACCATTTTAACCACAATATGTTCATGTCCCAGGTCACAATTGGTCAACGGATGTACCAGTGACAACAAGGCCAACTCATGCTTCATGTGGCTTTCCAAGACAGCATTCACCATCTGACGACCCACTGTTGAAGGAGTATAAGTTCCGTTCACCAGCGTGTAATAAGTGGTGTCTCTCAAAGGAGCCTCTTCTTGAACACCCAAATAAGTACCGCCATCCATCATTTCAATACCCACGTACAAAGGACCATTGGTGCTGGTCAAAGCAAAGTTGTTGATTTCACCAGTTACCCACTGATTCTCCATAGCGGCAGTCACCGTCATTTCATCAGAACTTTCAATAACATTGCCACTTGCATCAGCAACGATAAAGCGGAAATGACGACCCACATTGCTATTGTTGGCAGTATTGGTAATGAATGCTTTCACATGAGTGGCTATCAAAGTATCCACCATGGTATATTTGTTCACGTATGCGATCTGGTCTGTTCCACCCGTTGACAATGACGAATAAGTGCGGTGTTGGCCTCCAACTATAGAATCATTGGCGTAACCAACTTCTGCAGGTACTGTGGTCATCTGCCAAGTGTGTTCATTATTGTCATTGTTTTGATCATTCTGACAATATACTCGAACCACGTTATCACCAGGATTGTTCAAATGAACACCATCAAAACTTACCACCATGTTGCTTCTGGAGGCCAATGCAGGAACTGTGATAGTGTCTCTATAAGTATTGGCACCCGTAATCTCGAGCATTAAGGGGAAGTTATTCTGCTGGTTACGACCTTCATTGCTGATATTCACACTAATCTTAGGTGAAACCGCATGTTGCGTAGGATTAACACCCAATGCCCAGATGTCGTTGACAGCAATATCTGTGTTGTAGAAATTTCTAACGACCACACGGTCAATATTAATATTGTTCTTAGCATTTGATTTAGCATCGAAGGCAATATAAATACAGCTTTGGTTGCTATAGGGTGCCAAGTCCACCATGTATTTTTCCCAATCCGGAGTGCTGTATGCGGTATTGTAACGTTTCACAAGGGTTGAAGTAGCGCCAGCTGTATTCACTGAGTTGACTGTCGTATAGGTTGTGCCGCCATCGGTAGAAATCTTCACTGTGACACCTTCTGTATTGCTGCTACCAGTATTGTCGTGAGCAAACCAATATTCCAAAATCGGAGTGGTGGCGCCCTGCAGGATGGTTACCGGCATAATGGCACGAGACTCGGTATTGTTGGCAAACTGTTTTGAATTGAAGAACAAACGTCCCAAACCATAGTTCGGAGAGATACTCGGATTGGTACCTGCACCCAACTCCACTCTCCAGTTACCTGCACCATTTATTTGTTCAAATCTCCATGAAGGATACAAGTCATTGGTTGAGAATACCTCTTCATAATACGGGAAAGCAGCCTGGATTTCGAATGAACCCGTCAAAGTATCATTCATCGTATTATTGTCTCCATTCACATGAATAACAAACATATAATTATATACCGTATTAATATTCACCGGGAAGTTAGGCACCACTGTTACTTCCTGAGACTGCAGCGGGGTAATGGTTCCCGATGTGACGGTCATACTACCCGTAGTGGTTCCAATAGTATAGTATATGGTTGTCGGTTTAGTAGCAAAATTAAGGTTGGCACTACCGGTATTCTTCACCATAACCTTAATAGGATACTGAGTTGAGGGACACTCATTGCCCAACACAGGAGAAGTCAATGCGGTAATAGCCAAATCCGTTGCCGGAATAGCACGGGTATAGCAACCCATGTAGGTAATGAAATTATAACGTTGAGCACCTCTGATATCGGTGGTAACACCTGTTACAGGTTCACATTCAAGACCTTCAAAGGCTACTGGCATCAATGAATCGGTGGTTGACACAAAATCAAGAGGCAGATTCACTGAGGTCACATCTTCACCTCTGCTAGCCAAAGCGCCTTGCCACTCAGCAAATGTGTTACGTGGAGCCACAAACCAACCCAAAGAATTACCTACGGTATAATACTCGTTGTTATTCAGCTTAATAGTATTAGCCAGAGCAGTAGCGGTAGTATAATTCAAGTAGATAGCATAGTTCTTATTTTCAGCAGATGTACTTGCATTATAGAAAATATTGTTATAAACATTGATGGTATTAGTAGAAGAGGAAGCACCTGTAATATAAATCGGAGCCGACTGGGCAACATCCACCAAAGAATAGATATAGCTACTGTTATGGTAAATATTAACCTGCTTGGTGTTTTGAATCATAATATTGTACCTGGCGGTGACAGTAGCCTTGTTGATGATTTCATTGTTAGCCATAGTCATCATGGATGTCACACCATTTGAGTTGGCGTAAGTAACCATTGAGATACCCGTACCACCACGTTCATTCATCTTAATGCTATTAGCGGAAACACTTCTGAAATCAGCGCCATTTTGTATAGCAATACCCACGAAGTTCATATCAGAAGCCGTTGCCTGCTGGTTAATACGGTTACCATCAATGGTCCATAATCTTGAATGGATAGCATTGATACCCGTCACAGTGGCATTGATGGTATTACCACTCACCACAAAATTATTTGCTTTTAATGTGACATTGTTGGAAGTTGCGCCCGTGAAATAAACACCAAAATTGGTGTTGTTAATCGTGTTATTGGTGAATGTCAGATTGTAATCACCGAGTCCACCAGCAGTAGTTGGCGGTGCGGTGATTCTACCAATGGCTGATGAATTGTAATACGGGGTAGCAGTTGAGTTTGTACCCTGGATATAACAGTTGTCAATGGTAATATCATGTGAATACCGGCCAGTGAAATCAACACAACGTCCCACATTGGTATTCCTGATGGTAACATTTCTAATGGTGACGTACGCCATCTCTGTAAATTTCACCGGCGGATTATTACCATCGTTCGTAATAATCACAGCGCTTCTGCTCACGCCAGGTGCTGCTTGGAATGTAATGGTATTGTTACTATCCAACCCCGGATACTGGTCATCGAAATCGAAGCCCGTGTATGTGCCAGCATTCATATTAATGGTCACAGGTCCGTCGAAACCGCAGCGATAGAAACGCTCCTTCATATATTTCACAGTCGGGAAATCAGCACCAGGTCCACCCAAGGTGTATGTTCCCGACAAAGCACTGTCGCAACCATAACCGTCATACTTGATAGTATCATCCGTACGGCGGTCCAAGTTTGTAACCCCATTACGCGATACTAACCAAACCTTAATATAGTTGGAGTCGCGTAAGGCGATATGGTTACCCACCACGATGGTATCGGTATAGTCCAAACACAAGTCACCAGTCCAAGTGGCATTCGGCTTCACCACCCCATTGACACTCCATCCGAAAGTGGCAGAAGTCATGTGGTTGGGATTGGTTTCCGTTGCAAGACCCTTGTTACGGAAAACGACCTTAACGGGATAGGTCTGACCTGTAGTCATACGGTCGGGATAAACTGGCAGTTGGAATGACCCAGGTTCCATCTTGGCGTCATTCACCATCAAAGACTGAGTTGTGTTCAAGCTAAAGGTTCTGGTCTCGTAGCAGCTGCTTCCATGAACGTCTTTGGCATAAATGTGATAAGTGATGGTTGTTCCATAGCACTGCATGGGGATAGTCCAATTGTATGCTACCTGACCATAGCCAAGTTGGAAGTATTGCATATTGTTGGGAAGAGTATCTGAATCACCATTACTTGTTGTGTACCAGAAACGTACGGTTGATGTGTCAATGGCATCATTATCCGTAAGTGTAGCATTCACCACGAAAGGACCGGTAAAGTCGTTAATCGTTCCGGAGAAAATTCTGTTTTGGGACTGCCCATTATTGTTAACATATTGGGTTTGTGTGATGTTGATTTCAGGCGGAACCAACTCCACATTGGAATAAATCACTTTCAGGTTATCAAGATACCAACCTGCGCATACTTCAGTACCAGAACCCGTACCGGACTGGTGCGTCGTATAAAAACGGATACGGAAATACTGGTTGCTCTGACCCACCAAAAATTGTGTCATATCGAACAACTCCGTTTTCCACCAAGTATTGTTTGGTGCAGCCGTATTGTTGTTCGGAGCCCAAACGGAGTACCAGTTCTGGCATATATTACCCTCAGTGATAGATTCTGCATGCCCATGATAATAGGGGCTTGTTGCGGTAAAACTATTCAATGTGATCCACTGGCCGAACTCAATATCGCCCTGAGGGGTTATATTACTTTCCCACTGATAGGAAATATAACATCTATCGTTGTTGTTTACTTTGCAGATATGGTCAAACTGCAAATAGACATACGGATAGGTTCGATCCACCGCAACGGCACGGGTCCAACATGCCAAGTTACCCACAGAAGGCAACAAAGTCACATGATACGAAGACGGAGACGTTTCATACAAATTTGAGACGACAGTCCAATGCGGAACATTTTGAGCCTGGTTTACCGTTGAAGTCATCTTGACGACATCGCCATCAAAGTTTTCATAAAAAACAACGGCAGTGTCCATCAACTGTGCTGACAGCATAAAAGGCATCACGAGAACGAGCAATGAGAATAATAACTTTTTCATTTTCAGAATGTTATATTAATACTTTTTTTCTTTTTATTCTTGTATAATAATATTTATAATATGCAATTTTAAGCAAAGGACAAAAATAATAAAAAAAAGCATACGAAACACATTTTTTCGCATGCTTTTTTTGATAAAAAATTCAAATAAAAGTTAAGAGCTTACATCCCCACTTTCATCCCAAATTTTCAACTTTCAGTTTTCAGTTTTCAACTTCACAAATAAACATCTATCAACCCCTCTGGAGCAGCAATATGTATCTGATGGTTCTCACGGTCAACATTCTTGAAAACCTCGTCGATAGCCGGAATCAGTATCTCCTTTCCGTCATGGTCAATTTGCATGATGGGATTATGGCTTATATCGATAAAATCCTGACAGACTCCGATGTCTCCTTTTTCTTCATCAATCACATGAAAACCAATAACTTCGTGAAAATAGAACTTGTTGCCAGTCAAGGGAGGAAGTTCTGACAAGGGGAGATACATTTCCGCTTTGACCAAGCCTTTGGCCTCTTCTTCATCCACATCTTGGAACTTAATCACAAAGGTATTGGCACCCCGATACTGGATATCTTCTATCAGATAGGGCAGTTTTTCGCCGTCCAAATCCAAGAACACCGCATCCAGATTCACATACTTTTCCGGTTCGTCCGTGTCGAAGTAGCAGCATAGCTGTCCCTTGATACCAAAGGGTTTGGTGATATGTCCCAAATAAAAATATTCGTTTTTCATCATTCAATTTCCTTTTTTTGCCTACGGTCGTATAACTTTCTGTTTTCAGTTTTCAACTTTCAGTTCTTTTAAAAACAAAATAGACGCAACCCTTTTGTCGCGTCTATTTTGTAACTCATTGACATGAGGCTTATTCTGCAGGAGTTTCAGCAGCTTCTGCGGGAGCTTCGGTAGCCTCTTCATTAGCGGCTTCTTCAGCGGCTTTAGCTTCTGCTTCAGCAGCCTCTGCCTCAGCGGCGGCGGCATACTTGGCAGCAACCTTAGCGGAGATAGCTTCTCTCACTTTGGTTTCAGCTTCCAGACGAGCCTTCATTTCCTTGCGGCTCTTATCAGCGTCCTCACGTTTGATGTTGCTGATTTTTGACTCTCTATCTTGTTTCCAAGCATCGAATTTGCGATCAGCGTCCAATTGGGTCAACGCACCTTTGGCGATTCCACCTCTCAGATGCTTCATCAAATAAACACCTTCATGTTTAAGAATCGAACGGGCGGTATCTGAGGGAGCAGCGCCTGCTTCAACCCAATACAACGCTCTGTCAAAATTTAAATTAACTGTTGCAGGATGGGTCAGCGGGTTGTAGGTGCCGATCTCTTCGATATAGCGTCCGTCACGTGGTGCACGACCATCTGCAATTACAATGTGGTAGAAAGGCTGATTCTTCTTGCCACGTCTTTGTAATCTGATTCTTGTTGCCATAACTTTTAATATTTAATACGGTTAAAATTTGAGGGTGCAAAAATACACAATTTTTCAATAGAAAAAATTTTTTTCGCATTTTTTTCTTGAAGAATGATATTGTATTCAATTTTTATGTATTTTTGCAGTCACAAATTCAAACGGCCCATTAGCTCAACTGAATAGAGTATTTGACTACGGATCAAAAGGTTGCAGGTTTGAATCCTGCATGGGTCACCAGCTGAAAATCAGGCACTTGCAAGCAATCTTGCAAGTGCTTTTTTCTTTTTCTCAACACTTCTTTTTTTTAACCTCCGCCCTATTCTCCTAATAAAATCTTGCGGAAAAAAACTCCAATTTTATCCGAAATTTCGCATTGTCACATTTACGAATTTGCTAATTTGCTAATTTTCTCGTATTTTTGCAGCCGCTATGATACAGATAAACAAACTGTCGGTCAACTTTACCGGCGACTACTTATTTAAAGATATATCTTTTGTGGCGGGTGACCGCGACCGAATCGGCCTTGTTGGCAAAAACGGCGCGGGCAAGTCAACCCTGCTTAAGATTATCCATAAGGAACTGGAACCCGAATCCGGCAGTATTGTCATCACCTCTGGCTTTAAAACCGGCTACCTGCCACAGGAAATTCTCGGCAACTACAACAAGACCATCTGGGAAGAGACCATGGCCTGCTTTGTGGAGCCACGCCGCTTGGAAGCTAAAATCAAGGAGATCAACGCCAAACTCGCCGACCGCGACGACTACGAATCGGACGAGTACATCAGCCTCGCCCAGCAGTTATCGGACGCCACCGACCGCTTCCACCATCTTGGAGGTGCTACCATGGAGGGCGATGCGGAGAAAGTGCTTATCGGCCTGGGGTTCAAAGCCTCCGACTTCTCCCGCCCCATGGCCGAATTCAGCAACGGCTGGCAGATGCGCGTCAACTTGGCCAAAATCCTGCTGCAACAGCCGGAAATCATCCTCCTCGACGAGCCCACCAACCACCTCGACATTGAGTCTATCCAGTGGCTGGAAGACTATCTGGCCAACTACGCCGGTTGCCTCATCTTGGTGTCGCACGACCGTGCCTTCCTTGACCGCGTGACCAACCGCACTGTCGAGATCACCTTCGGCAGCCTGCAAGACTACAAATGCAGCTATTCACAGTATGTAGAACAGCGTCTGGAACGCATTGAATCACAGCAGAACGCCTTCGAAAACCAGCAAAAAGAAATCGCCCAAATAGAGCGCTTCATCGAGCGCTTCCGCTATAAGGCCACCAAGGCCAAACAGGTGCAAAGCCGTATCAAGTTGCTTGACAAAATGGAAAAAATCGAAGTGGAAAGTATCGACCATTCGTCCATTTCGTTCAAGTTCCCCCCTGCCCCACACTCTGGCCGTGTGACCGTTGAAACCGAAGGACTTAATCTGGGTTATGGCAATTTGGAAGTACTGAAAAACATTGATTTTCACTTGGAAAGAGGCGAAAAGGTAGCTTTTGTAGGCCGTAATGGCGAAGGCAAATCCACCATGGTCAAAGCCATCGTGGGCGAGTTGGCCCCGCAAGGCGGCAAACTGACTTTGGGTCACCAGGTGGTCATCGGCTACTACGCCCAGAACCAGGCCCAGCTGCTCAACCCCGACAAGACCGTCTTCGAAACCATCGACGACATCGCCGTGGGTGACATCCGTCCGAAAATCAGAACCATCCTCGGCAGTTTCCTCTTCGACACCGAAGACACCGAAAAGAAAGTGAGCGTGTTGTCTGGTGGCGAAAAATCCCGTTTGGCCCTTGCCAAACTACTGCTCTCCCCTTTCAACCTGCTCATCCTCGACGAGCCCACTAACCACCTCGACATGCAGTCGAAAGACGTGCTCAAAAACGCCCTGCTGCAATACGAGGGAAGCATGATTCTGGTCTCCCACGATCGTGACTTCCTGCAAGGCCTCAGTACCAAAGTCTTCGAATTCAAAGACCATCACATCAAGACCTATATCGGCGATGTCTATGACTTCCTTGAAAAGAAGAAGTTGGATTCACTGAAAGAACTGGACAAGAGAGTCCAAGTGGCTGGCAACGGCGAGAAAATCGAGAGTTCCAACAAAATCAGCTGGGAGAAGAAAAAAGAAGAGGAAGCAGCTAAGCGGAAACTTAAAAACCGCCTCAGCAAAATCGAAAGCGAAATCGCCGACCTACAACAGCAACTTAGCATCATCGAAAACAAGATTTCCAATCCCTCCGACTATGCTACCGAAATCAATTCGGGCGAACTCTACACCCAGTACAATGACATCAAAAACGCCATCGAGGAAAAAGAGATGGAGTGGCTGGAACTGCAAGACAGTTAACAGGTTACAGGTTTTAGGTTACAGTAATTAGGGGTTAGGGGTTAGAGGTTAAGAATTCAGAATTCAAAATTCAAATGTCTAACGTGTTGAGTTTAGAAGGTTAATTGTTAATTGTCAATTGTCAACTAATCTCCGCCCCCTGGCCCCTGAATCCTGACCACTGACCACTGTTATTAAAAATAGGCTGTTCACAAATTTATAAGAGAATATTAGATTGCTGTATACCAATTTCATATTTTTGTTCGTTAATTAATATTATTATCGATTAATAAAAAAACGAACATAATGAAATCAATCCTCCAAAACATTCTCATCGCAGCCATCATCCTGTGTTCCGCATCAGTGTTGGCTCAGAAGCCTGTTGCCTATGACTCGCCGCGATACGAATACAAATTAGCCAAGGAACTTTTCCAGAAACAGAAATACGGTTCCGCACAGCAATATTTCAAACAAGTTTACGAATTCAGCGAGGACAAACAACAGGACTTGAAAGCTGAATCCTATTTTTATCTGGGTTTGTGCGCCGCCAAGCTAAGCAATCAGGATGCCGCTTTCCTGCTCAGCGACTTTATCCGCCAATATCCGGTCCACGCCTTTGTGCCCCAGGCTCATTATCACCTGGGCATGTATTATTTTTCTACCAAGCAATACAAAAAAGTGCTGGAACAATTCGATGAAATCGATGAAAGAGTAGTCAACAAAGACGACCTGGCAGAGTTCCGCTTCAAAAAAGGCTACAGCTATTTTGCCACTGGCAAATATGCGGAGGCCAAAGCCTTGCTGAAACAAAGCAGCGAGGAAAACGGTCCCTATCACTACAGAGCCCTGTATTATTTGGCTCACATGGCCTATTCCGACAAACAGTACGAGGCTGCCTTGGAAGATTTCCAGAAATTACAGAATGTTCCCGAATACAAGGATGAAGTGCAACAATACTTGATGCAGATCTATTTCCTTCAGGAACAGTATGATAAGGTTGTAGCCATGGCACCCTCCGTCATGACGGAAAACAACCTGAAGAACCAACCCGAGTTGTACCGCACACTGGCATTATCTTTCTACAACCTCAAGGATTTCCGCAATGCCGAGGCTTCTTTCAGACCTATCCTCAACAATGACAAAGTGCAGCTTGAACGCAACGACTATTTCGCCATCGGTTATACTTTCTATCAAAACAAAAAGTATGACGAGGCCGTCAAATACCTGTCCAAGACCACAAGCCAAAAACCAGCCGATGAGATGACGCAGAACAGCTATTATCTGATTGCCGACTGCTACTTACAGCAGAAGGACTATCAGACCGCTTCACAAAGTTTTCTGCAAGCATCAAAATACAACTTTAATACTGATATTCAAGAAGATGCCTTGTATAATCATGCCAAATTACAGTATGAGACATCCTCCAGTCCTTTCAACAGCGCCATCAAGGCCTTGGAAGACTATATCAACAAATACCCCTACTCTTCGCGTTCACAGGAAGCCAACAGCTACTTAGCCTCCATTTACATGTCCACCAAAAACTACCAAAGTGCCATCAACTCATTGGAAAAGATTGACATCAAAAGTCCCTCATTGTTAAGAGCTTACCAACGCTGCACCCATTTCCGCGCTTTGGAAATGATCAACAATCGCAACTATAAGGATGCTCTCAAAATGCTCAACAAATCACTCACCTACCCCATGGACAAGACCATCAACACCGAGAATCTTTATTGGAAAGCCGAGTGTGAATACCGCAGCGAAAAATACAGAGACAGCTACTATTCCTTCCAGAATTATATGAAGGCCTCCAATGCCACCGCTGATGTCAACTACAACAACGCCCAATACTCATACGGTTATGCGGCTCTAAAACTTAACAAGTATTCAGAAGCTGCCCAAGGTTTCCGCAAATACCTGCAAAAAAGCGACAATGTGGATATTGAAGCGGATGCCACCGCACGTTTGGCCGACTGCTACTATATGCAAAAAGACTTGAAAACGGCCATTAAATACTATGAGCAATGTCAGCAATTAGGACAGAAAAACGCCGACTACGCCATCTTCCAAACCGCTAAATGCTACAGCTATCTCAACGACTACAACAAGAAAATTGATGTTTTGGAGCGACTGATGAGCAGTTATCCAAAGTCAAGCTATATTGATGATGCGGAATATGAACTGGCTTCCACTTATCACGCTCAAAATGAATATGGAGCTGCCATTGCGGCATACAAAAACTTCATTCTCAAACACCCCAAAAGTCCCTATATCAGACAGGCACACAACAAATTGGCCCAGTCGTATCTGAACACACAAGATGTGGATATGGCTATTTCCACTTTCAAGTATGTGTTTGAAACTTATCCCGGTTCACAAGAAGCCAAAGACGCCTTGGCCAACCTGGAAAACATTTACAGCGAGACTGGCAACACCAGCGATTTCTTCGCATACATCAAAACCCGCAACCTTAACATCTCCGCTGACAAGCAAGATTCCATCAGCTTCAAGGCTGCCGACAACAAATATATGCGTGGCGACTGCGAAGCAGCTATCAAAGCCTACAACGATTATCTGCGCCAGTTCCCCAATGGTCTGTTCGCTGCCAAAGCACTGTACTGCAAGGGCGATTGCGAATATGGCACCGGCGACTATGACAATGCATTAGCCTCCTTCGAGAGATTGGTCAACAATTACAATACCGAATACAACGAAACGGCCTACCGCAAAGCTGCCAGCATCCTATACGGAAAGAAAGAGTACAGCCGCGCACTGGTTTATTTCAAAAAATTAGTGGAATACGCCTCTAACGACAACAACATCATTTATGGCAATAATGGTTGCATGCACTGTGCATACGAGCTGCGCCAATACAGAGATGCATACAATGCAGCTACTAACATTATGCTGTCAGGACAAAATGACAATGACCTACAAAACGAAGCCCTGATGATTGCCGGCAAATCAGCCATTGCCCTGAGCGACAATACCAATGCTCTCAAATATCTGACACGCCTCTCAAAGAACGGCAACAACGACCAGTGTGCCGAAGCCGCTTATTTAGTGGCTCTCATCCATTTTAACGATAACAATTTAGATCTCTGCGAGAAACAAATCAAAGAAATTCTGGCATCCGATTATACATCAGAATATTGGTATGCCTCAACCTTCATTCTCTATGGTGATGTTTATCTCGCCAAAGGCAACGCTTTCCAAGCTCGCTACACCTACCAAAGTATCATCGACAACTATGAGGGCGAAGACCTGAAGAAAGTGGCGGAAGACAAGATCGCTGCCCTCGACAGAGCGGAACAGACAGAAAATAGTGAGGAATAGTTGACAGTTAACAGTTAACAATTAATAATTGATAATTAAGCTCTTATACCTCTAAACACTAAACATTTAACATTGAATTTTGGATTTTGAATTTTGAATTAATATAATAGAATAGAGATAATGAAACGCATCTTTTTAACAGCAGCCATAATTTGCATTGCCAGTTGGGCTTTCGGCCAGGCAATTGACACCGCCCGTTTCCGTCTGAATTTCAACCCGCAGTTAAGCAATGTGCAAAAAATCAACCAACAGGCGGTCATCAATGACACGGTCAAGGAGAACGTCAAATTCGACTATTACATCACTCCAGCCCAGATGGATGTGACCTTCTCCCCTACCCCCATCAAGGCCAGCAAGTTGTCCCCAGAAGTCACTGAGAGCATCGCCCGCAATTTCATCAAGGTGGGATTCGGCTATCCATTGACTCCCCTGTTGGAGTTTGCCGCCCATAATGCCAATAATACCAAGTATTCGTATGGCATCAACCTGCACCATTTTTCCTCATGGGCAGGTCCCGTGGGCAAAAAACAGAAAAATTACGTCTACGCTCCTACCAGTGACACCCGCGTACATCTGTTTTTGACCCGTTTTTTCAAAGATCAAACCCTGTATTCATCCGTAGGCTACAATCACGAACTGGCACATTTCTATGGCTATGGGAAAGATGTCTTAGAAGCAAGAAACTATTATCTCGAAGACTATTACTCCAAAAACTATTACGATGAAATCCGCAACGACTTCCACCATGTGAAGGCAGAAATTGGCGTCCGCTCCAATCACCTGCCCGGTGTCAAGAAGCTCAAACAAGATGTACGCCTGAATTACAACTTCCTGCGTTGCCATAACAAGAACATGGAGAACCATCTGGGCATCACTTCATTTTTCGCTTACGACAGCCGCTTTATAAAGGTTTCTGGAAGCCAGAACTATCGTATAGACTTCAATTTCGATTATTATAACGACCGTCTCCAATACTACACCAGAACACTCGAAGGGGACAATCCAGGATATTACAATGCCAATGCCTTCAAATTTGAAGTCGTCCCCAACATGCAATTCACCATCAAGGAATATCACATCAAGGTAGGTGTGGGTGTTCCCGTATTGCGTTCGAATGAGGTCACCCGCTGCCCTGTTTATCCCGTGGCGGAAGTACAGTTAGGCATTGTGCCCAGTATTCTCAGCATTTATGCTGGTGTGGATGGCAAAGCTCAATATAACGGCATGAAAGAATTGCTGTATGAGAACCCGTATTATTCCCCCACTTTCACAGGTTTTGACATTCCTGATTTCACCCGCACCCGTATCAACATCTATGGCGGCATCAAGGGAAATCTGGTCAAAAAACTGAACTACCACATTTCTGCCCGCTACGCTTTCGTGCAGGATATGGCCTTCTTCCAGTTGAATCCAACCTACCTGCTACGTAACAAATTCTTGGTGCTTTATAACGATGTGAACTATCTCAATGTCTGCTTCAATCTTTCCTGGGACGTGATTGACCATTTGTCACTGAATTTTGAAGCCAACTACAACGGTTACTATTTCAAAAAAGACAGTGAACTGCAATACGCTTGGTATAAACCCGCTTTGGACTTCGGTTTTGACGGAAAATACACCTTGAAAGGAAAATACATTTTCGACCTGAATTTCAAGTTGGAATTCATGCGTTGGGCTTTGGCTCCGCGTGATGAGAAAGGCAATATCCGCTATGATGAACTTGGCAATGTATGCTATGCACCCACCAAGATGAAACCCGTGTTGGACTTCGGCATCGGCTTCGAATACCTTATCAACAAGAACTTCTCCGCCTTCGCCACCATCAACAATATAGGCTGCCAATACTATGCTAAATACTACGACTTCAACAACTTCGGCATCAACGCCCTCATAGGCATAACCTATTCGTTTGGCAAAGAAAGTATCAAGAACAAAAAGAAATAATTATCAATAACATTAAATTTATCAACATGAAAAGATCCATCGTTATCGCTATTCTTTCCTGCTGCCTTATTTTATGTGCTGGCTGCAAAAAAGAAGATTTTGTAAGCAACACTTACAGAGCCTATTTTGAATATCATTTCACTAATCCCAGCGACCAACAGTCGGTTGAAACACTTATTAACAGCTGGAGTTCTGTTTGGACAAGCGAAATCGAACTCACGCTCATCAACACCAAAACCACTGATGCGGAAGCCCATACAAAATTCGAGGCATCCGTTGCCGCACTTGCATTGAAAGCCAGTTCTTGGAAACCCTTCTTCCATGATAACGACTATATGGTATATACTCTGAAAAGAACAACACAAGGTAACGAAAAAATTCTCCGCCAGGTGCAGTTCGACAAAGACGGACATTTCACCTTATAATGTTATGCTGATTAGAAAAAGCATATTATTAAAAAGAATAATTTTGTATTTGTAGGGCTGTCATATCATGGCAGCCGAAAAATAAAAGGGACGCGAATCACGTTCCTTATTTTTTTATGTGGAAGAGACGTGCAAAGGCACGTCTCTTCTTTATTTTAAATCATTATAAATTCGATAGATATTCATCTATGGCTTTAGCGGCATTCTTACCTGCTCCCATAGCCAGGATAACTGTAGCGGCACCGCTGGCAGCATCACCACCGGCAAACACACCCTTACGGGAGGTCTGGCCTTTTTCGTCCACCGCCACACAACGACGCTTCGTCAACTCAAGGCCAGGAGTAGTATCAGAAATCATAGGATTGGGAGAGGTACCCAAAGCCATAATCACCATATCTGATTCTATCTCAAACTCAGAACCCTCTATAGGAATAGGACTTCTACGGCCAGAAGCGTCAGGCTCGCCCAACTCCATGCGAATGCACTTGGCAGCCTTCACCCAGCCATTCTCGTCGCCGATAATCTCCAACGGGTTGGTCAGCAATTGGAACTGCACACCTTCCTCCTTGGCATGGTGAACTTCCTCCACACGGGCAGGCAATTCCTCTTCGGAACGACGGTACACAATATGCACCTCAGCGCCCAAACGCAAAGCGGTACGGGCAGCATCCATAGCCACATTGCCACCACCGACCACAATGACCTTCTTACCTACATAATTCGGCGTATCATAGCCTTTTTTATATGCAAAAAGCAGATTGTTTCTAGTGAGGAACTCATTAGCGGAAACCACACCACAGAGATTCTCACCAGGAATATTCATAAACATCGGCAAACCGGCACCAGAAGCGATAAAAACTGCTTGGAAGCCTTCTTTATCCATCAAGTCATCTACCGTTACCGTACGGCCGATAATCACGTCTTTTTCGAACTTAGCACCTAACTTCATCACATTCTCCACCTCGTAACGCACCACTGTTTCTTTAGGCAAACGGAAGGATGGAATACCATATACCAACACACCGCCATATTCATGCAATGCCTCGAAAACCGTTACATCGTAACCTTTCATGATCAGCTCTTTGGCACAAGTGATACCGGCAGGACCGCTACCGATAACAGCCACTTTCTTGCCATTTCTGGAGGCAGGCTGCTCAAATTGCAACTTATGTTCGCGCGACCAGTCACCCACGAAACGTTCCAGCTTGCCAATTGCTAAGGCATCTCCCCTATTACCCAACACACAACGGCCCTCGCACTGACGTTCCTGCGGGCATACACGGCCACATACTGCTGGCAGAGCTGAATCCTGGTTGATTATGCGGGCGGCATCCTCAAAACGGCCTTCTGCCACACAATGCACAAAAGCGGGAATATTGATAGACACCGGGCAACCCTCCATACACTGCGGCTTCTTGCACTGCAAACAACGCTGTGCCTCGGCAATGGCATCCTCTGCACTATAGCCCAAGCAAACCTCATCAAAGTTTGTGGCACGCACCTTCGGATCCTGCTCTGGAATCGGAATACGGTGCCAACGGTCACGGGTTTCCTCGCTGATACCACCCACATGGCAAACATGGCCCTCTGCCTTCTCTTCCTGCTCCATCTGTTTGTGTCCTTTGATGGAATTGTACATGGCCTGACGTTTCATTGCCAAGTCGAAATCCACTAAGGCACCGTCAAACTCTGGTCCATCCACGCAGGTGAACTTGGTCTTGCCACCCACTGACACACGGCAGGCACCACACATACCGGTTCCGTCCACCATCAGCGAATTCAAGCTGACGGTACACTTGATGCCCAATTCCTTGGCCAACAAGGTAGTGAACTTCATCATAATCATTGGGCCAATAGCAATCACTTCATCGTAATGCTTGCCTTCCTCTTTCACCAGCTTCTTCAGCACATCCGTCACCACACCCTGCATACCGCTGGAGTTGTCGTCGGTAGTCACATACAAATGACCTGACACGCTACGCAGTTCTTCTTCGAAAATAATCAGCGACTGCATTCTGGCGCCAATAATCACATCGGGCTTCACGCCATGCTGAGCCAACCATTTGACTTGCGGATAGATAGGAGCGATACCTACACCACCACCCACAAAAACGAAATTCTTGCTTTTCAGTTCTTCTGGTGAGAGATGAATGAACTCTGAAGGTCTTCCCAGAGGACCTACAACATCCTCAAAGGCATCGCCAACCTGGAAAGTCATCATCTGGCGAGTAGATTTACCGATAGCCTTGAAAACAATGCGGATATATCCCTTTTCAACATCATGATCACTGATGGTCAACGGAATACGCTCCGAATTCTTTTCCATTTTGATGATAATGAACTGGCCGGGCAGTGCGGAAGCTGCAATTCTCGGTGCTAAGATGTCCATTTGACAGCAGTCACCTGGTAATTCTTTTTTGCTTAAAATCTTAAACATAATGAATGGTTTTTATAATTTCATAATTTTGTCAAATTCTTCTTCAGATAAGAGTTGCAAATCCATAGCGGATTCCTTCAAGGTCATATTCTGTTCAAAAGCATGCTGAGCAATTTTCGCCGCATTGTAATAGCCGATGGTCGGACTCAGTTTGGTTACCAGCATCAGCGAGTTTTTCAGGTAATAATCTATTTTTTCCAGATTAGGCTTCATACCCATCAGGCAATGCTGATTGAAGGATTCCACCGCATCTGCCAAAATGCGTGCAGAGTGCAGCAAATTCTGCGCCATCAACGGCATGAAAACATTCAGATCCAGATGTCCTTGGAAACCACCGCAAGTCATAGCCGTATCATTGCCAATCACCTGACAGCATACCATAGTCAGGGCCTCGCACTGGGTAGGATTCACCTTACCCGGCATAATGGACGAACCTGGCTCATTGGCAGGAATAGTCAGCTCACCGATACCACAACGCGGTCCCGACGACAACAGACGAATATCGTTGGCAATCTTCATCAACGATACTGCCAAGCGCTTTAACGCACCCGAAACTTCTACCATGCTGTCGTGGCTGGCCATCGCCTCGAACTTGTTGGGAGCATTCACGAACTGCATGCCCGTGAACTGGTTAATATATGACAATGCCAAGCGGTCGTAGCCTTCGGGCGTATTCAAGCCATTGCCCACCGCAGTTCCGCCAACGGGAAGTTCCATCAAATGTTTCAGGGCATTTTTCAGGCACTCTACCCCATGCATTACTTGCGACTGGTGTCCCGACAATTCCTCGCCCAAGGTCAGTGGCGTTGCATCCATCATGTGAGTTCTTCCAATTTTTTTGATACTTCCGAACTCATCAATTTTACTTTGATATGTCTTAACCAAGCTCTCTAATGCCGGTATTGTCTTTTCCAACAACAACTTTGCAGAAGCAATTCTGATGGCTGTAGGAAAAACATCGTTAGTGGACTGTGACTTGTTCACATCGTCATTGGCCGAAAGCAAACGATTGGAAACATCGATCATACCCTTGCTTTTCTGCTCAGAACGATTCACGATCACCTCATTCACATTCATATTGGTTTGGGTACCCGAACCAGTCTGCCAAACACACAGCGGAAAATGCTCATCCAACCGGCCAGCCGCTATCTCATCACAGCAAGCGGCAATAGCATCCCTCTTCTCTGCAGGAAGTACCCCAAGCTCACAATTGGCGTATGCTGCAGCCTTTTTCACGTAAGCCAAGGCATAGACCACTTCCAGGGGCATCTGTTGCCCGCCGATCTTGAAATTCGTGTAGGAACGCTGGGTTTGTGCCCCCCAGAGCTTGTCAGACGGCACCTCAACCGTACCCATGGTATCCTTTTCTTTTCTGTATTCTATCATTGTTTGCAATTTACAGTTAATAGTTAACAGTTAATAGTTAATAGGAAAATAATCCCTTGTTTATCAAATACTATTCCTTATCTATTAGTCATTATTCGTCAACTATTAATTATTAACTATCAACTATTATCTCTTTTTTGTTAGTCATAGAATTTCCAATTGATGCCCAGCTGGAAGTTTCGTCCTTGTGCCGGGTAATCGGGAGTCAGAAAATAGAACTGCCCTACTACACCCGACAAAATGTGCCCTGCCCTGAAGAAGAAGCTGATACGCTTGATTTTAAGTGTCAAGTTGGCATCCCAATACACATAGTTACCCACTCTCATTGTTCTTTGGAAATAGAACTGATGCATAACAGGGTCATACCCATCAGCGAAATACAAAGTATTGTACATCAAATCACAGCCTATCTGTATTTTCAGCTTACCATGCAACACATTGAAAATGTAATAAGGGGATGCTTTGAAAGCGAACAAAGGAAGATTCAAAGCCACACTGGTCGAATACTGCAGATAAGCATTGATATCCAGTCCAAAGCCCTTTACCCTGATAGGGGCAAACAGATGGAACTGTATTACATTAGCACTCTTCGGCAATATATACAATTCATAGTGGGAGTCCAAACGCACCAAATTTTGCAACATAAAATAATTGAACTCCAGCTTGTAATTCATCATGGTCCAGAAAGCATTTACCTTCAGCGTATTCTGCTTCGGCCAATCCTTATGATACCATAAATTATGGTTTCCGTAGTAAAGATCATAGATATAATCCGGTGAGTTCCGGTAGAAACTGACATTTCCTCCTAAGCGGTGATTCCATTTTTTCTGTATCATCCATTCGACACCCACCGCAGCTACCACATCGTTATTGTTGTATCCACCAAATGAATACGCTATGCGTCCTGTCAAATCCATCACACCGAACAAACGGGTATGAACGCGTGCGAAAAGGGTGAACGTATTCCCCTTATAATACGGAATTCGTGCATAAACATACTCATGCGTCAAGCCTCCGGCGATCCTGAGAAAATACTTTTTTGACGAAAGCGTGTCCAAAGGCCTATAATTCGACCACTGGATAGTATTAATCAGGCTATAGCATGCTACTGTATCCCGTGTTGTATCAGTTGAAAAATAGAAATGATGCTGATAAAATGTCGAATCGAATTTTGTATCAAAATAATCCGTCCTCAAATGTTTGAATTGGAAACTATGGGTAATCGTGCCATAATATCTCTTCTTTTTATCTATGATATTCACATGTTGCTGGAACAGCAAATCATTTGACATGATGACGGAACGACCATTTTCAGACTTCACAGGATATCCCTTCAAAGCATCCGCAGCCCTATGCATAAACAAAGAGGTATCTTGCAAACCGCCATTCTCCTGTGCTTTCAATCGGTTGAAAATATACGATACCGTAAAGCCATAGATGCCAGCTGGTTCCTCATAATTCAAAAATGCATTGATACGGATATCCCTCGTCTGCTGATTCAAAAAATACCCCGCATTAGAATAGGCATGCATATCAAAAGCGGCGGTCAAACCTTTGAAATATTGCGTGTGTGTGGCGTTGAAATCATATAAATCAACAATTCCGTATGTAAAAGAAAGATCCGTGAAAGAAGTCTTTACATCATAAAACTTCACATCTTTCTGTGTCTGCCATAACAAAGGATAAGGCAAGGTAATCATGGAAAAACCAGGATCCCGATTGTAATCGAAGTTCATAAACTGGTGTGCCTGATCGGGGATTCCCAAATCCTGACAGAGGTTCTGGGTTTTCAACCAAGGGGTATATTGATGGACTTGTGCCATTGAAGTATCCACGGGTTTCATTACCAATGGCTTAATCCAGTGGGGTTCTATGTAATCGTAAGAGACCGGCATAAAATCCGGCGAGAAGGCCATCACGGAATCCACCTCATGCTGATGAAAATGTCTGTCATCCTGGGTCTCATCTTCCTGCGCTTTCAACAGAAAGGGAGTCCACAACAACAAAAGCAGGATAAGCAGACGAGTGGCCTTCATGTTTTAGTAATCAATTTTGTTTTCCAGGTGTATCCACTGCTGGAACACCTCCTGAGCGATAGCGCGGTCGTGCTGTTCAGCTACAATTTTCCGCTCCATAGCGGGCAAATCCAGTTCCTCATATATAAACGAGTCGTCGAAACCAGCTTCTGAAGCATCTTGGCGATCTGCCGCATAATACACACGGTCTGGACGCGCCCAGTATATGGCACCCAAGCACATGGGGCAGGGCTCGCAGCTGGTGTAGATTTCGCAGCCATCCAGTTGGAATGATTCCAGGTTTTTGCAGGCATCCCTGATAGCCATCACCTCGGCATGGGCAGTGGGGTCGTTCAACAGGGTAACACTGTTACTGCCGCGGCCCACAATTTGGCCATCTTTCACCACCACAGCACCAAAAGGACCACCCTTGCCTGTCCCGATACATTTCCGGGACAGGGCAACGGCTTCCTCCATAAATCGTTTGTCGTACATATTTTCAGGTATCAGATGTCAGGTTACAGGTGTCAGGTTACAGGTATCAGTAATAAATCTGACACCTGTCCCCTGAATCCTGAATCCTGTTTTATCCTTTATAAAACGGCATTTTCACAGTAACAGCCTTCACCAGTTTCTCACGGATCTTGATGTAGATTTCCGTGCCTGATTTGGCGAATTCGGGTTTCAACCAAGCGGTACCCACTGATTTGTTGATAGAGGGTCCGAAAGTACCTGAACGGACAATACCGATGTGGTTGCCTTCAGCGTCGCAAACCTCATATTCCAAACGCGGAATACCACGCTCAATCATTTCAAAGCCAGCTAATTTCTTTCTCATGCCGTTGGCTTTCAAATTCAACATGAAATCTTTGTCGATGAAGTTCTTGTGGTCCACAAATTTGGTAATCCAGCCCAAACCAGCCTCAACGGGAGTGATGGTGTCGTCGATTTCGTGACCATAGAGGCAGAAGCCCATTTCCAGACGCAAAGTGTCGCGGGCACCCAAACCGATAGGTTTGATGTCGAATTCCTTGCCAGCTTCAAAAACAGCGTCCCAAACCTTGAGAGCGTCCTCGTTTTTGAAATAAATCTCGCAACCACCGGCACCTGTGTAACCTGTGGTAGAGAAGATGATATTAGGAATACCAGCGAAAGTGATAGTCTTGGTGGTATAATATTCCATGTCGATGACATTGGCATCGGTCAGTTTCTGCATGGCTTTCAGTGCCAAAGGACCCTGAACGGCCAACTGTGAGATATTGTCGGAGATATTAGCGATTTCAGCACCGAATTTCTCGTTCTGTTTGCTTACCCAAGCCCAGTCCTTGTCGATATTAGCGGCGTTCACCACCAACAGATAGTCGTTTTCAGCGATGTTGTACACCAAGAGGTCGTCAACGATACCGCCGTTGCCATTGGGGAAGCAGGAATACTGCACCTTGCCGGGGAAGAGAGCGGCCACGTCGTTGGAAGTAATGTACTGGAGCAGGTCTAAAGCTTTGGGACCTTTCACGGTGAATTCGCCCATGTGGGAAACGTCGAACACACCGACTTTGCTTCTCACATGCAGGTGTTCTGCTGACACGCCTTCGTACTGGATGGGCATGTAAAAGCCTGCAAATTCAACCATTTTGGCACCTAATTTCTCATGAGTTTCTTTGAATACTGTCTGTTTCATTTTGTTTTGTATTAATGTTAAAAATTTAAAATGTTCCAAACTGCAAACTTACGCATTTTTTTCGGATTACACGCTGATGTTAACAAAAAAAATTACGGCCTGAATTCAACTATCAAACAACTCAACATTTCAACAAAAAACAGTATCTTTGCAGTCAAATTTGAAAAAACCATGAAATCGTCACTCGTCCTTTTTCTCCTGTTTGCGCTGAGCTTGCTCACCGTCCAAGGACAAGAGTATCCCACAAATGACACCCGCGACTACCGTGCTCCCCTCATTATTTTCGGGAGAATTAACGAAATCTCAGTCGCGCCGAACGAGCAGATATGGCTGACCACTGCCGCGGGAGAGATATACTACACCAACAGCATCGATTCCAACTGGCATTACGGCAGTCCTATCACCTCTTGGCATTATGGCCAACCTGTTCCATCCCCAAGGCGCAACTGGAGTGATATTACATGGAAAGACATGCCCTATATTGACCGCATTTCCTTTTTCAATTCCGACACCGCCATCATGACAGGTTCTATACCATCCCCCGAAGGCCCCCAAAAGCTCAAAAGCGGGTATTATCGCACTACCGACGGTGGACACACATGGAAATTGCGAGATATTGGCGGAGACGGATGGATTTATGCAGCCATTACATCAAGTTATGGGTTTGCCTGGCTCGGCACAGCTGATAAGACCATATACTATTCCACCGATTTCGGAGAGCATTTCAAGGCGTTAAAAATTCCCTTGAAAAAATCGGATAGAATTTACGGTCTTTATATGGCGGATGCGTTTCACGGCATCATCGGCTCTGATGAAAACGAGATTCTAATCACAGAAAACAACTGGCGCACCGCCCGAAGCATTCCCACGCCATTAGACCAGAAGAAAGTGGTGGCAAGCGAGCTCGACAATCGGCCACGAATTAACAAGGTGCTCATTTGGGGATCTTATCTAATTGCAGAACAGTGTGGCAAGGTCTTTTATACAACGACAGGCAAAAAGATTAACTGGCAAGCGTTTCCTGGCCGGATCTATGATTTCACACTGGACAAAAACACCAACCTATTGTGGGCGGTTGACGACAGCCTCAGGGTGCTGACTTTCACTTCACCAACGGAATATGTGATACCCACAGACAAGCGTATCCCCACATATCCAATTGACATCAAAGCTGTTAACAATTCGTTATATATGATTCTGGCCAACAAACGGGTATGTCGCGCTAACCACAAGGGATTGATTTGCCATTTTCCATACACCTCTGATCAGGCGATAGAGGATCCTTGTTTAATGGAAAGCGGGGATCATCTGATCTGGGGTGTGGAAGAAAAGCAGCTTTATATCGCAGACAAAAAGGGGCGCCGTTGGTATCGTGAGGCGGAACTGGACTTCCCGACCTGTGGCATCAAGTTACTAAGCGACAGTGTAGCCATTCTTTGGGATGGACTTCGGAACCATCGCTACTCCTTGCCAGATCACACTATTGAAAGCTATACGCTTTCGGAACCGTTACGTGATTTCCTTGCCGTACCCATTAAGAAATTCAGCATTTCGTCTGGCAGCCAAGGCTGTTTTCACTATTTTAACCATCAAATTGAATATAATGTAGCCCAAGATACCCTCCTCGACAAGGCATTGATGTCTAAAGAGGGAGGTTTTAAAGAGAGAACAGACACGATGATTGACATTACTGTGAATGTTGCGCAACTTGTCCGATTGTTAAAAAACGCCAATGCCAATCCTGACAAAACGATTGAAATACAAGATTTTAACATCACAAAGATTGACAAAATGCATTATATGGACAGAGTGCAAAAGCGTCTGGACTTGGGAAAATATGACTTCAACAAGATTGAAAAAAAGGACAAAAGTCTTTATAGTTCGATTCCAGATATGCTGGATGATATTGACAAGGCCACATTATGCGACATCCTCAACACGGGTGAGGGTTTTACAAGCACAACGAAGAATTGGTTCAAAATTGAGTTTGTCAACCAAAACAACGATACCTGTTGGATGAGGAATTTTTATTACGAAGACGGGGACCCATGGTTTCTCCCATGGCGTTTTGAGTACAAGGGACAGCACTTCAACTGCTATGACGTTGCACTATCACGTTTCATAAAAAATTGTATCACAGAGGATTTTTATGGCCGTGAAGCTTTCGACAACGCTGTCCTGCTGATGAAAATCGGCGACTACTTCTGCCGTAAAAGGAGGTGATTTGAAACTGTCCAGGACTAATTGTTGAGCAGTAAAAACGACATTCCCAAATTTGCAGCAGGAACCACCTGCAAAGATTTTGAATAATTCAAGATGTTTTGTATCACACTTCTGCGGGGACGCTCAACTTTCATCGTTTTTTTCTCTTCTTGTAAAAGGGTCGAACTTTTTTCCATAGGCTAATAAAGTTTAATTTGCATTCACACATTTTATTAACGAGGAATAGTTCACTTTATTTTACAACAATAGGTTGATTTCTTACAAAAAGAAGTCAACCTATTGATATTGAGCAAGATAAAATTTCTTCTATTGAAATACGCCTAAAAAATTAGCAAAGAACCAATTTCTTTTCCTCTACCATCTTCCGTAAATTAATTAACGCATAGCGCATACGACCCAATGCCGTGTTGATGCTCACATTCGTCAGTTCAGCTATCTCTTTGAAGCTGATATCCTGATAGATACGCATCTCTAAGACCTCTCGTTGCTCTTCGGGCAGGTATTGCAGCAAACCCTGGATATCCGTATACACCTGCTCTTGTATCATTTTCTGCTCTACAGATGGGTCTTCAATACCCAGCGTGTCGAAAATGTCAAAATCGCCATTACTTTCGTAAGCTGGCAAGCGCTGTGCCTTTCTGAAATGGTCAATTTTCAGGTTATTGGCAATACGCATCACCCACTGCGGGAACTTGCCTTCGTCTTGGTAGCCACCCGAACGGAGCGTGTTAATCACCTTGATAAAAGTATCCTGGAAGATATCTTCCGCCAACTCGCGGCACTTTACCGCTGATAAAATATAAGTAAATATCTTTTCTTCGTGACGCAAAATCAAAGTCTTCAGCGCAGACTCGTCGCCACCAACATATAAACTAATCAATTCGCTATCGCTTAGCATTATCGATTTCATAGGGACCTCCCTTTCTTTTTTATCGTTAATAATAAAAAACAAGTAAAAGTCTAATCGATAATGTTCCTCCTATAATTTTAAAGGTTATGCGTTAAATTTTTTGCAAAGATATAACCTTTTTTTGATTTCTACATCACTTTTGAATCAAAAAAATCTTAAAACATTGAAGATCAATAAAATATTTTACAACCCATAATTTCAACTTCTCCACTACCCCGCCCTACGGGTACAAAAAAACAATTTGCACATTTGCTAATTGACTAATTTGCTAATTCTCTTTCGGCTCTCCTGTGGCGAACAGCGAACGTATAGAAGCGGCATCCTCACCTTCGGCAATCACCTCGTAATCCAAAGCGGGTTTCAACAGCACACGCACACTTTGCGCATCTATATTCTTGTAACCTCGCACACAGCTCATCTCGGCATACAGCTTCGGTGTAATCTTCACAAATTCCAACATATCCAGCCACTGCACTATTGTCGTCAAACTCTCTGTGGCTTCAATCTTATTGCCATTTTTCAAAATAGCCACAGTCTTAGTTTCCCCCTTTTTCTGGAAATATGCAATCAAATTCTGATTGATTTTCTGGGGATGCTCATTGACATACAAATAAATGTATTTCTTCAGCAAATTGCCATTTTTATCGAATTCCTCAGTGATACGCATCTGACCTTTTGAGTCATAAACCTCCCACACACCTGTTTTTAATCCATTGTAATACACACCCTTCTGCGACGGAATCTTTCCTGGATAATAAGTTACCATTTCACCATTCAATTTGCCATTAATGTAATGGGAAACCGTAAACAACTCTTCTTTCTCATAATAGGATTTGCATTCACCGTTCAGCAAGTCATTGGCATACATTTCTTCTTTCAGTTTATAGCCATCCACCGAATAGGTCACAAATGCACCATTCTTCTTGCCTAATTTATAGTTTTCCTCTGAAAGAAGAACATTTTTATCATTGAAATACTTCCACTTGCCATCCTTCTGCTGGTTGATAAAAGTACCTTTGGAAGCCACGTTGCCGTTTTCGTGATAGGTAGTGACATTTACCTTGGACACGCCCGTCACAAACTCGCTCACACTTTTCAGCTTACCGTTGGGGTAATAGTATTTGAAAGTACCTTGGGGCACGTCATTCACAAACTGTCCCTCATAAACCAGCACCCCCTTTTCGTATTTTTTCCACGGACCTTGCTTTTTTCCGTTCTTATCCACACGGTTCAGGTTATCTTGTGCCATGCAAAAACCAGCCACAAGACAGCATAACAACGTTATTATCAGATTCTTCAGAATAATTCTCATGATTTTAGTTTTTGAAGTGCAAAGATAGCTTTTTTATCATTATCAGAAAAACAATTGCAAAAATTCTTCCTCTTCAACCTGGCGAATATAATCCGATAGCCCCACTTCTGCTATAACGGCAGCCAGCTGCTCCTTATTGTGCTGCACGCCTGTCAGTCGCTGTTCCAACTCATGGATATCCTTCAAAGCAAAAAAATCCCCATAGATTTTGATTTCCTTGATACATCCTTTGTCCAGCAACAAATACAACTCTATCATTCCGCCCTTGGTCTTGATGGCTTTCTGGAAGGTATAGCGGGGCGAGCTGCCGAAATTCCACTCCCACGTGGAATATTTCTCCTCCACCAAACGCTGAATGTTGGCCTTGTCGTTGTCTGTCAGCTCATAATTTACCGCATTAGCGTTCGTGGATTTCACATATTGCATAATGGCATCTTTCAGATCCATAACGGTAAAACTCTTGTCCGGCAGGTGCTCGCTGATATTCGTCACCCTTTTCCGCACGGACTTCACCGCCTTGTCCTGAAACTTCAAGGGGTTCACCTTCAAAGCCTGTGACAAATTGGTCATCTCGGAAGCGAACAACAGCGTGCCATGATGCAAGGTACGGTTGTGATGCACACATTGGGCGTTGCCAGAAAACTTCATTCCATTGATAGTCAAATCGTTGCGACCCTCAAAGCGAGCGTCCACACCCAACTGGTTGAGCACCTTCAGAATCGGCTCGGTGAAGGTCTGGAAATTGCCATTGCTATCGTTTTCTATAAAGGTGAAGTTCAGGTTGCCCAAATCGTGGAAAACCGCTCCCCCACCCGTCTGGCGGCGCACCACCTTGATATGTTTCTCCTGCACATAGTCCAGATTGATTTCCGCCAAGGAATTCTGGAATTTTCCCACAATGATGGCCGGCTCATTACGCCACAACATAAACACATCTTCTTGGCAGCTATCTAAGAAGTACTCTTCCGCCGCCAAATTGAAATAAGGTTCTGTAGAGGGGTTATATATACAAAGCATAGTATAAAATCTTTTTATTCTTTCACCATTAATTCTGAATTGACCAAGTGCATACAACAATACGGATGCGGTGCGTCGGAGCGATGAAGTATCAGGAAAAATGCCTTGTCAAAAATCATCCTTTTGGGCTCATGTCTGACAGGTTCTTCAAATTCCGAACACTCATCCAACGCCATTTCCAATTCCGCCTCACTTTCTATTTTGGCTCCAGTTTCATTCAACAAAAAAGCAATCCTTTGCCATGCCTTTATGATACGATATGATTCCTGTTTTGCCGTAAAAGTATTGTTTATCAATTTATTGAAATCCGAACTAATATTGAAACTCATATCCGGAATTATCACCATATCATCATCTTCAAACTGATATTTCCAACTTGTGCCATCCATCCCTCTTTCCTGTTTTCCTATCTGTATCAGACTATCTGATGCGGCAACCATCTCTGCCATGGTTTTATATGCATTCCCTGTTTTGAACAGGATAATTTCGTGTTCTGTATCAGTAGGCACTAACTTAATGATAAAATTGTCATCATTTTCATAATAAAGGATATCCACGATATTGGTCATCTCGTCTCTTTCGTACCCCGCCACTCCGAAAGCTGCAACCATCTGTCCGTCAAAAGTCAGGCTGTTATTGAATTTTTGCAACTCGCAGGGGAAAGGCAGCGACTTGTCAAATTCAGCACGGGCAGTAATGAGATTTCCCTGAACCTCCCCTTTCACCTTATACTCATTATCTTTCAATACATTGCGATAAGATGTAGAGGCATTTAGCAGGATTAAATCCTGATATTCTTCCGAAATAGACAAAGGTGCCCCAATAATATTCCGCACCTCATCCCAGGCAAATAGCAACGTAGCACAATAGACCGAATTAGTATCCGTAGAAATACGGTGTTCCAAAGTTGGCAAGAATTGTGTTTGCTCATACTCGGAAATATCCTTCTCTTCTGGGAAAGCCTGCTTAGGTGTCTGACGACATGAAAGCAACAGCAAAATAGCAGCCAGCATATAAACAATTGGAGTTCTCATGACTATTTGCTTTTACTAATTAAATGTTTCCTAATTCGGACCACAAAAATACAAATAAATACGGAATTATCTCTTTTAGTTTTGTTGAAATATACACCATTTCTCATTTCTATTGATTATTAAATCCCTTACGGGATAAGAAATGTGTTGTGATGCTTTGTTCTATTGAGATTGAATCCCTGCGGGATACCCTTTTTCCCCATCAGGGGAATCAATATCAATAGATTACAGGATATTCCACATTTTCGAATTACCCTCAAAGAGGGTTTAATATTAATTCATACGTTAAAAGTGTATGGTTTAAGGAAAAGATAAGATCATTTGATAAAAACGCAAGACCAAAAGGGATAATTCCGAAAAATTTTTCAAGAAAAAAATTTCAAAATTAGATTTGCATTAAAAATTTTTATATCTTTGCGGTGCAAAGTACTTTTAGATTATGGAAGAAAAAGAAGTAAAACAGACCTTGAATGACATCCGCGACATGATGAGCAAATCTTCACGTTTTCAATCAATTAGCGGATATTCCATCATAGTTGTGGGCTTGTTGGCAGCAGTAGCGACACTGATATCTGCCGTTGTCTTAGGAGTGGAAAATTGCTTTCCCTGCTCCGAAAAATTGCAACAATGCGCCATCTTAGACACAACCACACGCACCCGTTATATCGCATTAATTGGCATGGTTCTTTTCGTCGTCTCCTTGCTAACAGTATTCATTTTTGCCACTATCAAGTCGAAAAAAAATCAGTTGCGATTTGTCCTTGACAAACGTACGGGCCAAATGCTCCTCGACTTTTTCATTCCATTGGTTGCCGGTGGTGTGCTCAGCATAGCTATGGTCATGCAACACCATTACGGACTGACCTCATCCATCATGCTGATTTTCTATGGACTTGCCCTGATCAACTGCAGTCACTACACCTACCCTATCCTCCGTTACTTGGGCTACGCGGAACTTCTTCTTGGCCTCATCGACTGCTTCATAGTTTCTCACGCCCTGCTCTGCTGGTTCCTCGGATTCAGCGTGCTGCACATTATCTTCGGCATCATCTACGTGATTCTATTTGATCGTAAAAAAGCGTAATCATGGCTATTCTTGAAGGTTTGAACAAGATATTTGAAAGCAAAATCCGCTTGGGCATCATGTCGGTACTGGTGGCCAATGAATCTGCGGATTTTGCCACGCTGAAGTCGCTGCTGGAGCTTACCGACGGCAACTTGGCGAGCCATACACGCAGTCTGGAAGAGGCTGGCTACATCCGTTGCGAGAAAAAGTTCGTGGGACGCAAACCGAACACCACCTACTTCGCCACCCAAGCTGGCCGTGAAGCTTTCGCCGCGCACATCAACGCCCTTGAAAATTTTTTGAAAGAATGTAAAAGCTAAATTTTTTTGCCCTTTAAACTTTGTATTTCAAAGTACTTTTAATTTATAATGATAATTAGAGATATCATATTCCTGCAGCAGCCTCGAAGAGGCGACATCTCAATAACCCCATACAAGCATAGCGCAGTATGGGGACACAGCAAACCATATAACCCACAAAATAAACAATTATGACAGCAATGGAAAACGCGGCAATAGTACCGCAAGAAGAACAAAGAAGCGCAGAAATGCAAAACGAATCAAATTTTCAAAACAAATCAAAAATGAAAAATGAGCCTAAACCGAATCGCAGCGACCGCTTGCTGCTGAAACTCCTTATTATTGGCCTGTTGAGCCTCCTCCTACTGATTCCACAGCAATTCATTATGAAACTGATCAGCGAGCGATACGAGACCTCTTCAGAAGCCGAAAGGGAGGTCAGTCAACTCTGGAGCAAACCCCAACGCATCACTGGACCTGTAATCCGAATTCCTGCCAGAAGCAGCAACAACAAAGATGTCTATCTGCTTCCCGAAGCGTTGCAAGTGAAAGGCGATGTAAAGACAGAGACGCGTCATCGAGGAATCTTTGATGTGACGGTTTACAAAGCAAGCCTGGACATCAACGGCAACTTTATTATGCCCAATCTGTCCGCCTTTGTAGATTCTGCTTATGATATTTCTAAAGCGGAAATGTTGATCGCGCTGAATGATTTTCGCGGGCTGACGGAAAACATCACCCTCAAACTTGACGACAAAAACTATGCAATGAAATCCAACAAGGATGAGGAAATGGGCTCTGTACTGTGTTGCCGCATCCCGCTGTTTAATATGCATGACGGACAGCAGGTAAACTATTCGTTAAAAATACCGATAAAAGGATCCGAATCGCTGATGTTCCTGCCATTAGGCAACAGTACGGAAGTACAACTGACTTCCGACTGCACGTCGCCAAGCTTTCAAGGCAATTTTCTGCCCCTCACCCAAACAGTAACCGACAAAGGATTCACGGCGACATGGAAAATATTGTCCATCAACCGCGACTTCTCGCAGATGGTCACAAGATGGAACGAATACAGCAACGATCCTCGTTGTGTAAACATGAGCGAGAACGAGTTCGGTGTCACCATGAAAGTCCCCGTTTTGCAGTACCAGCAGACCACTCGCAGTGTCAAATACGCTTATCTGTTCATCTTTCTCACCTTTGCCACAGTATTTTTTGTGGAATACCGCCGTCAAACGCCCATCCATCCCGTGCAATATCTGCTGATCGGAATCGCCCTGCTGGTATTTTACACCTTACTGCTTTCCTTTAGCGAACACATTCCCTTCCTTTGGTCATACCTCATTGCCATGTTGATGACTATCGTGCTGATTACAGGCTATTTGGCAGGCATCTTAAAAATCCGCAAAACCGCAATCATGATTGGATTAATGTTGCTCTCGCTCTATGTTTTCATGTACGTGCTTCTACAGTTAGAGACCTACACTCTGCTTGTCGGCAGCATCGGCATCTTCATCATCCTCTCCGCCCTGATGTATGCATCGCAAAAAGTGAAATGGTATAAAGAGAGCTAACTGAATGGGGATTCCGCTTCCCCACCCGACTCTATGTTTACCACTAAAAGCCGCACAGCAACGGAGAATTTCATTGCTGTGCGGCTTTTCATAATCTAAGCAGGCAAAATATCCTATTGAATTGTATTTTTTCTATCTTTGCAGACTGAAACAATCCCAGTATGAATAGAAACATCCTTGTGACGATTATGCTTATTGGAGTTGTTATGTTGAACAGCTCCATCGCCCAAGAACTTGAGCATCTGAGACCCGTACAAGTCACTGAAATATCCTTGGTGAGACATGACAGCACGCAATTCCAAAATGCTTTTCAGCGACACTTATGCTCTTATATCGACACCAACATCACTTTTTATGAATGTCGGAATAACACTGCAACAGTCGGATACTTGCTAAAAGTACGTGATTCTCACGACCGTTTTAATGCTTATATTAGAGACAAAAATGGCACGCCCATCCTTGTCGGTCTTACAGAGGTACAACGTGCGGAAAACCTTTTAGCCAAAGAATTGGATTTACTGGCCGATAAAGCCCAATATATTCAACGGGCACTCACTGCCCCTCACTTTTACCAATATATTCGACAGTATGTTTTCTATCTGACGACAAAAGGCGACACCTGTGTTCTAATCAACTTTACAATTCCAGACAATGGAACATGCCTTGACAGGATGTTTCACGCCCAGTGTGACGGAGACGACACTTACTGGGTTGCCACACTCAATCTAAGCAAAGGTCAGATTCAAGAATATTACATCAACGGGCCAACGATATTTGTTGTAAAAGGCCGCAACAAAGAACCTCATGGACTTGGAAACCAATGTGTTTTCCTGAATGGCAGGTGGCGTCATGAAAAAATAATACCCTATTCAAAACTCCCACAAAAGATAAAGAATTTAGTAACAAATCCACAAGACACCACTTTGATTTATGAACAATCACTATACAAAGGACGTTATTATTACGCTATTTTCACTGACAGTATTCAACGAGGATACCACGCTAATGGAAAATGGATGTTTACCGGGGCTAAGGAGCTCTATTGGGGGAATCTTCCTGTCGAATCTTTGCAGTCCGTACCACACATCAAGCAAATGCTAACCTACATTCATGAAGACATGTCCCGTCGCGGACAGGATTTCGCAATAAACGGAAAAATCATTTCACTGGAAGTCGTGAAAAGACACTATGTCATCTATATCAAGTTTAAACCTGAAGACATATATTGCGCAAGTCAAGTAGCATACACCTTTGACCTTAATGGCAACTTTGTAGGCATTGATCTGGGATGGTTCTGATGAGAAACCATCAGCATTTTTATTCTTTAATTTTTGTATATTTGCCCTCAAAAAAGACACATTATGATCTTCTACTTTTCAGCTTGCGGCAACAGCCGCTTTATTGCAGAAAGCATCGCACAAGCCCTTGACGAGCAGCTCGTTTTCATCCCGGAAGCCGAGCGCGAAGGGCGTTTCGACTATACCCTTGCGGAGTACGAACGAGTGGGCTTCGTCTTCCCCATCTACTCCTGGTGTCCCCCGCAACTCGTGATGGATTTCGTGCAGAAACTAAAATTCACGAAAGCGCCCAACTATGTATGGATGGCCGTCTCCTGTGGCGACAACGGCGGAGTAGCGGAAAAGGTTTTCGCTGAGCAACTTGCAAAAACAGGATTACCTCTGCATGCCGACTACTGTTTCGTGATGCCCAACACCTATGTCAACATGGCAGGCATGAGCACCGACAAACCTGAGAAGGCGAAGCGTAAGATTGCAAGAGCTCAGGCGCATCTGCCAGAGGTTATCCAAAATATTAAAGCTTGTAAGTCCGTGACGGAAATGCGGCGAGGTATATTCCCGCGCTTCAAGACCAATGTCATCGGTAAATCATTCCATAAATGGGTCTCCGACGAACCCTTCCGCAGCACCGATGCATGCATTTCCTGCGGCAAGTGCGTGAGCGTGTGCCCGCTGCAGAACATCAGTTTGGAAGACGGTCGCCCGAAATGGCACGGCAATTGCACCAACTGTGACGCCTGCTTCCACCACTGCCCCAAAAACGCCATCCAGTACGGCAAAGCCAGCGTCGGGAAAGAACAGTATTATTTCGGAAAGCTATGAACACACTTCATCACATTTCTATTTATCTGCTCCTGTTAATATTCACAGCAGGAAGCGTAGCAGCCCAGAAATCGAACGATACGATTGTCTATCAGCGCGGAGAGTTAACACTCAAACTTCTGCCCGACAACACCTACCAGTTTTTTGTGGAACCTTGCGATATATGTCCACGCCTCCTCCCTAACAATCTTCAAAGTTTCGGCCAATACTACACCTACAAGAAGGAGGCTTATTATCTATTCTCTGACACTTCTCTTTACCCCGAGAAAGAATGCAAAATCGAGGAATCCTCTGATGACAGCGACAATCTAATTTTCCGTTTCCACATCCCCAAACCGAACTATAAAAATTTATTACTTAGAAATTGGTTAATATTCAATGTCACACTATACTTAGAACCTGATACCGCAGAATGGGAGTACATAAAATTGAACTATATTCCAAACGACACCAATATCAGGGCATTTTATACGGATGACACTCTCCTAATCATCCCAAAGCCTGCGAAATCCATCTGCTATTTCAGAGTGAATGTTTTCACAAACTCCAGAGACGCCGACATTCCAAGATTTTCTGTACAGAATAACATTGTGGCGAAGAATTCCTCCTCCAATATTTTTGACATCTACATGCCCATGGTCACTCCGGAATTCTTCCTTTATGAACGATTTTTGGGCGAGCCTGTAAAAATCATAGACAAAAAAGCGGTATTATTCAAACGCTGGGTTTTACTCAAAAAAGGAGTGTTCCAGCCCATACAATATACCGACTACGCCCCTTTGCCCAAGAAGTACTGGAAGTATGTAAATGGAGGAATAGATGCTGGACTATGGCGCATTAAATCAACGTACCCAGACGAAGATAAAGAATAAAAAGACATATATAAAAGTTAATATTTTATATATTTGAATAAAATTTTTTCGTATCTTTGCAGCGTAAAAACAAACAACAGAAAATTCAACTATGCCACAAATTAGTTACTTCTATGGGATATACATCTTCATGAACTTTAACGATCATAATCCAGCTCATTTTCATGCTTGGTATGGGGACTACAAAGTATCAGTAGATATTATGAACGGTGTTATAAAAGGAAAAATGCCACGGAAAGAATTGAAATTTATTTTTGAATGGCTTGACCTCCACAAAGAAGAACTGCTCATAAATTGGGAAAAAGCTAAGAAAGGTGACAAACTAAATACAATCGAACCCTTAAAATAACAAGATCATGTTTTTAGAAGTTAACAAAGCTGAATATTTAGAAGAATACAAAATACGATTGTGGTTCAACAACGGAATGGTGAGGGATGTGGACCTTTCAGACTCTTTGAACGGAGAAATCTTTAAACCACTCCTCGATAAGGATTATTTCAAGAATTTCACCATACACTTCAATACCATAGAATGGGAAAACGGCGCTGATTTTGCCCCTGAATACCTCTTTGAAAAAGGGGTAGCGGTATATGACATTAACGAAAAACCAACTGAAAAGGTGGCAGAAAACGACATTCCGTACAATTCTGAAAAATAGCACCCTAAAACACCTGACTATGAACATCGAAGAATTCCGTGAGTTTTGTCTGTCGTTAGGCGAAGTGGAGGAGAAATTGCCCTTCGCGAAGATGCCCGGTGGCGAGTCTGTGCTGGTCTTTTACGTCTGCGGCCACACCTTCTGCTACTGCGACCTCAACGACTTCAGTGCTGTAAACCTCAAATGCCAACCCGAACGCATCCTAGAGCTGCGCGAATCCTCCGACGCTTTCTGCGACCCCGACCACATGAGTCCCAAATACTGGATTGGCGTGCAGGTGAACCGCGTGCCCTCTACCCTGCTCAAAGAGCTGACACAAAACTCCTTCGAGATTGTGAAAGCGAAATATACAAAGAAGAGGAAATAATCTTCGCAAAAATGAAAATATCAAAATCAAAACCATGAAACAACTCAGAACCTTCTTTATCACAGCAATTCTGACAATTTTTATTTTCAACTTGTCATTTGCTCAAAGCACGGTCAAAGACACAGCGTATAACCACAGCTCTAGTGTGGTTTTTCCTGAAATGACCCCGCAACTTGTGGACAATCTTGACCTATTGGGACGTGTGTGGGGATTCTTGAAGTATCACCATCCGACCATTTCCAAAGGCACGTACAACTGGGATGAGGAGCTTTTCAAAATGCTGCCCGGCTACATACAGGTTAAAGACAACAAACAGCGTGACGCTTATCTGGCCAAATGGATTCTTCATTTTGGGAAGATCCCCGTCAACAAAAATGTCAAACCCGTTGACACCAACGCCGTGCTGAAACCCGATATGGCATGGATTAATCAGGAGACTATGTCGCCAAAGCTGTACAATCTGCTGATGAAAGTGTACCAGAACCGCAACAATGGACTTTACTATGTGAGCTTTTCATCTCTATGGGTAAAAGCGGCCAACTTCACTCACGAAAACAACTATGCTGATATAGAGTTTCCTGACGCCGGTTTCCAACTGCTGGCTCTATACAGATACTGGAATATGGTGCATTATTTCTTCCCATACAAATCTCTCATGGATGCCGACTGGAACACGGTGATGAAGAATCAAATTCCTTCTTTCATCTCGGCCACAGACAAGAAATCCTATTGGAGTGCAGTTAGGCGCCTGATTGCCCAAATAGACGACACCCACGGGGTGGTCTGGTCCTCAAAACAGACAAAATCACTGGATTATTACCGGCCTCCATTCAAGGTAAGCTTCCTGAAAAACGACACCTTGGTGGTCACTTCATATTGGGACTCAGAGAAAATCGACAGTTCTGGGCCGCTCATTGGTGATATCATCACCCACATCGACGGGAAACCCGTTTCGTTTTGGATTGACAGCCTGGCACCCTATTATGCAGCATCCAACTATCCCGTAAAACTCCGTCAATTGTCATGGGAGATTTGTGGCGGCAACAAACCCTCCGTCAGCATCTCTTTCATTTCAGATGGAATTCCCAAAGAGGCCACCGTTGCCCGATACAATATTGATGAAATGGGGTATGTTTACCAAACCGACAGCATCTGCTACAAAGACTTGGGCGACAGCATCGGATATGTCTCCATGGACGACATCACCGAAGCATGGGTGAAACGCATTGCGGACACCTTGCACACCACAAAAAGTCTGATTTTAGATTTGAGAGAGTATCCGAATGAGACCATCAACTACAAATTTTACGCTATCCTGGCTGACAAATCAAGACCATTTTTCAAGGCCACAGAAGCCAACATGGTCAATCCCGGTCAGTTCACGTTTTCAAAACCAGTTTATACTGGAAAAGGAAAACAAGCGTATCCTGGCAAGATTGCCATCCTCATCGATGAAGAATCACAGAGTCATGCGGAGTTCTGCACCATGATGTACCGCACGCTTCCCAACAGCATCGTCATCGGCAACACGACGGCGGGTGCTGACGGCAATGTGGTGAAAATCCAACTTCCCGGTGGAGTCAACTCCTATTTCTCCGGCATCGGCATATATTACCCTGACGGCACCGAAACCCAGCGTGTCGGCATCATCCCCGACATCTATGTCTGGCCTACGGTCCAAGGCATCCGCAATGGCCGCGACGAAATCATGGAGAAGGCACTGGAGTGGTTGAAGGAGTAGGAAGACGCACCGTCTTGAACATGCGTCATAAAAATTTTACACTGATTTTTTGCCGATATCGGCAAAAATTAGTATCTTTGCGGCAGATTTCACAAAAAAAACTTGCCGATAGTATGGAATACATCTCAGTCACCCAATATGCCGAAAAATACGGTATCAGCGAACGAACCGCCCGCAATTATTGCGCCACAGGGAAAATTGACGGATCGTTTCTGACTGGTAAGACATGGAACATTCCCGCTGACGCACCCCTTCCTCGCAAGGGGAAACAGCGCATATCACCCTTACTACAACGACTGAAGGAAGAAAAAGAATCCAAATTAAAAGGCGGGATTTACCACCGTACGCAAATAGACCTAACTTATAACTCCAACCATATAGAAGGCAGTCGCCTGACCAAGGAGCAGACCCGCCACATTTTTGAGACCAACACCCTTGGCATCACCGCCAAAAGCACCCGTATCGACGATATCATGGAGACGGTCAATCATTTCCGATGCATAGACTACATCATCGATCACGCTACAGACAAGATCACAGAAGCTCAGCTGAAACAACTGCATCTGATATTGAAGACCAATACTTCCGACAGTCGCAAATCGTGGTTTGCCATTGGAGATTACAAACGCTTGCCCAATGAGGTGGGTGGTGAGGAGACCGTTAAGCCCGAAAATGTTAGCAAGCATATCAAGAACTTGCTTGCGGAATATAATGCGCTCAAAGAAGTTCAATTTGATGACATTTTGAATTTCCATGTGCAATTTGAACGCATTCACCCCTTTCAAGACGGCAACGGACGTGTCGGACGCCTACTCATGTTCTGGCAGTGTCTGCAAAGCGGCCATGTGCCATTCATTATCACTGAGGAGCTTCGATTGTTCTATTACCGTGGTCTTCAAAAATGGGGCCAAATCAACGGCTACCTACGTGACACCTGCCTGACCGCGCAAGATCAGTACAGGTTATTGCTTAACTATTTTAAGATCAAGTACTAACTAAGTATAAGCAATCTCCCATTGCCCGCCTTACGGCGGTTTTTTCCTTTCAGACCGCTTTGGCGCTTCGCGCTTTTGCGGTCTGCTCTAATCGCGCACGCAACGGACCGGGAAACCGTAGCTCTTATCGTTGCTCACCCTGCCCACGTTATCGTTTTTATAGTAGAGGTAACGGTAGTACGCTTCGTAGTCACCGTTCTCCGTAGCACACCAGAAACTGGTGCCGTCGCCAAAACTGCCGTAGCTGCCGTTGATGTAGTAGCCAGTGGGAAGAGCTGAAAAATGTGTGGCGTTATTCGTGCTGGAATTATTTCCCACTGCACATGTGTTGCTGCTATTACTCCATCCTGTGGTAGAGGCCAACGCCTTGGCAATGTATTCACTGCTATTGTTGCACTGATACCGCGTCTGACTACCCACATAGTTGGTCAGTTCTGTCCACTCCGCATCACTTGGAACATGCCAGCCATCCGGACAAATACCTTGCACGCCACTGGGATTGGCAGATGAGGAAGAGGTACCATGCATCACCGCAAACCAGTTGTATAGGTAGCCGTGAGTGGGAACATTGTCGGCGTTGTTATTGGGGTTATAACGGCACGGCGTTATTGTGCTGGAGCTAGAACCTAAGGAAATGGGAGTGCCATCCGCATAGCGTGTGGAGCGCAGGTTCTCCATCATCCAGCACTGGCTGCCCATCTGCAGGGTATAGTAGCTGTTGCCATCGATGTCGGTAACGGTTAATCCAGAGCATGGAGAACCGCTTACTTCGGTGGTAAAGTTCACAAACTCTCCGTATGCCGTGCCTTCGCTGTTGGTGGCATACGCCTGCACAAAGTAGGTTGTTCCTTCACTCAAATTAGAGAGACTGCTAATGAAGCTGCCCGTACCGCTGCCGTCAGTGGAGCAACTGTTGATAGCACTTGTAGAGGTTCCCCAACACACACCGCGGGCGGTTACGGGAGCACCGCCATCAGAGGTAACGTTACCGCCAAGGGTTGCCGTAATGGCCGTAACATTGCTCGCTGCACGTGTGGTTACCGTGGGCAGTCCTATCACAGGAAGTTCATAGAATTCATAGATACATCTGATACTGTAACCGCTGCAACGGGGATTCGGTGAAACAACTATCTTCTCGCAGACATAGTCAATCATGGCACCGGTAGCCATGTCATATACCGGATGACAGGTCCAATAGTAGGCATTTCCCATGATGCTCTCGTATCTGCCGTTGACACAGTTATAATTACCGCCAGGAAGTGAGTTGAAGCCTGTTGCGTTGGTATTGTTTGCACCATCAATCCAGTAGTTGACTGATCTCAGATCTTCAGAAGAGTGTATGTTCAACTCGTCGTATTCCTCATCCGATGGCAAATACCAGCCGTCAGGACAGATACCCTGGATGCGATGCCCCATGTTGTAAGCTCTCTCCACTGAATCCACAGAACCGTATCTTCCTGTGTCGACAGCCGCATACCAGTTGTACAGATGGCCAAAGATGTCCACATTCTCCGTAGTGTTAGGATACTCGTATGAGTGGCAACTCATCACATTCTCGATCTGACGACCATCGCTGTACTTCGTTGACCTCAGGTTCGTGGTGGTCCAGCACTTGCAATCGCTGCCCAGATGGACAGACTGGTAAATTGTGCCCTCATAGTCAACAGCATCGGGACAGGGCAGGAAGCTGACTTTGACAATCTGGTCACAGAACACACTGTCACCGGACAAGCTCTTGGCCACCCATCTTACCACGGTCTCGCCGACAGGATAAATGCTGTCGACAGGAGCATTGTTGCTGATGGTGATTTCACTCATCGGCAAGCTGGTAGTTGTGCTGAAGGTCGGCACACCAATGCTCAGCTTCAAGTTGCAGCCACCATGACGGATGGTGTCGTCAATGTTGGCAGGACAAATAAGCGTTGAATTGGCGGTTGTGAGAGTCTCGGGTTCACTAGAAATCTGAGCGGAAACCGGTAACAAGACTGCCGGCGACATTAGCAGCAATATCAGCAGAAGTGCCATTAGATTCCATCGGGGAACTGAGCATTCACGCTGTGTCAATTTTTGTAAAAAGTCAAAATTTTTCATAATCATGGGGATTTCTATTTTTTTTATATTTCACGTCATACTTTCAGACCTTGCAAAGTCCATTACAAAAAAATCCGGAAATATAACAGGGCAAAATTACATATTATTTTTAAATTTTCAAGTGTTTATTGCACTTTTTTTTAGAAATGAGTTTTTCATGGCTACTGCGCGTTTTTTTTGCATCAACTATAATGAATTCCTTCCGAGGTGAGCAGTACAGAGCTTCGGGGCAGGTTCATAGGCCAATTCACAGATCCACCTTTACCCAGGCTTGCGGTGCACGTTCCTCGCACCTTACCCTGAGCTATGCTGCTTGCAGGCCTACAGCCTGCAATAATATCGGGCAGTATTCATCACATCAGGGGTTTACCCTTTGCTAAGCTCTCACACAGCTTTCAGCCGTTTAGTTGTTTGTTTGTTCAAAGCCCGCACACCTCTGGCGTGCGAATTAATTATGCTAACATGACATTCTACCAAGCCCCGCACTCCTGACGGAGTGCTTCTTATTGGTGGTGACACCGGGGATTTATAAAACACGCATTCTTGGCGGAATGCATTTATTTTGGCAGGCCGTAGGTCTACATGGCAAGGCAAAACGGGACGCCACATATTATTTGGGCAGGCCGTTAGGTCTGCTGGGCTTGGTAGCCCGGGGTAAGGTGCGAGGAACGAGCGCCGCTACCCCGGGGATGAGGATGCCCCGTATGTTTGTTCGCGGCGCAGGTGTCGCGTGCACCGAAGCACAACATTTGCCCGCCGCGAAAGTGAGAAATTATCGCTGACGTCAAAATTTCATCTTTCTTATAGCTGCTTTTATCACTACTCCTTCACCAGCAACTCGGCATTGACCACATGCAGACAGAAGTACGGGTTTGGAGCATCTGTACGTCGAAGCATTACATAAAACGGCTTGTCGAAAATCATCTTTTTGGGAGCAATTTTATCCTCGTCAATATCAACACCCAGAGAACAGATAATCTCCGACTGACTCACCAATTCCGCACCCTTTTCGTTCAGCTTGAAAGCGGTCCGTTGCCATGCCTGTAAAATTTTATATTCCAAAGAATTAGAGCTGAACACATTGCCGATTATCTTGCCAAATGTAGCACTGATATCGAAATCTATAACGGGAACAATCACTTCATCGTCAACCCTGAACTGATATTTCCATTTCTTGCTTTGAACAGTTTGTTCTTTCTGACCAAGTTTAATCAAACTGTCCACAGCAGAACTCATTTCAGCCATAGTTTGGTATGTTTTTCCTGTCTTAAACAGAACGATTTCATGCTCCTTCTCTATAGGTATTAGCTTGATAATAAAATTATTATCATTCTTATAGTATAGAATTTCCACCACATTAGTCATTTCGTCCCCGTCTTCACCCTTTACTCCAAACGCATCGACTTTTTGTCTGTCAAAAGTTAGTTTATTCTTATATGTCTGAAGCTGACAAGCAAACGGCAGCGACTTTTCAAATTCAGCACGGGCAAAAATGTAATCTCCCTGAATCTCTCCACTTGCTTTGTATTCAGTTGGTTTCAGCACGTCCCGAAAAGAGGTAGAGGCATTAAGCAGCCTCAAATCCCGATATTTTTCAGGAATAGACAAAGTCGAACCGACGATTTTCCTGACCTCATCCCAGGCAAACAACAGCGTGGCACAATAAAACGAATTGGAATCCACAGGAATCAGATGTTCCATCGTAGGCACAACTAATGTCTTCGCATACTCCGAAAGATTCTCAGGTTCAGCATATTGCGCTATCAATTCCTCTTCCGAAACTGGTTCCTGTTCAATTTCTTTGGGTTTCGGCTGCCCGCAGGAGATTATCAGCATAGCCAACAATAAGCTAACACAAAGTTTAATTTTCATGGTGATGTTAATAATATTGGACTACAAAAATACATTTTTCAGTCTAAACAAAACGTGACCGAAAAATTTTTATTGCCATTTTTACAAAAAAAAACTATCTTTGCAGTATCAAATTTGAATTTTCAAAACATTATTATCAACCCTTAAAAATCACAACATCATGAGTGAAGCACCCAAATCGCTGAAAGGCACAAAAACCGAGAAAAACTTAGAAGAGGCTTTCGCTGGCGAATCAATGGCCCGCAACAAATACACCTACTTCGCCTCCAAGGCCAAGAAGGAAGGTTTTGTGCAAATTGCAGCCCTGTTTGAAGAAACCGCTGCCAACGAGCGCGAACATGCCAAGATATGGTACAAATACCTGCACGGAGGTGAAATAGGCTCAACCGCCGAGAATCTGGCCGACGCCGCCGCAGGCGAGAATTTCGAATGGACCGACATGTACGCCCGCATGGCCAAAGAAGCCCGAGAGGAAGGTTTCACCGAAATCGCCAGAAAATTCGAGATGGTAGCAGCCATTGAGAAACACCATGAGGAGCGCTATCGCAAACTGTTACAGAACATTGAGGACGAGAAGGTGTTCTCCAAGGACGGCGAAGCCATCTGGCAATGTGCCAACTGCGGTCACATCGTCATCGGCAAAAAGGCTCCCAAAATCTGCCCCGTTTGCGACCATCCGCAGTCCTATTTCCAGGTAGAAGCCAGAAATTATTGATATTTATCCCCTGACGGGGAAAATATCCTCGCAGAGGATTCAATATCAAAAGAATATGGGAATTATCACCATATTCCTTTATTGTTTCTTCAGCACCACCGCCGTGCGAGATGGCAAGTACAACCGCACGGCGGTTTTTCCGTCTTGCGGTTGGGATGTGTATGTCATCCTGTGATCCACATTGCCGAAACCGGCAAAATTCGGGTCATCGGTATCCAATACGATTTTGTAATCTCCTGAAGGACATTCTATTTCATAATCAGCATACGATTTATCAGGGCTAAAATTAAAGACAAACAGGCAGTTGCCACGGCTGAAAGCCAGCACCTGGTCGCCTTCGTTTTGCAAGATCAGTTTCGCTTCCGACTGTAAACAATGCTCCTCTGTAATCAAATGCACCATCGCCTTGTCGAACTCATTGAGGGCATGGTATTTCAAATCCTTGTTATCTGCTAGCGACCATTGTCTGCGAGCATGCTGATACGACCAATTATTTCCCGCTCTCGGAAAATCTATCCATTCCGGATGACCGAACTCATTGCCCATGAAATTAAGATAGCCGCCGCCCGACAAACTCAGCGTCAGCAAGCGCACCATCTTGTGTAATGCCACTCCCCTATCCACCACCAAATTGGGCGTAAAGACCGACATAGAAGTGTACATTTCTTTATCTATCAATCTAAATATCAACGTTTTATCACCCACCATCGCCTGATCATGGCTTTCCACATAGCTTACCACCCGTTCTTCCTTGCGGTGGTCCGTCATTTTGAAAAACATCTCGCCCACACTCCAATCCTCGTCTTTCCGCTCTTTGACAATCTTCATCCAATAATCGGCAATGCCCATCGACATGCGGTAGTCGAAGCCGATACCACCACGTTCCACTGGGAATGCCATGCCAGGCATTCCACTCACATCCTCGGCAATCGTCAAGGCCTCCGGATTCACTTCTTTGATCAAAATATTGGCTAAAGTCAAGTAGGTCACCGCATCCTCATCCACATTGCCGTCGAAATACTGATCATAACCCACAAAATCCACGCCAATACCGTGGTTCCAGTAACACATGCTGGTCACCCCGTCAAAGCGGAAACCATCGAAATGGAAATTTTCCAACCAATATTTCAGATTGGACAGGAGCAAAGTAACGGTTTCCTGCTTGCCGTAGTCGAAGCAGCGGGAATCCCATACTGGATGCTTGCCCCGCTCGCCACCATGGAAATACAAGGTTTCCGAGCCATCGAAGCGACTGAGTCCCTCTTTCTCATTAGTGACGGCATGAGAATGCACCACATCCAAAATGACAGAAATGCCCATCCCATGTGCTGTGTCAATCAGCTCCATCAGTTCTTCAGGCGTGCCGAAACGGAAGGAAGGGGCAAACAAATTAGACACCTGATAACCAAAAGAACCATAATAAGGATGCTCTTGGATGGCCATCAGCTGTATCGTATTGTATCCCAATTCTTTGATTCTCGGCAACACATATTCCTTAAACTCCCAATAGGTAGAAACCTTCTCCTCCTCAGACGACATGCCCACATGTGCCTCATAAATCAGTGGATTTTCAGGTTTCTTCGGGGAAGAATGCTTGAACTGATAGGGTTTTTCAGGTTCCCACACCTGAGCGGAGAAAATCTTAGTGGTATCATCTTGCACCACACGGGTCACGCAAGAGGGCAAACGCTCGTCAGCACCATCCTGCCACACCATCCACAGCTTGTACAACATGCCATGCTTCAGAAAACTCTCTGGTAATTCAATCTCCCAATCACCATTGCCGATAGGATGCAAGGCGTATTGCGGCTGCACCTGCCAATAAGAGAAATCCCCCATCAAAAAAATTTGCTTGGCATTGGGCGCTTTTTCGCGAAAAATCCAGGTGTTCTTTTCACTTTTATGCAGACCGTAATACAAATGATGGTTGGCCTTGTCTTTCAGCGAGCACTTGCCATCGGTAAAATCCAGCATACGCAGCACCGCCATCTGATGGCGACGAAACAGGCTTTGCTTATACGGCTTCAGCCAAGGGTCAATCAATACCAATTCGGGAGTTTCCATAATTAACAAGAGCTATAAGGTACGACATCCAACGAGGTATAATCTTTTTTCAGATACTTGAAATAGGCACACACGGCAATCATGGCGGCATTGTCTGTGGTCAGGTCAATGGTGGGCAATATCAAGTTGCGATGGTAACGGTCAGCAATCTGCTGCATGGCCGTGCGCAGGCCCTTGTTAGCCGACACACCGCCCGCCAAAACCAAATCCTTGCAATCATATTGCTTTAATGCTTGTACCACCTTATTGGTCAATGACTTAATAATGGCATATTGCATTGAGGCCGCTAAATCTTTCTGATTCTTTTGAATAAAATCTGGATCATTTTTCAGCTCATCTCTGACGAAATAGAGAAACGAGGTTTTCAAGCCACTGAAGCTGTAATCCAAGCCTGGCAGATGGGCAATGGAGAACTGAAAACGCTTAGGGTCTCCCTCTGCGGCCAGTCGGTCAATTACCGGTCCTCCGGGGTATGGCAAGCCCATGATTTTGGCTGCTTTGTCGAACGCTTCGCCTGCAGCATCGTCGATAGTTACTCCCAAACGTTCCATTTCGAAGTAGTCATTCACCTTCAGTAACATGGTATGACCACCTGAAACCGTCAGGCAAAGGAAGGGGAAATGAGGCTTGGCGGAATCATCATCACTCTTGTTCAAAAAATTCGCCAAAACGTGTGCCTGTAAGTGATTTACCTCAATCAGGGGCACGTCCAGACTATAGGCCATAGCCTTGGCGAAGGAGCTTCCCACCAGCAAAGAACCCAGCAATCCGGGACCATTTGTAAAACCTATCGCAGATATTTGATTTTTGTTTATCTTTGCACGGTGAAGTGCGGTGTCCACAACGGGGATGATATTTTGCTGATGAGCACGGGATGCCAGCTCGGGAACAACGCCCCCATATTCGGCGTGAACTTTCTGACTGGCAATGACATTGGATAGGATGGTAGTATCGGCAATGACGGCAGCAGACGTGTCATCGCAGGAAGATTCGATACCAAGAATATAGGCTGACATAAACTCAATATTTTGAAGGGCAAAATTATAAAAAAAATCGGAAAGGTGCTACTATGGATCATCGGTATTTTTATTGCCCTTGATTTATTGATAGTTGGACTGTTTTTTGTTCCTTCTGTCCAGAACTATGTCATCGGCAAAGTCACCGGTTTTATCTCAGACAAATGGGGAGCAGAGATCGGGGTAGGTCGCATTTACGTTACCCCCACCCTGCGCATTGCCGCCGACGACTTTGTCATCAAGGACTTGCACAATCAGCCCATGATCTACGTCAAGCACGTCAAAGGACGTTTCAAAACACTGAAAACCAAGCCTTTGACTCTTTCATTCCATAGCGTTACCGCCACGGAGGCTGATGTGACCCTGGTCACCTACGAGAGCGATACCATGGTCAACATTTCCGCTTGGGCCAAGAAAATCTCCAAACCCAAAAAGAATCCGAAAGACTTCATCCTGCGCATTGACAAAATCCAGCTTGTCAATTCCCGTTTTTCGATTGCCAACCAAAACAAGCAGCAGAAAACACCCTACATTGAAGGACAAGAGATGGACCCTGGCTTCTTTGAACTACGACATATCGATTTCAAAGCCGACAAGTTCCAAGTCTATAATGATGATATTTCCGCTAAAATCAAGCAAATCGGCTACGACCAATATTTCGGTTTCCATCTGGTCAAAGGCTCTGGCGACTTCCAAATCAACAGTCATCTACTGCGTTTCGACGACTGCAAACTCCAGACAGAGAACAGCAATTTAGACTTGGATTTACGCTTTGACTATGGCAAATGGAAAAATCTCGGTGATTTTCTCGATAGTGTGAATATCACCGCCACAGTTCGGCCTTCAGATTTCTGTTTGACAGATGCCGCCTGTTATGCTGGAGCTATCCGCGGCATGGACGACTGCCTGCATTTCAGCGGACTGGTCAGTGGTTGTGTCAACGACTTGAAACTGATAGATTTCGATTGCCATTACAACAGCAGCACCTATTTCAAAGGTGATTTTGCCTTAAAAGACATCACAGATTTCAAACATGCCGTATGGAATTTGAACTTCAACGATTCCTATTTCAACATGAAGGAATTGGCCGAATTTAAACTTCCCAATGGCAAAAAAATACCGCTGCCCGACATCGCAAAACGACTGGGCTATGCTCAATTAAAAGGAACTTTAAACGGATATGTGCCTGCTATCAATACCAAAATGGACATTGCCACAGGCATCGGCTCGGTTCGTGCCAACATGTCCTCCAAGGACTTAGGCGAACAAGTTAGTTTTAGTGGAGACCTCGCTTCCAATAACTTCAATCTTGGACGACTCATCAACAACAGCAAGTATTTCGGCCAAACTCATTTTGTCATCAAGCTTGACGGCACAAGTGACGACCCAATGGACAAGCCGGAATTCCTCTCCACGCTTGCAGCCAATGTGCATAGCAAAATTTCCCGTTTCGACCTCTTCGGATATCCAATTTCTGACATCAACCTCGATGGACAATATAAAAACAAGACATGCAAGGCCACCTTATGCTCTAACGACTCCAGAATCAACCTCAATCTCGATGGTTCTGCCGATTTCTCTTCGCTTGAACCTAATATCCAAGCCAACTTGGGGCTGCATAGCATTAAATTGAGCGAAGTGGCCACCTACCACGCACCCATCGACACTGCCACGGCCAAAGGTATTGACAAACTGATTCTTTTCGCTCAACAACATCCCAATGTGGAAATCTCTTTCGATACGCTAATCTTTAATTCCACAGGTTCTAACTTGAACAATCTGAACGGTTTTGTCGGCATTGATGGACTTCAGATATTCAATGAAATACAACCTTTATATAGTGAAAGAATCCGCTTTACCGCCATCAATACCCCTGCCGGACTGCACAAATACATTTTGTCTTCCGACATCGTCAATGCCTCCCTCAACACCAACTACGCATACAAAGACATCCAGGATTCTCTATTTAATTTTGCCTATCGCTATATTCCCAATATCCTTCCTCAAAGAGAGGCAAGCAAGAACAAAGCAATGGCCAACACAAAACAGGAAGACAAACATTTCAACTTTTCCTTCGAAACATTTAACACAGAGCCCTTGCTCTACATCTTCCTTCCCGAACTATATATAGCGGAGCATAGTAGTATCGATTTGCGTTTGGACGACATCGCGGAACAGGACCACATCAACATCGTAATTCCTAAAGCATCCTTCAAAGACCGCTTCAATATCAACAATTTACATCTTGCTTCCAATACCGCTGCCAACCATCACATGATTATCGATGTCACCAGCGACTCTATCTCATTGGCCAATAAGAAAGGTGCCACTTTGTCTTTGCATCAGATTGGACTCCAAGCCGACATGTTCCAGTCTTATATCGATTATCAGCTGTCTTGGAAAGACATTTCAGATGAAAACAGACCTTTCTCCCACATCAAAGGAACCTTTGATGCTCAAGACAAGAGCAGCATGGTTGCTCGTTTTACAGATTCGCAAATCCTGTTGAACGAATACAATTTCAAATTCAACAACCGCAATGCCATAACCATTCAAAAACAACGCATTCTGATAGACAATCTGGTGCTCAGTGACAATGAAAGCAGCATTTCGGCGAATGGTGTATTTTCCAAACTGCCCAACGACAAGTTGACCATAGCCATCAATAATTTCGATATCGGTATTGTCAACAACTTCCTACGCGGCATCAGTTTCGACGGCATGTTATCTGCCAATGCAGACATTACCATGCGCGATGAAAACCGAGTCGTCATGGGAAAACTCATGGCTTCCGATTTCACATTCAATAAAACACAATTAGGCAATGTGTTTTTAACCGCCGGCATCGGTGAAGGGGGTTCCTTGGGGTTCTCCGGCGGTATTTTCAAGCGTGAAGAGCCCATATCTTCAAACATCATTAATGAGTACACCATCAAAAACTATCAAACTGAAAATAATAAGTTAGCCAATATCAACGGCTATTACCTCAGTCATATCAAGCGTTTTGTTGCCAAAGCCAATGTTGGCAGCCTCGACCTCGGCTTTTTGCAGCCGTTCCTGTCGTCTTTCAGCAATCAAGTCACAGGTACCGCTTCCGGTGAACTCAGTTTTATAGCCAGTACCGACTCCGCCTATATTTCCGGCAAGGCTCATGTCAATAATATGACCATGGGCATTACCCCTTTGGGAACTGTATATTACATTGACAATCAGGATGTTTTATTCAATAACAAAGGTATTATTTTCGATAATATTATCTTGACAGATAAAGATAGAAATTCCGCCACCATGAATGGTCATATCTATCATAATTTATTCAAAGACATGAAGATAGACCTGGATATCAATACCCTTCGCCTCTTGGCACTCAACCTGCCCCGTGACAATAACAGCAGTTTTTACGGCAAAGGTTATGTATCCGGTGGCGTTAAAATCAAGGGCGACGACAAGCAACTTGCCTTCAGCAGCGATAACCTCACCACCCTGAGAGGAAGTTCCATCTACTTCCCTATCACATCTTCTCAATCCGTATCTGAGAATTCAAATATACGTTTCAAGACTGTGATACAGGATTCTGTAGTGGTAATGCCTGCTACAGAAGAGAAAATGCAGCTGAATTTCGACTTCATTTTCAATGTCACCCCCGAAGCTGATGTACAGGTGGATGTGATGGCTATCGGAGGCACTATGAGAGCCAATACCACTGGACGACTTCACTTACTGTATAACGATATTATCGGAGTGAACATCTATGGTGATTTGGAAATCAACTCCGGAGATTTTCTGCTTTCATTGGAAAACATTGTCAACACCAAGCTCAAACTGGTACCTGGCGGCATGGTATATTTCGATGGACCCGTAGCCGATTTCAATGTCAATGTCAGTGCATACTACAATGCACGAGCCTCACTGTCGAACATCCTGTCATACGGCGAGGAAACCGCCAGCACCACACGTACTCCTGTCAACGCATACATTCACATGAATGGACAGTTAATGAAATACCCCTCTATAGATTTTTCTTTTGAGATGCCCAATGCGGATCAGGAGATGAATAGAGCTGTTTTTATGGCCATAGATACTACCAACCCCCAGAACCGTTCCAAACAGTTCTTCATCTTCTTGTTAACCAACCAATTCATGCCCGACGATGCCTCCAACGAGGATATTTCCAGCACGGTAGAGAGTGGTGGCATTGGCATTCTGACGAATTTTGTCAACAACTTCATATCCAGACAAATGAAACATGCTGGTGTGGGCATTGTTTATAAAAACAAAACTCAGCAGACTGCTGCCGAATACGGGCTGAACGCCAATGTGCAGTTTTTGCAGGACCGTATGATTTTCGAGACCAACATCGGCTATTACGACAACACTTCCGCAAATGGCGGTAAAACCAGCATCGAGAACTTCTATGGTGACTTCAGTTTGGAATACCTGATCACCAAAAAAGGCAATTGGCGTGTAAAAATATACAACTTCAACGACCAGTACGCTTTGGAATCCTACAAACGAATTGCCGGTGTTGGACTTGCCTTGATGTACAAACAAGAATTCAACAATAAAAACGATTTTTCCGAAGCATTTAAAGATGCTAAAATAGATATCAAGAAAAAGGAAAAGAAGGAAAAACAGAAGAAGAACAAAAAGAAAAATTAAGCGATATGAAGTCCGACCTTCCCCATATGTTAGTAATCCTGCTGTTTTTAGCTTTACTGGCTTTCCTCTGCTGGTATTTCTCCAGTATTGTCATATATTTGCTCGTTGCTCTCGCCCTTACCGTAGCAGGACGCCCCATTGTCAAGCTGCTTTGCAAAATAAGAATCAAAAAATTCACCTTCCCCCGTCCCTTGGCAGCCATTATAGCCATGGTGATTATTTTCGGATTTTTCTATGGCTTTTTTGCCATTCTGACCCCTCTCATCAGCCAGGAAGTCAAGAATCTCACCTCCATTGATCCTCAAGTGGTTGTGGAAGGTTACAACCGTTTTCTTTCCAAATTCGAGCATATTGCTTCTAACCAAGGCATAGACGTGACCGCCACAGAGATTTCCGAGGGACTGGTCCTACAACTTCAGGGACTTGTCAAAAGACTTGATTTCGGGAATATCCTTGGCAACCTTGTTGGCATCATCGCCAGCGTGTTTGTGGCTGTTTTTGCCATCCTTTTCCTCACTTTTTTCTCCTTAAAAGATGATGGTATTTTCCTTAAGACCATACGTAAATTCATCCCCAGCAAACTGCGTCCTAACTTCAGCAACATTGTGGAAGCCACGGGCAAACAGGTTGGTAGATACTTCGGAGGAGTACTCATTGAGATGTGCATTGTGGGGCTTATCAATGGTATCGCCTGCAAACTGTTAGGAGTTCCCGATGCTGCTCTGATAGGTGTATTGTCGGGCTTATTGAATGTCATCCCCTATCTTGGACCCTTGATTTCATTATGCTTGAATGTCATCATTTCCTGTACCAGCATGATTCCTCTGTCGCCTGCAGGTATAGATGTGTTGTATAATATTATAAAGGTGGTGGCCATCTTCTTCTCAGCACAGCTGATTGACAACTTTGTGCTGCAGCCTGTCATCTACGGAAAGAGTGTGAAGGCACACCCCATTGAAATCTTCATTGTCATCATGGCCGCCTCCCAAATCGGTGGTGTACTGGGCATGATCTTCGCCGTTCCTGTTTACACTCTCCTGCGTATCGTCTTCAAGGAACTCTTCGGACAATACTTCATTGATGATGACGAGCAAAATGAGGTTACAGGGAACAGGGAGCAGATTACAGATATTAAGAATTAAGAATTCAAAATTCAAAACTATAAATTATTAATTATTAACTGTCAATTATAATGGTAGCATACAAGAATTATCCCAGAAAGGAAGAGGAAATCGCTCAGCGCATCAAACAGTATGGTGAGGCGGAATTGAAGTATTTTACCGAAGCAGAAGCCTATCGCTTTGTTTTAGGCGTCATTGACCTCACCACGCTTGAAGGCAGCGACAACGCTCAAAAAATCAACGAACTGTGTCAAACCGCCATCAATTTCAAGGATGAAGCACGACATATTCCCAGCACCGCTGCGGTATGCGTGTATCCGCCTTTTGTAGCCCAAGCCAAGCAGCTGCTGAAGGGCACGGACATTCATGTAGCCTCTGTCGCTGGTGCGTTCCCCGCCGGACAGTCCCCTATAGAAATCAAGGTGGCTGAAGTAAAATACGCGGTCAACGCCGGTGCCGACGAAATCGACATGGTCATTTCACGCGGCAAGTTCTTGGAAGGCAACTATCAGGATGTGTTTGACGAGATTGTCGCCATCAAAAAAGCCTGTGGCGAAGCACATCTGAAGGTCATTTTGGAAACTGGCGAATTGAAAACTGCCGACAACATCTATGCGGCCTCCATGATGGCCATGGAAGCTGGCGCGGACTTTATCAAGACCTCCACAGGCAAAATTTCCGTCAATGCCACCCCTGAATCATTTTTGATTATGCTGGATGCTATTAACGATTACTACAAACAGACAGGTAAGATAGTGGGTATGAAGCCCGCTGGCGGCATCTCCGATGCGGAAACTTCCATTCTATATGTCAAGATTTTAGAAAATGTATTAGGCGAAAAGTGGCTGAATAAACAATATTTCAGAATCGGAGCAAGCCGTTTGGCTAAGAAAATTATAGAAAAAATTTAAGCTGAAAATTTTTTTTGTAAAATGTTGCTTTTGAATGAAATAAATGTGTATTTTTGCAGTCCAAAAATTTTTAACCATTTAACCATTAAAAATAACAATTATGACAAAAGCTGAAATCGTAAACGAAATTTCAAACAAGACAGGTTTTGACAAGAATGCAGTTCAAACCGTGGTAGAAGCCTTTATGACCAGTGTTAAGGGCTCTTTGGCAAAGAATGAGAATGTCTATTTGAGAGGTTTCGGTAGTTTTATTGTAAAAGAAAGAGCTGAAAAAACCGCTAGAAATATCTCTAAGAAACAAACTATCGTTATCCCCGCTCACAAAATCCCCGCATTCAAACCTTGCAAGACTTTCGTGAACGTAGTAAAGAAAATCAAATAACTAACCTTAAAATCTTAGCACTATGCCCAGTGGTAAAAAAAGAAAAAGACATAAAATGTCAACCCATAAGAGAAAAAAACGTCTCAGAAAGAACAGACATAAAAAGAGATAATTTCTCTTATGGTGATTAAAAACTCTGAAAAACTAAATGGTGTGCCACTGACATGTCATTTAGTTTTTCGTTTTTATCAATATCGGAAATCAGCTTGAAAACAACATACAGCTGAAAACCTCCAGCCCTCTTACAGAGCGGCACTTTTTATCAAAAACAATTTATGGATAACAACGAGCTTACTAAAGAATTAATCATCACTTCTCATCCGAACGAAGTCCAGATCGCCTTGCTCGAAAACAAGAAACTCGTCGAAATTCATCGTGAGACCTCATCCGACTGCCATTCCGTCGGCGACATCTACCTCGGCACCGTCCGAAAAATCATGCCTGGCCTAAATGCGGCCTTCGTTGACGTGGGAAGCGAGAAAGACGCTTTCCTGCATTACCTCGATTTGGGTTCCAATGCACGTACCATCAACGAATTTGTCAACCAAGCCATCAACTTCAACAAAAAAAGCATCGCCAAGTTCCAAAATCTCGAGGAAGTCGAGAAAAACGGAAAAATCGGCAATGTGCTGACTACCGGACAGAAAATCCTGGTGCAGGTGGCCAAAGAAGCCATTTCCACCAAAGGTCCCCGTGTCACTACCGAAATATCGTTCGCTGGACGTTACCTGGTTCTCGTGCCCTTCATGGACAAGGTCAGTGTAAGCCAGAAAATCAAAAGCAACGAAGAGCGTAAGCGACTGAAAAAAATCGTACAGGGCATCAAACCCCGCAACTTCGGCATCATCATACGTACAGTAGCCAGAGACAAAAACATCGAAGATCTGACCGCCGACATGGAACAACTGAAAAACAGATGGGCCACAGCGGTTAACAAACTGTACAAAGCCACAGCTCCCTCCAAAATCGCCGACGAATTGGACAAGACTTCCGCCCTCGTCCGCGATATGGTCAACGACTCCTTCCACGCCATCTATATCGACTCACAAAGCATTTACCGTGAGGTGGTAGATTACCTCAATAGCTTCTCCTCTGAAAAGACCAACATCGTCAAATTCTACAACGAGAAGCAGCCCATCTTCGAACATTTCAATGTTGCCAAGCAAATCAAGGGCTCTTTCGGCAAGGTAGTCACCATCAAAAATGGTGTGTATCTGATCATTGAGCACACCGAAGCCATGCATGTCATCGATGTCAACAGTGGCAACCGTGTCAAATCAAGCCAATCACCAGAAGACAACGCCTTCGATGTCAATCTGTTGGCCGCCGAGGAAATCGCCCGCCAGCTCCGTCTGAGAGATATGGGCGGTATCATCACTTGCGACTTTATCGATATGCATACGCCTACCCATAAATCCATGCTGTTCAAGAAAATGCAGGAATTTATGGCCAACGACAAGGCAAAACACACCATACTGCCCCTCAATAAGTTCGGTTTGCTGGAAATCACCCGCCAAAGGGTAAAAGAAGCCACCATTATTGAGACGACAGAACAATGCCCTGCCTGCCACGGCACCGGCAAAATCAAGCCCTCTATCTTGCTGCAAGAAGAGATTGAAAACACACTGGAATTTCTGTTTGACAAACAAGGTGAAAATGGCATCACCATCGAGATGCACCCCTATATCCATGCATATTTAACCAAAGGCTTCCCTTCTATCCGCCTGAAATGGTTCTTCAAGTATCATAAATGGATTCACTTGCGGGCAAATCAAGCTTATTACCTCACCCAAACGAAATTCTTCAACAAGAATATGGACGAAATCATGCTCTGGTCCACCCCTACCGAAAACTAAACCATGACTGCCACAGAAATTCTCTCCAAACTTGAACGCTACTGTGCCTATCAAGACCGCTGCACACAAGAAGTGCTCACCAAGCTCCGTAGCCTACAGGTTGAGGAAAAAGAAGCGCAACAGCTACTGCAACTGCTGAAAAACGACGGTTTTGTCAATGACGAGCGATATGTGCAGAGTTTCATACGGGGCAAAGTAAACAGCAAGCAGTGGGGCGTGCAAAAAATAAGATTGGGGCTGCTCCAAAAAGGAATCAGCAAAGACCTCATCGACAAATATATAAAGGACATCAACCCTCAACAATATACTGACAACATACAGACAGCCATCCGTAAATGGACGCAAAGCCACGGACCTGTCACCCAAGAAAACCTCACCAAACTCTACCGACACCTGATGTCGAAGGGATTTACTTACGAAGAGATTAAGGGGGTGGAACTGAAAACTGAAAACTGAAAACTGAGAACTAATACTCTATACCACTACCCCGGCCTTCGGCCACCCCTTCTTCAAGAAGGGGAATTAGAGCTCCCCTCGAGCACGAAGTGCGAGACTCCCCTTTGGACGAAGTCCACTCCCCTTGAGCGGAGCGAAACTCCCCCTGCAGACACACACAGTGCGTCCCTACTGAAACCTGATACCTGTAACCTAAAACCTAAAAGATGGTACAAGCCGAACAACTCAAAGAGATTAACGCCCGCTTAGCCGAGCTGAGGAGGTGTCTTTGACATCGATGGGAAATTAGCCGAGATACAAGCCAAGGAAGAAATCACCCATCAGAACAACTTCTGGGACGACCCCAAGGAAGCCGAGAAGCTGCTGAAGGAAATCAGCGGCATCAAATCGTGGGTAGAAGACTACGACAAAGCCGTAGCCGACTTCGAAGACCTGAAAGTTTTACATGAATTTTTCTTAGCGGAAGAAGCCACCGAGGAGGAGACCGACAAACAATATGCCGTATCCATGAAATCCTTGGAGAAGCTGGAATTCCGCAACATGATGCGCGAGGAAGAAGACCCCTTGAGTGTGGTGCTCACCATCAACTCTGGTGCCGGTGGTACCGAAAGTTGCGACTGGGCCGAGATGCTGCTCCGTATGTACATCCGCTGGGCCGAACGCAACAAATTCGCCATCAAAGTATTAGACCGACAAGAAGGCGATGTGGCCGGCATCAAGCAAGCCACCATCGAGTTGGACGGCAGCTATGGTTATGGCAATATGAAGAGCGAAATCGGCGTACACCGTCTGGTACGCCTCTCCCCCTTCGACTCCGCCAACCGTCGTCACACCTCATTCGCTTCTGTTTTCGCCTATCCCATTATCAATGAAGACATTACCATCGAAGTAAACCCCGCCGACATTTCCTGGGACACCTACCGTTCCAGCGGTCCCGGCGGACAGAACGTCAACAAGGTAGAGACGGCTGTGCGCTTGCACCACCACCCCACCGGCATCGTGGTTTCCTGCCAGGAGACCCGTTCGCAGCTGATGAACCGCGAGAAAGCCATGCAGATGCTGAAATCTCAGTTGTATCAGATTGAATTGGAGAAAAAGAGAGAGAAAATCTCCGAAATAGAAAGCAGCAAGAAGAAAATCGAATGGGGCTCGCAAATCCGCAGTTATGTGATGCACCCCTACAAGATGGTGAAGGACCTGCGCACGCAATACGAGACCTCCAACGTCGCCGCCGTCATGGATGGTGAATTAGACGGCTTCATCAAGGCGTACTTGATGCAGTTTCACTAAAAAGTGACAACCTTCTTGATGATTCCGCCTCGCTTTGACCTCACATCAAAGGGAAGTCAGAGTTGGGAACATATACTAAACCATCTGGTAGTTTTATTTCCTGAACCCAATACAACTCGTTTCGTTGTTGCCTATCTTTTCATGACGGCATAAATCTTCAATAAATTGCATATCAGGGTGTTTTCCGGTAAGCACTTCCTCCATGATAAGCTTGCGTACAATGTTGTCGATTTCGCCACCTGAGAAATTATAACATTCTGCCAGTTGGCGACTTTCATATTCAGACAACCAGGAAAGTTTGCTCTTCCAAATGGACTGTTTGGCTTCTACTGTAGGATTGTTGAAGCGGATTTTGAACAGGAAACGTCGTTCGAAAGCACCATCCAAATTATCTATCAAATTAGTGGTGGCAATGAGGATGCCATCCAGTTTTTCCATTTCCTCAAGGATGATATTTTGGATAGCATTTTCAGTCTGTGCCACACTGGTAGAACCGCTGGTACTATTAATATTTTGACGGTTACTGAGCAATGCATCAGCCTCGTTGAAAAGAAGAATCGGTTTAAGCTTCTCTTTCTCGCACAACTGCCTATAATCGGTAAAAATACGCTTCACCAATTTCTGGCTTTCCCCATACCAACAGGTTTTGGCTGCGCTGATATCTACATGGCATACTGCACGTCCAGTGGCTTTGGCTATTTGCATTGCAGTCTCGGTTTTTCCTGTACCTGGTTGTCCGTGAAAGAGGGCCGCCACTCCTTTTGGCAGCGACTGTTCATCCAATCGTTTTTGCAACTCCGCGAAACGTTCCTCTTGGAGGTTTTCCTTCAGCAGATTCAGTTGTCGCAGGAGTTCATCGTCATAAAACATGGATTTTTCGGGAATATCTTCAGGGCAAATTATTTTCTGGTCTCGATTTTTGGATTTGGCAAAAAGCTCGAAATCTCCCTCCAAAAAGAGTTGTTTCCCCTTTTCGGTGAGGACAAGATTGCTGTCGGAGAACATTGTGTCACGAAGTAAACTCACTAAATCCAACTTCATCAGAATATGCTTCTCATCCATCAACTCCCTTGAGATTTGGAAACGAGTACTGGGATTGCCATACATGTCTTTCAAGGTACAATTGATCCCCGTTTCGCCATTTGCAAGAAAATCATCGCATATCTCGTAGAATAACACTCTGTCTTTAGCCTCATGGAGCAATTTCTGGACATTCTGAACAAAAGAAAGAGTGCTGTTCTGTTGCTCCAACTCGCATGAACGGTCAAAAAGTGCGTAGGTAGAAATCTCTTCATCACTACGTTGTTCGATCAAATCGGATATTTCGTTGACAAATTTATACCGGTCAAACCCTTCTTCCTTCAACATACCAGGGTCAAAAGGATGCCTATTCATTATAGATTCCATCACACATTGCTCAATTTCATAACACTCTGAACGTCTTCTGTTTCCAACACGTCTAAGATATTTGCTTGATACCAGACAGTCAAATTCTTTTTTCAATGGAAGCAACACCATACTTTTTACATTAAAGAATTTGGGAATATCGTTCCAATCTATATTGCTGTCTTGGAATTTATTGCAGAAAGCCACTGTCATAATAACGGCCTGAATATTTGTTATTTTTAGAAATTCAGCAACGTAATCCAGTTTTTCAACAATCTCACCTGTTTCTGCTTTGCCAAACTCTTTAAAGGTGGTGGATTCGTTCTGCCGTGTAAATGTGTAGTCTAAATGTGCAATAGAATCAGGCGCAATTGCCTCTAACAAGGCAGTTCCGGAGTTTTCTATTTTCAGCGCCAGAAAACTCAATGTCTGCAAAATGTTTTCTTTTTTCATAGCTTTACAATTTTGAACGTTGCAAAAATAGAATGATGGTGTGCCAAAATATAGCACAGCGCATCGCTATTTTTGCTGACGTAAACAAACAATAAATAATTATGGATAAAACGAAACACATTATCATTCCTGTGGGCTGCAATGCCCTAAGGTGTAAAGAAAGCATCATGCAACAACTACCCTCATCCTATGCATACGAGTGGATAGAAAGCGAGGATTTTGTCAGAGAGTATCTCTATTGTGCGAAAGATGGCCCCTACGACACTTCCTTGGAAGTGTGGTTACTCGTTTGGGACACGCTCTCGAACATGGTACCCAAAACGCATCCAAATCCGAATATAAAAGGTTGCTCGAATCTTGAGTTGCAAATAATGGCTATTGGGACTAATCTTTTATGGTGCAAAGCGCACCACTCCAATATCAAGAAGCATCTCATCTACATTTTACCCCCACGATTTGATGCTAAACAATACAATCTGCCCATCAATTGCCGGTTTTTAGGAATAGACGACATTCTCATCATAGACCTGCAGGAAGAACTATCTAAAGCGGATGGCAACATGCCATTAGTAGATTTTTTGGCAAGCATGGAACTTAAAGTTGCGGAGGTGATTGCGGGGAAGAAATCGGGGAGGAAATGCGAATATTGAATTGTTTGTGGAGAGGAGAATAGTTTTTTTTTGTAATTTTGCGTAATCGTTTTCTTCTGATTTTGTTCAACGGACTTCGACAAATGAAGAAGGAATGAGGAAAGGAAAAAAACATCGGAAGTCCCACTTGTTCTAATGGAAAATGACCTTAAAACACTAATAGATCCAACAGACAACAAAGATATTGCTGATTTGTATCGTGGTTTACGAGATAAAAGCAGGTCACTGATAGATCTGAATTCTCTTGTGGCAAATTATGTTGTTGATTTGTTGAACCAAATAATCAGAAATTCTTTTTGTCCTCAGATGCAAGATATGCTTAAGCAGAGAGGCCTATATTTAGAAGGATATCCTTATAATTCTGATTGTGATTGGGTTATTAGTCCATGGGCAGGCTTTACAATAATCAATGACAATTGGAAACACTTTTTAATAGGGATTGAATTTGAGAGCAAATGGTTAAAAAAACCTATTATTGGTTTTTTAAAAAAGGATGATGTAAAACGTGAAACTATGGAACCACTGTGGACCAATTTGCAGAATCTATATAATATGAAGAAAAACTTTAACAATGAGTTATGGATATATAAGCAGTTTAAAGGCAATAATGATTGGCATACTGACGATGCCATAAATAAAATAATGGACGGCACTATGGTTAATCAATTTGCGGAAATGATAGATGAAATATTAGATGTAGCAGAGCGAGTTAAAATAAATAATCCAAACTACGAGCTATAGTTTTTACTTATGGAACAAGTCAATTATAATCTCATTGATGATTGTTTGAAAATCAACCATCAATACATAGAAAAGCTCCCTTATCATTTGAATATTATTGAGGAGTTGCATTCCAACGAAAATGCGCATAGTAGGATTCTAGCAAAACTATTACAATACAAAAACCAGCATGGATTTGTGATTTATGACAGTTTTCTCAATTTTATTGTTTCTCGAAATCAGGACAAAGATTTTAACAAAATAAAGATACACAATCCACTTATTACACAAGAAGAAGAACGTATAGATATATGGATTCGCGACAATAATTATGCGATCATCATTGAGAACAAAATTTTTGGAGCTGGAGATCAAAACGAACAAATAAAAAGGTATATTGACGTGACTAAAGGGTATCACTATGACGAAAAGGCCATATTTGTCCTATATATGCCTTCTTTCACAAGAGAATCTTCTAAACAAACATGGGGTAATTACAAAGATTCATTTAATGATAGGTTTGCCGTGGTTTCATTTAATGAGGACGTATTAGAGTGGCTCAGGAATTATGTGTTGCCCAATGTTACAATAAAAGAAGTTTATTTAAGAAGTGCAATAGAGCAATATATTGATTATTTGGAAGGATATTCAAGCCGACGAGAACAAGCTCAAAAAAAAGAATTACTGTTACTTATCCTAAATAAAATTGGGATTGGACAATCTGCTACGGCTGACGAACAATACCATCGTATAATGAGCCTCCACAGAGCCTTAGAAAAGGTGAGAAGTAGATGTGACGAAAAACTCCGTCTCCTCAAGGATATCGTAATTAATGAATTTGATAGGATCACAAAAAATTACTATCAACCGAAGGGGATGATTTGCGAATTCAAGGAGAATTATTGCTGTTATCAAATTAAAAAGCACGAATGGGAAACGAAAATTATGCATTTTGAATGGATTAATTTCAATCAAGACAGTCTTTTCGATTCTCAGAAATTAACATTCGTTATCCATGTTGAAGGTGATCAAGAGTTTCAAAAGACACTAACAAATATTATTTCCCATAAGTTGAACGAAGACAACAGTTCTACCAACAGTTATCCAACTTGTTATCAAAAAACATATTACATTCCTGATGGGAAGGGCTCTTTCGCCGAATTATCAACAGACGAGAAGAAATCCTTTTTAGAAGGTGTCTATAATAATTTCATGCTTTTTGTTGATGTTATAGACAAAGCTCTGAAACCGGTTCAAAATCCAAACGAAAAGGAATGATTCACTTCCCTCTTTTTGGGAATCTCACACTTTTCTTGTAATAATCTCCCCAACCCTCATCCGCATGTTTTTTTTCATTTCATGATCCACCATTCCTCGGGCACCGCTGTGCCACGTTCTTGCACACATGAGAACTATTTTTGTGGGCGTATTACAAAATCCTTTAACAGTTGCGCCCGACACGTATCAGGGGTAAAATTATGTCAAAAGTATTTAAAATCACTCCAAAAACAACAAAACGCACGAATGGTTGTGTGTTAACTCCCGAAATGGAAATCATTGTTACATTAGAGCATCACACATCAGACCCGTTCTGCAACGGTGCCAAGGAGATCAAAGCCATGTATATGGACCGATATGGCTATGATTATGAGCGAGCCAACGCCACAAAGGCTTGGTTTGAATACGAAAGATTGGACTAAACGCATATCAACTGGCAGTCCTTTTTTTAATGGGCGGGAGTTTTCTCCTGCCCGTTTTTGACTATGCCACATTTTAGCACACATATATTCTATTTTTGCCAGTATTATTCAAATTATTAATATGACTAATCAAAACAATCAAGAAATCACTAAGATACAAGAGCAAACTGACACAGACTATCTGCGGCGATATTTAAGACAATGTGAAAGTGAGATTATGAGGCTCTCTTACGATGAGAATGACAAGGAGATGTTCATCATCAGCAATCAGGACAGAATATTGACAAAAGCCGAGATACGTTGTGCGCTGCTGAATCGAATGTTCGAATTAAACTATTCAGAGGCCAACTTCCGGGATTTGGAAATGACCAACAAACGGCTTGTACAGATGGAAGCCAAGGTTTTGGAAGTCCATAAACAGCGATTCCAAAGGCTGACAAGCATTCACCCAGATTATAAATTGGATACCCATTTGACCTATTGCCACGATACCCAAAATCCGCAACTTATCATCAGGGAAGACGACGGTTTCTACGGTTCGCAATGGAACGACATCATAGAGATTCTCGACACAATACATAGTATAGAAATGACCGACAGCTTATATTATTGCAGCGGAGACTTTTACGACTCCTACCACAACGGCTTGCCCCTTAAGGAACCGTGTAAAATAGACCTCGCACTGCCCCATGATATCCCGTTTTGCTACTCTTTATGTGAACTTTGCAACAGTCAGTATTACAGCATTCCGGACATCCTGCGCATGACCACCTACCACATCCGCCAAGAGGTGTTTTTGGATGAGGCGCTGGATGTGGATAGCTCGCAGGAGAAAATCTCTTTAGTACATTCAAAATAGGAATAATTATGCAAGATTTCGCCGCCATAGATTTTGAAACCGCCAACGGACAGCGCAGCAGCGTATGCAGCGTGGGCGTGGTGATTGTGCGCAACGGTCTCATCGCCAACACGTTTTACAGTCTCATCAAGCCTGAACCCGACTACTACGACTGGTTCTGTCAGGAGGTGCATGGTCTCACGCACGAGGACACAGACAACGCACCGGTATTTCCCGACGTATGGAGACAAATTGAGCCACTGATTGAGGGATTGCCTCTGGTAGCGCACAACAGTCCGTTTGATGAAAGCTGTCTGCGGGCGGTATTCGATGTGTATCAGATGGACTATCCCGATTACAAGTTTCTCTGCACCTGTAGCGCCTCTCGTCAGCATTTCGGACAACTGCTCCCCGACCACCAACTACACACCGTAGCAGCCGCCTGCGGCTATCATCTGGAGCATCACCACCACGCCCTCGCCGACGCAGAGGCGTGTGCGAGGATTGCGATACAGTTGCTATAAAAACAAAATGAGGCTCGGTCCTGTGCCACATTTTTGCACAACTACGCACTATTTTTGCCAGCGTATTACAAACCCTTTAACAGTTGCACCCGACACGTATCAGGGATGATGAATATGAACGAATATTATTTTTATGTAGCCCCAGATGAAGAAGATTTAGGATGGGAATTCACGATCAGCGACTTGATCGAGAGTGAATTTGAAGAAAAGCCTGACAATTTCCCGGACAAGTCGGCAAAAATAGAGTTTTTGAAGGAACTAATTGCTGATATTGAGGAGTGTATTGAAAAGGTGAATAAAGAGGAAGGAAATAACTGAAGGGTGAAAGAAATATTTTTGTAGCTTTGCGGATGAAAAAATTTTTTTTTAGTCACGAAGCATTATGGAAAATTTCGACATTGACGGATTTACAAAGTCACTAGAAGAATTTATTTATGAAGAAAAAATCTATCTCATTGAGGAATATTTGAAAGAGATAGATAACGAATACAGCAAAAAGGAGAAACAAGGAAAAGTTGACAAAGAGAATGGTAAAGAAGATTCAGACAAATACTATGAGTTAACGGAAAGATTAAATGAATTAAGGAATTGGCATGATGAATTAGAGAATCTGAAATGTCGTTTGAGCGCCAAAATATTGAATGATGTAACGGACGAGTTTGACTGTCTCATCGAGGAGTACGGACTGGATTACAGAATTCAATTAAAGCACAACAATCAATACCATGCGAAATACGGCAGATTTAACTATATTTTCCAACCCAAAATTTATGGAAACAATAGTGGGATTGATATTCGTCTTGACAGTACATTGAATTTCGATGAGTACGAATGTGCTTTGCGTTTTTTTGCCGATACCTGTGGTCTCTACTTTATGCAAGGATGCAAATTTATAGGGGTGGGGATCTCTCGCCAAAACATGGCAAAGAAGATGATGGATATAATGCTGACATTTAATAAAGGTTTTTACGATGAGGAAGAAAAGATGAGGCATTTCGACATGCAAATATTTGAGGCAGGATTGAAAGGATTCAAATATGATGAAAAAATCGAACTCATTAATTCCACTCGTTTTCTTGTCCAAAACTACATAGAGGAATGGACGTGCAAAACAGAACATTATCAAGGGAACAATGCTTATATACACAAACTCATCGACCGTTTGCAAACCGAGTATCAGAAGTTTGATTCCCTTTGGGTTGAAACAATACATGGTTTCCTGAACGAAGCACTTCGAAAAGTCGATGACTTCATTGCCAAACAGGGATTAGATGAGAGAATTGTTATCCGACACATAGAAGACAATGAATTTGTTTTACAGGTATATGAACTACGATACTTAAGTCGCTCATGTTCCCTGGTTCCTATGGCCGATATGGTAACAGGGCAGTTTATTATACAAATCATTGGTAATAGAAAGCAAAAAGAATCGTATAGAGATATAAATAAAGCCCTCGCACAATATCTCAACTTTGATTACACGTATGGGCTGTACCTCAACATAGAGGTTGACTCTTCTAAACTTGCAGAACGTCTAACAGAATTACTTAGGAAGGCAGATTAAGATTAGAATTTATTGTAATTTTGCGCGGTCATATCTTCACCCTTTGTTTTAAGGGATTTCGGCAGAGTATGGAGGTGTAACGAAAAAAGAGTTAAAATAGAAGTCCCCTAACTTAAACTAACCAACCCATCCATTTTAATATGTATAACGAAGACAAATTAAATTCAGTGATTAAAAGTGTTGCAGATAACGAACTGCTAACCATGCAAGAATTTGCGTTTGACAACCTTGTTGACTTATGGGAACAATGGAAAAACATTGAAATAGAAGATGGAATACGTGAAGAGCTTATCAGAATGAGTTATTCTGATTTCCTTGAGAGGGCAAAAACCGATGAAAAAGTGAAAAAGATCAAAGATCTGATTTTTAAAATCGTAGCATATTGTGATGAGAACGCCAATGACAAGGAACACTTAAACGAATATTCTGATAAGCGGGTTTTGGCTAAATGTGGAATCAGGCAAAATGCATGGGCAATTCAACTGCTAAAGTATAAAAGGAATCCAGAAGAAGTAACAGATGCAATAAAAAATGTCATACTCTACATTGAAAATCCAGAACAACGTTTCCCAATCATTAGTGAAAAACATAGGAAACTGATATATCGTTTTTTTATTGGAGAGAATGAATATCAAAAGGAAAGGTTTGACGAGGTGTTGTTCAGTTTTTTTGATGCCAAGTGTGGATTTGAATTCTCAAATGACACAAACAAAACTAAACTATATTCGAAAATCATTTATGAAATGAAAGATGACTGGAAAGAAAATCTGCCTATAAAGGGTGTTTATGTATATGATGGTAATGAAAATTGGAAACAAGATAGAATTAAAGAAAACTACTCCTGTTTTTATTGGAATAAGAATTTTGTAAACAGTCATAGGGTGTATCCTGAGCTTGAAAAACTCCTCGAAGAAGAAGGATATTTCTGGTTCTATTTTGCATCTGGGAATAAGGCGAATTACAGAGCCCGTATCATTGATATGGCGACATCAGAAGAATCTTATGAAAACAAACTCTATGATTGGAAAGACAAATCACCGTTTGGATTGTGTGAGAAGTTCACTGACTATGAAGACAAAGTTAAAGTTATTCTATTGGTTGATAAATTTGAAAAATTAGCAGAGCCTATAGACATCAATTGTTTCGTGCCATATCAAGCTTCTCCAATTAGACAAAATAATGTTGTTGCATATTCACGTATTAAAAATCAAACATCAATTAAAATGGACAATTTTATTGCAGAGATCACCGGTATACTTAAGAAAAAAAAGAATATAATTTTACAGGGCGCCCCCGGAACCGGTAAGACCTACCACACAGCTGCCATTGCCCTATCAATACTGGGTTATGAAACAAGTGGAAAAACTCATGCTGAAATCATGACTGACTATGATAGTTTGTTAAAGAAACAGATTTTCTTTACCACATTCCATCAGTCCATGGACTATGAAGATTTTATTGAGGGCATAAAACCAAAGTTGGAAGGTGGTGGAATAGTTTACGACGTTGAGCGTGGTATTTTGAAAGAAGCCATCCATACAAGCCCTGACGAGCCCAAAGTCATTATTATTGATGAAATTAACAGAGGAAACATCTCCAAAATATTTGGCGAACTCATAACATTGATTGAAGCCGATAAACGTATTAGAAGTAATGCAGAAAACAATCATCATTTATCCGTCATTCTCCCTTATTCGAAGGACGAATTCGGAGTTCCTGCCAATGTTTATTTCATTGGAACGATGAACACCACTGATAGGAGTACTGGCACTATTGATTATGCTCTACGCCGTCGTTTTGCATTCATCACTCTTCCATCCAGGGAAGAAGTCCTCGATGAAATCAAAAACATTCCGACTCGAGACCTTGCTAAACAAAAATTCAAAGATGTACACCAATTTATCAGCAACAATAAAGTAACTGATTATGAAATTGATGACCTGATGGTCGGTCACAGTTATTTCTTGGCTGAATCAATACCCGATTTAAAGATAAAACTCAAATATGAAGTACTGCCTCTCCTTAAGGAATATATGAAAGACGGGATTATCAGAAATAGTGATGAAACCAAAAAATTCATCAAGAATTTTATAGAATAATTTTGTCAACAATTCATATGGATCCCAAATACATCAAGGAGCATGAAACGCTGCCACAAGAATTTGATCCACAAAAATGGAATGATTCTTTTGTTGGCAAAAAGCTATTTAAATGGACTGAGCCATTAAATGAAAATGATAATTGGGCATACAAAGCCTACTATAGAATTGGTACAGAGTGGATTGACAAAGAAAATGCTCTGATAGTGACAACAAAGCAAGGATTGGAGAACATTGATTTCGTTTCGATGTTCCTCCAATGCTTTGATTCCGGTATCGAACTGGGTAGGTTGTCTACCATATATGACATTGAGTTGGATAAACCATTAATAAATGCAAAATCACTAAGTACAGTCTTGAATCCTCTCATTGAAATTCATTTCTTGACTATTGTGGAAAAAATTGTCTCAATGGGGCTAAAAAAGGATTATATGTCCAGAACCGAGAATCTGAAGAAAGTCAAGAGTAGAATTAATCCTCTCTTGAACGAACGAAAAAATACTGTTTTCAAACGTTTTGATAGGTTTTATTGCACATTTGATGAATTCACTTTAGATAATTTTGAAAACAGGCTTATAAAAAAAGCCCTTTTGCTGTCAAAGGACTTGCTTCTCTATATGTCAAATCACCAAAAATTTGATGAAATTCAGTCAAAGTACGTCAAATGCCTATCCGCCTTTGAGCATGTTTCAGATCAAGTGGAACACTGGGAGGTTCGCCATGTCAAAACCAACAAACTGTATCCTGAATACAACGAAGCTGTAAGATTGGCCAAAATAATTCTCAAAAGAACAGATTCAAGCATCCATAGAAACAGCACAATTCTTGATAAAACACCTCCATTTTGGATTGACATGTCTATTCTTTATGAATTATATGTCTATGGTCTTTTACGTAAAGCATATGGAAATTCTGTGATGTACCAGGAAAGTGGAGTTACTGGGAAACCTGACTTTATATTCTGTTCTGACTCTGAAAAAATCATTCTTGATACAAAATACATTCCTCGGTTTGATAACAACTCAAATCAGTTAGATACCTACATAATTCGTCAGTTGAGTGGATATTGTAGAGATGCAAAACTACTAAAAAAACTACGGTATGATTTTGTTTCAGCACCAGATTCCATCCCTGTAATACCATGTGTCATTATCTATCCAAAAGAAAAAACAGAGGCCTCAGGATCTTTTTGCATAGATGAAAAAAAGACGATTTTAGAGCAGTGTACGCAAGATGATAACCTACTGTATTTCTATAGGCTTTGCATTCAATTGCCAACAATAATATAATGTAAGTTCTGCGGTTATATGGACTGAGGTCTCAAGCGAAAAACATGCATCATTGCAAACGAATGCAATTTGGCTTTACAATTCTCAACTTTTTAACTGAAAAACCATGCCCACCACCCTCATCACCGACTCCTCCCACTACACCACCGTCCTTGACCTCGCGATGAAGGCCAAGCGCTCGCTGTGGATCGGTACCGCCGACATCAAAGACCTGTATGTGCTGCAGGGGAAAACCGAGAAGCCGTTCCTCGGGGTGCTGGCGGAGCTGCTGGGAAAGGGCGTGGAGGTGCGGCTCATCCACGCGAAGGAGCCGGGACCGAACTTCCGTGCCGACTTCGACCGTTACCCGCGATTGGCCAAGATGCTGGAACGAGTGATGTGTCCGAGGGTGCACTTCAAGATCATCGTTATCGACCAAACGGTCTGTTACGTGGGCAGCGCGAACCTCACGGGCGCGGGAATGGGAATGAAGTCGCCTCACCGCCGCAACTTCGAGGCGGGAATCCTCACCGATGAACCTTCCATCGTGGCCGCCACCATTGAGGAATTCGACAAAGTGTGGCGCGGAAGCGAGTGCGGGAAGTGCCAGAGGAAAAGCGTTTGTCCAGATCCGATAGTTTGACAATCAACCCTTTATAATCACCTCGCGGTTTTGACGGGGTGAAAACCTTAATCCTTTTTCTTCTTTCCTAACGTGTAGGGTTGTCGCAATGCGGCAGCCCTACGGTGCCATATTCTTGCACACCTGCGTGCTATTTTTGCAGCATCATTCAAAACCAAATGGAGTATGCCGCGAAACAACAACCCTAAAGGAAGAATCCTGAACGAATTCAGCTATTGCTGGCCGATTTTTTCGGCTCGACATCCAACCGTTCCTTATCCCAGCGTGGAAGTGAAGAAGCTTGCGCCGCATATCGGCGGAAGAACCTCTGCTTCAGGACAAATCACATTCAATGTATTGTTGGGCGACATATCCACTGATAGCATCCGCCATGTGATTTTCCACGAACTATGCCACCTGATTCATCACAACCACAGCCGCGAATTCTACAACACTCTCGACGAACTGGACCCGCTGCATCAAAAGCGGAATGGTGCATACTTGGAGAAAAAGTTGCAGAATCTGGAGAATTTGATAGAAACCATTAACATACAATAAGATGAATCTCAGCAAAATCAACATCAAACAATTAGAGAATATTTTAAGCGTGATGCCCTCCAGCCAGAACATCATGCTCGTGGGCAAACATGGTATCGGCAAATCGGAAATCCTCACCCACTATTTCGCCGACAAAGGCATCCCCGTGGTGGCGCTCTTCCTCGGACAGATGAGCGACCCAGGCGACCTTATCGGGCTTCCTCGCCAGAACGAAGAAACAGGAATCACCGAGTTTATGCCGCCCTACTGGTTCCCCGTGGATGGGAAACCTGTGGTGCTGTTTCTGGACGAGTTGAACCGCGCCCGCCCCGAAATCCTGCAGACCATCATGGAATTGGCCCTCAACCGCACTCTCGCAGGTCATGCCCTGCCCGAAGGCAGCCGCGTGATCTCGGCCGTGAATGATGGCGATGAGTACCAACTCACTGACCTTGATCCCGCACTTGTGTCGCGTTTCAATATCTACGAGTTTCGTCCTTCAGTACAGGAATGGATCCGCTGGGCCAGTCTAAACCATCTTGACGAGCGTGTGGTGCAATTCATACAAAGCCATACCGACATGCTCGACGGCAAATACTCCGGCGACGAGGCCACTAGACTTACCAAAACTCCCGACCGACGGGCATGGAAGAAACTGTCGGACTGCATCAAAGGACGAAGCGACATGGAAGATTTGAAAATTCTGTGTACTGGCATTGTGGGCGCACCGGCCACTGCCGCTTTTTACCAGTTTCTGCAATCGTTCAACCAGCTGTCCGCCAAAGAAATACTGCTCAACTACGAGGGCTGCCAACCGCGCCTCGCCCGCTACAAACTGCACGAACTTTCGCTGCTCAACGATGATGTGTTCCGCTTTCTCGACACGCAGGAGTGGGATGCCGAACAGGAAGCCACCATCGTGGCCAACTTCGACCAATATTGGCGAATGCTGCGGGGAAAGAAGAGCAAAGAGGCCTTCGCACACTTAGTATCTGTTTTTGAATCAGGAAATTATCCCAAGGCCATTGTCCAAGTGATGACCAAAAACATCGACTTGTATAACCAAATCAGAACCTTCGTACATGAGCTATAATGTAAAAGAACGGATTTCGCGCATTGCGGAGCGGTGGTGGCTCACCGAGCCCGCCTTCTTCGCCGTGTATTGCAGTCACTCGCTGGCCGAGAACGGGCAGATGAAATGCGTGATGCGCACGGGCGAGCGGTGCATCGAATACAACCCGACACTGGCCGAGCCCCTCGGCGATGAAGCGTTGGAGGAGTACCTGAAGGTAGAGTGCTTCCACATCCTGCTCAAGCACCCCTACGAGAGGCAGCCTGAATGCTGTAAGCCAGAACCCATCGCCTTAGCGGGAAATTTTGTGGTGGATCAGAACTATCAGCTCCACTATTTCGAATGCCCAAAAGCCCACGAATTCCAACTTCCCAACGGGGAAAGTTTTGAGTGGTACGCCCTGAAACTGAACAACTTGATTGGAAACAATGGTGATGCTTCGGATGATAGTTGGATTCCCGCAGATGGCGTCCAACCATCCGAAGACAATGATAATGAAGAACAAAACCAAAATGAAAGCAGCGAGGACAGCGACCAGCAAAAACAAGACCAAGAACAGGCCCAAGGCAAGAAGCAAGGGAATGATCAAGGTCAAGAACAAAGCAGTGGACAAGGTGAAAATGAAGAGCAAGAGAATGGGAAAGGTGATAGTAACGGACAAGATCAGAATGAAGAGCAGACGAATGGCAATGGGGGGAATGATGAACAAACCACTGGAAATGGCGGAAGCCAGACCCAAAGCAGAGGGCAAGGACAAGGCAACAGCGACAATCCCTACCAGCAGTGGGCCGATTATAGCGGACTGTGGGAGGAGGATTTGCTGGCCCAGGAAGAGACCAACGAGCTGATACGAAAGTTAGAGGCCTCGCAATCGTGGGGCACCATTCCGGGACATTTCGCAGAGATGGTGGTGGCCACGCTCAAAGTGAAGCTCAACTACAAGGCCATACTGCGAAGTTTCCACACCAGCATCCTGTGCAGCCGGCGGCGGCTCACACGAATGAGACCTAACCGGCGCAGCGGCTTCCAGCAGATGGGCAGTCGCTACGAGCTGGCCTCCAATATCTTGGTATGCGTGGATGTGAGCGGTTCGGTGTCATCGCACGCCCTGTCCACCTTCTACTCGGCTATAGCCCGTTTTTTCAAATACGGCGTGGAGACTATCGATGTGCTGCCATTTGACGCGGGTTTGAAGGAGCTCACCACTCTCAAAAAAGCACCCAAGGAGGTGAAGATTGAAGGCCGTGGCGGCACCGACTTCCAGATTCTGTTCGACTATATTGCGAAGCACCCGCGTTATGACGGCATGATCATTTTCACCGACGGCTACGCACCCGAACCCAAAGTGCCGCAACCCATGCATGCCAAAGTGCTTTGGATTTGCGACAGCGAGCAGAACTGTGAACGGCATCACGAATGGATGCGAAAGAGCGGCAAAGCAGCATTTATATCATAAATCAATTTCTATTTATCATGGACATCAAAGAATACCTCAACAAACTGAAAAATTCCAGTGTGAGCAATATCAATATGGCAAAAGAACGTTTTTTTTCGGAATTTTTCAAAGAACTGACCAGTGTCACTATGGCCACAAGAAATCCCTTGTCCCAACAGTTAACTGACCAAAACATTCGTTTTAATTATACTGACGAGCAAAATTCAGACATTTGCTTCAGGCTTTCCAATATGAAATGCATGACCTTTGGTAACCAAAAGGGTTGCAAACTCGAACTCACCGATGACAATGGTAGCATTTTCTTCCATATAACCACCTTTACGCTGAACAAACTCACACATTTGTCCGCCTTCATTTCCATCAACGAAGCAGTACCCAAACTTTTGGAAGACTGGCAAAACATCGCATCCGAAGTCCAAAATATTTGTGAGGAAAACTTGAAAAATTGCATTCAACTTCAAATACATTCTGATACAAACCCACAGGAAGTTCTCCAATTTGCTGTTGAGAAGCTACTGAACGAGTATTACATGTCATCATGGCCCAACGAGTATCGTGGAAACAACACCATCCTCTCCTATTTTTCAAAAAACGAATGCCCATTCCAAAAAGACCCAAGCCGAAATTTATATTTTCATGATTTTGGTCCTATAAGGGTTATCTACACGGACCACAGATTGTATGCCGTTTTGGAATATAAAGGTCAGATTTTCGGTATAAGTAAAATGTTGACCATAGAGAGATGCCAAGTCTTGGCGAAAATGGTACCCCAAGTTTATCAAACCGTATTCAAAATTATAGAAGACACACAAAAACAGGAAAAACTCCGTAGCATCAACAAAAACACAATGAAAAGCCTGATAGAGAGCAAGATGCAAAAACTATCGCTTGAATACGTACAGTATCAGTGGGACGGCAGGAACTCCTCTAATGGTAAAGGGTGGTTCAATGAGAAAAGCAGTATTGGTATCGAACTGAAAGTCAAGTGCAAGAACCGACGGTGCCTTACCTTCCATGTGCGCTACGAAAAGATGGAGCAGTTTCTGAAAATCCTGGACGAGTTACCGAAGACCATCGAAACTGTCAACAGCTTGCCGTTCAATGCCCTGGTTTCCATTTACGGAAATGATGTAAAGTGGAAGAAACCAGAATAATTTTAAATATTCCTATGCTTTCCTCTTCCCTTTATGATTCTTCGCTATTGCTTTCCCAATCCGTTCCATCTCCACTCGCAAAGAGACGGGCTCCTGCACCTCCACAGTTTCGCCCATGGAAAGCAGTTCCTGCACGAGGTCGAACGATGGACGTAGCTTGTAGCTAAAAATGGTGTATTCGTCGGTTCGTTCCATCTCTTTTTGTGATGGATGCAAGGGCAGCGAGCGAAGATAGTTTGCTTGATAATCAGTCACTTTCAGTTTGATAATCTGCGGTTCATTCTCACTACGGATAATGCCGAAACAAGTGGAGAAATAGGCGTTAGCGTCGAAATCTTCTGGCATGGTGAAGTCCTCGAATTCGATATCAATACTTAAAAATCGATCAAGCGCATAAACTTTTAACGGGGAGTCGCCATATTTGCCCAACAGATACCAACGGCGTTTGAACACCTTCAGTGCATACGGCTCCACATGATAGTAACTGGAATAGTTGTCGCCTTCGAACCAGAAAGGACGGTAGTCGAAGGTAATCATCTTGCCATCTCGCATCGCCTCCAAAATAGTAGAGAGGAACTTACCACCGGAAGGGTTGTCTTCCAGCAAGATACGGCCATGCAACTGGGCACTCTCATTAATATGGTTGTTTACCGCCAATGTCTCGAACATCCACCTACGGAAACCTGACGAGTCGGAAATATCACTGCTATCGACAATATAGTAGCGGTTGGAATGCTTATGACAGCCTATTTCAATGCCGAAAATATCCCAAATGTCATTTTTGTGGTTCATAAAGGTGCGTCTCGGATACTCCTCCTTTCCTGACATCCGCCAGTTGCTTTCCCATTTTTCCGAAATCTCACGGAGTGTAATTCCCGAAGAACCAGCCTGATAAATAGTATCCACTAACCAAATATACCTGTTGATCAAATTTTTACTCATAACAATTCTTTTTATTTGGCAAAAATAAACAAATTGTATGAAAAAAAGTGGCACAGTTTACCAACTAAAATAAATACTATATATAATCTCTGGAGTCTCACTCCATCAACCGTCAATTTCGTTTGCAATGCAAGAAAATACTTATAAACCTACCTGCAAAGCCTTACCATCCTATTTTTATAGGTATCCCTGATGATAGTTTCAGATGTAGGACGAACAATCAATTCTTCTTCCAATTTGGCTTCGGAATCAACGACCACGCCTCCGCCATTGGGATCATTTTTCAGACGATAATGGGTGATTACCGCACACTCTTTGGCGAAACCTTCCACATGATGAACCTCGCGACTGAAGAAGGATTTCGGAATAAAAAAACGAAAATATGCATTTGTTTGACCTGTTTCATTGAACATTTTGTTCAAAGCGTCGTGTATTTTCCCAAATTGCATAGCCATACAGCTTGATAATCATGCAAGTTCAGACCGCCGAATTCTCCGCTAAATCAGCCTTTTTCAATACATTATCATACCATTGTGAACAATTTACTGCGCTTGTTGAAAAATCTTTTGCCATAATTATGGATATTTGCTAAACTTTTTAGTATTTTTGTCGTCAATAAATTTGAGTTTGCAAGTAAAAAATTATGGACTTAAATTAAAAGGAGGTTCGTCATGAAAAAGAGAATTTTGCTATCGGTCGTTTCACTGGCATTAATCTTGTCAGCATGCAGGTTAGACTCAAACGTCTATTATGATGACGTCTATACTACTTCGAGCGATAAGCAATACGAAGCAGTGCACGTCAACAAAGCAGCTGAAACTTACGACAATTCTTCGTATAACAATTATGCATACGAAGAAACATACACGGAAGCCGCAGCCGCTCCTGCTTATTCTTCTTCAGAAACCTATACTGATGGCGGTGGTACCACCTATATCACCAACAACTATTACTATGACAGTGATGACTACTATGACTATGCCTACACTGCCCGCATCAGACGTTTCCACAGCCCTACCACCTACTGCTGGAGCTACTATGATCCGTACTACACCAACCTGTACTGGTATGACCGCTATCCTGGCAACTGGGGTGTAAGCATCTACCTGGGTTATGATTGGTACTGGCCGAGATACTATCGTCCCGCATACACCTACGGTTACTGCAGCTATGGTTTCAGCTACTCATGGGGTTGGGGCAGCATCTACTGCGGAAGCAGATGGCACTATGGATATCCTGGCTACTATGCTTACGGTTATGGTGGATACAGACATGGCTACAGAAACGGTTACTGGAATGGTTACTATGACGGTTTACACGCCGGTTACTATCACAACAACTTCGACCACAACAGATCCTTCACCTATGGACACTTCAACCGTAACGGTGTCAACAACGGCAAAGCCAATGACCGTGACTACGACAGAGGTAACCGTCCCGACATGGCAGGTGGCTACAGCGGCATGGGTGGTGGCAACTACACCAACAGTCCTTACGCCAACTACTATGGCAGCGGAGTAAATGCAGGAGCCAACGGCAGAGGGACAACTCCGAGCGGCACCTTTAGCGAGAGATATGACAATTTGGTAGCTGCCACCAAAACTCCAGGTGGTAACAGCACAACCAAAGTTCCGGGAAACAACAGCAACGCTGTCAGCAAAGTTCCTAATAACAATACCGGCAGTAGCGCCACCTCCAGGACTCCTTCGACTCCGACTAACAACGACAACAGTACTGTAAGAACTCCTGCCACGAACAACAACAGTAGTGCAGCTACCAGAACTCCCTCTACTCCGGCTAACAACAATAGTACTGTAAGAACTCCTGCCACAAACAACAACAGTAGTGCAGCTACCAGAACTCCCTCTACTCCGGCTAACAACAATAGTACTGTAAGAACTCCTAGCACGAACAACAACAGTGCAGATACCAGAACTCCTTCGACTCCGACTAACAACAACAATGGTACTGTAAGAACTCCTGCCACGAACAATAACAGCGGCGCGGCTACCAGAACTCCTTCGACTCCGACTAACAACAACAATGGTACTGTAAGAGCTCCCGCCACAAACAACAACAGCGGTGCAGCTACCAGAACTCCTTCTACATCCTCTAACAGACCTAACACCAATGTAAATACTGATCCATACTCCAGCAAGGCTCCCGCTACCAACACCAACAGATACAATAACAGCAACAGCACTACAAGACCTAACACCAGCACCTCCACTGGAAGCAGCACTACAAGACCTAACACTAACAACAGTGGCAGCTATGCAAGACCTTCTGGATCTTCCAACAACTCCTCAAGTTCAAACAACAGTTACTCAAGACCTTCCAACAATAGTTCATCTTCCAACAACTCAAATAACTACTCAAGACCCTCCAACAGTTCCTCCAACAACTCAAGCAATAGTTACTCAAGACCATCTAACAACAACTCTTCTAACAGCTCATATTCAAGACCTTCATCAAACAGTTCATCAAGTAGCAGTAGCTATTCAAGACCCTCTAACAGTTCTTCCAGCAGCTCAAGCAGCAGAAGCTACTCAAGCCCCAGCAGCTCAAGACCAAGCGGAAGTAGCTATTCAGGAGGCAGTTACTCAGGAAGCCGTTCATCAGGAGGTTCATACTCAGGCGGCGGAAGTTCAAGAGGCAGTGCCCCTTCTGGCAGAAGATAAACTCAACCGCATTTAATAATCAAAAAAATCCCGCATTTGAGTGCGGGATTTTTTAATTTCAGAAAAATTTCCGTATCTTTGCATACATGAAAAAACAGATAGCATTTCTTATTTTACTCGCACTATTGCTTTTTGTAGGATGTGAACAAAAAAAAGAAGAACAAGTTCCCGCCGATGTAATTCCACGAGAGCAAATGATTGACATCATGGTTGATGCATGGTTTATGGAAAGTGTCATCCACAACACCATCAAGGAATATGAACGTCTGGAGCCCGTTTCTGTGAGTATGTACAAGGACTTTTTCGAAGAGCACGACATCACCAAAGAGCAGTTCGAACAATCTATAAAATATTACATGCGTGACGACGAAACATCACAAGAATTTGTACAAGAGTGTTCACAAAGATTCGAAGAGCGAAAAGAAGAACTTACCGGGGTTGCAGACCCAGTTTTGCAGCCTCAGTAAGCATCAGCTGATAAGCCTCATCATGATTATTACCGATAATGCCATCCAAGATAGCCTCACGGATGGCAGTTTTAATAATTCCCACCTCTCTTGAAGGACCAAGACCAAAGGTGTCCATAATTTCCACCCCATCGATAGGCGGCTGCCAATTACGCAAACGGTCTTTTTCTTCTATGTCTTCCAACTTCTTGCGTACCTTGGCAAAATTTGCCATAAAGCGTTTGACTTTTTCCGGGTTTTTCGAGGTAACATCCGCCTCGCATAGCATCATCAGATCATCGATGTCATCGCCTGCATCAAACAGGAGGCGTCGGACAGCCGAATCGGTAATAATATCTTCCACCAGTGCGATAGGACGCAAATGCAGCAAGACCAGCTTCTGCACATATTTCAGTTTCTCATTGGCTGGCATTTTCAGGCGGTTGAAAATCCTGCCCACCATCTTGGAACCGATAAACTCGTGTGAATGGAAGGTCCAGCCAATTTTCTCATCATAGCGTTTGGTCACCGGCTTGGCAATATCGTGCAGCAAGGCTGCCCATATCAGCCAAAGATTGTTGCTCACACGGGCGATTTTGTCCACGACTTCCAGCGTGTGCAGATAGTTATCCTTATGTCCACGACCGTTGACCACCTCAACGCCCTGCAAGTTCAGCAATTCAGGCAAGAAATACTGCAACAGGCCAGCATCTTTCAGCAGATTGATGCCCCAGGAAGGCTGTGGAGAGAGCAAAATCTTGTTAAACTCATCCACGATACGTTCTTTGGAAATAATCTCCAGGCGTGCCGCATTACGCTGTATGGCTTCAAAAGTCTCTGGCACAATAGAGAAGCCCAGTTGCGAGGCAAAACGTACCGCACGCATCATACGCAGGGGATCATCAGAGAAAGTGATATCCGGATCCAGCGGGGTTCGGATCAGCTTGTCATTCATATCCTGAAGGCCTCCGAAGCAGTCGATAACCTGTCCCTTTTCCTGGCCATTCAGCGGGATAGCCAAAGCATTAACGGTGAAATCGCGACGATTAAGATCGTCTTGCAAGGTGCCATCCTCAACAGCCGGCTTGCGTGAATCGGCTCTATACGACTCTTTGCGGGCACCCACAAACTCCACCTCCGTATTTTCATAGCGGAAGCGGGCGGTGCCGAAATTCTTGAAGACGCTCACCTCAATATATGGCGAAATCGCCTTGGCCACAGCTTGGGCAAAGGCGATTCCGCTTCCGACAACAACAATGTCGATATCTTTTGACCTCCTGTTCAGAAACAAATCTCTAACAACTCCGCCCACCGCGTATGCGCTGATGCCGAGTTCGTCCGCAACTTGTGATGCTATTTCATAAACAGGATGTGTCAGTTGTTTCATATTTATTTTGCAACGGCAAAACGACCACTTGACAGGATGGTGTTGCCTTCAATAATACGATACAAATAAGTACCGTTAGCTAAAGCAGAAGCATTGTATTCAGCATGATTGTCATTCACATTCTGCTCAAAAATCTGGGCACCATTGATGTTATAAATCACCAAGCGGGCATTCACCTCTTTGTTGAAATCAAAATGCACCATGTCGGCAGAAGGATTAGGATAAACCGTTGTTTTCACTACGGGAATCAGTGGTTCTGTTAAACCAAGGGGTTCATTGTCATAGCGGAATGCAAGTCCGTCCAGATAAAGAGATGAACCCTCTTGTCCGTGACAGTTCTCCAAGTTGTCAAAATCATAGGCGGCACTTGCGGAGAATACCATACTGATTTTATCCACATCCAAATAAGAGTTGGCCAGACCTGTGGCAATGTCAAAGGAAGTCCAGTCTGGAGTGGCATGAATGATAAATTTCTCGCAGGTAGAAGTCACTGTATTTCCAAAATAGAATTTCATGTCAATAGAAGCGGAATCATTGCTAACCGGTGCATATCTGTAATAACCCGTCAGTCTCCAAGGTTTGAAAGCAAACGGTTCCTTCAGATTAATCACATTACCCAGAGCATCATTCAAATAATCCTCCACATAATTATCTCCAACGGGATCATTCAAAGTAGCCAAAGCACCTGGAACAAAAATAGCATTGGTACCAAACCAAGCGGAAGTCAAGCGGATACAATAATTTCCATCATGCACATTTTGGCTCTCGCGGAAAGCGGTAAGTTTGGTTTCCATTTCAACACCATTCAATTCAACCAGAGCATTCAAGGTCATCAGCATGTTTGTTTCATAGTCATAATAACCACCATCCGTGTAAGTCCAGTTTTCGAAACTGCCATCGGGGAACTCTTGCGCCATAGCGCCTGCTGTCATTACGACAGCCATTAACAAAGTAAGTAAAGTTTTTTTCATGTTGTTATTGTTTTTTTGTTGATTTTTCGGAAAAAAGGTTTAATGTTTTATGTTAAGAGTTTATAGATTCTAAATTTTCAGTTTTCAATTTTCTTAGTGAAAATCATACACCAACTGGAAAGTAAAGGTTCTGGTAGGTTCCATGTACATGGGACGCAAGTAATAGCATGCATTCAGCACATTCTTCACAATAAACGACAAGGTAAAGTCTTTTACGAAAAAGCTTATGCGAGCATCCAACACGAAGCTTCCTTTTTTATGTGCATGATAATAATCATAGAAGCCATAAAACGGAAGATCCAAACTTTTCAACATTCTGTTTTTTGCCTCGGTATTTTCCGGATTAGCGGCATCATAGTTAAAGAAAAAATTATCCACATTCTTCATAGCGCTGAAGTAGTTAGCACTTATGCCAATAGCAAAAGTCTTATAGAATGAGAACTCCAAATCCAACTTAGCCATGTGTTCGATACGATATTTCAGCACATTGCGGGTAGTATCTGAAGATGTTGTTGTAAAGGTATATTCCAAACCCGTTGTAGGGTGCACAAAATAGACATTGTCTCTGTTTTTAGTCACAGGATGGCTGTAAGTATAGCTCAGTGAGAAATTGAAAGCCACATTCTTGCCGATTTTACCTTCACCCATGAAAGCCACATCCAAGCCGCTGATACGGGCAGGACCGGTATTCAGGTACATGAAGCCCAGCTTATCCATCAGACCGCCAGTGGTACCCCATTGTCCCACACAGAATTCGATAAAATCTTTGAATTCCTGATTATAACCGGCAATATCCACCATACCACGGAAGTTACCTGCCATAAACGGCTGCATAATACCGATTTCAGCATTCCAACTATTTTCAGATCTCAATTCAGGGTTGGGATAAAAGCCGTATTTACCCACTGCGATAGCAATGTATTTCTCACCGATGCTGGGGTAACGATACCCCTGACCAATAGAGGCACGGAAAGCGGTTTTTGATTTATTCAGCTGATAATTAATACCCGCACGGAAGACAGGCTTGTTTTCAAAGGGGTTCTGAACGGGAATACCGTCATGACTCCACAACTTATAAAACTCCCAACGGGCACCAAATTGCAATGTCAGATTCTTGTTCTTCAGCAATTTCTCTTCCAATTGGGCATACAGTGAGATATTGTCCGAGTTTACCCTCAAAGCAGTATCAGATCCCTTGACTCCATTAAAGACAGCACCTTTCGAGGTAGTGTAAATATTCATCACACCCGCCACAATATTCATGCCGATTTTTTTGATGGTCTTGTTCACCTGGTATTCATCGTAAACCATCAGAGAACGGGCACTTTGTGCTCCTGACAATTCCGCATTATCACTGAAGATAATTCTGTTTTTGAAGCTGTGAGTAAAGCCACGAGGGCCAATATACCTCAAGGTCGGGTCAATATAGAAGGTGAAATCCTTAAAATAGGACAATGAACCTTTATAAGACCTATACTTGTTTTCATAACCATCATTCCAGAAGAAAGACTGGGCATTCTGGGTGTACATAAAATTACCATTCACACTCAGTGTAAGCCCTTTCACCTTTTCGAAACGATAACGGGTAGCAAAATTCAAACGGCCGCGGATTTCATATTTTCCTTTTGTATTGCCGTTGCTGTCGCGGGTTTCATACAATTTCTGTTCAGGTCCGATATAACCCTCATCGTTGAAAAATTCGCCACCGATTACCAAGTCAAAGTTCTTTTTGATAATACGTGAATGAAGGAAACTCAAACCGTATTTAACTGGATTACGGTGATTCCAGCTGGTTTCCCTTTCATCCTTAGGCTTGGAATATATACCCGCAAAAGCTGTAACTTTTGTTTTGGGTTTGGAACGAGGATATGCGGTCAGCACGTTGATAGCACCTGTCAATGCAGAGGAGCCGAACACCACGGATGCAGCACCCTTCATAATGTCCACTTGCTCAACATCTTCCATCGGGATAAAATTCCACATGGGTCGGCCTGCATCGGGACGCAACAAGGGCATGTCATCCAACATAATCATCACACGGCTACCCATACCAGAGCTGAAACCGCTACCTCCACGGATTTGGGGTTCGTTGTCAACAACGGCAATACCACCGGCGGTATTTACCAGCTGGTCGGCAGTAGTCACATTACGGGTTACAGATTTTTTAGGGTCAATTACCACAATCGAACTTGTGGATTTCTCGGGTTCTTTTTCATATTTTGTGGTAACAATCTCAGCTTCATCCAATACTTGGGCTTCAGCATACAACTTAACATCCAACGTGACATTACGCTTCTTGGGTACAAAAGTTACCGCACGGATTTCCTTGGCATAACCCATCGCCTCAAAAGTCAACACGCAATTATCCTTGCTCAATTTGATGCTGTATTTACCCTGTGCATCAGTCATTACAGGATCACTAAAACAGTTACAAGTGATTTTCACATACGGTATCGGGAAGCCTTCCGCCTGGTCTTTTACAACACCTGACACCACATTCTGAGCAGAAAGCCATGGTGTCAACAGAGTCATAAATAATGTTAAAATAACAAATTGTCTAAGTCTTATCATGTATTTATATTTATATCAATATTTATGTGAACAAAAAAAAGTTTGCAAAAATACGAATAAATATGATACATCAACACAAAATGATTGACTCAAAACATAAACACCTTTGAATCAATCATTTAAAAATGTTAATGCAAGTTAAAAAATCAATGCAAAATTTTATAAATCATCTCCATCAGCAGTTCCTCGCCAGGAGCATCGCTATCCACACCTTTTGATTTCACATCATATTCACGCAGCACAGAAATGATTCTACGCACTTGTGCCAAGGAGTAGCGGCTGGCATAGCGACGATTAATATCCATCACATAGGGATTTACTTTCCCGTATATTCTTTCCAGATTTTCAGGTGAATTATCGGGCAAAAGCATGTATGCCAACATCTTACTATAGAAGGTATAGAGCACCGCAATGGTTTTCGTATTGGGATTATCCTTCATGTTATGCGTGAAATTCAGGCAGATTTTGAAAGCCTTATCCGCATTTCGTTCTCCCAGAGCATTTTGCAATTCAAAAATATTGTATTCTTTACTGATACCGATATTTTTTTCGATGATATCCGGTGTAATCTCAGTACCTTCGGGGAGGATGATTTTCAGTTTTTTGAACTCGTTGTTGATACGGGTAAGGTCATTGCCGATATTTTCCGCAAGAATACCTGCCGCCTGTGGATTCAGTGAGAAGTTATGCTCTTTGGCCTGTTTCTGCACCCATGCCGGCAATTGATAGTCTTTGATGGGATCAGATGTGAAAATAACTGTTGACTTGTCACAACCCTTGTACTGGGCAGCTTTCAGTTTCCCATATTTGTGACATATTACCAAAATGGTAGAAGGCTGAGGATGAGCAAAGTAAGAGGTCAGTAAATCAATTTTAGACAAGTCCTTGGCTTCCTTAAGGATGACCACACGATGGTCGGCTCCAAAGGCGAACTCCTTAGCATTGGCCACAACCTCATCAGGTGTTGTATCACGGCCATAGAGCACCACCTGATTAAAATCACGTTCTTCCTCTGGCAGCGCATTATTCTCAATATAATCTGAAATGCAATCGATATAAAAAGGTTCTTCGCCCATCAGCAGATACACCGGGGCAAACTGGCCGCTTTTCAGCTGGCTCATCACATCTTCAAACTTAGCAGCAGCCATAGAGCTTATTTTTATTCGTAATAGTCAAATTTCAAATGTTTCACAGTAGTACCCTTGTTGATCAGCTGCTTCAGGGAATCGATGCCGATTTGCAGATGCTGCTGAGAGAAATTTTCGGTTACCTGCTTGTCACTCTTCTCCGTTTTGATGCCGTCGGGCATAGTCGGCTGGTCGGAAACCAGCAGAAGGGCGCCCGTCGGAATACGATTGTAAAAGCCGACAGAGAAAAGTGTGGCAGTTTCCATATCCACAGCAGTAGCACGGATTCTCTTCAGATAATCCTTAAATTGCTCATCATGTTCCCACACGCGGCGGTTGGTGGTATAAACGGTACCTGTCCAATAGTCACGACCATAGTCGCGGATGGTGGAGGAGATAGCCTTTTCCAGGTTAAATGCCGGCAGTGACGGAACCTCTACCGGGAAATAGTCGTTGGAGGTACCCTCACCCCTAATAGCAGCGATAGGCAGCAGGAGCTCGCCCAACCCAATATAGGGTTTCAGTCCTCCGCATTTACCCAAGAAGAGCACAGCTTTGGGCATAACTGCTGTCAGTAAGTCCATGATAGTGGCGGCCATAGGACTTCCCATGGAGAAATTGATGATGGAAATATCGTCCTTGGTAGCGCTTTGCATTGGACGGTCTTCACCGTGGATACGGACATCCATCAATTCAGAAAAATTATCAATATAATTCTTGAAGTTCGTCAAAATGATATATTTACCGAACTTTTCCACGGGCATTCCCGTATATCGAGGCAGCCAATTGGCTACAATTTCAGCTTTTGTCATTGTTAATTCTTTTAACTGGCAAAAATACAAAATAATTAGCAAACGTGCAAATGAGATAATTAGCAACATTTGTTAATGTGCTAATGTGCTAATGTGCCAATGTGCTAATTAAATTAGCAAATTAGTTAATGTGCAAATGTGCTAATTATTTTAGGAAATAGGAATAATTGCTAATTTAATATGCGTATTGAAAATCAGCATGTTAAAAACATTCGCTATTTTTCTAATTAACTAATTTGCCAATTAACTAATTTGCACATTTTTTTGTATCTTTGCATTTTGTTACTTTATGGCAATGAAACGGAATGTTGGCTTGTTTGTGATTCTGATGCTCCTGCTGGCGGGGTGTGCCAAGATTGTCACTCCTGTTGGCGGACCGAAGGACACGACGCCGCCCAAGGTGGTCAAGGAAGCACCTGCCAACAGCTCCACGCAGTTCAGGAGCAAATCCATCAAAATCACCTTCAACGAGTTTGTGGTGCTTAACAACCCGTCCAAAACCGTTATTGTCTCCCCTCCCCTCAACCAAAATCCCGAGCTGGAAATCGTAGGTAAGTCAGTGGTCATCAAACTGCCAGACACCCTTCGCAGCAACACCACCTATAGCATTGTGCTTGCCGAAACCATCAAAGATTACACGGAAGGCAACCCTCTGTCGATATACACCTATAGCTTTTCCACAGGCGACTATATTGACTCCTTCATGATCAAAGGAAAAATAAAAGATGCTTTGACCCTAAATGACGCCAAAGACGTCTATGTTTTTCTGTATGAAAGAGATATCGACTCCTTGCCCTATAGCGTTCGCCCAACCTATCTCACTAAGAGCAAGAGCAATGGCGAGTTCGTCTTTAACAATATCAAGCCTGGCAAATATAAACTATTTGCCCTCAACGATATCAACAGCAATCTGATATATGACCTACCCAATGAAAGCATTGCATTCTCCGATACTCTTGTGGAAGCCTACGCGCCCATACAAGATAGCACCACCGAAAACAAAAACCTTTCCAGAAGAGGTGGCACAGAGGACGCGAACCTGCTCAAATTGGCATTATTTACCGAACGCGATAGTAATCAAGTGTTGCAAAAATATATCAACACCACCGAAAACATTTATGTATTTCCATATAAAACGGATTTCAGCAGTTTCTCCGCCCGTTTTTTAGGCGGCCAGGATCTGGATTATTTCCAAGTAATATCCCAAAGTCTCGACAGCGTTTATTGGTATTTAAAAACACCGATTACAGATACAGCCTTGTACGAATTTACTGTTGACCAGCACCATGTTGACACTGTCAGGATATCGCCCTTCAAGAAAAGCAAGCAAGGCGGAGCAAACCGTGGCAGAAAAGCAAATGACAAAGTAACACTCAAAGTGAATGTGAGCAACAAAGAGAACATATTCAAACCTTTGACACTTCATTTCTCCTATCCTGTCAAGCCATGTACTTTTGACATCAGGATATGCAAACTACTGAGAAGTGGCAACGACACCATCGTAAAGACCTACACTTTACCGGACACATTCCTACTCAGTTTCCCCATAGACTATCCTTTCGAAGAGAAGCTGCCTTATAGCATTTTCATCCGGGATTCTGTATTTTACGGATACAACGGCACCACCAACGACAGTATCAACGTGCGTTTTACTACCAAGACAGAAAAGGACTATGGCAATTTGCAAATCAACTACAGTATAGGAGACCACTCCTGCCAGTATTTGGTATATCTGCTCAACAACAAAGGTGGTGTACTGCAGCAAGATATCATCAGCCGTGAGCGTACCATCAATTACAACCATTTAGAACCTGGCAATTACAAAATCCGAGTGGTCAAAGACCGCAATAACAATGGTCGATGGGACACAGGTAACTACCGCGAAAAAATACAGCCCGAAGAGATTTTCTTCTTTGACAAACCTATTAATATCCGAGGGTATTGGGATATTGAGGAAGACTTTGAGTTGAATTAATAATTTACAATTAATAATTAATAGTTATTGGCAACTCTGTCTGCTACAACACTAATTTCTAATTATCAATTATTAATTGTTAATTGTTAACTATTAACTGTTCTTCCGTCAAGAAATAAGGTTGGATAGTGTTGACCCAATCAGGATTGAAAGGGGCAGCAACTTTGATGTAGTTGTCAGTGAAACCGAACATTTTGCCGTCAACATTCTCCGACTCCCACAAGACTGGACGGGTTTCACCAACATGCTCGTGATAGAAGAAGCGTTTCTTTGTTTCCGATAACTCCAGAAGTCGATTGGTACGATCATGCTTGACCTGTTCCGGCACCTGTTCTTTCATGGCTGCGGCAGGGGTACCAGGACGACGGGAATAGGTAAACACATGCAAATAACTCAGTGGCAAGCTTTTAACAAAGTCATAGCTATCCCTGAAATCCTCTTCTGTTTCACCAGGGAAGCCCGCAATGATATCGATGGCGATGCAGGCATCTGGCATCAACTGCTTTATTCTCATTATTTTATCCTGAAACAGAGCACGCTTATACCTGCGCTTCATCATGACTAAAGTCTTGTCACAGCCCGATTGTAGCGGTATATGGAAATGAGGCATCAGTATATCCGATTGGGCTACTAAACCAATAATCTCATCTGTCAACAGATTCGGCTCAATGGAAGAGATACGAACGCGTTCCACCAAATGCTGTTTGTCAATAGCTTTCAGCAAGTCATAGAAATTCTCATCCGTACCCTTACCGAAAGTACCTAAATTCACGCCGGTGATATTCACCTCTTTCAGGCCTTCCGCATGGATTTTTTCGATATTTTGCAGCACATGTTCGATACTGTCGCTGCGGCTTTCGCCACGGGCTGCGGCCACGGTACAATATGTGCAATAATAGTCGCAACCGTCCTGGATTTTCAGGAAGGAACGGGTACGGTCGTTCGAGGAATAGGTAGAGAAAAATGTCGGTGTTTCCGGTATTGGCAGACCTAAAATATGATTGACCGCATGCAGTTTGTCGCGATTGCCGAAAACAGCCTCTACCCCAGCCCACTGGCGAATCACATCCGCTTGCAATGAAGCGTAGCAACCCACCACCACAATACGTGCATTGGGATATTCACGATGCAGATGAGCCACATAGTTCCGTACTTTCTTCTCCGCCGCATGGGTCACCGCGCAACTGTTCACGATGATAGCCTCAGGCTCATTCGACTCCTGCCAGCCCTGCTCTCGCAAACGACGGGCCATGTCCGAAGACTCACTGAAATTCAGCTTACAACCGAAAGTATAGATGGCAAAAGTCTTATTCATGCGTATCTTGAATTGATTTTTTGGAAAGATAATAAGCTAAAAGCACCACTGACGACACCACGTACGAGGCCGCATTCACCAGGCATGCACCATCAATCTTAAACTGTGGTATCAGCCACAACGACAAAACGAAGGTAAAAAACAGTCCCACAGCCGATTTTACAATCAGCACATTCAAATGTCTGATAGCCGAGAAATAATTTCCCAGCACATTGGAAAAGGCGATAGCCAGAATTCCTGGTGCCAGCAACAGCACTACCCGGTTCACTTGTCCAAATTCCGGACCAAAGATAAAAGTAAACAACGAGGATGGCAGCAAAACAATCACGAGCACACAGGCCGCTGAAATAGCGAGGCTCACCAAAGCAAGCATCATCGTTTCCTTACGCGACTGCCAGGTATTGCCTTGTTTCAACACATTGGAATACTGCACCATCGACACGCTACGACTGACAATCCATATCGCCTCGGCAATGGTGACACCAATGGAAAACACACCCACCGAGCCCCTGCCGATGTAGAAATCCAACATGTAATAAGTCAAACGGTAATTGAAGAACTGCAGAAGGCTGCTCAACTCCGTCTTCCAGCCAAAAGACAGCAACTGACGATTGCATGAACGGTCGAAATCCCAATGCAAGCGGACATTCATCTTACGCCGCAAATACCTACATATCAACAGCATCAACAAGAGTGAGAACGACTGTCCGAAGAAATAGCAATAATAGCCCAACTGAGGCCAGAACACATGACACAGCAGCATACATAGCAGCAATAATGCCGGCTGCAACACGGTCACCCAATTGTAGTAACTGATTTTCTGTCCGCCCACAAAAAGCGAATTATGGAAGGCTATCAGTCCCATCAGAGCGGCAGCCACAAAGATAAACGGTGCTATGGTCAGCTGACCTGTTGCTAACAACACACAAGCTCCCACCATTGCCACGATAAACGACCACAAATAGGCGGCGGTTGACAACTTAGAAGTTCCCAGTCTGGAGAAGAAATACGACACACTGCCGCCCGTGAAAACATTGGCAAAGATGGAAATCAAGCTTAAATCAGCTACAAAAATAGCCACCGAGCCTCGTCCATCGGCACCCCACAGCTGTGTTGTCAACACAATAACCGCAAAGTTGAGCAAAAGAATCAGAGATTTGCTCAAAATAGTGGCCACAATATTTGTTTTCAGATTAATGCTGCTCATCTTGAAGGATAAAACGGACGAAATCGGCTTCTATTGCCTTCCAATTGTATTTTTGCTCTGCCAGCTGCCGTGCCGTGGCACAATGTTGCCGGTATAAATCCCCATTTTTGAGATAGGCATTCACTATATCCACAATAGCCTCGGCATCATTAGGTCTTACCAGATGACCAAAGCTCTCAATTTCGGGACAGCCCTTGCGTATAGCATTCAAATCGGAATATACAACAGGTCTTCCCATGGCCATGAAATAGAACAACTTGATGGGCAGGCATTTTTGGTTTTCCGCATCAGTACTACGCAAATCGAAAAAAACATCATTCTCGGCAGCAAGTTTGCAAAACTGCTCAAAAGGCTGGTACGGAGTGATATTCAGCCTCAGATTGTCTGGCAGTGAAGACTCCTGCTCCCATGTATCGGAAGAAAACACATTCAAAGTCACCGATACTTTCGGATTAAAGCGGGCTATCCAAACAGCGGCTTTCAGCACATTGGGAAAACCTTTCTCTTCCGTAAGATTACCACTATAGAAGAGCCGCAAATCCTCAGAAAAATCACGGGGCGTTAAATATTCAACATATTGTAAATCAGGATAATAAGATGTATTTGCAAAAGATTTCCTTGGAAAAACACGCTTATAGGGCAACGCCTTATCCTCTTCTCCGAAAATAAAGCCATCGGTACGGCAATTCACATACCAGTTGAACACTGACATAGCCACAAACTTTCCTGCTTTTTCAATGCCAGAAAGCCAGCGCAGATTCTTTTTGGAAGGATACCATTCGGTGACATCATACAGTATGCGGCATGCCGACTTATTTTTTTTGCGGTAAATTTGAGCCGCCCGAACAGCCATTGGCGTATCGCCTATCACCACATCAGGTTGCAGATTAGGCAAAAGGGATGCCAGATGGTGCATCAGTCCTACTCTTTTATACTTTGCTGATTCATACAGAAGAATATTGGGAGCCGACACCTCATTGGTCTTCGGTGCTATTACAAACACCTGTCCCCCTGCATTTTGCAAACTTTTCGCCTGATGAAACCAAACTCTCTCGTCATCAGCCGCATGAGCAGTAAGCAAAAAAACAATCTTCTTCATATTGAGAATTAGAACAACAAATCTATGTCACCCTTGCCCTCTCTGACCACCTCAATATCGCCATCCACGCAGTTCACCACGGTAGAAGGCACGTTGTCGCCATAGCCGCCATCTATCACGATATCCACCATGTCGCCATAACGCTCGTAAATCAATTCCGGGTCGGTGGTGTATTCTATCACCTCATCATCATCTTTTACAGAAGTGGAGAGGATGGGATGTCCCAGCTGGGCCACGATTTCACGCACAATATTATTATCCGGCACACGGATACCCACCGTTTTCTTGTTACTCTGTAACAATTTCGGCACATTATTATTGGCTTCGAGGATGAAAGTAAACGGTCCCGGCAGCGCCTTTTTCATGGCCTTGAACACATTGTTGCTAATGGGTTTGGTGTAATCGGACAAATTGCTCAAGTCATGGCAGATGAAGGTCATAGCGGCTTTCTTTTTGGCATCGCCGAGGATTTGCGTGATTCGCTCTACGCTTTTCGGTTTGAAGATATCGCATCCCATACCGTAGATAGTGTCGGTGGGATAAATGACGATTCCGCCGTCCTGCAGGCATTCCACAACGCGCTGAACAGCTTTGGGATTAGGATTTTCGGGATAAATTTTAAGCAGCATAACACAAACAAAAAAGGGTAAGCTACTCATATCGCATCGCTACAACCAATGTACCCTTGCTACATTCCTGTCCTGGGGGAGTTGAAAGGGAGCAGATCGTACAAGACTTACCCGCTGCAAAAATACAACTTTTTTCTGAAACACAAAGCAGGGACGTAATTTTTTTTCATGGGGACAGCACACACCCCAAAGGGATACTGCATGCAAAACGCAAAAACATCAAGAAAATTCAAAAAGAAAAAAAATTGGCACATTAGCACATTTACACATTGATACATTAAAAAAATTCGTATCTTTGCAGATTCATTATAATGGAGTAATAATATTAATTAAAATACAATGAAAAAACTATTATTCGCCCTGCTTTCAGGAATTATTGTAACTCTGCTTTTTGCATCTTGCAACAAATACGAGGAGTCGATGTACAACAAATCCGCCTACCAAATCAAATACATTTGGTACAAAAGCAATTCCGGCTTGCCCAATGAAACTTTCACCTACGACAAGAAGAAACTGCTGACCAACATTGATATTGTTGACTCCTCAAATATGAACAGCATCCGCGGTGAGTCATTTGAATTCACATACAACAAGGACAAGACAGTTCAAAGTATAACCTACAGCGATGGAGAGTTGACGGAAACGGTAACTTTCTCCTATTTGAACCGCTACGTGAAATACATGAACTATTCCATCAACGGAGATATTCGCATGACCAGCAACTTCTACCGTGATGACGAAGAGGCCGCCAAAATCACCCGTATTGTGGAAATTTATGACCGTCAATTCTTCGAAGACATGCAGATTTACACCAAGATAAAACTGTTCCCGAAGTTTATTGGTGACATTGAAATCCTGAAAGACATGGCCGCTTCCAACAGCAAAGACCTTGCAATATACTGCAACAAAACCATCACTTACGAAGGCGACAATATCGTTAAAATCGAAGCCGATTATCCAGTTTTGCGCAAAAGCTACATCACCACACAGACTTTCAGTGATGTGCTGAACCCCTATTACGGCTTGAACTACTGCTATTCCAACGACCTGTTGGGATTCTCCAAAAATGCTGTCAGTTCCAAGGTTGTGGCCAATTTCTTCGATGGCAACCCCTCCACGACATTGCAGACAGACTATAATTACAAGGATGTCAACAAAGACAATTATCCTCGTGTATACACATATACCACCAACAAAACTCCCGGCATTCACTTCAAAACCTATATTACCTACGTTAGCGAATACAAAGACTAATCCTTTATTGACATGAAAATCCAGAAAGAAGGTATCCCTATCATTCTGATCATGACCTTAATGGTAGCTGCCATCCTCTGCGGTTACTTTTTCTTCTTGCCTACATTTTGGGTTATCAGCATCATCCTTTGCTGTGGTTTCGCCATATTCCTATACATGGTGATTCGTTTTTTCCGCAACCCTCACAGGGTGATCAACAAAGTGGAAAATGGTGTTTTGTCACCCGCAGACGGCAAAGTAGTGAACATTCAGGAAATTTACGAAGGCGAATACTTCAAGGACCGCCGCATGCTTATTTCCATCTTCATGTCGGCCCATAACGTGCATGTCAACAGTTACCCTATCGACGGGGTTGTTGACTATGTGGGCTACCACCCTGGCAAGTATCTGATTGCCAAGTTGCCCAAATCCTCTACGGACAACGAGCACAATTCAGTGGTTATCAAGCAAGACGAGCATCGTATTGTTTTGTTCCGTCAGATTGCCGGCTTTGTGGCACGCCGCATCGTTTGCTATGCCAAACCTGGTATGGAAATCAAGCAAGGTGACGAAATGGGCATGATCAAGTTCGGCTCACGCGTGGATGTATTCCTGCCTTTAGATGCACAGATAGCCGTTCAAGTAGGCGACAAAGTCAGATCGAAAAAGAGTGTATTAGCCTATTTCTAAGCACATTATCAAATTTCAATGAAACTCAGCATCGTCATTGTCAACTACAATGTAGAGCACTTCCTGGAGCAGTGTCTGCATTCGGTTTACACTGCTTTGGAAGGGATTGACGGTGAAGTATGGGTCGTGGACAACAATTCCGTGGACAGCTCTTTGGCCATGCTGAAACGCAAATTCCCGCAGGTAAAACTCATCGCCAACAAGGAGAATGTGGGTTTCGCCCGTGCCAACAACCAAGCCATACGACAATCAGAAGGCGAATATGTGCTGCTGCTGAATCCCGACACCTTAGTGGAACCCGACACTTTCAGCAAATGCTTGGATTTCATGGACAAGACGCCAGATGCCGGCGGACTGGGAGTAAAAATGCTCAACGGCAACGGCGAGTTTTTGCCCGAGTCGAAACGTGGACTCCCTGTGCCCAGTGTGGCCTTTTACAAGATTTTCGGTCTGTCGAAGTTGTTCCCGAAATCCAAGAAATTCGGGGCTTACCATCTCACCTACCTTAGTCCCGATGAAATCAACGCCGTGGATGTGCTTTCCGGAGCCTTCATGCTGATGCGTAAAAGTGCATTGGACAAAGTTGGGTTGCTGGATGAGGATTATTTCATGTACGGAGAGGACATCGACTTATCTTACAGAATCACGCAAGGAGGCTATAAAAACTATTATTTTCCGGAAACCAGGATCATCCATTATAAAGGCGAAAGCACCAAGAAGAGCAGTGTGAACTATGTCTATGTGTTTTACAATGCCATGCGGATTTTCGCCAACAAGCACTTCTCGCAGAAAAACGCCAAGCTCTTCAACTGGCTTATCACGCTGGCCATCTGGTTCAGAGCATCATTGGCACTGCTGAGTCGCCTGTTCCAAGCCATTTTGCTGCCCATTATCGACTTTGTGGCCATTTATGGCGGCATGTACGCGTTATCCATGTACTGGGACATCAATATCCTCAGTGCCCGCAACAGCAGTTTTCCGCCCATTTACCGAAGAGTTTTCATTCCTTTGTACATACTAATATGGATTGTTTCAATGGCTTGCTGTGGCAGCTATAAAAAGCCTGTCACCGCTGCCAAGTCCAACAAAGGCATCCTTATCGGCACCATCATCATCTTGTTGATATATGCATTACTACCTGAAACTTACCGTTTCTCCAGAGCTGTCACCATTCTCGGAGCCATGTGGACCGTTTTGGTAGTCAACCTCATCCGCTACATCATGCGACGCTTCAACATCAGCAGCACAATGTTTGGGGGCAAGGACAAACGGCGTATCGCTGTAATTGGCCAAAGTGAGGAAGCCGCACGTGTAGCTACCTTGGTGCGCGTAGTGAACAAAAAATGCGACTTCATCGGCATAGTATATAGTGATGAAAATCAGGTGGAAGAAACTAATGGACAAGACAGTTTCCAGCAACTCGGCCAACTCAACCAATTGCGTGACATCATTTCGATATACCATATCAACGAAGTGGTTTTCTGCTCCAAAGACATCCCCGCCGACAATATCATCACCTTGATGACGGAATTGCAGGATTGCCAAGTGGAGTACAAGATTGCTCCTGAGGAAAGTGAATCCATCATTGGCAGCAACAGCATCAACACCTATGATGAGATATACGGTGTACATGTCAACAGCATCAGCAAAGTCGGCAACCGCCGCAAAAAACGCGCATTCGACCTTATCAGTTCCGTTTTCCTACTATTATTCCTCTGGTTCGACATCTGGTTTGTTCGCGACAAAGGTCAGTTCATCCGCAATATTTTCGCTGTGATGACGGGCAAAAAAAGCTGGATTGGTTGCCAGCCGTTAGCAGGTGAAGAGCCGCTACCCGAACTGCGTCCGGGGGTGCTCTACCCTTCCGATGCTTTTACCTTCAGCCAGACAGATTCCAACCTTATCCACAAGGTCAATGTCATGTACATGCAGGATTATTCCCTGCTGACAGACATTAACATCATATACCGTGGTTTCAAGCATTTAGGAAGATAGAAGATGAACAAACAGATACTACGGTTAGCCTTACCCAATATCATCACTAACATTACCGTGCCTTTGTTAGGCATGGTGGACATTGCCATTGTCGGCCATATCGGCAATGCAAGCCATATCGGAGCCATCGCCATCGGCACCATGATCTTCAACCTGATATACTGGAATTTCGGCTTCTTGCGTATGGGCACCAGTGGACTCACAGCCCAGGCATACGGCGCTGAGGATTGGGACGAAGCCATGCGCATCATGGTCAGAGGATTGACTATTGCGGTCAGTGTTGCCCTGTTGCTCATCCTGTTGCAATACCCCATTGCCAGAGTATGCGAGCTATTGGTGCACAGCAGCGAGGAAGTCATGGAATTGGCCATCCTCTACTTCCACATCCGTATCTGGGCAGCCCCTGCCACCTTGGGCTTATATGTGCTGAAAGGCTGGTTTATCGGCATGCAGAACTCCCAAACGCCCATGTGGATTGCCATCATCATGAACATCATCAATATTGTTTTCAGTTTGCTGTTTGTAATTGTATGGAAGATGGGCATCACGGGCGTGGCGTTAGGGACAGTCATGGCCCAATACTCCGGACTGTTGATGGCTATCGCACTCTGGTTCAAGCAATACGGTCATTTCCGCTCACGCATCGACCTGCGTGGCAGCTTGCATCTTGATGCCATGAAACGCTTCTTCAAGGTCAACGGCGACATTTTCCTGCGCACCTTATGCTTGGTGGCTGTCTTCACCTTTATCCCTGCCATTTCCGCCTCGATGGGAGACAAAATATTGGCTGCCAACACCTTGCTCATGCAATTGTTCACTTTGTTTTCCTACATCATGGATGGTTTCGCCTACGCAGGAGAGTCGTTGGTAGGAAGGTACACAGGGGCGAAAGACGAGCCGATGTTGCGCAAATCCGTGCGCTATCTGCTCCGTTGGGGAATGATTATAACCCTGTTATTTACAGTTATTTACTATTTCTGGGGAGAATACATTTTGGCCATCCTCACCAATGACAGGCCAGTGATTGACACTGCCATGGAGTACATGACCTGGACCGTATTGGTGCCCATCACTGGCTTCAGTGCTTTTCTATTCGATGGTATTTACATTGGGGCCACGGCTTCCAAGTCCATGCGTAACATCATGTTCGTGGCCACCGCGGCCTTTTTCATAGGTTATTACGCCCTTGCCCCACAATTAGGCAACAACGGCTTATGGATAGCCTTCCTCATCTTCCTCACCCTCCGCGGCGGCCTCATGTGGCTGTGGAATAGGAAGGTGATAAGGGTATAAACTTTACTTCACAATTCTCGTACCACAAGCGGGGTTGTCCAACTGGCCGGCCTCGGTGATGATGCATTCGTGGCCACCGTGCTCAATGTAATAGATGGCGGCACGCACCTTCGGAGCCATGGAGCCTTCGGTGAAATGGCCTTCAGCCAGATATTGCTTGGCCTCAGCTACCGTGATCACATCCAAAGCTTTTTCGTTTTCTTTCTTGAAATTGATATAAACCTTAGGCACATCAGTCAGAATATAAAACTCGTCAGCACCAATTTCAGAAGCGGTCAATGCGGAAGCCAAGTCCTTGTCAATCACAGCTTCCACGCCTCGCATCATGCCGTTTTCTTCCACCACAGGAATACCGCCACCACCAACAGTGACCACCACATTTCCTTGGTCAGCCAATTGCTTAACTACTTCAATATTAGTCACCTTCAGCGGTTTTGGAGAAGCTACCACCTTGCGCCAGCCGTTACCTTTGGGGTCTTCCTTAAAAATGGAACCCGTAGCCTCGGCATATTCGTCAGCCTCTTCACGGCTGTAATACGGTCCAACGGGCTTGGTAGGATTGATGAACATGGGGTCTTCCTTGTCCACCACCACACTGGTCACCAAAGTAACCACGTTGCGCTGGATATTTTCCTGGGCAAACACATTTCTGAAGCCCTGTTCTATCAGATAACCGATAGAACCTTGTGTTTCAGACACACAGAAATCCATGGGCATGGGCTCGAGGTCGAACACCTGCTTGCCAGCCTCATGCTGCAGCATCACATTGCCCACCTGCGGGCCATTACCGTGACCGATAACAATATTATATCCCTGTTTAACGATATTGATGAGTGAGCGACAAGTATTTGTCACATTGTCTATTTGTTCTTTGTAAGTTCCCTTTTGTTTACTTCTGAGCAGGGCATTTCCGCCGAAAGCTACGACTGCGAGTTTTGACATGTCTTGTATTTGTTTTTGATTTTTATTTGTTTTTACTGAAAAAAAGAAAATCAATGAGGACGGATGTCATTCGCCCTCACCGATATATTTCAGAATGATTTTCTAAGATTACCAGATATGTGCTCTTTCTTCGGGAGCCACATACATTTTGTCACCAGGTTTGATATTGAAAGCTTCGATAAAGCCGTCGATATGAGGCAGTGTAGCGTTTACACGATATCTGCCCAAAGAATGCGGATCTTCCATTGTACGGTGTACGATTTCCTCATCGCGGATATTGTTAGCCCATACATTGGCGTAGGCCAAGAAGAAGCGCTGATCAGCAGTGAAGCCGTCCATCATTTCCTGAATACCACCTTCAGCCTTAGCTTTCTGCAAAGCCTGGAAAGAGATGTTCAAACCACCATTGTCGGCGATATTTTCACCGAGGGTGAACTGACCATTGGCAAACAAACCAGGAGCCACTTCAATCTTGTTGAAATAGTCCACCAATACCTGAGCACGCTGGGTGAAGTTCACACCATCTTCTTCGGTCCACCAGTTGGCCAAGTTACCCATTTTGTCATAGTTACGACCTTGGTCATCAAAACCGTGAGTCATCTCATGACCGATTACCACACCGATAGCACCGTAGTTGGCGGCATCATCAGCATTCATATCGAAGAAAGGAGGCTGAAGAATACCAGCGGGGAAGCAAATTTCGTTGGTGGTAGGATTATAATAGGCGTTCACGGTCTGAGGGGTCATCTGCCATTCAGTCGGGTCAACGGGTTTGCCGATTTTAGACATCTGATATTCGTTCTCAAAACGGCGAGCACGCACCACGTTGGCATAGTAGCTGTCATCCTTGATTTCAAGCTTGCTATAATCTCTCCATTTGTCAGGATAACCGATTTTCACGATAATGGCATCCAGTTTTTCCTGGGCACGCATCTTGGTGGAGTCGCTCATCCATTTGGCATCCTGGATACGCTCACCCAGCGCTACTTTCAGATTGTCAACCAGCTTCAGCATACGCTCTTTGGCGGCAGCGGGGAAATATTTCTCCACATACAGCTCACCAACGGCTTCGCCGAGGCAACCGTCAACAGTACTCACCACACGTTTCCAGCGGGGTTTGTTTTCTTCCTTGCCGGACAATACTTTGCCATAGAAATTGAAGCTGGCATCTACGAAGTCGCTACTCAGGAAAGGAGCTGCAGCGTTAATCACCTGCCATGCCAAATAAGCCTTGATGGTATTCAAATCCGTAGTTCTCAGAATTTGACTCAGAGCGGAAACATAGTCCACTTGACCCACATTCACGCTTTCCAGACTACCCAAGCCTTGAGCTTCCAAATACTCTTTCACGTTGATAGCCGGAAGCATATTCTGGAGTTGGTCAATGGTTCTGATATTATGGGTTTTGAAAGGATCACGCATGGTGTTTTTATCCATAAACTTCTCTGCCATAGCAGTTTCAAGTTTCAGCACAGCGTTTGCCAGTTCGTTTTCACGACCTTCCATATTCACCAATTTGCCATATCCTGAAATTTTGAACATTTCAGTCAGCATTTCCACGTATTTGTCACGTGTATTCTGCTCATCTTCCTTCAAATAGTAATCGCGGTCGCCGATGCCGAGGCCACTTTGCCACAGCCAAGCGATATTCATACTGCTATTGTCGGGATCAGCCTCACCGAAGATGCCCAAGAAAGGATTCAGGCCATTCAGGCTCATATCTGCGAGCATGGCTGTCAGTTCTTTCAAATCCTTCATATCGGCAATGGTTTTCAGTTCAGCCTGAATCGGTTCTGCTCCTTGTTTTTCAATGGTAACGCTATCCATACCCATGTTATAGAGGTCGCCAATCTTCTGAGCCACAGAACCTTTCTCGTTCTGTTGGGCTGCGGTTTCAGTAATAATTTCTTTCAGCTGAAGTTGATTATTCTCACCCAGCACGTCGAAACTACCATAACGTGAGTATTCAGGTTTCAGCGGGTTATTCTTCATCCAGCCGCCACAGGCGAACTGATAGAAGTCATCATTGGGGGATACGGTGGTATCCAAATTAGCCAAATCAATACCTGAAGTGAAGGTCACCTCTTCTTTTTGTTTGGATTTGCAGCTGCTGATCAGACAAAAAATCGCACAAATCATAAGCGGAACAATAACTTTTTTCATTTGTAAACTTTTATAAATCAGTATTTTAATTTATTTTTCAAGCAAAAATTTAGGACCGCAAATATACAAAAAATAATTAGCAAATTAGCAAATGAAAAAATTAGTTAATGAAGTTAGGGATCGGGGTTAGAATTCAAAATTCAAATTTCAGAATGCATAACCATTCTAACCGTCCTAACCTTGCAACCGAATAACAAAAAAATTTCACTTTAGTTGCATTCATATTGAATTTTTTTTTATAATTTTGCATTTTGAAATAAAATGTACTAAATGGGAAAGAAAGTTTTATTCATTACGCCGGAGATTTTTCCATATATGGAGGAGAATTATATCTCCCACCTTTGCCGTTATCTGCCGCAGGGCATTCAGGAAAAGGAGAACGAAATTCGCACCTTCATGCCAAAATATGGATGTGTTAACGAGAGAAAGAATCTGTTACACGAAGTCATTCGTCTGTCAGGTCAGAATATCATTATCGAGGACACAGACCATCCTTTGATTATCAAAGTAGCCTCTTTGCAGGCAGTCAGGATGCAGATCTATTTCATCGACAGTGAGGATTTCTTCAAACGCAAGACTGTTTTCCGCGATGAAAACGGCAAGTTTTTTGATGACAACGACTCGCGGGCCATTTTCTTCGCTAAGGGAGTGATTGAGACCGTCAGGAAACTCGGATGGGCCCCTGACATTATTCACTGCCATGGCTGGATTACCGCTTTGGTTCCCATTTTCATCAAGACTTGTTACAAAGACAACCCGCTGTTTCAGGATATGAAGATGGTTTTCTCGGTATATAACGACCATTTCAGCGAGAAATTCTCTTCAGACTTTGCCAAGAAACTGAGATTGACGGGTATTCCCAAAGAGTACACCACCAAATTCAGAACTCCCGGTTACGAAGCCCTCATCAAGAGTGCTCTTGATTTCTCCGAAGGTGCGGTCATCGCTCATCCTGAGGTCAAGAAAACTCTTCAAACCTATATAAGCAAAAGCGGCAAACCCATGATAGTACACCCCGAGGGAAACGAATACGTGGATCTTTACGACAACTTTTATGATCAACTGTTAGCCAACTAAACCAATCTGCAATGACACTCACAAAGAAAGCCGCCTGCTTATTGTTGCTTGTCGTTTGTCTCATTTCCTGCAAGAAAGAATATAACTCCATCGGACTTAATTTGGAAGATGAATTATTAGGAACCACCCGGGACACAACGAGCATTACAGCCTACTCTGTTTTATACGACACTCTTAGCACCACCAATTTGTCCACCCAGCTTCTGGGAGAGTTGCACGATCCCATTTTCGGCAAGACCGTGGCTTCAGTTTATTCCCAGTTTCTGAGTTCAGGTTCCACTCCTTCCTTCGGCGAGAATCCCGTCATCGACTCGGTAGTGCTCACCCTGCAAACCGCCAGTTATTATGGGGACACCACTGCAGCCCTGCATTTCGAGGTATATGAGCTGAACGAAGACTTGGATAAAGAAACGACATATTACAACTACAACACCACCGAGCATAGCAATAACAACCTGGTTAACAATCCGGGAGCAAATTATTACGTGAGACCCAATTCTCCTATTACACTCAACAACGAGGTTTTGTCTCCACATATACGTATTCGTTTAATCCCGGAATTCGGCCAATATTTAATCGACGAAAGTGTCAACTGGCTGACTGACGAAGCCATCCTAACTGAATTCAAGGGATTATTTATCCAGGCCAGCTCCACTCATTCCACAGGCTGTCTGTTTTCAACCAACGTGACAAGTTCCTTAACAGGACTGGTTATCTATTATCACAATACCGCTGGTGACGGATTAAGTTACACATTCCGCCCGTCAGAATCCGGAATCACCTATAACAACTACAATCATTTCAACTATATGGATGCCTGTCAGGATTTAAGACGACAAATCATCGATAACGACAGCACCAATATCAGCAAGTTATATCTGCAAGCCATGGCTGGTGTCAGAGCCAGAGTAAGCCTGCCATACATACGCCAGAAGTTTGCCGCATTGGACAACCGTGTGGTCATCAACAGGGCCGAGCTGGTTATCAGCAACTACAACCCTAACGAATCGGTGTTCAACCATCCTTCTGGACTTTCCATCCAAGGGGTGAAGAGCGACGGTTCATTGTACTACATTCCTGATGACGACATGCTCAGTTCCGACGGCTTTTTCGGAGGCACATACAATGCCTCTACCGGCGAATACAGGATACGAATCACCCAATACATACAGCAACTCATTCTGAACCAAGGAAATTATGCTAACTATTTTTACCTGACCATTAAAGGATCCGGCACACATGCCAGCCGTCTGGTATTCCATAGCAGCACCCCTGAAATCGGCTATGAGGGGCAGCAGTTGAGGGTGGAGATTGCGTACACCACTTATTAGTTGGAAGGTAGAAGGTAGAAGGTAGCAGTAAGAACTTCTTGCGGTGGAACCGCAGCCGCCGCATAGAAAAACAAACAATAAAATTGATATTTTGAGAAACATGGCGGTGGAACCGCAAACAACGCATAACAACAGCATATAAACGAAAAAATAACATACAAAAATGTCAGAGCAAATTAAAGGAAAGATCTCACAGATTATCGGAGCTGTAGTTGACGTACAGTTCAGTGAAGGCACCAAACTGCCCAACATCTACGACGCGTTGGAGGTTATGCGCCCCAACGGCGAAAAGCTTATTTTGGAATGCGAACAAGATATTGGTGAGGACACCATGCGTTGCATCGCCATGGACTCCACCGACGGCTTGCGTCGTGGCATGGAAGTGATTGCCACAGGCCGTATGATCAGCATGCCTACCGGCAATATCAACGGACGTCTGCTCAACGTGATAGGCGAATCCATTGACGGTATCGACAAGCTGGAATCAAAAGTTCGTAAGGACATCCACCGCGACCCGCCTACCTTCGAGAACTTGTCAACCTCACAAGAGGTGCTTTATACCGGTATCAAGGTTATCGACCTTATCGAGCCATACGCCAAGGGCGGAAAAATTGGTTTGTTTGGTGGTGCCGGTGTGGGCAAGACCGTGTTAATCATGGAGATGATCAACAATATTGCCAAGAAATATTCCGGTATGTCAGTATTTGCCGGTGTAGGTGAACGTACCCGTGAAGGTAACGACCTGCTCCGCGAAATGATAGAATCCGGCGTTATCCGCTATGGCGAGGAATTCAAGAAGAGCATGGAAGCCGGTGGTTGGGACCTCAGCAAAGTGGACAAAGAAGAGTTGGCAAAATCACAGGCCACCCTTGTTTTCGGCCAGATGAACGAACCCCCTGGAGCACGTGCCCGTGTGGCCCTGTCCGGTTTGACCGTAGCCGAATACTACCGTGACGGTGATGAGCAGTCTGGCGGCAAGGACATCCTGTTCTTCGTGGACAACATCTTCCGTTTCACCCAGGCAGGTTCTGAAGTATCCGCCTTGCTGGGACGTATGCCCTCAGCAGTAGGTTACCAGCCGACACTGGCCACTGAAATGGGTGTGCTGCAAGAGCGTATCACCTCTACCAAACGTGGTTCAATCACTTCAGTGCAAGCTATTTATGTACCTGCAGACGACTTGACCGACCCGGCACCTGCTACTACCTTCTCGCACTTGGATGCCCAGACCGTGTTGAGCCGTAAGATTGCCTCCCTCGGTATTTATCCCGCTGTTGACCCCTTGGATTCAACCTCCCGTATTCTTACTCCCGACATCGTTGGTGAAGAGCACTACAACACCGCTCAGCGTGTGAAAGAGACCTTGCAACGATACACCGAGTTGCAGGATATCATCGCCATCCTTGGTATGGAAGAACTTTCTGAGGAAGACCGCAAGGTGGTACACCGCGCACGCCGTGTACAGCGTTTCATGTCACAACCCTTCCATGTCGCTGAACAGTTCACCGGTCTCCAAGGCAAATTCGTCAACATCGAAGATACCATCAAGGGTTTCAATATGATTCTGAACGGAGATTTGGATTATCTGCCAGAAACAGCCTTCAACTTGGTGGGTACCATTGAGGAAGCCATTGAAAAAGGCGAGAAAGAATTGGCACAAACCGCAAAATAGCAGCCATGAAGTTAGATATCACCACACCCGACAAACAACTTTTTTCCGGAGAAGCCAGTTTGGTGCAACTGCCCGGCTTGGATGGACTTTTCGAAGTGCTGAAAGACCATGCTCCATTGGTAGCAGCCTTGAAGAAAGGAAAAATCAAGGTCGAACTCAATGATGGGCAAACGGAATACTATGATATCAATGGAGGTACAGTAGAAGTTCTCAAGAATAACATTTTAGTTTTAGCAGAATAAATTATGAAAACAATTCGTCTTTTCATCATTGCCGCTATCCTTTTCGCGATAGCAAGTATCAACCCGCTTTTCGGTCAGAAGCTCAAACCGGAAGCCGTTCCCGATGATGTCAAACAAACCATGGAATTTGAATATCCCAATGTCAAAATCACCTTTTGGGAATTGAACAACAATGTTTATGTGGCCAATTTCAAGGAAGACAACTCTCCCGGCAAGTGCTACATCAAGAAAAACGGACAATGGGAAAAGACCGTTTATCCTGTCCCCAAAGCAGAACTTCCTTCCGCTATCACCGACTATGTAAAGAACAACTTCGCCAACTACACAATTGGCGTATCGCAATTGCAGGAGATGCCCAATGTTCGCATCCATTATTATATTGAAGCCAAGCCTGAAGGTGTTGGTTACGAAGCTTCCATATTGACTTTCAACGAAGTGGGTACTCTGCTTGAGCGCAAAGACCCTGCCAACTTCAACAAGGAAGCTAAGTCTGTAGTGGACAAGACAGCCACCGCCAGTGTGCCCGCCAAGCCCGCTGCCAACGACAAAAATGCCAATGCCTCAGCAGGCAAAACTCCTGCTAAACCTACCACTCCCGCCAATAACAAGCCAGCGACAACCGCTTCCAACAGTGGCAGCAAGACCAACAGTACTCCGGCTAACAAACCAAGCTCCAGTACTTCCAAACCTTCCACCAGCTCCAGCAGCAAACCCAGTACTTCCTCAACTACTTCTTCAGGAAGCAAAACCACAACCTCTTCCAGTAGCAAACCCAGTACCTCCTCAAATGCTTCTTCTGGTAGCAAAACCTCAACCTCTTCCAGCAGTAAACCTGCAACCAGCAGCTCCACTGCAAGCAAAAACAGCAGCGACAGCAAATCCAACACGGCTTCTGCCAGCAAACCCAAGAAAGAAAAAGAAGAGAAACCTGTATACGACGAAAGAGGTAACAAAGCCATTGACATCAACAGTGTGCCAGCTCCTGTAAAAACCGCACTCAGCAAGAAAGTACAACGTCCCGAAGACTTACACTGGTTCAAGATTGACACCTTCTATGTGGCCAACTTTATTGCCCGTGAACAGAAGAACGAAGTATTCATCACCAAATCAGGAGTTTGGGAAAAGACCTATACGGTACTTCCTGAAGTTTCCGTAGGTGGTAATATGCTCAAACACTTGCAGACCTATTACAAAGGTTACCGCTTCAAAAACGCCATCAAAGAGACACGTGCCGACAAAAAAGATGTGACCATGGTGGAAATCTATGAGAAGAACAACTATAAACAGAAATTGGTGACCACCCTGTTTTTTGACAAAACCGGCAAGCTTATCAACACGGTTGACCCCAACTATGAATTAGGTGGACAAGCTCAAGAAAGTAACGAAGATGAATCTTTGGAAAAATACTACGAAAAGATGAACATGTCTAACAAAGCATCAGGAGATGACAATATTCCCAAAGATGTCATGAATGCCTTCAAAGCCAAATATCCACATGCAAGCGGTGTAAAATGGACCGAAACCGAAACAGGAGATTATTCAGCATCCTATTTTGGCACCAGAGGCAAAGAAGTATGTATCATCAACAGCTATGGTGTCATCACCGAAACTATGACTATGGGCAACCCCGACAATCTGTTGAGCAGTATTTCAGCATACGTCAAGCAGAATCACAAGAACTGCAAGGTGGTAGAATATTATGCTGTTAAGAATCTAGTAGAGAAAAAGAATTTCTACAAGGTAATTATCGCCGACAAAAAAACGAAGGTCGAACAAGAGCTCTTGTTTACCACCTCCGGCAAAATTGTTGAATAAAACATTGACTCTTACATAGAAAGGGTGGAGCGCTGCCCCACCCTTTTTTCTAATATAAATTAATAGTATCAATGAATTATATCGAAATCAAAATTCATTTCTCCTCCGCAGAACCGTGGAAGGAGATTTTTAGTTCATTCTTAGCCGATGCAGGCTGCGAGAGCTTCATGGACGGTGAGACAGACAATGACTTGCTATGTTATATTCCCACGAATCTGTACGACGCTGACAATATCAAAAACATATTGGGAAACCATGACTTGGATGTTCAGGTTCAATACGAGACACAAGAGATTGAGCAACAGGATTGGAATGCCGTATGGGAATCCAACTATACTCCTGTTCTGATTGCCGACCGCTGTTATATCAGAGCACCCTTCCATCCTGAAATGAAAGGCGTAGAATATGAGATACTGATTGAGCCCAAGATGTCCTTTGGCACCGCCCACCATGAGACCACCTCACAGATGATTGAATATCTGTTGGAAGAAGATTTGAAGGGCAAAAGTGTATTGGACATGGGTGCGGGAACCGGCGTGTTGGCCATCCTCGCCCACAAACGCGGGGCTCATCCTGTAACTGCCATCGACAACGACGAATGGGCTTACAACAATAACTTGGAGAACATCGCCCGTAACAACTGCGAGGATATGGAAGTCATTTTAGGCGATGCCTCCGCACTCAAAGGACGTAAATTCGAGGTTATCATTGCCAACATCAACCGCAATATATTGGTCAATGATATGCCCGCCTACGCTGAGGCCCTACTTCCCGGCGGAACCATTTTCTTCAGTGGTTTCTATGAGGACAATGACTTGGACATCATCAAGCAACGCGCGGCGGAATTCGGCATTGTCTATCAGTCACACAAAGCGAAGAATAGATGGTGCGCGATGAAAGGAGTTAAGAGGAGTTAGGAATTAGGGATTAGGGGATAGGAATCCAAAATCCAAAATACATTATCCTGTAATCCTGTAATCATAAAAACTCCCCATGAGCACGCAGTGCAAAACTCCCCTTGAACAAAGTGAAACTCCCCTCTCACGAAGTGAGACTCCCCCATTCAAAGCATAAATTCAATTAGCATATTGACAATTAGCACATTAAAGAATATGAACAAACGCATCCTATTTATAGTCAGCATCTTAATCTTATCCTGCATAGGATTAAAGGCGCAGCGTTTCACTTCGTTCACTGAGAACCCGGCCTATACCATTGAGGAGGTGAAGGCCTACTTGGAAACCGTACCCAAGGAGAGACAGAAGGAGGCCGACGCTCTCCTCAAACGTTTCACCGAATTTTGGAACAGTCCCTGGATGGATGACGAGTCGCAGGATATCTTTATCGATGTGGCCAACAAGATGCTCAAGAAAAGGATGAGACCTATTCCCCACTTCCAGGCCTACGTGGAAGCATACGCGGCATTCATGAACAGTCCTCACGCAGGAGAACTTGAAACTTGGTCTAAAATCGTTCAATATCACTTTAATGAAGAAACTACCCTGTTCAAGGATAAAATGCAGATATATACCGACTTCTTCAGCCGGAACATGCTATACAACAGTGCCAACTCCCGCTGGACAGTCTATGGCGAAGCGGAGAGCATCGGTTTTGACAAAGAACCATACATTCGCTTTGCAGACATCGACTTGGTGGGTAGTTCAGCTCATGACAGCTTAACCATTGTGTCCGCCCAAGGAGATTATTACCCCTCTTCGCTGATGTTCAAAGGTAAAAAAGGTATGGTCTATTGGGACAGAGCCGGTTTGGGTGCTGAAATCAACGCACAAATAGTCAATTACAACGTTGATGTTCGTTTCCCGAAATTCACCGCCAATGATGCCACCCTCAACTATCCTAAATATTTCAACAGACCGATAAAAGGAGTTTTGGAAGAAAAGGCAGCCTTAGCCACCAGTGAGGACAAAGCCACCTACCCCCGTTTCCGCAGTAACGATGAACACATTGTCATCAATGAAATTTACAAAAATGTGGATTATATCGGCGGATTTGAATTGCGTGGAAGCTCTATCCAAGGTTATTCTGAAGGAGCTGCCTTGTCGCAGATATATGTCAAAAAAGATGGCAAACCCATTGTAAAGGTCTATTCCAGAAACTTTCTGTTCCGTCCTGGTAATGTGTTGGCAGAAGATGCCAGCATACGTATCATCATTGACGAGGACTCCATCTACCATCCCGCCGCCAACTTCAAATACAACGAAGTCACTAAAGAGGTGTTGATTTCCAGACCGAAGCAGGGTGTTGGAAGAACTCCGTTCTTCGACTCCTATCACAAAATGGATATCACCGCTGAATCCATTTCATGGAAAACTGACGAGGAGCGTATTGAAATCAAGCCCATTGTGGGTTTAACCAGTGAAAGTCCAGCTTATTTCGAATCGCAAAACTTCTTCGACCCCACCATCATGCGTAAAATATGGGGTTATAATGAGGTCAACCCTTTGTTTACCCTATGGGAGCTGTTCAAAACCAACAACTATGAGCCTTTGCGCCTGCATGAAGTGGTTTCTTGGTTCAAAAAATCCGAAATCGACATCAAAGCCATGATGATTGACTTCGCTGCTCGGGGTTTTATCGAATATGACATCACCAACGACAAAATCATATACCGAAAGAAAATCTCACAGTACCTCAACAACGATGTACGCAGAAAAGACTACGACAATATCATTCTGGAATCCAAAACACATTATGCCTCTTATGACTTGGTAAGCAAGGATTTACGAGTGACAGGCTGCGAATTTTTCGTATTGAGTGACGCACAGATTGTCAACGTGTATCCTGCTGGTGAGAATGTCACGGTGAAGAAAAATCGTGATATGGTCTTCTCCGGACGAATTGTTGCCGGCCTTTTTGACTTTGTCACCCACAATTGCCAGTTCAACTATGACAAATTCCAAGTCGATATGAACGTTATCGACTCCATGATCATGTATGTTCCCGATGAGCATGGTCCCGTAAACATCTATGGAGAGCACAAGTTGCGCAAACTGCAAAGTCCTATTGAAGAACTGTCCGGCACTCTGTTCATAGATGTTCCCGGCAACAAATCAGGTACTGTGGATTATCCCGACTATCCCATTTTCGAAGCCCGTAAGGGCGGCAAGGTTTACTACGACAAACCTCAAGTATTAGGCGGTGTATATAGCCGTGACCGCTTCTACTATGCAGTGGACCTGTTCCGCATCAAAAATCTGGATAACTTCGAGATTGACTCCATGAAATTCACTGGAGCCTTGGTATCCGGCGGCATCTTCCCCGACATTCGTGAACCTTTGCAGGCACGACCGGATTTCTCCTTGGGTTTTGTGCACCACACCCCAGCATCCGGACTTCCCTGCTATGAGGGCACTGGCAATTATACCGGCATTATCGACTTAAGTTACAGAGGTTTAAGAGGAAGAAAAGGAACCATCAACTACCTAACCTCCGTCACCACCTCTGATAGCTTGGTCTTCTACTTGGATTCCTGCAACGCTTCTGTTAAACACCACGAGGTGGCCGAGCAGACAAGTGGCACGGAATTTCCGCCCACCACAGTAGATAACGCATACTTACACTGGACACCTTATCAGGACAAATTCTATGTATATACTGTAGAAAGTCCCATGAGTATCTTCCGTGAAACTGAGCTGACGGGCAACTCTATTCTTACCCCATCAGGCATGTTCGGCACAGGAACGCTGCGTTTCAAAGGCGCTGAAATCGACTCGCGCTTGTTCGCCTTCAAACACCACGAGTTACAAGCAGACACTTCAAGTTTGCGCCTGTATAACCTAAACAATGGGGAATTGGCTTTCCGCACCGACAATTACAATTCTCATGTGGATTTCAAGACACGAAAAGGTTCCTTCAAGTCGAATGGAGATGCCTCTGAAGTGGTTTTTGTGAAAAACGAAATCAAGACCAACGCTTCCGCCTTCGACTGGGATCCTATCGACGAGACCATTTTGCGTTTCAAGTGGGATGATCCGCACAAAGATGTGGACATTGACAATACACCCACCCGTGAGCTGATAGAGATGCCTGGAATCAAGGCCAATGAAATGATTGCCACTGACCCAAGCGTTGGGCTCCATTTCAATGCGTTAAGCGCCGAATTCAATTACTCCACCAACATTATCAAATGCGAAGGGGTACGCTATATCGAGTCTGGCGATGCCGCCATCTTCCCGCATGAAGGCAAGGTTACCGTATATGAAAAATGCCGTTTGGAGCAATTCACCAATGCCCGACTGTTAGCTAACCGTACCGACAAGTACCACGAATTGCATGACTGCACCATCAACCTTTACACAGCAACCCGTTTCAGAGGCAAAGGTTTTTACGATTACATTGACGAAAACAAAACCGTGCAGACCCTTTATTTCGACACCCTGTGGTGCATTAAGAACACGGAAGGCCACGCCAAGATTCCAGTAGAGAAAAACTTTAAACTCAGCCCGCACTTTGGTTTTGACGGACGTGCCGAGTTGCACGGCGAAAACCAGTTCCTGTCATTCTTCGGCGGGGCGGAAATCATCCACGACTGCTACAAAGAGAAACCTGCCAGAATGAAGATTTTGCAGCAGGTAGACCCCGACAATATCATGCTGGAAGTTCACGAGCGTACTAAGGACATCAACGACCGCAAAGTGGTGATTGCCATCGCCTCTGCCAATACTACAGGGCGCATATACACCGCCTTCGGTTGCGCCAAGGAACAGTTCAACGACGCCGAGTATATCAATGTATGGGGTTTCATCACCTATCATCACTCCACGCAGGAATTCTGGGCAGCCTCCAAAGAAAAATTGGAAGACCCGTCACTGCCTGGCAATATGATGACCTTGAATACCAACAACTGTATCACTACCGGTCAGGGAGTCATCGACATGGGTACCAAGTTAGGGCGTATTGACTTCAACACCAATGGTGAGATTGTCAACTACATGAAAGCCGACTCCGCCGACATGCATCTGACCACCTCCATTGACTTCTTCTTCAACGAGGAGTCCATGAAAGTGCTGAACCGCCATTTGGACAACTCCTCAAGTTTAGATTTCCTGGATGTTTCAGAAGATGAGAGCTATGAGATGGCGTTGCGCAACATGATGACTGAAGATGAGTATGTCAAATACCAGAACGATATGGCGATGGGTGGCTCCAACAAGAAGCTGCCACAGCCACTGCAAGTCCGCTTCCTGTTCTCCCGCATTGATTTCGAGTGGGACAATGTGAATGCTGCTTTCCTGTCGCAACGCACTCTGCCGTTGATCATTTGCAATAGCAAGCAGGTGTACAAGAATGTGCCCGGCCGTATTGTCATTGAGAAAAAAGGCTCCCGCAACAGACTGTACATCTATTTTGAATTTGACAATGAGTTCTTCTTCTTCCAATTCGAGAACAACAGCATGTACGGCTATGCTTCCGTGAAGAAATTCAATGAGGAGATATCGAATACGAAAGCCAAGAACAAAACTTTAGCCGCTGAGAAAGGCAAGCCTTCGTTCACATACAAGTTAGGTAACCGAAGCCAGCAACGGAAGTTCACGAAGAAGTATTTCCCACCGCTGGAAGAAGAGACAGAGAACAATTAATAGTTAACAATTAATAATTAATAGTTGTAGGGCTGTCATATTATGGCAGCCGAAAAAATTATAATAATTCAAAGTTCAAAATTCAGAATTCATATTATTGAATTTTGGATTTTGAATTTTGAATTCAAAACCATGTAATCAATTAACAAACAGATATTTACAAAATTTTTTTCGTATAACCCCGAAAGCTGATTGTCAATTCAAAAAAAAGTTGTATTTTTGCAACCTCATTTGAGAACTGAAACGCTGCATTCGTCTAGTGGTCCAGGACATCAGATTCTCAGTCTGAGGATCGAGGGTTCGAATCCCTCATGCAGTACAAAAAAAAGCGACATGAATATGTCGCTTTTTTTTTGTTTTAACTACTTACAACTACAACTGTGTATTGATAGTTTCTATCAACACACACAATAGTTTCCTGTCCTTTTCTTTGGTCTCATCTGACAGTTCTGCATTGGGGCATATATCTGCATGAATAAAATTAGCTTTGTCGTGCGTTTCGCCTATTGAATTGGGACGATAGCCATATAAAAGCTTCTCTGTATTCCAGCGATTGTGTTCCACTTCACCCAAAAGACATACAATCTTATCAGTCAGATTAGCATTCACAATTTTGCCACCAACATACTCTGCACCAATACTACGCAATTTAAAAGGTAATGATAATGCATTATTTATATTTGACCAACGCTCACTGATTGATCTTTCTTCCCATTCTTTTTTCCCTTCTGGCCAAAATTCATTATATACCGAATTCACACATTTTGCCCACTTCAATTCCATTGCGTCCTCCTCAACCAGAATATTGGATCCTCCAAAATATTGAATCGTATCAAAACGTTTATGAACCAACATCTTTGTATTCGAATCGTATTCAGCATAAACCCATACAGGCGTTTTATACTTATACACCTCCGTGGGCAAACGGTGGCTATTACGGAAATTAGCCTCTGTATCATCCTGGCAGAAAGCAATATTGAGATACTGGTTCGAGCTGTCATTGCTCCATTCTTTGAGTAGCTTAAGCACATGGTAATCCATCACATCGGCTTCAATAAATTCAAATTCGATGTCGAGGAAATCATTCTTTTCGTCAATTGTGTTTTGGCAAAGCTTCTCCTCTCCTATTTTATCCCACCATCTACACGTATAGTGACAATGCTGGAAGAAAGTCTGATAGCGTCCCACGAAAGACTTCATCTTACGTTCCATATTGGGGTCCACACAAGTGATTTTTGTGCGAATATTATGGGTAATAAAGTTGGGATAATGGGCAACGAAAGCCGTTTCCCGAGCGAGAGCCTCACCCATCTCTGTCATGCCCATCACCACCAAATGGACCTGTTTCTGCGGGCATTTGGCGATATTGTCTTCTTCGGAACGATAGTCCAGCTTCGCCTCTTTCCCATACTCATTATTGAGATCCACCAACACCTTACGACTCCAAAGTTCTTCATAGTTAAACATATGGAAATGCGCGATATCCTCCGGCCCGTACTGAGCCACAAGGTTGAAGAAATCCTGCTCTTTCAAATAGACATAGCTGTCGATTTTGTATTCGGATACAAGGCCGTAACATTCCATATTACGGATGTCGTGGTTGTTTTCGTCTTCTTCCCCGATAATGTATATGCGAGCGGCATGGTCCACACAGAGGCGTTGCAAGTCCTCTTTACTGGTGCGATTCGCATGCAGCAGGGTGATATGTTCACGCAATGACTTGTCCAATTGAACCTCGAGTTCTTCGCGAAGCACCTGCACATCCTTTTCCACGGCAATCACGATATCCGGGAGAGCCTTTTCAGCGGCGTCTTTTTGTGAACCAAATGATTTTATAAGAGCAGCTATTTTCTCGTTGTAACCAAGAATCAGGTAATGATTCATAAATTTGTACTCCACATCCCCTTCCTTCACTTTGTCGGCACGTGTTTGGATGATGTTGGTAATCGTGGCGATGAGCAGACCGTGGAAGATGACCGCGCCAATGACACAAGCCACCACCGTTACAATCAAAACAATCACGGGAGTAGTTGAGGCAGCACCTTCCTCGGGATAGGCATAATTGATAAACTGGTCAGGGCCGAAAATATCGGCCATGGCCTGCCGCAATCCCCCCACCCCTGTAATGGAATACAGGATGGACAAGAATATCAGTGCCAGCATGAATATGCTAAAAAAAAGCCCGAGCTGCACCCAAATGCTGGCGGTCAGTTTACGGTCAACACCCTGACGGATCCGGCTCCATAAATTAAATTTCCTATTCTTCATTTTTTACGATCTTATAACCCAGTTTACAAATCAATTCAAGTGTGCTGAAAGCGGTATTGCGGTCGTATGCCTTTTCCTCTTCCGATAGTTGTTCATAAGGAACAAGACAAGGGGTTTGTCGCAACGCATCATTGCGTTCAGGTCCATAGGTCCAGCCTTCATGGATACGGTTTTGCGACCAAACATCGTGCACATGCCGGGCTATGGTTTCTCCCAATTCTAGAAGTTCTTGGGGGAGGACAACATCGGAAGTGTCCATTGGGGTTGGGATAAAGGTAGTCATATAATTTTTTTGCATTGGTGAGACATTTATTTCTACCAAGCTCTTAGAACGTCAAAAAGCCCACGCCTAATTTGATACCGAACCAGTATGCATTGAGCAAGCGGTTATCAGCATAATCCGTCACCGTATGGTCGTACTTCTCGCGATTTATGGCCTTGTAGCCGCCAAAGGTGGTTCCTAAAGAGACACCCATCGACAGCTTCAGACAGTTTAACACAAAGAAATCATAGCCGTATTCGGCCTTGAAGCCAAACAACATGCTTTTTCCTGTTAGCGGTTGATCCACCAGTTCGCTCTCGTCACTATAATACGCATAATGGTCATACAATATAGACTCATTCGGCAACACATACTTGTAGAAATAACCATCGAAAGTGAATTTCAGATACTGACCCATAGGCGCCATCGTTGACCCAAGATACTGTTTGTAAAAAACATTAAAGCCATGGGCGGTCATGACAGGCTTCGGAGAAGTATCATAATTATATGAAAATAGTGAGCCCGATGAACGCGACAATACGAAGGGGGACTTATAGTAGTTGTAGCCCGCACCCACAGTACCCTTTCGCCAAACAATGACCTCCACATTCGGTGAAAGGAAATAATTCAGGCCAAAATAATTAGCGGTTTTTCCTGACCAGCCTTTGGCTATCATCGCCTCGGCCACCGCATTAGGGTTCCTCCATGAAGGTGAGAAATACATCTCCATATTAAACATCACATGTCGTCCCATGTAACCGGGATTTTGCGGAAAGAGAGAACCTCCGGCAAAAATCAAAGCTAATATAATGATCAATCTTTTCATTTCGTTCCTTTCACATATTTATATAATTCATCATAAACATCCGCATTCAAATAGGATTCACTCATGGTGGAGTAGTAATTGTTGGAACTGTGCAAATCCTGTTTTCCTGTTGTGAAATCCGTAATCACCACATCCACATTGGTACAGTATCGCGGCATTGCCAATTGCGCTACCGCAAATGGAAGTGTATAGGGACAGAAAACAGAGAAAATCAGAGATTGAAGTTTGTAGTACGAGAAGAAACTGTGATGGGAACAGGTGGTCACCACCAAGCAAATCTTGCTGCAGTCCATGGTTTTTGCGATACGCGACAAATCCTCACGCTGCTGGTAACACATTTCCATACCACTGGCAATCTTGTATTCCCGGTACCATTGTTGCAACGTAGCATAATCGTTATACTGCTGGGTATCAAATTCTTTCAACGTTTTATTGTCAAAATATAGTGGATTCAATTTCAGTTTCTTGGCACTCTTCAAAATATTGTCAGTCAAGCGCACTTCCAATTTGTCGCTTTTCTTAGACGCTTTCATGAGAGATTTAAAATCTTCCTTGTTTGGATGAACATAACAAATCGGCTGAACAATCAATATTTTCGATAGGTCCGTGGCCTGGGGTGTGGAAATAGCATCCAAAATCTGCTGATTTTCCTCATCCTGAATCGCAGAATTCATCAGAGCCTGCAGCAGTGAATCACGATGGATGTCCACCAGCATATAATTCGCCGTCTTGAACTTTGACGTAGGTTTCACCATATCCGGCTGGTTGCCATGTCTCAGCTTTTCATATTTGCTGGTATACTGGCTGCTGTCACGCAGACTTTTCGGCATAGTCTCCAATGAGCCCAAATCAAAGCCCATCGGATAGTCTGAGAAATCGGTATATTTCATCTTATTCTTCACAAAAACATCCCTGACCTCATCCTTCAACAATTCCATATAGCAGGTATCTTCAGGATATTTTGTCATGGCCTGCCAAGTTTGCCGCAAAGCCAAAAGGGAAGTTTCTGATCTGGACATTTTTGACAGGAAATAAGACACTTGCTGCATTTCCCCTTCCACCTTCTTATAAGGACTGAGTGTTTGGTTAGTCTGGCTATAGTTTTTATGTTTGGAAAAACCATAGAAAGCATACACCATCGCTTTGTCCACAAAACTATTGTTGGGCATCTCCCTTTTCAGCACATAACCATTATAGATAACCTTGTCATATTGATGGGTTACCAACCACAGATGGATACACTCCAATCGGGCCAAACTGCGAATTTCCTTAAAAAGTTCCTCCGACTGAACAAAAGTCCGGCGTCCCTCATTCGACAAATTAGCTATCTGCGATTTGGCCGCGGCACGACGTTTCACAAGATTCGGATGCGTGAATATGGTATCAATAATTCCGGACCGATCTGTTATGGGAGCCACATTTTGAAGGAAATAATTATCAGGGAATTGATAGAATGAGGTTTCCACGTATTGCTTGTCGAAACTGATTTCATCGAAAGGCAGGTCGCCATACTGCAACACATCAAAAACCCCATCCATCACCGAATAGCTATAGGGGGAATGGCTGAAGTAACGCTCAATAGCAACTCTGTCGGCCTCGGATTCCTGCTCACGGGAGCGGCTTTGATAGGTCAGAAAATACGACACAAAATCAGAGCCCTGTTTCCGGCTATTGTAGTCAAACTGAAGTTTATGGTGTTCCGCATAATGGGCGATTTCATGGGCAATCACAAATGCCAGCTCGGCCTCATTGGACACCTGTGCCAGCAAACCCACATTCACAAAAATCCGTCCCTGTTCTGTGGAATACGCATTTACTTCCGGAGACTTCAGAATGTAAAAACGCAACTCTGACCGAAGCTGCGGGTAATCTTTCAACAAATTGTCGGCGATGTGATCCACGTATTCATTCAGCGGCGTGCCATACAATACCCTACCCTCCTTTATCAACTCGTACAAAAAATCATTATAATCTTTTGCATTGGTCTTCTGCTGCATGGTATTGCTGAAATCAGCGGGAAAATCACCTTCCGACTGCAGAGGTTGGAAATTATCCACCCTACTTTGCGCCCATACTTTTCCTGTAAACACAAAGGAAAAGACAAGCAAAACAATAAGGAACCTTTTCATTTTGATATATATTTGATAATCAATTATTTCTATATGCTTTCAGTTTTATTGTTGATTTTTCATTTGCAACCACCAATCCTTCAATTCCACCCAAGTCAGGGGCACCAAAACACCCAAGACAAATGCCAAAAGATACAATGCCTTTGCGTGTGGATACACCGGTTTGTCAGCACCTTGAGGCGGATCTATCACCGTGATAAAAGCATGGTCATACTCTTCCTGCTGGGCGACAGCATCATTATAACTGTCCACCAGACAGAGTAGGAAAGCATCGGCCTGTACCGTATCCGCAGATTTGAACGATAAACGTATCACATCAGAATATTTGGAGTAATGGGCAGTCAAATTGGGCTTGTTGTGGCTGTATAGCTCTATCGTTTCCGCGTGGGTATTGCCATTCTGCTCCACCATTAATTTCATAGCCTGCTGCACCACTGGTTTTGACTGTAACAGCTGCACTTTGGATTCCATGCGGTCGCGCACAAATTCCACTTTATTGCCCTGCTCATCCATCAGTGAATCGCTCATCATATTATAAGCACTCATATCCACTTTCAAAACGATGGTACGTTCGTACTGACGGGGAATGAAGCGCAGCATAATGAACACTGCCAATCCCAGTATCGCAACACATCCTAATATCCAATATCGCAAGCGGTAAGCCAACTTAAGCAAGTAGCCCAAGCCATGGGATTCACTATTGTTTGATAGTATGTTTTTATCGTCCATTGTGTTTGTCATTTATTCTGATTTTTCAGATGGTATATAATTTTCTTATTTGTCCAAAACCGAGAATTCCGAGTTGTTGCTAACGTATTCGGGTATAATCTCTTTCATTTTGGCCACGATAGCAAAATCGTCGAGTGATGACAATGCTTCCCGTAGCTCTTCCAACTGTTTATCCACGGTTTCGCTGTCATACTCCCGCACTTTTGCCCGCATAATTTGCGGAATATTGGTAGGTATTGTATTTTCCTTGGTGGCCAGCAGTTCCTCGTAGAGTTTTTCACCAGGGCGCAAGCCTGTGATTTCTATCTGCACGTCTGTCATTCCCGACAGTTTTATCATCTTCTGCGCCAGGTCATAAATTCTCACGGGCTTACCCATGTCAAAGACAAAGATATTGCCATCCTCACCCATGGCCGAGGCCTTCAGCACCAAGCTACACGCCTCGGGAATGGTCATAAAATAACGGATGATATTCTCATCGGTCACCGTTAGCGGTCCACCCTGTGCCAACTGTTTCTTAAACAAGGGGATAACCGAACCGTTGGAGCCTAATACATTGCCAAAACGGGTAGTGATGAACTTGGTTCCATTCACATGGCGACTTTGGGTATAAATTTCCGCCATACGTTTGGTCGCTCCCATCACATTGGTGGGATTCACCGCCTTATCGGTAGATATCATCACAAACTTCTCCGCCTTGTATTTCACAGCCAAATCAGCGACATTTTTGGTGCCAAAAACATTCACCAGCACGGCCTCGTAAGGGAACTGCTCCATCAAAGGCACATGCTTATAGGCGGCAGCATGATAGACCAGCTGAGGATGGTATTCAGCAAATAGTTCTTCCATTCTGGCCTTGTCTTTCACATTGGCCACCACAAAATCAACAGGAATGCTCATTGATGCAAAAGGTTCCTTACGGCACAGTTCAAATTGCAAGTCATAAATGGGAGATTCCGCCTGATCGACCATAACCAGACGGGCAGGATTATAATGCAGCACCTGACGGCAGATTTCGCTACCGATAGAGCCTGCCGCACCGGTAACCATCACCACTTTTCCTTCCAACTCTTTTCGCACATCCTCATGTCCCAGAATAATAGCATCACGCCCTAACAAATCCTCAATTTTAATATCCTCTATCTGATTTGATGTCAACGAGTTATCAATCCAAGTACTCACATGGGGCACCGACTTCACATTCAGTCCCAAATCCAAACCCTTATTGATAATGCCCTGTTGTTGTGCTCTGGTCAAACTCGGAATAGCAATAATCATAGTGGTGACGCCATACTTATTAATGAACTCATGGTTCAACACTTCCGCGGCACTACGCACCAGCGTACCGTTGATAGATTTTCCGATTTTCTGCTTGGCGTCATCCACAAAGGAAATGATATTGTATTGGCATGAAGTATCCTGGGCCAAGGCATTTTGGGTAATGGGCCCTGCATCTCCAGCCCCATAGATAATCACGTTGACCGTTTTGGTGGTTTTTCTGAAATACTCATTATAAATTCGTCTGATTACCAAACGCGAAATCGTGAGCATCAGCATAGCCATAAACGTGATGGCAAACACCTTATAGTACGATGGGAAGAATGACAGGGCTTCAATTCTAACCTGTGTGACAATAAATTTCCCCACAAAAAGAAATACCATAGCGAGCAAGCAGGCTCCAGATATTCTCAAAATATCACGGAAACCCGAATAGCGCAACATGCCATTGTACGACTTAGTCAGAAGAAAAGCCAGCAGAAAAGCCAGAAAAACGGAGAGTGACTGTTCGGCTATCGCCTGTGCTGTCATGGTATTGGGAATGGCATACCATTGAATACCCATGATCATGATATAGGCTGACAATACCAAAACACAGTCAAACAGCAAAATCCAAATCCTTGGAAACGAGTGGGACGAGGACCTGCCAAACAAAACTATAGCCAATCTTTTCAAAAACCTTCTCATATTATTTTGCTTCTACTAATTTAGCGAATGCATAAATTTCCCAAACTACTAACAATGAGATTTTTATAGAAACATTTTATAAAATATTTCTACCTGTTACAACAACGATTTAATGGTATCCACCACATAACGCACATCCTCATCGGTGACCCATGGACCGGATGGCAGACAGAGTCCTTTTGCAAACATTGACTCTGAGACACCATTTGTATAGGCTGCACACTTAGCGAACACCGGTTGTTTGTGCATCGGTTTCCACAAGGGACGAGCTTCAATACCCGCATCATTCAAAGCCAAACGCATGGCCTCCACATTCACATTCGGTTCGCAATCGGTATGGATTGAGCCGCCTGCATGAACGACGCCAGCCGCACCGCCAACCGCTTGGTTAACGGCTTGTTGGTATGCTCTCTCCTGCCCTTTCACCTGCAAATTCTCATCCAACAAGATGGTACACAACCAGAAATTGGAACCTGCCGATGGATTCATCGATTTGTGCAGACTAATGCCCGGGACATCCTTAAACAACTCTGCATAAAGAGATTGGACATGCTGGTGATGCTGAATATGCTCATCCAAGATGGTCATCTGTCCACGGCCGATACCCGCGCAAATATTGCTCATACGGTAATTATAGCCAATTTCCTCATGCTGGTAATACGGATAGGCTTCTCTGGCTTGTGTGGCAAAAAACATAATGCGGTCCTTGGCTTCCTGATTCGGGCATACCAAAGCACCGCCACCCGAAGTGGTAATCATCTTGTTACCATTAAAACTCAGCACGCCATAATGACCGAAGGTACCTAACACCTGGCCATTGTATCTTGAGCCAAAGCCTTCCGCCGCGTCTTCTACCACCGGAATCTCATACTTATCGGCAATCGCCATAATCTTATCAATCTGATAAGGCATACCATACAAGGCCACCGGAACAATAGCCTTCGGTTTCTTTCCTGTTTTGTCGATACGGTCAACAATGGCCTTCTCCAGCAATTCCGGACACATATTCCAACTGTCTTCCTCACTATCGATAAAGACTGGCGTAGCGCCCAAATAAGTGATCGGATTGGCGGAAGCACAGAAAGTGAAGCTCTGCACCAGCACTTCATCACCTGGCTGCACGCCACAAGCCAACAATGCCAAATGCACAGCCGCTGTACCCGAGGACAATGCCACCACTTTTTTATCAAGCATACGCTTGCCAGATTCCGTATCCACCTGGTTGACAAAATCTTCTAGATCTTTTTCAAAGCCATTTACATTAGGTCCAAGAGGCACTACCCAATTGTCATCGAAGGCTTCCTGAACAAATTTTCTTTCCATGCCCGTTTCACTCATGTGGGCCAAACACAACAATATGCGTTTATTCATTTTATTGATATTTAGATTGTTATAATTATCGATTAGTTTCAAAATCAGTTATCTGCAATATCATGGCGCAATACACGTACATCACTGCCACGAAGACCACTCCCATTTGCCGCTCCAACATGGATTCAAACAACAGACTTAGGAACAAGACTGCTAAAAACAGGAATGGGAATAATAGCCTTTTTTTCCAGGTCACAAACAAAGGATAAAAGAGCATGACCAGCAAGGCCAGCAGGCCCATGATTCCCGTAGCCATCCACGTGTCAAGAAATTGATTATGAGGACAATATACTGTAGCTTCAGGATCTTCTTCCGTCACATAGAAAGGCGTGAGCACATCCATCCGGTCACCTGCGCCAACACCCCAAATCACGTTATCCTGAATCACAGTCCAGGCATTGCCCATTATGGCAAAGCGACCATCAGAGGCATCGCCATTAGCTATCTGTTCCACCGTACCCGACAAGCGTCGGAAATGCGATGGCAAGGAGAAATGCACAATCACCACCATCAAGGACAAGGCTACTAAAGAGATAATGGCAAAACGGTATTTTTTACGCATAAAAGTCTGATGCAGCCAGCACATGAACAGCAACACCACCAAACACAACAGACCCGCTCTGGAATTGATGCACAACAGGAACAAAACCAAACAGACAAAGCAAAATACCCACAATACTATTCTTGAAGGATTCGCCTTGTTCAAATGATTCATTTCCTCATACAAAAAAGCCAAACCTGTAAGGATATACAAGGCCATGTAGCTATGATGGATATAGTAGAAATCCTGATTCATCATAAACCACAGGAACGAATGCTCCGCAGAAATAGTGGCCTGCACAATCATACGCATCAGCAATACAACAGACAACGCAGATAGCAGTAACACATTGAGCCACAATATAATTCTAAGGCATTTTATGGATATCTCCCTGAAATCAGTACAGGCAAAAGCGAAAGGAATTACCAGAATCCATACCAGTTGTCCCACTTCTCCCCAGCCAGTCACCATATTTTCAGTCCACAGCAAACTCAGCAGATACACCACCCATAGACACATCATAGGAATCAGGATATGATAACTTTTATTGTAGTGATATGTTTTATCCTGATGCCAGCCAAAGAACGACCAACGTTTCAAGAGGGTGTTTTTCAAGGCCATTGACAATATCCATAAGCAAGCAAAGATAAGCCCCACGCCTGAGTCAAAAGGAATGGACAGCAGCATAAAGGCCATATTGTACAACTCGGCCTTTTCTGTCCAGTGCAGCTTCGCAACTTCCTTATGTATCAAATCAAAAGTTTTCATCGTTATTGGATGACCACAACATTATGCTTTCAAATACTTTTTCACTACGGCCGGATTTCCCGCCACCATCGTGCCTGACGGAACATTCTTGGTGACCACAGAGCCGGCGGCCACGACAGAGAAATCGCCGATGGTAACACCTGGAAGAATCGTTGAATTGGCCCCTATCCAACAGTCCTTGCCTATGACCACGGGGGCTTTCATAGTATGATACAATTTACTCAGCGCATTATAGGGAGCATTGGGATCTGCACTCGTCAACACCGAGACTCCGTAAGAAATTGTACTATTCTCCCCTATTTCTATTTTGTCTTTTGCCAAGAGAAAACAATTCCTTTCAATCTCCGTATGATTATGCATCAGCAAATTGGAATAGTCGCCTACCAGCATCGGATTGCCGATAAAATAGCTGTCACCCTTTGAGGCCACACGTACACCCAAGAGCTGATACACGAATTGCTTTTTATTGACAATCGGGATTAACAGCAGTAGTTTTCCAAGTAAATATTTGATTTTCAATGTAATATATTTTAAATTTATAACTGATATGGATCATACTTTTCAGTAAGAAGAGATTTTCCTTCAGGATTATACACCTCGAATACAGAATTCATGTAAGTAATATCCTTACGTGCTTCCTCCATATTGTCCACCACAAGATACACGGAAAACACAGGTCTGTCCACGATTCTTTCATTCTTGTAATGATCGCCTTCAAACTGACGCTGCTCACACTCAACGAAAGATTTCATCTGTTTGATTTCCTCTATTCCCTTGATTTTTGCGATGGTTTCTTCTTTACCCTTTAACAGATAATTGACCGTAAGCGCAATCTTATCATACTTGGCCACATCATACTTATACGCACTGAAATCATTGGACATTTTGCCTGTAAACGCATAGCGGACAGTCATATCGATAGGATCGCACTGGATACACTTGTTTTCCAGATTATAATAGGAGCCACCCAAGCGGCAACCCATTTCAAAGAAAGTGATTTTGTTGCCATTGGAATAGCCTTGCAGGAAGTACAAACCATCGGTAAATCCCAAGGATTTGAACATATTGACCACCTTGTCATTTATCTCCTCAAGATAGAAATCAAGAGCTTTTGAAGGTGCCATGCCTATATTGGAATAATTGATAGCGCTACCTCTATCCTTACACACATAGCGGTCAAACATCGAGATTACCCTGAATTCCCCGTCTTGGGCAATTAAATTCAAGATGAAATCTCGACCTGTGATATAGTCCTCAATCATAGCGTTTTGCGTAGCCGAGAAAGACAATGCTTCCGCGAACTGCTTGTCTAATTCCTCCTTGTTATAGCACACCCCTGCACCACGGGAGCCACTGCTGTCCAAGGGTTTCACAAACACTGGGTAATTGATTTTCCCATACACTTCATCACTAATCTGATTGCCCACAACATAGGTTTGCGGCACGGGCACGCCATATTGATTGCAAGTCTCCTTGAAATCGATTTTATTGGTTGATACCGACAGCATTTTCGGGGTCACATAATAGGGCAAGCCCAACTGCTTACAAATGTCATAGCAAGGTTGCTGAAGGATATCCACAAAGCCCGTTGTCACACCGTCGACGCCCTCTTTCCGACAGAAATCCACAATAGCATCAACATCGGTGGCACTGATGGTTACAAACTTATCGGCCAAGCCATTGGCAGGCACCTTATCGTTGTAGTCTGCCACAATCACGTAGGCACCCATCCTTTGCGCGTGTTTCACAATTTCGCAGGCCAGGGTAAAGCCTCCCAAGACTAACAATTTTTTTCCTTCGAATTCTTTTGTCATATTTTTTGATTTTATTTTTTGTCAAAAACGCTTTCGCTTTCCAGCACTATCGGCTCCACATCCACATCACGCAAGAAAATGTAGGGTTTATCATAATGATGATAAGGATCACGCACTATGCGGTCTGCATTACCATCTTCCATGATGCGGATTGTGTCCTCTATCAAGTCGAAGCCCACCTGAGCCATCACGCCAGTATAGGCCATGTGTCGGATATTCACCTCTGTCACCTTCAAATCTCCGTTTTTATCTTCTTTCAGGTCGAAGCTCAGAATACCATGAGCAGGAACCTTCAGCTTATCGCATAAATACTTGATGCATTCATCACAAAAGTGATTGATGCGGTCCTCATTCAGAAAGCGGGCAAAATGCGTGTTTCCCGTCACATGTGAGGGAGCGGTGCTTGCCATCACATACTCAGCACACTCCAGTGCAGCACCTTTCACATACTCATTATTGTAATACAGCATCTGATTGGCCAGGTGACGACCTGTAAGAAACTCACTCACTGTAAATTCCGAGATAAAGCTATTGATAAAAAGCCACGACTTATAACTGTCGAGGTTATCCAGACGCAAGGAACCGAGACCGCCAGTACCTTCGGTGGCACGAATCCAGCAAGGGAAGCCTATATGTTGTGCAACCTCCTCATAACGTGGATTTTCTTGTGTCACTTTGATGGTTTTTGGGATAAAATGAGTGCCTTTCAGCAACTCCGCCATGATGGCCTTGTCTCGCAGGGACACGGACAGAGATTTACAGCCCATGAACACATCCACGGGATAACGACCATTTTTCTCGTAGTAAGCACCCCACTCCACGATTTCAGCTTCAGGTTGCACAAAGGCATAATCGATTTGATAATCCTTCACCAGCTGCTCAATGAAAGGGAAATAGCTTTCCTCTGTACAACGCGGGCACACCGCATAATCGTCCAGCAAACCCGGCATAAAAAAGCCCATCGCCTTTTTGTTGGCATCCACACCTATCAAGCGGTAATCAGGATGATTTTTTCGGATTACTTTAGCGATAGAGCGCGGAGTCAAACCGCCAATGCCAGTCAGTAATATAGTTTTCATTTTTTTACTTTTAAATCGATTCTTGAATTTTTTTGACGATGAAAGCCATCTCTTCCAGACCATACCGCTGGTCACATATCAGCGACAACTCGTTATCAAACAATTGATTAACTTTCATATCAGAAGTTATCAGACTATTTTTCGGCCAATGCACAGGGCAATAAATTTGTGCCCTTATCAAGGCCTGTCTAAGCTTCTCACGTGCCGCATGAGACGCAAAGATTACGGGAACAAACAAAGGGCAGGCATCAGCACTTAATTCTCCAAAGAAATCAAGTTGCAAATGTTCATGCAGATAGGCCGCATTAGCCCTTCTCTGTGTCCGCACCTGCTCCCAATCCTGCGATTTGAACAAAGCGTAGGAAAGGTCATCCATGCCATAGTCGCGATAATCTTGCTCCAATTGCTTTCCGAAATTGGCAAATGCTTCCAGAAAGGCAGTCTTCTCTACAGACAGATTTCCATTCAGGTATTGGTATTTTGCCCTCATCGCCTGAGCCTTGGCATCGGCATAAGGACACGCAGGCAGGTTCACTGGATCAAGACCTTCCACCTGTGCACCCGTCACCACGCCCATCCATTTTCGCAGGCTTACAAAAGCATAGTCGGCGTGGGTTGGCTGCTCATCCTTCATCAAATAAGAATGAGTCCGGTCATACAAAATGATAGTACCTTTGGCCTTGAAATGATTAATCAGTTCCTCCGACAAAGTGTTTTCGTAGCCAAAATAATTGCTAACATACAGGATATCAACATTTTTATCAGCATCAATTTCATACTCCAATTTTCCATCGAAAAACATATCATAGAAATCAACCCTGATATTCCGTTGCAGGAAAGGAGCGATCATCGAATCACAGCAATAGGCTGGCATATAGACGTTTCGAACGTTCTTATGCTTCAGTATATCCTGGATGATCAAATCGATGGCGGTTCTGCCCGACAGCACGAAGAGCCCATCCCGTTCATTTACGGGAATAATTTTGTCATCAGAAATCCAGAATTCGCTGCCTATTTCTTTCATTGTTTGTGTTTTTTCACCATTCCGCAAGCGAACAAAGTGAGTGTTGCGGAATCTCATGCGGCTGCCACGATGTGACAGCCCTACATTATTGCGGACACATGCGAGGAGGCCCTACGATTTGCGGATAATTTCGGCCTCTTCTTTTTCGGCTTTCTCTATCAAATCCTGTCGGCCCTGTTCAGCCCATTCCGCCTTGCGATAATCGTAGAAACTATAAACACCGCTTTTTTCGATGCCGACACTTTCGCGTTTGAACACCTTGGTAACGGTTTTCCACAGAATCTTTACATCAAAGGCGAAAGACAAATGTTCCACATACTCCAAATCGTAGTTAATGCGATCTGGCCAGCTTACAGATGTACGGCCATTTACCTGTGCCCAGCCCGAGATGCCCGGTCTGACATCATGGCGATGGTGCTCCCGCTCGTTATAATAGGGCAAATAGTCCGGGGGCCAAGGACGGGGACCGATAAACGACATATCTCCTTTCAGCACATTCAGCAACTGCGGCAACTCATCGATGGAGGTCGCTCGCACAAAACGTCCCGCTGTAGTCAGGCGCTGCGCATCGGGTAACAAATCCCCCTTGGCATCACGCTCGTCGGTCATTGACTTGAACTTCAGCACATGAAACCACTTTTCCCCTTTGCCAACGCGGGTTTGGACAAAGAAAGCACCTGCCCCCTTGTTGGCAAAATGCAACCACAAAGCTACTATAAGCATCAGCCAGCCAACTGCCAAAAGAGCAACAGTAGCCACCACAATATCCAACAAACGTTTGAAAAAATTTCTATACATACTACTCAATAATCTTTAATTCTTCCGCAGAAAGATTCTCATAATCAAATCTTTCCGCCACCTGACGCACCCGCTTGCACATCGCCTCATATTCTTCTTCGGGCTGTTCTGCCAAGCGGCGAATAGCCTCTGCCATTTCCTCTGCAGTCTTCATGTTATAAACGACACCCAAATTGTTTTCCGTAATGACATCATCGTAGGCGATATCAATATTGCAGACAATAGGTTTACCTGCCGCCAAATACAAGAACAATTTACCCGAGCTAACCCCGTATTTGCCAAAATTTTGTTCATAGTTCATCACATTGACCGTTGCCTGGGACACTATCCAAGCACACTCAGCAAAGGAGACTCTCTTTTCCTTGAAAACAATGTTGTCTAACCCCTTTTCTTTGGCATAGGCTTCCAATTCCTCCCGATATGCCCCGTCTCCATACAAGAAAAAACGATAATTGGGCTTTTCTTTCAGCAAAGACGCTGCTTCTATCAGCGTTTTCACCTTATTGGCCCGATTGATGGCACCTAAATACACAATCTTGTATAAATCCTGGTTATTGATGTCTGCATCCTCGCGGGGATAACGCATCTTATCCGCATCAAATTGCTTCAAATCGATGCCATTATTGACATAATGCACATGTGCCAGGTCAATTTTGCCGCCAGTTTCGGTAGTCCAACCTTTCTTTTTCAGATAATCCAAAGCCCCTTCGAAAGTGAAGACAAGTTCATCCGCATGATAATAGTACTGTTTTTCAATCTGATAAGCGATTTTCATAGCTGGATTGCTCTCCTTCACCAGACCGAAATTCACAAAATCAGCGGGCCAAAGGTCCCAAGCCTCAGTAATATATTTGGCTTTCAGTTTTTTGGCCAAGCGTACAATAGGATAATCAAAAGGAGGATGAATATTATGCAGAATGATATCCGGTTTTTCGAACTGCTTGCGAATCTTGAAAACGCTACGGGCAAAGGACCAAATGGAATACATTCTTCTCATACCATTACCCTGATAGTCTGGAACATCCACATGGACAAACGTATAAGGTCCGTATTGTTTTTTCAGGAATGGCCGTCCCTTAAAATCCTCCGCTGTCAACCCCACACGATTGGAAGCATTGAAGGTGGTCACCTCATAACCCGCCTCCATAAAACGCTTGGCAAAATGCAGATAGCGTGGATTGGCAGCCGTTTGAGGCGTTCCCGTATAGTAGTTGATAATCCAGATTTTTTTCATCACTTGAATTTGAATCACATAATACTAAACACCTGGCTGAAAGCAATTTAATAGCTTTACTACCGCTTCCACCTCTTCAATGCTGATGGCAGGACCGATAGGAAGGCTCAGCTCCTGTGTCGCAATCTGCTCTGTCACTGGCAAACTAAGCTGATTCCATGCCCGATAGCACTCCTGTTTGTGCGGAGGTATCGGATAGTGGATCAACGTTCCTACCCCTTTCCGTTCCAGGTAGTCGTGCAATGCATCCCGATGACTGCACAAAATGGGGAAAAGATGGAAGACATTGCTTTCCATAGGCAGGATATCAGGCAATGTAATATAATGGTTATCAATATTTTCAATGTAATATTGAGCTATCTTTTTCCGATGCAAATTATCTTCGTCCAAATATTTCAGTTTTACATCCAGTACCGCAGCTTGTATCTCATCAAGACGGCTGTTGCGGCCACAATACTGAAACACATACTTGGCCGATGAGCCATAATTGGCCAACGAGCGTATCGTTTCAGCCAATTGCTGGTCACTGGTCGTTACGGCACCGCCATCACCCAGAGCACCAAGGTTTTTGCCCGGATAAAAGCTATGTCCAGCAGCATCGCCCAAAGAGCCGGTTTTGCGACCATCAGCGGCAAGGCAGCCATGCGCCTGGGCATTGTCCTCAATCAGCTTTAACTGGTATTTCTTACAGAGAGCCGCAATTCTTTCAGTATAGGCCAAACGTCCATATAAATGCACAATACAAATAGCCTTGGTTTTCTCTGTAATTTTCGCTTCTATCAGGCTATCATCAATTTCAAGCGTATTCAGTTTGGGTTCCACCAACACCGGGGTCAAACCGTTTTCCGTAATAGCTAAAATAGTAGCAATATAGGTATTAGCAGGCACAATGACCTCATCGCCAGGCTGCATCACGCCCAGCTCAATATAAGCTCTGAAAATCCATATCAGCGCATCGAGGCCGTTGGCGCAGCCTACGCAATAATCCGTGCCGATATATTGGGCATAATGCTGTTCAAAATTCTTGTTCTCAGTGCCTTGCAAATACCAGCCACTCTCCGTCACACGGCGGACAGCCTCTTGGATTTCGGCTCCATGCAAAGCGGTAACATTTTTTAATGAAAGAAAAGGTATCATTTCCTCTATTTTTTCGAACGCGACAAATCGCATCCCTACTAATTCGTCTATTTGTTATACGAGTATTTTGTGTGAAGTTTACTTGTAGGTTTCGTGTCCGTATTTAGCTACCCAACGGTCAAATTCCAACACCATATTCTTGATTCTTTCAGTCACTGGCATCACATCATCCATCACGTATGCAGTAATTTCCTCCAACTCATTCATAAAGCCATATTTTTCCAAGGCGTATCGGTTGACTGACAAGGGTTTGTTTGGAATATAACGGCTGAAAGGCTTGACATTTTTCATACAAGGTGCCCCTGTAGCCACAATGGAGTACTGTCCCACCACCGTATATTGGTTGATGGTGCAACCCATACCCAAATCCGCGCCTTCCAGAATCTTGGCAATACCCCCCACCACACACTGGTTGGTAATCACCACATGGTCCTGCAGGATATTGTCGTGCGATAAATGAGCCCCCTGCATCAGGAACACATCATTCTGAATCACAGACTTTTGCTCATAGCAGGGACGTTCGACAATACAAAACTCACGGATTACATTGTTGTTGCCGATAAAGACACAAACATCCTCCACTTGAGGTATAGTTTTCTTGGTGTCTGTCGGGGCACAACCGATGACGGCATGGGAGCCGATCACGTTATTATCGCCAATGCGAACACCATCGTATATGACAGTATAGGGAAGGATAATATTATTATCCCCCATTTGCACATGCTCACCAATGATAGCTGTCTTGTCTATTTTATTCATTGTTACTTTTTTCTACACCTCTGAATTTCAAAAACTCCTGATAATCACGGATATAATCTTCTTCCTGATATACATCCGAAGCCAGCACCATGCAAACAGCGCCGGAAGAGAAGTCCTCCAAATCTCGCCATAAGCCAGGGTGCACGAGCAAACCCTGATAGGGACGATTCAGGAAGAAAGTACGTCTAACCTTACCGTCATCCAGCGTCACGCTGAACGAGCCCGAGGCAGCCACTATCAGCTGGCTCAGCGTTTTATGTGCATGAGAGCCGCGAGACTCACCACCTGGAACATCATACACGTAATACACACGTTTCACATCAAACGGCAAGGTAATACCATTTTCAACCACTGACAAATTGCCTTTTCGCTCGCTGTGATGCTTGTCAAGTTCTATGATAGAACAATCATAAACGCTATAATCTGCCATCTTTCTTCAGTTTTACAAATTCCTCATAATCAAAGATATAATCATTATCATCAAAATGGATGGAAGCGAACTCCAATGCCAGGGAGTTGGTTGAAAAGTTCTCCATCTCACGCCACAGACCTTGGGGCACATACAAACCATAGTAGGAGCGGTTCAAAGTGAAAGAACGCTTTTCCGTTCCATCATCAATCACCACATCGAAACTGCCTGACAGGGCAATGATAAACTCTTGGTTTTCGCGGTAGGCATGTCCTCCACGACACTCTCCGCCCGGCACATCATACAGCCAGTATGTCCTTTTGATTTCAAATGGCACATGCTTGGACTGCTCGGCAAAAGACAGATTGCCCCTCTCATCCAAAATCTTGGGGAGGTCAATTATTTTAACATCATTGATTGTCGTCATTATGCTTATTTAATAGAATTCAAGTAATGTTCGGCGACCTTGGCATCGGTCAATTCGCAGGCTGTATCCACAGCTTTACGTGAAATCACCTGCAACTGTCCAGAATCCAAGCTCCGAATGTATTTCAACTTTTCAGCCAATTTTTCCACATTATCTTCACAAAGGAAGCCATTCTCGCCATCCACAATCACACCGTCGATACCCTGGCCTTTGGTGGCCACTGTGATGCAGCCCTTTGCCATAGCTTCGACATACACCAAGCCGAAGGCCTCACGCGAACTCACCATAACAAAGCAGTCGGCATCATTCATGATTTGCTGAGCCTCTTCACGTTTCACCTGACCATGGAAAATCACTTGAGACTGCAAGCCCAACTCTTCCGTCAAAGAACGCAGGGAAGCTTCCTCTGCCCCACTCCCTACCACATGGAACTCGAAATTTCCTTCTGGGAAGGTCTGATGCAATGCTTTTAGCGTGACATCCACATTTTTCAGCTTGAACAGACTGCCCACAAAAACAAATTTCCTCACTCCTTGGGCAAACGACTTCTCTTCGTGCTGCAAAAAACGCTCAGGAATACCCGAATAGCACAAAAACTCCTTCGGTTTGGCCCCATAAAGTGCCTCAAACTGCTGTTTGAAAGCCATAGAGCGGAAGCCCCAGACCTCAACAGCATCCATATACTGCGGGTATTTTTCCTTGTATATACCCGGTATTTGCGAACCATCGCCATGCAGCACCAGACAAGTTTTCACAGACGGAAATTTCTGTTTGAACAAGTATAACATTTCTAACTGTGGCATCGGAAAGTGTGCTGTCACCACATCCGGTACAAAGCCTTCTTTCTCGAGTTCTTGACACACATGGTCAAAAGCAGCCTGAATACGACGAAAAACAAAATTGCGATGCGGAATATACTTTACAATCGGCACATAAAACACTGGAACCCCTTCCACTTCATATTTCTGGGCATGACGTGAAGGATAAGAATAAGTTACACAGCCTGTTTTTGCAGCTATCACATCTCCAAACATCCTGCCCGCCCAGTAATAAGGCCGTGGGAAGAGTGACATAAAATGCACCACCCTTACATTATAGCCACTTTTCACCCATTCGCGGGTAAAAAAGTGACACACCGGTGTGCCATCATACGATGGATCATTCATCGGATAGATATTCGTAAGCAGCAAGATATTTTTCATAGATGGCGATAACTCTGTTTATGCTCTTCTCTTAAATTTCTCGAAGAATGAAATGGCAACATTTTTAAGGGCTTTCCTTTCTTCCTCATCCAAGCCGAAGAAGAACATAGCCAAGGCATATACTGTCACGGTGACCACCGCCACTAACAGCAGTCCCCACAACGAATTTACATAACGATATAAGACCCAGCAAATACCCAAGCCCAACAAGAACGGGGGCAAAACCCGCAAGAGGATGGACTTCAGGAAATCCATCACATTCAGCTCATCACTCAACTTCGACAGAATAATAACTCGGCTGAAAGCACCCAAGGACTCACACACCACAAAGACCACAATAGCCACGTAGGCCGGATAACCTAACTTCAGGAAAATCCATGATATCGGCAAAGACAGCATACGTAGTGTCGAAACAACAATCGAGAACCATTTAATGTCCCCAATAGCCTGATTGGCATAGAACAAGCCCATAGTCAGCTGGTTGGCCATGCAGGCAATCAGCAGCAGGCGAGAGAACAATACCGTACCCTCTGGATACTCTACCAACCACAGGTCCAGCACCTCCGGCATCATAATCAGCAAAGGCACTGTCAGCAGCGACATCATGGCGAAACCGAATTTGCCGGCGGTCAACGACAAGCGCATCATCTTTTTCGCATCTCCCATGCCATAGCTCTTCATAATCTGCGGTTTCATACTTTCGATAATCGATGAAGAAATGACATACACAGGAGTTTCGACCTGTCGGGCCAGCGCAAACACCGCATTCACCGATGTTCCGAAGAAACGGTTCAGCAGCACCGAATAACCCTGCCTTGACAAAGTGGCTCCCAAGGAGTCCAACATCGTCCAACCCGCAAACCCCGACACACCTTTCAAGTCCGAAAATGAATCAAACTTAATTCTGATTTGATGGCGGTAATGGATAAGAGAATAGACCACAAAACACAACACATTCAGCAAGGTGATCAGCATCATCAATATTCCGTACAACAAGAGCTTATCCTGATTATACTGGGTAATAACGATGGCTATTCCCAATTTACACAATGCATCCAGAATATACACCAGCGACACATAAGTAAAATTCTCATGCGAAATCTGTATGGAGATAAACGGTGTAACCGTAATGCTCAGAAACAGAGACACCAACATGCACTGGTAAATCCACTTGGCAGTATGCACCCTGTCGGGGGCTATGTTCAGATAACCGTCAAAAACAAAGAGGAATACAATTTCCAACAGCAACACCAAACCAGCAGCCATGAAAACATGTGTCCAAAAACAGGAATTGAATGCCTTTCGAGTCCCTTCGTCATCATTTTTTCCTAAACTGATGGACAAAAAGCGGGTGGATGTCATGCCCAACGAGGAGCTGACAAAGCCTAAAAGGCCAATCACACCGGCGACCACATCGTACAAGCCATAATCATCCTCACCCAATGCCCCCAAAATCAGTCTGACTGAAACCAGACCGATTAGCGCATTCACCACTAAACGAGTGTATTGAATGACGGTATTGACTACAACCCTATTGGCCGCTTGCATAATCTATAATTTTACAAAGACGTTTCCTAAAACGTCTCTACTTTATTAGTCAACTATATCATCTATGGTTTTGTAACCGTAATAACAAGGAATGCCCGATTTCAACGGAGCCGACAAATCAGGGCTATCCAATTTCAGATGATTCTCATCATCAATAATTTCCTCATGACGGACCGACTGTGCCCACTGCAGAATCGCATCAATGGTAGGCACCTCTATTGACAACTGCTCCGCCATCCATTTGGCGATACAGTTTCCGTAATAAATGTCATCGAGGAAGAAACGGTGATGCCGGTCAATTTCCCATAAGCCCTGCGTATTCTGAACCACTGGGGTGGCAATGGATACCAAGGTTTGCGAGGTCACAAACGACTCTTTCACATCCGTGTTATGCGACTGGTATGAGAAACGCTCCAAAGCCAGATAATCCAACATGTGTTTGAAATTCTTTGTCGGATACATTGCTTTTATTTTCTCTCTGATTTTTGAATAATCCGCATCGAGGTCCGCCAACAATTTAGCAGAAACATCGTCGTAATCCCTATAGAACATGGGCACATCCTCTTTTTTCTGCCATGTTTGACCATACACCTGATACAAACCGAAACATCTTGAAGTATGGATTATCTGGTTATCCACTGACAAAGTCAAGGACAAGAAATTGTCGCTTTGTTCGGTTTTCCCTTTGCCAAACCAGCGATAACAAATCTGGTTAAAAAACTCATCATCAAGCTGTTGGAATTCTGTCTTCGGATAACAAGCCGCATAATTACATGCCTTAGGACCGTAAGTGACGCCTTTGTGGCCATATTCTATGATACGGCATATCCATGGCAGCAGACCGAAAGCGAAACTAACCACATGCTTGAGTTCGAACATATTTTTCACCTCATCCACCATCCAGTTAAATCCCGCTTGTCCAAACATAGTTCCCACAAACACCTTCTTTTCCTTGTCGATGAACGGGGCGATTTGGTGCAGACAAGCCCTGTATTGATGCACAGGCATACAGAAAACGATATAATCCGCTTGGGGGATAAGCTCAGCCGGATTTGCCGAAGCCTTTTTCAATGGTCCCGAGAACTGTCCCAGCACCTTCCCCGACGGATCATGATATTCCAATTCAACAGATGAAGCCCATTTGTCGGGTCTTGAGGTAAAAATGGAAACCTCGAAAACAGAATCCGCCAACATGGGTATCAAGGTATGTGCACTGCTACCACCCCCACAAACTACCAATTGTTTTTTCATAAACAACTAATTTATTGTATTTTACTATTTTACTTTTGATAAATCGAGCCATTTGCCGATGAGTTCTGAAGCTTCTTTTGTATATTCCCTTTCCGGGATGTTACCATCAGGACTGAACGTGAGTTCCCCAAAGAAAATCTGGTCCTGAATAGCATACAAATCCACCCTGACATAAGGGAAATCCGCAGACAACTTCCGGGCCATCTCCAACATGTCCTCCAAGCGTTCGGGCTTCGGGTAAGAACATGTGGGGTCATCCCCTTGCAATATCATCATTCTCTCCCACTGCGGAGAATATATCAGTCCTTTCGAAGCATGTGTTATCGGATCTCGGTCATAACACACCCCGATAAACTTAGGCTGACCGTTGAAACAATGGATTTTGAAATCCACCACATCGGTTTCTTTTTCCACAGGCAAAAAGGCTTCCGCGATAACACGGGGTTTTATTTTCGAGTAATGATATTCGCCCGAAATCTTGCCCAAATCCACTTTTAGCCATTCATTCAGCTGATTCACAGCCTCTTGTTTATTCAGTTTTTCCTTATCTGTCACCAAAATATTCATGGCGCAACCATGATTGCACTTGAGCACAAACTTATTCGGAAGCGTTTCAAAATCAATCTTTTGCGCATCATCCCAAACGCCCAACAGCGGTATAAGAATATCCTCCAAACCCTGTTGCTTGATATACTCACGCACACCATACTTGTCGGCGCAGATACTTTTGATTTCAGGCTGCCAATGATGGTTCAGCCAAAGCAATTTCTCACCCCAAGTTTTTGGGTCCTCGAGATTCGGCCACTTTCTGATATGATTGTAATAAACACATTTCTCTTTGGCTTTCACCCCAAAAAGAAGCCTGACCATAGCCAGTGTCGTTTGTTTTGCCTTTAATTTCCAATCAGCCATCTTAAAAATCTAAATTAAGTTAACCTTCCTGCTCATTTCCATTTTCGAAAGAACTTGCAGTTTCTTTCCCTGGCTCGACATGCTTCATAGCTATACCGAAAAAGATAAAGTTCAGCACCGTAGTGGTGCCAGGACCATAGGGGAAAGAGTATTCGAACATAGATGCCACAAAAATCACCAGCATCGCATAGAAACCCACATTTCTCATGACAGTGATACCTTTGGTAGCAATAGCTTTTATATCCACAAAAAGCAGGTAAAAATACAATGCCATCAGCGGAGCGGCCATCAGCAAGCCATAGTCCAGTAGCTGCATCAGCGGATAATTATGCACGATGCCCAACTCGCGTGCATTGAGAAGCTGTCCCATTAGGGGATTTTCGACCAAAACCTGCAGTGCCTGCATGTTACGGACCCCTCGACCTGATGTGATATCGCCGGAGAAACCCGCAAACAGACTCTGATAGACATACTGCTTGATGGAATGCGGCAGCAGCAGAAACACTGCCACCACCAGAAGTATTGCGCCCCAGAAGGACAAAAGCAGATATTTGTTTTTATACCGCTGAAAAAGCATCAAAGCCATCACCACCACTACCGCCAAGAGTGCAGCTCTTGCCCTGATGGTGAGGATCATCAGCACACAGAAAAGTGCTAATGACAAGCCAAAAATCATCAGAAAAACTTTTCTTTTTCCTGAAGCGCCGAGGGCCATGCCAGCATTTAAGACAGCTGCTGTCGCCATCATCGGTCCCACCGCGTTTTTCTGGTCCGCGAAATAGGTTTCCGAGATGCTGAATCCACTGCCCTGCAGAAAGATGAGCGACACACCCGCCACAATAATTCCCATGGTGAACACCAAAACCAAGCCTATCAGTCTGTTTTCATCCATTTTCATCTGCCAACCAACCATCAACGCACACAGCGGAATGAGAATACTCCTAACTTCGGCATTCATTTCAGTATTTCCAAAGACCGCATATACTATCATTCCGCTTAGGACAACCAAGCCAAGCAATATCCAACAAACATTGATCACGCGGGATGAGAACAGCTGCTGACCCAGCTGACTGAATATAAACAGTAGTAGAAACACCCCTGCTATGGCACCATACAAAACTCCTGCCACCTCGGAGCCTGCCATATAAGGATAATATGGCAAGGTCACCAAGAAGGACAGCAGCAGTAACAGTGCGTAGCTTAAGCTGTCAGTCAAGGCAAAGGCTTTCGGATATTTCTGTTGAAGTGTACCCCACATGTGCGTTGGCGATTCGGATTAGTCTCTTTTGAAAATATCACGGGTATAGACCTTGTCCATCACATCTTCCAAACAGGCGTCATAACGATTGGCAATAATTGCCTGACTGAGTTTCTTAAACTCATCCAAATTGTTGACCACACGGCTACCGAAGAAAGTGGAACCATCTTCCAGAGACGGCTCAAAAATGATCACCTCAGCACCTTTGGCCTTCACTCGTTTCATCACACCCTGGATGCTACTCTGGCGGAAATTGTCGCTGTTGCTCTTCATAGTCAAACGATACACACCAATCACACACTTCTTCTCACTTTGAGCATTATAATCTCCGCGATTGTAATAATCGTAATAGCCAGCTTTCTTCAGTACCTGGTCAGCGATGAAGTCCTTACGGGTACGGTTCGACTCCACGATAGCCCGTATCAGTTCTTCGGGCACATCATCGTAATTAGCCAAAAGCTGCTTGGTATCCTTTGGCAAGCAGTAGCCGCCATAGCCAAATGAAGGATTATTGTAATGGCTACCGATACGTGGATCCAAACATACACCCTCGATAATATGCTGGGTATTAAGACCTTTGATTTCAGCGTAAGTATCCAGTTCATTGAAATAGCTGACACGCAAAGCCAGATATGTATTGGCGAAAAGTTTCACTGCCTCTGCTTCTGTTGAGCCCATGAACAGAACCGGCACCTGCTGGTCCAAAGCGCCCTCGTGTATCAATTCGGCGAAAGTATGAGCGGCCTCTTCCAAGCGTTTGTTGGAGGCATCAAACCCGACAATAATACGTGAAGGATAGAGATTGTCAAACAAAGCCTTGCTTTCACGCAGGAATTCGGGAGCGAAAATAATATTCGGTTTGCCACCCAGTTCAGGATGTTTTGCCGCAAACTTTTCCCTTACTGATTCAGTATAACCCACAGGAATAGTCGATTTGATGACCATCACAGCGTCGCGGTTATATTGCAGCACGGTTTCAACAACACTCTCCACAGCCGAAGTGTCGAAGAAATTCTTCACACTGTCGTAATTGGTAGGAGCGGCAATCACCACGAAATCGGCATCCTGATAAGCGGCGGCAGCATCGATAGTGGCATGAAGGCGCAAGGGTTCTGTAAGGATAAAGTCCTCTTTTTTCTGTCCCTGACGCAAGGCCATATCTTCCGCAAAGAAACGCTCAATATACTCATCTTGGATGGGGGACTTCCGTTGATTGATCATGTCCACTTTTTCAGGGACAATATCAATAGCTTCCACCTGATGAAAGCGAGATAACAAAGTAGCGATGGATAAACCCACATAGCCAGTTCCAGCAACTGTAATTTTCATAGTGATAGATATTTGATTTATTGATTTTATTCGATAACTAATTCAACGGGACAATGGTCGGAGCCGTATATTTCATTGTGGATATCCGCGGAAACAACCCTGTCCATAAAGGGTGCGGACACCAAGAAATAGTCGATACGCCACCCTGCGTTCCTTTCGCGTGCGTTCATGCGGTACGACCACCACGAGTACTTGACTTCCTCTGGATGCAGTTGGCGCCATGTGTCACAAAAGCCAGCTGCCAACATCTGATCCATGCAGGCACGTTCCTCATCGGTAAAGCCTGCATTGCGGCGGTTGGTGCTGGGATTCTTCAAGTCGATCTCCTGATGTGCCACATTCATATCACCGCAAACAATCACGGGTTTCGTTTCTGCCAGATGGCACAGATAAGCCCTGAAATCATCCTCCCAATGCATACGGTAATCCAGACGTTTCAAGCCATCCTGAGAATTGGGCACATACACATTCACCAAATAGTAATCCGGCATTTCCAGTGTAATCACCCGGCCCTCATGGTCATGCTCATCGATGCCGATACCATAAGTCACAGACAGCGGGTTATGTTTGGTATAAATAGCGGTTCCCGAATAGCCTTTCTTGTCGGCATAATTCCAATACGACTTATAGCCCAGGAATTCCATGTCTATCTGTCCTTTTTGCAATTTGGTTTCTTGCAGACAGAAAAAGTCAGCATCAAGGTTTTCAAAAATCTCGGCGAAGCCTTTGCCGGCCACGGCACGCAGGCCGTTTACGTTCCAACTGATGAGTTTCATAGGGGTCAGGGGTTAGGTTTTAGGGATTAGGTTTTAGGGGTCAGGATTCAGGGGTCAGGGGTCAGTTTTTTTATTATTGCATTTATCATTTTCCCAATTTCTGATAATAAATCCATAACTGGTTGTATTTCATTTTTAGATAAATAATTAATCCGGGATGAAAGTATTAATTGTGTTTCTAATTCACAGATCGAGCCATAAGATATAAATAGAAAGTGCAAATATTCTTTAGTTGAACTTCTACCAAAGCCTTCTGCTATATTTGAAGGGACTGATATTGCAGCCCTACGCATCTGATCACTTAAAGCATAAGTTTCTTCTTTAGGCAATTTCTTAACTAATTGATACAACATCGCTGTCATATCCATTGACTTTTGCCAAACGACCAAATCTTTATATGTCTTAACCTTTGCCATACCTCTTAGTATTATTCTCCATCCACTGACCACTGACCACTGACCACTGATCACTATCACCTTTTACGGATTTCATTTACCAAGGCAAGGAACTCCTCCGTCTCCTGACGGATTTGCTTTACGAAGCTGGCGTCTTCGGCGGTGCCGACAACAGCTTTCTTTTCCTCTTCGTTACGGAAAGTAGCATTTCTGTATGGATTTTCATAATCTTTCTTTCTTGAAAGATAGACTTGGTCACAGATAAACTGTTGAATTTCACAGACTTTGTCCAGACACTGCTGCCACATTTCATCACTGATGACTTCCATTTCATCCTTATGCAGAAATACCAGAGACTGATAGGCGTGGAAGAGCTTCTCCATCGGGTAATTCTCCCAAAGAGTATCATAGCGATGATGGATAGCCACCCAAGAGTCAAGTTCACCAGAGCAAATATCGGCTTTCAGCTGATCAAGGTCTTCGCCACACACCAACTGACCGCCCAGGTTTATCCACTCCCGTTTGCGGGAACCCGAAGCCAGGGCAACCAAGTCTTTGGCACTCATTTCCGGATGGTCTTTCAAATACCTGATGGCGTTTCTCATGGCATAGTACACAATCATGTCACCGTAGGCATGATAGGCCTCGTAGGCTTTGAGGATACGCACCTTGCGCTTGCTGTTTTCCATTCCTTCACCGAAGACCTCCAATTTACGGGCAATTTCAGGCTGATGGTCAAGCACCTGTTTTCCCACACGCCGCAATGCCTTGGAATCCATATCGCACTGATATTCGTCTTTGGATAAAAGATAAGCTTTGCCCGTCCATTCTTCCAACAACTTCCTTCCCCTGATAGTCTCCTCCATGGTATCAGGTGCAAAAGTCTCAAACTCAATATTTTGAATTTTTCTTTTGCGTTTATCACGATTTTTATACTTGGAAGAATTGCGGGCGATGGCATACATGTTGTACATCCACCAGAATGCGGGCATCACTTCCAGCTCGTTGGTATGCTCATTATCATTCACCAAGCTGAAAGGCAGTTTGATATTCAGCTCATGTTTATAATCGGCTTTTGACAAAAGCGTGAAAGAAGCGAAAGTGGATGAATGTTTTACAGAGGAACAGAGACCAGGCCAGAAACCACGTTTGGCATTGATTTCCCCATCAGTAGCACGGCTGTTGTGGTTGGAACCGATGGTAGCCCCTGCCGCCAAATTGCTCTGTCCCATTACACATGATGAGATGAGGAATGAATTGTTATGGTGCTGCTCATGCGACGGGAAAATAAGATTGTTCAACACCTCGCAGCATGAAATGGTGGAATTGTCACCCAATACTGAATAGATGACGCGGGCACCATACTTCAGATTGCAGTTGTCGCCCACCACAAAACGTACCGCCACCACGGAATAGAAAATGCGGCAGCCATAACCCACTATACCATTCACCAAGATAACCCCCTCGCCAATCTGGCTGGGTTCGTCCATGGATGAATTGATGGTAATATTCTTTAACTTGCTGGCACCTTTGATGTAGCAACCTGGACCGATTTTCACATCTTTCAAAATCCAGGAATTTTTGATCACGCACGACTCGCCAATGGTGCCATAATAGCCACGACGGTTATCAAAGGTCTTCTGTGTAATCTCCGCCAAACGACGCTGCAAGTCCGCATCATCCTGATACTTGGCCCACAAATAGGCATCCGCTGTGATCATCCCATCGAAGGGCATAATCTGACGGCCACCCGCCTCATTCATCACCTCCAACCAGATTCTCACACTTTCGGGTTCACCCTCTTTCACAATACCATTACCGAATTTGGAGTGGTCGGTAGCGGACAATTCATGCACATTGAACAAGATGGTTCTGTCGCCGATAATGTAGTTGGCCATATAATGCACATCATGGATAGCCACATTGTCGCCAATATCGCAAGAAATGATACTGCTGTCGGTAATGCCCACAGGTACACGCAAGTCGTGGTACTGCAGAATCTCGCAGGCAACACGTCCAATACGCACCATGCCGAAGAAACGGTTGTTACGAATCATGTTGGTATCGAACTCCTCACTTACCCAGATATCGTCCCAGTTGGTGGCGGTATTGCTGTTTTTCACCAGTCGTTCGACCTCATCGGAGCGAAGATGGCGCCACCCTTTCTCCGGACGCTTTACCTGCTGGTTTCTGAAATAGTATTCATCATAGCCATGCAAGTATTTCTCATCGATGAAATTCTTGTAAATCCGATCATAAGGTAGTAATGTTACGGTATCCATATTGTGATGTTTTTCTGATTTTTATCATAGAGACGAGCTACGGTGCATCTCTACAGGGGATTATTTAATTTTCTTCAAATAGGACAAGGGCATTTGCAAGGCAAATGCGGTTAAATTACTCAGGATGATGATAAAACGACGGCGACCATTGATTTTCGCGACAACACCTTCCATCCCGCTAAACTCTCCTTCACTCACCACCACACGGTCGCCTTCTGTAATGTCCACCTGCTCCATCACCATATCCGTCACAGCCACGGCTCGCATAAAGTCCTCCATCTGACGATTTGGGATGACCATGCTTGAATTGGTGAAGCGGTCTGTCACCAGTTCGGTCTTGTATTTCAAGCTGTTAGCTATGGCAAAACGCTGTTCCGGTACACAAAGCATAAAGCAAGTGGAAGTCATTAGTGGCACTTCTATTGTTTTCTTACGATGATTAACGTAAACATGCTCTTCCATTCTGGTCGGCAGGAAATTTACGATACCGTAATCCTCCAACAAATTCCTCACCGCTTTTTCCTGACGGGGACGGGTTTTCAAAACATACCAGCATTTTTCCTGTTCCATTGTCATCTTTTGGTTCCTCTTTATACAGCTTCGCCACTGTCGGGAACATACCGTTTCCGAACAAACAATTGAATATCAATGTCTTAGCAAACACTAAGACACAATACGACATAACTTACAAAAATAAGATATTTTTCGAAACTCCCTGCAACAAAAAGTATTTTTAAACTTTATTAATATTAAGGAGAAAAAGGATTGATTAATGGATTTAAGGATTACAGGATTTAGGGATTAAAAGATTAAAGGATTAAGGATTAAGAATTAAGAATTCAAAATCCAAGATTCAAAATCCATCATCCTGTAATCCTGTAATCTTGTAATCAAAAGACTCCCCTCGAGCACGCAGTGCGAGACTCCCCTTGAGGGCGAAGCCCGAAACTCCCCTCGAACAAAGTGAGACTCCCCAAAGTAATTTGCCAACTACCTCAGGTTCTTCACATAGTCCTCGACCTCATTGTAGAGGATATCCTTCTTGATAACACGTTTATCTTTATCAATCAAGAACATATAGGGGATAGTAACGAGATAGTAAAGTTCTTCTTTCTCAATTTGGTTGTCATAATTCCAGGAATTCAGCCAACGAGGATTAGCTTCATTCTTCAAATAATTATCAAACACTTTCTTATCCTTCTCGAAATAGACCGTTAACACCACGATTTTTCCCTCATCGATGGCTTTATTCAGGATTGAATTATTTTTCAATATGCCACGTACCTGACGACAGGTGGGGCATTCTGGATGTTGGAAATAGAGCAGAATATACGGACTTTTTACATCATATAAAGTGGTGGTATCGCCATTAGACATCAGTAAGTTGAAATTAGGCAAAATGCTGCCGTTCAGATTCTTGTCCAAGTGTTTCAACTCCGCTTCATAGCGTGTTTTACGCACCTTGTCGGTTTTATCGTAGGCGATGGCGTCTTTCAGCATGATAATGTACAATCCTTCGACACGATACGGGGATTTTGTAGCTCCCAGGATTTCTTCCATCATATCGAAGAAGCTGAAATACACTTTATCGTTTGCCTTAGCCTCTTTCAGAGCCGTCCGCATATAAGGTTCTGCCAACTCATAGTCAAGATAATACAGCAGATTAGCAAACTGTTTGTGTTTATTGACTGCAATAGGTGTATTGATCATTTTCTCATCTGGCCACGGATAATCGTCATACAAGTGATTGGCGATAAACATTTGCATTTGCTGCTGATTTCCATATATTTCCCGAGGAGGATTCGGCATTTCCATAGTCGACAAAATAATAGAACCCAACAGGTAATTTTTATACTGTTCTGCCTTGGCATGTTGGAAAGCGCTTTTTTCCTCACTGATACGGATAGCACGTGCCATCAACGAATCCACAAAGGGTTGCATCATGTATTGCGGCAAGTTGTTGCTCTGCATTTCCCTGAATTCCACATCCAGCTGATACATACGCCTATCAAACTCTCGCATATCATTCATATACTGCTGGTTGGCCGCGTTCTCAGGACTATTCACAAAAGTGATCACACTATCTTTTTCAACAATAGAAAATTGTTGTGATTTATTGTCAGAGATGAGGATTTCCGTGATACCGAGAGTGTCTCCCTGCAACAAATAAATACCAGGTTCAAGGGATGTTTTGCTCTTGAAAGTCACAGTTTTTGCCATAGGAAGCACCTGCAGGTCCACAAAGTCCTTTTTCCCGTCGTATGCCTTCAGGTGGAGGGAGTCATAGTGTTTTGTCGTATTTAAGGACACTTTAATTTCGTAGCCCTGGGCATAAACACCTGTGGTAAAGATTGTTATCACAATCAGCACAAGCATTTTGAACAAAGCATTTTCCTTATTCATAGCATGCAGTATTTTCTATAGGAATAATTTGCAAAGATACAAAATATTTCGATTGGTTTAATTTTATCAGATGCAGAGCCCCAAGGCAAACGCATGAAACCATTCTTATCTGAGGTGTTTCTTTTTGACAAAAACATTAAAAACACTTTTCTGCAGTTACTTCCCTTTTAAGAACTCCTTCTTTATTGAAAAGAAAAAACATCAAAAACATTTATTAATGCATTGTTCTTCTTGTTTTTGCATACGTAAGTTTATGTTTTTTCTGTTTTTGTCTGTATGATAATTGAAAAACATATCATAATTAGGTTGCAAAACTAATAAAAATAGTCATACAAAAAACCGACCTTCACTTAATTGCAATACATGCAATTAATGGTGCCCCTACATGTAGTGACAGCGGCCAAAGGCAGCACTCTTTTGGCAACATCGACTATGGTAATGCCCTGTATACTTCAGCAAATTTCATGTAGTATTCGGATACGCCAGCAGGAGTTCCCGATGTGAGTACAAGAACTGTATCCTTGGGCTTCTTAATCCGATTATTCACTATGTCATCATATAGCTGTTTTTGCCCATCAGTTCTTACAACAACAATATTTTTCTGTTCAGATGAAAACTGATCATTTACACTCTCTACTAATTTAATACTTTTTGTATTTTCCTCCAAAAGTTCCTCATCGGTTTTCCTTTGATTCCGTTTGTTTATTTCATTTTCAATACAAGCCAATCCTTTTTGCTTTTCACCTCTTAGGTAGTATAAAACAGGCAAATTGAATTCACTTTTTTCATCAACCAAAGGATGCCCTTCCTGTAATAATTTGAAAAAGGTGTCTTCGTTTTTCAACAACTCATAATATTCATAACCATATTGTTTTATTTTGTCAAAAAGCTGCGACAAAGCTAGTCCGCAATCGGTATCAACATAAAAGTTCTCATGCAGAAACACTTTTTGTGGCATAAGGTATCCCAAATTCTCAAATGTATTGGAAGAATAGTATTCTTCTTTCATGAGATTTGAAAGAAATTCACTTATGTCATTATACTTTATGCCAACCTCAACAGTTGCTTCGCTATACAATTTATGATGTCCAAAAAATCTGAAATTCATAAAAGCAGAAACATTAGGAGTAAGTGACTTAAAATAACCTATAGGCCTGAGTTTGTTCAAAAAGAAGTGTTTTCTTTCTTTGAATCCCAGACTTTCGGCTATAATGCCAAATTCCTTTTTTAATGTACGCTCAAATTTCTCGTTCATATTTTTATTAAGTTCTATCCTATTCCCATCAAAGCGAATCACACGCTTTTTCCACTAAATCTTTCGGATATTTATCAGCCAGACTGCTGTTAAAATAATTCAATAATGTGCTTCGCAAACCTTGTCCTGCCATCCTGTTCTTCGCTATGACTGATTTATACAGTTTGCCAAGATCAAGTTGTTTGTTTTCCATAAAATAATCCACTAAAAAACCAATCCTGCTTTCCAAAAACCTTCGCATTTGACTATCCCCTTGAAAAAATTCCGAATAAAAATCAGAAAGCAACGGAACCCCCTTATCTGGGTCAAGATTGCAGTATTGCACCAGAAGAAAGAATCCCTTACCGGGATTGTCTTTCAAATAATGGGTTATAAAATCATAGTAAATAGGAGTAGCGTAGTTCAATTTCAGCAAGGTTTCTATTATTGCATAACTCCACTTTTCGTCTTTTACATTTTTATTTTTAATGAATATCCTTTCAATTTCAGGAGCCAACTCTATTTGTTTCAATTCAATAATGGTTTGTAACGCAATAGAAGACAGCCCATTATTATTTTTTTCTATCTCATCCAAAAAGAAGTCGAATATAAACACTTTGTCTTCATCAACTGTATTTTGTATTTTTTTAGACAAGTGCTGAATAAAAGACCTTCCTCCGTCTTTATAGGCATTGTGCTGTTTTTCAATGTCTTTAATAATATTTACTATGTCTGAATCATTCATTGTTTTATGACTTAACTGTTTATAACCGTCTCTATCTCTTGTATCAATTCGGGAAGAAAGGATTGGTCTATTCCATAATTAAATTTCAAAGTGATGTCATCGTAGTAATCTTTCATATATGCTCCCATAATCATCACATAAACCCGTATTTTCCCTTGTTCTGACAGTTTAAAAGTGAGTTCAATATTTCTTTCAATTGTTTGAACAAAGGATGCTGTTCTCACCTCCATCCTATATAATTTCCGCAAGCCTTCCAGAAAACGCACAAGGTCAACATCTAAACATTCTGTCCGGAGGGAAGCGCTGACATAGCAATGTTTTACATCTATCTGGAAAGAATAAAAATCATGAAATTCAGGGGCATTTTTTTGAACTTGAAAGTCAGAGAAAAGCATTTCAAGTTTTCTTTCGCTATTATAAAAGTGTATTTCATTCATAGCCTCATAGTTTATTGATTCTTCCATAAGTTGTAAATCTCTTTCTTCCATAATTTAAGGTTTTACATTCCGTTGATTGATGAATTATATTACAAATTCAACATGGCAAAGATAATAAAAATTGTCATACAAATGTGTGCATATCATGCGTAACCGCCAAGGCGACCGCATGAAATTTTTCATCGGCTATAACGATACCGTTTCGCGGCGGTCGCATTCATGTCGGCTAGATCTTTTGGTTACTTTTCTATCATGAGAAAAGTAACAGAGAAAAATTTTCATGCAGTAACCGTGGAATAAAAAAAAAATCGTCTGGAAGTAATTCAGGAATTATATGTAATTTTGCAGTCAAATTACAATGACTATGGCTGGTTTTCGAGATTTAATTTCATCCACAGGTTATAAAACCTTTATGCGGAAAATGCTTTTTTATTCCGTAATGATAATTATCGTTGGACTTGTATTTCTATGGCGTCACTGGCCAGGAGGAGACACGATGACTATCTTAGGTGGCGGAGTCTTCGTCACATGGCTCATTTTCTTCATCATCGAGAAAATCATATCCAACCAGGACAACTAAACATTTACGTGACTCCAACGGATTCCGGAAATAGCTGTTCCTAGGTTTTCTTACACAATATCTAAAAGATTACCATTCCTCCAACCACAGTTCAATGTCGCGAAGAACGTCCTCTGAGATGGTGGTTTCGATTTCGCCATATTCGGTGGATAAGCCTGTGGTACAAGGCTGGAACAGATGGTTCAGTTGATCGTAGGCATGAGTGGTCAAGTTTGTCTTTTTTGGCAGGTTTCGCTCCAATACTGCAAAATTACTCTCCCACTCCACCTGCACATCCTTCTTGCCATTCAAGGCTAATACGGGACATTTGACCTTTTTCAGATACTTGGGCTGGTTCAGTCGGAACAACTCATAAAACCATGGCGAGCTTATCGTTCTCAACGTCTGAAAGACACCCGCCTGCGTCATATTCAAACGTTGCCGCTGTTCCTCAGTCATGCCCGCACTATAATCCTGTAATAGTTTGCCACAACGCTCCGAAGCCTCTTTTACACTTTTGGCCTGCTCTATGGTGGTGTACAACGCTTCCGAAATCCGCATCGATTCCGTTTTTTCCGCTGGCGACAAGGTCGTATCATACTGATACAGAGCGTCTATTTGATACAGCAAGGTGGCCTTTGCGGGAGCCATCATGCCAGCCATTGAAATAATAAAATCGACATTTTTATTACGGGCCGCTACCATCACAGCAACAGTGCCTCCTTCGCTATGGCCGAGGATTCCCACTTCAGCATGCTTAAAATGCTCATTTTTCAGTTTGAAATAATCCACTATATAGGAAGCCACATCGGCAAAATCAAGTGTGGTGCATTTGGCGTACTGTGCCCGAGGGAGATCATCGTAACGGAAAACAGCATAGCCACGACGGGTCAAATAATCGGCAATGACCGCGAAAGGCTTGTGACCCATGATGCTTTCATCGCGGTCCTGCCAGCCTGAGCCAGATACCAAAATCAGCAGTATGTTGTTGAATTCGTGTTTACGAGAAGGATACGAAAGGGTTCCTGTAATCGGAATCTGTCCCAAAGTGGCATGAGGGAACTGCAATTTCACATCTTCTTCCTCATAGGGAAATGGCTCTTTCGGCGTTTGCGGCCGATTAAGTTTCCAGCGCTCCGCTACCCGGTAAAGCGTTAAAGGCAGCTTTCCCCCACCCTGCTTAAAAACGCCCACAATTTTTTCATTTCCAGCATTATACACACCTTGAAAAGCTGCCCCAACACTCTTTACCTTCAATCTGAGGGTATCATGCTGAAAACTAATGCTATTAACTTCTATTCCTGCCACATACTGGTCAGGACTGTCCATCTCAGCCCATAGACTATCGCCGTGCTGCTCCACCGCCAACACCAAACGAAGAGAGTCCGTACCCACTGGCAGTTTCCCCTCCCAAATACCCACAATCTGAGAGAACAGGGTAAAAGGAAAAAGAAAGAGGAAAAAGCAGATTAGTGTTTTTGGGAAAGGCATGGGAATTAAAAAAAAAGTGAGAGAATTACAGGATTACAAGATTACAGGATTACAAGATTACAGGATTACAGGATAATAGATTATTGGCTATTTCAAACGGTTAAGGGCACGGTGATAGGCAGCGGCGTTGCGGTTGTGTTCCGCCAGGGTGGCGGCAAAGTTATGATAGCCCGACAAATCGTCTTTAGCACACATATACAGGTAGTTATGATGCGTGTAATGCAAGACGGAATCCATCGTGGATGCTTCGGGAATACGAATTGGTGCCGGAGGGAGTCCGGGATACAAATAGGTGTTATACGGGGAATCTATTCTCGTGTGTTCCAACAAAATACGCTTAAGCGTAGGATCTCCCGCCGCATATTTTACCGTCGGGTCAGCCTGCAGCAGCATACCCTTATTCAGGCGGTTCATATACACACCGGCAATCAAAGCCTTTTCGGAAGCCTTGTAGTTTTCCTCCTCCACGATAGATGCCAAAACAGCCACTTCTGTAGGATTCAGGCCGATTTCAGCAGCTTGTTTCCGACGCTCATCATTCCAGAACTTATGATAATAACTCATCATTCTCTCAAAGAATTCTTCTGCTGTAATATCATAAAAGAACTCATAGCTGTCGGGGATAAAAGCTGCGATACAGGTAGCCGTGTCAAAGCCGTAATTTGCCAGAAACTCTTGGTCATTCAGTAATGCGGCCAACTCTTCGGGAGCAAAAAAGAAGCGGTGATCGACCTTGTCGACCAACTGTTCTTTAGTTCTCAGATTATTGAAGGTGAATTTCACCCCATAATGCTGTCCTCGGCGCAACATAGTAGTGATGTCCATATTGTTCATGCCCTCGTGGAACTCATAATGTCCCATGCGCGGAGTCTGGAAACGTCTTAGTTTGCAGGTCCATTTGAACGTGTTTTCATTCACCAGCACTTGGTGATCCCTTAACGAATCCAAGAGTTGGTCGAAAGTGGCGTTTTTAGGTACCGTTACCACAGTTTTATCCACAGCCACATTATTCTTCTTGAAGACTGTGTTATAAGCCATTGTGCCACCCACTGCAATCAGGATGACCACAATTAACAATATGGTTCTATTTCTCATGCTCATTGATCAATTGCAAAATAAAAACATCCAAAAAGCCATCTTTTTCCCGCATCCAGTCTTTCTTTCGACCCACCACCTCGAAGCCCAGATGTTGGAACAATTTCAAACTTATCTCATTATCCGACATTATGTTACAATATACTTGGTGCAGTTGGAATACTGAAAAAAGATACTGGCACACGCAGCGTACAGATTCTTCCGCATAGCCATTGTGGCGGTATTCTTTGGCAATGAGAATGCCGAGGCCAGCACGACGATGGAAGGGCTCAAAGTCGAAGATATCAACGGTTCCGATGGTATTCCCCTTCCAATCCTCCACCATCAGCCGCAGCTGTCGTGACGCATAAATATCTGTAGTAGAAGTTTTTATAAACTCCTGCAAGGTAAATTTTGAGAAGGGCGTCATGGTGTTGCTCACCTTCCAAACTTCAGGGTCATTTTCCCAGCGATAAAGCAAATCGACATCGTGGGGTTCAAGGGCACGAAGGCGAACATGTTCGGTCTGTAACGGATTGCACATTGCAGCTTTAAGGGACGCTCCGCGTGCATCCGACATGATCTTTTCCATTTGCGAAGAATCTTCCATTACAATAAACGTTTAATAATGCGCAAATGATGGGAATACTGCCCTGTACCAGCATTAAAAATGCCTGTATCATCGAGGTGGTCGATGCGTACCTGTCCTGAGGCGTGGATAATTTTACCGGGGGCACATACCATGCCCACATGCACGATCCTACCCTCCTCATTCTGGAAGAATGCAAGGTCACCGATTTGTGCCTCGGAGGCAAAATCCAAAGCATTGCCCAATTCCACCTGTTGCGAAGCATCACGGGGAATCAGAACTCCTATACTCTTGTATATCAACTGGGTAAAGCCTGAGCAGTCGATACCCGCAGGTGTACGGCCACCCCAGAGGTAGGGAGCGCGGAGGAAATGAAGGGCAAAGCCTAACATAGGGGTTAGGGGACAGGGGTCAGGGGTCAGTTTGCAATTGACAGTTGACAATTGACAGTTGACAGTTGACAGTTGGGAGGGGTCAGGAGTCAGGGGACAGGGGTCAGGAGTCAGATTACAATTGACAGTTGACAATTGACAGTTTTTGAATTGTGAATTGTGAATTGTGAATTGTGAATTCGTTTCTGATATTGAGGACACAGAGGGCAATGTGAACACCGCATCACCCAAGTTGAAATGCCCTTGTTCATCGGGTTGAGGGAAGGAGGTACCGATGAAGACAGGAAAAACCGTTTGGGATTTTTCCTCACAGAGCAAAGTCATGAAATCGCTCACCAGGGACTGTGGTTGGTGTAATAATTCCTGATACTGTTCTTCGGTAAGCGCATGATGGTATTTCAGATTCAGGAAGCCTTCATAGCCACAATCTGAGGTTTTGATTTTCAGCCAGTTGCCTTCAGTTTCCAACACTTCATAGCTATCGCCAAAAAGCAATTGCGACACCATTTCGGCCCGTTCGGCAGCCTCAGCGCGCAGAGGTACTACCGATAAAATGCAAACACCGTAACTCATGGCTTAGAAAGGCAGGTCATCGCCGCCGTTATCGGTGAATGTATCGAGATCGTCGGAAGCCATAGGTGGCAGGGTGTCGGCAGAGGGAGCCGGGCCTGCAGCGGGCTGGTATGCAGGGGCAGCGGCAGGTTGAGCGGGAGCTTCTGTGGCAGGCTCTATCTTCCATGCCTTCACATCGGTGTACCATTTGCCATTAAACTCGCGTGATTCTATTGAGAATGAGACCTTCACGGTATCGCCAATGTTGACGGTGTCAAGCATATCCAGTTTGTCACCCCAAAGGTTGGCACACACTTTTTTGGGGTATTGTTCGATGGTTTCAATCACAAATTCCTGTTTCTGCCAGCTGTTTCCCGTGCGGCCGATGCCCGACTGGAGAGGCAGTTTCATCAATAATTTTCCTATAATTTCCATATTGTTTTTACAATTTTGAGGATGCAAAAATACGAAAATTTGTTGATTTGTCGATTCGTATTTTGACGACAACGCATTCTATTGATATTGAATCCCTGCGGGATATAAATTATACGAAATAATCCCGAGGGCTATTGATATTGAATCCCGATGGGATATTATTTTCTACGAATATTTCCCGTAAGGGAATAAATCTCAATAGACAATGGACATCTACCCCTTCTCCCATTTTCCCCTTCAGGGGAATCAATATCAATAGAAGGAAATATTGAATCCCTGCGGGATATAAATTACACGAAATAATCCCGGGGCTATTGATATTGAATCCCGATGGGATATGAATTATACGAAACAATTCTGTGGCTATTGATATTAAATCTTCTATTGATATTGAATCCCTGCGGGATATAAATTACACGAAAAAATCCCGGGGCTATTGATATTTAATCCCGATGGGATATGAATTATACGAAACGATTCTGTGGCTATTGATATTAAATCTTCTATTGATATTGAATCCCTGCGGGATATAAATTATACGAAATAATCCTGGAGTCTATTGATATTGAATCCCGATGGGATATTATTTTCTACGAATATTTCCCGTAAGGGAATAAATATCAATAGACATGCGATACAACCCCTATCACCCATTCTACCCTCGAAGAGGGTTTAATATCAATAGACACACGGGACAATCTCCATCACCCATCCTACCCTCGAAGAGGGTTCAATATCAATAGACACACGGGACAATCTCCATCACCCATTCTACCCTCGAAGAGGGTTTAATATCAATAGACACACGGGACAATCCCCATCACCCATTCTACCCTCGAAGAGGGTTTAATATCAATAGACACACGGAACAAAACCCATCACCCATTCCACCCTCGAAGAGGGTTTAATATCAATAGACACACGGGACAATCTCCATCACCCATTCCACCCTCGAAGAGGGTTTAATATCAATAGACGCACGGCATAATCCCCATCACCCATTCCACCCTCGAAGAGGGTTTAATATCAATAGACGCACGGCATAATCCCCATCACCCATTCCACCCTCGAAGAGGGTTTAATATCAATAGACACACGGGACAAAACCCATCACCCATTCCACCCTCGAAGAGGGTTTAATATCAATAGACACACGGCATAATCTCCATCACCCATCCTACCCTCGAAGAGGGTTTAATATCAATAGGTTCAATATCAATGAAACCTGTCAATCACACGGGGTTTGAAATTTTTCAATAATTTTCACATATTCCGAATCAAAGGATATTTGTTGGTGATGTTCTTCCTGATGTTCAATATAATTCGCAACAGTTTTTATTTGAGACAAGGAATACGTGAATGCACCAAAACCCTCCTGCCATGAAAAATGAAAATTCGAGAGTCCCTGTTGATTAACCCATAAAGATGAGCTACGCTTGACATGAAACATGAGTTTGGAAGGTGATATTGCAGGGTTCATGCTTACCAAGATATGAATATGATCCTCTGTTCCTCCAATTTGCATGACTTTGCATTGATGGTTGCTAATACATCCGCAGATGTATTTGTACAAATCGTTTTTCCATGAGGGTTGAATTAATTTGCGTCGTTGTGATACAGCGAACACAAAATGAATGTAAATTTGAGAGAATGTCTTTTCCATGATAATTGCTTTTATTATTCCAACGACAAAAACAATATATTATTGTTTATTTATTGAATTTTATAATAATTATTATAATAAATTCTATTGATATTTAATCCATATTGATATTGAATCTCTATTGATATTGAATCCCTGACGGGATATGATATGTATTATGATTACATATTCTATTGATATTGAATCCCTATTGATATTGAATCCCTGACGGGATATGATATGTATTATGATTACATATTCTATTGATATTGAATCTCTATTGATATTGAATCCCTGACGGGATATAATATGTATTGTGATTACATATTATATTGATATTGAATCCTATTGATATTGAATCCCTAACGGGATATGGTATGTTTTGTGATTTCACATTCTATTGATATTGAATCCCTGACGGGATATAATGCAACACAAAAATTTCCCGTAGGGAATAAATCTCAATAGACAATGGGCATCTCCCCCTTTACCCATTTTCCCCCGACAGGGGGATTAATATCAATTGATGGGTTTAATGTCAGCGAGATTCCCCGCCTCCTTTTATCAACATTCCAAACAATCTATTGTTAGCATTAACATTCATTAACATTTTTAAACAACTTAAAATCAAATATTTAATTGATTTAACAAATCAAAATTACCTTTATTCGGGGAAAAAGATGTATTTTTGCAAACTTTTTTTTGAGAACTAGAAAAACAAGATTAAAACAAAAACATACAAAACAGAAACAAAAATAAAAAAACAATATTATTATGAAGAAAGTTTTACTATTACTCATCATCTTCACTCTTTCCTGCACTTTCGGCTGGGCACAGGTAGGTGTAGGACAACAATTTCCAAACTACAATTTTGAAAGTTGGACAACAGAAACCTGGAAAGTATTATGGGTGACTCATACCGAAGATGTCCCTACAGGTTGGCACTCTATCAATGATGCTACGGGATCTTTAGCCAGTAGTGCACGTGATGAAATTTTTGTTGCAAAAGAATCTGGATCCCCTGCTGGTGGACAATGCGTAAGATTAAAAAGTAAATCTGTATTGGGAGTAAATGCAAATGGAGGTCTATCGACAGGAAGATTCAATGCGGGTTCAATGTCTGCCACTGCTCCTTCCAATTGTACATATACAAGTACCAATTCCAATTATCAATGTGCGATGACGGCTTATCCAGACTCTGTATATGTGTACATTAAAACGAGCAGTTCTTCCAACAATGCACGCTTTAACTTGGTCATTCACAACAATACACAGGCCAGTAACAATGCTATCTACCAAGATCCTGCACCCAACAACAGTGACCAAGGTGTTGTTAACACAGAAGAAGCTGTCAATGAAGCAAAAGTCGTTGCCAAAGCCACATGGAATGGCAAAACTAACGGCAACTGGCAACTCATTAAGCAAAAATTTGATTATAATTCCTATGTCTATAATAATACTACCCCTGCCTATATTTTAGCCACTTTTTCCACAGCACAAACAGCTGGAGGTGGTTCCGCAGGTGATGAACTCTATTTTGACGACATTGTTCTCATCTATAACACCCGTTTAGCGACCCTTACTGTTGGTGGGAATCCCCTCAACGGTTTCAATCCCAATACGACCACGTACAACTATTCCACTCCCATCTGTGCTGGTGCCGCATTCCCAACTGTAGCAGGTACCTGCCAATCCTCACATGCCACTACTGCTATTACTCATACCCCTACTGATGCAGAGCCATATACGATCATTAGAGTAAGGCATCAAAATCAGGAAAGCACTGTCTATAAAGATTATAGAATTAACTTTACTATAACAAATGCACCTAATGCACCCACAGTGTCAGCACCAGACCCCGACTGTTCACCTGTGGCTCATCCCGTCACCTTGACAGCATCTTCAACAGGCGCAACCTCATACCGCTGGTACACTACTGCAACAGGTGGTACGGGCACAGAAGTCACAACAACGACTTATAATGCACAAGGGGTTTTGGGTTCAGTAACCTACTATGTAAGTGCAGTGAACAGCGCAGGATGTGAAAGTGCTCGCACTCCTGTAACCGCAACTGTTAATCCTGAGCCTGTTGCACCTACTACAGGTAATACTATTGCTGTTTGTAAGGGTAGCACAGGTACTTTCACCGCCACACCACCCTCTGGAGACAATATAACCTGTCGCTGGTATGCGACCAACAGCTCATCAACAGTATTGGGTACGGGTACATCCTTGGAGGTGGCAAATTTAACTTCAAACACTACTCGTTATGCCAGCAGCTACAATACTGTAACAGGATGCGAAAGTGCCAACAGAGTAGCTGTCACGGTAAACGTAAACAATTTGCCTACTGTCAGCATCAGCCCAGTTGCCCCGATATGTAACGGTCAGAGTGCAACCCTCACCGCTTCGGGAGCCACTTCCTACACTTGGGACAACGAAGTCGGAGCAGGCAATGACAAAGTGGTCAGCCCCGCAACGACCACTACCTATACTGTCACCGGTACGGATGCCAATGGTTGTACGAACACCGCCAGTGTTACTGTCACTGTCAACCAGCTGCCTACTGTCAGCATCGGTCAGGTGAGTCCGATATGTGCAGGACAGAACACTACACTCACAGCTTCAGGTGCAAGCTCATACAGCTGGGACAACGGAGTCGGAGCAGGCAATGACAAATTGGTCAGCCCCGCAACGACCACTACCTATACCGTTACTGGTACAGGTGCCAATGGTTGTACCAACACCGCTACTGTCACCGTCTCCGTCAACCAACTGCCTACGGTAAGCATCAGCGCAGTTGCCCCAATATGTAACGGTCAGAGTGCCACCCTCACCGCTTCGGGTGCCACTTCCTACACTTGGGACAACGAAGTCGGAGCAGGCAATGACAAAGTAGTCAGCCCTGCAACGACCACTACCTATACCGTTACTGGTACAGGTGCCAATGGTTGTACCAACACTGCCAGCGTTACGGTCACTGTCAACCAGCTGCCTACTGTAAGCATCAGTGCAGTTGACCCGATATGTGCAGGACAGAATGCAACGCTCAGTGCTTCGGGTGCCACTTCATACGCTTGGGACAACGAAGTCGGAACGGGCAATGACAAAGTAGTCAGTCCCGCAACAACCACTACCTATACTGTCACTGGTACGGATAACAACAATTGTTCCAACACCGCTACTATTACTGTCACTGTCAACCAGCTGCCCAATATAAGCATCAGCACAGTTAACCCGATTTGTGCAGGACAAAATGCAACGCTCACCGCTAACGGTGCCAACTCATACAGCTGGAACAACAATCTCGGCGAAGGTAACAACAAACAAGTAAGCCCCGCAACAACCACTTCTTATACAGTTACTGGTACGGGTGCTAATGGTTGTACCAATACCGCCAGCGTTACCGTCACTGTCAACCAGCTGCCTACTGTAAGCATCAGCGAGGTCAGCCCGATCTGTAACGGTCAGAGCACAACACTCACCGCTTCTGGTGCCACATCATACACCTGGGACAACAATCTCGGCGAAGGTGACAGCAAACAAGTCAGCCCTGCAACAACCACTACCTATACCGTTACCGGTACGGATGACAACACTTGTAGCAACACCGCTACCGTCACGGTCACCGTCAACCAGTTGCCTACTGTAAGCATCAGCGAAGTCAGCCCAATCTGTAACGGTCAGAGTGCAACACTCACCGCTTCAGGTGCCACTTCCTACACTTGGGACAACGAAGTCGGCGAAGGTAACGGCAAACAGGTCAGCCCCGCAACAACCACTTCTTACACAGTTACAGGTACTGACAACAATAATTGTTCCAACACCGCCAGTATAACCATCACTGTGAACCAGTTACCTTCAGTAAGCATCAGTGCAGTTGACCCGATATGTAACGGTCAGAGTGCAACCCTTACCGCTTCAGGTGCCACATCATACACCTGGGACAACAATCTCGGCGAAGGTGACAGCAAACAAGTCAGCCCTGCAACCACCACTACATACACCGTCACCGGTACGGATGCCAACACTTGTAGCAATACCGCTACTGTTACTGTCACCGTCAATCAGCTGCCCAATGTAAGCATCAGCGAGGTCAGCCCGATCTGTAACGGTCAGAGCGCAACACTCACCGCTTCGGGTGCCACTTCTTACAGTTGGAGTGGAGAACTCGGCAGCAATAATCCGCTGACTGTCAACCCCACTGAGTCCACCTCATACACGGTTACTGGTACCGATGCAACCACCGGTTGTTCCAACACCGCTACCATTACGATCACCGTCAACCAGCTGCCTGCCGCACCCAGTGCTTCCAATGTAGAATTGTGCGAAGCAGGAGCTACCACCCTGAGTGTCAGCAATCCGACATCTGGCAACAGCTATAAATGGTACAATGCTGCCACTGGCGGGGAGGCTCTTTACACTGGTGAGAACTACAATGTGACCATCAGCGTCAGCCCCACTACTTACTATGTGGAAACCATTTCAGCGGAGAACTGTACCAGCACACAGCGTACAGCGGTTATCGCCACCATTAGCGGTAATCCTTCCGCACCCACTATTCCCGAAGTGTCACGTTGCGGCAATGGTGAAATCACCATTGCGGTTGAAAATCCGACCCAAGCATACACATACAAATGGTACACTGCAGCAGAAGGCGGCGAAGCGTTCCGTACTGGTGACAGCTATACACTTACGATCAATCAAGATGTCACCTATTACGTTTCTGTTTCCATCGGCTCATGCGAAAGCGAACGCACAGCAGCCATTGCCCATATCAAAGCCATCCCCGCTGCTCCAGAGTTGGCAGGCGACAGCCACTGCGGAACTGGCGATGTTATCCTTAATGTCTCTAACGTCCTTAACGACGTTACTTACACATGGTATAATGCCAATGACGAGCAAGTAAGCACGGGCAACAGCTACACCGCTGAGAATTTGAGCAGCACTGCTGTATACTATGTCACAACTACCGCTGATGGCTGTACCGGCGCATCCGCCAGTGTGACCGCCACCATCCACAATATTCCCGAATTACCTTCTGTAACTCCGGGTGCTCATTGCGGTGCAGGTGAGGTCAGCTTATCCGCTACTGCCGGACAATACGGCAATCAAGTACAGTGGTTTGCCGCTGCCGAAGGTGGAGAAGCCCTCAGCATTGAAAACAACTTCACCACACCATCTATCAGCATAACCACTAGCTATTACGTAGCCAGCTACAATACCACCACCCAATGTATCGGTGCACGCCAGGAAGTGATAGCTACCATCAACAACATACCGGCCGCTCCGACAGCTGAGGATGTCATCATTTGCGGTAATGGCGTAACCACTTTGACTGCCGTTCCCGCCGAGGGCCTCAATTGCCAGTGGTTCAATGCCAACAGTGTTGAAATCTCCACAGGCGTTAGCGGAGACAGCAAAACACTGACTACTGGTAACCTGTCGAACAATACCATATACTATGTCCGTTCCATTGACCCAGTTACCAATTGCTATAGCGACAATACCACTATCCAGGTTACCGTGGCTGCCATTCCCGGCAGACCTACTGCCAGCAACAAAGCCCGTTGCGGTGCTGGTGCCATCACGCTGACAGCCACTCCGGCCAACAACGCCAACAGCTGTCGATGGTACAATGCTAACAGCGAACTTGTTTACGAAGGCACTTCCTTCGAAATTGCCAATCTGGAAGAAACCACGACCTTTACCTGTAAATCCTACAACAGTGAAACAGGTTGCGAAAGCAACAACACCCAGCAAGTCACCGCCACCATCAACCCGATACCTGCGGTTCCTACGGTGGACGGCAACAACCCGATTTGCGGTAGCGGTTCCATCCAATTGACTGGTACCCCTGGTGCCAACGCCACCGTTTGCCGCTGGATCAATGGCAATGACACTATTACCAACAACAACTTTAACACAAGTGTCAGCATGAGCACCGATTATCTGGTACAATCCTATAATGCCAACACCCGTTGCGCCAGCGAGAACAGCACGATTACCGTGGTGGTGAACGCTCTGCCCACTGCTCCGCAAACTGGCAATGACAGCCAATGCTTAGGCACCCCTGTGACTTTGACCGCCAGCAGTGCCGAAGATAACATTGCTTTCCGTTGGTATGCTTCTGCCCAAGACAATAATGTTTTAGCTGAAGGTTCAGAATTTCATCCAACGAATCTAACTGTAGGAGAAAACAACTTCTACGCAGAAGCCTACAATACTTTGACCAGCTGTATTAGTGCTGAAAGAACGCTGGCCACCGCCACAATGATTGATGCTCCCGCCATTCCGAATGTGGCTGACACCGCCCACTGCGGTCCTGCTGCTTTCACGTTGAGCATCATTGATCCGCAACCCAACACCACCTACAAGTGGTATACTGTTGACCAAGGCGGAGAGGCTGCTCATATAGGCACTTCTTTCACCACAGGTGAATTAATCAGCACCACCCATTATTATGTATCCGCAGCAGTGGCCAACTATGACTGCGAAAGCGGACGCAAGGATGTGACCGTTACCATCAACGCTATTCCCGCTAATCCTACCGTTAACGGCAACGAGGCCATCTGCGCTGGCCAAACGCTGACCGTAAGTGCCAGCTCCGATGCCGCAGCCACCAACTTTGTATGGTCAGACGGAGTGAACGAAAGCGAAGACGAAACCTTCACCACTCCTACCCTTACAGAAAATGCCAATTATACCGTAAAAGCATATAATGTCAACACCCATTGCGAAAGCGAGGTGGTGAATTTCACTGTTACGGTTAACCCGAACCCCAGTGCACCTGAAGTTAGCCCAATTGCCCTGTGCCAAAACGAGACCGTTGTTTTAAGCGCTGCGGAAGAAAGCGGTAACACTTGCTACTGGTACTCTTCTGCAGATTCAGAAGAGTCCATTGCTACTGGTGACAGCTACAGTCCAGCTAACATAAATGTGGGCACTACCACTTTCTATGTCAGCCAGCGCAACAATGAGACCAACTGCGAAGGTCCAAGAGCCGCTGTGGTGGCCACCATTTATCCCATTTACGCCGTGAATTATCCTGTAACCGCTTGCGATTCTTTAAGATGGAACAATGAACTCTTCACCGAGAGCGGTAACTATGAAAGGACTCTGCACACCCAATTGGGTTGCGATAGTGTCGTGACTTTGCAGCTGACCATTAACCGCAGTAAAGTGACCAACATTGACACCACCGTTTGCGATGTGTTTGTATGGAACAACCAAAGCTATGAAACCAGCGGTGATTATCAGCAATCATTCACTACCTCTCAAAATTGCGACAGTACCGTTAATGTTCATCTGACCGTTAAGAAAAGCACGGTTGGCGAAGACCACATTTATCTGTGCAGCAATGAATTACCTTATAATTACAACAACTTATATGAGGTTACCTCAGCTGGAACTTTCACCATTCGTACTGACAATGCCGCAGGTTGCGACAGCACTATCACCTTAACCGTGACGGTGAACACACAACCCTCTGCCGCCATCAATTTGACTCCGGCAGCCCGTTGCGGCGAAGGTGCTGTGACCCTTACCGCCCACGCTGGACAGAACGGTACCACCTGTCGTTGGTACGCTTCTGAAAACGACAATGAAGCGGTATATACAGGTACATCATATACCATCAACAATTTAGCAGCAACCACCACTTATTATGTTTCTTCATACAATGAATATAATGGACATCCGTGTGAAAGCGGCAGACAAGCCATCACAGCTACCATCAACACCAACCCCGTTGTACCCACAGTAGCCAACCAAGTACGCTGTGGCAACGGCAGTGTGGAATTCACCGCCACCATCGACGAGAATGCCACCACCTGTCGCTGGTACCTCACCGCCAACACCACCAACATTGCGGCTACCTCATTGAATTACAGTCCTAACATCAGCGTAGGCAGCACTTCATTCTTTGTGGAAAGCTTCAACAGCAACACTGGATGTAAGAGCAGCAGAATAGAAGTCACCGCCGAGGCCTTCACTATTCCTACCGCTCCGGTTTTGACCGCCATGAGCAATTGTGGACCTCAGCAGTTTAGCATCAACGCACCTGCCAATGGTTATTACAATTGGTATGATAGCAATGAAAGCACCAGCACTTTAGACATCCAAAACAACACCACACCAATGGTGAATGCTTCCCGCAGCTACTTCATCAGCCATGCCGTTGACTATGCTGGCATCAGCTGCGAAAGCGGCAGAAGCGAATTAGTCCTGACCATCTACCCCGTTTATGAAGCACAGGATTTGTATGACACTCTATGTCAAAACGAGACCTACACGCAGCATGGCTTAAATGAGACTTTCAGCAATGCCGGTGCTTTTGACCGCGTGATCAACACCGTTTCCTCCACCAACTGCGACAGCTTGGTAACCCTGCACTTGTGGGTGAAAGAAATCAGATACCACGAATTCGAAGAAACAGTTTGTGACTCCTACACTTGGAACAATGAGACTTTCACTGCCAGCCAGAACATCACCCGCCACTTCACCTCATCTATCGGTTGTGACAGTGTGGTGACCCTACATCTGACCGTCAACAAATCTGTAGAGACAGAATTCTCCGCCACCGAATGTGACAAATACACTTGGAATAGTGAAACCTACTATGAAAGCGGCAACTATGTACAGCATTTCAGCACCATAAACGGCTGCGACAGCATGGTGACCCTGCATCTGACCATTAACAAATCTGCAGAAACCCAATTCTCAGAGATTGCCTGCGATACTTATCAATGGAATAATGAGACTTATACCACCAGCGGCGACTATGTACAGCATTTCAGCACCAGCAAGGGCTGCGACAGTACCGTTACCCTGCATCTGACCATCAACTACAGCAATGCTGCCACTTTGACGGATGCTGTATGTGCTGGCACAAGATACAATGCCAATGGTTTTGACACTACTTTCAATGTGGCTGGCAGCTACACCCTGGTACGACACGACCTCAACCAAGCCGGTTGCGACAGTACCACTACCTTGACACTGAAGGTCAACCCTGTTTACAACCAACATGTCACCCTCACTATTTGCGAGACTGCCCTGCCCTACAGCTGGAATGACATTACCTACCCGGTAGGCACTGCCAGTGGCAATTATGAGCACACCTACAGCACGCACACCGCAGCAGGTTGCGACAGTATTATAAATCTGCATTTGACTATCAGTAACCAGTATGTGACGCCGTTGACTGTGGACATCTGCGAAGGCGAAAGCATCACTTTTGCTAACCAGACACTGAGCCAGAGCGGCATTTACTATGACACTTTGCAGGCCAGCAACTACTGCGACAGTATCATCGTGCTGAATCTAACCGTTCACGAGTTGCACACCACAAATTTGAACGCAAGTATCTGTTTAGGTGAAACTTATAATGAGTATGGCTTTACTGAAACACCAACAACTGATGGTACTTTCAACTATCAGCATATCGTACAGACCGCTTTTGGTTGCGACAGCACCATCAATCTGACCCTGACCGTCAATCCGGTTTATCATTTCACTGAATATGATACAGTGTGCGCTAACGAACTACCTCTTGCATGGCAAGGAAGACAACTCCAGCAAGAAGGTATCCACACAGCTGAATATCAAACCATTAACACTTGTGACAGTACAATAACATTATATTTGACCGTCAATCCGGTTTACAACCAGACAGAAAGTGCTACTATTTGCCAGAGCGAGTTGCCCTACACTTGGCGTGACACTGTTTTCGCAGAAGGAACTGCCAGCGGCAACTATGTATTCAGCAGAAGCACGGTAAATGGCTGCGACAGTACTGTAACGCTGACATTGACCGTTAATCCGATATACGAACTGACCGAAAGTGAAACCATCTGCCAGAACGAGTTACCTTATACTTGGCGTGACACCGTTTTTGCAGTAGGAACAACCAGTGGTGACTATGTATTCCACAGAAGCACGGTAAACGGATGCGACAGCACTGTAACTTTGACATTGACCGTTAATCCGTCATACACACAAAACGAAAATGCTACCATTTGCCAAAGCGAGCTTCCATACTCTTGGCGTGACACTGTTTTCGCAGAAGGAACTGTCAGCAGCGACTATGTATTCCACAGAAGCACAGTAAACGGCTGCGATAGCATCGTAATCCTGACCTTAGTGGTAAATCCGATTTATGAGCAGAACGAAAGTGAGACCATCTGCCAGAATGAGTTGCCTTATACCTGGCGTGACACTGTTTTTGCAGAAGGAACCACCAGCGGAGACTACATTTTCCACAGAAGCACGGTGAACAATTGCGACAGCACCGTAACACTGCACCTCACCGTTAATCCTACCAAGCACACCGACCTTTACGCTGAGATCTGCCAAGGTGATGTGTATGAATACAACAACAGATATTACGAAGTACAGAACGATTATGACTTCACCTTCCAGACCGCTTTGGGCTGCGATAGTACCGTCACCTTGCACCTGACTGTTAATCCGGTATATAGCATCGACACAACCATCAATATATGCGAAGGTGTGTTGCCTTATACTTTTGCAGACACCATTTTCTATGGAAATGGGCATAAAGATGTCTATTTGCACACACAACATGGTTGTGACAGCATTTATCATATTCAACTGAATGTAACACCTTTCATCACCTCCTCACAGACCATTAACATTTGTGAGACAGAACTTCCTTATAATTTTGAGGACTCCACATTCAACGATGCTGGTATTTACGAAGTAACGATAAGCCATAATGATGGTTGCAACGAAATCATCACCCTGACGCTGAATGTCAATCCTACATATGATATTACCTTTGATACCACCGTTTGCGACTTGTTCGTATGGAACGGACAGAATTACACGGAAAGTGGTGTTCTGACACATACTTATACCCTGCCGACCACATGCGACAGCACCGTTACAGTGAATCTGACTGTCAACCATTCAAAAGACAGCTTGCTGACTCCTGTTATCTGTCAAGGTGAGAATTATACTGAGAATGGCTTCAACCTGAGTCCTGAAAACGCAGGTATCGTGTATGACACCTTACATCTGCAATGTGTCGGCACAGGTTGCGACAGCACCGTTTATCTGGCACTGACCGTCAACCCGAGTTACAACCAGACATTCGACACCACAGTATGCGGACAGTTTGTATGGAACGAGACAAGCTATACTGAAAGTGCAGTCATCAGCCACAGCTACACCTTAGCTACCGGTTGCGACAGTACCGTCACCTACAGTTTGACCGTCAATCCGGTTTACGACATCACCCTGGACACCACCGTTTGTGACCAATTTGTTTGGAACAATGAAGTTTACACGGAAAGCGGAATTTACACGCAGCATTTCAGCACGGTGAACCTTTGCGATAGTACCATCACTTATCATCTGACAGTAAACTACGCACAAGACACGCTCATCACGGCTGCCATCTGCCAAGGCGGAAGCTATGAAGAGAATGGTTTCAATCTGCAAGGTGACCATGCCGGCATGATGTACGACACCTTACATTTGCAGTGTGTCGGTACAGGTTGCGACAGCACGGTTTACCTCGAACTGACGGTTAATCCAAGTTATAACCAAAGCTTCGACACTATAGTATGTGATCACCTCGTATGGAATAATGAAACTTATACTGAAAACGGAGTGCTGACACACACTTACACGCTGGCAACGGGTTGCGACAGCACCGTCACCTACAACCTGACTGTCAATCCGACTTACAATATCACCATTGACACCACGGTTTGTGACCAGTTTGTATGGAACGGCGAAACTTATACCGAAAGTACTTCACTGACACATACTTACACACTGCCAACCACTTGCGACAGCACGGTGAACATCAACCTCACGGTTAACCACTCTGTAACCGAGAATCTGACCCTCACCGTTTGCCAAAGCGAGTTGCCATACACTTGGCGTGACATCACCTTTGATGCTGAAACTTCGGTGGGCACACACCAATTCTCCTACGAACTCGAGACTGCACATCATTGCGACAGTATCGTGAACCTCACCTTGATTGTCAACCCCAACAATGAATACTATGACAATCCTGTCTCCTTCTGCGAAGGCGGCTCTTATACATGGAACAACCAAACCATTACGGAATCTGGTCTTTACACAGATACCGTCGACAATGAATTTGGTTGCTACGATGTTTACAAGTTGGAGGTCACCGTGAATCCGGTATATTCCTTCACCGAATATGACACCGTATGCGACAATGAACTGCCTATCGTATGGCAGGGAAGAACTGTTTCACAGGCAGGCACCATCACCGCTGACTACCACACCGCAAGCGGCTGCGACAGTATCTATTACTTGGTGCTGACCGTCACCCCGACCTACTACGAAGAAGTAACCGCTACCGTTTGCGACAATGAAGAGTATGTTTGGGAAGGTCACGAATATATCCAGATTGGCCAGCGTGTTGCTGACACCTACACCATTTGGGATAGTCTCAGCACGACATACGGCTGCGACAGCGTTTACAAGTTGACCTTGACCGTCACCCCGACCTACAACTTCGAACCTGTGACCGCCACAGTTTGCGACAATGAAGAATATGTATGGCCAGGTCACGAATACATCCAGATTGGCCAACGTGCCGCTGACACTTACACCATCTATGACAGTCTGAGCACTGCCATCTATGGTTGCGACAGCGTTCACACCCTGATTCTGACCGTCACCCCGACCTATAACTTCGAACCCGTGGCCGCTACGGTTTGCGACAACGAAGAATACGTTTGGGAAGGTCACGAATACATCCAGATTGGCCAGCGTGCTGCTGACACTTACACCATCTATGACAGTCTGAGCACTGCCGTTTATGGTTGCGACAGCGTTCACACCCTGATCCTGACCGTCACCCCGACCTACAGCTTCGAACCTGAGACCGCTACGGTTTGCGACAACGAAGAATACGTTTGGGAAGGTCACGAATACATCCAGATTGGTCAGCGTGCTGCTGACACCTACACCATTTATGACAGTCTGAGCACTGCTGTTTATGGTTGCGACAGCGTTCACACCCTGATTCTGACCGTCACCCCGACCTACAACTTCGAAGCCGAAACTGCTACCGTTTGCGACAATGAAGAATATGTATGGGCTGGACATGAATACATCCAGATTGGCCAACGTGCCGCTGGCACCCACACCATCTATGACAGTCTGAGCACTGCCACCTATGGTTGCGACAGCGTTCACACCCTGATTCTGACCGTCACCCCGACCTACAACTTCGAACCCGTTACCGCTACGGTTTGCGACAACGAAGAATATGTATGGCCAGGTCATGAATACATCCAAATCGGTCAACGTGCCGCTGGCACCCACACCATTTATGACAGTCTGAGCACTGCCACCTATGGTTGCGACAGCGTTCACACCCTGATCCTGACCGTCACCCCGACCTATAACTTCCAGCCTGAAACCGCTACAGTTTGCGACAATGAAGAATATGTTTGGGAAGGTCACGAGTACATCCAAATTGGTCAACGTGCCGCTGACACCTACACCATTTATGACAGTCTGAGCACTGCTGTTTATGGTTGCGACAGCGTTCACACCCTGATCCTGACCGTCACCCCAACCTACAACTTCGAGCCTGAAACCGCTACAGTTTGCGACAACGAAGAGTATGTTTGGGAAGGTCACGAATACATCCAGATTGGCCAACGTGCCGCTGGCACCCACACCATCTATGACAGTCTGAGTACTGCCGTTTATGGTTGCGACAGCGTTCACACCCTGATTCTGACCGTCACCCCGACCTATAACTTCGAACCCGTTACCGCTACGGTTTGCGACAACGAAGAATATGTATGGCCAGGTCACGAATACATTCAGATTGGCCAACGTGCCGCTGGCACCCACATCATCTATGACAGTCTGAGCACTGCTGTTTATGGTTGCGACAGCGTTCACACCCTGATTCTGACCGTCACCCCGACCTACAGCTTCGAACCTGTAACTGCTACCGTTTGTGACAATGAAGAGTATGTATGGCCAGGTCACGAGTACATCCAGATTGGCCAGCGTGCCGCTGACACCTACACCATTTATGACAGTCTGAGCACTGCTGTTTATGGTTGCGACAGCGTTCACACCCTGATTCTGACCGTAACCCCGACTTACAACTTCGAACCTGTAACTGCTACGGTTTGCGACAACGAAGAATATGTATGGCCAGGTCACGAATACATCCAGATTGGCCAACGTGCCGCTGGCACCCACACCATCTATGACAGTCTGAACACCGCCGTTTATGGTTGCGACAGCGTTCACACCCTGATTCTGACCGTCACCCCGACCTATAACTTCGAACCTGTGACCGCTACGGTTTGCGACAACGAAGAATATGTATGGCCAGGTCACGAATACATCCAGATTGGTCAACGTGCCGCTGGCACCCACACCATCTATGACAGTCTGAGCACTGCCGTTTATGGTTGCGACAGCGTTCACACCTTGATTTTGACAGTGAATCCAACCAAGCACAGCATTGAGAATGCTTCCGCTTGCAGCAATGAAGATGTATACAGCTGGCACGGACGCGACATCACCGCCACGGGCGTTTACTATGACACCTTGGAGACCACTTTGGGTTGCGACAGCGTTTGCGAATTGCGCTTCACTCTGTTAGAACCCACCGCCGCCATCTTTGCCGACACCACCTGTGCCAATGCACTGTATGAAGGATATGGCTTTGAGGTCACTCCTACCCTGTCGGGCGACACCACTTTGATTCGTATTACAGAAAATGCGGCAGGTTGCGACAGCACCATCACCGTCAACCTGTATGTGAAACCGCTGGCAACCTTCTCCTTCGACACTATCGTTTGCGGTGCCTTCCGGTGGAACAACCGTTGGTACACGGAAACTGGCGAGTATCAGCAGAGCTTCACCGCTGCCAATGGCTGCGACAGTATTGTGACCCTGAACCTGATTATCGACACACCTTCGAGAGACACCATTGAGGTAGTGGCTTGCGAAAGCTATGAATGGGACGGCACCACCTACACCCAATCCGGCGTATTCTCCAAAGTTTATCCGCAGGCTGTAGGTTGCGACAGTATCGCTGTCATGATACTGACCATCAACCATATCACTGAAGTGACCTTGTATGACACTACCTGCCAAGCCCACAGATATCAAGAATATGGTTTTGACACGCTGCTCATGCAATTTGGAACATTCACTTTACAGCGTATTGATGAGAACCAGGCCGGTTGCGACAGTATCATCAACTTGATTTTGACTGTCCACCGTGGCTACCTGTTCGTGGATTCCACCAGCACTTGCGACAATGAAGACTTCGTATGGCACGGCATCCACTGCGACACTACGGGCATTTATTACAAGAACTACGAGACCATGTATGGTTGCGACAGCGTTTACATCCTCTACCTGAAGGTCAACCCCTCTTATGAAGTGGACGTTACCGACACTGCCATTGCGGGTACCCTGTACCACAACCATGGCTTGAACTTCACCCCGCAGAATCCTGGTGTATTGAACATCGATGTACCCAGAACCACTGTGGATGGTTGCGACAGTACCATTCATATCACCCTTGTGGTAATTGATGGCAACAGCATTGACATGCATTATCTCGACAAACACATCACCCTCTATCCGAACCCGACTGACAATGTCTTCACCGTAAGTTCCACCATCGATATCATTCGTGAGCTGACAATTTACGACAACAACGGCAAGGCAGTGATGCGTCAGCGCATCGATGACTACAGTGGACAGGTGAATGTCGAGAATCTGACACCTGGCATCTACTTCGTTAGAATGATGACACCTGACAACGTCGTAACCAAGAAGTTGATTGTGAGATAACTCACCATGAGACCATAAATAATTTTACACGAAAAGCACGGCATTATTGTCGTGCTTTTTTTTTGCACCACGAGAATTACAGCTCATAAAAACAAATCTGATAATTCCACTCATCCGCTCATTATTTTTCGTATCTTTGCGAAAATTTCATAGAGTATTATGGACTACATGTTATTAGGGGCAAAGAAGAAGCTAATCAGCACATTGCGAGAGAAAGGAATCAGCGATGAGCAGGTGCTGGCCGCTTTCGACAAGGTAGATCGACATCTGTTCATAGACTCATTCTTATGGAACAAGGCATACGAAGATACCGCCTTGCATATTTACTGCGACCAGACCATCTCGCAGCCTTCTACGGTAGCCTTCCAAACGATGTTATTGCAATTGAAACCAGGAGAGAAAGTGCTGGAAATCGGCACTGGTTCGGGCTTCCAGGCTGCCATATTGGGGGCCATGGGAGCGCGTGTTTTCACTGTGGAACGTCATTTAGAGCTATTCAGCAAAGCAAAGAGTCTGTTGAGCAAAATCAATGACCGTATCATCTTGCGTTTTGGCGACGGCTTCCAAGGTTTTGAAAAATATGCACCCTACGACAAAATCATTGTCACCTGCGGCGCTCCGGAAATCCCCGATGCCTTACTACAGCAACTCAAACCCGGTGGTCTCATGGTGATTCCAGTGGGAGCGGACAGTCAGGTGATGAAACGCATCACCAAGATTGACGAGGACCACTACCAAGAGGAAGAATTCGGCAATTTCAACTTCGTGCCAATGCTGGAGGCGAGAGTGATTAACCGGAATCAGAAGATCTAAGGGGGAGTCTCGCTTCGCTCAAGGGGAGTCTCGCACTGCGTGCTCAAGGGGAGTCTCATGCTATGCATTCGAGGGGAGTTATGGGCCATATCTGCGGTGGAGCCGCAACCGCCGCATAGGAAAACAGGTTACAGGGAATAGGGATTAGGAATTAGGGGTTAGAATTCAAAATTCAAAATTCAGAATTCAAGGAGTGGAAGTGATTGCGGTGGAGCCGCAACCGCCGCATAGGAAAACAGGTTACAGGGAATAGGGATTAGGAATTAGGGGTTAGAATTCAAAATTCAGAATTCAGGGAGTGGAGGTGATTGCGGTGGAACCGCAACCGCCGCATAGGAAAACAGGTTACAGGGAATAGGGAATAGGAATTAGGGGTTAGAATTCAAAATTCAGAATTCAGAATTCAAGGAGTGGAAGTGATTGCGGTGGAACCGCAACCGCCACATAGGAAAACAGGTTACAGGGAATAGGAATTAGGGGTTAGAATTCAAAATTCAAAATTCAGAATTCAAGGAGTGGAAGTGGTTGCGGTGGAGCCGCAACCGCCGCATAGGGGGGAAACGTTGATTACGGGATTGTCGGATTATTTCCGAGGATGGAACATGGGGTTGTCGTCCTGCGGGGTGGCAGGAGCTAATAAACGAGACAGATACTCCACCAATCCATCGGACAGGGATGGCAGGTAACGCTCGTAAATCCGTCCATCAGGAGACAACAAAACATAATCTGGCAAGGAATTCACCTCCAGATTATTCAGCCACTGGTACTGTTGGTTGAAATGCACAAACTGCCAATCAAACTGCGGATATTTGTTCAGGAAATTCTGCAACTGATACTTGTCAAAATCCAGGCACACCCCCACGCACACCAAAGAATCCTTGTGCATCTCCTGCAACTCCCGGATTAACATCAGCTCGCGCACACATTCTATGCAATCGGTACGGAAAAAGTGCACAAACGCCCATTTCCCTTTCAACTTATTCAAAGAGAAATCTTTACCATTGGATTCCTTCAACTTCACATTCTTCACCAACTGATTGTCAGAGAACTTGTTAACAAAGTGTATCATATTCTCCACCAATGGCTTATGCTCTGCAAAATGTGTGGTCTGCCGCAATTCCTCCAACAATTTCAAGATATTTCCTTTATCGAATTCAGGATGATTCAAATACAGTTGACCTAAATTCTTGATAATCACCAGTTCACGGATACGCTCATTGACTAAGAACTCATCTCGACCCAACTCATTGAACAGCATTTTATAATCAGCGGAATCATTGATAGCCGTCAACACATTATCTTGATTAATCTTCGGCGACATAAACACGTAATCATCATAGAAGGAGTTGAAAAAATCCATATAATTCGGATTATTGTACAAGATATGGTCGTTGTTCAGGTACTTTTGATACAACTTATGGACATCTTTGTGCCAATAGAGTCCCTCGATTTGAGACATACCATAGAACACGTACGACTGGAAGAAATCGTAAGGATTGTAGCGGACGTCAAACCTCTTGTTCATCAGTAACATCACAGAATCCATAGCTTCCGCTTTCCGATCATAGACAATAGAAAAATAAAAACGGTCGAAAACGTAATTATAATAGCGGGTAAAATAGTTGATTTTCCGGTTCAAATCACGGGGTGCTTCCGCTTTCTCCACCGCCTCATCCTTCTCGCTTACAATTTGCAAAAAAGCGCCATAATCCTGCGGACGGAAGAACTTGAACATCTCCTCGTCCATCGTGATATTGAAATCATAATTTTTCGACGGCTCGACGAAAAATTCAGCGCGGGCAGTACGTATCTCCAACTGCACAAGACGTTCTTCCGCTGTGGAATACGACAACTCGAAAGCCCCTTTTTTATCAATCACGTCCGAAGACACGACTTTGGGCACATAGGTTATCAAATCCTCGTAGGCTATTAATCTAATCTCCTCACCCACTGCAAAATCCGCATTACCACGAATCACCACTGCCGGCGTTTTCTGAGCCCACCCCTGCCCCACTACCATCAAAAGAGATAACAGGCACACATAGGAGAAAAACAGCTTATTCAGTTTCATAATTGCGTTAGCTTATAACTCAAACGAAACATATTCGGAATAATTGCCCTGATGATGATAAAGTTCTCTTACGAGGGAAGAAGAGACATGGGCTAACTCAGGTGATGAAAGCAAGAAAATGGTTTCCACCTCGGGTGCCAGTCGACGGTTGGCTTCGGCAATATCCTTTTCGTACTGGAAATCCATGGAGTTACGCAAGCCACGAAGAATAAAATGGGCATTCACTTCTCGGCAGAAATCAACAGTAAGCCCCTTATACACAGCTACCTCAACAGCTGGTTCATGGGCAAAAACCTGTCGAATCCATTGCTGACGTTTTTCCAAAGGAAAGCAATATTTTTTATTGGCATTCTCACCGATAGCCACATAAATCTTATCGAAAAGCGGCAAAGCTTTACGGATAATCTCCTCATGACCTATGGTCAGCGGATCGAACGAGCCAGGAAAAACGGCGATACGCATAATTATTCTCTTACTACAACAAAATTATAATCATCAATAAACTTGATGAGGCGGGAAGGCTTGTAATCCGTTGAATCGGCAAACTTCTCGGGCACCACATAATCAACCTGGCTGATGACCTCCTGCGAAATGTCAGAAAACAGCTGCGGAGCCGGCGTGCCGGAAATATTGGCAGAGGTAGACACTATCGGACGATTCAGCTTGTTAATCAGTTTTTTACAGAAATTATTATTCACAATTCTGATGGCCAAGGTACCATCGGAAGAGATGACAGAGGGGGCAATATTGTAGCCCTTAGGATAGATGAAGGTAGTCGGCCGGGAGGTCTCGTTTACCAGATCCCAAGCAATCAAGGGGATACGTTTCACATACATCGGCAGGCGATCGGTCTTGTCCAACAATACCAGCATCGATTTCCCCTCTATACGATGTTTGATTTGGAATACCCGTTTGACAGCTGCCTCGTTGGTGGCATCACAACCCAGTCCCCAAATGGTATCTGTCGGATAAAGAATAACTTTACCTTGTAAGAGCAGTTCGGCACATTTTTCAATTTCAGCTTCCATGATTCATACAGAATTAATTTGCAAAATTAGTAAAAGTATTGTTTCAATTACAGACTAAAATTAATTTTTTTTCGTTTTATCAATTAATATTGGGAAACAAAAAATAAATATTAATACCCGAGTTATTAAAGCTCATGTTTGCGATTGTAAAGAATTATTTTTCTCAAAAAAATTAAAATAATTCCATTGTTATCGAATTAATTATTATTTTTGCCCTTCGCAAAGGATAAAAATACATAAAAAATGACCTATATAAAGGACAAATCAATAAATTTCATTATTACTTATTGATATACAGAATATTATGGAAAGGCTATTCAAGAAACACGACCGTCTATTGGAGGTAATTCCCATCCAAATTATCCGCCAGTGGATGAACAATATCAACTGGAGAGCTCGATTGATGTCCATTCGGGGTCCCAAAGGTGTAGGAAAAACAACAATAATGTTGCAATATATTAAATTACACTATCCGGCATTAGATCGTCAAGTGCTATATGCTTCGTGTGACGATAATTATTTCAACACCAATACCCTTTTAGATCTTGCTGAACAATTCTATCTTAATGGAGGCAAACATCTTTTTCTTGACGAGGTGCATAAATATGAGAATTGGAGTCGTGAGATTAAAGAAATATATGACTTTTATCCCAACATGAGGGTTGTGTTAAGCGGTAGTAGTTTGCTGAGTCTTACCGAAGGCGATTCCGACCTTGCACGCCGATGTGTCAATCACGACATACAAGGACTTAGTTTCCGCGAATTTCTGCATTTCTACAAAGGTATCAAACTGCCAGTTTTCCCTCTTGAACAAGTTTTACACAATCCCGCACCGCTTATTGAACAAATGAACAAGTATGGCAGACCTGTAGCACTTTTCCACGAATACCTTAAATACGGCTACTACCCCTATTATCTTGACAATGAGATTGACTATTATACAACAATTCAGCAAGTGGTCAACAGGGTTATTGACGATGAACTAACCCGAATATGCAAGGTCAACATAGGAAACACCCGTCGTCTCAAATCACTGCTGACCACACTCTGTGCAAGTGTGCCATTCCATGTGGACATATCAAAGTTATCCGCTTTGAGCGGACTGAAACGAGACACAATACTGGCATACCTGGGTTATCTTGACAAAGCCAAGCTCATACATTTGCTGTATTCTGATATTAAAAATGTAAAACGCATGCAAAAACCCGACAAAATATATATGGACAACACCAACCTTTTATATGCGTGGGCAAGCACTCCAATACAGATAGGCACCGCACGGGAGACATTCGTAGCCAATCAATTGATAGCAAATCACACCCTTGAGTATCGTAAGAAAAATGGTGACTTCCTTGTAGATAATCAATATATTTTTGAGGTTGGTGGTGAAGACAAAGACTTTACGCAGATAGCGAATATTCCCAATTCATTTATTCTCTCCGATAATTTAGAAACTTCCATTGGTAATAAATTACCTATTTGGGCCATTGGATTCGACTATTAAGCCAACGAACAGAATTTACTGTCATAAAGCATAAATAAACATTCCAACTATTCAACAATATTTACTATTTTTGCAACTTATTTTTTGAAAAGAGATATGAAGAACTTTGCTTTGTTTGGAGTGGCCGGATACATTGCTCCCCGGCATCTAAAAGCCATCAAAGAGACTGGCAATCAACTGATTGCCGCTTACGACAGAAGCGACAGTGTGGGCATTTTGGACCAGTACTTCCCCGACACCCGTTTTTTTACGGAATTGGAAGTATTTGACCGTCACTGCTCCAAGCTCAAAAATACCGAGCAACAGATTGACATAACCTCCGTATGCACACCTAACTATCTACACGATAGTCACATTCGTTACGGATTGCGTTTAGGTGCTGATGTCATCTGTGAGAAGCCCTTGGTGCTTAAGCCCTGGAATATTGATGGATTGAAGGCCATGGAAGAGAGTACAGGCCACCACATCTACACCATCCTGCAACTCCGTCTGCATCCAGCTATCCAAGCCCTGAAAAAGCAGGTGGAAGAAGGTCCTGCCGACAAAATTTACGATATAGACTTGGTTTACATCACCAGTCGCGGCTACTGGTATTATGCCAGCTGGAAGGGGAATGAGCAGAAAAGCGGCGGCATTGCCACCAATATCGGCATACATCTGTACGACATGCTGACCTATATTTTCGGAGAGGTGGAACAAAACACCGTTCATGTGAAGAGTCACGACCGTGTAGCGGGCTATTTAGGACTAAAAAGGGCCCGTGTGCGCTATTTTCTCAGCATTAATGCCGCCCATCTGCCCCAAGAGGTGCGTGAGGCCGGCCAAAGAACCTACCGGTCCATCATGGTAGGAGACCAGCTGATAGAGTTCAGCAAGGGTTTCACCGACCTGCACACCGAAAGTTACCGCCAAATACTCGAAGGCCACGGTTTCGGTATTGAAGAAGCTCGTTGCAGCATCAACATTGTCCACGACATCAACAACGCCACTCCTGTCGGTTTAGTGGGAGATTATCATCCCTTGGCCAAGTGTCCGCTCACCCCGCATCCTTTCGAGAGAATGCAGGACCAATAGTGGCAGTTTCTGCTTTCATACAATATTACTCTATTAAGAATCGTTTAGACATTGATTTTTATCTTGAAGAAAATGAAGTTTATCAAACAGTTTGGACTAACAACTATCTTATTCCTAAGCATCTGCACTTTGATCCAGGCACAGGAGTTCCATGCCAAGGCGGTATTGGACTCCAACCAAATTCTCATTGGCGACCAGATACACGTGGATTTCACGGTGACAGCCCCGCAGAACAGCAATTTCATAGTGCCAGCCATCACGCAGGAGGTGCTTAGTGCCAACGGTATTGACCTGGTAAGCGGCAGTGCTACCGACACCACCCTCAACGGGCAGTTGGTCAGCTACCATCAGCAGTGGACCATTACCGCCTTCGACTCAGGAGCCTACGTTTTCCCGGCCATTCCAGTACTTTCCCCTGACTCACAGCTATTGGCACAGAGCCAGCCCCTACCCTTCTTCGTCAACACGGTAGCGGTAGATACAACTGCCGCCATCCGCGACATCAAGGGCATTGCCAAGGTGCCACTCACCTTCAAAGAAATACTGCCCTATCTGCTCATCACTTTAGCCGCTGCCGCTGTCATCGCTCTGCTAATATGGTTCATCCTCAAACACGAGCGCAAGAACAAGCCCCAGAAAAAAGTGGTGAAGAAAGCCAAGCCGAAAGAGAAGCCGGATATCACAGCTCTCAAAGAACTGGAAAAACTGAAACTCAAGAAGTTATGGCAGAGCGGACAAGTCAAGCAATACTATTCCGAGCTAACCGACATCATCAGGACTTACATTGATGGCCGCTATGACATTAATGCCATGGAGATGATTACCGCCGACATTCTGAAAGAGCTGGATGATGCCGGCCTGCCTCACAAGCTGCACCAGGAGCTGGAGCAGACGCTCACCACCGCCGACTTGGTGAAGTTCGCCAAGATGGAACCCCTCCCCGACGACCACGACCGATGCTTTAAGCAAGCAGTGGAGTTTGTGCGGGAAACAGCAGACCAGGGATCAGGGGGCAGGGATCAGGGGGCAGATAAAACTGAAAGTTATTAATGTACTAATTATCAATGTGCTAATGTGCTAATAAAACTCGGAATTCAAAATTCAAAATCCAAAATCCAATAATCTACTAGCCCCTGTAACCTACTAACCTTCTCACCTTCTAACCCCTGGTCACTAACCACTATCCACTAACCACTGAATCCTGACCACTAACCACTGACCACTGACCACTGAAACCTGTAACCTATAACCTGAAACCTGAAAACCATCATGAATTTTCTAAGTGATTTTTTCAACATACTAAAGGATGTCGAATTCGCGAATCCGTATTATTTTCTGCTATTGTTGCTGCTGATTCCCTTGGTGGGATGGCCGATATGGAAGCGGCGGAAGATGCGTAACACGCTACAAGTGCCCACTACCGCACCATTGAACGGAATGCGCAAAAGTTGGAAACAACGTTTTAGTTTCCTGCCCCTGCTTTGTCGTGCCTTGGCGGTTATCTTCATTGTCATTGCCTTGGCACGTCCACAATCCGCTTTCCGCCAACAAAATATCCAAGTGGAAGGCGTTGATATCGTCATGGCTTTGGACGTATCGGGCAGTATGAAATGTATGGACTTCAGGCCCAACCGTTTGGGAGCCTGCAAGAAAGTGGCCGCTGAGTTCATCGAGGGCCGCCCTACCGACCGTATCGGACTGGTAGTCTATGCCGGTGAGGCCTTCACCCAATGCCCTGCCACCACCGACCATGAAACACTGTTAGGCCTGCTGGAAAAGGTAAAATTCGACCTTATTGACGACGGCACTGCCATCGGTGATGGCTTAGGCACCGCTATCAACCGACTGCGCGAAACCGATGCCAAAAGCAAAATCATCATCTTATTATCCGATGGTGTCAACAACAGCGGATACATGGATCCTATTTCCGCTGCCGAGATTGCCAAAGACTACAATATCAAGGTTTATACCATCGGCTGCGGCAGCTTGGGCAAAGCCCCCTACCCTGGCCCATACGGCACCATTTATGTCGATACCGAAATAGATGAGACCCTGCTGAAAAACATCGCCACCACTACGGGAGGCCAGTATTTCCGCGCCAACAACGCCAAAAAGCTGGAGGAAGTCTATCAGGAAATCGACAAGATGGAAAAGACCATCATCAACGAGACCACCTTCGAAAACAAGGCTGACGAATTTATGCCATTTCTTGTTTTCGCATTGATATTCATTGCTTTAGAAATATTATTCAGATTCACTATCTACAAAAACTGGTAAAAAGATCATCATGTTCCGATTTGAATTCGAATACGTTTTATATGCCCTTATCATTATACCTATTCTGGTAGGGATTTATATCTATCTTCAGTATCACAGAAAGAAAAAGATGGAAGCCTTTGGTGCTGGCGAACTGACGCGCAAACTCAGTGCGGAAGACGCTCCTGCCATGCATCACATCAAGTTTTCCATTTTCCTGTTGGGGCTGATATGCCTTATCTTCGCTTTGGCCAACCCACAGGTAGGCAGTTCCTTGGAGAAAGGCACCCGTAAAGGCGTTGACATCATGATATGCATGGACATCTCCAACAGTATGCTGGCCGAAGATATCCAGCCTAACCGTCTGGAAGCCTCAAAGATGGCTTTGTCTCGCTTCATCGATAAACTACAAGGTGACCGTATCGGACTGGTAGTTTTTGCCGGCAAAGCCTTTGTGCAACTGCCCATCACCAGCGACTATGCCGCTGCCAAGATGTTCATCAACATAGTGAAACCCTCGCTTATCAGCGAGCAGGGCACCGACATTGCCGCTGCCCTTGACTTAGCGACAGTTTCGATGCTGCCCGAAGAAAGCCAAAGTCAACAAAAACAATTGTCAGACCTCACCTCCAAGGTTATCTTGGTGGTATCTGACGGTGAGGACCACTTCCCCGAATCCATTGAGATGGCACAGGAAGTGCACAAATTGGGTATTACTATCCACACCATCGGCATCGGCAACACCTTGGGCGAGCCTATTCCCGTGCGCGACAAATACGGCAATCCCACCTACAAGAAAGACCGTGACGGCAACACCGTTATGACACGGCTCAACGAGGAAGTGCTGCAAGACATCGCTCGTGCAGGCGGTGGCACCTACGTTCACGCCTCCAATGCTAACATGGGTTTCGAGACTATCATGAATAAAATCAACGCCATGAATAAAACTGATATTCAAGAAGTTACTTTCACGAGATACGATAGCAAGTTTCAGATTCCACTGATACTTAGCTTATTATTCTTCTTCATTGAAATCTTATTATTCACCACTCCCTCAAAAATCAAGCAACTCATCAACAAAATGCAGCATCAGTTCAAAGGAAAAACCGCTTTCTTATGTCTTGCCATGCTGATGATTGTACCAGCTATGCAAGCCCAAACCAAAGCCGAATTAGCCGCCATCCGCAAGGGCAACGAACAGTTCAAGACTGCAGAGCAGTTCCGCAAGGATGCTATGGAGCTGATGGCCAAAGGCGGTGAAGTGAACAAGCGCAATGCGGATGAAAAGATGAAGAAAGCCTCAGAGAACTACCAGCAGGCCGAAATCAACTACCGCAAGGCGATGGAGAACACACATAATTACGACAAAGCTAACTACAACCTCGGCAACAGCCTGTACCGCCAGGAGCGCTACGAAGAGGCTGGCAAGGCTTTCGAATCGGTAGCCAACAACAAAAGCAGTAGCAAAGACTTGCGCGAGCGGGCTTATCACAATTACGGAAACTCGCTGCTGAAGCAGGAAAAATACAAGGAGAGCATTGATGCCTACAAAGAAGCCCTGAAGCTGAATCCCAAGGATATGGACACCAAATACAATCTGGAATATGCCCGCAAAAAGATGATGCAGCAGATGCAACAACAGCAACAGAACCAGCAGAATCAGGACCAAAACCAAGACCAGAACCAGCAGCAACAGCAAGGCGGTCAAGGACAGCAGGACCAAAACAAGGACCAGCAGCAGAATGGTCAGGGACAGCAAAACCAGGACAAGAATCAGGACAAAGACAAGCAAAACCAAGACCAGCAACAGCAAGGTCAGGATAAGCAAGAGCAGAAAGACAAGCAGCAACAGCAACAAAGCGCTGCCGACCGGCAAAGACAGCAGGACAACAAGCGCCAGTTAGACGCCTTACAACAAAACGAGCGCAACACCCAGCAGAAAGTGAACAAGCAGCAGATGCAAGGCGGCAACAAAACTCATCAGGAAAAAGATTGGTAAAAATATAAACTTATGAGAAAACTTTTTTTGACCATCCTCTGTGCAGGTGGTTTATGCCTTATCGTTCAGGCACAGGACAGCACTGTCGCCAGGGAGCATATTAAATATTTAAGTTCCAAAGAACTACATGGCAGAGGAGTCGCCTACAACGGTGAACATAACGCCGCAAAATACATCATACAACAGCTTACAGAGCATGGAGTAGAGCCCTTGGGAAAAGACTTTATCCAGAAATATGACCAAGCGGCTTTTGCCATGGAAGGGGATGTCATTGGCAAAGTCGGAGGGAAGCCTTTGATTGCCGGGGAGGATTTCCGCATCATGCCCTTCTCAATGTCGCTCAATGACAAATACAACCTGATACGTATCAGTCCCGGAGATCTCATCAACCATAAAAAAATCGCAGCTATCAACAAGAAATATGCGGATGTGATGTCTCACAGCCTGATTTATTTAGACAACACCAAGGTCAAGTTCAAGAAGAAAAAAGACGAGGAAAAATACAAGGAAGCTCTTGGACTGATTAAATTCTTTTTCCCTTTTAAGACGGCTGGCTTTATAGAAGGAGTGGACAAGATGCCGGCATGGGGACTGTCGGAGACCCATTACAAACGGCAACTGGCCTATATCTATATGAAAGCTGATAAAATCAGCGACAATGACAGAAATGTTGAATTTTACTATACCAACGAGCTGACAAAATATACCCACTATAATGTTTGCGGTATGATTCCCGGCACGGAGCATCCCGAGCAATACATCGTGCTCACCTGTCATTACGACCATTTGGGAGCTATGGGCGAAGAAGTATATTTCCCTGGTGCACATGACAATGCCAGCGGTTGTGCCTTTGTGCTCAACATGGCCCAGTACTTCAGTGAGCATCCCTGCAAATACTCCATTGCATTCCTGTTTTTCGCCGGTGAGGAAAGCGGACTTTTGGGTTCCAAACATTTCTGTGATAATCCATTGATTCCTTTGGAGAACATCAAATATGTCATCAACTATGACCTTTTGGGCGGTGGTGATGACGGAATCATGTTGGTGAACAGCACCGAAGGCAAAGGCTTGGAATTATATAAACGCCTGATGGAAATCAACGAAGGCGAGCAATTATTACCCAAGATTGCCCAACGCAGCAATGCCGCCAACAGCGACCATTATTTCTTCACGCAACACAAGGTTCCCGCCATTTTCATGTATACTATGGGCGGCAAAACCGGCGCTTATCACGACCCCAGCGACACCAACGAAAACTGCTCGCTGACGATGTTCGACAACATCTTCAATCTGTTCAGAATCTTAATTGAGAAGGAAGAGTAAGACAGTTGACAGTTGACAGTTGACAATTAATAATTGATAATTGATAGTTGATTTTGGATTACAGGATTACAGGATTACAGGATGGAGGGATGGATTATAGGATGGAAGGGTTAGGAGGGTTAGAAGGGTTATTGTTGGATTGTGCATTGTGAATTGTGAATTGTGAATTGTGAATTAAAAAAAACGGAATGGCAAGCCATTCCGTTTTTCATTTGCTAATTAACCAATTAACTAATTTGCTAATTGATTAGTGTTCATCGTAGATACATCTGATGCTGTAGCCGCTGCAACGAGTAGATTGTGTAGTGACAATCTTTTCGCAGATAAAGTCAATCATAGCACCCGTAGCAATGTCATATACCGGATGACAAGTCCAATAGTAAGCATTACCCATAATGCTCTCGTATCTGTTGTTAGCGCAGCTGTACATACCACCAGGCAGTGAGTTGAAGCCTGTTGCATTGGTATTGTCAGCACCATTAATCCAGTAGTTGGTGGATCTCAATTCCGTAGTCGGGTGGATATTCAACTCATCGTATTCCTCATCCGATGGCAGATACCAGCCGGCAGGACAGATACCCTGGATGCGGTGACCCATATTGTAAGCTCTTTCTACGGAATCCACAGAACCATATCTTCCGGTGTCGGCAGCTGCGTACCAGTTGTACAGGTGTCCAAAGATGCTCACATTCTCTGTCGTATTAGGATATTCAGGAGAGTAGTAATCCATCACATTGTCGATAGCACGACCATCGCTGTACTTCGTTGACTTCAGGTTCTTGGTAGTCCAGCACTTGCAACCGCTACCCAAACGGACTGACGGATAGATAGTGTCTTCAAAGTCAACAGCGTCAGGACACTTCTGGAAGCTTACCTTGACAATCTGGTCGCAGAAGAGACTGTCACCACACAAGCTCTTGACCACCCATCTTACCACGGTCTCACCCACAGGATAAATGCTGTCGGCAGGAGCATTGTTGCTGATGGTGATCTCACTCATCGGGATGCTTGTAGAAGTGATAAATGAAGGTTCGCCAATGCTCATAATCTTCAGGTCACAGCCACCATGACGAATGGTATCGTCGATGTTGGTAGGACAGGTAAAGATGGTATTAGCTGCAGTGATAGTCTCACGCTCCTTAATCTCGAAGGTGATTGTAGCAGTATAACCAAGAGCCTCGGTTACAAGCACACTGTATGTGTCAGGATCCAGATTCGACAGTCTGATGATACTGTCAGAAGTACCCATATATGAATTGTGAGTTGCATTACCGATAATCTGATATTCGTACCTCGGAGATACAGGCTCGCCACCTTCTACTCTAAGTTTGACAGCACCCTCTCTAAGACCAGGACAGAACGGTTCGCTTATTGAGTCAACCGTCACCATCAAGGATTCGTAAACGGTCAGCGTACCCTTCACCATTTCGGTATTGAAGGTGTAGCAATCGGTCACATCCTTGGTATAACCGGCAGGAGCGAAGCTCAGACCTGAACGGACCATGCTATTGTTGAAGCTTTCGTTGCGGTAAACCTTGTAGTCTGTAACCACGTTGTCAGCCTGACCCACATTAGTGATAGAACCCACAATGGTTACCACTAGACTATCACCCTGAGCGATGACTCCGGCAGGTGTGTAAGTATAGCTGCTGTCAACCAATGGATCTCCATCAAAGAGTTTCTGAGCACTTGCAGCCGTAATGGTAATCACATTCGGATTTGGTTTGATCACCAAGCTACTATCCTGAACAATGAAGCTTACATTCTCGAAGTTAGGATTATCGTTAGTGAAGTCTGTAGGCTGGATATTCATCTGATAAGTGTTCACATATCTTCCACTGGCGATGCTATCCTCTGGAATGCCTGAGTAGTGGAAGTCAGCGGCTGTGTAAAGGCTATTGCTGATAGATACCAGGTCATAGCCGTGTACACGCTGTTCGTAGCCGTCGTAAGTGGTTTCGCCACCATGTTCTTTCACGGTCACAACAACACCAGTCAACGGGTTGACACGCAGGGTATCGATTACCATGTTGCGAGTACCGATATACAGGATGTCGTGCTGCAGTGTGTAGGTAAACGTGTTGGCCACCTTGCCCACATTGGTGATGCTGGGCGCGTTGGTAATAGTCAAGGTATCACCGGTAGGCAGTACGAATACGGTATCGTTCACCAAACCAGTGCCCGTGATGTACGCATCAGCAAACTTGACAGTATAATGCTTGTAGTTATGAGCATCACCGTCGTAAGTCCATGTCTGACCCAGAGAAGCAATCTCAATCGGATGTGACATAGCATTGATGCTAATTGTACCGTTCACCATGCTCACTGCGGAAGCATCGTAATTGGTTCCATTTTCAATTGTATAACTGAAGGTGTTATTATTCGAAGCATTTTCTGAATAATAAGTGATAGAAGCCGGGGTAATGACACTTAACACATCGCCAGTCGGCAGCTCAAACTTAGTGCTGTCGGTAGCCAAGCGATCCACATTAGTACCGTTGTAGGTTACTGTATAGCTCGGGAAGCTATGGGCAGTGCCGTCATAGTCGAACACCTGTGAACCAGAAGTGATAACAATCGGCTTATTGTTCTGTGTGATGACCATACCCGTAGGAACAATCACAAACTCTACATTTGCGAAGTTCGGGTTAGTATTGGTGAACATCGAAGGAGTCAATGTAGAGTTCTGCGTACCCGCATTCGTTGCCGTCATCGTAGTATCAGCTGCAGTACCACTGAAACTGTAATTATCAGCAGTATATAACGAATTAGAAGCAGTAAAGTCATAACCCGTCACAGTATGCGGCTGACCATCATACATCACGGTGTCGGTGTGTTCGGTGATAGTCACCGTCACAAGAGTATTAACCGGTTCAATTGTCAACCAGCCAGGAGTCAATGTGATGGTGTAATTGCCAGTCACATCACTGCTGCCATTCATAATATTATTGATGCCTGAGAAGGCACCCGGATATGTTCCGACAGTCTCTCCAGCAGCCTCATAACCAATTGTCCAAGTATGTCCGCTGACCAGATTGTCGGCAGTAATACCAGTAATGGTTTGAGTAGTGCCATTGTAAACCACTGTATCTATTTCACCTGAAAGAGTAATTTCACGTTTCTGAATACTGATAGTACCCTTGTTGGCTGTCACATTGGTGTAGAATGCCTGATGTTGAATAGCATAAGAATATGTATTCTCCATAGAACCGAAATCAATGATGGAAGCGGGGACTGTAACACTCAAGGTATCACCAGTAGGCAGTCTGAACATAGTGCTATCACCAGCAATATGAGCCACTGGAATATTCTTGTAAGTCACCGTGTAGCTTGGATAAGTGTGTGCCTCACCATCATACGTCCAGCTGTGAGTGTTGGAGTTGATCACCACTGCTGCGGTATCGTTGGTTACTTCCAAAGTACCAAAGCTTGCGGAAATACTGTAGTTAGCAGCTTTCGTATTTGGTTTCAAAGTATAGATGAATGAGTTGGGAGAAGTACCCACCAATGTCTGGCTGCTGGTGAAGCTATAGGTTGCTCCCTCACCGCTTACGAAGCCATCTTCCTGAGCCAATGCTGTGGTACCGTTCACCAGCGGAGTACCATCGTATGCCTTCGTCAAGTCAGCTGACTTAAGTGTAACATCACGTTTAGAGATACTCAAGGTGAAAGTAGAATCCACGCTGTTGTAGTTAGCACAGCTTGCACGGGCAATCACTGTCACAGAACCGAAGTCCGTAATAGTAGGAATAGTATCCGTGAATGTGCTACCACCATCAACGCTATAGGTCATCGTCGGAGTAGCGGAACCATAGGCTGCGGAAGCACTGCATGCGCTACTCAGCGGATTGCCATCATAGGTCTTGGTCTGCTGACTCGGCAAGGTGATGGTCAAATCGCTGCTCGGTGTAATCGTCAGACTACCATCCGCAACCGTGAAGGTCACCGTTGCGAAGTTGGTGTTCGTGTTGGCAAATTGAGTGTAAGCGAGATTCATGTTCGTGGTTCCCACATCTGTTCTCTTAGCCACAGAATCACCTGAGAAGGTGAAGTCATCAGCATGATAGAGTGCACTTGTAGTCACCTCATAACCCGTCACACGCTGCTCAGTGCCGTTGTAAACCTTCGTATCGGTATGACCGGTAATGGTCACGGTAGCATTGATTGGCGTAATAACCTGATAACCATCCGTCACATTGAAGGTCACCGTTGCAAAGTTCGTATTGTTATTGGTGAACTGAGCTTCGGCGAGACCCATATCTGTACGGCCATCAACATCGGAACCTTCCACTACATTGGTACGGGTAGCCGTATCGCGACCACTGAAGGTGAAATACGAGCCCTTGTACAATGAGGTGCTGAAAGTAGTGTCGAAACCAGCCACAGTATGCGGATTGCCATCGTATGGAGTCGTGTTATGATGACCGGTAACCGTTACGGTAGCATTGATCTTATTAATCTTCTGATAACCGTCAGTCACGTTAAAGGTCACCGTTTCAAAGTTCGGGTTGATGTTGGCGAACTGACCTTCGGCAAGACCCATATCAGTCTGTCCATCTTCATCTGTACCTTCCACTACATTAGTACGTGCAGCGTATGCTGTGCCACTGAAAGTGAAGTCCGTACCCTTGTACAACGAAGTGCTGTAGGTGGTATCGAAACCGCTCACACTATGTTCATCGCCATCGTAATCTGCAGTGTTATTGTGACCGACAATCGTCACCGTAGCATTGATTTTGTCAATCTGCTGATAACCATCTGTCACATCAAAGGTCACATTAGAGAAGTTCATATTCGTATTGGTGAACAGAGTTCTATTGAGACCCATGTTATAGGTACCAGCATCAGTTCCCTTAGCTATAGTGTCATTGGCAACACCATTGAAGGTAAAGTCGGAAGTAGTGTACAGCGGAGTGCTGATAGTCACATCATAGCCGCTAACGCTGTGTTCTGTGCCATCGTAATCCGTTGTGTTGTGATGACCTTTGATAGTTACCACCACTGTACCCATGGGGTTGATTTCCTGATAACCCTTGGTCACGTTGAAGGTCACCGTAGCAAAGTTGGTGTTCGTATTGGCGAACTGAGTGTTGAGGAGATTCATATAGGTGGTTCCCACCTCTGTTCTCTTGGCGGTAGAGTCATTAGCGCTGCCACTGAAACTGAAGTCCGCAGTGGTGTATAACGGGTTGCTGATAGTCACATCATAGCCGCTCACACTATGTTCATCATCATCAAATGTCACAGAGCTATGATGACCTGTAATGGTAACCGTTACATTGATTGGAGTAATCTTCTGATAACCGTCGGTTACCTCGAAGGTCACTGTCTCAAAGTTCGTGTTGTTGTTGGTAAACTGACTTGCGGCAAGGCCCATATCAGTCTGGCCATCGTTATCAGAGCCTTCCACCACATTGGTACGGGTGGCTGTATCGCGACCACTGAAGCTGAAGTCGATTTCGCTACCTGTCACCTTATACAAAGCTGTGCTGGATGTAGCCGTATAACCTGTTACCGTGTGGGCGTTGCCATCGTACGGATCGGTGCTGTTCGCACCCACAATGGTTACCGTAGCGTTAATCTTATTGATCTTCTGATAACCATCGGTCACATTGAAGGTCACCGTAGCAAAGTTCGGGTTCGTGTTGGTAAACTGACTCTGAGCAAGGCCCATATCGGTCTTACCATCAGTATCAGTGCCTTCAACCACATTAGTACGGGTAGCTGTATCGCGACCGCTGAACGTGAAGTCGTGAGCCACATCATACAATGTGTTGTTTGCCGTTGCTGTAAATCCCGTCACGGTATGCGCGTTGCCATCGTATTGAGCGGTATTGTTCGTACCCACAATGGTCACGATAACGTTAACAGGATTAATCTTCTGATAACCATCGGTCACCACGAACTTCACTGTATCGAAGTTCGGGTTGATGTTAGCGAACTGACTTGCGGTGAGACCCATGTCGGTCTGACCGTCAACATCAGTACCTTCCACTACGTTAGTACGTGCAGCGTATGCTGTACCGCTGAATGTGAAGTCCGTTCCCTTATACAACGATGTGCTGTATGTGGTGTCGAAGCCGCTCACACTATGTTCATCGCCGTCATAATCCGCAGTGTTATTATGACCGATAATATTAACTGTTACATTAATAGGTTCAATCTTCTGCCAACCATCGGTCACCACGAATTTCACCGTATCAAAGTTCGGGTTAACATTGGCGAACTGACTTTCAGCAAGACCCATGTCGGTCTGACCGTCAGTATCAGTACCTTCTACCACGTTAGTACGGGTAGCGGAAGCCGAGCCAGTAAAGTTGAAGTCTCTGTCACTTTCGCCCACCTTATAAAGCGTTGTGGAAGCGGTAGCGGTAAAGCCAGTCACGGTATGGGCAATTCCATCGTAAGGTTTCGTATCGGTCTTACCTACAATGTTCACTGTCACATTAATCGGTTCGATTGTCTGATGACCATCGGTCACGTTGAAGGTCACTGTAGCAAAGTTCGGATTTATATTGAAGAACTGTGCCGGAGCAAGACCCATATAAGTAGTACCTGCATCCTGACGAGTAGCCGCAATCACGCCACTCACCAATGTAGCACCATCAGGAGCAGTATATGTAAAGTCATTATTCACATCATACAAAGGAGTATTTGCCGTAGCGGTATAACCTGTCACCGTATGCGGCTGTCCATCGTAATCTGCTGTATCAACCGCACCCACGATAGTCACTGTCACATTAATAGGTTTAATGGTCTGGTTACCATCGGTCACGTTGAAGGTTACTGTTGAGAAGTTGGTATTGATGTTGGCAAACTGATTTTCAGCACCAGCGGCAGTACCCTTCAAGCCCATGTAAGTAGTACCTACATCTGTACGTTTTGCAGCAATAACACCGCTAACTAACGTAGCATCGGCAGCAGGTGTGAAGGTGAAGTCAGCAGCAGTGTACAATGACGTGCTGAACGCAAGATCATAACCGCTTACAATATGTTCTGTACCATCGTAATCCGTGGTGTCGGTATGACCAGTAACAGTCACTACGGCCGTGATAGGATTGATGGTCAACTTACCGGCAGTTGCTGCTGTTGTAGCAAGATTGTAGTTACCTGTCACATCATTATCAGTAGCATCCTTCACCATGAGTGAGGTGAGGTCGTACGAACCGTTGTTGTATGGTGTAGAAGAAGCATTAGTACCAGATGATGGTGTATAGGAGATGTTAGCCGTATGACCACTCAGCAGGTTGCTGAATGTGTAGTTGGTTTTACCATACTGTTCTGTACCGTTATAGTCCACAGTTGTATCGACAACAGCCACTGTAATGTCAAGCTTATCGATACTCAGTGTACCAAATGTAGTAGTCGGGGCAGCCGTGTAGTTGGTGTCACCTGACAAGACGCAAGTGAAGGTGTTGTTATTAGCAACATTGTCAGCCACGTTAGTCACACCGACAGCCGTTGGGGTAACAGTCACTTTGTCGCCAGTAGGCAAGGTGAAGACTTTGCCGGTAGCATCTGGAGTAACGGCAGTGCCATCATAGGTTAACGTATAGGTTTCATCCTTATGATTGTTACCGTCATAAGTCCAATGATTAGTAGCTGATGTCACCACAATTGGCTTATTGTTGGCTTCGATAGTCAAAGTACCGTTCGTGTATGTGATATCATAGTTGGATGTCACATCAGTAGAGGTGCCATTCATGTATATAACAGCATCACTTGGTACATTGTTGCTAACACCCTTATAGGTACGCGAACCTGTCACTGTCACTGCATCCAGTACATCTGTAGAGGCGATAGTGCCAGAAGTTATCGTATAAGCATCTTTTGTCAGAGCTGTGCCGTCATACATCTTGCTGTCGCTACCAGCCGTGATGGTAATCGGGCGCGGTGTCACCTTCAAGGTATATTGGCAGCTTGCAGTGTCATAGTTTTGAGCGGAAGCTCTTGCATAGACGAGTTGTGTACCAACATTTGTAATGGATGGAATCTCTGTTGAACTCCAGTTAGCGTTGTCGATACTATACTCAACCTTCACCACGTCGGAGGTTGCCACTCTGGCGGTTACAGTATAGCTGATTGCTGTACCGTCATATACCTTTTCAGTGTCAGACAAAGCTATCGGGCAGAACAGTTCCATCGTGCTGGCATTGCTGATCTTCATAACGATAGTGTAAGACACATTATAGTTAGAGATACCGTTGGTAATGTTGAACGGTTCAGTAATAGTCACGGTATTGTCTTCGTATGAATAAGTACCCACAGCAGCACTGTTGGTTTTCACCTTACCGGCAGTAAGCACTTCTCCAGTAGCATTACCGCTGATAGAAACACCCGTAGAATCGTAAGCCGTCACCAATTCTGTTCCATCATAGAACTTATTGGTATTGATTACGATGGAGAGGTTAGCTTTGTTGATGACGAACTTGCCTGTGTCAGTCGTTATCGTATAGTTCGGGTTGGCTGTTGCCTCTGCAGTCACACTAATGATATAGTCACCGACGTTCTGACCAGCTATACGGCTCAGGCTGTATACCGGGTCAGATCCGCCTGTCGGAACGCCAGTTACCGTCGCTGTCAGAGCCGGATCAGTGGTAGCGTCATTGTCATAGGTCTTACTCTTGCCGTCTGCCTTGATCGTGATAGCGGCAGGCGTGATCCTGAACAGACCTGTGTCTACTGTCACTGTGTAGTTCGGGTTGGCTGCCGCATCGGCTGTCACACTGATCACATAACCGCCACCGTTCTGGCCTTCAACACGGC